>Ga0272446_1000008_pt1 | contig 235212 bp, 208 predicted proteins | sample YNPCB0061_FD_194587 | JGI IMG/M metagenome (GOLD analysis project Ga0272446, IMG submission 194587) | Hot spring microbial mat communities from Yellowstone National Park, WY, United States - YNP-CB-006-1 | ecosystem: Environmental > Aquatic > Thermal springs > Hot (42-90C) > Sediment | place... | reverse complement strand
TTTCCTGGCGACTATAGCGGTTTGGAACCACCTGATCCCATCTCGAACTCAGAAGTGAAACATACCTGCGCCAATGATAGTGTGGGGCTTCCCCATGTGAAAGTAGGTCATCGCCAGGGTTTTATTCTAAAAAGCGGCCTTCGTGCCGCTTTTTTTATTTATTGTGTCTTTAAATGCTTAAACCACAATTCAACCAACGCACAGAATTGGGGCTGCTGCCTTATTTAGCATATTGCGATGTAATTTTGAGAAAATTATCGTAGCGCTTTTGTGCTAACTTACCTCCATCTAAAGCTGCAATAATTGCGCACCCAGGGCTATCCCGGTGATTGCAATTACGGAACTTACACTGTGAAACTAGTGGCCTGAATTCACGATAGCCTTGTACGATTTCGGAAATAGGCATATGCCACAAACCAAATTCACGTACACCGGGAGAGTCAATCAGATTTCCGCCGGAAGGTAAATGATAGAGGCGCGAGTTACTTGTGGTGTGGCATCCCAATTCTGAACCTGTCGATATTTCTGCTGTTTGAATATCCACCTCGGGAAGCAGCTTTGAAATGAGTGATGATTTTCCAACACCTGATTGGCCTACGAATACAGAAGTTTGTTGATCGAGCGATTGCTTGAGTAAATCGTATCCTGAATTGTTGTGGCTCGAAGTAAATATAATAGGATAACCAAGTGGTTTATAAAGCTTTAAGAGCTCTTCTTGTAGATTAACACAAGGAATATCTACTTTGTTTAAAACGATGCACAGGTTTAATCCAAGATGTTCTGTCATCACAAGATAGCTATCGAGTAGTGGCCAAGTTAAATCTGGCTTTGGCGCAACAACAACAATCACTTGAGTAATGTTTGCAGCGATGGGTTTAAGTTCGCCCCGCTTGTCGGGACGGCTTAAGACTGACTCACGTGGAAACCGACTGACGACAACACCTCCTTTGCTTTCGGCTTGCCAGATAACCTGATCGCCTGCAACTAAAGAGTCAAGATTTGGGCGAATAGAGCAATGCACGCAGTTTCCCTGAGGGTCTTCAACAATCGCATGGCGACTAAAGCGAGTAAGAACTAAACCTTCTACAGTGGGAAAAGTTTCATTCGCTTCGTTTTTCTGGCGGTATCTTGCTTGTATTTTTTGGATACGTGCTGACTGTTGTTTGTTAATTCGTCTTTTACTCATGGTTTAAACATAGTCTATAATTGACAGCATTATAAATGATATGAACCTAATTAGCTGGGAAATTGTAAAATTAAGTCACTTAGTTCCTGTCTTTAAGGCAAATAATAGTAAATGAAAGTATATCTAGTAGGAGGGGCGGTTCGCGATCAGTTATTGGGATATCCGGTAAGGGAGCGTGATTGGGTTGTTGTTGGTGGGACTCCGCAACAGATGCGGCAGCAAGGCTATCAACAAGTTGGACGCGATTTCCCTGTCTTCTTGCATCCCATAACTCGAGAGGAATACGCTTTAGCCAGGACTGAGAGAAAATCGGGTCAGGGCTACTATGGTTTTGACTGCAACTATAATCAGAATGTAACCTTAGAAGAGGACTTATTACGCCGGGATTTAACCATTAATGCAATGGCTCAAGATGAAAACGGCAAACTTGTTGATCCTTACCGTGGGCAAGCGGATTTGGAGGCAAAGCTCCTGCGTCATGTATCTCCCGCTTTTGCGGAAGATCCGGTTCGTGTACTTCGTGTCGCTCGATTTGCCGCGCGTTATCATCATTTGGGTTTTAAATTGGCTGATGAGACACGCGCTCTTATGTATGCTATGGTCAAGCGTGGTGAGTTGAAGTATTTGGTTGCTGAACGGGTATGGCAAGAATGGCAACGAAGCCTAGAAGAAATTAATCCCGAAGTTTTTATTAAGATCTTAAGAGAATGCGGGGCGCTCGAAGTTGTTTTGCCCGAAATTGAGGCCTTATTTGGTGTCCCCAATCCTAAAAAATATCATCCTGAAGTGGATAGTGGCGTCCATTCGTTAATGAGCCTACAAGCAGCAGCTGAATTGTCAGAAGATCCCACAGTACGATTTGCAGCATTAGTGCACGATTTAGGTAAAGCAAAAACACCCATGAATGAGTGGCCAAAGCACCATGAACATGAAGAGCGTGGTGCAGAAATAATCGAATCCTTATGCGAGCGTTTGCGTATTCCGGCTGACTACCGTAAATTAGCAGTCTTGGTGGCCAGGCTTCATTTGAACATTCATCGTTTATTTGAGCTACAACCAAAAACCATAGTTAATATTATCGAGCAAACCGATGCTTTCCGTCGCCCGCAGCGCTTTGAGAACCTATTGATCGCTTGTGAATCCGATGCTAGAGGTTGCGGAGATAGTAAAATTGACTATAAACAAGGCCCAATTTGGCGTTATGTTTTTACAGAGTGTGCTAAAGTAACCGCTCAACATTTAATAGAGCAAGGCTTCCATGGGCAAGCAATTAAAGAAGCACTTCATCAACGACGTGTAGCTTGCGCTCATCTTATCTCGAATTCTTGGAAAAAGCATGAAAGACAATAACAATTTAATCTGGATTGATTTGGAAATGACAGGTCTTGAGCCTGAAAAAGATCATATCATTGAAATTGCGACCATAGTCACTGATGCACAGTTAAACATTTTGGCTGAAGGACCAGTGCTGGCTATTCATCAAACGGAAGCGTTGCTTGCAGAAATGGATGAATGGAATACTAAACAGCATAATCAGTCTGGGTTAGTGAAGCGGGTTTTGGCGTCAACAGTAACAGAAGCTCAAGCAGAACTTCAAACCATTGATTTCCTCAAAAACTATGTGGATAAAGGGAAATCGCCGATGTGTGGCAACAGCATTTGTCAGGATAGACGTTTTTTGTATAAGTACATGCCCGAATTAGCGTCTTATTTTCATTATCGAAACTTAGACGTCAGTACTTTGAAGGAGTTGGTGAAGCGCTGGAAACCAAAATTGCTAAGCGGTGTCATTAAAGAATCAAAGCATTTAGCATTGAATGACATTAAAGACTCAATTGCTGAACTTGCTTATTATCGTCAACATTTTATTAATTTAGTGGATAGTGATCATGATTGAACGCGAGCAACTTATTCTACCAAATGGGGCTGACAAACTATTATTACATTCCTGCTGCGCTCCTTGCTCAGGTGAAGTAATGGAAGCGTTGCTTTATTCAAAAATCAATTTTTCTATTTTTTTCTATAATCCAAATATACATCCTGTACAAGAGTATGAAATCAGAAAAAACGAAAATATAGTTTTTGCAAAAAAGCATAATATTCCTTTTATCGACGCGGATTACGATAAAGACAATTGGTTTACACGCGTTAAAGGTTTGGAATGGGAGCCAGAACGCGGAAAACGCTGCACTGCATGCTTCGATATGCGCTTTGAACGGACAGCGCTTTATGCTTATGAGCATGGTTTTTCAGTAATAAGCAGCTCTCTTGGAATTTCGCGTTGGAAGGATATGAATCAAATTAATGAAGCTGGAGTACGCGCTGCCAGTCGATATCCTAATATGAAATATTGGACTTACAATTGGCGTAAGAACGGTGGTGCAGCAAGGATGTATGAAATCGCTAAGCGCGAAAATTTTTATAAACAAGAGTATTGCGGCTGCGTTTATTCTCTTAGGGATACCAATACTTGGCGGAAGAAAAATGAACGTGAACGAATTAAAATCGGTGTGAATTATTACGGCAACGAGCAAGAAAAATCCGACGCCCAAGATAACTGAAGGGGAGATAAGCTATGATTTATCACGAATATGAGGATAAAGAGCATGCCCATAGTCATACTCACTCCCATAATCACCATCATGGTCCTGCCCAATTTAATCGGGCCTTTTTGATAGCGATCATAGCAAATGGTTTCTTTGTCGTTTTTCAGATTATTTATGCTTATATTGCTAATTCAACCAGCTTGTTAGCGGATGCTATTCATAATTTAGGTGATGTTTTAAGCTTAATTCTTGCCTGGATTGCCAATAATTTATTAAATCGGATGCCTACTCACCGAACGACTTATGGTATGAAAAAAACATCCATTTTAGCAGCTTTGGCAAATGGTATTTTGTTAGTTTTTACCTGCGGTATTATTGCCAGCGAAGCAGTGTATAAATTATTTTCGCCTTCAGAAGTTCAGGCTGTTTCGGTGATGGTTGTGGCTACCCTTGGTATTGTGATTAACGGTGCTACTGCTGCTTTATTCTTACGAGGCTCTGATGATTTAAATATTCGCGCGGCTTTTCTTCATTTATTGTACGATGCAATCATTTCTGTCGGTGTCGTCGTGTCAGCAGCCCTTCTTTATTGGACTCATTGGCTGTGGATAGATCCTGTGGTGGGGTTGCTCATTGCTTTTTTAATTATTAAAGGTACTTGGAGCCTTTTTGCCGATAGCTTTCGCCTCATTATTGATGCTGTTCCTCGAAGCATATCCTGGAATGAGGTTCGTGAATTCCTACAAGCTGAACCCGGAGTGAAAGAAGTGCATGATCTGCATATTTGGGCGATGAGTACTCAAGAAAATGCCCTTTCAGTGCACCTCTATATGCCTGATACTCCTTTAAGCGACGAAGCTCGGCAATCCTTAGTTAGACTTTTGCGTGAGAAACATAATATACACCATGCGACTATCCAGGTTGAGCGCAATTTAACTTTCTGTGATGACGCTTGTACTCCAATGCTTAGTTAATGCGAAGCTTTTTTCCTCGGACAGCTACTATTTGCTGGGGCTGACTTAGCTATTTTCATCATTCTATAGAAAAGGATCACTGTAAATTTTTGATGAAGGAATGCCAGCAAGAAAAGCTTTTGTTTTTAATTTATTGGTAGTCTCTTTTGGCCCGCAAACATATAGCTGAATATTAGTTTTGTCATCTAGGTAGTTCAATATGTGGTGATTAATATCGGCTTCAGGATATCGTCCATCACTTCTTAGAACGCAGGGGGCATACTTAAAGTTTGAATAAAACGATGCCAAAGTTTCAAGTTCTTCGCAATAGTAAATGTCATTATCGATGCAACCACCATGGATTAATATGACTTTTCCTTGATGTTGTTTGGCAATAGCACTTTTAGCAATTGCCACCAGAGGAGCAAGTCCGGTGCCTGTTCCAGCGAGTAGAATGTCAAAGGCTTTTTTTTCTGGATTAACATAATAGCACTTTCCGAAAGGCCCCCGAATATGAATAGCGGTATCCACAGTGGCTTTTTCCCGAAACCACTGACTCATTACGCCACTATTTTGTAATTTGATATGTAATTCAATATACCCTTCCTTATCAGGTATATTGGCGATGGAGTAACTTCGGCAGATGGATTCAGTATTAATGAAATTAAGGTATTGTCCTGGTATCCAGCGATCAAGATGTTCCGTTAATAGCTTAACTTTGATGACATTGTAAGTCATAGGTGTTATTTCGATAATGATTGCTTCTTGATCACATTCTGATTTGTCGGGCGATTTGAGATTAAAGTCGGTCAAAGGTTTTGCCTGGCAGGCGAGAAAGTACCCTTGAGATTTGAGGGTGTCGGGCAACCCTTCTTGCCATTTAGGGTCAATGGGACTATCACTTGCTTTAATTAGGCAGGCCTGACAAACTCCTGAGCGGCAGGAATGAGGGTAATCAATCCCGTTACGTATCAAGCATTCCAGGATTGATTCACCTTCATTAGAAGTACAAACATGGTGGTTAAAACTAAGCTTTGGCATGATACTACCTGTCTAATACATCTGAGCGGACACTATTAGCGATCGCGGCAACTTCTTTAATATCATCCTCACTCGCCCCCAATTCTCTTAAGGTATCGCCTAAATGGGCAATCACAATATCTACATGGGAATCATTTAGTCCGCGTTTGAGTAAATGACGGTGGCCTGCACGCATATCTTTTCCTTGATAGTGGTTAGGGCCGCCAAAAACCATAGTTAAAAATCCTTTTTGCTTCAGGATCTGTTGTTCCATGTCAATATCGTCGAAGAAATAATTCACACGTTCATCCATTAACATTTTGCGGTAGAAAATATCAACCGCAGTATTAACGGCATTTTGGCCACCCAATCGCTCGAATAAGGAACTAGACATGGTATACTCCTAAAGATGTATTTGAAATACATCTTATAAAAAGAAATAATACACGTCAAGTTAAAAACAATAGAGGTAATGATGCAATTAACTCAATTTACGGATTATTCATTAAGAGCTTTGATTTATATCTCACTTAGAAACGAACTATGCACAATAAGTGATATTGCTAACGCTTATCGTATTTCATCGAATCATTTGGTCAAAATTATTCATAACTTATCTAAAATGGGCATCATCAAGACTGTTAGAGGTAAAAGCGGAGGAATTACCATGGCATTAAATCCATCGAGTATTAATCTGGGTGAACTGATTTTACAGCTTGAGCCTAATTTTGATTTGGTGCCCTGTTTTAATCAGGAAAAGGCAAATTGTTGTATTGCCCCAGTCTGTCGATTAAAGCGCATTTTGTTTGAGGCTAGAAAAGTTTTTATGGCAGTTCTGAAAGAATATACTTTGGCGGATATTCTGCATAATAGAGGGGAATTAAATCAATTGCTCAATATTGATGATCTTGTATGAGGGACATTTTCCACTTAAACATCAAAAAAGCTTAGGCTATTCTTTAAATGCTGGCCATTTGGGCCAACTTTCTAGAACTGCCTTCAAAACTTTTGCGTTATTATGTTGCTCATCCTTTGCAGCATAAAATAAAGTGATTTCTGAGTTTTTTGCTTTTTCTAAGATGCTTGTAATTAATTCAGGTTTATTTTTCAGTTCATCGATATACCGATTAGCGAATTCAATCCACTTTTCAGGTTGATGGTTAAACCAAGTTCGCAAAGCTGCGCTTGGTGCTATATCCTTTAACCATAAATCAAAAGGAATTGCTTCTTTCTTAAGTCCTCGCGGCCATAGCCGGTCTACCAAAATCCACAGGCCATTTTTAGAGGAGGAGGGGGCTTCATAGACCCTATAGATGTTTATTTTATTCATTGGATATCCCTTCCTAAAGGACTTGACAAGATTATAGAATTTTCTGAGCTAAAAGTATGCCAAACATTCCTTGTATAGGCTTACCATATTCGTCTAACTTATGAAGCAACCCGGGTTTTTCACGGTATTCAAGTACAGACCAACCACTATCCTGGTAAAAATGATAGAGCTCGTCTTTTTCAGCCAGGAAAGTGAATGCTTTGGGGTATGAAAATGGTGCTGCTTTAATTGGAAAAACGAGGAAATGCATCCCATTTTTGATTGTTAGTCCTTGCAATTCAGTGAGTAACGGGTTGATTCTTTGTTTGTTTAAAAATTGAAGTACTACAGTTGAGTAAATAAACTGAAATTGCTTACCAATCAATGGAAGTGGTTGATTTAGATCGTGAACCAACGTCTCTATATTAGACAATTGTTCTTGTTGAGCAATATCCCTGATATTTTGAATAAAAGTTGTATTGAAATCGATGCCTGTAACTTGATGTTTTGCCAAAGCGAAGAACAAAGGGTTTCGGCCTGAGCCGCATCCGACATCCAAGATGGATAAATTTTCCTGATCTTTAAGATAATTTTGATAAACTTGCCATAAATCATGATGAATTTGTCCAAGTCCATGTTTTTTTTCAAAGTAGCGATGAGGTTGGCAATAAAAGCGAAGCGTCACTTTAAAATTCGCAGTGATTGGAACAATTTTATGCCAAGATGCTGGAGGTATCCAAAATGTAGGAGCACTCTGATTCAGTCTATGACGCCGCAATTCGTTGAGATTGCCATCTAAAAAAACAAAATCTATTTCTCCCTCGACTAACTTAAGACAACCCCAGGTTCCCTCTTTAGTGCTGTGCTTGTTAATAAAAAATTTAAGCTTATTTTGATCATCAAGTGATATTTCTTTATACGGCAGTAAGTTATTACAAAATTGTTCGTGAAGATTCATAATTTTTATCGTTGGTTATTGGTGAACTGCAAGCGCTAATCCCTGTCGATAGGCAGTACAAGCGCCACCCTGATCATTAAGACGTTCGAGCAATTTGCCTAATTCCTCATAAGCCTCCGGGGTGGCTGCTAAGCTAATGCTATTTTCAAAATGACTTTTTGCTTTACCCCATAGGTTGCTATTTAAGCACAGGCGTCCTAGGCAGAGATGTAATTCAGCTGAGTGGGGTTGTTTTTTAAGCAAGGATTCAGCGAATGTAAGTTGTTTATCGTTCCCTTTGACTTGACCGTATAGGTTAATCAAATTCTCGCTAAATTGTCGACGCAGGCACTGACGCAGAATTGATTCTGCTTTTTGATTTTCATTACAAGTCAGCAGAAAACGACAGTATTCAGCCATCAGTTCTGGATCCTGAGACAGGTTTTTAGGTAAATGCTCAATTAGCTTTGTCAAAGCTTCTCGTTGGGAATATTTAGTTAAATCTGAAATGGCTTGCAGATAGGTTTGATGTTGTAATCGCTCAAAGGCAGCGCCTGTAACGACTTGATGCTTTTTTAATTCGGGGAGAAGTTCGATGAGTTGTGACCAATCTTTTACTTCGATGTAAAGACGCATAAGTAATTTGAGTACATAGGGATGACGTGGTGCTAAATCCTGTAAATGCCGTAAAGTAGCCAAGGCTTGCTCCCATTGTTGATTTGCAAGTTGGAGTTGTGCTTGTGTTAACTCGACCGCTATTTTGGCATTTGGCATTGATTGTTGTGCCTCGCGCAGATAGTTATCGCGCAGTTTACTATCGCCCATTTCTTGGGCTGCTCTGGCCGCGGTTAAATAATTCAGTAGGGGACTGTCTGTATCAGGTAACGCTTTGATTAAATGGTTTTTAGCTTGGGACCAATATCCTTCGCTGAATTCAATTAAACCTTGCTGAGTTTTTGCTTGCGCCTTCAGGATTCGGCGTTTATTTTGCCAATCACGAAAACTGGTAGGGCTTCGACTTAGTTTTCTGAGCAATAAAAAAATACAATGAAACAAGAGAAAAAAGATGATTAACGCTATAACAGCGAACCAGAGGGTAGTTTCAATGCTCCAATGATTTATAGAGACAAGTACATAGCCAGGATCATGGCTGAGTTGAATCCCGAGATAGACAGAAATAAGCAAGACAATAAAAAATATTAATAAACGAATCATTGTGTCTTAGCTCCTTCCTTAGTCGCAGAGACGTCCGTCTTCTGCATATTTTTGGACTCAATGAGTTGATTGAGAAGATTAAGGGATTGGTTAATGGTCGGTGTAATCGTTTCTAGCTTTTCTTGCTGTAAATTCTGCAGTTGCTGGACTAAAGCTTGTGTTGCAACTGCATTTTCGTCAAAAGTGCGGTTTATTTCTCTCAGCGCTTGAGCTAGGGATAGCCGAAATATTTTAGGATTATTTTGCAAAAGCGCCCATTGGGCCTCTTGTAAGTTAAAACGAATGCTATCTCGCAGCAAGCTTTGGTGGAGGGGGGAAAGCAAGGGTTGAATGTCTTCATCGTTATGACGTACCACAATTAGTTTTTCTAAAATACTCATGCTCTCTTGTAATTTTTGACGCCAGGGAGAAGTGCTCTCGTCGCCCTGTTTTACTTGCGTGCTGTTAAAAGGCTTCTTAATAGGCAAATTTGTAACCGCATTTTCAGCCGCGTCAAGTTGGCTTAAGAGGCCTGCAGTATCGATTTTGGGAAGAGCTTGCAGTTGTATGATTTCTTGGGCAATGGCTTGCCTTATTGTAAATAACTGTTGATCAGGAATGTTATGGAGCAAAGCGTCTGCTTGTTGCAGGAGGGCAATAGTTGTCTCCTGATCACTGCTCCAGTGGGCATTGATTTGGGCTAGCTCTAGATAATAACGTGCTTTTAATAAAAGCCAGTCTTGCTTTTGATAAAGGTGCTGTTGCATGGCAGATTGGAGATCTTTATTCATCGTTTGCAACTGATTTTGCACAGTGTTGTGCAGCTGGCTGGCAGTTAACTTGAGGGTTTCAAGGTCATTTTGGGCGTCAGATTGCTGTTGTTTTAACTGCTCGACAATGTGATTAACAGCTTGTCCTTGTTGTTCATTTAGCTCAATTGATCGTTGGTTTGCGTGGATGGCATAAATGGCGACAATAAGTGCAATGATAGCAATGACTGCCGCTAGTGCCGATGCCCAATTGAACGAACTACTAGCGGGATTAAGATTTTTATTTACAGATTTAGTTGACTGAGGAAGTTTGTCAGCCGGTTTGGAAGATGATTTATTCTGCGCTTCATTGCTATTGGCCATCAATTAATCCTTGGTTGAATTCGTGCAGTTTATTTAATATTGTTTCGGGACTACTTATTATAATTGTTTGCATGCCCAATAAGGCTGCTTCTTTTGCCAAGCGTTCGCTAATAACAATACAGGGAATACTACGAAGCCAGGCTTGTTTATCATCGCCGAACAAGAGAAAGGTGTTGTTTATCGCTTGTTGGCTTGTGAACAGTATAATATCCACAGCCCTATTGTGCCACAAAGAATGAATTTGTTCCGAATTGGCTATGGGCATCAGCCGTTTATAAACGTTAAAAATAAGCAGGTTAGCACCGCGAGCAATTAACGTGTCAGCGATAAGAGGCCTGCCATCTTCACCTTTGAACAGTAAAATTGTTTCATGCTAAATCTGTTGCAACACGCCTAATTCTAGCAAATGCTCACTATTTGCGATTTGGGGAACAAAGCTAACTTCAATTTGGTGTTGTTGTAGAGCCATTGCAGTTGCTTGGCCAACGGCAATGACCTGAATCGTAGGGGGCCATAAGAGCTGGGTTTTTTCTAGTGCAGTGAAGCAATACTCTACTGCGTTACCGCTAATAAAAATGGCTTTATCAACCTGATGTAAATCAGGTAACGTCTTTAGCCAACTGATATCAGTTGGCTCGATTGACAATGCCGGGCAATCAATAGCAATACCTCCTGCTGCATTGATTGCCTGGCTCAAACTTTTACCCTGTGTGAGCGGACGTGTATTTAGTACGCGTAATCCTTTAAGTGAATTCATGATGGCGTAGTTAATATTGCGTTTGCTCCTTTAGCCAGTAAGGCATTTGCACAGGCTTCTGCTAGGGCTGTGGCTTGTGATTTAAGCCCAGTCCGTCTATCGCTAATGACAGTTTTACCATCGGGTGTGAGCACTTTGGCTCGAAGCAGTAATTGTTCTTTTGTTGAACCTGTGCAATACACAGCGAGAGGGACATGGCAATTTCCGCCGAGCAAGGCATTTACTCGACGCTCTGTGCTTACACATAAAGCAGAAAGAGGATCATTTAAAGGCGCTAATAATTTTTGGATTTCTAAGTCATCCACGCGGCATTCAATACCCAATGCACCTTGTCCACAGGCCGGTAGCATGGCATCTTCGTTTAAAATTTCACTGACGAAATTGTCCAAGCCCATCCGTTCAAGTCCTGCGACAGCAAGAACAATAGCATCATATTCATTTGATTGTAGTTTGTCTAAGCGTGTGTTGATGTTGCCACGCAATGGTTTAATTTCTAAATCAGGTCGTACTGCTAAAAGTTGGGATTGGCGTCGAAGACTCGTTGTGCCAACGACACTTCCTTTCGGAAGCTCGCTGAGTCTTAAATGATTTTTGCCAATTAAGGCATCCAGTGGATTGTGTCGGGTACAGATAGTGGTAAGTGCTAAACCATCAGGAAAAATAGCAGGAACATCTTTCATTGAATGAACAGCAATATCCGCTTGATGTCCTAAAAGGGCTTCCTCCAATTCTTTCACAAATAACCCCTTACCGCCTGCTGCTAGCAGCTTATCTTTAAGGAATTTATCTCCTGAAGTGACCATAGGTACTAGCTCGATTTGAATAGCGGGCCAGTGCTGGCGAATGTTCTCGCCAACGTAGTTGGCTTGCCATAAGGCAAGAGGACTTTTTCGGGTTGCTATACGTATGATTTTAATAGCCATGATTTACTCTTATGAGTAACATTGGCCATGCATGATACACCGATTATATGCCTAACGTAATACCTGTTAGTTCGCAGCGAGTTAGAGAAGCCTCTCGCTGCGTTTTGGACTAAGAAATATCTACTTTAAAAACATTTGGCTTCGTGCTCGGCGTGCCTCTCCTCCCCGGCCATTGCGCGAGCCATAGCTTCTTTTAAAGCAGGAATGTTTAAATTAAGCTTGCCCTGCGAGTTAACCCATTGAAGTTCGGTAATGACTCGATGAGTGAGCGTTTCCTCGCGTAATCCTTCCTTAAAGATTGATTCCAGACTGGCTGTTTCATACTCGATATCAGGATGGAGATTAAGGGCTTGATTGGCTAAAAGCGAGCTGTATTTTTTTACGAATGCAGCACGTAATTTTTTTTCGCTAATAAAAAGTTCTTCATTCTCTGCGGCTTTTTTATTAGGTGCTGAAAAATTATACTCTCGTGCATACTTTTCATAAAAAATATCAGCGAGCAGGGCATGCATGTCTGCACTTGGATGGACATCATCCCAAAACATATAACCGCTTGCGGGTGAAGTTCCATCCTCGTTAATTTTGAAATCCGGAGAGGTACTATAAGGTTTCTCGCGCTTGCTCTTAGCAAAATGATATTGCTCAGGATTTTGGTAAGCGTCGGTAAATATACTGTTGACATCAAACACTTCGATAGAGCAATGTGGATACATAATACTGAGCTCATGACATGCTTTTGCCAATTCAGTATTAAAATAGTCAGTGCACTCATGTGCGTTTTCAAGCTCGGCGCCTCCTAATGCTTGGTATCGGGGAGTTAATGAAAGATCAGGTAAATTGAACAGCACAAAGTGGCGGTAACCATTTTTGATTAATTCCTCGGCGTTTTTAATCCGGGCGCGAATAGCCAGATCAGCCTCGACATGAGAAGGGCGGGCGTTAACCGTAATGAGATCATTCGCTCCTGACCATTCAATGATTAATGTTTGCTCTTTTTGGGCTCTGGGAATTGTTTGTTCCTGGTCATAATCGAGTAGTTTTTGCCGTTTTAGTCCTAAATTGGATAAAATCAAGCGGGTAAAAAATCGAACAGGACTATAACTTAATGCCCAGCGGTAGTCATGTGCTGTCAGCCCCCCTTCATCATAACTTCTGACGAAGTCAATGCCTTTATATTTCACGTAAAGATCATTGTCTAAGCTATAACTATGTTGGATAGCGTCTTCTATTTTTGTTTCACCGAATAATATGGAATCAGAAATATCAGTTGCCTCCATGCCTTTTTTCTTAAAGCTTTTTATTAAGAACTCGCTGATGAATCGGGCAACAATATGGTCACTCCAAGCATAGCCGTTGGTGAATCTGCCTTGAGGCGATTTCGACAGATCAGAAAAGCAGCGTAGAATTGGCCTTTTACTGGCAGTTCCTCGGTCAGTAAGACTGTCCCCTTCAGTAATAATACGAGTAATGATTTTTGGTTTCACGATTTTTTCCTTGTTAGTTTAATTAATAAACAACTAAATCGCCCTACACAGGTATAAAACCAAAATTCGAGTACCTAACTCCTGTAGTGGTTAATCCATCATAAAACAAATTGTAAAAAATTAATACTGTTTTTAAACAAAAAATTAAACAGTGAGATTATTTAGATAACATAATGAATTTAATAATTATTTTTTGAAACAATAAAGAACATCTCTGGTTAAGGATTTTTATCCTGTTTCAGATACTTTTCATACTCTTGTCGGTGACTGGCTAATGGCTTGACTTTATTGACTAGGTATACAACTCTAAAGCTCTTCTAAGGATAGAAGTTGATTTAAAATGCACAACTTAAAAAAAATCGTGAATTATCTTGATCTTTCCATGCAAAGAAGCTTGTCTAATGCAGGGCACCAATTGGTCGCAGTCGGGGCAATTGCTTTTTTAGGATTCCCCTTATTTTATTTGATATGGACAGAATGGTTTCCTCAATCTTATGAAACGTTTTGGTTGCGGATTATAGGAAGCTTACTTGGTTTGGGCTTGATGCTCACGCCTTATTGGCCTAATTCGACTAAGCGCTATCTGCCTTGGTTTTGGTTTCTGACTATTTTATACACATTGTCTTTTTTTTTCGCTTTTTCATTCCTGATGAATAAAGGCAGTGTTATTTCTGCAATGTCTTTGCTTTGTTCAGTATTTTTATTAGTTTTGCTCGTCGATTTATTGAGCTTGACAGTTTTGCTCCTTCTGGGGTGGGGACTCGCGTTGATTTGCTACTATTTAGTTTCCCCTGAGCTCTATTTTGGTGAAGAGCACATCGAAACGGCGATTGTGATGCTATTTGTTATCGTTGCAGGTTCAACAGTCAATTATAAAACAGCGATGCTACAGCAGCAGCGTTTGGAAGGGATGGCTGCGGCTGCTGGCATGATCGCGCACGAATTAAGAACCCCATTATTAGGAATTAAAAGTGGGGCTAAAGCGATGTCGCGCTATTCACCACAATTATTTGAAGCGTATCATCTTGCAAAAGATCATGGCTTGCTCGGGGGGACTTTAAGAGAAATGCGTTTACAACAACTGGAAGAAGTAAGCGATAGGATCATCTGTGAAATCGATTACGCAAACACAATTATTGATATGCTTCTAATAAAGGCAGGCCGTGAAAATTTTTTGCAAAATTGTGTTTTGGAGCCTTGCTCGATGGCTGATTGTCTTGCTGAGGCGATAGCGAGATATCCTTTTAAGTCTGTGGAAGAGCGCGCACTGGTTTCATGGCAAGGTGATTTTTTGTTCGCAGGCTCTAAATTATTAATGCAGCATGTCCTGTTCAATCTTTTGAAAAATGCATTGTATGTTATTGCAACTGCACAAAAAGGAGAGATTACTATTTGGACTGAAAAAAGGGATAAATTTAATACACTTTATTTTAAAGATTCCGCTATTGGGATGTCTTCGCAACAGTTATCAAAATTATTTAATCATTTTTATACAACTACCTTTATGGGCACAGGAATAGGGTTATCTTTTTGTAAGCTCGTTATGAATCGATTTGGCGGGGATATTCGTTGTGATGCTAAAGAAGGATGCTACACTCAGTTTTTGCTCTCATTTCCTGCGATTTGAATAAAAAAGAGTGATAAAATATTGTTATTTTTGAAAAATATCTAATAGGATTTTCGTTATTTTTTATTTGGAAAAATGAAACAGTCATGTTATTTTTATTGACAGTTTGTTAGGGTCTAGTCTTCGAATGCACCTAATAAAAAAATAACTCTTCGAAGAAGAGTTTCACGAAAGACGTAAACTGAAGATAGAGGAGTAGATCGTCCCTAAGGGATTCACTCTTGTTCTCCTATAAAGGAGGAGAAGGTGCCTTAAGGGTAGATGAAGGTTGCTGATTTAAAGTTCTTATTCGGCATTTGCCCCATAAGGGCTGAGGCGCTATAGAACTGTTATCGATTGTGATATTAATTTGGGTGATAGGAACGCTTCGCTCAGGAGGAGCCATGCAATATTTTTCAATACCTACTTGCTATTTTCCAAGCACGGCCTTATTTATTGATGACAGCCGGGATTTTTTGTTAAATTTTGTTTTGCAATTAGATGAAGGTTTGGCGTATCGAGTTTTTGATTCACCTTTCGATGCACTTGATTGCATTCATAAAAAACGCTGTGAATTAGATTTACTAAGTCAGCGTTGCCTAAGTGAATATACTGAGGCTAAAAATTGTCCGTTAACCAACCATACAATTAATCTTAATTTGGCTGCGATTCATGCCGAGATTTATAATCCACGACGCTTTTCAGAAATTTCTGTTGTCGTAGTTGATTATGCCATGCCCGGTATGGATGGTTTGGAGTTTTGTCGTCGTATTGAAAATACTAAAATAAAAAAAATCCTCTTAACTGGTCAAGCTGATGAAAAACTTGCAATTGAAGCGTTTAACGAAGGGCTAATTCATCGATATATTCAAAAAAGTGATCCTAATGTCGCTGAGCTAATCACCAAAAGTATTTATGATTTGCAATTACAATATTTCCAAGCTATGTCCGATATGATTGTAAGAATGTTATCAGTGGCATCACCAAGCTGCTTACGCGATAAAAAATTTGCTGAATTTTTTCATCAGCTTCGACATGAAAAGCGAATTTTTGAATATTATCTTGCTGATAATTCCGGTAGTTTTTTATTGCTTGATGATGATGCTAACCCAAGTTTTCTTATTGTTAGAAATGAGGCTGATTTACGGTTGCATTATGATTTAGCCTTAGATAACGGAGCAAGCGAGGAGGTGTTAGATCAACTTGCAGGCGGAGAAAAGATCCCATGCTTTTGGCAAGTAAGAACTCAACCGCTAGAGCGCAATGATTGGGCTACATGTTTGGTTCCAGCTCAGCGTTTTGCCTCTGATGAAACCTACTTTTATGCGTACGTGCGGGGACCTGCGTTATTTGATGTTCAACAAGATAAAATTCTATCTTATCATCGTCATTTGGAAGAGCTGGATGCAGAAGAATTGCTTTTAGTCTAAGCTTCCTTTTGAACAATGATCGGAAATTCTTCATTGCGAGCATTAGCTCAGCATTATCTAAAATGGAAGCTGTAGATAGCGCTAACTGGTAACAGCAATGGATTGTTGATCTGTCCGACATAGCTTTCGCTCAGACTGTATTAGTGTTTTTTTAATCAAACGAGAGATACATAGCCAAAAAGTGGTAACTGGTGCTTTTTTCTATCTAATTTTGCTAGACAATCGACGACTTTCATTAGATTTTCTTGACTATGATTGGCGGAAATTGATAATCGAATTAGAGCATTGTTCTTAGGTGTTGCAGGCGCACAGAAAACAGCCCCATAAATATCTTCTTTCTCAAGTTCATTACGCAACCAGATTGTATTGGCTTCGCTGCCTGTAATAAGAGGAATAATCTGCGAATCACTCTCCCCAAGATAAAAGCCAAGATCAAGCAAATGATTTCGTAAAAACAATGCATTATCATGCAGTTTACTACGCCGCCACTCTTCCTTAGCAATAATCGAAAGCGAGGCGGAAAATCCTGCTAGATCGTGGGGCACTAGCGCTGAGCTGAAAATAATTGGTAAGGAAGTGTTGCGGATAAGTTCAATAAGGTCATTGTTCGCAGCGATTATTCCCCCTCGGCCAGAAATGGCTTTGGCAAGACTAGCTGTGACAATATCAACTTGATCGGATAAGCCAAGTTCTGCTACTAAACCACAACCTTGCGGGCCGTGAGTTCCTAGGGAATGAGACTCATCCACGATGAGTACGCAGTCAAATTCTTTTGCTAGCCTTATGTATTCAAATAGAGGACTAATGGTTCCCGTTGTGCTGTAAATGGAGTCTACCGCAATAATTCCTGAGCCATATCGCTCTAAGCGTTTGCGCAATGAGTGTATTGAATTATGGCGAAAGGGAACTGGTTTAGCATTGGCGGCTTTTACTCCCTCCCAAAAAGACATGTGTGCATAAAAATCGAGATAAACTGGTAAATTTCGCGAAGCAAGTGCCTGGATTAAGCCAATATTAGCGCACCAACCCGATTGAGCTAGTAAGGCAGCAGGATAGCGGAGAAATTGGGCAAATTCCTGTTCACAAGCAGAAAGTAGGCTATCCTCTCTCAAAAATACGGGTGATTGCATTTGGCCATTACCATATTTACGCAGGGCATTAATTTGTGCTTCGATAAGTTTAGGATGATGGCTAATATGTAAATAATCATTACTAGAGAATATGAGAGCTTCTGCTGAGGGGGGCTTTCCTTTTAAAATATGCTTTCCATGCCAAGATTGATTGACTCGCACCATAAAATACTCTTGCATGGCGTTATTAACAAAAGGCGGAAATTTTCCTCTTGCATGAGCAGAAGATATAGTTTGCCCTTCATCCAGCGCATTTTGATCATCGTGCTTCGCCATTAATTGCCCTATCCATCTAGGTCTACACAGGATCAGTGTAACGATATTGAGGTATTTATAACAAGGTTATGCTAGAACCTGTTTACATTTCTACTACCTTGGCTAAAATGAATTGATTTTTTAGGTTCCGATGCTTGAAAACAAGCTATTTAATCATGCAAAACAGGGCCTAAATTATCCCTTCCCTAACATTTTCAGTGATTCCACCTAGCCATTTTCCGGATTAGAAATCCTGAGCCATAGAGAACAACACCAGTGAGCATTAAGCATAAAATACGTACAATTGTTGGTGTTGATGAGGCGTCATAAAACAAGGCTTTAACTGTCGCAAAAGTTAAGATCATTAGGGTTGATTTCGCCATGATTTTATCTTTGTGCATGAAGGCAAAGCCAATTACGCACACTGCATAAAAAAGCCAAGAAGCCGATACTGCTAAGGAGCCGTAGGGATTAGTGAGTTGATAGAGCCAGGCTACCCCAAGTAGATGGGCTGTGCCTAAGGCAAAGTAATAAGTGTATTCGTCTTTCATCATAAAATCATCGAGATGAACTCTTAAGACTAACCAAACGCTTGCAAAAGAGGCTATTCCTACTAAAAGCCAAGGCAAACTGAAAGACCCCGCTAGATGATTTAGTATATTGATGTACTCAATTCCAAGAACAATCAGAAGAGCAATTAAAGGGAAAAGAAAAGTACGAGTGAATTTGGGATGTTCTATTTTTTTATAAAGACTAAATCCTAAAATAATAATCACAAATAGCCAAGGCCTTATAAAGGCCGGCAAAAGTTCAAGGTAAATAGAATGAAAACAAACAATTGTAGAAAATGTAATAATAATTATTCTACTGCTGTGCAGACGACCTGGAAACCATGTTTTTGCCGACAAATAAAGAACGACAAGAAGGGATGCGAAGCCGAGTGAAATCCAAGGAGCGAGTGCTGGTTGAATACGGTTAATAAAATAATATTCCATTGCGTAGAAAATTAGGAGAACGGGGAAAAAGCTCCAGGCTTCTTTTTCGGTTAATTGCTTTTGTGTCAATTGGGTATGGAAATAAGTGCCAATAGAAAAAATGAGATAATACAGAGCTAATACTATTGCAATTAAGATATCTTGATTGAGTTGGAAACCAATGTAAGAAGTTACTGAAATCGCTAAATAAGAAGAAATCAGGGTTAACGTTCGTGATTGAACCCAGATGGAAAGTGTGGCGAAGGTAAGAGAGCAAATAATATAGTAATAAAGTGCAAAAATTGCATTAGCATCAAACTCTAAAAGAAGCGGACTAAGGAAAGCACCTAATGCCGCTATAATTGCATAGAGATCATGGTTAATTTTTATATAGAGCCAAATGCAAAATGCAGAAATAAGGCTTGTCATTACAATTGCAGTTTGAAATGTAATGAGATGATAATAACCGTAGGCACCTAAAACTGAAATGTACAAAATGATCGCGCCGGCTGCAGGCAACATACTTGCATAAGCAAGATCATATTCAAATAGTTTGATTCCTGTTGAAATGAGAGCAAGACCGAATAAAGTTGCAAAAACGAGCTGCTTTTGGGGAGTTAACCAGCCTGATTGGATGGAAAGTTTAATGATAAATCCAGCAGCTAATACGAAGCATATTACTGCAACTATACCAAGCCAGTTGCCCGTCCTAACAGGTCGAAGAGGCTTATTAAAGGTTTGATCTTTTTCTGTTTCTTGTTGAACTTCACATGGTTTTTTCTGAGGACTCAACTCTAATTTATTTTCGATAAAAGACAGGCGGGCTTCAATAGCATTTAAACTCTCTTCAATTTTGCTAAAGTCCACTAGTTTCTCCTTACGCAAATTATCGATGGAATTTTATCACGAATTATTTATATTTATCCTAGCTATTTTATCAAATCCTTCCATTAGTTCCCTTATCAATTCTGCAACAGAAATTTCTTTACATAAATGGGCTGATTGCCCTGCCCACATGGACATAAAATCTGTGCAATTTTTCTTGCCTGCCTCAATTCGCATTGCGCGAGTCATCGCGTTTTGTACTGGAAAAGGGAGGATGTCCTTCGCATGAGCGGACATGCGTTCAATAAATTTGTTCCTTATACCACGAGCTAACCTTCCTGAAAATGCTGTGGTTAATATTGTGTTATCCTTTTTGGTTTCTAATAAGGCCTGTTTGTACATAGGATGAATTTCTGATTCAGTGCAGGTTAAAAAAGCTGTCCCCATTTGGACTCCTGAAGCCCCTAGCAAATAGGCAGCTGCAATGGCTTTTTTCTCCATAATTCCTCCTGCTGCAATGACAGGAATTTTTACATATTTCGTGATCTGAGGAAGTAAACTTAAAAGGCCAATTAATCCGTCCTCTGCATTGCCAATAAAAGTACCGCGATGGCCGCCGGCCTCGCTGCCTTGGGCAACGATCATATCTACCCCTGATTTTTCAAGTAAAATCGCTTCTTCGACATTGGTTGCTGTGCCTATGAGTAGGGTATTCTGTTTCTTTAACTTGTTTACCCAGGTTTTATCAAGTAACCCAAAAATGAAGCTAAAAACGGGCACCTTTTCTTCAACAATCACACTCATTTGCTCTTCAAAATGAGGAGTATAGGGGGCTGAAACCGGTTGAGGCTTATAATTTAGTTCAGTACATGCTTGCTCGAGGAGTGTGCAGCTATGGGCAATTTGCTCTGGCGAAGCATAATGCTCGTTCGGTATAAAAAGATTAATTGCAAACGGTTGCTTGGTTAACTTGCGAATTTCATGAATAGTTGTTCTTATGTCTCCAGCGGGCATATAGGCTGCCCCAAAAGAACCTAATCCTCCGGAATTGGAAACAGCGGCAACAAGATTGGGTGTGGTGGAACCTGCCATGGGCGCTAAGAAAATTGGAAACGGAATACCAAGTTTTCTGGTAAGAGTTATCGTTGGCTCCATGGATGAGCTTCCTTTTAATGTGTAGAATGGCAATAACTTAAGGCAGGTTGCTTGGCAAGAAGAATACCAAACTTGCAAACTATAGCAGATCAAATAACGCGTGATAAGCTAAATTATTCTTGACAATACTGGCTTGTTTTTACAGATTTAGTTTAAGCCGGGTTTGAGTCGCCCAGGGTTTAATGGCAATATTGCTATTTGTTCCTTAAAGAAAGCCTATTTTCACAAGGAATCTAGAAATACGATTTACTTGCCAGTATCATCATTTAGATTCGAAGTAGAGGATTTAATCATGCGTTTTAGTGTTTACGCCTTACTTGTTGCTTTACCGCTAAGTAGTTATGCTTTCAACACTGTGGATAGGCACCAAATCGAGGATAGAATTAAGCCAATTGGCGAAATTCACATAGCCTCGCAAAGTACTCCCTCTTCGACGCAGCGATTGATTCAAACGGGATCTGAGACAAATACTAAGGAAACACTTGGCCAAGCGACTTATCAACAATATTGTTCAACTTGCCATCGCGATGGAGTTGCGGGCGCGCCCAAATTTCGTGACAAGGCGGATTGGCAGCCTCGTCTTGATAAAAAAACACTGGATGAGCTTGTTGCTTCCGCGATTAAAGGGTTGAATGCAATGCCAATGAAAGGTACCTGTATGCAGTGCAATGATGAAGAGATAAAAAATGCAATTCAATATATGTTACCGCAATCATGAGTAAGTTCACTTATAGACGTTTACAAGGGCTGCTTGCTTTTTTGAGCTTCTTTGTGCTGGCTAGCTCTTTTTATTTTCAATATGTTAAGGGATTAGCACCTTGCCCCTTATGTTTAATGCAGCGTTTTTGTGTGTTGTTATTATTTATGATTTGCTTTATTGGGGTAAATACCCGCAGCTTAAGAGGAGGCAAAATAATAGCTGGGCTACAAATGTTTGTTGCTGCATGCGGTCTATTTTTTGCAGGCCGCCAACTCTGGATTCAATCCCTTCCTGCTGGCCAAGCACCTAGCTGTATGCCAGATCTCGATATCTTAATTCGTTATTTTCCATGGCGCGATGTGATGCGCACTCTTCTCTGGGGGACAGGCGATTGTGCAGAAATTTCCTGGCAATGGTTAGGTTTATCCATGCCAGCTTGGGCAGCCCTCTATTTCTTTTTCTTATTAATAGTAGCAATTCCTGTTTTTTGGATTTTGCGTAAGCAGATTGCTGCTGCTTAGGGGATAAGAATTTTACTTTGAAAAGTCCTGATTAGCAGTGATAAGGTTATCTTTTCTTGCAATGGGATAAACTAGCGTGTTATAAAAATTTTAATACCTCTCCGCTGGAAGGACACTATGCGGTTATCTCATACTATAGGTTTAAGTATCATTGTTTGCTGGTTAGCCGGGTGCGAGCAAGTTGCGGTGATATCCACCCCCAAAAAGCAGGCAATTGCATCAAACAGCGAGCTTGCCGCCAAAGCACAAAATTATTTCTGGGAAACCTTGCACGGCGGAAATTACCAAGATATTCCTAAAGCGGACTACCTATTGATGGCTGCTTATTTACAAAATCCAAATGATCCAAAACTTGCTGCTCATCTGGGACTTCTTCATTTGTGGAAAATTACTGAGCGTCAGCGCAATAAAGATGAATCACCCACGATCGTTAATGAAATTATATTATCTCGAAAATACCTGGCTGATGCGTTGCAGCTTGATCAAAAAAATCCTATCTATCAAGGGTTTGCAGGAGATACTCAATTAATCGAAGGACAAATTTTTCATGATCAGCGCGAGGAAACAAAGGCTTATTTCCTATTGAAAAAAGCGATACATAATTGGCCTGAGTTTAATTATTTTACCGCTGGCTATCCAATGACAACTTTGCCCCCCGATTCTAAAAATTTTAAGGAAGCTTTGTCTTGGCAATGGAGCACTCTTGATTTGTGCCAAGGAAGTAAAATTGATCGCAAAAATCCTGTTTATAGTGTTCCCCCAACCAAAGATGACCAGGGTGAAAAACGAGCTTGCTTCAATTCTTGGATTGCGCCTTTTGGCTTTGAAGGTTTTTTCATGAATATGGGAGATATGTTAGTTAAATCTGGGGATTGGCAAACTGCGGTCGTAATCTATAAAAATGCTCAACTCGATAAAAATTATGCAAAATGGCCTTATCGAGAAATGTTAGAAAAACGCATTACTAATGCAAGAGAAAATGTTGGTAATTTTCAGAAAGAATTTTCTGATCCGGATAAAGCGATAATGTTTAATTCTGGATATGGTTGTATGGTTTGTCATCAAAGCGTTGCAAAGTGATAGTCACAGCTTTGATAATTTTGCCAAGAGGGAGAAGTGGCTAACACTCTAAAAGAAATCCTTCTTTGATCCACTGGTAAATAAGCACCCAGTTAGCTATTATCGCCAGCCATTGTAATTATTAAAGCACCTTCATATGAATAAGTTTAGCTCCGAGCTTATTAAGAAACATGCTTACACTAAAGCGCGAGTGACGCGCATCAGTACGCCCCATGGTGATTTTTTAACCCCCGTGTTTATGCCTGTAGGGACTCGTGCAGGTGTGAATAATATGACCCCTCGGGAGTTACTTGAGGCGGGCAGCCAAATTGTTCTCGGCGGCAATACTTATCACATGCTTTGTGCTCCAGGCATGTCAGTGATTGAGAAAGCTGGAGGTATGCACCCTTTTATGGGGTGGCACGGTCCGATGTTAACTGACAGTGGTGGTTTCCAAGTCTTTAGCCTATCGAAGAATAAAGAAATTTGTAGTATTGATGAAGAGGGGGCACATTTTCGCTTGCCAGGATCCACCCGTCTAATTCATATGACGCCCGAGATGTCGCTTGAAACACAAAAAATCATTGGTGCTGACATCATTATGGCGTTTGACCAATGTACACCAGATCACTGTTCACGGGAAGAGGTAAAGCGTATCATGAAGCGCACTCATCGTTGGCTTAGGCAATCGATAGACTATCATCAAAAATATCCTACTTCTCGGTACGGGGCAACTCAGGCTTTATTTGGGATCGTGCAAGGGGGGATTTATGAAGATTTACGTCAAGAGAGCGCTGACTTCATTACCTCGATGAATCCAGACGGTATAGCCATCGGTGGTGAAACAGTGGGGTTTAATATGAAAACCACGATTGATATTATCCGTTGGATTAATAAATACTTACCCGAAAACAAGCCGCGTTATACGATGGGGGTAGGGATGTCGCCTCAAGATTTGCTGGATGTAGTAGCTGAAGGAATCGATATGTTCGATTGTGTCGCGCCGACAAGAAATGCGCGGCATGGATCGTTATACTGTGGGGAATTAATCAAAGAGAGAAATTGGTTAAGGTTTGCAAGTCCTTATGAGAATGCGCGCATTCAAATTAAAAAAGCATGTTTTGCTAGTGACTTAGAACCTATTATGCCTTCATGCACATGCTATACTTGCCAACATCATTCTCGGGCGTTTTTGCATCATTTAAGTAAACAAAGAGCAAACCTCTTTACTGCGTTAGCGAGTATTCATAATGTCCATGTAATGAATGAAGTTTGTGCTAAAATGCGCGACCTAATCTTTAGTTCGTAGGCTATATAAAGAATATACAGGAGAGCTTTAATGATTTTGATTAACACTTCCAAAGGTGAAATTCGTTTGGAACTACACGAAGAAAATGCCCCAAAGACGGTGGAAAATTTTCTAAATTATGTTCGTAAAGGATTTTATACCGATACCATTTTTCATCGGGTCATTGATGGTTTTATGATTCAAGGTGGTGGATTGACTGCGGAAATGGTACAGAAAACTACTGATGCGCCAGTAAAGAATGAAGCTAAGCAAGCGAAACCCAATAAACGGGGCACGATAGCAATGGCTAGAACAATGGATCCTCACTCCGCAACAGCTCAATTCTTTATCAATGTGGCTGATAATGCCTTCTTGAATTTCAGCGGTGAACATGCCCAAGGCTATGGCTACTGCGTTTTTGGTGAAGTTGTTGAAGGAATGGATGTGGTGGACGCTATTGCTAAAGTTAAAACAGGTCAGCGTAAAGGGCATGCCGATGTTCCTGTGGAAGAGGTGGTTATTCACGAAATTCTCGAAATCTGATCAGTCCCATGGAATGAAGCGCAATAATCCGTGATGGTTCAGGGCTTCACAAACAGTCGAAGCTCTGGCGGATTCCTGCTTTGGTTCTAAGCACAGATTTTTAGTCGATTCAGGACCTCATTGGTTTTGGCAAAAAGTCAGGCTTGAGCAGAGGTTGTGAGATGCTGTTGCCCGCATGCATGAAATGGTTAATACGCAAAACACTAATCAGTTATTTTCTTACTCGTTTACGCAGGCTGGCAGAGTAATCAAATTTTGGGATTTCAACATGAAAGAAGATTGCTAATAATCGCGCTGAAAAAATAGCAAGCAAAGTAATCATGATGTTAATGCCGTTTGAAAGCTGAAAATAATCCAAAATAATAAATAATAATGCTCCGGCAAGTGCAATCACAGCATACAATTCTTTACGCAGAACTAAGGGAATATCATTGCAAAGTATGTCGCGCAGCATCCCACCACAGATCCCGGTAATCATGCCGCTAAGAATGGCTACGCTCGGTGATAAGCCGTTACTGAGGCTCTTTTGTGTGCCGATAATCACGAAGGTTGATAAACCCAGCGCGTCAAGCACGAGAAAAACTTTCATGATTTTTACTAATGAGTGAGCAATAAAAATAGTTAAAAAAGCACAAGCAGAAGTATATAAAAGATACTCCGGATGAGCTACCCAAGTGAGCGGATAGGTATTTAATAGGAGATCTCTCACTGTTCCTCCACCAAGAGCGGCAATGGATGCAATGAGAACAACCCCAAAAAAATCCATTTTTTTGCGCCCAGCGGCTATGGCCCCTGTAACTGCTTCGACACAGATGCCCATAATAAACAGATAGTGCAGTAACATAAATTTTGCTTTGTGTTCAAAAAATGCGAATCATACCATTCTTTATCTAGCTGGCGAAATAGTTCGTTAAGCGCTAGGATTATAATAAAATTGAATCATCATCTCGGAGTAGTGATAAATGGTTGAAGCGCAATCAGGAAAACCGTTCCTATTTATAAACGCGGTCGATAAAGATTTGCATGATAATATTCTGCGGTTGGATCAGAAATTGAAGGGATTCCTAGCAGAAATTAACGTAAAACTTGAAGCAATTGATGGGGATGAATTGGAGTTGAAAGAGGAGCGTAAAGAACAATTACTTCTTTTAAGTGAAGAAATAAAAAAAGCAATTAGCGGAATAAAAAATCTGGTAAACACGGTTCTTGAGGATGGACTAACTAGCAGTGAATTTGCAGAGATGAATCGCGAAAATTTAGATTCGTTGCGCGAAGGATTTAAACAAAGTCTTGAGAAGATATCGAAAATGCGGGAAGAATTTTAGTGTGAGCCCATGTGAGTTACTTTGATTACGTAATCCAGACTTTCCTTGTTCACAGTAAGTAGTGATGCATTTTAAATCACTTTTTCTGTTTACTCGAAATAGGTGGTGCTAAATTATGGGAATAAAAGGATTTCAATATTTTTTAGTTATATTAACACTCCTTTTCTCTTTACACTCAGCCAATAGTTCAACTCCGAGTGATTCCGCTGCGCAATCGGGACAACTAGAGCAGCAAGTCGATCAGATTGTAGCCACAAACATGAAACTTTATAGCATTCCTGGGCTTGCGATCGCTGTGCTGCAAAAGGGTAAACCTACCTTATTAAAAGGCTATGGCTATGCAGATGTTCAATCGCAGCAGCCAGTAGGGAAAGATACCTTATTTGCAATTGGTTCGGTTTCTAAAGTGATTACCGCATTTGCAATAATGATGTTAGTTCAACAAGGGAAGATAAATCTTGACGACTCTGTGCTTCAATATATTCCTAAAGCTCCACAAGCATGGCAGGCTGTCACTATTCGCCAGTTACTTTCTCACTCGAGCGGTATTCCACAACATCAAGGACCGTATTTGCCTTGGGAGCAAATTTGGCAAACAATGGCGCAAAAGCCGATGCAGTTTACGCCTGGTACGGGTATAAAATATAATAATTTTGGTTACATTGTGCTTGATCGTGTTATTGAAAATGTTAGTCATCAATCCTTGAGTGATTTTTTTCAGAACACTATTTTTCAACCGCTGGGGATGAATCAGACTGGTTTTCCCCCCACTTTATTTCCTGCAGGGTTAGCTACTGGTTATCAGGTTAACAATGGGGTAATCGAGCCAAATCCAAATAAAAAGCCCTGGCAACAAATGTGGGGATCAGGGGGTATTGTTTCTTCGATTACCGATATGGCCAGGTTTGATGCTGCTATGAGTGCTGGACAATTATTATCACCTTCGTCTTACAAACAACTGTGGAGCCCAACTTTCTTAAAAAATGGCCAACCTGCTGGGCATAAAGATTGGGCATGGGCTTTAGGTTGGCAAGTCTCTTACGATCATGACAAACTGGTTGCTTTCAAGAATGGAGCAATAAGAGGATATAGCAGTTGGATTGTTCGTCATATTGATGATCAGGTTAGTATTATAATTTTGGCAAATACTAATCATGTCCCTTTGAAAAAAATAGCAAAACAAGTTTTTAAGCAGGTTATGTCAACCCAAAAAGGGGATCAAAACACGAATTGATAGGAACTGTTTCGCTATCCATGGACGCGGGGGAATAAAGCTATAGATTAGTTTGGTTATCCATATTTTTTAACTGGAAGTGGTTTTATTTTTCTCATCGCGCGGTTATTCTCAGTGTTCTTTTAACTCTAGAAGTTTAATAATGGCTATTAGTGGTTGGTATTATCCCTCAATCATTGCTCTTGTATTATATGGAGCATGGGGATATTGGGGGGCTAGAGCATCCAGTTTTATAAATCCTCTATCCATTACGTTTTATTCGAGTCTTGGGGTCTTAATCTCTGGTGTGTTAGCGTTGGCCTTGCTTGACTTTAAGCCAGAACTTTCGGCAAAAGGTAGCGTCTATGGATTATTGAATGGATTAGCTAGTGGCATTGCTTGTATTTTTTTCATTTTAGCATTGCGTAAAGGCCCAGCAATGCCTGTCGTGTTAATTACCTCAATGTATCCTTTGATTACTTTAATCTTATGCATAGTGTTTCTCAAACAGGGTATTACGATACGACAAACGTTAGGAATGATTTTCGCGATTATCGCTTTAATATTGTTTTCCACTGAAGCGTAAGAATCTGTTTTCAAATCTTCACAATTGGGAAAAATCATATTATTGTGTTATAATGCGCCAGTTAATAGGGGAAGCCGCATGTTCTCTGAGTTTGCGGGATCTGTAGGTAAACGATAAAGTAAATTCCCCATAACAAACGGAAAAAGTAGTCAAGCGCATTTGAAAAAACGATGGATTGCGGTTTTTTCAGTGCTTTAAGTCCTAACTTAACAAAAGGGTATTGAATGAAAAAATTAGCATTAGTAATGGGTTTGTTAATTCCAGTATTATCATTTGCTGCTAATGTCCCTCCCAATAGAACAATAGATATGTTTCAAGAACAATGTGCTAAGGAGAAAGATCCTGTAAAGCGTCAAAATTCTTGCCACATTCTTGATCGTCACAGCGAATCTCAACTAAATATTCCCGAATTCCATAAAGAAATTGTCACTGTATAAATAAACAGATCACTGATCCTGGTCGCTAGATAGGCCAGGATCAAAAAAAGTCTATTATCATTTATCTGTTACCCAATCCATCCTATTTCAATTAACTCGTAAAAGGCTTCTGATAGTGGATAGCAAATTGCGGTTCTTCCTCATGGAGAGAAACGATGTCGTATTGATTCTTTTGCAGCCGATATCGTTTCGCTAAAATACTTACATTAATTAGTACAATGCATGCAAGGCCAATCATAATAAGGCACGGCGAGCTAGGGAGATGAGTTTTTCGGGCTAAATAATCAGATATAAGGGGCGGCAATCCGGATGCGAGGCTAGCGGCTACTGAAAATACGATAGATAGGGCGGTACAACGGATTTGTAGGGGGAACAGTTCGGTGAGGAGAACAGAAGACACACTATAGTAGCAGGCACAAGGAACAGAGATTAACATCTGCATCAGGAGAAAACTGTTTGGATGACCATAATTGACGGCGTACATAAAAGGATAAGAAAGAACCAAAAATCCAGTTGTTGCCCACGCTAACATTTTTAGGCGATCTTGTTTGTCTGAGAACCATCCAAAAAGGGGAATAAGAATAGTGACAAAGGTAAGCGATGACATAGTCGACATGACAATGAAGGTTCGCGAGACATGCGAGTATTGAGCGGCATGCAAAGGAATGTAGAGATAGAAGAAAAACCCGGTAGCAACAGACAAAAAACTGGCAAAAAAAGCGTAGTTAAACATGAAAGGATTTCTCTTTACGAAGTCCAGGGATTGACTATAAATTGCTCGAGTTGTTGGCTTTACTCGTTCCGCATAATACATGATATAAGCTAAACTCTCAGGCATTCTATAACGGATATATGAACCAACCAGTGTAGTAAATATTGCCAGTAAGAATGGGATTCGCCATAACCAGTCTTGAGTAAAGAGATAAGTATTACCCAGTGCATGAGTCATTTCGACAACGGTGGAAGCAAGAAGGTAGCCCGCTTTTACCCCTACTGATGGCCAACATCCGCGAAAGCCACGTCGCTCATTACTGCCGCTTTCTACCAAAAAAGAGGCTGAGTTTAAAAATTCGGAACCTAACGCCATGCTCTGGATTATTCTGAAAGTAAGTAATAACCCGGCAGAAAAAAAACCGATTTGCTGGTATTTAGGAATTAAACCAATGAGCACAGTTGATAATCCCATGATTAAAATAGAGCACATCAACACGTTTTTTCGTCCATAGAGGTCAGAAAAGAGTCCTAAAATGAAAGCCCCGACAGGTTTGGCTAAGTAAGCGAGAAAAATGAGAGATAAAATAACGGTGGGATTCCCTTGGTTATCGCCTATTAACACTCGTGAGAGTTCAGCTGATAGGAAATAGCAGATCGAGATGTCATACGCTTCAACAACATTCCCCATGAAGCCACCTAAAATAATTTTAGTTTGATGTTTCATATTCAACCTGTGTTTGAGGCAAGCAATCATATTCCTGAAAGAGATGGCTGAGCATACTGGAACAATACTGCCCTATTTTGTAGAAGTCTTCGTGTTGGCTTGCAAACAACTCACGAGTGCGATCACAGGAGCGGCTGCTTGCTAAAGAATAAATAAAAAAATCATTTTCCAACTTCGCAGCCAAGGAGTAGCCAATCGGATAGCAGTGTTTAATCTGTTTTAAATAGTAAAGCTCGTCATATCGCTCTGGACTATATAAGGATTGCCAATTAGCTTGGCCGCAAGCACTATACCAAGCCGTGTGATAGGACTTGTCGTAACGCCAAAGGTTACTGCTAAATAAGTTAAACTCCATGGCAGGAGTAGAGGAAAAACTAAGTATCTTATGTTTTCTATCGATCCGCGATATGGCCATGTGGCTAATTTCATGAATGCCCAGTACATCTCTGAACACACTTGATACTCTGGATCTGAAGGCAAAAAGAGCCTCCAGTAATTGCGGGTGGGGTACTGCGTCTATGCAATTAGTTTCCATTACTGACTCTCAAACAGGCTCCATGTTAATGACTAAAGTGCTTTATTGATGATAAAGCCAGGTCGATAATTTTTTTGGATTGCTCTTCGCTGGCATTGATTTGACTTACATCGTTAATTAAGTCAAGAAGAAAGCCAGGAGTTTCTTTTCCTAAGTGAGGCATATTATATAGTTTTGCAGCATGAGTGAGAATATAGAGAAGCAAATTCTTCGTAATAGTTACTTTATTTCCAGAGGTCGCATCGTCGCTATGACTGTCACCAAATAGTAGCCAACCTGGCGAAACATTTAGTTTCGCTGCAATTTCAACGAGCTTAACTGGCTCAGGAATTGCCTCTCCACGAAGATACTTCCGGCATATTTGTACCGAATAACCAGTAATTTCAGCTAACTTATGAATACAAACGCCAGATGTCGAACGCTGTGAATTGAATCCCGCAGCAATCATTGCATCACGTAAACGGTAAGCAAACTGTTTTGTTAAGTCAACTTTCTCCATGGATGCAGAGATTCAAAAAAGTAAATTACACAAATGGTAACAAAGTGTTTTAAATCGTGCAAATTACAGATTAAACGAAACAATTAGTTTCTTTTAGAAATTAATTGTTGCAAATGTGAAATCGCTATGTAATAATTCATGCGAAACTAAGGGACAGTTTCAAGCTAGAGTCTATTTACTGTAAGGCCCGATGGAACATTGTCTTTACAGGTGAGTCCAAATTAAGGAAAGAGTGGTTTAACCTTAGCAGTTAACCTCGCAAAATTCTGTGGCTTGAATCGATATAACTTCCATTCAAGCCTCTCTTTTTTTCTATTAATAAAGGGTTATTGACCATCATAGGTGTTTACTATGATTAATCAGACATCTTCCTTAGTAGTTATTGCTTTGTGATCTCAGCTTCTATATAATCATCGCCATTTCACATGGTAGAACGAATACTAGGCACGTAGCTCAGTGGTAGAGCACCACCTTGACATGGTGGTGGTCGGTGGTTCGATCCCACTCGTGCCTACCAAATAACCCTGCTGCGCAGGGTTTTTTTTTCTCATAGAATCATTAATATTTATGTGGGCTTGGGGGATGGAGGGACAAAGATGCCAAATATTAAATTACCAGACGGAAGCGTCAAACATTTTGAGCACCCCATAACTATTCATGATGTGGCTCAAAGTATCAGTCCTGGCTTGGCCAAAGCAGCTCTCGCAGGTCGTGTAGATGGGGATTTAGTTGATACAAGCTATACCATTTCTCACGATTGTGAATTAGTGATTATTACCGAGAAACAAGAAAAAGAAAGCTTGGAAGTGATCCGGCATTCTACCGCACATTTATTGGCACAAGCGGTTAAAAGTTTGTTCCCCAGCGCGCAAGTCACTATCGGCCCTGTTATTGAAGATGGATTCTATTATGACTTTGCTTTTGGCAGACCATTCACACCTGAAGATTTGGAGCGTATAGAAGAAAAAATGTACGAATTGGCGAAGGCCGATTATCCAATCCTTCGTCGTGAGCTTCCTCGGGATGAAGCTATCGATTATTTTCGCAGTTTAGGTGAGGAATACAAGGCTAAAATTATTGCTGATATTCCTAAGGGTGAAGTCATATCTCTTTATAAGCAAGGGGATTTTGAAGATCTTTGTCGTGGCCCCCATGTACCATCAACTGGCCGCCTTAAAGCATTTAAGCTAACTAAGGTAGCAGGCGCTTACTGGCGTGGTGATGCGCGCAATGAAATGCTGCAGCGGATTTATGGAACCGCATGGACAGACAAAAAAGCGCTTACGGATTATTTGCATCGTCTTGAAGAAGCAGAAAAGCGCGATCATCGTAAACTTGGAAAGGCCCTTGATTTCTTTCACTTTCAAGATATTGCACCTGGTATGGTGTTTTGGCATCCCAAAGGATGGACTGTTTATAAATTGCTTGAGCAATATATGCGCGATCGGCTAGTTGATTACGGATATCAAGAAATCAGAACCCCCCAACTTGTTGATAAAATTTTATGGGAAAAATCAGGCCATTGGGAGAATTTCCGTGAGGAAATGTTTGTTACAGAAACAGAGAATCGCCAATATGCGGTCAAACCAATGAATTGCCCCTGCCATGTGCAGATCTATAATCAAGGATTAAGAAGTTATCGCGATCTGCCAATGCGTCTTGCCGAATTTGGAAATTGTCATCGCTGCGAGCCTTCAGGTGCTCTACATGGTTTGATGCGTGTTCGCAATATGGTACAGGATGATGCGCATATCTTTTGTACTGAAGAACAAATCCAATCTGAAGTCGCGATGATGCTTGAACTGGTAAAATCAGTTTATACTGACTTCGGTTTCACAGAAATAAAGTATCGATTGGCTTTGCGCCCAGAAAAGCGGGTGGGTAGCGATGCCGTTTGGGATAAAGCTGAAAATGCACTTAAAGAAGCAATGAATGGCCACGCTATTACGTGGATAGATGCGCCAGGGGAGGGCGCATTTTATGGCCCTAAAATCGAGTGTTCTTTAGCCGATTGTTTAGGTCGAATTTGGCAATGTGGTACAATACAAGTTGATTTTTCCATGCCTGAGCGATTAGGTGCGCAATACATCGCCGAAGATGGATCCAAACAGACCCCTGTGATGTTGCATCGCGCAATTTTAGGTTCACTTGAGCGTTTCATGGGTATTTTAATCGAGCATTATGCTGGGCGGCTGCCGCTTTGGTTAGCCCCATCGCAGGCTGTTGTGCTTACAATCAGTGATAAACAGCATGATTTTGCGCGAAAAGTGACTAATATTTTGCAAAAACAAGGGATTCGTGCAAATTTTGACTTGAGAAATGAGAAGATTGGCTTTAAAATCCGCGAGCACACCATGCAAAAGGTTCCTTATTTGCTCGTTATTGGTGACAAAGAAGTCGAAAATGAGTCCGTCGCCGTGCGAACTCGCGAAGGTACTGACCTTGGTGTGATGAGTATTGATACAATTTGCGATGTTTTGCACAAAGAAATTGGGGCAAAAGGTCGTGTTAAAAATGATTAACAGCTATTTGGAGGAATGAACTATTAGTGCATCAAATAAGCGTGACGGCGATCGCGCGCGGATTAATGAACAGATCAATGTACCTGAGGTACGCTTAATTGATGTCGATGGCAATCAGGTGGGAATTGTATCAACGCGAGAAGCCCTGCGTGCAGCAGAAGAAGGAGGGTATGATTTGGTGGAGATATCCCCCACTGCTAAACCTCCAGTATGCCGTATCATGGATTATGGTAAGTTTCTCTTTGAGTTGAGTAAAAAACAAGCAGAAGCAAAGAAAAAGCAGAAGCAAATTCAAGTCAAAGAACTGAAATTCCGTCCAACGACGGAAGATGGAGATTATCAGGTCAAGCTACGCAACCTGATCCGTTTCCTAAATCATGGCGACAAAGTCAAAATCACTCTGCGATTTCGCGGTAGAGAAATGGCTCATCAGGAAATTGGTATGAAAATCATGGAGCGCTTGCAACGCGATACTGCTGAACATGCAGTTATTGAGCAGCATGCCAAACGTGAAGGTCGTCAATTGTTGATGGTTTTAGCGCCGAAGAAAAAGCAATAGTAGTTGTTGAATATCTTTGCTCGGTGGGCATGAGTCCACAAAAGAGCTGATTGAAAGCGCTACATCATAATTAGCAGTAATGTGAATGCGGAGTAAAATGTTATGCCAAAATTGAAGACACATAGTGGAGCTGCAAAACGCTTCCGGAAAACAGCAAATGGCCGGGTTAAGCGTCGTGGTGCTTACAGAAACCATATCCTCACTAAAAAGTCACCCAAGCAAAAACGCCATTTACGCGTTGCTTCAGGTGCTTTAAAAGAGTGTGACGCGCGTTTAGCTAGACGCATGTTGCATGGTAGTTAAGGGGAGGATTCGAAGATGCCAAGAGTTAAACGTGGTGTGACGGCTAAAGCACGTCATAAGAAAATTTTAGACCAAGCCAAAGGTTATTACGGTGCCCGTAGCCGGACGTACCGAGTCGCCAAACAAGCAGTTATTAAAGCGGGCCAATATGCCTATCGTGATCGGCGTCAGAGAAGACGTCAATTCCGTGCGTTGTGGATTACCCGAATTAATGCACAAGCCCGTGAGTGCGGAATGTCATATAGCCGTTTAATTGATGGTTTGAAGAAAGCCGGGATCGAACTAGATCGCAAGATATTGGCGGATATGGCTGTGTACGATAAACACGCTTTCGCAGCAGTTGCTGAAAAAGCAAAAGCGGCGCTTGCTTAATAGGTAATGGCTCATCCCTCATGCTTATGCTTACTCGAACGGTTCGGCCGTTCCCGGCTAGAGGCTGAGTAATTACTTAAGAGTTTTTGTTGCCAATTCGCTAACTTGTAGCCTAAGGGACAAGTTAGTAGAATTGATAACAATGCTTAATTACTATCTGTATAATTATTAAGGAGGCTATAGCCTCCTTTTTTACATGTGGGCTTAATCATGCAAGATATTATCCTGTTACGGCAAAAAGCCGCTGATGCGATTTCTCAAGCACAAGACGTTACAATCTTGGAGAATATCCGTGTCGAATATCTAGGAAAAAAAGGCCATTTGACCGAGATTCTCAAAGGATTAGCAGGTTTATCTGCGGAAGAAAGACCTAAAGTAGGGCAACTAGTCAATCAGGCTAAGATTGATATCAGTAAACTGATCGAAGAAAAAATGGCGCATCTTAAAGAGATGCAGCTGCAAAAAAAACTATCGGCCGAAAGGATTGACGTGACTCTTCCTGGACGCAATCATAAATCAGGCTCCTTGCACCCAGTCACGCAAGTTAAACAAAGGGTCAATGATTATTTTAGCCGTATGGGCTTTGATATTGTTGAAGGGCCTGAAGTTGAAACTGAATTTTATAATTTTGAAGCGCTTAATATCCCAGGGCATCATCCCGCTCGTGCGATGCATGATACCTTTTATTTTGGGGACGGACGTTTATTACGTACACACACTTCCCCTGTACAAATACGAACAATGGAAAAACGGAAACCGCCAATGCGTTTGATTGCCCCAGGACGCGTTTACCGTTGTGACTCAGATTTAACCCATACCCCTATGTTCCATCAAGTGGAAGGATTGTTAATTGATAAACATGCAACACTTGCCGGGTTAAAAGGCGTATTGCAAGACTTTTTTGCCCATTTTTTTGGGCGAGAACTCGCATTGCGGTTTAGACCATCTTATTTTCCTTTCACCGAACCTTCGGCTGAAGTGGATATTGAGTGTACTCAGTGCGCTGGCAATGGGTGTCGTTCTTGTAAGTTCACTGGATGGCTAGAGGTGCTAGGCTGTGGCATGGTTCACCCTAATGTGCTAGAAGCGGTTAATATCTCACCTGAGGAGTACCAAGGTTGGGCGTTTGGTATGGGTATGGATAGATTGGCAATGTTGTATTTCGGCATTGACGACTTGCGAATGATGTTTGAAAACGATTTGACTTTTTTAAGGCAGTTCTAAGGATTTGTTTACATTTTTTGGGTAAAAGCTAGCGAAATAGAAGCGGATCCTAGCGATACAATAGGTCGATATTAGGCAGATATTTATGAAAGTTAGTGAATTGTGGTTACGTGAGTGGGTAAACCCTTCTTTAAATGAACAGCAACTTGCGTCACTCTTAACCATGGCTGGTTTAGAAGTCGATGCAGTGACCCCTGTTGCCGGTGTGTTCGAACAAGTCATTGTTGCACAGGTAATGAGCACGAAACCTCATCCGCAAGCTGATAAATTGACTTTGTGTGAAGTGAATACAGGCAGTGCGAGCCCGATAAAAGTGGTTTGCGGTGCTGCAAATGTTCGAGCTGGATTAAAGGTAGCTCTTGCCCAGGTTGGCGCCAATCTTCCTGGAGGTTTAGTGATTAAGGAGGCAACGCTGCGGGGGGAGTTATCTCAAGGCATGCTTTGCTCTGCTACTGAGCTTGGCTTAGCGGATGCTTCAGAAGGGATCATCGAATTAGAAGATGATGCACCAATTGGTACTGATTTACGTACCTATTTAGCTCTCGATGACCACGTACTTGATATTGATTTAACACCTAACCGAGCTGATTGTTTTAGTATCTTGGGTATAGCGCGCGAAGTATCGGCGATAACCCGATTACCACATAAGGTGGTTCCTCAACACACTACCCAACCAGCAACAGACGAAACGTTAACGATTCGATTACAAGCTAAAGATGCCTGTCCACAATATGCTGGCCGTATCATTCGCGGTATTAACTTTCACGCAAGAACTCCCGGTTGGATGAGTGAGCGATTGCGCCGTGCAGGATTGCGCTCTATTCACCCAGTAGTTGATGTGACTAATTATATCATGCTCGAGCTAGGCCAACCGATGCATGCATTTGATTTGCAAACCATAAAAGGGGATATTATTGCCCGTTTTAGTAACGATACTGAAACCCTTGAGCTACTCGATGGCCAAGAAGTAAAATTAAATAATAACGTCTTGGTGATTGCAGATAGCGAAAAACCTTTAGCCATGGCGGGTATAATGGGTGGGCAGGTAAGTTCTGTGAAGGAAGATACTCAAGATATCTTCCTAGAAAGTGCATATTTCAATCCACTTACGATCGCTGGAGTTGCCAGAAGCTTTGGAGTAACGAGTGATTCCTCTCAGCGATTTGAACGTGGGGTTGACCCTAATTTGCAGGTTTTGGCATTAGAGCGTGCTACAGCGCTCCTATTGGATATTGTTGGCGGACGCCCAGGGCCCATTTCGTTAGCTTCAGAGCCTCAGTCCTTGCCTGCGAAAGTAAGCGTGCAATTTAACCCAGCAAGAGTAAAACAGATCACTGGTATGACTGTCGATGAAGAGGATATGGTTGCGATGCTGCAAGGTTTAGGGATGAGCGTACAGAAGGAATCAGCCTTATGGAAGGTGGAAGTTCCTTCTCACCGCTTCGATATCAGTCTTGAGGCAGATTTAGTTGAAGAAATCATCCGTCTTTACGGCTATGATAAAATGCACGGAGAAAAAATAACTTGCGCAGTACAAGCAGGGACTATAAACCCGTATGAGGCGCTTTCCGCCCGAATTGCCCGGTTATTCACTGCTAGGGGATACCACGAAACAATTAGTTACAGTTTCGTTGATCCAGAATTGCAGCAAACGCTTTACCCAAATGCAGAAGTATTGCAACTGCTCAATCCTATTTCTTCTGAACTTTCACAGATGCGAGTTAGCATGTGGCCTGGATTGCTTGCTTCTATGGTTTACAATGTTCATCGGCAGCAGACTGCTATTAAATTCTTTGAGAGCGGGGTAGTTTTTGATTTGCAAGGCGATTCATTGCAAGAGCACCCTTGTGTCGCGGGCTTATTAGCCGGTGAATTTGGATCGATGAACTGGAGCGAAAAAACAAGAAAATTTGACTTTTATGATCTTAAGGGTGATTTAGAAGCACTTCTTTCTTCTCTCCATCTAAAAAAGATAAGTTTTGAAAGCGCTGTGCATTCTGCGTTGCATCCAGGTAAATCAGCAAAAATTATGGTCGAGGGGAGACAGGCTGGTTGGTGCGGTGTGTTGCACCCGCGCATTGCCGATGCACTGGATTTGAATTATGAGGTAATATTATTTGAATTGCGATTAAATGAGCTGGTTGCAGCAGCACCTATTCGCTACCAGCAAATTTCAAAATTTCCGCAGATACGTCGTGATTTATCAATGTTAGTTGATAATAATGTTACTGCTGCCCAAATTGAATCACAAGTTCGTGAGGTAGTAAGTGATGACAAGCTAAAAGCATTTGATGTTTTTGATGTCTATCACGGTGAATCAATTCCGGAAGGCAAAAAAAGTTTAGCAATCGCGTTAACTTTACAAGACAACAAACGGACGATGATTGACAGCGAGATCAATGCAATAATTAGTGCTATAATCAAAAGACTAAACGAGGAATTTTCTATTATATTGAGGGACTAATCGTGAATGCGCTAAGTAAAGCAATGATTGCGGAAACCTTGTGTAATGAGCTCAATCTCACTAAACCTGACGCTAAGGAAATGGTAGAGCAATTTTACGAAACTTTAAGGCATGCTCTTGAAAGCGGCGAGAATGTTAAACTGTCAGGGTTTGGTAATTTTACTTTACGTGATAAAGCTCAACGGCCAGGAAGAAACCCCAAAACAGGTGAGGAAATTCCAGTAGTAGCGCGACGTGTAGTCACCTTTAAGCCTGGCCTCAAATTAAAAACTAAAATTGAACTAAGGGATAAATAAGCGTTTGACCTACTACAGTAAGCATATCTTTCTATGTACAAACCAGAAAACCTCCGGAAAAAAGTGCTGCGCAAATTCTGGTGGAGAGCCCTTTTTTGATTACATGAAAACAAAATTACTGGAGCTTGAGTTACATGGACCTGGTAAGATTAGAATTAGTAAAACCGCTTGCCTGGGTCGCTGTAGCGAGGGACCCTGTATCGTTATTTATCCTGAAGGAGTATGGTATACTTACGCCACCATGGCTGATATCGATGAGATTATAAACAGCCACCTCATTGCTGGCGAGACAGTAGAACGCCTGCGAATCCCTAGTTAATGGATAAATTGTGATAATGTGATAGCTTAGAAGGCCAAGCCTATTTTTGGCCGAGCTGTTGAATTTTGATTCAGGTTGATATGGATGATGGCCAATAAGGTTATCGATGCGAGTCGTTTTTTGGCATTTTTTCTCGCAAGATGTGTCAAATTTGATCCTTCCAAGACAAGGACTGCGATACTTGCGCAAGAATTTATGACATTTTTACTTGTAGGTTATCCTAGTTTTAGTTAAAATCGCCCGTCTGATTGAAAGATTACCAATAAAGGCGGTACGGAGTTAATTTAATGAAAACATTTAGCGCCAAAGCACACGAAGTCAAACGTGACTGGTACGTGATCGATGCTAGTGATAAGGTTTTAGGTCGTCTTGCTACCGAGATTGCCCGTCGTCTACGCGGCAAACACAAAGCAGAGTACACACCCCACGTTGACACTGGTGACTACATTATTGTGACCAATGCAGAAAAGGTGACTGTAACCGGCCGAAAATATAAAGAGAAGATGTACTACCATCACTCTGGGTTTCCTGGTGGTATTAAATCGATTTCTTTCGATAAATTACAGGCAAAAAATCCTGTGCGTATTATCGAGCTAGCGGTAAAAGGTATGCTTCCCAAAAATCCATTGGGCCGAGAAATGTATCGTAAGCTTAAGGTTTATGCCGGTAACGAGCATCCACATACTGCACAGCAACCTAAGCAACTTGAGATTGAGGAATAAGTATTATGGCTGATAGACAGCAATACTATGGTACTGGTCGAAGAAAAAGTTCAACGGCTAGAGTTTTTTTGCGTCCTGGTAAGGGTGAAATCAAAGTAAACAATCGCGCTTTAGAAGATTACTTTGGTCGCGAGACTTCTTGTATGATTGTTCGTCAACCCCTCGAAACGGTTGACGTAATCGGCAAATTCGACATCTACGCTACTGTTGTGGGTGGTGGAATATCTGGACAGGCTGGTGCCGTCCGCCTCGGTATCGCTCGTGCCCTAGTTGCCTACGATGAGCATGATCTAGCTGAAGATGCGGAGCCAAATCCCAATTCTTTCCGCAGGAAACTGCGCGCGCGTGGCTTATTAACCCGTGATTCAAGACGCGTAGAAAGGAAAAAAGTCGGTCTGCACAAAGCACGGCGTGCAACCCAGTACTCCAAGCGTTAATTTTCTTTATCTACCCCGCACAAGCGGGGTTTTTTATACCCCTTACCTCAATATAGTAAATGCCTGATCTAATCATTGCTGAATGGAATAAATGCACATGTGAGGGCGGTTGATATCTTAAGTTAGAAATAAGATTAATTAACCCTTATGTGCGTTTTAATATGAATTGAGGATATGAAGCGTTTGCAAAGTGCTAAATCTTTGCTATAAACGAAGCCTGAATTTTTTATGATCATTTGAATTTAAGTTTAGCAAGGTCGTGTATGACCCTAATTGATAAGAAAAATCTTAATCGAGAAAACTCCGATAATGATACGATAGACGAACAAAGGCGCCGTTTTTTACTTGCTACAACCGGTGTTTTAGGGGGGATCGGCGCAGCATGTGCTTTAAAACCTTTCATTTCTTCTTGGTTACCAAGTGCTAAAGCCCAAGCTGCTGGTGCCCCTGTGACAGTCGATCTCAGTAAACTAGAGCCCGGACAGCAAGTTACTGTTGAGTGGCGAGGTAAACCTGTTTGGATTATACGGCGAACAAAAGAAATGCTAGCGCAGCTCAGTGGTCATGATGCGCAGTTACGTGATCCAAATTCATTAGTCGAGCAACAGCCTAGTTATGCAAAAAATCAGTATCGATCAATCAATCCTGAGTATCTGGTTTTAGTTGGTATTTGTACCCACTTAGGGTGTTCACCTAAATATACTCCGGTTAAAAATGAATTGGGCCCTCATTGGCCAGGTGGTTTTTATTGCCCTTGTCACGGCTCGATCTTTGATCTTGCCGGACGAGTCTTTAAAGGAGTACCTGCACCAATAAACCTAGAGGTTCCACCCTATCGATATATTAGTGAGAATGTCATCGTGATTGGTGAAGAGCAAGGGCACGGTAACTCGGCATGAAAAAATTAATCCATTGGTTAAATGCCCGCTTCCCACTTTTGACTACCTGGAAAGAACATTTCAGTGAGTACTACGCTCCCAAAAACCTTAATTTTTTCTATTTATTTGGCTCATTAGCACTTGTTGTTCTGTTTATGCAGCTCATTACCGGATTATGGTTAACCATGTTTTATGTGCCCACTGCAGAGCAGGCGTTTAGTTCTATTGAATACATCATGCGAGATGTGAATTATGGTTGGTTATTCCGTTATATGCATTCTACAGGGGCATCCGCCTTTTTTATTGTGATCTATTTGCACCTGTTTAAAGCTTTACTGTATGGTTCATACCAGAAACCGAGAGAGTTAATATGGCTTTTAGGTATGGCATTATTCATCCTGTTGATGGCTGAGGCTTTTTTGGGCTATTTGCTTCCTTGGGGGCAAATGTCTTATTGGGGGGCGCAAGTAATCACTTCCCTATTAAGTGCAATTCCGTATATTGGTGATAGCTTGGTGACCTGGCTTAGGGGCGATTACAATGTTGCCAATGCCACTTTACAGCGTTTTTTCGCCCTGCACGTTATTGGGGTTCCTCTTTTATTGTTGTTTTTGGTTTTTTTGCATCTTATAGCATTGCATAAAGTCGGATCTAATAACCCTGAGGGAATCGAAATTAAGCAAAATCTGGATCCACAAGGTAAACCTTTAGATGGAATTCCTCTCCATCCCTACTTCACAGTAAAAGACTTTGTCGGCGTCCTCGGTTTTTTAATCATTTTTTTTGCTATTGTATTTTTTTTCCCTGAAATGGACGGGTATTTTTTAGAACCAGAGAATTTTGCCCCTGCTAATCCATTAATAACACCAGAGCATATTGCTCCTGTTTGGTATATGACCCCGTTTTATTCTATTTTACGCGCCGTTCCCGATAAATTAATGGGTGTTATTGCCATGGGGGCAGCAATTTTAGTTTTACTATTTATGCCTTGGTTGGATAAAAGCCCGGCACGATCAATGCGATATAAAGGGTATTATTCAAGAAGTGCTTTAGGCGTATTTGTGGTTTGTTTTTTTATTTTAGGTTATTTAGGAACAGTTAATGTAACACCGTTTACTCAATATTTGGCTCGGGTATGCGCAGCAGGCTATTTTGCCTATTTTGTGTTGATGCCTTTTTACAGCCGTCATGAAACATGTCAACGACCACCTCAGAGGATAAAGAGGTGAGTAGACACTTCAAGTACCTAATCGGTTGTCTTACATTCTTAATGCTGCAAATTGCTCAGAGCTCCGTACCGTTATTACCAATAAAGACAGATGTCCGGGATCAAGCCAAGCTCCAGCGTGGTGCAAAAATTTTCATGAATTATTGCTCTGGCTGTCATTCGTTAAAATATTTGCGCTACAATCGAATGGGCAAAGATTTAGGTTTAGTTACATTTGACGGTGAGTTGGATACTCATTTACTCGTTAACAACCTTATTTTTACTGGCGCAAAAGTACAGGATCCTATTCTGGTCAGTATGCCTGCTACTGATGCACGACAATGGTTTGGACTCGTTCCACCAGATTTATCTCTCACTGCACGAGAACGCGGTGCTGGTTGGATTTATACGTACTTAAAAAGTTTTTATGTAGATAATTCTCGTCCTTTCGGTACCAATAATTTACTTATTGTTGATACAGTAATGCCTAACATCTTGGCTCCTCTTGAAGGCGAGGTGATTGCTGTTAAAGAGAGTTCTTGGCAGATACCCCGATTAGTGCTTAAGCAGAATGGAGAGATGAGCCAGCAGCAATTTAATGAAATGCTTGAAGATTTGATCACCTTTCTGGTGTATGTGTCTGAGCCTGCAAAACTAGTCCGTTATCGTATCGGCATAAAGGTTGTTATTTTTTTGTTTATTTTCTGGATAGTGGCTTATCTGCTTAAAAAAAATTATTGGAAAAAGATTTAGATTAAATAGCACATTAGGCTATTAGTAAAAATTTAGATTAATATCACCTCTTACAACTAAAAATTGTGATAGAATACGACCTTTTGACATATTGCAAAGTATGTAAGTGCTCAGCCCTACCAGGGAACTGCCGTATTTGGCGTATCTTACGCGAAAAACTGCACTCGAATACAGCTGTTCGAATAAATATAAATATGGGAGACCTGAGCTAATAACACAACATCAGTAATGATTTTCAGAGGAGTCACGATGGCCATTGTAACAAAGCGTACAATTATGTCTTTGTATTCTGACAATGATGATGTTTACAGTCATCAAGTGCGTATAGTTTTAGCTGAAAAAGGAGTCAATGTTGAAATCCTTCCTGCTAAGCAAGATGAAGCTCCGGAAGATCTCTATACAGTCAACCCTTACGGGTCAGTTCCAACGCTGCTTGATCGCGAGCTGGTGTTATATGAGGCACGTATCATTATGGAATATTTGGATGAGCGATTCCCGCACCCCCCTCTTTTACCCGTTTATCCTGTTGCCCGTGCCGAAGCCCGTAAAATGATGTTTCGCATTGAGCAAGATTGGTATAATTTACTACAACGGATAAAAGAGGGGATTGAGGTTGAGCAATCTCGCCAGTATTTATTCGATAGCTTGGTTAGCCTTGAACCTGTTTTTGCTGACAAGCCCTACTTCCTAAGTGATGAGTTCTCTTTGCTAGATTGTGCACTTGCTCCATTATTATGGCGGTTACCGCAATTGGGAATTGAGATACCTGCGAAATTAAAAGGCCTAAATGCCTATATGCAGCGGTTATTTAAGCGAGATTCCTTCCAGGCGAGTTTATCGGATGTTGAGAGACAACTAAGAGCGGCCTAATAATGACTACTATGACTTCCAACAAGCCATATCTGATTCGAGCAATCTATGATTGGATAGTAGACAATGATTTAACACCCTATATATTAGTCAATGCTGATTATCCCAGCGTTCAAGTGCCGAGAGAACATGTGAGTGGTGGCCGTATAGTGCTCAATATTTCGCCTAAAGCTTGTCGAGGCCTACACCTTGAGAATGATAGAATAGTTTTCACTGCACGATTTTCAGGTCAAAGTGTACAAATTTTTGTTGTGCCTGCGGCTGTGCTTGCTATCTACGCGAAAGAAAATGGCCGTGGAATGGAGTTTGGCGAAGAATATGGCAATAATGAGCCGCCTCCACCTCCTACGCCTGCAAGCTCCACAACCACAAGGCGAGGCAAACCATCATTAACTCTAGTGAAGAAAGACGAAAAAGATTAATATTTTCTAGGGGAATATTGACGAAATTTATGATTGGTTAACCAAGTAGGTTGGGTCGTTTGGCTTAATCTACTTCGCTATGAAATTAATTGTCAACAGACCCTAGTACAGAGTTCTATTAACGCTTCAATTCACCAAATGGAGCATTAAGCGATGACATCAGCAAAAACCGCTCTTTATCAGACTCCTCATATTCGTGCATGTGAGCAAATGGCCGTCGATGAATTGGGCTTAACCGAAGACGAATTAATGGAGCGTGCTGGTTCTAGCGCTTTTTCGACCCTGACTATGTTGCATCCTGACGTAAGAACTATTTCAGTCTTTTGCGGCAGCGGTAATAATGCGGGCGATGGTTATGTGTTAGCGCGTCTGGCTAAAGAAAAAGGGTATTCCGTTATTATTAACCAATACAAAGCCATTGAGCATTTACCGCCAGCGGCTCGTCACGCAGCTTTGCAGGCTGTGGCGGCCGGCGTGCCTTGTCAATGTCTGGATGATCCTATCGATAGCGATGCCGAATTAATTGTTGATGCATTATTAGGTATTGGTTTAAAAGGAAATGTGCAAGGCCCTATAGCTACTGCCATTACTCAAATGAATGACGCTCAGCTGCCTATTTTAGCTATCGATGTCCCTTCGGGATTGGATGCTGATACAGGACGTGTAATGGGTGTATGCGTGCAAGCCTCCATGACAGTTACATTTATTGGTTATAAGTTAGGATTGATGACTTTAGATGGACCTGATCATTGTGGTCAGGTGATTTGTCATAATCTCCAACTTGATAAATGCTTATCTTCAATACACCCTGCAGCCTACCTTTTAGATGAAAATTTACCCAGAACGCTTCTACCCCGTCGTTTAAAAAATTCGCATAAGGGAAAATTCGGTCATGTATTAGTCATTGGGGGGAACTATGGTATGCCAGGGGCTATTTGTCTGGCCGCTAATGCAGCCTTGCGCGTCGGAGCAGGCCTCGTTACTATTGCTTCCCGGCCTGAGCATGCAAGACAAGTTTTGCCTATGCTTCCAGAGGCAATGCTGCATGGAATAGACGAAATTAAAGATCTATTGCCGCTGATAGCGAAAGCAACGGTTTGTATTCTTGGTCCTGGTCTAGGGGATGATGAGTGGGCTAAAGCCTTGTTTACTGCAGCGCTTGCTTCTCAGTTACCTATGGTTATCGATGCTTCAGCTTTGCGCCTTTTGGCCCAAAGTCCTCAGCATGATGATAATTGGATTTTGACACCACATCCTGGTGAGGCAGCAAGCTTATTGAATTGCACAACAGGGGAAGTTCAACAAGATCGTTATCAGGCAGCTATCCGTTTGCAAGATCAATATGGCGGTAATGTGATCTTAAAAGGCACAGGTTCGTTGGTAGCAACGGATGAATCAGAAATTTATCTTTGCACTGCAGGAAACCCCGGCATGGCGAGTGCTGGAATGGGAGACGCACTGAGCGGGGTAATTGCAGGTCTAGTTGCCCAAGGATTACTACTTGCTGATGCAGCCAAATTAGGCACGTGGTTGCATGCGAGTGCAGGGGATGCTGCGGCCCTTGAGAAAGGAGAACGAGGGGTATTGGCTAGTGATTTAATGCCTTATCTGCATCGGTTAGTTAATTGGACACCACATGACAACTGTTAGTGCGATTGATTTACCTGATGAGACTAGCTCGGAAATGGTCGCAACCCACTTAGCAGCCTGTTTAACGCCACCTTTAATATTAACTTTTAGTGGGGAAATTGGTGCTGGAAAAACGACTTTCATTCGGGCAATGCTCCGAGTCCTGGGCGTAAAAACGGCAATTAAGAGCCCAACTTTTTCGTTAGTTGAGAGTTATCAGTGCGAACACTTGCAAATACATCATTTTGATCTGTATCGTATTCATGATGAAACAGAGCTAGAGTATATTGGTTTTAGAGACTATTTTTTGGCAAATTCGATATGCTGTATTGAATGGCCAGAGCGTGCTAGTCATACTTTAGAGCATGTGGATATGAATTTTGCATTTGAAATCAGTGGGAGCGGGCGATTATTAACGGTACGTGCACTAAGCGCCGCTGGAGAAACAATGCTGTCTTGCCTTGTAGGTAAACAATGAAAATGCGAACTTTTTGCTTTTGTTTATTGATGGTAATCTGTCCTACCTTAATGGCAGCAAAACTACTGTCAGTTGAAATTAAGCAGGAAGCAGGTCACCCTTCTGTCCTTTTTAAATTGGATAATGCGGTTGTCCACAAAGTATTTACCCTTACCAATCCTAATCGAGTGGTCATCGATTTTGAGGATACTGATTTAGCGCTGGATCTGAATCGCGTCAGTTTAGGGAATCCATTGATTAAGTATATTCGAAGCGGCCATCCTAACCCTAAGACGCTACGTTTAGTATTAGAGGTTAGCCAAGTTGTGAAAACAAAAACAAACCCTTTAAATCCAGCGGCTGCAAAACATGGATTCTCAATTGATTTGTCTGCAAACGGCGAACGGGGTATTAACCCATCATCATTGAATAAGCCATCGTCTCCAATAAAATCCTCAGGCTCTACCAAAACTGCGGGAACGCCCATTCCGGTGCGTCATGCATCTAATCGAAATTTACGGGATGTTGTTGTCGTGCTGGATCCTGGGCACGGCGGTAAAGATCCTGGAGCAAGTGGGCCAAGAAACACTTCGGAAAAGGACGTTACTTTGGCAATAGCATTAAAGCTCAAACAAATCATCGATAAGCAACCTGGTATGCGTGCAGTATTGACTCGCAAAGGAGATTATTACATCGGTTTGCGTGAACGCTTAAATATTGCCAGAAAATATAATGCTGATGTGTTCATTTCAATCCATGCAGATGCATTTATCAACCAACAATCGAATGGCGCTTCCGTTTTTGCTTTATCGCAATCTGGGGCAACGAGCGAGGCCGCACGTTGGTTAGCAGAAAAAGAAAACTACTCTGAATTGGGCGGTGTTAATTTAGCCGATTTGGATGATCAAAGTGGCTTAGTACGTACGGTATTAATCGATTTATCACAAACAGCGACGATCGGTGCAAGCTTGCATATGGGTGAAAGAGTGTTGCGCAACTTGGATACCATCACCACATTGCATAACCGTAAGGTTGAGCAAGCTCGATTCATGGTGCTTAAATCACCGGATATACCTTCTATTCTTATTGAAACAGGGTTTATTTCCAACCCTCGTGAGGAGAGGAATCTTACCAGTAATGCTTACCAAACCCAACTTACGCAAGCGATTTTCCAAGGGCTTAAGCGTTATTTCTGGGACTACCCCCCACACGGTACACGAGTCGAGGCTTTAGCAGGTAATGGTAATGTCCAGGTACCAACAAAAAATACACACTTGGTACAAAGAGGGGAGTCATTGCCAAAAATTGCCAAACAATATCATATATCAGTCGCTGCCCTACAAGCTGCAAATCATTTGTCTGGTTCGCGAATCCAGGCAGGGCAAAAACTTATTATTCCTTCTTCAATCACATGAGAATCCAGCTGTTACCAACCGCGGTAGCAAATCAAATTGCTGCAGGCGAAGTGATTGAACGACCTGCCTCAGTGGTCAAAGAGTTATTAGAAAATTCTTTCGATGCACAAGCAGATATTATTAGTATTGATATTGGCTATGGTGGGTTAAATCAAATAAAGATGAGTGATAATGGTATCGGGATTATGGCCGATGATTTACCCCTTGCAATTGCCGCTCACGCGACGAGCAAAATTAATGAACTTAAGGATCTATATTCAATCTCCAGCATGGGCTTTCGTGGTGAAGCGTTAGCAAGCATTGCCTCCGTTTCGCGTTTATCAATTAGTTCAAAGCCCGCGGATCAACACCATGCTATGATGCTCTCTACCGCTGGCGGGGATTCTTTTCATCTTTCACCTTGTGCCCGCAGCCAAGGAACGACTATTGATGTGCGCGATATTTTTTTTAATGCGCCTGTCAGGAAAAAATTTTTAAAATCGGAGCAAATCGAATTTCAAGCGATTGAAATGATCGTTAGACGCTTTGCTTTAACTGCACCGGGTGTCGCAATTCGCCTTAATCATAATGGTAGGCAGCATTTCAATTTACCCGCAGCTAACAGTGATAAAATGCAGTTAGCCAGAATTCGTAAGATTTTGGGTAAAAATTTTATTGAGCAGTCACATTTTTTAGACATTGAGCATGCTGGTTTACGCCTTACAGGATGGATCAGTTCAAGTGCGTATCAGCGCAGTCAGAATGATAAACAATGGGTGTATGTGAATAAGCGTATGGTCAAGGATAAATTACTTAATCATGCCATTAAACAAGCTTACGAGGGCGTGTTACACCCAGGACGCTACCCTGCTTGCTTACTCTACTTAACCATAAATCCAGAGGAAGTTGATGTTAATGTGCATCCGACGAAACATGAAGTTCGCTTTCAACAACCGCGATTGGTTCATGATTTTATAAGTTCAAACATTAAAAAAGCGCTGCAGCAATCTCAGTTCCCCGCCGATTATCCGCAAGCAAATCTGGGAGCTGAAGCAACGAATCCTCAAATACGTGAACCTTACTTACCTGCAATTCACCCAGCAACAAAAATGGCTGACTTTTTTAATCAGAAGAAAAATTGGCTCGTTTTAAATGCTGCATTCGCGGTAATTTTTCTTAGCGGAGAACCGTATTTAGTTAATGTCATTGAATTGCAGCGCGCTTGGCTATTATCTCTTCTTTCCACGCAATTATTACCTTTGCCAAGCCGTCCTCTATTAGTACCCGTGAGTTATCCAGTTAACTCGTTAAATATCGAATGCATTTATTCTGGTAAAGAAGGATTAAGCCAAATTGGGATCGATTTAGATTTAGCAGGTGAACACGCGGTATTAGTTCGCTCGTTACCTACCGCGATTCCACATTTAGACCTCAAGCAATTTCTTCTGTCGATATTTAATTCTTCCATGCCTTCAATCACTCAATTATTCGAATTGTTAACGATATGCCAATCGTTTACTGCCCTGAATGCAAAGGAAGAAGAGCTTGAAACTTTAATTGGTTATATACAAACGTCGGGTCATGATAAACTAAACACGTGGTGCAAGCATTTATCCATAGAAACCTGCAGGGGTTTGCTAAATGCCTAAAACTATTTTTTGTCTAATGGGTCCAACTGCCTCAGGAAAAACGGCTTTAGCTTGTGAACTCGTCAAACGATTTCCTCTTGAAATCATCAGCGTTGATTCGGCAATGATTTATCGAGAAATGAATATCGGGACAGCTAAACCAAGCCCGCAAGAACTTTTAGTTGCACCACATCACCTCATTGATATCATTGATCCACCAGAAAGCTATTCAGCAGCACAGTTCTGCGAAGATGTAACAAAGCTTGTTGAAGAAATTTATAGTCGTCATAAATTCCCCTTACTGGTGGGAGGGACAATGATGTACTTCCATGCTTTACAGCAAGGATTATCGCCGTTACCTCATGCTGATGAAGAATTGCGGGCAGCGCTTTCCCAGCAAGCAAATTTATATGGTTGGGCTTATATGCATCAACAATTAGCACAGGTTGATCCGCAATCAGCGATGAGGATTCATCCGAATGATACTCAACGTATTCAACGTGCGCTGGAAGTTTATCATTTAACAGGAAAACCACTTTCCTCTTTTTGGTCAGGGCAGAAGGAAAATCAAAGCTATAATTTTGTCAATTTGGTTCTCTTTCCTCAAGACCGCGGCTGGTTACATGCTCGTATCGCAACTCGCTTTGAGCATATGTTAGAGCAGGGTATGGTTTATGAAGTGGCTCAGCTACTCCAGAAGTGGCATTTAACCTTAACTTGTCCTGCGATGCGATGTGTGGGTTACCGACAAGTGATTGACTATTTGGCGGGGGACTATGACTATGAGAAGTTGCGTCAAAAGGGAGTAGCAGCGACTCGCCAACTCGCAAAAAGGCAATTAACGTGGTTGCGCTCATGGCCAAAAGCAACAGTTTTTGCATGCGAAAATCCAGCTATCTTCAGAGAGATCATAGCACTCATCAGTGAAATATTAGATAATATGCCGAATCCTGGTAAGGGAACGCATGTAAAGAAAACAACACACAAGAAATGACTCGTGGGGAAAAATAGATGGCAGAAACGAAAGAAAAACCAGCGTGTACCAAAAAGAAGTATATCGTTCATCATCGCGATTTACCGCTAAGCTGTCCTACTGATGAAATGATTTTGTGGAATGCGCATCCAAAAGTGTATTTACCGATTGAAAAAACGGGTACGGAAGTTTGCCCCTATTGTGGATCTAAGTTTGTTTTAGAATGATAAAATCAATTTGCGTTGTACGATTATCAGCCCTGGGTGATGTGCTGATGTTTGTCCCATTAGTGCGGACACTGCAAGCGAATTTACCTGATGCAGCTGTCACATGGGTGATTTCTCCTCCCGCTTACGATTTGGTAGCAGGGATGGATGGTGTTGAGTTTATAGTTATCAATAAACCTAACAATTTAGCTGACTATTGGCGCTTTAAAAAACAATTAAAAGGTAGAAAATTCGATGTATTGTTAGCATCACAAGCCAGTTTTAGGGCAAATTTACTCTACCCTTTGATTCGTGCACCAAGAAAAATTGGCTATGATAAAGTACGCGCGAAAGATGGTCACAGCTGGGTAATTAATGAAACCATTACGCCTGGTCATGATCATACCCTTGATGGGTTTTTAAAGTTTGCGTCTGCCTTGGGTATCGAAAAAAAGGAATTGCGCTGGGATTTACCCATTAGTCAGACTGATCACGCATGGGCGCGCGCTCATATACCTCCAGGAAAACCTACTTTAGTGGTGAATCCCGCTGCCAGTAAGCCTGAACGCAGTTGGCCGGTGGAGCGTTATATTGAAGTCATAAAAGAAGCACAAAAGCGTTGGCAGGTGCAAGTGGTTTTAACAGGCGGTCCGGGGGGGTATGACAGGACTTTGGCCGATGAAATATTAAAACAAGTCGAATGCACTGATTTGGTAGGAAAAACAAAACCCAAGCAGCTGCTTGCCGTGATCAGCCATGCACAGGCTGTCTTATGCCCGGATACAGGTCCTTCGCATATGGGGGCAGCTGTGGGTACCCCTGTTGTTGCTTTGCATGCAGTAACTAGCGCTAATGTATCTGGCCCTTACACTTTCAGGCATTTGGCTGTGGATTGTTATCCTGAAGCGGTTACTACAGTGCTCAATAAAACAGCTGAAACAACGATCTGGGGCACTCATGCGCATGGTGAAGAAACAATGAAACTAGTGAAGGTCGATGCGGTGCTTACCAAATTGGAGTCTCTATTTTCAAAAAAATAGTGCCTCTAAAGTTGTCCAATAAAAAGCCTGTAATAATTTATGAGAAAATAATAGGATTACCGGTCACCTAATTTATTTGTTGGCAACTCATTTTCTATAATTTCCTCATCAAAAATTTGATTCATTTTGCTCAATCTATTTTTGAAAGTCTGCAACTTTTCCACTGATTCTGTGGAGGGCTTGCCAAAAAAAGTTGCAATATAACCAGACTGCGACTTAAATGATATCACCAAAGCTGGAATGCCTAGGGGTAACAGGGCAAGGAGGCCAAGAATTCTTCTAAAACTTGGACTTAATTGTTGATGCCAAGAACGATGGTTAACAAACTCTTTTTCAGCGTTACTGATGGCTTTTTCGGAGTGGGTTTTAAATGCAATGAAGTTTTCTGCTGTGGGCTTCGTATTTTTAAAGAAAGTGTCAGCAGCTTGCTTGAGTTCAGAGATTAAAATGGCGGCTTCTTTTCCTGCTTTTGCGTAATTGGGATCATAATTAGATGATTTGCTATTTCCCTTATCAATCAGTTGGGAGGTTTTTAGCTTAAGCTCATCGAAGTATTCGTTAAATTTGGCCTTGAAAAATTGTCTTGAAATTTCTTTTAATTGTTCATCTGTAAGTTCTTTTGCTGTAATTTCAGAAGAGTGTCTCGTTAAATGCGTTACGTGTGGACCCGTTTTACTGCACTCAAAAGATTTACCAAAGAGGGTATCTAAATTTTCGTGGGTAGGAAGAGCTTCAGAACCATTCTTTAAAACACTCATAGGACCGACATGACCATGTACAAATTTGACTTTAAATCCACCTGTTGGTTCTGTCATTAATTCGTTACCTAGGGCTCTATTCCATATTAGCCGCTGCAAAGGTTTTGTAAGAGGAATAGGATAATTGGGGTTTGCAAGGCCTTCCAATTCAATCAGTTGGGCTAATTGTTTTTCTTTAGATAGTTTTTCAATCACCTTATTGATTGCATCAATAGTGCGGATTAAATTTCTAATACTGTCATCCCGATAGGGAATTCTAAATTTTTCTGCGAGAGCTTTAACTGTTTCAAGTCCGATAGGAGCATGTGAGAATATTGTTAGTTGTCCTTCTGGAGTAAGGGTATAGTCAATTGCCTTAACCATGGGTTGATAACATTGCTCAACGATATCTCGAACTTCTTTTTCGTCGATCAAGCCTTTTTTGATTAGGGTTTGCATGCCCTCAAGCGATCTACCTTGTCCCTCCAGAAGTCTGTATTGCCCAGTAAATTTTTCTCTTTCATAATCTCTAATGAATTCCACACTATGGTTAGATAGCATGATATTCACGTTAGCCTTTTCGTCGTGGAGTTTTTTTAGCACTAATAAAGTGAAGTAATCATTTTGTCCTCTGTCCGCTAACTCATCACCAATTAGAGTGACTGCTCTTGCCTTGTTAATCTTGGCATTAGCGATAATTGCTCTAAACCGAAAAAGATCATCGCTATTAATTTGACCAGTAGGCTTAAAATAAATTTTTGTTAGTTCATTATATTGTTGCGGGTCAATATTAAGGACATTCTCTTCAATCAAAGTGTAAATTAATTTAAGTGCGTTTCCATGCAAATCACCCAGGCATACATGTGTACCCTGGTGGTTAATGACTTTAGGATAAAGACGCAGGTTAGCTGCCCTGTAAATGAGTGTCATATGAACATAATGATCAGTTATTATGTTAAAAGTATAACAACAAAGCGTTAAGGAATTCTTAAATTATAGTGATTTTAACAGGTGTACATTTCTAACTAGGTGATACTGGGGGCTATTTTATTTTCAAAATTGGATGTTTGTATTACAATATGATCCTGTTTTGATCTCTATAATAGATTGTGCCTCTCTTCCAAGTCCGAAAACCTTATCAATGGATAGCAAGCCTTTATTTCTTCCAGAGCATGCCATTTGTTGTTGTGAGCTTAATCGCTATGCTCATGTATCAGCAACAGGGAGTCAATAACGCACAATCTGCTTTTATAACAAGTTTATTGGTCATTCCTTGGGCTATAAAACCTGTATTTGCACCTTTTTTGGAAAGATTTTCAACTAAAAAGCGCTTAACGATTTTTACGCAGGGGCTTATCTCAATTTTATTTTTTGTTTTAGCTTGCAGTGTGAATCAAAATTATTTCTTAATAATCAGTATAATAGGATTAATTTGTTTGGCGTTCGCTTCAGCAATCCATGATATTGTTTCTGATGGGTTGTACATGATCAATCTGGATGAATCCAATCAAAAGCGCTATGTGGCTTTGCGCAGTTTTTTTTATCAAATGGGGCGTTTAGTCATTAAAGGAGGATTACTAGTCATTGTAGGGCAATGTGCAATTTATTGTCATTTAAATACATGGGAAGTATTTTTTTATTGTTTATCGCTGATGAGTCTTGTTTTAGTAATTTATCACAGCATGAAAATCCCTGAAGCCGAAAAGATTACTCCAGGAATGAAGAATAACTATTTTTCCATTTTCCGCAACCTATTATCCACACGTCAATGTTATCCCGTTTTATTTTTCATTTTCATTTATAATTTTTCAGAAGCACAAATGCAAAAAATTGTGCCTCTATTTCTTTTAGATAGCGCTGGTCTCGATTTTAGTCTACCTCATGTGGGTGAAGTGTATGGCATTTTAGGCAGCCTTGCTTTAATGTTTGGTATTTTTACTTCCGGATTTTTAATGGCGCGTTACAAGCTTGAGAGCTGCCTTAAAAAATTTACGGTTCTTCTTCTTTTAGGCCATGTGCTTTTTCTGGTTATTGCTTACTGCGAAGTGCATGGTTCCCTCATTTGGGGCACCGTTGCATTGAGCCAATTTGTTTTCGGTTTAGCAAATGGCGCTTATATGGGGTATTTACTTTCAGTTGCTAATAAGAGTCGGTACCCTATGTCAATGTATACAATTTGTACAGCTATCATGGCATTAAGTTTTGCTCTCTTTGGCTCTTTAAGTGGTTTACTAGAGCAACAGTTTGGTTATTGTGGATTTTTTACTTACATTTTGGTGGCGAACAGTCTGTTAGTCATGATCACTTTTAAGACGTTGAAGTAACATGTGGGATTTAAAGCAATTTGAAAATGAACTCGCACAAGCCAATCTAATTAATCAATGTGATCACGCTTTAGAGCGTTATTTAAATAAAAAAGGCATAACGACTTTTTCTTTCACCTATTATGCTTATCATCCAAATTCCGCTAATAAATTAAAATACGACATGAGCTCGGCTAATTTTAAAGACTGGCATAAGCATTATCTTGCTGAACACTATCATGGTATCGATAGTACTCTAAGTTTTGTGTATAACAGCCATTTACCGATTTATTGGGATATCAAACAACAATTAACCCAGGCTATTTCTGCAACGGAGCGGAAAATGCGCTTAGATTCGATTGCTTTTGGTACTAAGGCAGGGCTGTCAATACCTATTCATGGTCCACAGAATAATTTTGCAATTTTACTGCTAGTGCAAATGCAAAATGAGCAGAGCATTCTTCAGCAACAGGGTTTACAGTACGAATTGTTTGTTGCAGCTCATCTTTATTATCATTACATTCAAATTCATCTTCTTAATGAAACACAAGAGAAACAATCATTTCGCTTAACGCAGCGCGAAATTCAATGTTTACTACTTATTGCCAAACATTATTCAGTAAAACAAATGGCACAATTGCTGGAGTTAAGTGAAAGGACAATTAATTTTCATATCCAAAAAATAAATAAAAAACTAGGTACGAAAAATAAATATCAATCGCTGGCAAAGGCTTTAGAAGAGCAATTGCTCACTTTATAACCCCTGTCAAAAATATCAGTGGTTCAGTAATTACCTCTAAAGATAAAATTTGCACAATTAATGACGAAGAGGTGGTTATGAAGACGCACAAATCAATCATGTTATCCGCATTAGCTGTCTTATTTTTTCCTATTGCAGCTAATTCATCACTGACACTCTATACCACTGGATGGTCGATGTATGGTGATAATCCTTACGAGTACGACGGGGCCTATAAAAATGGCCAACCGTATGGCCAATTAAAGTATGTATTCAATCAGGATATGGTCGCCCAATTTAACAATGCAGAGGTAGTAGCTTGGAGTTTTATGCAGGTCTGGAATAGCAAGGATCCTAACCAAGCACAATACCAGATCCCTAATGCCTGGGATGGCTTAATGCATTTTTCTGATCTTTGGGGCGAATTGCCATTTGAAGCTTCCTGGGTATCTTTACCGCCTGAAAGCAATGATTTCTTAATGTTTTGCCGTGCGAATGAAGGGGCTTGTTCGTCAGTGCAAGTCAATGGGAATACCGGTGTAAAGGAGCTATTTACCTACACAGATCAAAAAGGGGTAGGCCAGCTTAATAGTTTTGGTGCTTTTATTAATTCAAACAAGTACACATCAAAACGGATCATTGCCATAGGCGGTGCAAATACAGTGAGTAATAAAGGGATTAGCAGTTACACGTTCGATGCGATTTTTGCCAATCAAAACAAATTTTTAAATCAATTTAAATCATGGATGGGGCATTTTAAGAATTTAAAAGGAGTGGATTATGATTTCGAACCGCCTATTAATTTACAAACGGGGGCGCAATTACCTCCTGATACGAAGACGTTGGCCGACTATAAACGGTTGTATGAGCTAGTTAAAGCCAGCCGACAAACTTTAGGGGCTGAGACTTATGTTTCTGTAACTATCACGGTAAATAAAGAGTACTTAGAAGCGATTAATCAGTCGGTGGAGGGGGGCTGGTTTAAGCAAATTTCGCAGTACGCTGACAGCGTTAATTTAATGACTTATGATTTGCATGGTCCTTGGAGTCATGATAGCGATCCTTATACTTCCATTCATGCATATCTTAGGCAACCCGAAACCAGCCGTAAAGATGAATTTGCAATAACTTACGCTACGGACTCGGTCACTGAACAAGTGTTGGCTTATGGAATGCCAAAAGAAAAATTGCAAATCGGTCTTGCAGCTTATGGGCGAGGATTTGCGGGTGTTGAGCAAGGGGAGGATAGCGAGCATCCAGGCTTTGAACAACCCTGGACAGGTGCCAGTCAATTTGCGGCAACCTATACCAATCAGGCAGGAATGCTCCCTTATAAATCAGTCGACAGAGTAATCAAGGAGCTGGGTTACACGCGTTATCTTGTTCATGCACTGGATGTCGAAAATAAATCATTTATTACCGGAGCTTATCTCTATAATTCCTCTAGTAAGCAATTTGTGGGGTATCAGTCTCCGGAAGTCGTTAAATCCGTGTGCGAATTTGTGAAAAAGAAAGGATTGAAAGGAGCAATCATGTGGAGCGCAGATACTGATTTGCCAGTATCCAACTCTAATAGTTTAGTCGCAGCTTATAAGCGTAACTGCAATTAAAAGAGAAGTTGCCTAAATTGCGCCGAACAAAGTATAATAATTGGTCAATTTAAAGTTAATCAGCAAATATGAAATATTTTTTATACCTGTTTTTGATCGTTAGCAGCTTAGTTCATGCGCAAACGCATGTGGTTAAATTGGGTGATACGAAAGTTAGGGTGATAAAATTACACGGCCGGGGCAAAACGTTTGTTCACCTGCATGAGAGTGAATTTACTGCGTTAGCTGCTGCTAAATGTTTTATTAAGCGGGAGGGTGGATCATTGATCACCCTTAAGCACTCCGGCAAACGCAATGTTGAATTTTACTTAAGGGGTGTTCATTACGAGTTTGACCCTAACCGCATTTTTACTGACAAAGGTATAAAAAGGACGCTGAAAAAATATGGACCTTATTCGTTGGCTGCTCATAGAGAGGTCAAAAAGTTGGCGAATAAAATTATTCGATTATTGCCTAAAGGCAAAGTGATTGCTGTGCACAATAATCGGAATTATTCCATCAAAGAGTATTTCCCTAACCGTTCTTTGGCTAAAGATGCGAAAGCCCTCCACTATCGGGCTTTCACGAATCACCGAAATTTTTATTTTGTGACTAAAAAAGAAGATTATGAGCGGCTAAAGCGACTTAATTTCAATGTTGCCCTACAGTCTAACCATGCTCAGGATGATGGATCTCTTTCTTATTATCTTGCCACAAAAAATTACATTAATATCGAATCGGGCTACGGAGAAATGGTAGCCCAGCTTAAAATGTTGCATTATGCCTAAACCGGATTAATGTCTGAATTAGCTTATTTATTCTCTTTCAGCTATGATAAATCGGACAACATGAAGGATTAATCATTATCCAATGGAGGGAGCATTATGCGGTTGCATCAATCAAAAATAAGTCCTGCCTTGATCTTAGCGGCTATCATCACTTGTTTTTTCCCACTCATGACCTCTGCTGAAACGGCTGATGATACGAACAAACAAGCAGAATCATTTCAGGCAATTTGCCTTTCATCTTGGATGAAAAGGGTAAGTGACGTGGGCAATATGGCAGGTTATAAAAATTTTGGGGAAAAGTATTGCGCTTGTGCTTTAACCCAACCTTTAGATACTGATGCGGCTGTCGATAAAGCAATTCAAGTTTGTATGTCCCGCACTCTATTGCACAATACGATGGATTCTCTAGAAGAAGAGGTTGGCTTAGATAAAGCCAGTGATAAAGATATAAGCCAATTCTGCCAGGATACTTGGAATCTTATTTATCCCAAAATGACAGACCAAGCAAAAGAAACCGCCACAAATTTTTGTAATTGTTCGCAACCTAAATTAGTGGCACTCCTTAAGAATTCGAGCAACATGACTGATAAAGAATATGACGCTCAAATTGATTCAGTCGCTGCATCTTGTTCTGAATCAATTCAAGGAGGCTAAGTAAATAAAACTCGCATTTAGTCCTGAATGGAAAAATTTATAACAAGGATATATTAGAGAGAGCTACCCCACGTGATCCTTCGCGTAAAAAGACGTGCTTAGGATGATGTACCTGAGGAGTTACCATAATTATTTCAATTGATTAAAAATTTTGTTGTATGCAATTACCCTGTTCGTGCTTTGGGGAAGGTTCCCTCCTCTCTAAAATATGCTAGGATTACCTTAAATTTTCGCAAGAGGATTCCACAATAGATAAGAATGCAGAACTTTATTACCAAAGCGCATTAGATTTATTACTCCCTACCGAATTGATTAACACGATTGAAGGATTTGCAGTAAGGCTAGGTAAAAAGCATTACTATTTCCGTGGGGGTGATGCTCCATTTAATGATTATTGCTGTGCAAGTATTGCCTTAAATAAGTATTGCATGAATAAAGTGCTAGAAAGAGGAGGAATTCCGGTCCCTAAAGCAACTGTATTGCATGCAAATGAATTTGAAAAAGGTGAGCTTGAGTCAAGAATAGCAGATCTGACCTTCCCTTTAGTTGCAAAGCCCACAAAGAATGGTTACCGAGGCCGTGATGTCCTATGTAATATTCAAAACATCGGGCAATTAAAACGATATCTAGAGAATACTTTCCCATTTTATGAATACCTAAGCATAGAAGAGTTTCACGCTGGGTTAAAGTCTTATCGGGTGCTTGTCTTTAATCAGCGGGTAATTGGAGTCGTCCGCAGATATCCTGCCCATGTGGTTGGTGATGGTAAACACACGATAGAACAATTGGTTAAACGTACCAATGCGCAGCGTGCAAAGCTGAATAATGCCTTGGGAAATATTGTGATCGATGAGGAATGCTATATCAAATTAAATGAATTGAAATTAGGAGTAGATTATATTCCTTCTAAAGACGAGCGAGTCTCTTTAGCTTATACTTGCAACGCGACAAGAGGGGGTACTTTTAAATCGCTTGGAAAGCAAATCTGTAAAGAAAATAGTAAGTTGCTCATCCGCGCTGCAACGATATTAAATTTAGATCTAGTTGGTATTGATGTCGAATGCGAAGATATTAATGTTCCAATTGAAGAATCAAAAGGCGTCATTATTGAGATGAATGTTAATCCTAGTATCAGAATTCATGAAATTCCAATGAGCGGCATTCCTATTCGCGTGACGAAAAAGATCATGCGTAGCCTTATATATCGCCATCCTCTTTCTTACCTGCATGTGCTATATACTAATAAGAAGGTTAATTTTTATACAAAAAGTATTTTTTTTGTAATATTTTTGGGCCTTCTCTATGAATTATTTATCTACTTTGGCTAAGCAATAGGCTCAAAGAGAAAGTGGTAGTATTACAATGGATATAATCAAAGTTTTAGATGCATCATTAAGAGATGGTGGCCATCGAACGAATTTTCATTTTAATGACAAGGACTTAGAAGAAATCTTAAAGTTGCTTGATCAATCAGGTCTTGAATACATTGAAATAGGTTATCGCAACGGTTCTTTGCATCCGATTGAAAATTTAGGCAGGGCTGGACTTTGTGAAAAAGAGTACCTTCTTTTTTGTCGGTCATTAATAAAAAATGCAAAGATTGCAGTCATGGCACACCCTGAAAATGTTAAAAAGCGTGATCTTGAAGAATTAAAAGCGTGCGGAATTACGCTGCTGAGAATTTGCATTGCTAAGGGCCAGGTAGAGTCGGCATATCCTGTTCTTTCTTGGGCGAAGGAGTTAGATTTAGAAACGTCAGCCAATTTAATTCACATGTCTTATTATAAGGAAAATGAATTAGATCAGGCGGTCGAGGTTCTTTCTTGTCATAATCCTAATATGATTTATTTCGCAGATTCAAATGGCAGCATGCTGCCTTCAAGAATACAAGCGATTTATAAAAAATACACTAAACAGTATCCTATTCCTTTTGGATTTCATGCTCATGACAATTTAGGGTTGGCGCAAGCAAATGCTTTAGCTGCTTTGAGTCACGGTGCTCAGTATATCGATGTGTCGCTTGCAGGGATGGGCAAAGGGATAGGTAACCTCAAAACGGAGTTTTTTATCGCTTATTTGCATGCAATAGACATAAAGAAATATAAATTACCAGAAATTTTAGCCGCAGCAAATTACGTCCGCAGCGCCCTAGGGATTGGTCATGAGGGCATTGAGATGGATGAGTTTATTAGAGGGATTTCTGACTTCTCAACAGCGGATCTTAAAATCTATAAAGAAACGTTATAATCGATAAACAACCGCTTCAAATTGAAAATAAAATGAAAAAAATACTAACTCTTGCCCCAGTAATGCCTCAAGAATCTGATATTGAAGACATAGCCAAGACCTTGTCATTTCTTAACTGCGAATTTCAGATTGATTTCGTAGACCCGTTGAGCGTTGCCGACAACCTTCCTAACGAAGGTTACTATCGACTTTGGCAAAACGAATTAGAGAAGCAACTTGTCAATTATGATGCGTTTTTTGGATTCTCTTTTGGTGGGGTTATCCTTCAGCAATGCTTTGTTCTTTTTGAGCAGGTGAAAAAGCCGATTGTCCTATTTTCCACCCCAACTTTTGCTGATGACCAATTGCAGGAAAAATTAGGCAAAGTAATTCGGCTATGCAAAGGAAATCGCGTTGTGGAAGCACTTGAAGGGCTTTATGATCATGTTTTTTTCCCAAATAAGGCACCGCAAATTGATTATCAAAGATATAACCTAGAAATCGCGTCAAAGCGCTTAATTTTTGGGTTGCAGCGTGTTTTAGAGACCGATTCAACAGAGATTCTTAACAATTCAACGGTTGATCATTTGCATTTAATTGGTGAGCTTTCAAATTTGGTTAATAGAAATAACGTCATAACGCCGAAAGTTGGGCGCTTGGTCATTGTTCCTGAAGCGAGCATGAGGGTTCTACAAGATAACCAAGATTATTGTAAGAGTCTCATCTTAGAACAATTAAGTCGTGGAGCTTAGTCCTTGATAAAGATAGCAGTTTTGCCAGGGGATGGTATTGGCGCGGATGTGACAATGGCGGCAATACCTGTTTTTAAAGCACTTGATATCCCAGCGGAATTAAGCTTTGGTGATATTGGTTGGACATTTTGGCAAAAAGAAGGAAATCCAATACCAGAAAGGACGTGGGCGCTTATTAAACAAGCGGATGCAACACTACTTGGTGCAACAACGAGCAAGCCTGAACGAGAGGCCAAGGCTGAATTAGCCATCGAATTAAATCATGCGAAGTTGCATTATGTCTCTCCGATCATACAACTGAGACAGCAATTGGATTTATTCGCAAATGTTAGGCCTTGTTTTAATATAAAAGCGGAAGGTCCAGATTTTAATTTTTGTGTAATCAGGGAAAACACAGAAGGACTATACTCCGGATTTGATTATTATCCCCTTCCTGCAGCGCTTCAAAGTCTGTTACAGGAAAAGCAAGCTTGGCAAGAGACGCCAAATAATGAGATTAGTTGCAGCTTACGCTTGCAAACTAAAAAAGGGTTAACCCGCATTTTTAGGTTCGCTTTCGATTATGCAGTTCGTCATAAGATGACGCGTGTTACTTTAGCGGATAAGCCGAATGTGCTGCGTCAAAGCGGTGCTTTCGCGCGTGAACTGTTTGAATCGGTGGCTAGTGATTATCCTCATATTAAAGCAGATATTTTAAATGTTGATGCAGTAGGGTTATGGTTAGTGAGGCGCCCGGAGGAGTTCGGTGTCATTGTTGCCGAAAATATGTTCGGTGACATTTTGTCCGATGTTGGCGCTGGGGTAATGGGTGGCCTTGGGTTTGCTCCAAGTGCTAACATAGGTCAACACGGTGGTTATTTTGAACCAGTTCATGGGAGTGCCCCGCGAATCAAAGCCCACCGCGCTAATCCAAGTGCAATGTTCCTAACGATTGGTCTTTTGTTGAACCATTTTGGTTATGCAAAACAAGCGGACAAAGTAAAACGGGCAGTAAAGCAAGTAATAAAAGAACGCCGTTTTGTTAGCTATGATCTGGGTGGCCAAAGTACAACTGAAGAGATGGCAAGCGCAATTATTGATTATTGCCTAACAATATAGTTTTTAATGACGAATAAAAATGAACCAATATCAGCGATTACAAGCATTAAGTACGACTGAAGTATCTGACGCATTGGATGCTTGCGGTGTGGAAGGGGCTTTACTCAATATCAAGCCGCTTCTCGCTGGCACTAAATTAATTGGCCCTGCTTATACAATCCAATATTCTCTATATGAGAAAAAACCTAATACATTTAGAGGGGCTGCGGATTACATTGATTCTGTCCCAGCAAAATCAGTGATTGTCATTGATAATAAAGGGCGAAGTGATTGCACCACTTGGGGGGATATTTTAACCCAAGTGGCTATTCATAAAAAAATAGCGGGTACCATTGTAAATGGTGCAGTGAGAGATGCCGCTTGTATCCGTGCTGCGAAATACCCTGTGTATTGTGCTGCGGTCTATATGCGTTCGGGAAAAAATCGTGTTTATAAATCAGCGGAGCAATGCCCCTTAATGGTGAATGGTGTAACAATCAATCCGGGTGACTTTATTTTGGGCGATGATGATGGTGTTTTGGTTATCCCCCAACATTTAGTTGATGAGGTGATAAGCAAAGCAGAAAATATACAGGCCACAGAAAGCAAAATTATTACGGCGGTAAAGGCTGGCTCAACGTTAGAGCAGGCGCGCAAGGATTATCGCTATGACCAGCCTTGGCTCAACAAAAGGAAATAGGCTTGAAAGCATTACGCGATTATCAATTCATTGATATTCATTATCACGCATCTCCCGATCTTTATCTCCGACGCCACAATGCATTAGAAGCAGGAAGTCATTACCAAGCGTTAGCAGGTGCCGTGGTGCTAAGAAGCCATTTAGGTGCGACTTCTATACAGGCCACACTTGCTCAAAGGCAAGGGCTGCCGATTTTTCCCTCTGTTGTTTTGAATTCTATTTCAGGAGGAATCAATTACCGGGTAATTCTGCAGGCACTTGCTGAATATCAGCCGCAAATACCATCAAAGCTCATTGTTGATTTTCCAACAATCACTGGCCGTAAATACCAATCTAAATTAACTCGCGAACTAAGTCATGAAAATTTAACCAGCCACACCTTGGTGAGCGAGACACTTTTTGATGCGAAATTTAAAATTAAAAAAGAAGCAATAGATATTTTGAAAATGGCTGCTGATTACCCGATTGTCGTATCTACAGGTCATGCGGCAAAAGAGGAAATCGATTGTTTAATTGACGCTTGCATTAAACATCATGTAGCTGCTTTGTTGCTAAACCAGCCTGCTAATCCTTTGACAAATTTACAAGCGATGGCGTTAAAGGAAATTGCGAAACATGATTTTATTTGGATTGAGCAAACAACGCTGACTTATTTGATCGGGCATCAAACAAGAGAGGATTTTATCGAGGTGTTAAGCCATTTACCCAGAGTGATCTATAGTTCTGATTTAGGACAAACAAATCAAATGGATATTAAAACTTGGTTTGATTACTCAACGGCCTTATTTGATGAAATAAGTTTGACGGCCGCACGCAAAGAGGAGCTTTGGCGCAAGAACGCTTTAGCGCTTTTAAGTTGCTAAGTGGTTTAGCTCCTCTGTGGGAAGCTAGAGGAGCTATTGCCAAGACTAAGAGAGCTCCAAATTAACCCCTAACTGGGGATTCGGGAATCCCTCAGTATTTTTGGGCTCTTTTCCCCAAAAAATTGCAGCCCACGTATTTTTAGGGCTTGAATACAAATGATCAGGAACTGTCGTTTCTTTGTTAAGAATGTAATCTCGTGCAAAATTCCCGATTCTATCAATCTGCTCATCGCGAGCGGAGGTATGGTACTCAGAGTCTAAACAGCTTATTTCCTTGTAGTGTTCTTTTACCCTTTCTAGAACCGTTTCGAATTCACCATCGGATGCAAAAAATGCTTCTTTATTAGTACTTGCTCGGTAAGCGGACAGAAGTTGATCGAGGGTATACTCTGTAAGCGTTGATATATTGAAAGTAAACGCTTTTCGAGTGAAGCAAAGAGGGCCTTTGCGACCATTCTGCTGCTCAGGGATTTTGCTGTTTTCAGCAAGTTGTCCTAATGGGGTGAGGGCTGAATAAATGTTTTTGAATCGTTGAATTTTTTCATCGTCTTCGCCTAAGCCCTTATCTTCAAAGCGAGGTTTCTTAAGCGATTGGTTAATCCCCTTCAATAGTGCTACAAAAGGCGAACATATTGCACCGAGAAGAAGTGCGCCAATCACAGGAGCAACTTTTTTACCCACTAAAATTAATACCCCAATTGGTAGGGTACTGACTAATGCAACCACATAGCCTAGGCCGCCTATTATTTTTTGGTTGTGGCTACGCTTATCTCCTGCTAAACCACTAAATAACGGCAGTTCTAGGCTCCCGTTTAATACTGAGCCGGATAAACTAAGCCAAGAGTAAAACGTGTGCGTTAAGAATTTGACTGAGCCAATTCCTACCAACATGAAGAAGCCTAAGCCTGCGCCAATAAAGGCGCCAGGAAAGCCTAAAAGATATTTGGCTTGCCAATGACGCTTATCTTCTTTTTCCAATTGCTTGTAGTTAAATTGCTCGTTATCGACTAAGCCTAAATTGGCGATGGTGGTGAACATTCTAATGCCCGTGTCGATACTATGCGTGACAACTTGACGTAAACCTACGAAGGTGAAACCGATTCCCCCAGAGAGAATACCAAACAGGATGCCAGGAGCACCGAAAACATAAGTATCAAGCTTAGAGCGCTTTTTATTATCTGTCGTTGTTTGAGATGTTTGTGATCGCTCCTGTGCTTCTATTTCCTCAGCGGGCAAGGCTAGTTTAACGAATGCGAAGAAAAATTCTTTAGTGGTTTTCCAGCTTTCAATGAAGATACGCTCAGCAACTGCAATCGCAATAGCGGCAGGGGAAGTAATGCCACCTAAGATAAGTCCGGGAAGGCCTAAACCATAGATGAGGAAAGGACTACGCCCGTCCCGTAGTCCGCGATTGATTTTCTCTTGGCGAACCAGATTAAATGCTGCAGCGTTAAGACTGACAAAGGTAAAAAATGAATTAGTAGCCACACGTCCTAAACCTACGGCAGAAAATCCTAAGCCGCCAACAATGCCCCCCAGGACAAGGCCTGGCAATCCGAAGCCATATTTCTCTATTTTGGAACGTTGATCTAGAGGTTGGCTAATGTAATTTTTAGGATCCAGTGCTAAATTGGTGACGCGGATAAAGCTGTTTAGTCCGCTGATAAAAGAGTTAGTCACGGTGCGTGCAAGACCAATTGCAGTAAAACCTATTCCCCCTGACACAAGCCCTAACAAAATACCGGGGGCGCCGAAACCATAGACATTAAGCTTGGAACGTTTTTCTTTTTTACTTTCTTCTACCTGCTCTGATGATTTTCCGAGTTTTTCAGCGGGTAAGGCCAGTTTAACAGCAGCGAAGAACAATTCTTTTGTGGTTTTCCAGCTTTCCTTAACGATGCGTTCGGTAATAGCAATAGTAATCGCGATAGGAGCCGTAAAACTGCCCAAGATAAGCCCAGGCAGGCCTAAGCCATAGATGAGGAAAGGAGTACGCCCGTTCCTTAATCCGAGATTGATTTTCTCCTGGCGAACTAGATTAAATGCTGCAGCATTAAGGTTGACGAAAGTGAAAAATGAATTGACAGCAATTCGTCCTAAACCTACAGCAAAAAATGCTAAGCGACCAATGAGTGCGCCTAAGAAAAGTCCAGGCAGCCCAAAGCCACATACCTCTAATGTAGAGCGACGATCTTGGATTTGAAGGATCTCATCGGCTGGATCCAGGGCCTTATTCGTGATGAGGATAAACATGTACAATGCACTTATTAATGAATTAATCAGGATACGTGCACACAGAATTCCAACAAATCCTATTCCCCCAGAAATGATCCCAAGCAATAAACCTGGAGCACCAAAACCATAAGTATCAAGTTTAGAGCGCTTGTTTTCTTCCGCACTTTCTTGAGTTGATTCTTCTGGTTTCTTGGCAGGTAAGATGAGGTTAACGATAGCAATGAAAATTTCCTTTGTAGTTTTCCAGCTTTCGATGGCGATGCGCTCAGCGCCGGCGATAGCAATAGCAACAGGAGCCGTAAAACTGCCTAAGATGAGCCCGGGAAGGCCTAAGCCATAGATAAGGAAAGGAGTACGCCCGTCCTTTAATCCGCGATTGGTTTTTTCTTGGCGAACGAGATTAAACGCTGAGGCGTTAAGGCCGATGAAACTAAACCATGAGTTAATAGCCACCCGTCCTAAACCGGCAACGGCAAACCCCAAGCCGCCCGCAATGCCGCCCAAGACAATACCTGGAAAGCCGAAGCCATATCGCTTTATTTTGGAGCCTTCTTCTTGAATTTGAGGAAGGCGATCGTTTGGATCGAGAGCCAAATTAGTGACGTGGATGAAACTGAATGCGCCACTTGCAAGGGAGTTAGCCACGATACGGGCAAAAACAATGCCGGCAAAGCCTATACTTCCTGAGAGGACACCCAATAAGACACCGGGAGCACCGAGACCATAGGCATTAAGCTTGGCGCGTTTTTCCCTTTTGACTTCTTCCATCAGTTCTTGCGCTTCTTCTGGTTGTTCAACGGGTAAGGCCAGTTTAACAGCAGCGAAGAACAATTCTTTGGTGGTTTTCCAGCTTTCGATGGCGATGCGCTCAGCGCCGGCGATAGCGATAGCAACAGGGGCTGTAATACTGCCTAAGATGAGTCCGGGAAAGCCTAAACCATAGATGAGGAAAGGAGTACGCCCGTCCTTTAATCCGCGATTGGTTTTTTCTTGGCGAACGAGATTAAACGCTGAGGCGTTAAGGCCGATGAAACTAAACCATGAGTTAATAGCCACCCGTCCTAAACTGGCAACGGCAAACCCCAAGCCGCCTGCAATGCCGCCCAAGACAATACCTGGAAAGCCGAAGCCATATCGCTTTATTTTGGAGCCTTCTTCTTGAATTTGAGGAAGGCGATCGTTTGGATCGAGAGCCAAATTAGTGACGTGGATGAAACTGAATGCGCCACTTGCAAGGGAGTTAGCCACGATACGGGCAAAAACAATGCCGGCAAAGCCTATACTTCCTGAGAGGACACCCAGTAAGACACCGGGAGCACCGAAACCATAGGCATTAAGCTTGGCGCGTTTTTCCCTTTTGTCTTCCATCAGTTCTTGCGCTTCTTCTGGTTGTTCAGCGGGTAAGGCCAGTTTAACAGTAGCGAAGAACAATTCTTTTGTGGTTTTCCAGCTTTCGATGGCGATGCGCTCAGCGCCGGCGATAGCGATAGCAACAGGAGCCGTAAAACTGCCTAAGATGAGCCCGGGGAGACCTAAGCCATAGATGAGGAAAGGAGTACGCCCGTCCTGTAGGCCGCCCTTAAATTTTTCTTGGCGAACGAGATTAAATGCGGAAGCATTAATGCTGATGAAACTAAAAAAGGAGTTAATCACCACCCGTCCAAGACCTGCGGCGGTGAAGCCTACAGCCCCTACGATTCCCCCGAAGACAAGGCCAGGTAGTCCGAAACCGTACTTCTCTATTTTCGAACGTTCATCTTGATCTAAAAGAAGGTAATCATCTGGATCTAAAGCTAAATTGGTGATTTTGACAAAACTATACTTTCCGCTTTTAAACGAGTTAATTGTAAGCCGTACTAAACTGATTAGACCCGCCGAAATGCCCCCTAAAGAACCACCAATAATTAATCCTGGCAGACCAAAAATGATGCGGTACCAGGGCATACTTCCTTTAGGGATATTTATTTGTCGTCTAGGTAAGTCAAATAAAGCCAAATTAGTTACGCGTACAAATCCAGCGATAAAAAGTAATGCAGAGTTGTAGATCAACGGAGCGGCTGTTAGTGCTGCTAACCAACTTACTATTGTCAGAGGGAAAATGGTCAGTGCTATTTGTCCTAATGGATTTAAGTCACTCGGTTTTGGCGGGTTTTTATTTAGTAATTCTTGTTCAATTGGGGCTGTATATTGTGCAATAAGGTTAAAATGGGCTCTGAATGTGTCGCGAATGAAATACGAGCTGATCGCGCCTAGCCGGGCTAATCCCGTGGTCATACTCCAAAATAGGGTGGGCAGAGTGTGTGTCAATTCATCAAGAAGTTCGCCCATGGCCATAAACAAATCTCCCAAGGTAAGCGCTGCTTTCGTCATATTTGTATTGCTGCACAGCAAGAGCGCAAATTTTATATTAAATTTATCTAATTGCCAATTTTGCTGTCTCTTTGATTTTAAAATTTACAATTTAGAAACAACTACAGTGTTTTTTTGTTGCCGGCTATGAACGGATCTTCAGGCGAGTTTAGATTGCTGTTTGTTTAACATGTCCCGAATAACAAGTTCAGCACCGTAATGATTTAAATGGTCGCCATTAAAGTAAAAGGGAAGTTTACCATCGCGGGCAATGCATTTTTGATTATTACAGAGTAAAGAGCGTGGGTCATAAATTTTAACTTGCGGAAAATCTGCTAACAGGTCATCAATGATTTTGTCATAATCAGCAACCCTTTTGGTGTAGTCGGCAAAATCGATCCAACACTCATCCCTAATTTTGGAAGATAATTGAAATGGCCTTATTTTGAAGCAAGATTTAATATTAAAATTGAGATCAGGGATATCTTTTAAAAAAATAATTTTTTTATTTGTTTTAAGGACTTGTGCAAAGAAATGTTTTCCATTTTCTTTAAAGCTTTTTGCTCCTTCTTTATCGATGGCTTTTGCATGACGCCAACGCTCTCCTGTTTCACCAAAACCGCCTGACATTAAGTAGGCCCAATAGCCGGATAAATAGACCTCCTTAATGGTGGAATTTGTTTTAAGAAAAGAAAGGATAGCATCGAATTTTTGCTTGCATTCACCTTGCAAGAAATAACCGCTCGAAAAGGGTAAACAGGAGGTCTGTACAATCATTAAGACAGATTCCTGTGGAAATTGTTTCCACACCGCATTGTAATAATGTGCTGTGTGGGAATCGCCCATAAACAAGATCGTTGGTGCTGATTCTTTGGATAAGCGACAACCTCCATCGAAGTCAAAGTCTTTTAACTCAGGTATTAAATTAGCGCAAAAATAATCCCTACCACTTGGATAGGGGTAATCAATTAAAGTGACTAATTCATTCAAATCATTTAAGTTGCTAAATCTTGATTTGAATCCCTGGTGTGTATAGATGTAAGTACCCATACCCCCCATAAAAGACATTAAGATTAATAACAAAACCGCTTTGAGTTTACTTGAACTGCTGCCAAAGCGAATGGGTTTTTCAATTAGCCGGTAGGTAAGCCAGGCTAATGCGATTGAAATAATAACGGCGGCAATACGAATTTTTTTATTAGGCTTTTCATCTTCAATGATGCGTGCAAACGCCAACAAAGGCCAGTGCCATAAATACAAAGGAAAGCTAATTAGGCCAAACCAAATAAGAATACGGTTAGAGAGAATGACGCGATTTATCCATGCCTGGGAACCAGCGAAAATGATCAACACCGCACCCAGAGTAGGTATTAATGCCCAGAAGCCAGGAAAATCGGCCTTTGTAAACTGATATATGCCATATTCAATGAGCAAGAAGCCTAGCATCGACATAATATGGTTTATCGTTGCTCTATTCGCATTCAATTTTTTAAAAGAGATTTTGTTTAACCAAGTGATTGAGTTTTGACTCAAACCCGCAAAAAAAGTTTGCTTATTCAGTATTAGCCATGCAAGTAAACTCCCGCTTAATAATTCCCAAAAACGGGTTTGTGGGGAATAGAAAACGGCAATAGCGTCTGAGTGCACGTTTTTTAAGTTAAGAATAAATGAAATCAAGGCTATTATGACGATAATTGCAGGCAAATTGATGCGATTCTTCCATGTAACCCATAAAAGCAAAGGCCAAATGATATAGAATTGCTCTTCTATCCCTAAGCTCCATAAATGCAGCAAAGGTTTAGTTTCAGCTGCAGCGTCAAAATAGCCCGATTCATGCCAAAGCAAAAAATTGGAAATAAAGCCAGCCCCACCAGCGATGTGTTTACCGAGTTGAGTGTATTCATCAGGAAGCAACACAAACCACCCTAAAACAATACAGAAACTTAATACAAGCAACAGTGCTGGAAAGATTCGTTTAATTCTCTTTTTATAGAAGTCAATAAAACTGAAGGACTCTCGTTCTAAATTTTCAAACAGTATAGTAGAAATGAGAAACCCAGAAATAACAAAAAAAACATCGACACCAATGAAACCGCCTCTAAACAACTTTGGAAAAGCATGAAAGCCGATTACGGATAAAACGGCGATGGCTCGTAAGCCATCGATGTCTGCACGATATCTTGGGTATATTAACCCATCATTAGTTTTCATAGAAAATTTCTTGTAAGAATAACTCGGTACTTTTCCAGGAACGACGGTCAGCGGTTGAATTATAATGCAAACCCATTTCATCGTCGTTAGCTGTGGGATCAGTAAAAGAATGCGCTGTTTGTCCATACATATGAATCTGCCAATCAGCCTTTCTTTGAGTCATCTCATGGGCAAATTGAAAGACTTCATCAGGTAATACAAGCGGATCATCATAACCATGCAAGACCAGAATTTTTGCCGACATAGGAGTAAGATCAGTGTCTTTGGGAGCAGAAAGAACCCCATGGAAACTGATAACTCCTTTAATATCAATTCCGGTACGTGCGAGATCTAAAACACATAACCCTCCAAAACAATAACCCATAGCAGCAATTTTTTTAGGATCCACTTGAGGTAATGCTGCGACAGTGTTAAAAGCGGCAACCATGCGAGCGGCGAGGCGTTTTCTATCTTGTCTCAAAGGGGTCATCAGCGCTCGTTTCTCCACCTTGTCTTTTCCTAGCTTTGCTTGACCATACATATCGACGGCAAAGCCAACAAAACCCATGTTGGCTAGCTGCTTTGCTTTGTTACAAAAGGCTTCAGCCCGTCCGCCCCAATCATGAACGACGAGAACGCAAGGTTTGGGGTGAACGTTTTTATCATCATAAGCCAAGAAGCCGCGGCATAAGGTTTCATCATCGCTATACTCAATTTCTTCGGTCAGGATCATTTCTTTTCGCTTGTTAAAAATTTTGTACTAACTTTATAGAAAAGTTGAGGTAGGAACAAGCAGCAAAGGTTTAACAATGCTAAGCTGTAATTAGGAATCACAATACGAATAAGAAGGAGAAGTTCAATGGATTATGAGCAACACATCGATAAAAACGGAAACCCCTATTTTGAAGTAAGTACAAGCGATTATAAACTTATCTTAAATCCTTTGCTAAATAAAGGGACTGGTTTTTCGAATAAAGAACGGAAACATTTTAAATTATTTGGTCTCCTACCCCCTGAAGAAAGTACAATCGTTGAGCAGCGCAATCGTTCTTATAAAGCGTTTAAGAGCAAAGAAACCGATCTGGATAAATATATTTATTTGCGCGATTTGCAAGATTCAAACGAGACACTTTATTATAGTTTGCTTTGCGAGCACATCACTGAAATGATGCCTATAGTTTATACGCCTACAGTGGGTGATGCTTGTACGAATTTTAGTCATATTTATAGACGGCCGCGCGGTATATTTGTAGCCTACCCATATCGCGATCGAATCGACCAGATCTTAGCAAACCCCCGATTTGATCAAGTGAAAGCCATTGTGGTATCCGATGGTGAGCGAATTTTAGGATTAGGGGATCAAGGTGCGGGTGGAATGGGAATTCCGATTGGGAAGTTGGCTTTGTATTGTGCTTGTTCAGGAATCCATCCTTCGGCTACTTTGCCCGTTTTATTAGATACCGGGACGAACAATCCTGAATTGATCAAAGATCCGTTATACCTTGGTTGGCGGCATGAGCGCGTACGAGGTAAAGACTATGACGACTTCGTTGATGCTTTTGTCATCGCCCTAAAAAAGCGCTTTCCTCACATTCTCTTACAATGGGAAGATTTTGCTTTACAGAATGCAACACGCTTATTGGAGAAATATCGCGATCAACTTTGTACTTTTAATGATGATGTTCAAGGTACTGCCGCAATTGCTACGGGCACTTTGTTTGCTGCTGTCCAAGTCACAGGAATACCCTTAACAGAACAACGCATTGTTATTTTAGGCGCAGGTACGGCTGGGTGTGGTATTGCCGAGCTTATCGTGCATGCTATGATGGAGGATGGTCTTTCTGAACAAGAAGCAAGGGACCATATTTTTATGGTCGATCGCGATGGGCTTTTAATCGAAGGAATGAAAAATTTACTGCCATTCCAACAAAAACTCCTAAAGTCCAAAGACATTGTTGCTAATTGGCACCTAGAAAATAGTAATATTATCAGCTTGAAAGATGTCATTAAAAATTTGCATCCTAATGCTCTGCTTGGTGTGTCAGGGCAGCCAGGATTATTTACTGAAGATTTAATTCGAGAAATGGCGGCTCACGTAAAACAGCCGATTATCATGCCTTTATCAAACCCCATTACACACAGTGAAGCTAAGCCAAGTGATCTTATGATTTGGACTGATAATCGTGCTGTTATCGGAACAGGAAGCCCTTTTGGCAATATTGTAAAAAATGGCCAGCTATTTAGAGTGGACCAAACCAATAATGTTTATATTTTTCCTGGTATGGGGCTAGGTTTAATTGCTGGAAAAGTGAAAAAAGTGACAGATAAGATGTTTATGGCTGCTGCAAAAGCACTTGCTGATTGTTCCCCGGCGAAGGGTGATCCTAATGCGAATTTATTGCCTCCACTCACTCAAGTAAGGGATATTTCATTTAAAGTTGCTACTGCTGTATTGAAGGAAGCGATTAAGTCCGATTTGGCGGATGATTTATCGGATCAAGAAATCGAAGAATGTATTCAACGCCATGTTTGGAAACCGGAGTATGTTCCCTATATACCCAAAGTTAAAGAGTAAGGACTCACGCTTAAACGGTTACTCAATAGCAGTTTGACTTATTGGTGTCATTCGAAACCCGCGGCTGGGTGAGCCGCGGGATTATTAACCGCTTATCGTCTTAAATTACTGAGCGCCACTGGCACTAGAAGCTGAAGAAGAACCTGCGGCAGTGAAAGTAGGGCTCGGTTGAGAAGCGCGAGCGTTCTGTATTAATAACATGGTATTGGTCAACAAAATGCGCTCTTGCTGTTGACGGCTTAAATAGAGTTGATAATTAATCTCCGCAAGTAAAATGGCCATTTCTTTTTGCACAGTTGCTGCGGAAGCATTGTTAATTTGAGATACCCATTGGGTATTCGGGCTGTTATCGGTGTTGTAAAGGCGCCAAGTGGCCATAGTGAACTCATTTAAGGCTTGGCTTGTTATCTGGCCTGATTGGCCTGACGTATTGCCACTTAGATTTTGGGGCAATCTCTTTGACAAAATATAATAGAGGTTAGCAACCCCAACCGAACTTTGGGCAGCGTAAATCCTGATACTATTTAAATAGTTGGCTAAAGTTGCCTGAGCTTGAGCTTGTTGTACTGGGTTATTTGTGTTTTGTGTTTGTAACAACAAGGCATCATAATCATTGCGATTGGGCATGGGCATTGGTGAGACCGCACCCGTAGCATAACGAATGAAATTCGCGGCTTGTTGTTCAGGACTTGTTGCAACCAGGCCTTGTTGCTGAGTGTTACTGCCTCCGGGTATAAGTGGTGATGCGCCCGCTGAAGTTGGTGTGCCTGTCCCTGCTGTGGCTTGCGGTGAATAAAGCATAGGGGTAATCAAACTATTTACGTTTAATTCAGCTAAAAGTGGCTGTACCTGATTATAAGTAAAATAATTATTGGTATTCGGCAGAGTTCCCACTGTATTCATTATCACTTTGTTCGTATTCAACATCCCTTGAGGATAAGTACAAGAGACAATTTCTGTTTGAGCATTATTCAAGCAATAACTGGGGTCTGGTGTTGATAAAATATTTAAAACTGCCTGACTGACGGGATCAGTTTGATAAGGGGGTTGATCAATCAACGGTGAAACTGAAACAGTGTCCTGGGCAGCAGTCGAATAGGGTGATGGTTGGGAAAAGGTGTAGTTTGCAAAAGCGTTTAACGAGGTAGCATTAGGAATGTTCGGTGAAACAGTGTTTGAGACTATCGGCGATGAGTTAGGTACTGCAGAATTGATCAGTAACGCCCCTAAGTAGCTGTTAATAGTGAAATTGGAAAAGAGTTGTGTCTGGGCGCCATTGTTAATTAAAGTTTGGCTAATTGCTATGGGTTGTTGATTACCGCTCGAATCGGTACTGGAGGGGGGGCCTTGTAAATTATAACCCAAATAAGCACCTAAATTAAGTAGATAATTAGTCAGATCATTTAAACTCTGGTTAGCTGAATTATCCGAAGCGAAAGCAGACGTTGATGTGGCAAAAAATAAAACCCCAGGTAACACTATGCGGCTTAACGATTTCATTATTCATCCCCTTCAAGAGCGCGAGCAACAAGTTTTAATCGATATTCAGAGAAAACACGAGCTAATAATCGTAATCGTTCAAAGACTATGTTTCGTTTAAGGAAAAAACCGGCGGGATCATGGGTTCCCGTGCTCGTTTCTTCTGCGTGAATTAAAATTCGAGAGGCGCTGCCCGGATGTACTGTATCTATCGCTTGGAGTAGGCGCAAACCTCTACCCGATTTAATATTGCCTACTAAACGAATAAAAATATCTTCTTGAGCGAGTGCACCCATGTCAATTTTTTCGATATCATCCAACTCTTTACCTAGTTGAGTAATTGCGGCTTCTAATTCAGGGTCGCCGTCAAGGGTCCAGTCTTCGACACTCTCCATGAACGTAATCACTCGATAGATCATCGGGTCTACGTAGTCGTACCAGTATTTTGCTGATGCTTCATGGCTTAAATCGGGCATTTTTTACTCTTTTTTTACTCTGGTATTCATTGATGGACGATAGGTATTCTAACTACTATAGTATAGTAAGAAGAGTAAAAGTCTATTTATAAAAAGTAAATTTTATGAAAAAGAAACGAAGTTCCAGAATAGTTACAATTTTATCGAGTATATTTAATTTAAGGGCGTGGATAGATTTTGATCGCCTTAAATCATTTACGACCTATTTGGTCAATGGTTTTAAAAAAATGTTCGTGCCACAGAAACTTACTGGCCCTGGAGAATCTTTTGAGGATGCTATGTCAAGATTAAACATAAGCGAAAAGGATCTTCAAGATAAAAAAACAGCTCTATACCGTTTAAGTCTGTTGATGTGTGTAGCGGCGCTATTTATCTTTGCTTATGCAATCTACCATTTGGTTTATGGAGGTTACCGGGCAGTGATAATTAGCCTGGTAGTAATGCTAATTGCTTTGGTTCTGGCTTTTCGATACCACTTTTGGTATTTCCAAATCAAGGAGCGAAGATTAGGTTGTACTATGCAAGAATGGTATCGGAAAGGTCTGTTGGGTGAAAAATGATGAAAAAAATAGTTCTGATCATGCTGTCCTTGCTTTTCCCAGCATTGGCTTTTGCTTCATCCTCTACTTCGACTGGTTCTTCGTTGAGTTTTGCTCCTCCGCCAAGTGATGTTTCCGTTATTTTCTTAGGCAACATATTTGGTATTGTGGATGGCGTGCTACACGGTACTGGTAGCCAAATCATGGGCAGTATGTTTGGTGTATTCAACTCCGCCGTGTTAGCACTTGGCGGTATCATCATTATGTACACGTTGTTGGTGTCCACCATGAATACGGCCCACGAAGGGCAAATGCTAGGCCAAAAGTGGTCATCCATATGGGTACCCTTACGTTCTACTTTAGGTCTGGCCCTACTTATCCCCAAAGGCACAGGGTATTGTTTAATGCAAATTTTTGTGATGTGGATTGTGGTACAAGGGGTGGGGGCAGCTGATAAAGTATGGGGTGCCGCTTTAAGCTATTTAAACCGGGGAGGGGTTATTGTTCAGACCAACATGACTCCATTCTCTTTGACGAGCAATGCGTCGACGTCAGTTGCCCAAGGTGCTTCAACGATTCTTGCAGGACAAGTTTGTATGCTGGGGCTGCAGAGTGTGTTAGAAAGTTATCAAAAACAATTTCAAACCGCTAAACAAAATGAATCTGGACCTTGTGCTAATTCACCTTCGGGAGTAATGCAAGATTTTTGTAACTCGCAAGTGCCCGATTTCTTAAGCACCGTCAATGCGGTGACAGTTCAAAGTACAAACACTACCAATACGACACAAAATTATTCTGTACAAATGCCTAATTTCGCTAGCGGCCCTTATTCATTCTTAAATGGTATCTGCGGTACAATCACTTGGGCTCCGTTTAATCCCAGTACAATAAGCTCAATTTCCACATTGAGTCAGACGGATATTCAAACCGCCCAGCTTTCAAGAGCAACGGCGGTTCAACAGATGTATCTTGATTTATCGACCGTTGCACAAATTATGGTAAATAATGATCCAGAATTGAATCAGCAACAAAACACTCCTCCCAATAATACACCACCTACTACAGCAACACAACCTTTTGGGATACCTCTCTTAAACTCAGGTACGCCTTGTACGACAGTAAGTGCTAGTTGTACTTCTTGGGGTGCGCCAACGAATAATTCATCAGCCCTATTTAGTGGTAGCGAGTTTTTAGGGGCGATTGCCGATTACAATGGAATTATGCTGCCAACACTTAATTTGATGCAGCAGGCGAATAATGCCACAAACGCAAACAACCTACGCTCGTTTATCCAGCAAGCAAATTCTCAAGGATGGATTTTAGCGGGTAGCTATTTCTTCAATCTAGCTCTTTTAAATGCCTCTGCAATAAATAACGCAAACCTCACCGATTCCAATACAGGTCTTGATGGTAGTTCGTTTGATGCAAGTTTACCCGGCTCAGCATTTGGCAGTAATGGTAATTTAGGATGCTCAGGAAACTACGCCAATTTATGTGTTTGGTTGACTGGCGGTATCCCGAGCCAGAAGTTACTTAAAGACGCATCAGACTCTGTTGCAAACGTAATTAGCTTGATTAATGGTTCAGGCGTTGTACCAACCCTTTCTACGCCTACTTTTAATGCCACTAGCACTAAAGCAATACCCCCTCCTGGTGCTAACACGGTTTTTGGTTTTGTTAACAATTCCAGCATGGTTAATTTGCCAGGACAACCAGGATTGACTCCTCCGCAGTTTGCAATGAAGTTTAATATCGACATTAATCTTGGCCAGTTCCAATTGCAATCTCAAGATTTCCCTTGCGGAACAGTTAAGATTATGTTCTTTAAATTCTGCTTAGGATCATTACTGGGTAATGTTTTCTACAACCTGATTATTAAGAACCTGTTTAATTTCTTCTTAAGCATGGTTGCACCAGTGATTAATGCTGTCATCATGAGCTTCCTTGCCGCTCCTTTGCTCGCTATTGCGCAGATTTTCCAACAGGGGGTTGCGATTATCCAGCAGCCAACTGTTAATCCAGTTGTTGCGCTGGCAAATATGGGTGTGAACTATATTAACTTTGCTAATGACCTATGGGTTCTCTTGATCGGTTTGTCAGTCACAACAGTCATGATCCCTCTCTTCGGAATCTTTATCTTCCCTCTGATTGCATTAGCCATGCCCCTTTTGCTTTCTTGGATGGGAGTGATGGTCGGGATAGGCTTTATCACGGCTTACTATATTCCATTTTTGCCGTACATGATTTTTACATTCGGTTCGATAGCCTGGCTCATGGCGGTTATCGAGGCAATGGTTGCAGCGCCTATTGTCGCTTTGGGGGTTACTCATCCTGAGGGGCACGAGGCTTTTGGTAAGGGCGAGCAAGCCATCATGATTATATTGAATGTCTTTTTACGTCCTGCGATGATGATTATTGGTTATATCGCTGCAATAGCTCTTTCCTATGTTTCGGTATGGATTATCAATGCAGGTTTTGCCAATGCGGCAGCCTTTATTCAAGGTACGGCTACAGGTCTGCAATGGAATTACAGTGCGCAGAATAACTTGCAAAATTCTTCAAGTTGGGCGCAAGATATGAAAAACGCAGGACAAGCTGCAGGACAAGCTTTCCAAGGCAATACCGCATCTTCAGGTGGTGCTGCTGGCCAGGCTGCTGCCAATGCTGCAGCACAAGCTGCTGCCAATAACTTCAGCTCAATGAGCACGGGTTACAGTGGATGGGCAGGCATTTATGGCTTCTTCTTTGCTGTCCTAATCTACACGACGATGTACCTGATTGTGGTGCAAAAGGCGTTCACGTTAATCACCATTCTACCCGATAGGGTATTGCGCTGGATTGGTGGACAGCCTGAAAGTTACGGGGGTGAAGCCGCTCAATGGGGTGAAAAAGCGGAAGGTAAGGTAGAAGCCGGTGGTAAGGAAACAAGTAAGGCAATGGCTACCCGAGATTCACAATTGCAAGGTTATGGTGAAAAAGGAATTGCCAAACTTAAAGGCGGTGCATCTAAAGGTAAAACCGATGTTAACCTTGGCCCCGATTCAGGTCCAAGTTAAGGTGAAGATGAAAATGAAGGCCTGGTATCCAGGCCTTTTTTATTTGGGGAGAAGTGGTTCGATCTCGCGCCGTATTTTTTTGAAAGATGTTGTGGGTAGATAGCGCTTTAAAACTCTTCCCTGCGTATCAACTAAAATTTTAGTGAAATTCCAAGGAATGAATTTCCAAGGTTTTTTTTCAATATGGTTTGCGAGATAAGAATATAAGGGAGCCCGATTTTTTCCTTTTACATCAATTTTGGCAAATAGAGGAAAAGTGATACAGAAGCAACTTTCGGCAAAATGTTGGATTTCTTGATTGGTTCCCGGCTCCTGATGTAGAAATTGGTCGCACGGGAATGCAAGTATATTGAATCCTCGATCCTTAAATTCACGATAAAGGGTCTCAAGCTCTGCATACTGCGGGGTAAAGCCGCATCGACTTGCTACATTCACGATAAGCAACACTTGTCCTTTGTAGTGGTCTAACGTGATGTTTTGCCCATCAATGGTTGTAACTTCAGTTGCATAAATATTCTGGGTTAAGTTTGTACTCATATTCTTCCTGAACAGGCCTTGAGTTAAGTAGTGTAATAAAACCAAGGTCTGTTGACAATTTGAAGAAGTGATCTATGGTCAACAGACCTTAACCTAAAAAACTGCAAAAGGTTAGCTGCTTAACTCACAATCTCAACAGTCCAGCAGTTACCTAAGGACTGTCACTATAGTTGATGTGGGTGTAGGCACAAAACAGGATTCAATGGCTTGATTTTTTAGGAACCCGGCTATTTCAAGGGGCGTGCCAATCTCAGGGGCTACTGCATGAATATTTGCTTTCTTTTCAATCAGCTGTGCGCAAAGTCGTTTTTGCTGATTACAAACAGCGAGGTGTAAAGCGGTGATCCCCTCATTGTTGCAGAGATTAACATCGATATCAGTGTGAGCTAAGAGATATTCTGCGACATGCCATTGATGGCTCATGCATGCAGTCAGTAAAAGCGTATTACCGTCTTTGGTTGTGGCATTGAGGTTAGCTCCTTTTTCTAGCAGTGCTTTGAGAACCTCCAAATGACCATTTTCGCAAGCGATAAAAGCAGCCCCAAACCTTTTGGAACAAGAAGATTGATTTGGATCGGCCCCTAAAGCTAATAACTGATTCACTTTAGAAAGATTGCCTCGTTGTGCCTCGAGGTAAAGTAGGCCGACGCCATCACAATTGGTCATCTTAACCCTTTGTTCATCAATGCGAGCAAATTTTCCGAGACAATCTTTTAATTGTTTAATATTTTTTGATTCAATACTAGCTGGAGTGATGAACTTAATTTTCATTAGACAAGTATCTTGGTCTGCAAAACAGTCGAGTACAGCTCCTGCGATAGAGGCGTTATCGTAACTGAGATAATAATCATCCGTTTCGCCGTCTAAATCATTGATATCGGTGACTTGCCAAAGCCTGGTTTCGATATCGTAACTGATAAAGATATCGTGGTCGTGTGATTCAATACAAAGGCAAAGTGGTTGAATCGCACTAATTAACGGCTCCAGTGCCTCAAATAACTCAGTGATTTCTTCTTCATCTAAAATTACTACTTTTTCGAAACTGTGCAATCCGCCAATCTGTTGAGCGTGATCGCTGAAAAGAAGCTTGTGCTCAATATATCGAGAATAGTCAAATGCCGGTTTAAATCCAGAATATTGAAGTTCACAAACTTTAGCAATTGAAGTCAGGAACTCTTTTATTGAATAAAGTAAAAGATCTTTCTTATTCCCTTTCCTAAGGGCGATCTTTAATATGGCAGAATCGATATCTCGAGCAAGATAACCCATGCTTTTATATTTCCCTATTGTATTAAGGATTTTATAAAAAATATCTTGTTTGTTACTCATGAAAGCCATTGCTAAAAGAGCATCAAAACCTATACAAGGTCCATTACCAAAATTTATTTCCAGTTTTGAAGAAAGGGTTATTAATTTATAAAGAGAAAATCGCATATATTTCGCACAAAGAAGATATTTTTTGCGATTATATAGTCAAAAAATTAACAAAAAATTAAGTAATGCGTCCCTCGAGGCGTTCGGAGGATCTAGCGTTCGTGAAGGAATCATGGATTCGGCGACAACCACTGAATGTTGTAGAAGGGAAACTACTAGTTTTTACTCTTGTCCTGTGTGGGTGGAGAATACCCTTGACGTTGCCTAGTTACTTTTTCTCATTCTCTAATAAATACCTATCAACATACTTTGGTAGATGAGTTTGGTTTGCTTCGTTGCCGTAATATAAAGGTAAGGAGTGAAGTAATTCGGGGGTATAATAGGTATGTTGTTTGGGGAAATATTCAAAAAGTAACTGAACTTTCCCTGCGGTTTCGTTGCCAGCGATTTCGCTAATAAATTCAAGCGCTAAATCAATTCCACTTGATATACCTCCTGCCAACCAAATTTTGTCATTTTTAACAATCCGTTCTTCCACAATGTGTACATCTGAAAGCAGAATAGCTTCGGGGAGGGCACGCCAATAGGTGGTAATGGATTGATGATTAAGGAGGCCTGCTTTGTGGAGGAGAAACATCCCGGTACAAACTGAGAGAATATACTCGGCATTTTCAGCTTGTTTTTGTATAAAAGAGATAATTTCTTTATTTTCAATTTCTTTAAGCCTACCAGTTCCTCCAGGGATAAGAAGATAATCAATTGGGGGGGAGTTTTTGAAATGATAATGGGTTTTTAGAGTAATATCATTCATGCATTGGACATAACTTTCTTGCTCAGAAATTAAGTACATTTCGATTGGGGCTTTTAAAGTATTTCTCCAACAAGCAAATACTTCCCAGGGACCCAGGATATCCATCGCTTGTGCATTCTCATAAACAACCACCCCGAATGTTTTCATTCCATGCTATCCTTCGAAATACCCGTTTCTATATAAATGGTTGCGTGTTAGTTCACTTGATATATTTTTCTACAAGCAGAATTGTCTACACGATCCGTTTTTACACTGTAATAATTCTCTCTCTCAATATTTGTACAAATGATATCTTGATTGAGAAAATTTAAACACATTGCTAAATGTTGTCCTGCACATTCAGGGAAAATGCCCTCATGATGGATGGCGGTATACCTTTCATTCTGCCATTGTTCAACGGATGAGGTAAAGTAAGTGGTAAAATTACTAAGTAGCCCATTCTCGTCCAACTTAAAGATTTTCATGGCTGGGTTATTATAATGGATACGGCTAATCGAAGGTGTTGAAAAAGCATAAATCGTTTGAGTTTGATCCAGGTTAATCCTTCTGATTTCCTCCATATGGGAATGCGAGGTCAGCAATGTGATCTGTTGATAATTTGCTTGGTAACGCACAAGTAGCTCGACAAATCGATTTAGATAGGCTTCTTCCCAATAAGGGTTGCCTTGATAGTCTTTTCCTGGCGGTATGTGCATTGCGATGAGAAGTTGTTTTGCCCGGTGTTGTGACAATTGGTTTTCAAACCAAGCCAATTGGGCAAAAGCGTCTTTCTCCTGATTTGGATACTTAAGCAAACGTGATGATAAATCGGTAAATTGTACCGAATTTAGAGCTATGAGCATTATTTCACGGTTATTTGGGATAACATAACTGGAGTAGTATCCGCTATCATACATATGCTCTTTGTTGATGAGCAGATTTTCACAAAAGGCACAAGCGCCACTCCATTCTGTTGCGAGGCTGAGTGGAGAATGGCTGTTATCTGAGAAAGGTTGATAATTACCAAGTAAAGAATCATTATTGCCCGTTACATAGAACATTGGTTTTGCGCTTCGATTAGCTTCATATAACGTCTGGAAGACCACTTTTTCATAAATTTCTTTTTTTGCACGGAGATAGTAACCATGTTTGGGCATATCGCCCAAATTGATTATAAAATCGACATCTTCGGCAAGTTGACTAAATTTGTTCATTGCCAGTTGCAATAAATTTTCGCCAGTGTCATGGCCTTCGCCTGAGGTATTTTGATGACCGTAATGAATATCAGAAATGGTTAAAAAGCGTGTGGATGCAAAGCTCGTATGGATTAGTAGGATAAGAGCTATTATGCGAAAAATGAAAGGGAGCATAGGGTTTATTAGAATTTAGGAAGGAAAAAATGCTAAACGAATTACTGTGTTTAAGCAAGGGAAGGTAATTTCTTATTTGAGTGGCTTTATCAGTAGGTATGCCAACGCAAAGGGGGCGTCCAATTTTTCACTATCGTTGGTACTCCTTGGTACCGGCGATAATCAGTTTATAAACCCGTTCTGAGATAATTCCTTGTTCGAATTTATTTTTTGCATCAACGGTCATGAGTTGTCCACGTTGGCGCACGAGTTTTCTTGTCATGGAGGTCACATCGTTGGGATCGCCTTCCAGCAGGGTATCACGTACTTCTTCATCAAATACCAAGTATTCGCGTAAGGCAACGCGTTTGCCATCAACGGTAGGTACTAACTTCTGCCATATGCAAAGTCGTATGGTCTCTAAGATATCAATTGTTCGTCCAAGTCGCTCTTCACCTGCAAACGAAGTTACTAAACGGCGCATTGTCTCAGCCACTCCGGAAGTGTGCAGTGTGGTGTAGACTGGATGACCGGTTAATGCAGCTTCAAGCGCTGCGCTGATTGTTTCAGCATCCCGACATTCCCCTACCATGATTAAACGGGGTTTTCGTCGAAGGGCATTACGTACCCCATCGGCAAAGTCGGGCAAATGACGGGGAATTTCTGATTGGCTCACCACCGCTGAAATGGTTTCAATTTCATCGTAAACGAACTCGATAGGTGCCTCATAAGTCAAAACTTTACGATGTGAATCTTCGTTCTCAATGAGTTCACGAATGATGGAAGCTAAAAGCGTAGACTTACCGGAACCTGTTGCGCCAGTGATAAAGACAATTCCCTCCTGAGGCGCGATAGCTTCCAGAATATTTTGCGGTAAATTCATTGTCTCTAATCGAGGAGGCGTCGTAGGAATAGTTCTTAATGTAATCTGAATAGCATCGTGGCCTTCGACTAAGCAGGCAGTGGCATTGACTCGATAGCGATAACGTACGCCGCGATTCGGACGGAATTCATAGTGCGTATCAATGTCTTTACCCGAAAGCAATTGAGTCGTGGCGTTAGGTCCATAAATGGCATTAATTAGATCGCCAAGCTCCGTGTTTGAAAGACGGCGATTCGTGATTCGCAACAATCTTCCATATACCTCGGCATAGATAGGCTCGCCTGTCTGAATAGTAATATCAGAGGCATTGAGATTCTCTGCGTGCTGTAGCATTTTATCCATGAAAACTGGAGAAAAACGCGTCGGCTCGTCTGGCATTAAATTAACGTTAGTCATGGTTTATCAAATTAATACTTGTCACGATCAGTTGTATTCACAGGCGCTATGACTGGCTGCCATGCTTTGCTAGTAATTATAATTTTAGTGTTTTGTGCTAATTTTTCCATATTTTTGAATTTTTCCAGTGCATTTTCATCTTTAGCAACAGGAGCAATCCATTCCTTAGCGTTAACATTAAGAAGAGGAAGTGCAGTGATACGTAACACTCTGTCATCAATATGCAATTCATTCGTATCGCCTGTAACTCCCAAATCAGTGTGGGAAACGTAGGGCGGTGAAACCATATTCATCGCTAATAATTTTCTATACAAAATCATTCCTGTGTAATCTTCTTTGATACGGGCGATACTTTCTTCGAGGATAGTGGCTGCTTGCTCAATACCGTTTTTCCAGCCTTTTTCAACATAATAATCCCAAACTTGTTTTTCCCTTCTCGTTTTTGGAAGTAAAGCAGCATTAGGGTATTCAGGTTGTTGGTAGTCCATCCATAAATATTGTCGCCAGTTAGGAGGAGTAGTTACAAAACGCGCCTGTTTAGCAATTTTATAAGTACGATTAGAAATACGAATTGTTTGCGTGTCTGCCAAGTTAAACGCATTGCGTCCTTCAAGTAACACCGGCGGCAAAATATTGTGTTCAAGCATAAGGGCATTAAAATCATAAATTGCGTCAAGCTTACGTGCCAACCGGGTTAATTGATCGTCAATCATTCGTGCGCGCCAAGCTAACCCAGATTGAGCACCCAAGCTCAGTGCCGATTCCTTGAGGGCTGTTTCTCTAATTTTGCTATTTCTTTTCTTTTTACGGGACTTTTTCTTCTTATGCTGAACAGTTCCCATAGCTTTCAACCCCGCGAGGGAAGCGGTGTTGCCTGGGAGCTGATCGGTATTGGTGCGGCTACAGGCAACTAATAAGACCAAGCAAATGATAACTAGGTTACGAATAAATTTTGGCATAGCGTAATTCAACAACTTGACTATTTGGATAAACATGGATGTTGGCTTTCTTTCCGGCTTGATAGTCAATATCACGCAAGATTTCGGCTAAGCTTTCATCCTTAATATTAAGATCAATTAAAACAGGAACTGCGGGCTCCTTGCCTAATACACGAAAACGAAAATGTGCTGCTTTGGCAATTCTTGCCGTTAACTCCTCAATAGGACCAGACCAGTCGACTGATGCTCGCGCTTGAAGGTTGTAAGCATTGGGAATAGTGAGAACATTATCCCGTTTAGGAGGCGTAATTACTTTTTCCACTTTTGCCATTTCCAGCATTGAATCGCTCACGGATACTGCCGCTTCTGCAAGTTTAATTGTTGCATCATCACTTGGCGCATTTAACGGCGGTTTCTTAAATATTTTTATGCCGCCGCATCCATTGAGCATAATTACAGTAATAATAAGGATGAAAAACTTGTTGATCATCTTATGAACTTTGAAATCGATAAGTATTGCACTGATTGAAACAGGAGCCTCGTTCCTTGTCAAGCAGAATAAGGTAACCTTCGCTGATTCGCCAGCGCAACGTATGCGGTGCAGCTTCTGAGCGAATAAGGCAAAAAAAAAGATCATATAGACAGCCCTACTGTGCATTTTGAGTCTCATTTTGCATTCAAGTTTGTGTCTAAGATACTATACAGCCCTTGAATGGATAGATTGGAAAGGGACAAGCATAATCCGTTGTTTTCACTTTATGATTTTTTCGTAAAGCCCATAATAAACATTGCCGGCTTGTTTTGCTTTTCTCTCTTGCCAAACAAAGGGCTCGAGATGAGGTTTTTCTGCAGATTCAATATAAACTAGCCCCCCATTAACCAGTAAATTTGAATGAGCTAAGGTATCAAGACATTGGGGTAAGTACTTTAATGCAAAAGGGGGATCGAGGAAAACGAGATCGAAACATTCTATTGTTTTTTGAAAATAGTCTTCCGCCTTGGCTTGAACTACCTGTAGGCAATTTGTATTAAATGATGAGGCAATTTGTTTAAGGTTATTGTAGGCTTTGGGTGATGATTCAACGAGCACGACCCGCTTGGCTCCTCGTGAAAAAGCTTCAAAACCAAGAGCGCCACTGCCAGCAAAAGCATCAAGGCAACGGGCATCACGAATATCGTGCATAAGCCAATTAAATAAAGTCTCTTTGATACGGTCGGGAGTTGGTCTTAAACCCTCAATGTCGGGAAAATGCAATTTTTTCCCTCGGTATTGCCCACCAATGATACGAACAGTCTGCTTCACATTCTACCTACTGCGATAACCAGCATTTTGTCTGGATGAATCTTTCTTTGTAAAGCTTCCCTGATTTGCGTCGTCGTGACAGTATTAATACGCTCAACGTAAGTATCGAGATAATCACTGGGTAAATGGTAGAAGGCGATACGCAGCAGCATATTAGCAATGCTGGCATTGCTCGATAAAGATAAGGGAAAGCTACCCATCAAGTACTGTTTGGCATCAGCTAACTCTTTTTCAGTTGGTCCATTTTTAAGGTAAACAGCTAGTGTCTCTTGGGTAACCTTTAATGCGTTAGTGGCTTCTTTGTTTTCGGTGGATAAGCTGATTATAAAGGGACCATTCCCGGGCATAGGTAGAAATTGACTTGTAACGCCGTAGGTCAACCCACGTTTCTCCCTTACTTCATGAGCAAGTATTGAAACCAGAGCGCCTCCGCCTAAGATATAGTTGCCTACAGTAAGTGGGAAATAATCAGGATCATGATGGTCGATGCCAATTTCGCCTAACCGAAGTATCGTTTGTGAAGAAGGAAAATCGACTGCTATGTTCTCTCCTACCTTAAGAGGGGGCGCTTTAGGAATTGAGGGCGCAGGTTGCCCCTTGGGCAACCCTGTCATGATTTGCTCAGCGAATCGATGTGCTGTTGCGCTATCTATTGCCCCAACAATGACGACCACGGCATTTGATCCGACAAAATATTTTTTATGGAAATTTCGCACATCAGTGGTGCTCATGGCGAGGACAGTATCTTTAGTCCCATTAACAGGATGAGCGTAAGGATGATTTAAGTAGAGCTTTTCAAAGAGAATTTTATTAGCAACTTCTTCGGGTGATTCTTGCGTTTGCGCAATTGCCAATAGTTGTTGGCTTTTTTCTCGTTCAAAAGCATCTTTTGGGAAATCAGGTTTAGCGATAATTGTTGTAAAAATTTCCAATGCTTTTTTCATATCATTGGGTTTAGTCAGTGTTTTAAGGTTCAAAACAACCATATCCCGACTGTTTTCACTGACAAACTGAGCGCCTGTATCGGCCAAATGCTCCGCAACTTGTGTTGCATCCATTCCTGCATTGCCTTGATTAATCAAATTAGTAGTTAAGGTGCTAAGGCCAAATTGATTTCCATCGTAGGCAGAGCCTGCTGCAAAAGCAACACTGATATCAAGCATAGGGACTTCGTTGGCTTGGTAAAAAACGACCTGTGCGCCGTTTGTGGTTTGCCATTGTTGTGTTTTAAATGTATTGGCATGCAGCGGTTGTGTTAGGGCAAAAGCGAGACTTGCCCCTATAAATTGTTTTAATAAGTTTAATTTGAACTGTAACTTCATTCTTGTTCCTCGGGCGATAAAGGAATTAATCGGGCTTCTGTTATTGCATTATCATTGAAATAGCGTTGGGCAACTTGTTGTATTTGCTCAGGAGTAATGCTGTGAATAAAACTGGTGTAGTTGTCAGACGCTTTCCAGCCGAGACCTATGGTCTCCAATAAGCCTATTTCCATAGCTTGGCCAAAAATAGAATCCTTTTCAAAAGTCTTTTGTGCAATGATTTGTGTTTTAATCCGTTGCAATTCAGCCGGTTTGATGAGCTCAGTTTGTAATTGTTTAATTTCCTTGAGCATGGCAGCTTTCACTTGCTCTGGGGTATGGGATTGCGAGGGTGTGCCTAAAAAGATAAATTGCGTAGGGTAACGAGTATACAGATTATAATAGGTATTCGCATCGCTTGCTACATGCGTCCCACGGATGAGATTTTTAGCAAACCGCGCACTTTCTCCGGCACTTAGGATACTTGCTATGACTTCTAAAGCATAAGGTTCCCAAGCTGTTTTCGCTGTTTTTGTGCTAGGAACGGGATAGCCAAACATTATTAAAGGGAGTTGTGCTGGTGCATAAATTTCTACTGCTTTAGGACCTAAAGGCGGCGGCTCAACTTGGGGTTTGCGTTCGTAATGCGTTTGTTTACTGATTTGACCAAAATGCTGTTTGGCTAATTGGTATACTTCATCGGGATTGACGTCGCCAACCACAACCAATGTTGCATTGTTAGGCGCATAAAACCGCCGATACCAGGATTTCACATCTTGAATTGTCATTTGGTGTAAATCGCTCATCCAACCAATGATGGGATGATGATAAGGTGCTGTCAAATGAGCAGCAGCTAAATAACGCTCAAAAGCCAGTGCTTGTGGGTTGTCATCGGTGCGTAAGCGCCGTTCTTCCCGAATGACTTTAATTTCTTTCGCAAATTCCGCTTCATCTAGCAGCAGGTTTTGCATGCGGTCAGCTTCTAATTCGAAACTAATCGGTAACTGATTAGCTGCAATTTTTTCAAAGTAAGCAGTATAATCATAGTTAGTAAAGGCATTTTCTTGGCCCCCTACAGCAGCGATTGTTCTCGAAAAAATGCCGAGCGGGTATTTCTCAGTTCCCTTAAACATAATGTGTTCTAAGGCATGAGATATTCCGGTTATGCCACCAGGCTCATCAGCAGATCCTACGTTATACCATACCATGGATACAGCAATAGGCGCACGGTGATCTTCCTTTACCAGCACTTTTAAGCCATTATCCAGAGTAAATTCTTTTACTTGGCTGAATGATTCACAAGACAAGGCTGCTAGAAGAATTAATAATAGGATGCGCACAGATTAACTCCAAAGCAAAAAAAGTGATAGAATTCCATATTTCCTTCGTTTTGTATACCTTATGATTAAATGGTTTAAAAGAAATCAAGGTGAAACTAAGCCTGAAGAACCTCTTGTTGAGGTTTCACCCGTACTTACTGAAGAGCAGCATTATGAGGATAAATTAGCTCATTCGCCTGCCCCTAGTGATGAATCGCCAAAGCAAGGATTCTTTGCACGTATCAAGCGCGGATTGACTAAAACCCGCCAACAATTTGGTGAGGGGATTGGCCGATTATTACTTGGAAAAAAAGAGATCGATGCCTCTCTCTTGGAAGAGCTTGAACTCGTGTTGCTTGGTGCTGACCTAGGTGTTGAAACATCACAGTCTATCTTAAAGCAACTGGGCGAGGGTTTAGCAAGAAAGCAATTGACTGACGGGAATGCCGTCTTCCAAGAGTTAAAAAGGCGCCTGGAAGCTATCTTGTTAACTAGCGAAAAACCATTACAGTTAGAGAATCCTGATAAATCACCGTTTGTTATTTTAACCGTGGGCGTTAATGGAGCGGGTAAAACAACCTCTATTGGCAAAATGGCCAAACAATTCCAGCAGCAAGGTAAGAAAGTAATGCTCGCTGCAGGAGATACTTTTCGTGCAGCAGCAGTTGAGCAGCTGCAAGTGTGGGGTGAGCGCAATCAGATACCTGTCATAGCACAACACACAGGAGCGGATAGTGCATCCGTGATTTACGATGCGCTGCAAGCGGCAAAAGCTAGAAATATTGATATTTTAATCGCGGATACCGCTGGGCGCTTACACACTCAGGGAAATTTGATGGAAGAATTGAAAAAAGTGAAGCGGGTGTTACAAAAATTAGATGCCAATGCCCCTCATGAAACCATGCTGATTTTAGACGCAAGTATTGGGCAAAATGCACTTAACCAGGCACGTCAATTTCATCAATCCATTGGGGTAACAGGCATTACGATGACAAAGCTTGATGGAACTGCGAAAGGTGGGATTTTATTTGCTATCGCGAATGAATTAGGGATACCATTTCGTTACTTAGGTGTTGGTGAAGGAATTGACGATTTGCGTCCCTTTGATGCCCAGCAATTTGTCAGAGCAATTTTTAATGATGATTAAATTTGACCAAGTCAGTAAGCGCTATCCAGGGGGCTTCGAAGCACTAAGCCAGATTGATTTTTGCTTGCAAAAAGGGGAAATGGTTTTTTTAACTGGCCATTCGGGTGCTGGAAAAACAACCTTCCTTAAATTAATTGCTATGCTTGAACTTCCCTCATCCGGTCAACTTACAGTAAATAATGTCCGTTTAAACCAATTAAAAAAACGCGACATCGCTGCTTACAGAAGCAGTCTGGGAATTACCTTCCAATCACCTAACTTGTTAAGTGATAGGACAGTATTTGATAATGTTGCTTTACCCTTGCAAATTCAAGGAATGACGCCAGTGATGATCACCAAGCGGGTTCATGCAGCCCTTGATATGGTCGGTTTGCTAGCAAAAGAAAAGATGCTGCCTATTCATCTATCCGCAGGGGAACAACAACGAATAGGTATTGCCCGAGCGGTAGTGCATAAACCTTCCTTACTACTGGCTGATGAGCCTACAGGTAATTTGGATCCCAGCCTCTCAACAGAAATTATGAAACTATTCGAGCAATTTAATCAGGTCGGTGTGAGTATTCTTATTGCGACTCATGATCTTGCTTTAATCGCACGAATGAAACACCGTATTGTGATGTTAAAGGGGGGGCGTGTATGTTAAAAAGTATGCGTGCATTACTTTCTTATCATTTGCAAGCAGCAAGCAGTAGCCTTAACCTACTCTGCCGCCAACCCCTTGCCACAACCCTTACGGTTGTAGTGATTGCTATCGCTTTGACCTTACCCACGCTATTTTGGGTTTTTACAGATAATCTTGCTCAATTAACTGGCAGCTGGCAACGTGGTGGCCATATTTCGCTTTATCTTAAATCGCCTATTTCGGCAGAAGAAGAGACCGCATTATTAGAACGTGTCCAAGCCACAGAAGGGGTTGGCCATGCCAGCTTAAAATCTGCCGCAGATGGACTTGCTGAACTGCAGCAGCAAGAGGGGATGCATGATATCATGCGCTATTTGCCGGAAAATCCATTACCGGCTGTCATCGAAGTTGTGCCATCCCTGGCAATTAATTCACCGGCACAGATGGAACAATTGTTTCTTCGATTGAAAGTTTTTCCTCAGGTAGAACAAGCTAAGCTTGATATGCAATGGATTAATCGATTGCATGCGATCTTGAGTTTCATCAGTAAAACAGCACATGCTCTCATTGCCCTGCTTGCTTCTGCGGTAGTGCTCATTGTGGGAAATACGCTGCGTTTAGCCATTCATAATCGTCATGAAGAGATCCAAGTATTAAAATTAATTGGCGCAACCGATCCCTACATTGCCCGTCCTTTTTTATATTCGGGAATATGGTATAGCTTAGCAGGTGCAATACTTGCAGTGCTTTTTGTTAATATTTTTATGCTTAGTCTTGCTGTCGCAGTAAAACAATTGGCATCCGCCTATCAAATGCATTACCCTATAACGAGTTTATCAGTAAAACAGGCTTACTTACTGGTTCTTATATCCACCTTATTAGGTTGGTTAGGGGCTAGGTTATCAGTAAAAAGGCAACTTGCTTCTATTGAACCCTACAATTGATCTATAATAAATTGATCAGTTATTAGTGTGCTATGATTTTACTTATTCGGAGGTAATAGCATGAATCAGCAGTTACAACTGGCATCATTGAATTTACCCATTGGTAGTTTAGATGCTTATATTCATCGGGTTAATCAGATTCCGATGCTTTCTGCTGAAGAAGAACATGAATTCGCGGAGCGTTTTCAGAATCAAGGTGATTTGGAAGCCGCTCGTCGCTTAGTTCTGGCTCATTTACGCTATGTTGTCCGCGTAGCGCGAGGTTACTTAGGTTATGGGTTACCTCTTAATGATTTAATCCAGGAAGGCAATATTGGTTTAATGAAGGCAGTAAAACGCTTTGATCCGAAAATGGGCGTTCGTTTAGTCTCTTTTGCCGTTCATTGGATAAAAGCTGAAATCCATGAATTTGTTCTACGGAATTGGCGAATTGTCAAAATCGCTACCACTAAATCACAACGCAAATTATTTTTTAATCTTCGCCAAATGAAGAACCGCTTGGGTTGGTTTAACACTGAGGAAGTCAACGCAGTCGCCCGGGATCTAGGTGTAAGTCCTGAAGATGTATTAATCATGGAGCAACGACTAAATGCCATGGATACTTCTTTTGACTCTCCTGTTTCGGATGATGAGGACGAAAATTTCAAAGCCCCTGCCCATTATTTACATGATGCAAATAATGATCCCGCCCATTTAATCGAGCAGGAGACAAGCGATGAGTATGGGCGTGAACAGTTATTCTCGGCGCTGGAGCGTCTCGATGAGCGCAGCCAGGATATTTTGCAGCAGCGTTGGTTATCCGATGAAAAAGCAACTCTACATGATTTAGCGGATAAATATGGGGTTTCTGCTGAACGGGTACGCCAATTAGAAAAAAATGCCATGAAGAAACTTCGGCAGTATATGGAAGAAGTTGCGTAAACTATCAAATGAAGAAAGAGCTTGGTTTTAACGTTGTCAAAATTTGGCCTCATAAAAATTTTTGTCAAGTTTTTTGAGTAAGTTAAGCAACTCTCTAGCTTGACAACAAAAATGTCAATAGCTCGCTCTGTACACCAAAACCATACAGATTTAGCCGATCGGCTAAATCTGTACAGTTGCATAATGAAAAATTACTCTTGGACGATTTCCAAAATAGGGGCTCCAAGCGTCAGGCTAATGTAGTCATAAAATTACCAATATATTCGATGCTTAAACCAGAAGTGGGCAGGTCTGGAGTGTATGACAACATAGTTTCGCGGTGGGATCCAGCGATGAAATTGAGGGTGCCTCCAGGGGCTTGGATGATAATGGTTAACGCTTACTCCCTGGCCGACTGGATAAGTGTGATGATACGCAAAGGACGAGCTTGAGAATAGAGCAGATAGACCTAAAGTGCTACACAGAAGCCATTTTTTAGTTTTCATTGTTACATCTCCCAGATTGCAATTTACACAAGCTAGTCTAGGTAATGAATGTAATAGGAATATAACAAGAGGAAAAAAGATTGTAACAAGATTGTTACGAATTTTTGGCTCAACAGACCCTAGTTCAACAAGCGCATTAATCTTAGCTTTGTTGCTTCATCAGCAAAAGATGATTTAATTGCCATTGTGGTAAAGTCAATCATTTTGCTGTCCGAATAGTGATAAGCTTGCTGTACCCTTTTATATTCTTGGGCTAAATTAGTGCGGAAAAAGGGCGGATCATCTGAACCCAAGCTCACTGGGATGCCTGCGGCCATGAGTTGAGTTAAAGGGTGCTCCAACATATCTTTAAACAGCCCCAAAGCAATGTTACTGGATGGACAAATCTCGAGTGCAATGCCCCGTTCTTTTAATTGTGCGAGCGTTTCTACGGAGTGCATCGCTTGAACACCATGCCCGATGCGCTTGATAGGTAGATACTCCATGGCTTCGAGCATACCACTTGCTGAAGCGAATTCACCTGCGTGTACTGTACAGAAAAGGCCGCCTTCTGCAGCAATACTAAACGCTTTATGAAACAATTTGGGTGGATAATTGATCTCATCCCCCCCTAGACCGAAACCGACAATATAAGGCATTGTTTCTCTGATGGCTTGTTCAGCCGCTTTAGTCACTGCTTCTACACCGAAATGGCGAACAGCGATAATAATAATCCTACCTATAATATTAAATTTTGCTTCGGCATCCTCAATCGCTTGTTGTATTGCTTGTAAATGTTCAGTGGAAGGAATCCCGCTCGCACGTTCGGCATGATCGGGGGAGTACATCATCTCTACATAAATGGTGCCTTCCAACGCATTCTCTTTGAGATAATCAAAAGTAATGTCGTAATAATCGCGAGGTTGCTTTATCACAGATGCAACTTCGTCGAATGCTTTAAGAAAGCCCATAAAATCGGGATAGGAATAACTCTGGCCATCAGGAGCAATTAAAGCTTCTGGAAATGAAATTTGGTTCCGCTTGGCCAGCTTTTTAGCTAAGTCAGGTTTGATTGTTCCTTCCAAATGGACGTGTAGCTCAGCTTTCTTAATTGTCATGGCGTCTTTCCTAGGGCTATAATCCAAATATAAGTAGAGATGGCATCTTAGTTTAAAAACCGATAAAATGTTCATCTTGCTATTTAGTATATGCTATCCAGGATAAGTCATGAGTAATAATGATATTGATAAGGCTTATGTGAGCCCTTACGATAAATATCTCTTTGAGTTTGATGCTCAACATGAAAAATCAGCATCCCAGCAACAAGAAATTAAAAAGCATCAGCGTATTGCGTATCTTCGTGATCATGCTAAACAAAAAGATGCTAAAGGCGAGATTTGGGACGCTTTTTAATCGGGCACCGAAATTGCCTTTACCAGCTGTAGATGCTGATCTACATGTCCAAGAAAGCAAGTAAGCATACACAGGAACAATTATTATACAGGACGTATACTAATGGATTTTTTAAGGGATTGGTTTCAATTTGGACCTCTGCCGGCAAATCGGCTAGATGGGTATTATGACCCAAGCTTAGTTGTCCTCTCCTACATTGTTGCAGTTCTCGCTTCTTATGTAGCGCTGACTCTCGTGTCTCGGTTGCGAGAAGAGAAAACTAACCAAGCAGCAACTTATTGGCTTATTGGTGGTGCATTTACCATGGGTGCTGGCATATGGTCTATGCATTTTATTGGTATGTTGGCTTTTGTACTCCCTATGCCGATGGAATATGAATTAGGGTGGACTGCTGCATCGTTATTGATGGCCATGGTTGCCTCTGGTTTCGCCTTATTTATTCTACAAAAAAAAGAGTGCTCCATATTCCATTTAGGTTTGGGAGGCTTATTTATTGGCCTAGCTATTTCAACGATGCATTACATGGGTATGGAAGGCATGAAATCCCATGTGAATATCCATTATTTGCCTGGAATGTTTTTTCTCTCTATTTTTATTGGGATTGCTGCAGCCGAAGTAGCTCTGTGGTTGGCTTTGGAAAGCAGTCGTGGCAGAGCCCAGAGGCAAACTTATTTTAAAATGGGCAGCGCTCTTATCATGGGATTAGCGATATGCGGAATGCATTACACCGGAATGTCTGCTTCTGTTTTTACAAACTACCCGAATCATTTGATGTTGGCCGAAGATCAAGTCATTAAGCCAAATTACTTAGCATTTTTTATTGCTGGAATTACAGCGCTCATCATTAGTTTGGCTCTAACCGTATCGAGTTACTATAAAAAAATGATTAATGCTGTCCAAAACGAAAAAGAATTTCTTAACGCGATGTTGGATAACCTCGAAGATGGCATTATTGCTTGCAATGAAAAAGGGGAAATTACGGTTTTAAATAACGCAATGCAAAAAAATTTTAGTATCAACAAAATGTCGCTAACCGTTACAGAAATGCATAAATATTATCAATTGTTCACCGAAAAAAATGAGCCTATCCCCAAAGAAAGTTTTCCCCTCAAACGAGTCTTCGATGGCGAAGTAATACAGCGGTTACCTTTAGTTGTAAAATTTAAAAACGAAGAAACGATAGATGTAATCATCGATGGTCAACCAATTATCAATAAAGAGGGTAAATCTCTCGGTGCAGTCGTTGTTGTACACGATGTGACGGAGTTGAAACGGGCTGAAAAGCTTAAAAGAGAATTTGTCTCCATAGTAAGTCATGAATTGCGGACACCACTTACTTCGATTCGTGGTTCTTTAGGGTTGCTCACGAGCGGATTTTTGGGTTCTTTCTCTGAGAAAGCAAAAAAATTATTAGAAATTGCGAATAACAATTGCGAACGCTTGTTGTTACTGATTAATGATATTTTGGACATTGAAAAAATCGAAGCAGGAAAAATGGAGTTTCAATTTAAGAGCATTAATCTCAAACAAATAATAGAGGAAGCAGTTGATGCGAATAAAATGTACGCAGAAAAATATTCTGTTTCTTTGCAGATAAAATACCCTAAAAAGAAATTGATGGTCAATGTTGACACAGGCAGGTTAATGCAAGTATTGGCTAATCTGTTGTCAAACGCCTGTAAATTTTCGCCGCCAAATTCAACGGTAATGATTGAAGTTAAAAGGCTGGATGAGAAAGTACGAGTATCAGTTATTGATAACGGGGTTGGAATTTCTGAAGAATTCCAGTCACGCGTCTTTCAAAAGTTTTCCCAGGCAGATTCTTCTGATACTCGGCGAAAAGGGGGCACCGGTTTAGGACTTAATATTAGCAAGAGCATCATTGAGGAAATGGGGGGGACGCTTAATTTTATTAGCAAACCTAATCAAGGCAGTACCTTTTATTTTGAATTGCCACTCATTGATCTGGCCCAAGAATTCGAAGTTCTCCTTCCACCTTTCAATAAATCAACAAAGCGCTTGTTAATTTGCGAGGATGATCAGGATCAAGCTGATTACCTGCAAGCACTTTTAGAGTCAGCGGGTTTTACTGTGGATATAGCACTCACAGCAGCAGGTGCCAAAGAAAAATTGGAAAACGGGTTTTATCAAGCACTATTATTGGATTTGATCCTCCCTGATCAAGATGGTATTTCCCTCATAAGGGAACTTCGTTCTGTGCAAAAAACACATGACTTACCTATTATTGTTTTATCCATTATTTCACAAACTGGAAAAACTTTACTTAACGGAGACGCAGTTTCGGTGATCGATTGGGTAGATAAGCCAGTGGACCTAAAGCGATTAATGCAAGCGATTAATCGTATCAAAGTACAGGATACCCAGCATTTACCCACTATTTTACATGTGGAAGATAATGCTGATACCCGGCACGTCGTAGGGTTGTTGTTGGAAAAGCATGCGCAAGTCGATACAGCAAATACCCTGCATGAGGCTAAAAAAGAGTTAGCTAAAAAAAGGTATGACTTGATTATACTTGATTTACTCTTGCCAGATGGTAACGGAGTAGAGTTATTGCCTCTGTTAGCAAGTTATAAAATTCCCGTTTTAGTTTTCTCAGACATGCAATTAAACAATGAATATGCTCAATACGTGAGCCAAGCTTTAGTCAAATCTGACTCAACTAATGAAAAATTGTTAAATACGATTATGAACTTAATTTAATTGTTGGTGACGATTGATTTTGCCAACGAGAATTGAGTTAAATTGCAACTGCTAGACTTATTGTTAATAGATCCTATTTTTCAAGGATGGAATTATGAATATTAGGGAATTGCAAAAAATTATTTATGCCGAAGATGAGGAGGATATTCGCACAGTTGCACAAATTGCTTTAGAAGATATAGGTTCATATACGGTTAGATACTGTTTGAATGGTTATGAGGTATTAGAGGCAATCAAAGATTTCCAGCCCGATCTTCTGCTACTTGATGTCATGATGCCGAGAATGGACGGACCATCGGCACTGCGACAAATTAAGCAAATGCCACATATGGCTGAAATTCCAGCGATCTTTATGACAGCCAAAATTCAACCTCAAGAAATTAAAGAGTACAGGGACCTTGGTGCAATTGATGTAATTAATAAGCCTTTTGATCCGATTACCCTTGCTGATGATATTAGACGGATGTGGGATAAATATCATGGATGACAAAGTACAGCAAAAATTAAATGATTTAATTATTCGTTATAAACGAAATTTACCTGCGAAGCTTAATCACATTCAGACACAATGGCAGGAAATCCTCGAGAAATGGAACTCTGAAAAAGTCACTACGCTTCATCGCGATATTCATAGCCTATGTGGTTCTACTGGGACTTATGGCTATATGGAATTGAGTAGGATTGCTCGGGAAGCAGAAATTTTTTTGAAAAATTTGCCTAAAGATAAAGAGGCTAGTGAAACGGAAAAAAATGTACTCTCCTCTTATCTTGTCCAGTTAAAATCAGCGTATTCTGAAACCCAAGATAGGTATCCAGAGATGGCTGAACTACCTATTTCTCGAATAAATAATAAGTTAATTTACCTTTTGGAGTGCGATACGGCATTAAGTAGGGAACTGTATGAGAATTTAACTAGCATGGGTTACCAGCCTGCTATTTTGGACTCAATTACAACTTTAGCCGAGAAAATAAAGGAGGAGCCGCCAACCGCTATTATCATTAATACCAACTACTTGGATGAGGAAGGCACAAACATTCTATGTAACCGGGATTACAGCGAGCAACCGATCCAGTTATTTTGTCTCGTGCCAAATGATGAGCTGCATCCTCGTTTGCTTGCAGTGCGTGCAAAATGCGATGCCTTCTTTCAGCTGCCTTTGGATCTGAGTTATTTTGCTCAAGTCTTTCAAAGTAAATGCAGTACAGGAATGGAGTCGTTTCGTATTTTAATCCTGGATGATTCGGAAACGCTTGCCGAATATTATTCGCTAATTTTAACTAGGGCAGGCATGATTACTGGAATTTTAACAAACCCCATGGAGTTGCTTGATGTATTAAAATCTTTTCAACCAGACTTGCTGCTTATGGATATCTATATGCCAGGTTGCAATGGGCTAGAATTGGCAGCGATATTACGTAAAGAAAAAAACTACACCAAATTGCCCATTATTTACCTTTCAACCGAGGTCGATCGTAACAAGATTTTATTTGCAATGAGTTTGGGAGGCGATGATTTTCTGTCTAAACCCGTTTCTCCTAGCCATTTGATTTCGGCGGTTCGCTCCCGGGCCAAACGAGCTAGTGCTCTAAATTACTACATGATAACCGATAGCTTGACTGGATTGCTTAACCATTCGAGTATTCTTGGGCAATTGGAAATAGAAATTGCCCGTGCTAAACAAAAAGATGGCCCGTTAACTTTAATCATGATTGATATTGATCACTTTAAAAAAATCAACGATGGCTATGGCCATCCTGTTGGTGATAAGGTGTTAAAGCAATTATCGAATCTATTTTTGCTATACCTCCGCAATCAAGATTTAGTAGGTCGTTATGGGGGGGAAGAGTTTCTTATTATACTCCCGGGTACGTATCCTAAAGATGGTAAATTGATTTGTAATGAATTGCGTATGCACTTTAACCATTATCTGTTTAGAGAGAAAATTTTGACTTTCAACGCCACATTTAGCGCTGGAATTACCTATCTTAAAAATAGGGAGGAGGCAGCATCTCTCATCCAAGAAGCCGATAAAGCACTTTACCAAGCGAAGAAGGAAGGTAGAAACCGCATTGTCCTGTTCAATAAATAGGTAACTTGTAATAGCGCTTGAGAGACATCGAGTTAGATCACAATACAGTATGCTCGCCCACCTCTGCATACGCTTACGTAAATGAGCGCGCAATAAGATAATGAAGCACTTTAAAAGCCAGGATTGTTAATAAAGAAGCTACTGGCAGAGTTAATATCCAAGACATGAAAATATTACGGATGACGCGTAGGTTTAATGCACCAATACCGCGGGCTAAACCCACACCTAAGACTGCTCCAACAAGAGTTTGAGTTGCTGAGACTGGAATCCCTGTACTTGTAGCGACTACTACTGTTGTGGCTGCAGCCAAGGTAGCAGCAAAAGCACGGCTCGGGGTTAAAGCAGTAATCGAGCTGCCAACTGTTTCAATAACCCTTCTGCCGTAGATTAAAAAGCCGGCAATTACGCCTACACAGCCCAATAAAATAATCCATGCTGGATAATTAGCCGCGCCAATTGGTTTGTTAGCATTAATGACTAGGCTATGGATAATCGAGAGTGGGCCTACTGCCAAGGCTACATCGTTTGAGCCATGGGCAAACACCATAGCACAAGCAGTTAACGCCATTAAAACGGCAAAATATTTTTCAACTTGAATGAAACGCTCCCGCCGCCTAATCCTCGGCATTTCGGGGATACGTCTGATAAAAGTCATGCCAATGATGGTTATTGAAATACTTGTTGCTAAGGTTACCGCCAAATCCTGCTTCAGGTTCAAGTGAATATGAAAATGATTCAGCCCTTTAAATACGGTAATAAAAGAGAGGATAGTACCGACTAAGAAGAGGTAGATGGGCACATATAGCTTGGCTTTTTCAAGAGGATCACTTTTTATAAATATGACTTGTTGAATGCTAACAAAAAGTGCGTAAGCTGTAATTCCAGCAATGAGAGGAGAGGTTATCCAGCCAATAGCAATGTGCGAAACTTGTTGCCAGTGAATGGTATTAGGGCCTAACACAACCGAGCCAAAACCGACCATCGAGCCGACCAAAGCATTGGTAATGGAAACCGGTACGCCCAAGTAACTTGCGAGATTCATCCATACAGTACAAGCTACTAGGACACCGAGCATACCTTCAATTAGGATCAAGGGCTGATCGGATAACTCACTGCTATTAATAATGCCATCCCGCATGGTTTCAGTGACACCGCCTCCACCAAGGAAAGCACCAGCAAACTCAAAAACGATAGCGATAATCATCGCTTGTTTAACAGTTATCGCTTTTGAACCCATTGTTGTGCTCATCACATTAGCGAGATCATTTGCACCAACCCCCCAAGTCATGAAGAAGCAGAAAGCAATAGCGATAAAAAGCAATATGAAAGAATAATCCATAGGAATTTACTACCTAGCAATGAGAATTTGTAGCCGACCACCCACGGTTTGGGCATGATCAGCCAAGTCACCAATCCATTGAACTAGCTTGTAGAGAAAAACGATTTCAATTGCAGGCAAATCCTTTTCCAGCTCAAAAATACGATGCCTAATGTCAGCTAGTTTCTCGTCACTGTCGTGTTCGATTTCATCAAGAGTCATGATCATCTCTTCAACAATTTTCACTTCATTGCCGCGAAAACCACTTTCAAGCAACTCGTCTAGCTCATTGATGGCTTTACATGCTTGTTTAGATGCATCTAAACAACGATGTAAAAAAGGGATAAATGCGGAAGCAAGGCTATCCGGAATAATCATTTGCCTACTCACAATAAGGCCGGCGATATCTTGTGCTTTATTGGCGATGCGATCTTGAGCGCTTAACAGCTCAAGCAAATCAGTACGAGAGACTGGAAGAAAAAGCCCTGTGGGTAGATGCAATCGAAGATCGCGCTTAATTAAATCAGCTTCTTTCTCGAGAGCAGATATCTTCTTCTTTATGGTTTCAGCAGTTAGCCAATCCTGTCTAAGCACGGCCTCAAAAAAGGGATAGAGCTGTTTGGCACACTGATGTGCTTTACGCATGTGTTGTTCAATGGGCCGAATAGGCGATGGCCCGAACATATTAAATATGCTACCCATTATAAATACACATCGATAAGAAGATTTGGCGATTATAACCAAACTTTAATCAGAACAAAACAATTTCTGCTACACTTGAAATGAGTTAATGAGCAGTAGTGCACGATGCAAACACGGCAGCCTAGTTTTTCGTGCAAAAATACGAGACAACCTCAATGTTCTTGGCAAAGCCGTCTGCGGCTTCTGATATTTTTTGTAAAAACCTATGTATTTGATTAGTGAAGGAGCATGCTTATTATGAAGAAATGGAGTTTCGCCTTAATGTTTATTGTGATTACTGCATTTGCCCAGCCGACAATGATTACCAAAGTCATCCAACTGAATTATCAAAATGCGGATCACATCATTCAACTCATCCAACCTCTATTAGGCGATGGCGAACAAATCAGTGGTTCAGGACAAACTTTAGTCGTAAAAGTAACTCCAGACACTATGACTCAATTGCGAGCAATACTGCATAAACTTGATCAACCCCCTGTCACTTTCCAAATTAGTATCTATCAGGGTGATCCAGATTGGCTAAGTCAAAATGGTGATAATGACATTACTATTACGACCCCTTCTCATTCTGACCAGCTACAGCATCAAACTGTGACGGTAATGAATGGTGAATCTGCTTTTGTAAGCACAGGCGAAGATCAACCTGTTTTAAGTTCAGCGGGTATTGGCTTTTGGGGAACAGGAGTATCTTATGACAGGCGATTAACGCAAAATGGTTTTTTGGTCGAACCTACCCTGCAAGGGCAGCAAGTGAAGCTAAGAATTCGTCGTATCCGCGAACAAGATAGCCCTGTAGTCAATCAACAGTTTGACAGCCAACAAGTCGTTACCACGGTTATGGTGCCCTTAAATAAATGGGTGCCTTTAGCGAGTCCACAAGGAAGTGAGCCTGTAGATTCTTCAACACAAATTATTCGGGCGGGGAATCAATTCACACAAAATTCAACATTATATATTAAAGTCAATGTGGTACAGCAACCGGCCTCAGATGACGATAATTCAAATTGAATGAGGTTATTACTATGGTAACTGGGAATGACAGGCTCGTTGGGCAAAGTGAATCAGAATCAGTAGTACCCACGTTTTCAGTTGAAAGGGAGCTTGCTAATCTGCTCACTGGCAAACCAAAGCTAGATGATTTGTTTAATTTTCTTGACCGTTTTTTTCAGGCTAATCTCGCTAAGGTGACAGCTGGAATAAGTCCTGCTCCTTTAGTAAGTGCTTATTGTTCCTGGCTCTCACAATTAGCACTGAGCCCGGGGCGGCTTTTAGAATTGGCTCTTTATCCTCTCATACACTCACAAGATTGCACTAACAAAATTTGTTGTGAGGAGCGCGCTAGTGATGGTAGGGATGTGCGTTTTCATACCGAGAGTTGGCAATATTTACCTTGGCGTTATTGGGCCGAGAGTTTCCTACAAGTGGAAGATTGGTGGAACAGGGCTACATCAAAGTTACCTGGATTACCTGAACCTGCTTCACGGACAGTTGCTTTCTGTACAAGACAAATTTTGGATGCCCTGTCACCCTCAAATTTTGTGTTCACTAATCCTGATTTATTCAATGAGACAATAAAATCACATGGATTTAATTTGATTCATGGAACTAAACTTGCTGTTGAAGATACACTCGTAAGGTTAACGGGTGTTCCCCCTTTGGGTGTAGAAAATTTTATCCCTGGTAAGCAAGTTGCTATTACTCCCGGTAAGGTAGTTTTTAAAAATCGACTCATTGAGTTGATTCAATATGAACCCCGGACAAAAACGGTTTATAAAGAGCCAGTCCTGATGTTGCCTGCCTGGATTATGAAATATTATATTCTTGATCTATCTCCTCACAATTCCATGGTCAAATGGCTTGTTGAGCATGGTCATACGGTGTTTATCGTCTCCTGGATTAATCCAACGTCCAAAGATCGCAATTTAAGCATGGATGACTATTATCGACTTGGAGCCATGGCAGCTATCGATAAAGTGTCTTCTCTTTTACCTAAACGGAAAATAAATTTAATGGGGTATTGCCTTGGAGGCACTTTAGCAATAATTACCGCAGCGGCGATGGCCAGGGAGAAAGATAATCGCTTAAACAGCCTATCGTTACTCGCCGCACAAGGTGATTTTACTGATGCAGGGGAGCTGAAGCTTTTTATAACCCAAGGGGAAATTGCTTTTCTTAAAAACATGATGTGGGAACAAGGCTATCTGGATACTAAGCAAATGGCAGGTTCATTCCAAATGCTTCGATCTTATGACCTTATCTGGTCTAAGATGATTCGAGATTACATGAGTGGACAACAGCGGGGAATGATCGACTTACTTGCTTGGAACGCAGATGCAACCCGTATGCCTAGTAAAATGCATAGCGAATACCTCGAAAAGCTTTTTTTGAATAATGATCTTGCGGAAGGCCGCTATAAGGTTGAAGGAAAGACAATTGCACCTGAAAATATCCGCATCCCTGCTTTTGTAGTTAGTACAGAAAAAGATCACGTTGCTCCTTGGAAATCAGTGTATAAATTGCATTTAATGTTAAATAGCGTCATGACTTTCGTTTTGACCGATGGGGGCCATAACGCAGGTATTGTAAGCGAGCCCGGGCGTAAAGGCCGACGCTATCATATTCATACACGAGTGCAGGAAGATCCCTATGTCGATCCGGATACTTGGCTTGAGATGGCTGAAGTAAAAAAGGGCTCATGGTGGTTCCCTTGGCATAAATGGCTGGTGAACCAATCTTCATCAAAACGTGTGGCTCCACCTAAACTCGAGCCTTCATTGCCTTCTGCGCCTGGGACTTATGTGTTGCAAAAGTGACAGGCAGGTAATAATTGTGCGTTTCATGCAAACGTTCGTGAAAATGTAGAAAATTTAGATGCAGTTGGATTCCTCATTGGCTTGACTTTACTTCTTGATAGAAAAACAATACCCCTCAAATAAATTGCTGAGGATAAATTAATGCAAATAGCCAGTATTAAAGGACGTGAAATTCTTGATTCACGAGGTAATCCCACAGTAGAAGCTGATGTCGTATTAACTAATGGGGAAATAGGGAGGGCGAGTGTGCCTTCAGGCGCTTCGACTGGAAGTCGTGAAGCTTGCGAGCTGCGGGATAAAGACATGTCTCGCTATGCTGGAAAAGGAGTACGTCAAGCCGTTGAACACATTAATCATGATATCAGCCAAGCACTAATTGGTTTCTCAGTTAAAGATCAACAGCAAATTGATGAATGTTTATGTCGTTTAGACGGCACGGAAAATAAATCTCGTTTAGGTGCTAATGCACTTCTCGCCGTCTCTCTAGCTAGCGCTCGTGCTTATGCTAATGCGGCACGATTACCCTTGTTTCAGGCACTTAATCATGGTGAATCAATGTCGATGCCAGTGCCGATGATGAACGTACTCAATGGCGGAGCGCATGCTGATAATAATGTGGATATTCAGGAATTTATGCTAATGCCGGTAGGGGCTTTGGATTTTTCGACTGCCTTGCAAATGGGGGCGGAAATTTTTCATGTGTTGAAAACAGTTCTTAAAAAACAAGGATTAAGTACGGCAGTAGGAGATGAAGGCGGTTTTGCACCGGACTTAAAATCTAATCGCCATGCTTTAGATATGCTTGGGGAGGCAGTAGAGCAATCAGGTTATAAATTAGGCCGGGACATTGTGTTTGCCCTAGATGTCGCCGCTTCTGAATTGTTCCGGGATAATTATTACTACCTCTCTTCTGAGAATAAAAAACTCAGCAGCGAGGAACTAATTGATTATTATGGTGATTTGATCGCGAACTATCCTATTGTCAGCATCGAAGATGGTCTTGATGAGCATGATTGGCAAGGTTGGCAAAAACTAACTGCCCGGTTTGGTTCCAAATTACAGCTTGTTGGTGATGATTTATTTGTGACCAACACGCGTATTTTGCAAGAAGGGATTTCACAGAAAATGGCAAATGCCATCCTCATTAAACCTAATCAAATTGGAACCTTAACAGAAACTAGAGAAGCGATTGCCCTTGCTCACCAACATGGTTATCGCTGTGTGATGTCTCATCGATCTGGGGAAACAGAGGATGCTTTCATTGCTGATCTAGCTGTAGCTACAGGTTGTGGCCAAATTAAAACAGGGTCATTGTGTCGTACGGATCGTATTGCTAAATATAACCAGCTATTGCGTATTAATGAAATTGCGCCTATTGCTTATGCAGGCCGTAAGGTTTTAATAAACCAATAATGATGCCGGTCATATGAAGCAAAGTGTAAGGCTATAATGCTCTATTACGCTTTGACTTCATATGCTACTGTATAGTAAACCTCTTTTTTTGGGATTTAATATGCGCTCCATTATTATCGTCCTGATATTAGCGCTCATTGGTCTGCAATATAAACTATGGCTTGGTGACGGAGGGATATTCCAATGGGTCGAGCTTGAGAAAAAATTAGCGGTTCAGGAGACTGAAAATGAAAAGCTCTTAGCACGAAACCGGGCTATTGAAGCAGATATTATTGAGCTCAAAAGTGGTGATCAATCTTTGGAAGAGCAAGCTCGTTATGAATTGGGAATGATAAAAAACGATGAAATCTATTATCAATTTGTTGATAATTGATTGCTATTGCGATATTACTCGTTGCCAAAATAAAGGGAATATAAATTAACATAGGAATTATCTTCTTCCATTGCTTGTAGTTGCTGGTTAAAACGTTGAATTAAAGAAGCATTTACTGGTAGCGCCATAATCCCAATGCCATCACCGTAAGTAAAAGGATTACCCAATGTTTTGAATTGGCTACCTCCATTCTGCACCCAATAGTTTGCTGCCGATCGATGAAGAAAAGCAGCGGTAACCTCTCCATCATTAACAGCCGTAATTAAATCCTCCATGTCATTAAATTGTTCAATTTGGAATTGCTCATTAAAGTTGTGAAGTAAAAAATTGTAAATAGCGCTTCCTTCTTGTTCTCCCTTAATTACGCCAACCTTTTTACCTTTTAAATCCTCAATGGCATGAATATTACTGTTTTTTGAAATCAGAAACTGTCCTTTACTTAGCACATAAGGCAGACTAAAGACGTATTTTGCTTGCCGTTCCGGAGAAATGGCAATACCAGCAATAGCGATGTCGATCTTTCCGGTGTCTATGGAGGTGAATAATTGGTTGTAATTCATGGGAAAAAATTGACAAGTTTCTTGTAAGCGATGGCAGATTACATGCATTAGATCAATATCAAATCCATCACCGGTAGACATAACAAAAGGTGGATAGAAAAAAACTGTACCTACTTTGATAGTTGCATAGACCGTATTATTGAGGGAAAAACAGAAGAGCCATACCAATAAATGAATTTTAATTTTCATTATTATCAATCCCTTGCATTCATTGACAGCGTGTTATAACCGCCTTCTAAGATCTCCCCAACAACTGCATGCTCAGAGCTAATTACGGAGAGTGCCGGGCAGAGAGAGTTATTAGTGCTTTTGTTGTAAATTTAGACAGTACTTTGGGTTTTGTAAAATAGCAAAATCAAACTGTAATAAATTCTATGGGCAACTCAGAGGGTTGGTTCTCCCATAGACTGATGACATAACCTCCACCTCCTGAACCAGTTGGTTTAACTGCCAAAGCACCCAAGTCAAGTAATGTTTGCATATGTTGCTGTAAGGTTTCACTTATCAGCCCCCATTTTTTAAAGCAACTCGCAGCTTGACGCATGGCATCGGCCAATTCTTCCAAAGAGTGCGGGGTGTTTTTTTCTAAGGCTGATTTTGCTTTTATGACGCTTTCATGCATCGTTTGGTCAATTAAGGCAGCAGTTAGAGGATCTGCTTGCCACAACTGCTGAACTTGATTGATGCAATGCGAAGTGATACCTATTTGTCCACAAGAGGATAAAAACCAATAAGGAGCCCAGTTTGGTTTGATAGGGGTCATCTGTCCGTGTCGAAAATATATGCCTGTCTCGGCAGCTACACCAGCAATATCAAGGCCACTGCTTTTCCCATGGAATAAATGCTCTAAATTCTTAGCAAACGAAAAAACCGATTCGTCTCCCAACATATTCTGTGCTTCAAACCATCGTGCTACTGCCATACAAAGGGCTGCGGATGCACCCAGGCCCACTCCAATAGGGATATCGTTGTAGAGATGGAAATGACCGCTCAAACTATTGAGCGATTTTCCTAGCAGTTGTTGGCCTTGTTCCAATACGCTCCAGAATAATAAGTGCATGTCCGAGCCATTAGACCCTTCATAATCTGCACTCAATTCAGCCCCTAAATTGCGATAACTTAAGTGTAATTTTTTTTCTTTAATAGGAAAAACAAGAGCTCCGTGCTGGCGAAGAACCGCATGCTCACCTGCAAGAATCCATTTGCCATAGGTTGTTGTTTCAAAATCATAAGACATCATAATTGCCAATTAAATAATCTTGTTTAAATCGAAGTGCCAATTCTGCTTGTTCTGGCCGATAGAGTAAATGAATATTAGGGCCAGCATCCATTGTGACAATGGGGCCATCCCCTTCGCGATTCCATAATCCTTGTACATTTTTTAATGCTTCTTCTACTTTTTCGTTAAAATAAGTGAAAGAAGGGACGCTCGTTGCAAATAATTTATGCATATCCTGAAATTCAAGCCAGCAAATATGATAAGCACTAGCCCAATCTTTATTTTTAAGCGCTCTTAGTAGGTTTTTCAAATTTTCAGCGGCGCGTTGGCTACGGCCTTGATAATGGCTTGAACTTTTTACTCTTGTGTGGGCTTCACTGGAAGGGACATGCTTTTCCAAATGGCTGATTACAATGACTTCATGGTGTAATTGGGTATAAGGAAGTTCTATTGCTTCAACGGTTTTATCTTGCCAAAGGGCCCAGGGAGAAAAAAAAGAGCGGCAAGATGAACCGGAACCCAGCATGCTTAATTGAGCCTGTTTTTCAATCGGGGGAATGGGCTGCGAAGTAAGTTCGCTCAATGCCAGTGTTGAACATTTAGTAAGGGCGGCAAAGCTCGATGCTGAACTGGCTAGACCGCTGCTTGTCGGGAAGTTATTGCTCGAACGCACAACAAAAGAGCCGGTGTAATTAAAGTAAGCCTTCATGCGAGCTAAATGTTGTAGGAAACGCTCCTGAGCTTGAGCAGACAAAACAAAAGGGGGAGCACCTGGTATTTCTAAAGGTTCCCAAAAATCTTTTTTTCCCGCATGGCTTTCAAGCATAACGCTAGTTAAAAGATTATTTAAGGTGTAAGACAAGGATGGGTTATCCGGTATATTATTTTTATCATCTTTTTTACCCATATACTTTATGAGGGCAATATTAGCGGGTGCTTGGGCAAACCATTGCATGCCGACTTCTCCTTCTAAACTATTTAATGTCCGGGGGCATCATTCCAAAGAATTTTATGCAACTGCAGTTGGAATCTCACCGGCAATTTATCTTTTATAATCCAATCTGCAAGAGTTGTTGGATCTAATTCATTCCAGCTAGGCGAGAAAAGAATTTGAGCTCGCTCTGACAGATTATAGGTTTTCATCATCTGACATGCCCAATCATAATCGCTTCGACTACATAAGACGAACTTAATTTGATCAGTGTGTTTTAGATGATCAAGATTGGAGAGTAAATTTTTTGTACTTTCCCCTGAGTCTGGGGTTTTTAAATCCATGACAACCATGACCCGTTTATCTACTGGAGTGATGTCCCTTGCCCCACTTGTTTCTAATGAAACGTTATAGCCTCTATCGCACAACTGTTGTAAAAGAGGGATGCAACCTGGTTGTGCGAGGGGTTCTCCTCCAGTAACGCAGACATGTTTACATTGATAGCTTTCAATTTTATCTAAAATGGTACTAACCTGAGTGAGCTCGCCACCACTAAAAGCATAAGCAGTGTCACAATATTGGCAGCGCAATGGGCAGCCTGTTAAACGAATAAAAACCGTGGGGAGACCCACGGTTGTTGATTCGCCTTGTAAAGAATGAAAAATTTCAGTGATGCGTAGTTGATTACTAACTTGCTTCATGAGACGCCTAAAGACTCCAATTTTGTTGCTGCTAGTTGTGCAGTAGGTGTGTCAGGGTAGTTTTTTAACACTTGTTGAAGACGAAGCCTTGCTTCTCTATCTTTACCCGAAGCTGCAAGGGCGTAGCCAATTTTAAGAGTACTGGCCGCTGCTTTACTTGATGAGGGAAATTGCTTCAATACTGTTTCAAAGTGCTCGATTGCTTTGGGATAATTATTTTTAACCATATAGAGCTCACCGAGCCAATATTGAGCATTTGCTGTATAACCCCCTTGAGGGTATTGAGCTACGAAGGCTTGCATGGCAACAAGTGCATCATCAAAGCGCTTATTTTTTACCAACTCATAAGCCGCTAGATAACTGATTTGCTCATTTGCTGGGTTGCTGCGAGAAGAATTAACTACTCCTGCCGTAATTTGTTTTTCTTGTTGTGTAGGTTGGGTTGAAGGCAGGGGAGGGGTTGCTGCCGCGGCTACTTTAGGTCCCAAAGTTAACTCTTGAGGTTGCTCCATCGGTGAAGATTGAGCGGATTGAACAGGTTTTGTTGTGTCAGAACGTAAACGTGTGTCCAAGTCCTTATAGAAGGCTAATTGTTGTTGCTGTAATAATTTTAAATCGTGTGCCTGAACTTCTAGTTGCCCACGCAATTCTTGAATATCTTGCTGTAGGCCTTGTAGTTTATTCAGTAATTCGGCGCTATCATTACTGCGATCGCTGTCATGATTGTCATGCGCAAGAGCAACTTCATCACTGTTGTCAGTGTATTCATCAAGCTGCGCTTTGGCAACAGGCTGCTCTACAGCTGCCTGTTGATCATCAAGAATAGCGAAATTTTCACTGTCATCAACTACAGGGGCCTCAGCAAATACCTGCACAGGAAAAACGCAGGTGATGCAAAGGCTAAGTAGAAGCCGATGGAGCTTAATCATCGCGTTGCCTCGTAAGTTAACTCAACACGACGATTCATTTTATGCGCTTCTTCATCGTGGCCAGTGTAGAGGGGGCGTTCTTTACCGTAGCTAACCACACGAATTTGCTGCCGGGAGACACCTGACATGCGTAGCAAATTAGCAACAGTATTAGCACGACGCTCACCTAATGCAACGTTATATTCGCGGCTGCCTCGTTCATCTGTATGGCCTGCCAAAAGAACACGCGCACCCGGATGGGAACGTAAATAGTCTGCCTGCGCCATCAAAGAAGGCTTATACTTAGGTGCAAAAGACGCATCGTCATAAGCGAAGAGATAACGTTGGTTGTGTGGCGCTTGGGTAGTATATGATTCACCAGGCTCTTGTCCAGCAAATTGAGTAAATTGGCCTAAACCGTGGGCAGAAGCTCCGCCTTCACCATAACCGACATCAGCGTTACCGTGATGTTTGGAACAGGATGCAAGCAGCACGATGCCTGCAACAACAAGTCCTAGCTTAAACGATCTGGCTTTCATCCGTTTTTCTCCTTCTTATTCATAGTTACAAATCGATATAAAGAGCCGCAATGGCGGCTCATTGTACAATTGTTTTATCCATTTCGCCATCATAATGCGAATAAGTCAAACTCAGTTAATTATGCGAAGAGTCAAGTTTGACTTGTGATACCACGAAAGCAGTGGCCTCAGCAGTGAAATTCTTTGCTGCAATGTTTGCCGCAGTTACACCGCCGTAGGGAGTATCTGTTGGGCATTTCACCTGTTGACTAATTAAGCGGGAAGCTACAACACGGTTATCGTTAACATTAGACAACACCACTTTGACAACTAAGTCTACATGGCTGGGTTTGGTTAAAAAATTTTGTTGTAATTTGATAAGCTGAGTATCTACACGATAATCAGTAGACTCGGAATGTGTGCTGGAGGTTACAGCATAAAAATAACCGCTGCGCTGCAAGCTTTGCGCAATTAAAGGCAACAGCATTGCCGCTGGTGGATCCATCCAAGCATTATTAGCGAAAGAACTTAGCTCAAAGGGTTTTTTTACATAGAGCATGTCTTCATTTTGATAGCCTGCAACCGCCTCGGGAGTTGCGACTAAAATGGATAATTTAGAAGGATGAGCAGTCAGTTGTTTGTCACTGTATGCCTCTAGTTTGTATTCGTTGGAATTCGGTATTTTAATTGGAGAACACGCAGCTAATAAAAGAAGCAGAACCCAGGTTGTAGATTTTTTCACAGTTATTCTCCTGGTCCCGGTGGCGGGGGAGTCGTGCCACGGATAATCACCGCAGGATTTTGCCGCATCTGCTTGCTTACCTTTTCAAGATTTGCTGCAATAACGTCTAGACGATGTACTAATGCAATCACCGGAGGAACAGTTTGCTGCGAGATTTTATCAATCGCTGTTTTGCCTGATTCCATCGTTGAAGACACTTTATCGCCAGCAGTAGCCAATGAGGTAGCCATTTTGCTAAATTTTTTCAGACCCGATTTAAGGTCACTCACAATTTCGGGAAAGTCATCACTTACATTTGCCGAATTGTGGAGAAAAATTTCTGCACTTTTTATGGAATGACTAACGCTTACACCATTCTTAGCGAGAACATCGGTAAACGATCTTATATTAGCAAGGGTTCTATGTAAATTATCAATATTATCTTTGCTAAAAACTTGGCTGACTTTTATACTCACTTTGTTAACATTCACAGAAACTTCTTTAAGCACTTTATCCAATTGATTAAATAAAGAGGGTTTTGCCGGAATGACGGGATAGGGTTGATTCGGCGCGGCTTTTAGCGGGGTTAAATCAGAAGATGTTGCTGAAAGCCCTACATAAGTATTGCCCGTAATGCCTTGGGAGATTAAGGTAGCCATAGTACTCACAGTTATAGGAGTTCCTTCTTCAATATTAAGAAGGATTTCAACTTGTCGTGGATCATGGCGGTTCAACTCAATTTTCCTAACAAAACCAACTTTAACGCCATTGTATTTAACAGGAGATTGTTCGCTCAATCCTGATACGGCCTCACGCATAAAAACAGCATAGGTATAGTACTTTTTTTGGTTAAAGCCAACTGACAGCCACAGTCCTGCAGCAACCAATGCACCTGCAAGAATCAGTACTGCTAAGCCAACCATTGTGTAATTGGTTTTTGCTTCCAAAAAGCGTGCTCCCGTTACTCTAACTGTTTAATATGTTGGTTTACCCAAGATACTTCAAAATGCTATTTTTAAGCTATCGCTTTCTTCGTATATACCAGTTTAAAGTCTACTGAAATAATCAGCAATCGATGGATGTGGATTTTTTATTAGTTCATTAAAAGGGGCAGTACATAATACTTTCCCTTCTCCTATAAAGGCAATTCTATCTGCTATTTTTAATGATTCTAAATCATGACTCACCATCACAATAGTGAGGTGCAATGCGTCCCTTAAAAACAGGATTAACTCGTCGAATTTCCTTGCGCTGTTCGGATCAAGTCCCGTAGTCGGTTCATCTAAAAATAGTAATTCTGGATCCATTGCTAGTGCGCGAGCTGCTGCGGCACGCCTTTGCATCCCCCCGCTTAATTCAGAAGGATACTTACCTGCCGCTTCTTTAGGTAATCCTACCAACGCAATTTTGAGCATGGCCAGTTCTTCCATGAAGCTTTTTTTCAACGAGGTAAATTCATGCATAGGGAACATGATATTTTCTAACACATTCATTGCGGAAAAAAGAGCGCTATGTTGAAACATCATACCCCAGCGCCGACGAAGGGCGTTAGACTGATGTGCACTAAGTTGCAGAATATCTTCGCCAAAAACCTTTAAAGAGCCTGCTGTGGGTCTTAAAAGCATAAGCAGGCTGCGTAAGATAGTTGTCTTACCGCTGCCGCTTCCGCCAATTATGGCTAAAATCTCGCCCCTGTCTACAGTGAGATTAACATCAGAATGTACCCATTGCCCACCCAGATAGTTTTTTAATCCTTCAATCTCAATGACTGGTTCGCTCATTAAATTCCCATCCAGCTGTAAACAACAGAATAAACGGCATCGGCAACGATAATTAAAAATAAAGCTTGAACCACACTTTTCGTTGTTTGAGGCCCAATAGTATCACCACTTGGTTGTACTCTGAACCCCTGAAAACAACCAACTAATGCTATGAGTATGGCGAAGGCTGGAGCTTTGTATAGGCCAAGTAGTAATTGCTCCAAGCCAACCGAGTCTTTAAGGCGCGCTAAAAAATCGAGATAGCCGACATTGAGCATCCACTTTGACATTAATAGTGCGCCGATGATGCTAAAAACATCTGACCAGAAAATGATTAGAGGAAAGACAAGCAATAAACCAATGACTTTCGGCATGACGAGCAGTTCAGTGGGGGAGAGTCCCATGGTTAAGAGGGCATCAACTTCTTCGTTAATTTTCATGCTACCAAGCTGGGCGGTGAAAGCTGAGCTGGTTCTTCCTGCTACAATAATTGCTGTGATGAGAGGGGCAAATTCGCGAAATATCGCCATTCCTGATAAATAAGCGATAAAAATATTGGCCCCATAAGTTTGTAACTGTAAACCCATCTGATAAGCAAGGACTACACCAATAAGGAAGGATAGCAGTGCAATAATAGGTAACGCTTGAATGCCTGCAGAATGAATGTTCGAAACGATGCTTGGGAATTGGAAGCGCCGCCAATATCCAAATGCTTCGAAAAGTTTGGTGCTTAAATCACCAATTAATATAATCAAACCATCCATTTGCCGTATTTTATTAATGGCTTCTTCGCCAATGCGATCAAGTATATTGCGTTGCTTTATTGGGGGTGGTCTATACCCGAGAATTTCTTTCTTTTCTTCAACGAGTTTTAATAGCGATTTTTGTTCCTCGGAGAAATCAACTAATTCGACTTCTTTGTCTTTATCCTTTATTAGATCGATGCAATGCATCAAAGCGATAGCTCCAGAGCTATCGAATTTAGAAATGGAAGCACCGCTAATTTTTACTGTTTTATCCGCAGGAATCGAAGTTAAATCCACGTGGCTTAGCAAATCATTGAGTTTTAAGACAGACCATGCCCCTTCACATTGGAAGCAGTGATTTTCCTTATCAAAAATGAAATTCGTTTGTGGTTTTGCTTTAAGCATGGCAATTCAATTGCAGGAAATAACTTAGCATAATACGAATGAGTTATTTACACAAAGTCTATTGAAAACTAGTTGAAAAAGTTAAGATGTGTTAAAATCTAGGCCATTTTTTCTGGTGCAGTATATGGGTATGCAAGACGACTATAGCCAATTTGAAAAGCGCAAACAGGACCATATTGAGTTGGCTTTAATGCAAGCAAATCAAGCGAGCGAATTAAATGTTTTGGATAGTTTCACGTTAATACACGAAGCACTCCCTGATCTTGATTTTGTGGAAATTAATATCGCGAGCCAACGCTTTGGTAAACAGGTGGCTAAACCTTTTTTCGTCAGCTCGATGACTGCTGGACATCGTGGTTCAGTTAATATCAATCGTAATCTTGTCGAGGCCTGTGCAAAGAGTAATTGGGCAATGGGCGTTGGTTCCCAACGCCGTGAACTTACTGATAACCAAGCGGCTTCGGAATGGTATTCTTTGCGTCGTGATTTTCCAGGGGTAAGTCTCTTTAGTAATCTAGGAATCACTCAACTAATTCAAGCCCCCCTAACCCAAGTGCAAAGCTTAATTGAAGCCTTGCAAGCAGAAGCGCTTATTATTCATTGCAATCCTTTACAAGAAGTGATTCAACCAGAAGGAACCCCCCAATTTAAAGGGTGTTGGCATGCATTGGCTAATATAGTAAAAATCCTGCCTGTTCCTGTGATTGTGAAAGAGACAGGGTGTGGTTTTTCTTTAGAAACACTCAAGCGTCTAAACAACATTGGCATTGCAGCAGTGGATGTTAGTGGTCTTGGTGGGACACACTGGGGACGAATCGAAGGACATCGTGCCGGTGAAGGGAGTGTTAAACAAAAAACAGCGAGTACTTTTCGTAATTGGGGCATTGATACGGTTCAAACGGTTATTGACGCAGTATCCTTAAATCCACGTTTTGAAGTTTGGGGATCCGGAGGTGTTCGCAATGGTTTGGATGCAGCTAAGTTAATAGCACTAGGTGCGACATCAATAGGTTTTGCTAAACCAATGCTGGATGCTGCTCTTGAGAGAGCTTCTAGTGTTTATGATCTTATGCAGTTAATCGAATATGAATTAAAGGTTGCTATGTTTTGTACTGGTAGCCGTGTACTCAGTGAACTGAAGGAGAAGGCATGCCGCCGTTAAGCAATCAAGCAGGTCAGTTATTTCAAGGCTTTTCTAAACTCACGCGTGAGGAAAGATTTCAACGCCTATTAGAGTTAGGGGCTTTGACTGCAGAAGATATTCGGTATTTAAGCAATGGAGGCGTGCAAGACACTGTGCTTGCCGACAAGTTAATCGAAAATGTTATTGGTTATTTTCAGCTTCCGTTAGGGGTAGCTACTAACTTTGTAATCGATGGCAGAGATTACGTGATTCCTTTGGCCGTCGAAGAAACCTCAATCATTGCCGCACTGTCAAAAACAGCAAAATGGATAAGGCAACAGGGCGAGATCAGTACTCATGTCGACGGTGAATGCATCATCGGCCAAATACAATTAGCAAAAATAAACAATTTGTCTAAATTTGAGGATATTTTTCAAGAAAACAAGCAATTTTTGATAGAAAAAGTAAACGAGGAAGTCGCTGCCACGATGGTAAAACGAGGGGGTGGTGTCGTTGATTTACAGCTTCGACGTCTCACGCGAGAGGATGGGGAAGATATGATGGTTATCCACCTCATGATGAATAGTTGCGATGCAATGGGCGCTAACATCATCAATCAAGCTTTGGAATATTTAAAAGAACCTTTAGAGAATTTAACTGGTGAACAGGTTACCATGTGTATTCTATCCAATTTAAATGATCAAAAATTAACAACAGCTAAAGTTGCTATTTATGAGGTTGAACCTGAGCTTGGGGAGCGTATACAGGAAGCTTCCTTATTTGCTGAGCTGGATCCCTACCGGGCAGCTACACACAATAAAGGAGTAATGAATGGTATTGATCCTGTTCTCATTGCTACTGGTAATGATTGGCGTGCAGTTGAGGCAGGTGTTCACGCGTACGCAACCCGCCGCGGTCGTTATCAGGCAATTACTCAATGGCGATACACACAAGGTACACTGACAGGCCAACTTACTGCGCCTATCATCGTGGGCACCGTCGGCGGGGTGACTGCTTTGCATCCTACAGCAAAGCTGTGCTTACGCATGATGGGTATTGAATCTGCTAATCATTTATCCCGCGTGATTGCTGCAGTGGGTTTAGTGCAGAATTTAGGCGCTCTTCGAGCGCTGTGTACGGAAGGGATTATCCAGGGGCATATGAAGCTGCATATCGATAACCTTTTATTAGTTGCTGGAGCTACTGATAGTGAAATGCCACTACTAAAAGAACGATTACAAAGTTGGTTGACCACGAACAAACGGATTAGCCTAAATAACGCATGTGCTCTTCTCACTGAAATTAGACAAGTGCAGACTGCAACATGAAATGGCGTATCCCGGCAAAAACATTCTTATTGGGTGAATATGCAGCAATAGCAGGCGCTTCAGCCATTATTTTAACGACATCTCCTTGCTTTGAATTATCGTTGACTGAGGATAATCTCATGCAAGGTATTCATCCGGATTCACCGGCTGGGCAATGGTGGGCGCACCATCGGCTTCTATCACAAGGTGTCACGTGGCGCGATCCTTATCAAGGAAAGGGCGGGCTTGGTGCTTCCAGTGCACAGTTTCTTGGTGTTTATTTAGCAAGCTGTCGATCACTTCATGTTGAACCTAATCAGAAGGCGCTGTTGGATGCTTATTATCAATGTGCTTGGCGTGGAGAAGGTTTAAAGCCTAGTGGCTATGACTTATTAGCCCAATCGCAAAATCGCTGTGTTTATATCAATCGCGAACAGAAGTTAATAAAGTCTTACGATTGGCCTTTCAAAGAAATTTCTTTTTTATTATTACATAGCGGTCAAAAATTAGCCACCCATTATCATTTGAGAAATTTGAATCTGCCACCTACAATTAATCAATTATCAGCGACTGTTGAAATTGCCCAAACTGCATTTGAACAGGAAAATAGCGAAGAGTTAGTGAAAGCAGTAAATACATATCAGCAACAATTAACTAATTTGCATTTGGTGGCTCCACATAGTTTAGAACATATTAAGAGTTTCATTTCACAACCTGGGGTTTTAGCAGCTAAAGGATGTGGGGCATTAGGCGCTGATGTTTTATTGCTAATCGTGCACAGTAATTGCTTAAAATCAAAAGTAAAAAGTCTTGCAGCAGAAGGTTGGACGATTTTAGCAACGAGTGACAATTTGTATACCGGGCGGGCATTAATGAAAAATAAACCGCACAAAACACTTGAAATTTTGCCTTAATCCGGTATGATTCCAGCCTCTTTGGGCCGTTAGCTCAGGTGGTAGAGCAGGAGGCTTTTAACCTCTGTGTCATAGGTTCGAATCCTATACGGCCCACCATTTTGACCAAAGTTTTGGTAGTAGCTCAAGTCTTCTTGCGGGATTTCGCGCATAAACAGGCTGATCTATTATGGTGTTTTGTCAAAATAATATGTTAAAAGAGTTTTTCTGTAAGGGCCGTTAGCTCAGGTGGTAGAGCAGGAGGCTTTTAACCTCTGTGTCATAGGTTCGAATCCTATACGGCCCACCATTTAGGCAAGAAGATTTCCTTCAGTGATCCACCGCAATGCGCTCGTAGCTCAGCTGGATAGAGTACTTGGCTTCGAACCAAGGTGTCGGGGGTTCGAGTCCCTCCGAGCGCGCCATTTAATGGGTCTTTCCCAATTACGGGGGCACTAATCGTTAGCAACAGAGCACCCTAACACGCGTTCTATAATTTTCAAAGTTTTTAAACCGATAAGCTCTACGCTGAATGAGTTTCATTTTCCGATGGAAGCCTTCAGTTATTCCGTTGTTCTTAGTAAATCGGAGCATTCTTAAGGACATATTGAACAGTAGATTAATTCAGGAATAATTCTTATTCTTAGATTTAGCAGACAGACAGGGGCATGGGTAGAAGGTGCATCCCAGTAAAAATTAAGCTATAACATTACCTGGCGCGTTAGAGTTTAAATCGGTATGTGGGGAAATCATGCCTAAACCAATCATGGATCATTTTGTGTTAAATGTTAAAAATATGGATGTTATGTTAGCATTCTATAAGGATATACTGGGATTGCATCCTGAACGAGTGGAAGAATTTCGTGCTGGAAAAATTCCTTTCCCTTCGATGCGAATTAATTCTGACACAATTATAGATTTGTTTCCCCAAAAAATAAAAAAAACGGATCAAAAATCAAATCGGTTAAATCATTTTTGTCTTTCATTTGCAAAAAACGAGTGGGAGGAAGTATGCCAACGAATTAAATCCCATGGCATTGCTATTATAGAAGGTCCAATCGACCGTTGGGGAGCACATGGGGATGGTGTTTCGATTTATATTTTAGATCCAGAAAACAATAAAATAGAAATACGCTATTATCCTTAGGCTATCAGTAGCTAATGGCTAGCAGTTTTTGCTGGGACTTGCATTTGCTGATGGCACGTCATTTTTTACGGAAGTCATTCCCTATTGTGTATCGCATTTAGTTGGAAGTAACAAAAGGTGACTAAAACATCAAATATCATGTATAACCCACCGATTCCACAGGGTGGATTATTGCATCCTATTATCCAATCAGGGTGATTATTTAACTTTCCATACCAAGTCCATGTCTGGAGGTAAGTTCCTATCAATTCTAGGTATAAAACAACAAAAAACATACACGAATAAAATAATTTATTATTTTTTCGTAATAAGCAAAAAGTTAAAAAGCAAATGAATCCACAGGTGTCTTGTAAAAATAGCAAGGAAAATACGCTGATCAATAAAGCAAGAAAAAACAGTAGGCGCTGGACTTTATCGGCGTATTGCTGGATCAAAGTTTGTTGGTAAATATAATAAGCAGACGCAAAAACAAGGGCATGACCAAAAGGCACGTAGAGCGGAATATTCTCAAGACGATAGACATAAAACTTCAAGATAAGAGAACCTACTATTTCGCCACAGCTGGATATCAGAAGCATAAGTAACATCATGCCTTGTACCCGTTTATCCGCAACGTAATAAAACCAAGCAAATGTGGTAAGGGTACAGAAATTAACTATCCATTGGCCATAAGGGAATATTCTACTGAAGGGTACGCTGTCTAGGTAAAGTACAATAGGAGTTACAATGATAAAATATAATAGTTGAAGGCGAATTGTTTTCGTTTGAAATTCCATTTTACTAAACCTGAATACCTTTTCCATAAAGCTATTCCCCGAGCAGGTTATCTGGTAACTTTCTAATGTCTTAATATCCGTATAGTTTAGTCTAATCATGACTTATCAGGTAAATTTCAACAAACCCATTAAGTAACTTGTTCTGAAGTCAATTTGGCAAAAGACATTCATTCATCGAAGTAAGGGTCTATACTAATTATTACTGGGCGTATTCGAAGCGCTTTCTTATTTAGTCCGCTTAATCTGCTTTTTTAATTTGGATGAACCATCTTTCAAGGAGAAGAAAATTGTGAATTAACTTATAACCCGTTGTCGTGAGTATGAAAAAGCAATATGTTAGAGTATTGATGATCCTTTCTTTCATTCCATTGTTGGCATTCACCTCTCCTAACTTTGAAGAAGAAGCTCCGCCTTCGCTTGCCGATCACCTCCATTTATTAAAAGCGCAGGATCCTGTTGATGGCGGTTGGCTTCCAGACCTCACGGGATTGCCTGATAAAGCACAGGTTGGCCGTCTTACCCAACACGTTGTCGATGTAATGATGACAGATAATGATAGTCAATGTAACGCGATAGATCCTCATCTAAGGATGCTTATTTTTCAACATTTTGTTATTTATCAAAGCATGGCGAATGCTCAACATATTTATTTTGACGAGCAGGTTGCACGCAAATGGGCACATGTGCTTGGGATGATTCTTAAAGAAAGCAGTGGCGATTCGACTAATATTACCGACATGCAAGGCAATTCCATGTCCACATATGAATCAAAAACCGATTTAGATCACTGGAAGAACATATTAAATCTTACAATACAAAACCGGATTAAGCTGGATTATCAAACCAATTTTGGCCTAACTCAAACATCCGCCGATCGGCTATTTGATGCATTTCATTTAGCTCAAAATCAAAGCTACGATACGGAGTTTTTAGAAGGGAAAGAGGGTGCTTCAACACCAAGAAAAGTAAGCTTAGATACCGCTATTGCGATAAGGCGGTTGATTTGGTTTTACCAAGATTTTGCTCAAGGTCGAATATCACAATCGGATGAACGTATTTATCAAGAAGATATTAATAACAACCCAGACTATTTTAATCGATATCAAAGTGGGCTAAAGGCGGCTCTCCTGTATTGCGGTACGCATTTGATGTTTCACAAAAAGGATTCAATTCCTCTTAATGAGGAGGCTGGACCAAAACTTATCAACGCAATGGCTTCCATTGCCTATTGCAAATTGGGGAATTCACAGGCTGGCTATGGTATGAATGAATTTGACGAGAAGTGCTTTGCAGAATGGGTAACTTTGTGTCCAGCGTTGAATATTGATATCGCACTGCTTACCCCGCTGAGCTACTTTGAAACCAGAGAGACAAAACCAATATGTGAAGATACGTTTAATCGTCTGATTAATAAGCCAAAGCCCTCGGAGAATAATGAAGCAGTAAATTAAGATCCGGCGGATACTCTTACGCCCTAATCCATTCATGAAAGGAAGGAATAAATGTCGATAAAACTAATCTGGCAGAACTCGTGAAAAGCGAGCACTGCCAGGTCAGACAAGCAATTCGAGTGTACTAGGCATGTATCGCTAAGCTTAGATAAGGTCCTCTGTAGGAAAAACTATTGGTTTCTTTGCCAGCGATATGTTGGAATCCTGGATTAAATAGATAGCCTCTTAGCGTATCCATTGCGTTTTGATAGGTACCAACTTGGTAACCAGCTTCTAATGTAGCGCGAGCAGTATTGGAAAAAACATGGCTATAATCAACACCGAGCTTTCCGGTTATGCTGTTAACAATACGATCATTTTTTGGCCAGGTAAACATGTGACTGAAATTTTGTACAACCACATAAGAGTGGGAATGGATTTGCCCAACAATGAAGGCATAGTCAAAATATCCGACCAAGCCGAATCCGTGGCCTAAGCCGTAATTTGCATCAACACTAAACAGAGGACCGACACCATTAAATTCGCTAATCATGTTACCTGGAGCCGCAAAAGTAAGCTTATGCTCAATTTCCGCATAACGGACACCTGCTGAGGGATGGATGCTAAAACTTTGTGTTGCATCGGAATATTTTCGGCCTGCTTTCAAATCGGCTTGGTGTATTTCATAACGCAAATACGCATTACTCACAAAACCAGGTGTGGGTGGTATGGTTGCATCTGGAAAAAGAACGGAGCCAAAATAATCTGAGCCATCAGAGAAGTCATTAATAGCATGCGTTTTATTTCTTAAAACAAAATAATTTGCTTCAATGTTATTCGCTGAATTTGCAAAGTCATATCCCAAAACTATGCGGCCAGCGAATTTGTGGTGGGGCTGAACAGGCTTGCTGCGGGACAATTCACCGCCGGGAACTGGGTATTGCCAACTATCGGTGACTAAGCCAATGCCTGTTTCACTTGGGCGTAAATAATAACCGGTGAAGTTAGCATAAATACCTCCGGGGGCTTTGAAAGCACAGAGAAATGAAGTACAGACAGGTCCATCCTTATCGAGCGCTAATGGAGCAGCTGAGGTAGCGCCAGAGAAAACAAGCCCTAAGACAGCTAACCAGCGATGTTTTTTTCTTTCCATGAGACTAATACCTTATGAAATATGGAGTTTTGAATAGGTCGAATAAAAATTTGTAAACTGTTTCAACTGATTGAAACTGAACTAATTTATCAAACAAGTGTATGCAATTCAAACGGTAAGGTTTGCGAAACAGTGTAGAAATTATTTAAAGCAAAACAAGAGGGATAAAAGTCTAAGATTTGGATGTCTTTAAAGGTATTCTGTAATATCAATACTTGATTTTTTTCCAATATAACGCAAATTTTGTTTTAGCCATTTTTCACCCTCTTTACGCCCTTCTTCAAACAAATGGCTGATAAACGACCAAGATGGACTTAGTTTGCTTGCAACAGAATATTTCTCCATGATGACATCGGTTCGAATCGCATGGATGAGCATACGCTTCATTCTCCTTTTATAAGCATCTTTAAACCATCCTTCGTCCAGTAACTTACTCACAAATGCCACCGCTCTCATTTCACGCATTAATGAAGAGTTAAAACTAATTTCATTCATACGATTTAAAATTTCTGTAGCCGTTTCAGGCACTTTCTCCCGGTAAATTGGGTTGATGTGGAGGATTAAAATATCAGTGCATTGCGAATTGTAAATAAGCGGGTAAAGTGCAGGATTTCCCATAAAACCGCCATCCCAATAATAGTCATCATTTATTCTAATCGGTTGAAATAAAAAAGGGAGGCATGCTGAAGCCATGATGGCATCCACAGATAATTCTTGATTATCGAAGATCTTGATTTTCCCTGTTCTTATATTGGTTGCCGAGATAAATATTTTCACTTTATTAGAGGACTTAATTTTATCGAAATCAACTTGATCATTAAGTATATTGATCAAAGGGTTAATGTTAAGTGGGTTTAATTGTGCGGGAGAGAAAATCTCAGTCAATAGATTAAAAAGTAAATAAGACATGGAATATTCAGGTTTTATGCCCCACAGCTCCTCTAACGGGGTAATTCTAATTGGATTATAAATTTGCCCCACATCACTAATGGTTTTCCAAAATTTATATAAAGATTCCCGAGCACCCTCATTGCCGCCAGTGACTAGCCCATGAGCAAGAACAGCGGCGTTTGTAGCACCAGCGCTGGTTGCAGAAATTCCCTCAAATTGCACTCGGCCATCTTCGAGTAATTTATCCAGAATTCCCCAGGCCAGAGCACCGTGGGTTCCTCCACCTTGTAGCGCCAGATTAATCGTTTTGGGCTTGCTGCGCATGATATCGGTTCTCTTTCCTTGTAGCGTTTATGCCTGATTCTTTCAGTATACAAGGTTTCTACCTTTATTGAGGTTAGTAGAGTCAGCTATCGAAAACTATAGATGCATTCAAAAAAAGATCAAATTTTTGCCTATTTGTCTTTAGAATGCGTATAATAGGAAAGTTATTTTCTCTGAGTATATTTTTGAGGGAGAGCATTATGCGGGAAAGGATAAAATCATTTTTTTCTGGCGAGAAGACTGTTACACCCGAAATAATTAATACACTGGATTCTCAAAAAACCGAACCGAATGCTAAATCTGACTCTGAAGCTGAATTCAGGGAGAAAGATAAAAAATCATCGGATACTTACGTATTCATATGGGAAAAAACGACTAGCGATCCAGGCCATGCTGCCATTCAGGTGGGAGGCGAAAAACCCAAATTGAAAGTGGATGAACCTGGAAATTATGTTAGCATTCATCCAAAAGGCTTCCCTTCAATGGGGCCCACAGCGGTACTTCCCTTACCTGCCCATTTAACGACTTCGCTTGAAGAAGATATGGATCTTGCAGCTCAGTCAAGGAATAAAGATCCTATACTCACGAGTTTTGATGAAGTCCCCATTATTTCTCAAGACGCACCCACTATTCCTGCCCCTCCTGATCATGTTTATAAATTTCAGGGGCTCGACAGCGATTTAATGAATAAAGAAATTACAAAGCTTAGGGACAATGTGGAGCAAGGTAAAACGAATTACCAATTGTTGCCTAATGTCTCCCTATTAGGCTTCTTCAGTGACGCCTCCTCGTTTGTCAGTCAGGATCCTTTAGATGTCATGGCCTACCACAGGCAAAGGGGAAACAAAAAATACGAAGCCCAAGTCACAAATTGCAGTACTTTGGTTACACATATATTAAATCAAGGTGGAGCAAACCTTAGTTCTCCTAACAAGCCTTGGGGTGTCTCTCCAGATGGTTTAGCTAAAGAGATAGCCTCCACGGATGGCTTAGCTGAAGAAATAAGGTTAAGTTAACCTAAACATAACCCTTAGCTTTTTACTCTGCGCAGGTTCCTCGGATAAATCAGTGCATGTTGGCATTAGGGGCAAAAAGTAGGTTTTGATTTTTTGTCCTGTGTAGGCCATGGTGCTAAAAAAATTTTCTGAATTTAAGGATTAGTTAAGCTTGGCATTTGTACAATAAAAACTTTCTGCGTTTTTTATCTAGCCAGAATGAGCATTACCGTCAAATGAGAGTAGTTATTATGCCAAGTGATAATCGAAAATTAGGAGCAGACACCAAACGGAAGGGAAATCAAGAGTACTATGTGGTTGCGTTCGTGAAGAACACTAATCAGGAGAATGGTTCAGGCCATGTTTCTGTCTCTGCCATAAAACGATCCCCAGGAAGAAGCAAATTTAATCATTTAAGCTTTTTTCCCGGGCCGATTGGTGCCTTAGTTAATCAGCTTACTTTAGGATCTGTTCCTACAGCAGGTCGATTCGCAGAATCTCATCATGAAGATTTTGAAGAGGCAGATCATGTCTTGGTTAAAAAAATTGAAAAAACACAGTACCAAGAAATCAATAACGCTACAAATGAATTTAAAGAAGACGTGAAAAATAAAAGCCGTCTGTATGCTGTTTTTGGTGCTACCAACCCGATTGCTCCTTGCCTGACTGGTGCTTTGACCTTTACATGGAGCTCATGGAAGACTCAACTGAATCATAAAAGGCTTAATTGCCATCCTGCTCCCGAAGACATGTGTGGCGTAGAAGTTTATGATGATGAGACCCATGTGCTAGCGTCGGGGTTTCAACCGGATAATTGCACAAGTTCAGTAACCCATGTTCTAAATAAAGGTGGATTTTCTTTGAAAAATCCAGTGGTTCCAACATTCTTTACCAACAAACTGACAGATGAACATGGATTTGAAAGGATGGACAAAGAACAATTTTGTAGCTTATTTAAAAAATAAATAAACGTTTTGATAAAGTGCAAAGAGCAAAGCAGCTGGCGGCTTTTTTATTTTACTTGCGGTAGGTCAGGCAAAAACAGAAGGTGGTTGACAGGCTTAGTATGCTATGCCAGCCTTATTTTAGTGCGCTACAAAAAACTTGTTAATCGTTACATCAAGGAAGATTTCTATGACAAAAGTTCATGCTTATGCAACTCACGAAAAATCCGGTCGGTTGACCCCTTTCGAGTTTACTTTGGGAGAAATTGGTCCAGGACAGGTCGATATTCAGGTGGAATCATGTGGAGTCTGCCATTCCGATCTCTCCATGATCGACGATGAATGGGGTTTTAGTAATTATCCTATTGTCCCGGGTCATGAGGTAGTGGGTACTGTCATTGCAATGGGTGAACACGTTAACAATCTAAAGGTTGGTCAGCGGGTTGGTCTTGGATGGTTTAGCGGCAGTTGCATGTACTGCCATAGCTGTCTTAGTGGCGATCATAATCTTTGTGCTAAAGCAGAACAAACCATTGTAGGGAGACATGGAGGCTTTGCCAACGTGGTGCGCTGTAATTCGATCTGGGCTATTGCGTTGCCCGACGAGTTGAAAGCGTATGACGCAGGCCCTTTGTTGTGTGGCGGTATTACCGTGTTTAATCCGATTGTCCAATTTGATATACGTCCCACCTTCAGGGTAGGTGTAATTGGTATTGGTGGTCTTGGCCATCTGGCATTGCAGTTTCTTCATAAGTGGGGATGTGAAGTGACTGCTTTTTCGTCTACGGAGGGTAAAGAGGCTGAAGCCAAGCGCATGGGGGCTCATTACGTGGTGAATACAAATGACAACAAAGCGCTTCAGAAATTAGCTGGGGTATTTGATTTTCTACTTAATACTACGAATGCAAATCTTAATTGGGCTGCTTATCTTGAGCTGTTAGCACCGCATGGGCGATTACATACAGTGGGTGCAGTTCCAAATCCTATTCCAGTTCCTGCTTTTTCACTCATCTTCAAACAACGTAGTTTATCAGGCTCACCGCTCGGAAGCCCTGCAACCATTCAAGATATGCTTGAGTTCTGTGTGCGCCATAATATCCTTCCATTGACAGAGCATTTTGCTATGAAGGATGTTAATCGGGCAATAGAGCATTTAAGAGCTGGCAAAGCACGTTACCGTATTGTTTTAGACAATTAATTTTGTGTGGGGGATGTTTCTTATTTTAGGCGTCTGTCTCCCGGCCAAGCTGGTTCTTCATTCAATGCTATAATGGATAAAAAAGATGGAGAGATGGTATGTCAAAAGATAAAATCGAGAAAAAAGGATTCGCTAACGGCAGGTTTCATGGGTATCAATTCCAAGAGGATAATATAGCCAATCAAATGGCTTTCCTTTTTGGAGGTGAAGAGGGTGAAAACGAAGCGGCAAGAATCGCCAGAGAAGCAGAAGAACGCTATCCAGGTCCGCTACGAATGCCTGAACGAAAAAAATTTATCGAGGAAGAAATCAGAAAAAGAGCCGAAACGGTAGACTCAAAATTTCAAAGTGGCCTGATGGACATCTTTAATTCATTAAAGGATAAAACAAAGCCGCTTTCGGGTGAAGAAGCTGGCAAAGAGTTGGCATACAATTTGATGAAAAGCCTTGGGTTAAATGTTGATAAAGATAATCTGCAAACCCACTACGATCCAGGCCCTCCCCAAGTTTTTCAAATCACTTGGATTAATCGTCCTACCCAAAACCTGGCCAATGAAAACTCAAATATAAATAAGCTTGCACAATGTTACGCGGATAACTGCGACCAAAAACAAAAAGAGGATTTTAATAAATCTTGGAAAGGCCACGTGGATAATGCTAAGGTGGGTGGTCCGAAAATGGATAAGCAGGAATTTTTAGATAAAGCTGATAAGTCTTTTAAAGAAACGGTTGAACATCTTAAAAAACAGGAGTTACCCCCTCCTACTGACTCCAAAGATTCCCAAGATGAAGCAAGTTTTACTCCACAGGCGTAGCATTAATGACGTATTAGCATAATGCAGTCCTGATTTTAAAACGAAAAATTGCATTCAAAAAACAGGTTGTATAGATTTTGTAATGGCTTCTTACCCACACTGATATGATTAATAAAGAAAAATGGGACAAATTAGCAGCATGGATGGCTAAACTTCATATCGATGAAGCTGAGCTCATCGAGAAATTTATCTTAGGCAGTGGTAAAGGGGGGCAGAAGCTACATAAAACGGCTTCCACTGTTTATTTGAAACATGTGCCCTCTGGTTTGGAAATTAAATGCCAAGAGTCAAGAAGCCGTGAAGATAACCGCTATTTTGCAAGAATGCGTCTTTGTGAAAAATTACATTCGATAGTCAGTGATGAAAAAACAAAAGAGCAACAAAAAATTGAAAAAATAAAACGGCAGAAAAAGAGACGGTCAAGGCGGGCAAAGCAAAAGATTTTGGATGAAAAATCGAGACAAAGTGCAATAAAAGTATTGAGAAAAAAGCCTGAGTCTTCTGAATAAGAAATTATTCTTAACAACGGGGTTTCGACAACTCCCCCTCTGATTTTTACACAGCTACATCCAGTATCTATACTGTAAGTAACAAGTAGAGGAGATTGTTGTGTACAGCAAAGATCATGATGATATCTCTTTGGGGTTTACCTACAAACATTTTAAACATGGCGCACACGCTTGTCTTATGTATCGAGACGAAAGCGAACGACGGCGTGTTATATCGAAATACATCGAATCTGGGATTCTCAACAATGAGAGGATTGGCTATTTTGTCGATATAATGAAGCCTGAAGAGGTAGTCGATTGGTTGGGCGAATTAGGTATCGAAGTGCCGAAAACCAGTCAAGTAACCATTACTCCCGCAGTCACTACTTATTGTCCTGAAGGTAAATTTATACCAGAACAAATGCTGTCTTGCCTTAAAAGGCATTATGAACAAGCAATTGCTGATGGTTTTGTAGGTGCACGCCTTTCAGGGGAAATGAGTTGGTCTCTCCGAAATATTCCTGGCTCAGAGCAGTTAATCGTCTATGAAGCGTTAATTAATACCATTCTGGATACCCATCCAGTTACTGCCATGTGTCAGTATGATGTCACTAAATTTGATGGGGGCTTAATTTATGATGTCTTACAAGTTCATCCCCTCATGGTCGTACATGGCCAAATTGTAAAAAACCCGGCTTATGTTAGACCCGACGAGTTTTTACGTAACTATAAAAACTAACAATGAATAACAAAAAATTAACCTATAATGAAAAGTCGTTATTACGTCTCTATTCTGCTCATAGCGCATTGTTTATTCTGACATCAGCAGAGCATATTGCATCTTATCTTGAGAGGCTTCTGAATACAGTACCCGGGGTATTAGAAAGCGAAGTATGTCTAATCAAGAGTATGGAAAGGGCTGAAAAAGAACTCTATTCTAAATTTATTGGTAAAATCGATTTAAAACAGGGAAAGTTTAATCTGCATGATTTCTTTAATTTATGCGAGTCACTCGAAGAAAAAGAAATACAAGTATATCCATTGATTACAAAGGATATTTTTTATGGTCTTATAGCATTAAAAATTAGTGATTTTGAGCAATTTTCTCTTTTTGATCCTGTTGTAAATAGTTTTGCTATTTCCACCTCCATTATCTTTGAAAATATATTTCAAAAATATGAGCTTGAAAAAACAAATAAGGAATTGCTACTGCACAGAGAACACCTCTCAGAATTGGTAAAGTTAAAAACACAGTCATTGGAACATGCAAAAATAAAATTACAAAGCATGTTAGATAAAACCGTAGAGTCCTTAGCATCGGTTTCTGAACTAAGGGATCCTTTTACTGCAGGGCACCAATACCGCGTAGCGAAACTTGCAGAAGAAATAGCAAATCGATTTGGGGTAAGTCCGAAAATAAAACATGAAATCTATTTAGGGGCACTCATTCATGATATTGGAAAAACACGTATCCCTATGGAAATATTGGTTTATCCCGCAAAGCTCAGCCAGTTGGAATATGATTTTATTAAGCAACATCCCGAAATGGGTTATCAGATTGCCAAAAAGGCATCTTTTAGTAAGACGATAACGAACATTGTTCTGTATCATCATGAACGTTTAGATGGATCAGGATATCCGTATGGATTGAAAGATAAAGAAATTCCTCTGGAAACAAAAATTGTTTCTGTGGCCGATGTTTTTGAGGCTATGAGTTCACATCGCCCTTATCGCCCCAAACACACGATTGAAGAAACTCTAGCTGAGCTAATTAACGGCTCTGGGAAATTATACGAACCCTCTGTTGTTGAATGTTGTATTGAACTTATCACTAAACAGCACCTTGAGCTGCCAACTCCTCCCTACGAACGTCTAAACCAAAGCATGTATCCCTCGGATAAATAAAATCTCAGGAATATGGCACTTTCGATTTCGTAAAAATCCAATAGAGCCCGATAGAGCTAATAAATTTACTATAATGGAATTACGCTGTAAAAAAAGAGATCATTATGCGATTCAATGATGCGTTTTATTATACGGAGAAGCAGGAAGGTAAAATTTATGGCAGTGCTGCTCCTGGCAAGATTAGCATAGACCGATTACTACAAAGCAAGCCCGATTATTGGGAAAAGCCAAGTCTTGAGAAATTGCAGAAACCAAAGTCGCTTATCCTTGCTGACTGGACAGCCAAAAACTGGTTCAGCGATAAAATAGATGCTGTCATCGCTCGCATGGAGCAATTGATTGAAGAGGGGTTTACTATTTATATCTGGCAGGATGGTGTTATTGAACCATTAACTAAGGAGAAGCTTTCTTCCCTACATAGAGAAGATATTCGAGAAAAAATGACACCAGAATTGTCATCCGTGATTACCCTTGCAGCTTCGCAACAACAAGAAATAAATAAAGAGCACATCCATGTTTTAGATGATTATTGGGTCGATCAATGTCTCGGTCCTGACCCAACAACTACCCCACCTCGGCGCGTCTATGTGAGTAGTTTTAATACTAGAATTTATATTGATTATTTTCGCCATCTTTCACGAAAAGTAGAATTCACTAAATCTAACAAAATAATATCAATCCTTCAGAACGTTACTCCTCCAGTTGAAGAAATTGCATTTGACGAATATAGCAGAGCAAGCATTCTAGCATTATCTGATTTCGAAAAAATTTTCCCAGAAGCTAAAATACACCTTCAATGCAATGCCCTGAGTTTAGATAAAAGGGACCTTGAAAATTTTTTAAGCGGTAAAAAAATTAATTATCTTCATGGACTTGATATTCCGAACGACGAGATTGCTTTGCTTGAGAGAATTGAATTAAATGGTCCCATAACCGATGAGCAATTTGCACAATTACTTGAGAAAGCTCCGCATCTTAAGCATCTAGAAATAGGTCAGGGCGACTTTCTTGAACTTAAAAAGAGACCACCAACTTCTTCAATCGAAATTATTACTGGTTCTTTGCCCAATAAACCAAATGATTCCTATGAAAACTTGCTATTAAGTACCCCTAATCTTCGCATTCTAGAGATTATTGATGAAATCTCTAATCTTATTATTAAGAACGAGCTCAATTTACCAAACCTTTATGAGTTATCAATCACGGGATGTATTTTTTCGGCTGCGACTATTCACAATATTCTTTCTAAAGTGAACAATTTACACGTTCTTGATCTAATGGATTGCAAATTGGATGAATCATGGGCTTTGGGATTGAATTTATCATCACTTGTAACGTTGAAAGCGACAGAGATTGATCATAAGTCCTTACAAGCTATTCTAACTTCAGCCTCACAACTACAACATCTTGAATTTAGAAAATTACCAAAAGATTTCGCTTTAAGTCCTTACAATCTTTCTGCATTAAGATCTTTCACACTGAACCATGAAATCAGGACGTTGGATTTGCATGCATTTATTGCTAAATCTCCATTATTGAAAAGTTTGAGATTAGCGTATTGCGTTGGTTTGAATACACCTTGCGAAAATGATTTTGACTTTCCATCACTCGAGTTATTAGATCTAAATGGAAGTGATATTACAGCTAAAAATTTGCAATTGATGCTTGCTAAGTCGCCGCACCTAGTAACACTTAATTTATCTTCATGCAAACTCACCGAGAAAATGGACAAATCTCTGGCTTTACCCTCTCTTGAAGAATTGATATTAAAGGATGCCCAAATAACCCCGAATAATCTCAAAATGTTACTCGCTAATGCCCCTTCGCTCAAAGTATTGCATTTAGATCGTGTTCAAAATATTCCTTGGGATGATCTGGACTTATCATCTTTAAAAATCTTGCATATAAGTCGAGATAGCTCCGATAAGCTGATAGCCTCACTACAGGAAAGATGGCCAAATCTAAGTATAGAGTTATCAGGCGTTCGTCACATAGAACCTCGTCAACCAGCAATAACAAAGCAAGCTCCTAAATCACAATCTGAAATTCCTGAAGAACTCAAACAACTCCTCGATTCCATCCCTTTAACCGAAGAACCTTTAGAAACAACTCAACATCTTGAGACCGCACCTACAGAAACCGTAGAACATGAGCCAACAGCACAACCAGCTACTGTAGCGTATGATCCAACTCAACACCTTCGATATCGTCCACCTGCCGAAAATGCTCCTTTTCAATACCAAGGGCTCAATAAAACAATTGCACAATGGGCAATAATTGAGCAATTATCGCAATATCTTACTCTTACGAATCAACATTTAGACTGTATTCCAAAATTAAAAGGCGGAATTTGTAATGCGTTAGCAGAACTTTTTAAAGACATATCTTTCGATAAGACAGTCAAAGATAAAATGACCTTAGAACAATGGAACTACATGCTTGCCAATATAGTCAGTTGGAATGGTTCTGCTGAAACGCTGGATAAGGGCAACTTAATCGAACAATTCGAATTAATATGGAAATACGTCGATAAATTCTATTTTGCCAATAAAAAAAGCGAGGAAACAACCTTTCTTGGCGATCATTTGCTTTCTTTTTTAAAAGAACATCCGCAGGATTTTGTGCTTGGCAACAATTGGCATGATATAGCGGTTAAATACTCAAAAGAGGATGATCAATGGGTTCTCTATGATCCTAACTCTAGTGCAAGGCCAGAGCGTGTTGGTTGGGAGGAACTTGCCGATCGCGTAAAACACTCCTTGGGGAATTTAATTGCCGTTAGAGGGGATTTTGACGTTCAAATAGACATTAAAGATGGACAGTCATTTTTGCAAGAAGGTGGGTTATTGACTCTCACACGTATAAATTATGGCCAAGTTAAATCGATAATGTCCTTATTGCCTAAACCTGAGGAAGTGTCCGATGAGGCTTTAGATGGACTATTCATGCGCAATTTGCAGGGAGCTCCTGCATGGGTTTGTGCCATGCTTAACTCAACCACCTGTCAATATACTGTTGATTTGTTGCAGCAATTTGTCAAAAGAAATCCCAAAACGTTTGCTCAACAATTAAAGAAAAGTGTAGAGGCTTTATCGGCTAATAACAGAGAGCTTTTAGTGATAGCGTTGGTTGGCGGGGTAATTGATGCTGAGAGAATTGGGTTTGTTGAAGAACTACGCTCTATTTTCCATCTTTCAAGTTCTCATAATTACGCTTACCGATTAGAAACTTGGCGTAAAGAGAAGCCGGTATTTAACTCGATAAAAAAATACTGTCAGCACATTGTGCAACCTGAAATCATCAAAAAACGTTTAATTGAATTCCAATCAACGGACGACCTTCACGCGATGGCGTTATCTTTAAACGCACATTGCCAAGCCATAAAAAGACCTATTTTTGTTGTCAATTCACCCGATGATTTAGTTTGCTCAGCTCCTTTCGTAAAAAAAGTGGGGGATAAAGGTCAGATCTGCCGAGGACCTGGTGGCCCATTACACGATTTTTTACAAGCACACCAAGATGAAGCTAATCCACCAGTTATCCTGATTAATTATGATAATTTTGAAGCAGACGATATTGTACGTTTCAATGCCATCCTCGATAAAAAGCGCTCTGCTGATGGCAGTTTATTGCCTGAATGTGCCCTGGTAGTTGGGTTAATTAATACCCAGAAACCGTCCTGTTATCAAGGAGCTGACTTTTATTCCCGGTTTGATGCAGTGGGTGACAATCCTTTTTCTTCAGAGACCCTTGGACAAGCCATTGGTCCATTACCGGTGACAGAAAAAGGTGAAGATCTTCTCGAAACCACAGTGATTGATTTCTATCACGGACAGGATTGGGAAGAACGTTTACTAGGCCGATGGGTTATTAAAGACAACGGGCTTTTCTTTGAAGAAGGTGAGTTAATAAAAGCCATCGACAAGGGTTTGCCTATTACACTGCAAAATGGCTTGTGGGAAAACCGGAAATTTGAAACCTTCTGGCGACAAGCTTTTTTATTAGGTCATATCAAACAGGGTGATAAAATTATCCCCCTTCCTCCTGAATTAAAGTTTTTTAAAGCCTCCGGCTATGATTGGAAGTCACTCAAGGATAATGTACGTATTCAAACCGGATTCCAAGCAGATGCAAGTGTACTCAATCCAAGTCGTTTAATGACATTTTTTTCCGATTATTCCTATAATAATATCACTCAAAGCATCAGTACCTTACCAGGATTGCTTGAAGCAAACCAAGGAACAGAACTTCATGTCAATTTAACGCGAGAACTCAATGAAGATGAGTGGGGAATGCTGCTCAAAGCCTGCCATGAACGCAAGGTTCAATTGGTGGTTCATCGCTTGCCATTCATGAATTTACCGCAAGACTTGCAAGCTGCACTTTCTGAAAACCCCGTTGACAATACATCACCAGCTCTAGAACGCTTTGATGATAAAACCATACTCCCTACTCATATTTTCCAAACTAACGACGTTGACGCCACCACGTCTTACCTCTCTCAAGCAGGGGAATGGATGGTTATTGATGTTTCTGAATGCGAAGCACCTGATTTGCTGATCCGCTTGAAGGGTAAATTAGATAAAGAAGCATTGGATTTTAAATTTACTCAAACACAATCGGCCCTTTTAAAAGGACTTAGTGAAGGTAAAAATATTATTTTAAAGGGAAAGTTTTCAAAAACACTGGGAGATGAATTAGCTCCCTTACTACTAGAAAGACAAAATAATCCGCATATGAAAGGAAAGTTATTGCTTGTCAGTAACGATACGACCCCGTTGAGTTATTGTAGCCAAGTGACTGAATTCATTGTGGATAGTGTTCTTAAAAAAACCTTATTAACTCAAGCCGGATTTGAGCCAAAAGATATTGAATCCCTCGATTCCCGTTTGAGCAAAGAATCATTAAGTCAACTTAAGGCGCGTCTCACTTATCAAAAAAATAACCCAGCCCTAATGATGGATCAAGATCCCTGGCAAGGCATGAAATACTTACCCAAAACGAAAATAGAGGGTACTTTCAATGCTGATAAAAGTAAGGAAATTACTGATGCGTTTAATCAAAATCGCCTCGATAGTGTTAATGAAATATTAAGCCGACAACCCTATGTTTACCTCAGCGGTCAAACTGCAGTTGGAAAGTCCACCTTTGTTGAAAAATACCTGAAAACTGACGAAGCGGCTCGAAGAACCCTATATCAAGGAGAAAAAAAATTACTTGAGTGGGCAAAGGACACACGGCCTGGTGTTCGTAAGATTTTATTCCTTGATGAAGCTAATTTAAGCCCTAAACAATGGAGCGAATTTGAAGGATTATTTGATTCACCACCAGGAATTTTGATTAAAGGAACTTATTATCCTTTAACGGAAGAACATAAAGTCATTTTTGCTGGTAATCCACTCAGCTACGGTGACGCACGTCGATTGGCGCCATTTTTTGAAAAACATGGTAATTCAGTCGTCTTTACTGCTCTACCGCAAGAACTCATTTATGAAGAAATATTAAAGCCCGTGTTCTCAGGAACAGCCCTTGAAGGAAAAGAAAAAGAAATTTGTCTTCCTCTACTTAATATTTACCAATTCATCTGTGAAATTTCAGAAGATGAAATCCTCATTTCGCCCAGGGAATTGCAGATGATGGCCTTGATGATTTTAAATTATCAACAAAAAAATCCAGCCGGAAACATTTCCTTAGCCGCGGAGCACTACGCCTATGAGTTGGCAAAACCGCTCGTACCTCAAAATCATCAAAAACGCTTAGAATTATTCAAGCCGCAAACACCGCCCATCATGGAAGGTACACAGGAAAAAAAAGGCTCTTTTCTTTTTACCGAATCACGCCAACCTGCCCGATGTCAAATGGATGACTTAATTTTCTTACGGGAGATAAAACGAAGCGGTTTCGTCACCAGTGATGCCCAAAAATACGGTGGTTTAGGTGGTATGGTCTTGGAAGGTGATCCTGGTACCGGTAAAAGTGAACTCGTGGTTGAAAACTTAGTTGCCCAGGGTTATAAGGAAATTCATGATTATCAATCCCCTTTTGATCCAACTCTCAATACGGATAAAGTATTCTATCGCATGCCGGTCAGTATGCAGATCCCTGAAAAAGAGAAGTTATTGCTTAAAGCGTTTAACGAAGGGGCGATCGTTTTAATCGATGAAATTAACAGTTCTCCCATGATGGAACGACTGTTAAACGCCTTGTTGATGGGAAGAGGTCCAGATGGATCACGACCTATACAACCTGGTTTCTTAGTAATCGGCACACAAAATTCAGCCGCAAAAATGGCCGGACGACAAGAAGCCAGTACGGCTTTAAAACGACGGATCATTACCACAAAAATACCAGCCTATACCATGGAAGAAATGCATGAAATTTTAATTAGCAAAGGCATTTCTCGTGAGAAAGCAATCCTGATGGTGAATGCCTATACAAAGAATGTAGAACGCGCTGAAAAAGAAAACTTATCCCCCGCACCTACTTTTCGCGATTTAATGAAAGTTGCAGATGAGGAAATTAAAATCAAGTCGAAATCAAAAGAATTGCAGGAACCATTAATTGAGAAATCCGTTGTTGATTATGAACCATTTAGCTTTTTCAAAAAAGAGAAGAAAAAAATTGAATCTGAATTCGCGCCTTCACAAAAAAAAGTACGGCCGTAGCGATATCTTGTGATTTGATAACTTTTAGGTGATTCGCTGCTATTAAAAGCAGAATTCACTCTATTAATGAATAACTGGGCTAACATCATAAATGCAATAATTACTATTTTGTAATAGGGGATATCATGCTGATTACGGAATATTAGTTCAGCTTTTTTAAATACATTCTAGTTTTCTATAATCTATACTGATGTGATATAACTGGTTTGTGCCCAAAACGCTTTCAGCAAGTAAAAAAGGGAATGGCAAGCAGTTTCGTAATAAGGCCCTAAGCAGTAGAAAAAGGGAATCTTAATCAACTTAGAGGTGCCTATGAGGATCGGCGAATACTGTAATCGGGAAGTAGTTATTATTAAGAGCGATGAATCCGTAAAAGCTGCTGCAGAGCTAATGCGCACTCATCATGTAGGTGATTTAGTTATAGTTGAAAAACAAAACAATAAGCAAGTGCCGATTGGTATTATCACAGATAGGGATTTAGTCATTGAAGTGATGGCTGCTGGTCTTGCACCGGAAGTACTCACCGTCAGAGATATTTTGACGGAGCAGCTAAATTTTGTAGTTGAAAATGATAGCTTCTTTGATGCATTAGATCTCATGCGTACAAAAAAGGTTCGTCGGTTACCCGTTGTTAATCATGAAAACTCTCTTGTAGGTATCATAACTATGGACGATATCCTGGATATCCTGGCAGAAATGCTAACTCAAGTAGCTTCTATCATTAAGCTACAACAAAGAAAAGAAGTAAGGCAGAGATCTTAAACGTGCTTTTATCGACCTCGGTTAGCAAGCTTGGGTCACGCTTTAACGGGAAAAGAGAGCTTTCAAGCTGAAAGCCTGGTTGGCGCACTTACGACAACCAGGTTAAGCAGCTTGCCAAAAGAAAGCGGGGGTTAAAACCTCGCATCTTTAGAGGCTCTTTTTCCTAGATCTTCTTCTATTTGGACTTTTTTGTCCTCTATTTTTTTCAATGTCGAGGTTGCTCTTTCTACCAATTGCTCTAACTCTCCTTTTGCTCCTTTTAACTCTTCTATCTCATCTTTGAGCTCTTTATAACCTTGTCTTACTTCTTTATTCTCCAGCAGCAGTTCTAATCTCACCCACGTAGAATATAGAATTGGGTTTCTGGTATATTCAATCGGGAGTCTTTTTCCTTCTTTTCGTCCTGGTATAATTTCTAATTTCTCTTCAAGTTTCGTTACCTCATGCTGTTTGAGCTCTTTTTCTTTGCTTTCTAAGCATTTCTTTTTATCCTCTAATTGCGCTTTGAGTAACTCCAATTCTTGTTTGTGCCTCTCAATCTCTTTGCCTAGGGGCTTATATTCTTTAAACAGCCTGGCGGTTTGGAAACGCTTTACCCAGCTTTGTATGACTGTCGCTGCTTTTCCTTCTTTGTTGGCTTGCTCCTCTCTTGTCTTCATAACTGCCCTGGTTTTTGTTGCTGATTCCTTAGCATCAATCACTTCATCTACGGTGAGGATTAAACCTTTGCCTTGATATCGTTTATCAATGTATTGTTGAGCCCGCGCCTCAACATCTTTGTGTCTTACACAGCGGCCTGCTGCTTGAGGGCCTGATAAAATTCCATTAATCACATTGATGTTAGATTCAACTACAGGCGAATAAGAATTAACGATTTGAACATTCAAAATATCTTTAATGCTTACTCCAGTGGCAATGACTTCATCCGCTACAATATGCGTTCTTAACCCTACTTCGATTTGGGCAAGTTGTTCATCAATAATAGATTGTTTAGTACCCATATCTATGGCACTGGCGTAATTTTCAGTCCCTCCTAATCTACCTAAATCAACGGCAGGTGCATTGGTTATAATGTCAGAGATAGGCTCTGAAGCTTTGATTTTTGCCACCATTTGTTCTGCCCTATCTAAAATCAACTTTTCGATAGCTTCTTTTTGTTCACGAGGTAATTTGGAAATCGGTGGCCCCATTTTTGCCAGAGCATCAGCTAATTTTACCCTATCTTTTCCTTCGCAAGATTGAAGTTTAGATAAAACAGGTAGGGGTATCTCATCATTTTGCTTTTTATATTTGACGATATGCTCATCGTAACCTTTGAGGTGTTCTTCCAGTTTATGGGTTCTGTCTTTTTCAGCGAGATCCGGGGCTTTTTCATTAAAGATAAGTGCAAGAGCATAGCTGTTGATTGTTCTTTGAATATCTTTTCGTTGCTCCGTATCGATATCCTGTTTTAAGTCCACCTCCCGTAAGGGGACTTGCCTGCTTACCTCTTCTTCATTCGCAGCTCGATTAAATTTGCGAGCTAATTGTAGTCTCGCTTGAAATTCAGATTCTCTTCTGAGCTCGGCAACTTTACCTTGATATTTTTCAAGGGTGGGCCTATCTCCCTCTGCAAGTTTCTGATAAACAGTAGCCAATTGTTCACGCGTTTCCTTATCATCAGAAAAACCCATATTGCGCTGGCAACGGATGCGATTCAATTCCAAAGCGCGCTCTATAGCTAATTTTTCTGCCTCAGAATCTCCCATTTCTGCATGCTCTTTCTTAATCTGGGCTTTTAATTCGACAGGATCAGTATACCCAGTCATTCCTTCCGTGAGATAATAATCATCAAAATAATGTATCACGGCCTGATCCACTAAGTCCCCGGCCTCCCAATATGCGACTTCGGGTTTGATTGGCCGGATTGTTCCCAGTTGTATGGCGGCTCCAAGACTTAAATCATCCAAGGGAGGGCCAGAGAACAAATCATACAATTTAGAAGTAGGGGTTGCAGTCAAAGCCAGGATTGAATTGTTTTCTTTTAGCCCCCTTAAAAGTGCTGTATCTTCATCTTTAAACGTATGTCGGTGGCTTTCATCAATTAACACCATGGAATCTTTAATTTCGGGTGCAATAATTTTGAACAAAGGGTGTTCAGCTTGTAAAACTATTTGATCAAAGTGATCATCGGAAGTGTCTTGTATAACCTGGCGAAAATATTCCTGGATATTTTGGATGTCTTTACCACTTAATTCTTCCCAGTTTTCAACATCGACTTTATCTTTAAGAGTTTCTAAAGTGAAAACTGCAGGAGTTTGGCGAGATCCCCGGACGACACCTGCGCCAAGCATCTTTTGTGTTTCAAGCGCTTGTTGGTCAACCAGTGTCTTATCAGGAACAATCATGACGGTACGGCCAACCGCCTGGGCAATCCCTGCCATAATAATACTTTTACCGGAACCGGTTCCCATCACTGCAAGGCGTTGTTCATTCCCTTCGGCTAAACTTTCAGAATATTTTGCCAATATTTCATTTTGGTACGCGTGGGGAATAAAGGAGGTAGTATCAACTGCTAATCCTTTTTTAGTCACAGCATGAACCTCACCTTCTTTAAGGGTTAATTTGACAGTGGCCGCATGGTCTGGGTTGAAAAATAGTTTTCCCCTACTAACCTCTTCGCTTAATTTACTGGTGATGTTGAGAGTGTACTCTTGCCCTTCTTCGGGTGTTTCTGCTTCAAAAATTACATCAACGGTATAAACAGCGCCGCCAATAGTGATTGCAGCTTCAAGATGCCATTTTTCGTCCTCCTTTTGTACCCATTGGCTTCTCCCTGTGCCGGGCTTGCCTGCTTTATCTAAAATTGCTTTGACGACATTGCCAAGTTTGGGAGATTTTTTGTCATTCTCGATGTCAACGATCTCTTTTGCTGCTCCTACTGTAACCACAGCCCCATTGGCTACCACTTCTTTTAATAAATGAACTGCTGCGATGGTATCCGTGTAATCTTTAAGATCCCGAGCTTGGTTTTCAACAATATCTCTATCGGCGCCCATAGTAATCTCCTTTTATCAATTAGATAAAATATTGACCATTTTAGGTGTTATATTGAAATATAGTTCAAAAATTTTGCATCATGGTGATCGGTTTGAATTCCTTTTCCCAAAAGAGGGAGGAAACAAAGACAGGCTATGATTTTTCCTACTAGAAAAAAATTTTTACTTTAGGGATAAATTTTAGGAAAATTATATGCTATATTTTAGAATCTAGTTCACTTTGATCAATATAATGGCACCAGAGATGACTGTTCGTGAAAGTATGCAAACGATTATGCAGGGTTTAGGATCGGCTTCTCGAAAAGAAGGAAGCGAAAACCAAACGCCTTCTGAAAGGAAGCAAATATCAAACGATATACTTAACCGTTTGAATAAATTAAACCTGGGCGATGATCCCCGAATGCTGAGTCTTCTAGAAGCCTATCCCAATTATACCAATCGCTTAATTACCTTATTCAAAGCCTTAAAGGGGCTCAATATCCCCCTGAGTGATGCGATTCATGCTGCTATCGCTAAAAACATTGCCCATCTTGGTGGGGTCGTCAACTTATTAGAGTTAGTAAAGGAAATGAAGGTCGACCCGAACTCTTTTCCTATCGAGCGGTTATTTGATGCTGCAAAATCGGATATGGCTGTAACTCATAGCGTAAGGAAATTGTTCAATATCGAATCGCTTGATTTAGATACTTTTAAATTAATTCTTACATATCCAAGTCAAGCCTACAGTATTTCTCAATTGATTATTGATCTTCAAGAGCATGCCTACGACACTCAAATATTAATTGATAAACTTCTTGCTGCTCAATCTCCGATAAAGAATATGGGGACTATTATTGAGCTGCTTGGTTATATTTTAGAAAATAATCTTTATTATCCTGGTGTGGTTGATATTCTTTTAAGACAGGATCAATATATCGATACCATTTACGAGGGGGCTAAAAAGCTTTTAGCTGGTCATTGCTTGTCAGCCAACTATTTTACGGTACTTGAGCAAAATCCCAAGAATGCCAACATTTTCGCAATGAATATTTTATTGTTATACAACGCTGGCCTCATTGATTACCGTAAACCAGAAGATCTTTCAGAAGTAAGTGGACTGGGTATAGGAGCGCTTCATTTCCTGAGATTTTTACGGCAAGTGGATATGTTAGATGCTGCAAGTTATAAAAAGATCGTCCAGCATAATAATATCCTGATGGCAGAGAAGGTGGTTGAGACATTCAACAATCTTCCTCTATTTACCAGTTTTGATAAAAAGGAATTGCATCAGATGTTAGAATTAGTGAATAAAGAGAAACCGTCTGATGACGATATTAATCGATTCACCCAAATCATATCCAATTATCTTATTCCTAACGACGGAGTACTATCTGCAGGTGCACCACCAAGTCCTTAAATCTGGATCCTAGATGCTTAAGATTCAGATTATCTCAACCTGAAATGGTAGAGTTCTGAAAAATTAAAAACTTTCAGTGGGCTGACACCTGCTGGTGAAATGGATGCCCCGCTTAAATTCAGTGAGGCAATCATGACGATTAATCTTCAGATAGTCGAAAAAATGATTTTACAGATCGCCGAATTTTTTCACTCTATGGCTGCTAATGAGCAGCGGCGCCTCTATTATATGATGCCGCCCAAGAGCAGCTTTCCTTACGCGTATCAACATAGTTCGATTCGGGATGTAGCAACAATTTGTAATATCCTTGACCTGGTTCATTTTTTTAAAGAGCGCCAAATGATGTTAGGGGCGGGTGTTATGGCCGTTTTTGAAGAAGTGGTTGGTAATACTTTGCAAAAATATCACGAACTTTATCAAAAAAATAAAGTTCTGGATCTACCCGATGGGAACATAGGCGATATTGGTTTCTTTCTACTTGCTTTGGAAAAATGCAGTCAAGTCTTTCCATCTAAATTACCCGATCTTTGGAAGACAACTAGGGCTCAGTTGGTTAATCGGTTGCTTAGACGGCAAAATGAGGATGGTTCAATGAGGCTATTTTTTGACAGCCGTTTAACAGTATATGAAAAAAGTGCCGAAGCTTTTTACCTGCCTGAAGCATTGATTGGCCTCATTGCCACCTTAGGCCATCACTCAAAGGAAATAGATAACCAAATTATCACTTTAATCCAGAGAGCGATTCTCTATTGTTGCCAAGACGAGAATCGTGAGCGAAATGTTACCTCTGACATTGTTACTTTTTATGCGAATTGGCAGTTTCAATTGTTTTATCACTGGATTTATAACCAATCAAAGGGGGAAAATGAGATATCTTTGGAGGTAGAGCACTTAAAAAGACTTATTAATGCTTTGATGAACTCTCCGATTGCAAAAATTCCCTTTGAACATAATGTGGCCACTGTAGAAATTGCTTGTTATCTAGAGGGCCTAGTGCATGCCCGGGATGTAATTAGTTTCGTTAAAATAGCATTACACTTACCTAAAGACTGGTTCGAAAAGGAAATCAACCGCTGTATTCATTTTCTCTACCAATTGCAAACAGCAACTCAGCTCACAATCAAAGGAGGATTCGTGCATACTCCCAATAGCCCTGAGGCGCGTGTTGATGTTGCTGGACATGTTTTCAATGCGTTAGCAAAGCTTAGCCGAGATCAGCACTAAGAAGGGGAAGGGGCTCATTTTCAGTTGATTCTTGCTGTAAAAATTGGGATAAACGCTCTTCTTTCTCAGGTGATTCTTGCTTAAAAAATAGGGATAAACGCTCAGCTTTTGTTTCGGATTGTTTGTTTATGTACTCAAAGAAAGATAAAACCAATCTGCCTATTCCGATAGGGAGAGTAAGGAGTCGCGCACAAAACAAATACGCTGCTGCATAGGTATTCTTTATGATGCTAGGGTGAAAATTCTCATCAGCCGATATTTTCTCCATGCCAAAACCATAGAAAAATTTGCCATAAAAATCATCAGTTATTTTATTGATAATTTCACCAAACTCGGAACTTGTGAAACTGTAGATGCCATCATTGCAATCAAAAAATTCGTAAAGATCATTGTCTATTTTTTTTATGGCTAACGCATGGCCACCAACTAAGCCAAAATATTTTAAAACGACTGCATCATTATTGTTGACTAACAACTTTTTTAAGTTGTCTTCTATTGCTGTTTTATTCCAATCGATAGTTACATCGGGAATCCATTCACTTTTTCCGCTAGGAAGAACCTGGAAAAATTGAGCGAGTTCAATCTCATCATTTAATTCTAATTCAGGAGTCGTTTCTGGAAGTTCTAATTTTCCACGGGACCAAAAATAGCTGTACCCATAACAGCAACCAAGTATGGTTCTTGAAGATTGTTTTAATTGTTTAATTTTTTTCACTATAGGCTCCAGAGGAATGTTTTTTTAATAATCTAATTGACCATGTATATTACAATATTAACCTTAAATAAAAATTAAGCCGTGAAGTAGCGTGAAATAGAAAGTCTGAAAGGAAGAAAAACTGTATCAATTCTCAACTATACTTTTGACAGGCAGTTTGGATTATAGGGCACTAACAAAACCTAATCAGATCTTAAAACATTGCAAGTGATTTGAAGATGATAAGAGCGGGCAATGAATGATAACGATAAAACCAATTTCTATTTAGTCTCTGTAGTCCTCATTACTGCAGTAGGGATGGGTGTCCTATTGAGTTCTTACTCAACTGCTCTCTATCTGGGAAACTTTTCTCGCGCGACTTTGCCTTATTATTTTATAGTGTCAGGGATTCTTTCTGCTCTAACAGCAGGAGGATTAGTTCATTTCCTTTCAAACACAAATAAAAAGACTATATTAGTCATCCAAGCCAGTTCTATTGTGCTTGTTTTGCTTTATGTAATCCTCAATTTTTGGCCTTCAAAATTACTAGCCTTAATCTATACTTTTTTATTTATTGCATTGTCAAATATTTATAGTGCAAATAGTTGGAATCTTGCAACTGCATCTTTTGAGCTTCGTGTATTTAAAAGTTTTGCGAATCGATTTTTAGCTTTAATCAGTATAAACAGTATTGTTATCAGTACGCTGTCTTATATTGGTATCGATGTTTGGGGGCAAAATATTTTAATCTATTTTTCTCTAATCCTGATGATCATAAATTGTTTTGCTGTGGCCAGAATTCAACTTCAGCAAATCAATTTTAAAGGTCCCGTTAATAAATCTGTTTCCTTACGGGCTTATCCTTTGTTTTTATCGCTTGCCATTTTTTTGGCTCTAATAAATATCATTTTTATATTCGCTAATTATCAGATGATGTTTCGTCTTAGCCAGGCTCTTGATATGGCACAAATTACTAAATTCATGACCCTATTTTATCTTTTAGGGAATGTGGGTAGTTTTCTTATTCAACTTTACGCAAAGCGAATTTTGGAATTATTTGGAATTTCAGCATTATTTTTGTCTTCTACAGCAGCTATTTTTATTTCTTTTATACCCTCAATTTTCTATCCTTATTTGTACATAATCACTTTGTTTAATCTGGTTCTTTTAATATTTTATACCAGTTGGGTAAGTTTGGGATGGCAAGTTGCTCTCAACGCACTGCCATTTTCTTTAAAAAATAGGGGGCAAATTGTTATTCAAGCGGTAACTAACAATTTAGCAAGAATCGCTGCCTCGTTTATTTTATTAATTTTTGCTTACCATTATGCTTTTTATTCCTATCAAATTTTGACAGGATTAATCCTTATTTTTATGTTAGTTTTTGCCTGGAAGATTAAACAATTTTATGGTGAAACACTACTCTCAAACATTAAAGAGAAAAGATTTTATTTTCCAATATTAGACGAAGAAAGCGATTATCATTTTCTGGCGAAGCAGGTCAAATACTTATTATCTAGTCAGGACCCGATAAAAATAAAAGTCGGTTTATCTATTTTGAGATGGACTAATCCAAAGCAAGTAAGGGAAGAACTAGTCAACCTTTTTGATTATCCAGATCCGTCAGTTCGTATAAAAGTTTATAAAACTTCGAGTTACTTTGGAAAATTATATGACAAAAAACTGCTACAGCAATTGGAAAAAGAAAAAGATCAGGAAGCAACTTGGCAACTTCTCTTTTTAATTTTTAAAAAACATCACGAAAGAATAATTGAAAAATTAGATGATTATTTTCATTACTCCAATCCCCCATACCAGGCTATTGCGATTATTGCAGCGATCAACTATGGCGAACTTCGTCATGTCAGCGAAGCAATAAAAGTTTTAGAGAAGATGGCAAATTCAAAGGAAGAAGATATCCGTTTTTTTGCGGTAATGGCATTGAATCATATCGATCTTGGCAATCCTGTTGAATTGATAAAGAAATTGGCCAATGATCCGAGTTATAAAGTCGCAAAGCAGGCAATTAAAGCCACACATAATACAAAAGATAGGCGTATTGTCCGTCTTGTAATAGCCCAGTTGGATAAATCCAAAGTGAGTTACGATGCGGTACAATCGTTAATAAAGATTAAAATCGATGTTGCTCCATTACTATTGCGTACTTGCCTAACGGTCAATGTGCATCGGTATAAACCTCTAATAAGAGTGCTTTGTAAGTTAAATACGTCTACTACAGAGCGATGTTTAGGCAAATTAATACCTCGTGCCCCATTTTTATTTTCCGTTGAATTGTCAGAGCAAATTGCGTTAAGAGCAACCAAAATTCCTCTGTCAAATCAACTAAAATCAGATATTTTATTACACATAAATCATATTATTACTGAATTGAATATTTTTAATTTCCTATTTAAACAGGAAAGTGATTTGGATAAAAAACGCGAATTAATGTTGCGTAAACAGCTAACAGAGAAAAAGCTGATTTGTTTCCTTGCTACCGTGATTCAACCAAAAAGTATTATGGAAATCCTACCTAAACTTGCTTCTAAGTACGAGTTGCAACAACCCGATTCACAACACGATATTGCCCTCGAATATTTGGATTGGTTAATTGAGGATAGAGCACTAGCAAAAAAAGTGTTTGCTGCAATTGAAGATAAGCTGCAGATAAACGATTTCGATAGGTCTCAATTTGAATTGGATTGTTGGTCCAAAAAAATGTTGTACCACACAGCCTCAGAGGATAAAACGATGGATACAGTCGATAAAGTTTTTGCATTGCGAAAAGTCCCAATTTATACGCATGTGCCTGCTGAATTACTGATTTCAGTTGCAGAAGAATGTCAATTTGTCGAATTCCCAAAAGGAAAAAAACTAATTGGGATTGGTGATTATCCCGATAAAATTTATATGATTTTAAGTGGTAGTGCTGCTGTGGTATATAATGGAAAAATAGAACGCTATGCCAAAGAGAATGATCTCATCGGTTTATTTATAATTCTGACTGAACGCAATAGCCCGCTTGAAGTGATTGTCAATGAAGATTCTACGATGCTTGAATTATCACGGAGTGTATTTGAACAACTGACTAATGATTACCCTGATATATTAAAAGAAATTGCAAAATATGTTGTCAATATTTATTTCAATGTAGTTGAAAAAACCATTCAAACGGACTCAACTGTTTTATCAAAGATACTTTAGAGAATCAGGGGCTGTTGACAATTTGATTTCACAGCTGCCTTGAGCTTAATTGCGCAAATTGGTTAGGCCGTTAAATGGAAACCGTTATGCCTCGTTTAAGCTCTAGTTTCATTTCGCGAAACCAATTGTCAACAGACCCTAAAGAACCAAGTAGTTTTCTTGGCTCTTTAATAGTAAGCAGAAACAAATTGAAGTCCTTTAATTACTTTGTAGCTTAAATTAATCTACTAAGTTGCGTAGTTGAGGACCTAAAGTTAATTTCCCAAGGTTTCCTTTTAGTTTGAACATCGGGATCATTAATCGAAATTTGCTCTAACCACTTAAAAAAAGAGGTAGTATTCTCCTTGGTTACTGGAGTCCGTGTAAATCCCATTTTTTCATAAAAATGATGCGCCCTTTCTAAACTGGGTTCAGTTTCGATGTACATCGCTTGATAACCCTGATTAATTGCTGTTGTTTGAATTTTATCCATCAATTGCGACGCCAAACCTGTGCCTCGTATTTCTGGTAAAAAATAGAATTTTTCCAGTTCACACACTTTTCTGCAATTATCCCGCGAAAAAAAACCATAATGATTGGAACACAGTGATGAAGTGATTCGTGGAAGAAATCCACCACCGCCTAAAACAGTTCGAGTATCGGTTTCTTCGACTACAAAAAATTTACCTCCTTGCCGATAAATATAAGAAAAGAGTTCTTTTATTTTGGGTGGTAGATTATTGATATCATACCCGCCGGTGCGTTCATCTTTAAATCCGTGCTCAGCCAACACAGTAACAATTATTTTAGCCATTGCCTCATTATCTTGAGGCATCATTTCCCTAATGATTTTCATACCATTCTCCTTAACGGTATTAAAAGACAACCTCCATGCATTCCGATTTTTTCATTCTAAGACTTTTAGCCCCCATTTTTTGCAAACGAGCATCAAATTGAAATAGGTGCTAGAAATAATTTATCCTAAAAGAGCAATTTTTGTAAAGATAGTTCTTTGGAAGATTATTTAGAGCAAAGAATAGAAAAAACAAACGATCAATTTTATTTCATTATGATTAAATTTGAGCGGTTTGGTGTTTCCAAAAGATGTCCAAATGCACAGCATTCAGGTGGGCGATTATGCAAAAATAAGGATTTTCTCTAACAGTATTATCCCAGCCTCTATCTTTATTTTCTTGATATTCAGAACCAAGTAGTTTGCTTGGTTCTGATTAGTAGGCAAGGTTACAAAAAACAGTGTTTATGGATACTATCCATATCTTGTTTAGAGAAACATTGGGCAAGCACGATATATATTTTTAGCCAATGATTTTCTGGGATTTGATGCTTGGAGTGATTTATGGTGTGGATGACCTCGGTTACACTCAAACTAGGAAGGGTGAATTCCATTCCTTCAGCGAGTTGCTCTTTCGATAAGCTTTGTGTAAATTTTATCATGACTTTAGCAAGTTCTTCGTCACTAAAATTCTCCCATAAAATCTCTTTTTGCAGGCGTTCCTCTTCATCGATATGTTCTAAATAAGCCGCTATAAACTGATTAAATAAGGGATACAATGTTTCGGGCTCCTCGGATAAACTATGTTCCAGTTTATAGAGTAATGGCTCAAGTTTTTCATGTTGGTAATTCAATAACTCTAATTTGTCTTCGAAATTTTGGTAATAGGGATGAATGAAAGTTTCTTCGTGCTCCATATGTTTTTTCAAGTGGTCTATCATTCCATTAAGTTCCGTTTTTAACATGGCATATTGTAAGGGATCATTAAAATTTATTTTTCCAATTTTTATTGATAAATTAAATAAGTGGTAACGTTGGGCTTTATGTACCAATTTATACAGATCAACGCGCATGATTTATTCTCCGCATGAGTGGATAACTTTGCTTCCCTTCAACTTAATGGTGTCCTTTTCAGTCCAGAAAGTATGCGAGAATGAGTGAAAAAAGAATTGTAAAAAAACGACAAATTAAGTGCTTAGGCCGAGAAATTGATTGGGGGTCATGCCCGTGAGTTGTTTAAATTCTTTGATAAAGTGAGATTGATCATAATAACTTAGGTTCTGGGCGAGCTCTGCACACGAAATACCTGAACTTAAGGATTCGATGGCTTGCTGGAATCGAGCTGCAATGATAAATTTCTTAGGCGTTATCCCAATACAATTTAAAAAATGCCTCTCTAAAGTGCGCTGGCTATATCCATAGTTTGATCCTATTTCGGAAATTTTAATCGAACTGGGTTTGCTGCTGAGGGTGTTAGCGATGCTCATAATTCGCCTAGGCTCAAAATCCTCATTGAGGCGGTACTGTTTTAGAAGAAAATCTTGGATGATTTGGATTACTCCTTTGGAAGACTTAGCACAGGCAATATTTTCTTCAAGGGAATTAATGAGTGTTTCATCTAAGATATCAGACAATCCAACTGATGCATTGCATAAGGCATGGGCTGATTCCTGAAATAATTTCGGAATTCCCCACGGATAAAGTCTGACCAGAACTGTTTTGGTACGTGGGGATAAAGCTTGAAAATCCCTTGAATTGAGAAGTAATCCTGTCATCCCAATTTTTTTAAGTTTGCGACTTCCCTTTTGGGAATCTACCAAAGCTAATTCCCCTTCATACTGAAATCCAAGGGCGGGATATAGGCTCGGGAACACTCTATATGGTTCTATAGAATGGGTGGTTGATGTTTCAATCGAATGAACATAAAGACGTAAACTGGGATGTACGGGATAAAGTTGCATAATCAATTATTACTTTTGAGCTAGTGTACTCTTGAGAGCATGCTATATTTTAAGATATCTGTTAGCGTATGCAAATTTTTTAAAATCCTATCACCCATTCTCTAAGTAATATGTTAACGATACAGTTGCGTTTCTATGAGGAATTAAATGATTTTTTGCCGCGAGAAAAGCGTAAGATAAGTTTTTTTCATTCCGTTACTCATCAAACAACAATAAAAGATCTCATCGAATCGCTGGGGGTTCCGCACACTGAAGTTGATTTGATCTTAGTCAATGGAAAATCGGTTAATTTTAGTTATCTTATTCAAAATGAAGATTACATTTCTGTCTATCCGGTGTTTGAGACCTTAGATATCAGCGAGTTAACCCAGTTGCGCGCTAAACCATTGAGGAAGGCTCGTTTTATCCTTGATGTCCATCTTGGAAAACTCGCCAAATATTTGCGTTTACTTGGTTTTGATACAGTGTATGAGAACGATTTCTCGGATGAGATAATTGCCCTGCGCAGCAAAGAAGAAAAAAGGATTGTTTTGACACGTGATGTGGGTTTACTAAAAAATAAAAGCATTTCGCATGGTTATTGGATGCGCCATACGGATCCTAAGAAGCAAGTAGAGGAAGTACTGAAACGATTTAGCTTGACGAAGCAATGCCATCCCTTTACACGTTGTCTCAATTGCAACGGGTTGCATAAGACAGTTAAAAAAAATAAAATTATTGACCATATCCCCCCATTGGCACGCCAATATCACGACAATTTTATGCAATGCCAATCATGTAAAAAAATTTATTGGGAAGGTTCCCACTATATGAAGTTAAAAAAGGCAATTGAAAAATTGGTACCTGATTGTGGGTAAATATTTCTACAGCGCTTAAGAAAGTTACCGCTAAGTGAACAATCCAACTTTCACAATTGGTTTTGGGCTCTATTAGATGTAACCCATCAAAACGAATTAACTGCACTAGACGAGAGTTATTTGAGCATAACCATTTATATTTTCAGAGATTTTTGTAACCTTGCCCTGTAGGCAAGGAAATGATAAATTGAGGCCATTTAAAATTTTCAGCAGTTGATTAACTGTCTCGCAAAAGGGCTATCAATATGTCCAGTATCGGTACCAACTCATTGTCGTACTTAATCACCGTGTCACAAGCGCACATTATCCCATCTATCCATTTAATAAATACATTAAGACATAAAACAAAAAATCAAATAGTTGTAGTAGGTAATCTCAACAAAGACGGAGAACAACTATTTAAGAAAATGAATGTCGAATATATTAATGAAAATGATATTGATATGAGTAACAGGTTACCAATCGTCAATTGGACTACTAAGTATAGAGAATTTGGTTGGTACAAACAAATGTTTATACGTTTATGCATTGATCGCTTCATGAGCTCAGAACAAGTAATTATCTTAGATAGTGAAGTGTTCGTTTTTAATAATTGGGATGAATCCCGTTTTTATGATCCAATTTCAAAAAAACCTCGGTCTTTATATTGGATACCAAAATTTCGAAAGCCTGATTGGGATTATAAAATGTACAGAGGGGCAGCCTATTTATTAAAAGATCTACCGGAATGTGCTGCTAATATAATGGATTATGCGAATAGCGATTATTATCGACGACACATATCAGGTGTTGTAATTTTCTCCACCCGTAATATCAAACACCTTTGGCAATTACTTGAAAAACAAACTGATTTAGAAAAAAACATGTTCGAATTATTTAACAAAGAAGAAGAACTTGCATTTTCTGATCATGATTTTTATGGGCTTGCTGCTGAGTATAATTTATTTGAAAATACCGTCCCCACCGTTATGCACAATGATCTTCTAGGGTGGTATGATAATCATGATGATCCCGTTTTTCACGAATTCAAAAAAGATGCAATGTGGAGCATGTGTCAAAATTATAAAGGATACAACACACCACAAAAATACCGTACTTATATGTTGAACACGGTAAAACATCTGAATAAAGATTTACCCCACTTTAGCTATTGGAATGACAACGATAACCATTTGGTTTTAAAAAAATATATTGAAAATGGCAATATTGAATTTCATTCGTATAAACGTCAACTAAATTACACTAAGCGAATGAGATTTTTATCAATGAAATTAGCATTGGATCTATTAAAATCAACAAATGAGCTGTGCCCAACTTTAGTTGAAGTCGGAACTTTAAGGGACAAAAACGTAGGAGGCGGGCATTCAACAATAAAATTTGCTGAATATTGCTCAATGTATGGTGGACATTTGTACAGTATTGATGTTGACAGTCAAGCAATTAAGCATGCTATAGAAAATACCAAAAATTATCATTCTTGGATCTCATTTCATGAAATGGATTCAGTTGAATTTCTACAACAGTTTGAAAATCCGATCAATTTTCTTTATTTAGATGGTTTAGATTCGTTACCAGGAGATGAAGAAAAAGCGTCATTAAAACAACTTGAAGAAATTAAAACAGCATTACCAAAGCTCACAGAGCGAGCTATTGTATTACTTGATGATGCAGATCTTTTTAACCAAGGCAAAACCAAATATTCAAGTCAATATCTTGAAGATAATGGCTTTTCTCTTTATGTAAATAATTATCAAAAATTATATGCAAGGGGATTTGAAAAAAGCTCTGCTGTTAAGCTCATGTTAAATCGTTATGCCTACAAGATTCAATCCGTATGGAAAAAATACTAGGGTGAATGGGAATTCTCATTACGTCAAAGAAATCCTGACAAGCACTTTTTCAGGCTGAATCCTAGGGGAATTTTCAGTGTTTAACTCAGTGCGTTAGACATCGGATAAGAATTTCGAAACAATAGCCCCTCATCTAACCTTCGAGTATTCTCTGCTCGTTCCCGAGGAGAGGAAAAGAATAGATTAGGATTTTTTAGGTGCAAATTTTTGTTTTTCCATGGGGTCAGGTCACAATTGTTTTTCGTTTTATCCAAATCACTGAAGCATTTCCTAATTTGGTTTTCTGGGAGTAACCATTTCTCTAACAGAGAAGACAACGAATAGGTTATGCTTCCTAATAATGCCAGCAGGCCTATGATTGCCCTTTTCACAGGCGCAACAGGATCTATTTTTATAGGGGATAGGAAAAGACACAGGCTGATTGTAAGCATAATATATTTATAAATGTTAAGCCCATTTTTTAATCCATTTAAAAGAGTAAAAAAATTGGTTCTGGGTTGTGAAAATTTAGCCTGTTTTTTCTCCCAGCGTTTGGTGTCTAGGGCACTTGAAAGAGAAAGAGATTCGTTGATGTTTTCTGCATCCACGAGGCCATTACTTTCTAACTCAACTAACTTGTTTTTTATCCAATTAATTTCTTTTTTTAAGAGGGTTAATGTAATTTTTTTTTCTGATTCTTTCAATTTTCTTTGAAAATTAATTTCATCGTAAATTCTAATCGTTAAAACAGCACAAAAATAGATAACACAAAAAGTGGTTATAAAAATTAATGTTGGGGGGGCTAAAATTCCCAAAGCTAATGATCCGATATAGGGATTAATCCCATCTATTAGCCCACTTAATAGCGAAGAGATAAACGATAAAATTTTAGAACGATTAGATTGGGAAACTATCCGGCTATGAAAAGTTTCAATTTGCTCTGGGGTTAATTCCGCATAATTTTGAATTTCAGCTAATAATTTTTTATTTGCTTTCAGAATTTCCTTTTGTCTGTCCATTTTATAGCGCAGATAAATGCGATTAAGCATTGACACTATGCCGAGGCCTAAACCAGCAGGAACAACGAGGTAACGAAGATCTTTCAGGTCAAGCAAAAACAATAAAGTAAGCGTACTGGTGACTCCACGTAACGAATTACGCAAACTTTTTAAACAATCACGAATATATGGCCATGAAGTAATAATGAATTGATTTAAAAATCGATTATCATGCTTGTCTAAGTAATTGGCTAAGAGTGAGAAACTGACAAGAGTTGCGGCTGCCAACACAGTACCTGCCGCACCAACGGGTGTATGCATCCACGCTTGCATTTCATTAAGCGCTAACTCGCTACTTTTAAAATATACGTCGAAGCCATATTTGATCATACTAAAGGAGAGCTTACCACTATCGATACCAATATAAAGGGCATACAGATAAATGTATTTTTGAGACTTGTGCTTAGATTTCTTTTGAGATCTCATCGACCTTGATGTTTAGCAAAAATAGAGTGGAGCGGACTATACTGGGAGTTCTTATTCCTTTCAACACCAGGCTAGCAGATCAATTTAGGTGTTTGTGTGTTTTTTGTCTACAATTAAATCAATTAGTGCTCTTAATTTAAATCTGGGTAATGGATTATCTATGATTAAATTTTTAATCTTCTATGCTTCTTTATTTTCTTCATTCTGCTTTGCTCAAGAACGAGAAATCGCTATTACAATTGATGACTTACCCCTTGTCGCGTCAAAAATGAATACGCTACATGATCAATTGTTAGCCATGGAGCGATTCAGCAATATTATACGCGCATTAGTGGAATTCAAGGTTCCTGCGACAGGTTTTGTAATAGCTGGTGCTATCGAAAGAGGTCAATGGCATTTCTTAGAGCAATTTCGCCATGCGGGGTTTAAGCTTGGCAACCACACTTATTCGCACTATAACTTGAATAAAATGGGTGCAGAAGAATACATTGCGGATATCGATCGCGCTGATAAAATTCTCGCCTCTATCATCTCTGAACCTAAATATTTTCGTTATCCTTATCTCGCTGAAGGCGATTCTATCTCAAAGGAAAAAGTGGAGAATTATCTTAGTCATCATCATTACACCATCGCCCCCGTGACCATTGATAGCAGAGATTATGATTTTAATGCTTTGATTTACAAAATTCCGTTTCATTTACGGGAATATTATATTAAAGGGCTTAAGCCATTTTATTTAATCTATGTTTGGCGGCAAACTTTGCAGGCGGAGAAAAGGGCAGAAGAGGAGGGGCAGGGAACTCGACAGATATTATTGCTCCATGCCAATCTTCTAAATAGCTATTTATTGAAAGATGTTTTAGAGTTGTACCAGAAAAACGGATATAAATTTATTAGCTTGTCAGAAGCCTTAGAAAATCCAGCGCCTTTGCTAACCGTGCCTACCGCTGAAGAGAGAAGAAAGATGAAATTAGAAAACAAACTGCTTCTCAATAATCCTCATTATCCCCAATTGCTCAATATTCAGTAGGTAATAATTGTGATGTACGGCAGAAGGAACGGTTTCCTTCTGCCTTTGATATTGATTTCTTAAGAATGTGCCATTTCTTTTTGAATTGCTTGGGCTTTATGGAGATGAGCCATCACGTGATGACGGGTTGACTCTAACTCTCTTACTAATGCTGGGCTTGATGCGATTTTGATTAGGCCGTTAAGAAGGTTCACTGCCTCAGTATGACCTTTTACCATCATGGCAATGTATTTCTGATCAAATTGCATACCCTTAGTATGGTTCAGCGCAACTAACTCTCTTTTGCCATTCTTCTGTAGCTTTACTGCTGCAGGGCCATTTTGCGGCATAACACCTATTTTTTTGCTTAACGCAAGGGTGTTTTGTAAATTATTATTATGCTCTTTATACATCCAGTCAGCATATCTTCTTACAGACATATCGGTCGCTTTATTTTGTGCAAGGGTTGCTAGCGCAATTTCGTTCTGATCAAGCGCAGCTACAGCACCTAAAATTTTGGCATCAGTTTGGGCCTGGGCGGAGGTGAGTGCCCCATTTACAGGTGGGGGATTGTTATAGTTTGTAACCGGTGTACAGCTGGGTAACGCAATAACAGCTCCAAGTATTAAAGACATTGTCAGTTTCAGTTTCATCGCATATCCTTATTTGATTTTGAGAAGAGAAAATCAGCATACAATATTTATAAGTAAAAAAATACTAGGATAATCAGAGAAGTAAATAAATTTTTTGTTCTTCTCACGCGTGTGTCACACAGCTGTCTATTAACTTAAAGCTGTATTTTGCAGGGAAGAATTAACTAAAACTTTGAAGAGCCCAAACAAGTCTTCTGGCTTATTCATAATATAATCTGGATTTTGTTTTAAAAGGATTTGTGCTGAGTTAAACCCCCAAGTTACGGCGATAGATGATATTTTACAGGCTTTAGCTGCATCGATATCCCGTGTTTCATCGCCAGCATAAAATGCCTGGGTTTTATCTATTTTATAAACTTCCAGTATTTGATTTAAGGCTATTCCTTTATCTAAATAACTTGACTCAACATGGATAAAATCGAAAAGATGATACAGGTTGTTGTATTTCAACCATTCAATCACGTTTTCAGTTGAGTTTGAAGTTAGAATGCCTAAACCAATCTTTAGCTTGTGTAGTTTTGCCAAGGTTTCTGGCACGTTTAAAAAGAAGGGTAATGTAGGGATTTCTTCACGTAAAAGTTCTCTGATTTGTAAAATAACATCGGGTATTTTATCTCTGGGAATACCAAGATAGTTGATAAATTCTTTGGAAGTTAAATTCTTTAAAAAACTCAATTCTGAAGAACTAATTTTACGGTAATGATAGATATCAGCGAAGAGGTTAAATTTTTCGATGACAGCTTGAAAGCTGTCTACTAAGGTGCCGTCAAAATCAAAAATGAGATGAAGGTTAGATTCCATTGACTAAAGTGGTTTTGAAAAAAATAGCAGTTTAATTCAAAGATCCAGGCATGCCAACATCTGTAAAAAAATTGACAAAATTGTTGTTTTATAGATAATTAGGGTTTATTTTGAGAAAATTGTTCTTCAATTGTATAGATTATGTGTTATCGATCAATTAAAGGGTATATTTGTTCCTGCTTACTCACTTTTTGCCTACTAAGTCATGCAAGTGTACAAAATCAGGAGGAAAATGGCCGTATTTACTATCATCTGGGTTTCCCTGTAGCCATTTCTGAACAAACTGAAAGTTTACCACTTGATTCAAAGGTAGCTGATTTGCTCACCTCAAATTTTGTTGCCGGTGCAATGTATGCCTATTTGCTTAATCATCGTTATCCTAACCTCTATTTTCATGAAGACTACTTGAAAGGATCGTTGTTTGCGCAATTGTTGCAAGAAAATCTACAGACAAACGGTTATAAAACAGATTCGAACTGGATTAATCCAGATGACGCAATTCGTGCGATGTTATTAGCGCCTGGCCAAGGCGGCCCTTATCAAATTAATGATTATAGTAAGCGGCTAGAAAATGGTTACGGTTTGATTAATTTTACCGTATTGCAGAAAAGTTTAGGCTATACCATTGAGGAACAAGACAGTGGTGAGCAAACTCTGAAACCAGGTCCAGCTATGCTTGATAATAAATATTTTGGCCCTTTAGCCGCTGCATTTTTTCAATTTAATACGATGATGCGTTTGGAGGCCATTAATCAGGATCCTTGGGGGCCTTCCGCAAACGATTTTAGCGATTGCATGAATAATCTCAAAGCAAATCCGAATAATTTCTTAGATATGATTTTAAACGCAGCCTATAACGCTGGGCCCTGGGCTAATATAACGAAAACATACTTGAGTTTATGTGCAAATTTAACCAATTCTTCTTATACAGAAAAGATTAGCCGCATTAATGATTATTCTTTGACCGATACTGAATATCAACAGGCAATAGGTACGAGTGAATCGGTAGGGAGCACATTTATTCTGTATCCACGCCAAATCCGAATTTACTTGGATCAACTATACAATAACCCTACTGCGCTAAATATCCATACTTCAACAGTTCTTTCTCTGAATTTAGCCCGTGAAGTATTTAGCCAGGCTATGAATACATTAGCCTATCCAATTAATAATAAATATGATTATATTCCCATTAGTGAGGCGCAAACAGCTTTTGATGAAGCATCATCTGCTTTATCTCTAAATAATCAATCCTTCGATATTGGTGAGCAAACTCAGCGCCAACAGTTTTTTGAGCTTCTCGATCTTGCTATTGCTAATTTGGCTGGGAAATTAAATATCGATTTTGCTGAAACGACAGAAACTAACATGAATTCATTGGGATAATTAAGTAGGAAATTTTCCTAACAACCGATAATAAAGCTCCCTGAAATGATTGGAATAAGGGAGTATTTCGTTTTCTTCTAGAATGACAATATCAGCATCGAGTATATCTTGATAAGAAGCCGGGTCATTTCTATTAATAGGTATTTCAACTTTTTTCCCTTTTTCAGAAAATTGGTAATGATTTAATATCAAGTAATAATAATGATCCAGTTTGCTAAAAGCGTTAGATTCGGTAAATAACTCTTTAAAAAAATGCGTAAAACTACCCCCAATAATTGCCAGTTTTAACGGAGATGGTTTCTCGTTTGCATTAAAAGTGACGTAGGGAACTCGATAGTGTTTCGGTGGGAAGAGCAACTTGCAAAGATGTAACAAATCTTTATCCACACCAAGAGGCCTGTTACTCACTGTGTAAGAAAAAGATAGTGGCGGTAAAGGGAGCTGTGTTTGTTGAGAAATTAAATCAATAATTTTTTGCCCGGCTAATGCTGCACCCAGCATGGTCCAGTGAGTGCCTCCACGTGTAAACAGTAAGTTTCCATAGGGTTTTTGTTTATTGGCAAGCATCAATTCACTCGCATCGATATAAGGTACGTCAATATTTTTTAATGCTTTTATCTTTAAAAAATAATCAGGACGAGGATTGGTAACAATTTTTGTATAACTATCTGGTAAGTATTCTGGATAAAATGTTGCCTTAGATGGAGTGATAAGATAAATAAGTTTTTGCCCACGCTTCGCAAAAAAATCAGCTAACTCTTGCAAATCTGCTGCCCACTTATCAAATTGCTTTTGTGTATAAGGTATTTTACTGGGATTAGCATATTGGTCTGTGTAGATTTTTTCATAAAGGTAGCCTTTTTTACCGATGACAATATTTGAGTTAAACATAAGAGAAGTCGAAAAAAAGCTGTAATAAAATTGATTGTTAAATTTAGTAAATGTCGATTTGAGTGGGTTATGGTCATTAAACCAGGTTTCATATTCCTTTTGTAAAGTATTATTCACAAATTTTTCCACAGTGAAATCAGGTAATTTCTGTGTTTGTTTGGTTTGAATGGAGAATTTCCTAGCGAATTGTTTTATCACAAATAAATTAAGAGGAAGTGCTAAAACAATCATGATTAAAAAGAAGGGAACAAATTGTCGATAAGCTCTTAAGAATTCTCTCAAGGACATGAGCCAATTATTCGATTCTTTTCTCGAAAGTTCATCCGAAGTGTGTTCTATGCTCATACTCAAAACCTAAAATAGAGAAAAGATTTGAAAGTTGCGGCAACTACCCTTGAAATGGCAAAAAAGGACAGTGCGCTAATCATCCAGTGCTCAATGAGGCGGTTATTTTTGACTAAACGCCATGGCTTTATAGAATCTAGGCTAGGTACAAAGCTAATAATGATAGCTGCAATCATCGCTGCCCAAATATCATTCGTGATATAAATAAAACTACTTTCCTGGGAAGGATGAAATAGTGCGGTTAAAAAATACCCTAACTGTGTTACGGAACTGGTACGGAAAATCGCCCATCCAAACATCACAAAAATTAAAGTCAGCGCGATGTTGACAACACGGGGTAAATGGCTACTAATGCGTAACCAGCCTAGCTTGTCCAAAACTAAAAATAAACCGTTATAAGCTCCCCAGATAACAAAATTCCAATTTGCCCCATGCCATAACCCTGAAATTAAAAAACAGATCCACAAATTAGCATAGGTACGTAAAGTCCCGTATCGGTTACCTCCCAGAGGGTAGTAAAGGTATTCACGGATCCAGGTTGATAGGGAGATATGCCATCGCCGCCAAAAATCAGTAAAATTGATAGCAAGATAGGGCATGTTGAAGTTCTCGAGAAGATTAAAGCCAAACATTTTGGCTAACCCGATAGCCATGTCCGAATAGGCAGAAAAATCCAAATAAATTTGTAGGCTGAAACAAATAAGGCCAAGCCAGGCATTATAGAATCCCAATTGATCAGCTGGGAGGGCGAATACCTTATCCGCTAATTCAGCTACAGTATCGGCAACCAACACTTTTTTAATAATACCTAGAAGGAAGCGCTTAAAGCCTTGGATAAAATTTTCTAAAGTTTGGTAATGATTTTTTAATTGTGCTGCAATATCATGGTATTTGACAATTGGACCGGCTAATAGCTTTGGAAAAAAGAAGATATAGAGGAGATAATTTTTTAATGAGCCAGCTGGTTTAGAAATGCCGCGATACACGTCCACTAAATAAGTGATTTTTTCAAAAACAATGAATGAAATTCCAATAGGTAACGCAATATTTAAAAGGGGTAGTGGCGATAAATTGAAATAGGAAAAAAAGGCATTACTAGAGCTAATAAAGAAATCGAGATACTTGTAATAAAACAGCATGAAGACGTTTAAAATTATCCCTGTATTTAAAAAGGTAAGTGCTTGATGTTTTTTCTTCGCAAGATAAATGCGTTGACAAAGGTAATAATCAGAACATGCAGACAAAACAGCGATGAAGAAAAAGCGGGGTTCACCCCAAAAGTAAAATAAAAAGCTAGCTGTCAGTAAAATCGTATTTTTCGCTTTTAGCGGTGCCATAAAAAATAGGAAAAAGACAAGAGGCATAAAGGTGAATAAGAAGAATGGGCTTGAAAAAAGCATAGATAGGCATGTTTTAAAAAGTGAAACCTGATTTTAAATAATGATCTAAGAGAGTGCAATCTTCAAAATAGGGCAATAAACGCTTCCTACATCCCAAAGGGTCCGGAGTCCCTTTTTATGGATGGATACCGTGTATAAAATACAAAACGTTGGTTTCTTAAAAAATAGTTAATTTACAACCTATTACTTACTCAGTTTGTCAGAGTCAGCGGTTTCTTTAGCCGATATACCACTTAGCGGCTTCAGTGCATGAGTGGTGTCCAAGTGAATAATGCAATCAAATTGATGAGTTAAATGCGTAAAAAAATAGTGGCTTAATCGTTCAGTTTCAGGACGGTAAATCACACCGATCGCTCTTTGCAGCCGTGGGATTTTTAGAAAGCGCTCAAGATCCTCATTATGCTTGAGATCCAAAATGAAATTTTTATATTTTAGTTGATGAAACAAATCTTCATAACTTCCTTCAAGTCCAGGATTAATTTTTTTATATTCAGCTGGCATACCCCAATCGTAGGCAGCTGTAACATAACCGCTATAAGTTGAAAATCCAATTGAATAAGATTGCATATCATATTCTTCGCGCACAAGCTGGCCAATATTTAGCTCGCCTTGTTGGCCCATTTCGGTGGCACGTGCGTCACCAATGTGTGAATTATGAGCCCAGATGATTATTTTTGCTGGCTTTTTAAAACGATTTTCCAGATGATCGACCAGTTTTTGTAATGTTTCCATCATATGTTGATCACGGATATTCCAAGATGAGGCACGTCCTTCAAACATAGAACGATAATACATTTCTGCATTCTTAACTAAACGAGCATTTTGCGCAGCAAAAAAATAATCTTCTTCAGCACTGAGCCCATCCTGTTGGATGTAATCAAAAGATTTTTTTTGTAATTCAATCAAGACAGAAACCGCCTCGTTGATGCAAGCTTTTTTAACCCCTAAATTGGCTAAATAGCCATAGGTTTGCGGTTCAATGTGATCGAAGCATGCGTAGCGTGATTTTGCACGCTGGGCCGCCACAGGATCAATTTTCATTAAGTAATCGATCACTGCTTCTATGGACGCATTGAGACTATATAAATCCAACCCAAAAAAACCAATTTTCCTGGAGGGAAGTAAGCTATCATTGTAATCACGAAGCCATTGAATAAATTGTGCAATAGTTGTGTTTCGCCACATCCAAGTTGGAAACCGGGTAAAGTGACATAAAGCATCTTGCCAATCCTCTTTTACACCTTTTCCTTGGACATAGCGGTGGATAGAATAAGCATCAGGCCAATCCCCTTCAATTGCAATGGCCATAAATCCCTTTTCTTCGATCAGTTTTTTTGTAATCTCTATGCGCGTTTGGTAAAACTCTTGAGTTCCATGGGATGCTTCTCCGATTAATACAAACCGTTTATCTCCTATTTTGTCTAATAAAGAAGAGTATTTGTTATCGAGAGGGGAAATTGCATTATTTAACAAGTTAATTAGCTTGTCATAAGCTTCCTTATGCATACAACGTCCTAAAAAATAAATTATTTATAAATTTTAGTTTAAAAATATCTATTTTTGAGAATAAGCAGATATGATTTTATATAGATCAATCTGCTGTTAATGCTCTCTTAATGTTCATAAAATATAATATTCTCCAATTTAAATAGGAGAGTCGAACTATGAAATATAAAACATCAGCTGAAGTTAAACATGGAGAATTAGTCCTAATAGATGGTCTATTAAGAGAAATTGGTGATTCTATTATTGCATACCATGCTTTGTTAGAAGCTGTTCACGCACATAAATTACAACGTGGTAGAGATTTTAAAGTTGAGTCGATAGGTAACGGTGCGTTTTATGATCGTCTTAAGGTTACTTTTAGCGAAGAGGTTACCCCAGCTGTTGTAAAAACCATTGAGAATGCCTACCCTGGTTTAGTGATTGTGGGCAAAGAACCTCAAATTGAGAAATCTGTAGACACTTCTTACAAACGGTAATTTTAGAGAGCAAGCGTAGCTATTTACTTATGGATGAATCGTGCTACGCTTGTTTTGCAAAACTTCACATCAATTCAAGAAATAGACTTTGGAGATTGGTTAATTAATCAATTAGTTATCTTTGATAAATGCGTAAAAAATTCCTATTTTTTCGAAAATTTCCATGACTATTTTCACTAAATATAATTTTAAAATTTAATAAAAAATTTTTTAAAAAAATAGTGAATTTATTCATAAAGTTCCATACCTATTTTCTGTTTAACATTTGCTTTATTCCTTTTATTGTTCTATCCCTATAGATGGGTAATAAATAAGGAGATTTACATGGAAAATAAAGAATGGAATCAAAGTCAAAAAACCCCTAAACATCAAAGCCCTGGCCAACAACGTCCAGGACAACAAGGTCAAGGACAATCACAACGTCCTGGTCAACAAACTCAAAACCCGTCTCGTAGTAGATAACTGTCGTTCAAAACGGTGTGTTTGCTAAGTTTTAGTAAACACACCCGTTATGAAGTACTGAAGGGTAATAGCCATATAGGTAGGAGAAGATCATGAAAAGGACATTGGTTGCGTTAGCAATACTTGCTTTATCTTCAACAGTTTTAGCAACCACGAACACTGGAAGTAGTACAAGTACTGGAACGTCTACAGGAACAGGAAGCACTTCAGGAACTGGAATGGATTCAGGCACTACGGGTACAGGTAGTAGCGGTACTAGTACGGGAACTGGAACCTCTGGGACAGGAACAACAACTACTCCTGGCAGTTCAAGTGGTGGAACTTCTGGATATTAAGTTAGAGGAATAATCACCGAGTACTACTTAAAACTCGGTGATTATTAAGTTTATTTGCTCAGTTTTTGTATCATTGTATCTATATCTTCGACATCACCGGAATAATGGTAATATATTCTTTTATATTGACAGTCGATGATGCAAAGCGGTTCTTGCGGCTCACCCTCGCGTTGCTTGAAAATCCAATAAATCCCCTCGGAGTTGGCGGCTTTGATTTCTTTCAACAAATCGGCCATCCTCTCTTCTTCATATTCCGAGTGGGTACGGCAGGTTACGTTCTTAGAGTCATTAGTAATTTTATAAGCAAAATGCTTTTCTAGTGTCATGGTATTCCTCTGAATCTTATGAAACTAGTACCATTTAACAGGATTTGATCAGTAAAGCCAATACACTTGAAAGCCCCCTTTGTCTTTAATTGCTAATAAATAATCAAATGATGTAAAAAATCTATTGACTGGCAATTATTTATTCTGAATAATCAATTTATGCGATGACCGATTCTTAGCCAAATTTAGGAAATTTATGCAACCAATTTAATTGATAGACAAAAGGAGATTGCCATGCTTACAAAGGAAGATATTAGGGACATTATTGAAGAATGTCGTCAAATTGGTGCAAGTGGGTTAAGAAACGGCATAAAAGCTGATATTCCAGAAATTAAGGTTGACATATTAAAACCTCCCCGCGATTTTTTAGGGGTAAATGGCAACCCGGCAATTTTCATTAATCAAGATACTTATAAACTTTTAGGTTCCATTCACAGGAACTGGATTTTAAACAAAACTATTGCGTTAAAGCCTGGATTCTTATTAAAAAATACCATCGATATCATTGGGATAATCATTCACGAAACCGGTCATGCATTTAATGTAGCGGCAAAAATCGACAATACTGAAGCAAATGCCTATATTTTTGAAATCGAAGTCCTACTCAAGCTATTAGAAACGGATAGTCCACTTCTTTTTGGTTGTACTAAAGAAGACGTTGGGGCATTTTTTAAAACAAGGTTGCCAGATTACAATAAAGCGCAGCGCAGCAATCGTTATTTAGCTAATCTAATCGACGAAATTAAAGATCAATTCAAATTAGAGGAAATAATGTTACCGCCTGCTGAAACTCCCAAAGAAATGAAACGGGGTGTACCAACCATATTTGTAACTTCACGTTATACGCTCTTTGCTGTCCCCACGGATTCCTATTGGGGGAGAGAATATAACATTGTCATGTCAAAGATTAATGCTGCATTATAAACTCAAACTAATTAACCCTATTAAGGTGCATATTATCCCAACGATATGCACCAAATCATATCTCCTTTTTTGTCATGATTTTTGCTAGTAAATTGCTAGCACGCGAGGCCAAAATTGAATAAATGATAATCTAATGAACTAAAATTAATGTTAGTTTATTTATTATTGGGAAGGAAATTGCTATGTCAACGACAAGTAATATGAAGGGTAAATCGAAGGGACACATTATTTTAACTTCCCATCCTTCCGGTCATAGGACAGTACCATTGCCTATTCATTGGGGAGCAAGGGATCCAAAAAAGCGGGGGCCAATAATAGCTTCTCTTACGAATATGAAGCATCGTAATGCAATTGGAACCCATGCCGGTTCTTATTCACTCTACAGGGCATTAGCTGTTGCTGCTGGTGTTTTGGATCCGGAACATAAACCTGATTTAACAGACACGACGCCGCCAGTCATTATCGGTCCGCACGAGCAGTGGTTTGATCCTACAAAAATTGTTTCCATTGATCCTTGGGGGCACATGGTAGCAGAGGTTTTCGCTGATGAAATTGCAGAGGGTTATGACATAAGGCCAACCATTGCTGTCACCAAAGCGCACATTAATTTGCCTGAGATCGATAGTGCACTTCGTCAAGGCAGACTAAAGGTTGACGGAAAAATTATAGAAGAATCAGGCGATGTAGTTGTCACCAAAGCGGCAATTGATCCGGTTTGGTATTTACCAGGCATCGCTGAACGGTTTCAAATTTCAGAATCAGAATTAAGGCACATTCTTTTTCAGTACACCGCAGGCATGTTCCCTGAATTGGTGACGAGGAGCGATCTTAATCTATTTTTACCCCCCATTGGTGGTTTAACAGCCTACTTTTTTGGCGATGTGACTAAGATCCATGATCCAAAAATTGAATTATCTTGCCGTATACATGATGAGTGTAATGGTTCTGATGTTTTTGGTTCTGACATTTGCACTTGTCGCCCTTATCTTGTGCATGGTATTGAATTGTGTATTGAATCGGCTCAACGAGGGGGGGCAGGATTAATTGTTTATAATCGCAAAGAAGGACGTGCATTAGGGGAAGTAACTAAATTTCTTGTCTACAACGCGCGAAAAAGACAGAAAGGCGGGGACACTGCAGCAAAGTATTTTGAAAGAACAGAATGTGTTGCTGGCATCCAAGATATGCGTTTTCAGGAATTGAGTACGGATGTTTTACAATGGCTAGGCATTACTAAAATTCACCGCTTTGTTTCTATGTCCAACATGAAATATGAAGCCTTAACAAAAGCGGGTATAGATGTGGTAGAGCGAATTAAAATTCCTGATGAACTTATATCACCTGAGGCTCAGGTGGAAATGGATGCAAAAAGGGCCGCAGGCTATTATTCTCCCGATCGAATCATTGACATCAATGAATTGGCTATACCCAAAGGACGTGGGCTCCATGAATAATAACTGTGACAAAATGAAATTACTGCAATCGTTGCGTGATTTACAGACCATTCGCAAACAAGCGAAGCGTATGTTAGCTTTAGCTCGCCAGAATAAGCTTAAGTATTTTTCTTTTGCCGAAGAAAGGATGCCTGCTGTAGTTGATTATGTTCTAAAGGTAATTTTCGACCAATACCCGAACTTAATCATTCCTAATCACAGCCGTTGGCGGCATTTTGAAGTTGGAGGGATTAACCGCATTCAAAAAATGCAGGTTTTCCTTAATCACTTATCGGAAGAAGAACAAGGAAAAATTCTCTACGAGTTGGTGATTATCAGTGTCTTGCTTGATGCGGGGGCGGGTAAACATTGGCATTATCGCGAAATGACCACAGGCCAAGCCTACAGCCGCTCCGAAGGATTAGCCATCGCGAGCTTAACCCTTTATTTAAGCGGTATTTTCAGTGCTGTAATCGGGCAGCCATTACGTGTTGATGCTTCACGCTTACTCGCTTTTAGCAAGGAGGAATTTATCAAAGGTTTTCAAGTGAATGCAGAAAACCCACTTGAAGGTTTGGAAGGTCGAGTTGCATTATTAAATCGACTCGGCGGTGTAGTTAAAAAACATAATCAGTATTTTGGTGATGAGGGGCGTTTGGGCAATTTTTACTCTTATATTATACATTTCCAAGATAATCATAGCATTTCAGTCCGTCGGATTTTTCAATCAGTACTCACTGCTTTTGCTGAAATCTGGCCTGATCGTCTAAATTATGAGGGTGTTCCCCTTGGCGATGTGTGGGTGCATTCCGCGCTAAAAAATGATGAGCCAGGATCTGAATTTGTTCCTTTCCACAAATTATCCCAGTGGTTAACCTATTCTTTGATTGAACCATTAGAGCAATTCGGCATGAAGGTGACTGATTTAAATGAACTTACTGGATTACCCGAATACCGAAATGGCGGTTTGCTTATTGACATGGGGTTATTGGAGGTTAAAGATAAGCAAATCTTTCAGCAACTACAGGCTCCGGATTCTGAAATCATTATTGAGTGGCGTGCTCTGACTGTCGCGGTGTTAGATGAGTTGGCAGATGCAATTCGCCAACAGCTTAAAATGAGCATGTCTGAGTTACCACTCGCTAAGATTTTGCAAGGAGGTACATGGGAGGCTGGACGTCGAATTGCTCGACAAAAAAGAAAGGAAGGTACGCCCCCTATTCAGATTGTCAGTGACGGCACTATTTTTTAATCTAGGTTTGGTCAAGGACTGAAAATGAACGAAAAGCAGGTAATCGAAATTAAGCATCCTCTCATTCAGCATAAGTTAACCATCTTGCGAAAAAAAGAAACGAGTACGGTTAAATTTCGCACTTTAGTACAAGAAATTAGTATGCTGCTTGCCTATGAGCTCACTCGAGATCTCGAGATTGAATACCAGGAAATTGAAACGCCTTTAGCAACCATGCAAGCGCCTGTTTTAAAAGGGAAAAAGCTTGTTTTTGTGTCGATTTTACGTGCTGGTAACGGCATCTTGGACGGCATGTTACAATTAATTCCTTCCGCTCGCGTCGGGCATATTGGTTTGTATCGTGATCCCAAGACATTAGGGGCTATCGAATATTATTCAAAGCTGCCTGAAAATATGGAAAACCGTGATGTGATCGTGGTAGATCCCATGCTAGCAACAGGCAATAGCGCGATTGCTGCTGTAAAAGAGGTTAAAGAGACTAACCCGAAATCCATTAAATTTTTATGCTTGCTTGCGGCTCCAGAAGGAATCACGGCTTTTCATGAGGAACATCCGGACGTTATTGTTTATACCGCTGCTGTTGATGAAAGCATCGACCAAAAAGGTTATATCTTGCCTGGTCTGGGTGATGCAGGGGACCGACTTTATGGGACGAAATTGCATAATTAAAGTGTAATGGATTAGCCTTAAGAACCGGTAATAAATCAGCCCTATCTGTAGCCCTATTTGGCAAAGTTTGGGGAAGGCATGGCAAAAAAACCTCATATAGACAGCTATGCTGCCTTTTTTGCCATATTTCCTCGCAATCTATGCTCAAATCTAACCTTTTGTGCCAAATTCCTCAGATGGAACTGAGCTACTTGATAAAGTTTAGTTGCGAAGCCTATCCTCTTTTTTAATAGAGATATCCAAACGGTCATCGACTTTAGGTTGGTAGCATTGCAGGGGGTTACCTGATTCACAAACGATTGGTCCTCCTTCAACTTTATCTGCCAGTGCACTACCAACAACGAGTAGGGATAGAACGCAGGATTGTTGGGAACCCAATGTAAATGGACTAAAGCAATATCCGGGCGAAGCGATTTGGCTGACCCCCCTGATAGGTGTCATTAGCAATGTGTGGGGTGCATCGGATTGATTGACAACCAAGTATTCAATTCTCGCTGTTTCTGTACGCTTCACAGAGATTGATGTTTTTGTTAAGGGGATAAAAGCCCATAAAGGGATACCTGCTTGTGCTGGACTAGTCAATAAAAACACGCTAAGACTCGCCAGCAGTTTCATTAAAGGCGACACAATTTTCATGATCAGGTGTCCTTATGCAATATAAGTCATATTAAATAAAATTCCATTTGTATAAAGATGATTGAGTGCTAGCCCCCTTTTTCCCACCGATTGCCCGACAGCTTGCCCCAATTGGCTTTTACCCCAGTCAGCAAACTGGTATGCAAACCCAATTTGCCAATTATTCATGACTTGCCGTTGGAGACCTACTTCAATGTTGTAGGTAAATGCATTTTTTGTGTAAGCATAAAAATTATTATTGGGTAAGGCTTCAGGGATAAGGGGGGCGTTTGAAAATTCATTTGCATTATTAAACCCTACACCAGCACTTCCGCCGATCCAAGGTGTTACAAATAAATTCATATCTGCTAGCAATCTGCCCTTTAACGTGACTTGTGAGTGCCTCAATTGATAATGGTAAATATGATTACTGAAGAGTGGGTTGGCATCATCCAGGATAACACCTGAAAGCCTGGTATAACTTACGAGGGCTGCTGCAACGCCCATTTGCGCTTGCAGGATGTTAAATAGCGGGCGTTGTATCCCTAAAAAAATTTCACCCTCGACAACAGAATGGTTTGCCCTGCGAACAGTGTAAGTTTTTTGAATCTCGGGGGTTAAACTAAGTGTCTGAGTTCTTCCGTTTTGAGTCCATTGCGGGCCTACACTTAAGCCAATTAATGGAGACCATGAAGGTGTGGGCTTCGCCTCTCCTGCAGTTCCTCCGAAAACGATTGAAGAGAAGAGGCTTAGTAACGCCAGTGAAAAACCCTTTTTTGTCATGTTATCCCTCTTAGTTAAATGTTCGCCGTTGGCGCCTACTATACTAATACAGAATTTGAGTTTAAGCATTGTTAAAAGCAATGGAAATCATGTTAGATTACTTTTTTCTTTGCCTTATTTCTTAGCTTTATTTTGTTACTCAAATTCAGCTACTCTATTATTCAGGTGAACTTGTGTACTGACATAATGAACAAAAAAATTAAGACTATTACAAAAGAGGCAATTTATAAAGGTTATTTGCAACTCTACAAATATGATCTAGAAATTCCGAGCTTTGATAATAAAAAAGAACATATTGGCTCTAAGAAACGCGAAATTGTTGAGACCCATGATTCAGTCCTTGTGCTTATCTATGCGCCAATGATTGATAGCCTAGTCATGTGCCGAGAATTTCGCCCGGGTGTTTTTTTTAATGCAAACGAAGATGCTCCTTTTATTCTTGAATGCGTCTCAGGAACAATTGATTCTCAAAAAAAACCAGAAGAAACCGCAAAAATGGAAGTCCTCGAAGAGACAGGACTTAAGGTGGATTCAGTGAAATTGATCGCAGCTGCTTACAAGAGTCCAGGCATTTTAAACGAAAAAGTATATATCTATTATGCTGAAATAGGCGGCGCTCCTGAAAATGGAATACACGGCGTAGGGGATGAGGAAATCCTGACCCAGATCATTCCGCGAAAAAAGGTTTACGAGTTAATGGATGAAATGAAAATTGTCGATGCAGCTACGTTGATTGCATTGAATTGGTTTAGGGTAAGGAATGCCTAAAACCTAGCTCTTATTTTCATCGTTATTGAACTTATTTTCTTGTAATAGGTCAGCCACAGTTCTATTGCTTTTATTTTTCCAAATCATACCCTGCGTTCACCCAGCCCGTTGATCCTGTCTCTAAAGAATAAACTTGATCATATCCCATGTTTTGTAAACTATCTGCTACAAGTGCGCATCGGAATCCCCCGCTACAGTAAACAACAATAGGTGTATGCGGATCTGGAATTGCTTTTTCGATGTCACGTTCAATAATTCCTTTACTCATATGGATCGCGGTAGGAATATGCCCCGAGGGCCATTCATTCTCTTCGCGAACATCAATCACGGTAAGAGGCTCGTGATTATCAATTTTGCGTTTAAGCATTTGAGGCGTTATTTCATTGATTCGTTTTTTGGCGGCGGCGACCAAGGCTAAGAACTGCGGCGAATGTTGTTTCATTAGCTGTGCTCCAGAAGAACTTTTTTTAAAGAATACAAGCTTTTTCCAACGATTGGAATTTTTAGTGCTGTTCAAAATAGTCTGGAGGGACACCATAAATTGAACAGGCTAATTTTTTGTTTGATTTTTTCTCCCACTCAGGATTGTCTAGTACCTCGATGGCGTTTTTATAGCCTGTTTCGAGACGATATTCGATTGCTGAGCGAATAAAATTATAATCTTTAAAGGAGTGTGTAAAAGGGGTACCGCGATAAATTATATGTACTACACTAAAGCGTTTTTCGTGGCCTAGCGTTAGCAACTGTTGAATTTCTGGGTTGGCTTTGGCTTCGGGCGTCAGGTGCTCGCCTAGGATTTGGATTGCCGTTTGTAAATTTTGCCGGCTGGTATAGACGTTAGTCAGCCGACGAGAATGACTAGCGTACCGGATGTCTTTCTGACGTTCTTCAAGTTCGTCCATGGTTTCAGGTAAGCGCCCTTTCAGGCTGAAACAATCCACAACAAAACAAAGGGTATCTTGTTCTGGTAAAGCGTCGAGAACAGTCACTAGTGGTGTGTTGGCATAAATACCACCATCCCAATAATAATCTTCTCCAATTTTGATAGCAGGGAACCCGGGTGGAAGAGCACCACTCGCCATGACGTGTTCGGTTGTGATTTTAATTTTTTGATTATTAAAAAATTCCATATCCCCGGTTACTACATTCACTGCCCCCAGACAAAGGGTCACCTCTTTTGCATTGATTCGATCAAAATCAATCAATCGCTCCAAAGTACTATGTAACTCCGAAGTATCATAATAGCTCAACTGATCTGGTGTGTTGTGTGAGAAGATTGTTGGTGGAATGGGGCGAGGCTTGAAAAAGCCATCTAGTCCAAAAAACAACGAGTATAAAGCGCCCATACGATTATGCAAATGATGGATAGGATCAAACGATAGGTGGTTTGGTAATTCATCACACCAGATTCTGGGTGTGATCATATTCCAAAATTCTTCTAATTTGTCGAGTTGTTTGGCACGGGAATTCCCTGCGATGATGGCGGAGTTGATGGCACCAATAGAAACCCCTGCAAGAAAATTAGGATGGTAGCCCCGTTCATGAATGGCGCGAAAAGCCCCCACTTGATAAGCGCCTAGAGCCCCTCCGCCCTGGAAGACACAAGCAACTCGTTCATAAGTTTGTTTTTCTTTTGTGGCCTGGGCAGGTTTATTAATTAGACCAAGGGCTTTTTTATGAGGTTCTTGCTTGGTTGTTTTCGTGGTTTTTGCCATAGATAACCTTCTTTTCCTTAATCCCATATTTTAGAAGTATATACCGAGTGGTAATTTTGTGATAACCCGAATGAAGGGATATTTTGTTTAAGGCATCTTAACGATTTCTAAATCGACTAGTGCTTGAGTAAGGGGAAGTAAGGGTAAGCCTAAAATAGTGCTGTCGCTTCCTTGAACTTCCTTGAATAACCATTTTGCTGCTCCTTCATAATGATAGGCACCGCAACTGTGGTAGGGTTTGGCCAAGCGTAGATAACCTTCTATCGTACTATCGCTCAGCCCATGCATTGTCAGTGTGGCAATGTCGTCATTTTGCCAAACAACGTTACCATTCTGGGCGATGCACGTGGTTGCTATCAGCTGGTGGGTTTTGCCGCTGAGCAAGCGAAGTTGATTAACTGCATTAGCGTGAGTCAGTGGTTTGTCGAGGTACTGATTACCGATGACACAGAGCTGATCAGCTGCGATAACAAAATAGTTAGGATAGCGATAACTCACCTCCAACGCTTTGGCGTTGGCGAGGTGAAATGCCAGATCTAACCAATTGTTTGAATTAAAATTTTTCTTAAGTTTTTCTTCATCGCAATGAGACGGGATTACTTCAAAACGTAAGCCTATAGAACTTAATAGGTTAGAGCGGGCACTCGATGCCGAAGCTAAGATTAGGGGATGTTGTTGGTTGATAAACTCAGACATAAGCAGCCACTGCAGCCATTAGGCCAAAGCCAATGATAACAAAACTAAAATCACCTAAGTTACAGCAGCGTTCAACCATCACACAACGCTCTAGGCCATGTAACGTACCTAAATAGAGAAAGGTGCCCGCCGAGGCAGCGATTAGAATAGGATCGAAAAGGGAATTGGTCTCCACACCATGGCCGAAATACCAGCCAAACAGAATTCCGAGCGGTGTCATTAAACTGAAGCTAAGGAAGAACCATAAACTTTGTGAAGTCGTTAAGGTACTTTTATTCAGTTGCACCGCAATAGCGAAGCTTTCTGCCCATTTATGGGTAATAATTGCTAAAAACAACATGATGACCATTGAATTGCTATGATTCAAACCCAATGCTGTGCCCAACATGATTGAATGAACGGACAGCATGCTCCAGGCAAGGATAGCAAAGGTTGGATGAGCGGCATTTTCATGGTGGTAGATTTCTTTTCCTAAGTGTTCGAACCATAGAAAGAATAAGAAAACTGCGCCGGAAATAATATAGGCCAGGGGATATTGGTAGCCCATCTCAAGAAATAAAGCATTCGCTTCGGGAAGCATATGAAGGAGGGCCGCACCTAAGAAAACACCTGTTGCTAAGGTTTCCCCGACAGGAAAATCGAGGTGCTTATCGTCTTTAACCCGTTTTTTGAAGGGATACCAGCCCGCGAGCAAAATGACTATAACCGTGATTATGGCAAAAACTAATTTTAAGTTACCCGTGGACATAGGCGCTCTCTCTATGGTAAGTGCTCAGCCTCGAATAAAACAGTAATAGGGAACTGAGCGATTACTCTTTATTAAGCTTGCACGACATTAATGGGGTGTCGATTAAGAAAATGAATAATATTTTCACACACCGCTTTTAGCAAGCGTTTTCTTGTAGTAAAAGATGCCCAAGCCATATGCGGGGTAATAAAGCAGTTGTTGAATTGCAATAAGGGATTATCTGCTGCAGGAGGTTCTTGACTCAGCACGTCAAGGTAGGCAGCGGCAATTTGTTTGTGCTTTAAAGCCTGCGCCAAATCGGCTTCATCGATTAATCCCCCTCGGCTTGTATTGATTAAAATACTGGTTGGCTTCATCTGGCTTAGGGTATCACTATTAATAATTCGTTGTGTTGTTTCGTTAAGAGGACAGTGCAAGCTCAATATGTCAGCGCGATGTAAAAGTTCAGACAAGGAAACCGATTGGGCAAAGGAGCTCTGGAAACCGGAGGGCTTGTAGCTAATAACCTGCATACCCAATGCGGTAGCGATCAAAGCAACTTTTTGTGCAACACTACCAAAGCCAAGTAATCCTAAAGTTAAGTCAGTTAACTCAATAATGGGGTTTAGCCAGTAAGAAAAATAAGGCTGAGACTGCCAGCCGCCTCTTTTAACAGATTGTGTATGAAGCTCTATATGGTTGGTGTGTGCAAGCATTAAAGCAATAACATGTTGGGCGACACTGTCGGTGGCGTAGCTAGGAACATTCGTAACCACAATGCCTCGTTTAGCCGCAGCAACGACATCAATATTATCAACGCCAGTCGCGGTTTCACCGATGTAGCGCAATTTGGGTAAGTGAGCAAAATGGGAATCGTTTAATTTCACTTTATTGACCAGAATTATCTCTGCCTTTTGAGAGCGTTCAATAATTTGTTGGTCTGTAGTGGTTTGATCAAAAAGGGAAACTTGTCCTATTTCATGCAGTTTGTCTAAGTTAAGACCATCGTTAATTAAAGGTTTAGCATCCAGGAATACGACATTAGGGAGTTTCACGATTAATGACCTCATGCATGCTAATTAGACGTACTTGCTTTATGTCATCATGTGATTTTAAGTCTTGCTGGATATATTCCCTTAACGCTTGCCAGGCTGTGAAATCTTTAGCACATTCAAGCTCAATAATCATTTTGCCGTCGAGATAATGGAGTGTCCAAGTTTGTAAGTCCGGGAATTTTTTTTTCCATGCTAAAAATAACTCGTCATGTAAGGTTTTGCGATTTTTCAGATGGATGGAAGGACAACATTGTTCATCGTCTTCGGGATCCACGTGTACAGTTACATCTTTAACCGCATCGAGCTGTTCGACTAAAATCTTGTCGACATGTTGCGCAATATAATGTCCCTCTGATACCGAGATGTAAGGATTTACGAGAATATGGACATCAATGAAAATATCACCTCCCATCGACCGACTGCGGAGTTGATGAATTTTTTCTACTCCATCAACGGATTGGATGATTTGCTTGATCTTTTCTAGCATGCTTGGTTCCACAGCACTATCGACTAGTTCTTTTACACTGTTCCAACCGTAACTCATTCCCATTTTAATAATCATGAAGCCGACGATTATCGCAGCGATCGCATCGAGATAGGAAAAGCCGAACAAGCTTCCTAGTAAACCCAGAGCCACGACAATAGATGATGCGGCGTCAGAACGATGGTGCCAAGCGTTGGCAATGATTAAAGACGATTGAATGCGTTTACCGATGTGATGGGTATAATGAAATAAACCTTCGTTAGCGACTATCGATAACATGGCGATAGGAAGTGCGAATAACCCTGGTTTTTCAACGGCATAATTAATCAACTCGTCAAATGAATCCCAGGCAATTCCTGCACCAGCCAGAATTAGCAGAACCGCTAAGAGCAAGGTAGCAGCGGTTTCTATGCGTTGATGACCGTAAGGATGCGAAGCATCGGCATCTTGGCTTCCGTACTTGGAGGCAAAAACAACCATGAAATCAGTAAGTAGATCCGAAAAAGAATGAACGCCGTCGGCAACGAGGGCGTGAGAGTGGTAGAAATAGCCTCCAACTATTTTGATACAGCCTAAAAGCGCATTAGTCATTGCTCCAATCAGGGTAATCCTTTTTGCCTGCTGATATCTCTCTTGCTGAATCATGCATTGTCCTTTACCAGTTGTAGAGTAATATGAAATTCACCATTAATTTCTTTACATTCAATGAGTTGATGCCCATTAATACGGCACCAACAGGGCAGATCATGCTGGGCGCCAGGATCGGTTGCAATGACAGTAATGGTATCACCATGTTGCAGTTTTTTGCTCATATTTTGCGTTTTTATGACTGGCATCGGACAGAGTAATCGTCTGGCATCTAATTCATAATGGGGCATTGTTATCTCACAAATACCAATCTTGTTGAATTTCATCAGCACGCATTGGCTGTACTTTTAAAATTTGCGACTTGCCATCAGGATAGTGCAAATCAATTTTAATCTCCGGTTCTTCACGACCTGAACAAAACCGCCCGGCAATTCGTGCACAAGTTACTAAATCATCCTCGTTAGGTTGACCTTCGATTAAAATCATCGGGCCACGATGTTCCAAGGCTTGCATATGGATAAACTGCTTACGATAGCCCGTTAAAAAATTACTTTCTGATTCGTCTCGGGCGATGATCATTTTATAGTACGGGCTAAGGCGCAAATGCCTTCCTGCTTTTAAGAGAATAATGTCTTCCATGTCATAATCACGCGTCCCACGATGCTCCCACATATCCCGTAGGCGGCGAGTGTAATTTTCATCGGTTAATACACAGCACCCACCTGCAGGTTGAGCAAATTCTTCAATGGCCATCGATGCGGCAAGGTTAAGTTGGGGCTTGCGATTACGGCCTCTGAAATCATAAAGTGCATCGCGATTAACCCAACCCTCTCGCTCAGGTAATGTGGGTGCAAGAAGTTTGGCGCACAAAGGACGTAATAGGCGATCTTCTGCCCCGGATTTCTGGGCAACAATAGGCATAGTAGCACTGCGCTGTGATTTGGGGCGCTGGCCTATCACTTCGCCAGTGATAATAAAATCAAAACCCTGTTGCAACATCCATTGATAGGCTTGTTGCACCATGAAAATTTTACAGTCCAAGCAAGGATTAACATTTTTCCCATAACCAAATTTAGGATTAAGAAGCACATTCTTATAGGGTTCAACAATATCGATTATATGAAGTTTAATTCCAAGTTGTTCCGCCACCCATAAAGCGTCATTGCGTAAGGGTTTCCCCGTTTTTGGGTTGCGAATTGCCGATGTGTGTCCTGAATGACAAAATCCAGTATAGAAATTTATCCCTTCAACATAAATACCTTGCTCTTGCATGATTTTTACAGCCAGCATAGAGTCTAGGCCGCCAGAAATCAGCGCTACCGCTTTACGTTTTAAAGACATGAGAAAACCTGATAATAAAATGGCCAATATTTTACCTAAATACGTAGGGTTAATCTATAGAAATCAGCCCTTCCTATGGATGAAGAAATTATGGTGCCGCATTTAGCTTGAATTGGTAAGTTCTCGGGCAACTCGACTTTGAGCTTTATTTTCAAGGTGTTTTACATTCTTTACACAGGATTATCCACAGATTTTGTGGATAAAGCGTTTCGCTTGAATATGAGCAAAAAAGTAAGAAAGTCCTTATCCATACTGGGCTGGGTAAAAAATCAAGATCAAAAAACATTATTTTTTAAATGGAGGATGAGAAAGTTATCCACAAGTTCTAATTGAACGAAGATGAGAATCAGCTCAGCTATCTTAGCTAAAGAAAAAATGAAAAAACAGTCTTGACTGAAATTTTTTAAAATATTTATTTCTTGTGATGGATCTTGACTTGGATAAAAAATAGTAAGGAATGTCCCTGAATTTTTTTTGCACACCAAAAAACTTCAGGACCACTGCCTAGTTAAATACTGACCGTTTAGCTTTGCAGGAACTGTTCGAAATCTCCAAGCCAGCGTTTCGCAATGATGCGGGCGAGTTCAAGATTATGCAGGATTAAATCTTTTGCCATTGAAGCCACTATGGTCAAGAGATTCTGATCGCGCTGTAAGTCAGCAATTTTAAATTGATGGTAACCTGTTTGCCTGGTACCTAAAATTTCACCTGCCCCTCTCAGGTATAAATCTTTTTCTGCAATGATAAAACCATCCGTGGTTGCTCGCATAACACGCAAGCGCGCTGCACCTAATTCCGATAAAGGGGATTGATAAAGTAATAGACAATGGGATTGAGTATTGCCTCGCCCAACTCGACCACGCAATTGATGGAGCTGGGATAATCCCAAACGTTCTGCATTCTCAACAATCATTAAGCTGGCATTAGGGACGTCGACCCCTACCTCGATGACCGTTGTGGCGACAAGTAAATCAATTTCACCTTGTTTAAAAGCCGCCATGGTCGCTTCTTTTTCCACTGTTTTCATACGCCCATGCACGAGACCTACCCGCACTTGGGGCAATTGCTCCTGTAAGTTTGCGGCAGTGGCTGTCGCAGCCATACATTGCAATTTTTCTGATTGTTCAATCAAGGTACATATCCAATAAGCTTGTCGTCCACTGGCAATTGCAGTGTGAAGCCGGTGGATGATGGATTCTCTTTTTTCTTGATTGATTACCGCAGTTGTCACGGGTGTTCGTCCTGGGGGTAATTCATCGATAATAGAGAGGTCCAAATGTGCGAACTGAGTCATTGCAAGTGTTCTGGGGATAGGGGTTGCGGTCATGAGTAATTGGTGCGGAATCAGATTAGCTTTCTGGCCTTTTTGTTGAAGAAGCAAGCGTTGTTCGACACCAAAGCGGTGCTGCTCATCAATGATAACCAAACCGAGCTTTGCGAAAGCAACTGCTTCTTGAAAGAGTGCATGGGTACCAATAAGCAAATGGCACTGGTGGTTTGCCAGTTGAGTCAAGATTTCCCGTCGTTCACTGAGTTTCATTTTGCCACTGAGTCTGCGGCAATTGAGGCCAAGCGGCGTAAACCAGGTTTGTAAATTCACTGCATGCTGCTCACTTAATAATTCGGTGGGAGCCATGAAAGCAACTTGATAACCATTAGCAATGGCTTGTAAAGCCGAAAGTGCTGCAACGACCGTTTTTCCCGAACCCACATCACCCTGAACTAATCGGAGCATGGGTTTTGTTTGCTCCAAATCTTGGGCAATTTCATCAACTACTCGGCGCTGAGCAGCGGTTAAGCTAAAAGGCAATTGTTTAAGGAACCGTTTCTGTGAATGGTAATCAATAGCGATAATTGGTGCACTTAGATTGCTTCGATGAAGTCTGGCAAATTGCATGCTTAATCGTTGGGCTAACAGTTCGTCAAAAGCAAGTCGTTGCAGGGCAGGGTGCGAACCGTCTTCCAAAGCCTGTAGAGAAATATCAGGAGGTGGATTATGGAGCAATTCTAGAGCCTCGGCTAAAGGACAGAAATGATGTTTTTCCAAAAGTTCCGGGCTCATCCATTCCAGGCTGATTAACTGGTCCCGATAATTCACTAAAGCAAGCTTGACTATTTGGCGCAGCCGGGTTTGGGTTAAGCCTTGGGTGGTGGGATAAATGGGGGTTAATGTTTCATCCACATTAAAGTCATTTTCGTTTGCAATTAATTGGTACTCGGGATGAATCATCTCCAGGGTATTTGCAAATTCGCGTACCTCGCCGAAAGCACTAATCATATAGCTTTCATTGAGCGCTTTAACCTGTTGTTTGTTAAAATGAAAAAACCGCAATTTTAAAATGCCAGTTTTATCTTCCACATAACAATAAAGCATCATGCGCTTGCCGTATTTAATTTCGGTTTTACATACCCTGCCTGCAATAACACACCAGTCATTGGGACGTAAATCACAAATCGGCGTAATCCGCGTTCTATCCTGGTAACGATAGGGCAGATGAAACAAGAGATCAGCTATTGTATTTATTCCGCATTTGCTAAGTTTAGCATTTAGGGTTGGACCTACGCCGGGTAGTGTTTCACAAGATTGCTGAAGCACGAGATTCTTAAATTCAAAGAAAAAAACTGATAATAGCAGGAAAATAAGTTAGAGTTGATAGTTAAGACTCGATAATCCGGGCTGCGCTATTTTTGCAGGAAATGATTAATTGGAGTAAAAGCATGAATAACCGTACCGTTACTTTTACGGCGGGATTAATTTTAATGTGGATTATTGGTTATTTGCTTATTATTGGCCGCAATTTATTGATTCCGATTGTAATCGCTATTTTCATTTGGCACTTGCTGAACACTGTCAGGGAAGGAGTGCAGCGTACTCCCTTCATTGGTTCCCGCCTACCTTATTGGCTAAGTATGTTTTTGGCTTTAGCTATTGTTGCCGTTTTTATAAAAATTTTAATCGATATCATTTCCAACAATGTGAGTGAAGTAATTGCCGCTGCCCCTCGTTATCAAGAGCATCTGAATAAAATATATAATATGATTGATCAGCGTTTTCATATCAAAGCATTGGTATCTGTCGACCAATTTCTCAAGAGCTTAAGTGTCCAGGGTATGATAATGAATATCTATGCTGTTTTTAGCGCCATCACGAGTTCCGCAGTATTGATTACACTTTATGTCGGCTTTTTATTTGTAGAGCAGCATTTTTTCCGGGAAAAACTCGATGCACTTTTTCCCCATAAAGAACATCGGGATTTGGTAAATAATATCATGGGCCATATCATTAATGATACGCAAATCTATTTAGGTTTGAAGACATTATTGAGTCTTATTACAGCCACATCCAGCTGGATTATAATGAGAGCAGTAGGTCTGGATTTTGCCGAATTTTGGGGATTATTAATCTTTTTTCTTAACTTTATCCCTAATATTGGTGCAATCGTTGCCACGGCTTTCCCTGCTTTACTGGCATTAATCCAATTTGAGAGTTGGTGGCCATTTCTAATCGTTACTTCAGGCATCGTGGCCATACAATTTGTAATCGGTAATTTAGTTGAGCCGCGGTTTCTTGGAAAATCATTAAATTTAAGTGCACTTGTAATTTTATTTTCTTTAGCCTTATGGGGGGCAATTTGGGGTATTTTAGGGATGTTCCTTTCTGTGCCGATTACCGTAATGATGATGATTATTTTTGCTCATTTTGAGTCGACAAGGCCTCTGGCAATCTTGTTATCTCAGGATGGACAAATCAAAAAAGCCTACGAAGCAATATAAGGGGGCATCATGCAAAAATCAAATCAATTGATTCACGAACTTAGCCCTTATCTACAACAACATGCCCATAACCCAGTTAATTGGTACCCTTGGGGTAAAGAGGCGCTAGAGAAAGCTCAAAAGGAAAATAAGCCTATCCTACTTTCGATTGGTTATGCTGCTTGCCACTGGTGTCATGTGATGGCGCACGAATCGTTTGAAGATAAGGAAACGGCAGATTTAATGAATCAGTTCTTTATCAACATTAAAGTAGATAAGGAAGAGCGCCCTGATTTAGATAAAGTCTATCAAACTGCGCATAATCTTTTGAATCAACAAAGTGGTGGTTGGCCATTAACGGTTTTTTTGACCCCTGATCTAACTCCTTTTTTTAGTGGGACTTATTTTCCACGCGAAGCCCATTTTCAATTGCCCTCTTTTAAACGAGTTTTACACCTTATTGCTGATCTTTACCAGCATAAACCAAATGAAATTAAACAGCAAAACCAAGAAGTAATTCGCATCTTACAACAGCAACAACCTTTTATTTCTGACACAAATTTAAATGAAAAGCCTTTAGAGCTTTGTTTGGCTAATTTGCAACAGAACTTTGATAAGGATAATGGGGGATTTGGCGGTGCACCTAAATTTCCTCAAGCGAGTAAACTGGATTATTTGTTGCGTGAAATATCGCCCATGGCTTTTTCCACATTAATGCATATTGCGGAAGGGGGCATTTATGATCAGCTAGCTGGCGGTTTTTATCGTTATTCAGTAGACAAAAACTGGAACATTCCGCATTTCGAAAAAATGCTTTACGACAACGGCCAATTGTTATCACTCTACGCGCTAGCTAGTAAGCAATATAAAGAGCCTTATTTTATGGAAATTGTTCGTGAAACATCAGAATGGGTACTAGCGGAATTGCAAGCATCGGAAGGAGGTTTTTTTTCCAGTTTTGATGCGGATTCCGAAGGCGAAGAGGGGAAATTTTATCGTTGGGATAAGAAAGAAATTCAACGGTTGCTCTCTTCGCAGGAATTTGAAGTTGTAAAGCGTTATTTTGGGTTAGATAACCCCCCAAATTTCGAAGGTTATTGGCATCTTTATGTAGCCTGCTCTTTAGAGAAAACAGCAAAATTATTAAACATTAGCCAGGATGAGGTTAAAGAGAGATTGCTTAGCGCAAAAGGAAAATTGTTAAAGGCACGAAGGATGCGGCCTCGACCTTTTCGCGATGAGAAAATTTTAACTTCATGGAACAGTCTCATGATTAAAGGTTTGTTGTTGGCGGGTGCTCTTTTAAACGAGGGGCGATTTATCGCCTCTGCGCAACAAGCGCTTCATTTTATTAGACAAAAAATGTGGCAAAATGGCTATTTGCTGGCAAGCTATAAAGAAGGGAAAGCCTATCTCTCTGCTTATTTAGATGATTATGCTTTTTTGTTGGATGCATTGATCACATCCCTCCAGATAACTTGGGATTCGAATCAATTAAATTTTGCTGTTGCTATTGCTGATCGAATGCTTGAGTCGTTTTCAGATAAAAATTCTGGTGGGTTCTTTTTTACCCCCGAAAATCATGAAACCCCACTTTACCGCCCGAAAACCATGATGGATGATGCGATTCCAGCGGGTAATGGGGTTATAGTGCGCGTACTCCTTGTGTTAGGGCATTTGGTCGGTGAATCCCGCTATTTAAATGCTGCAGAAAAAACGCTGAAGGCTGCTTGGCCATCTCTACTGCGCTATCCAGCTGAGCATTGCGCTCTATTGCTAGGCTTAAAAGACTTCTTAAAACCCCCGCAAATCATTATCATTCGGGGGGATGAAAAGGAAATCAAAGCTTGGCAAGACGACGTGCAGTCAATCAACAATTACACTTTTGCTATTCCGGCAGAAACCACCGATCTTCCTAAGGCACTTGCTTTAAAAAAGGCGCAAGGTCCAGGTTGTGCTTATGTTTGTCGGGGTACCCAATGTGAGGCAGTTATCACCGAAAGAAAGAAACTTAAGGATTCCAAGCAATACGGTTAGGTGTGCTAAACTTTGAGAAAACTGGCCTAAAGGACTTATCAGTGAAAACGATATTAATTACCGGTTCAAACCGAGGGTTAGGACTAGAATTCACTAAGCAATTAACTACCCAAGGAGAAAATGTTATTGCCACCTGCCGTCAACCACAGAGGGCAGAGATACTTCAGGAGCTAGCTAAAAGGAATGAAAATCTTTCCATCATTACCCTAGATGTTAGCGATGATCAGAGCATTGCCAGAGTGATTAATATGCTTGGCGATACCCCTATTGATTGGCTTATCAATAATGCCGGCATTACAGGAGAGCAAGGGGTTACTATTGGTAATATTACCCGAGATAATTTTCTCAATGTAATGAATGTGAATTGTTTAGGTGCCGTAAAAGTTAGTGAAGCATTATTGCCCAATCTCCAAAAAGGGGAAGATAAGTTAATTATTTGCATGAGCTCCCGTTTAGGGACGATCTCAGATAATCAGTGGGGGCGTGCTTACGCTTATCGCGCTAGTAAAGCGGCTTTGAATTGTGTCATGCGCTCATTTGCTGTGGATGTTGCTAATTTAGGAGTAAAGGTTCTATTGCTTCATCCTGGTTGGGTAAAAACTGAATTGGGAGGACCACTCGCTGAGATTGATGCACCCACCAGCGTCGCTTCCATGTTAAAAGTCATTGAAGCGAGTAAAGCAGACGCTCACGCTGAAGTTTTACACACCTATGACGGTAAAACAGTCGATTGGTAAGTAAGGCCCATACTAAGGAGGAGTTCAGGCCTTCCCGATGTCTTCTCGCAAGATATGCCTCAATAGGGGCTGATGTTTTACTTATTGACATGCGCCTCTTAAGTCGATATCCCAAACATCCACAACGATACCTTTACTGACGACATAAAATTTATCGTATAAATTAATCGTTGGATCACAATGAGGGACGATCAACTCGAGCACGTCTTTATTGGTGGGCAATGGTCCGTTATCTGTTGTCATGATTTTTCCATGTTCGTCCCCGAAACCACCCCAGTCATAGATAAGGTGAGGGTGGCTGATAATTTTCGGCTTTATATGCAGATCAACATAAATTGCTTTAGTTCCTGCATCAACAGTCACGTGTTCGTTGCGGTTACTGGAAATTACTGTCGTGAGTAAAGACATCGCATGTTGGAAATTGTCGAAGCGCTCTGGGTGTGCTTTTGAGCCAATCGTTGCATATTCAACATCCATCACAGTATAAGAGCCAGGTTGAATCTCGGTAATTTCGGATGCAGCGATATCAATATCATAAGTCCCAGTCCCGGAGCCTGTGAGAATATCACAGGGAAGCCTGTCATTGCGAAAATCGATTACGATCTCACTGGCGAGCTGCATGATTTGTAAAGATCGCTCTTTACGCTCTTCATAAGAAAAAATATGCTGTAAATTACCAGCATAACATTGGATGCCTTTGAGATTTAGCCATTGAGAGCGCGCAATTTGACGCCCTAAATCTAAGGCAAGATGCGGCTTTATTCCTGTTCTACCGATTCCTGGATCAACATCGACCAACACATTAATTTTTTGCTGAATTAAGGCTCCGGCTTCATTCAACTCAGCTAAATTTTGCTGGTTATCCAAAACCACCATGGTGTCAGGCGCTTTTTTCAAGCAGTTCAGCAATCGAGTGATCTTGTATTTGCTTACAATAGGCGAGGTAATTAAAATGCCTCTAAGCCCTTTGTTAATCAGTATTTCAGCTTCCGAAACTTTTGCCACACTAAGGCCAATTGCCCCATGTTCAATCTGTAACTTAGCTAACTGACTGCATTTGTGTGTTTTGCAGTGAGGTCTTATATTAACCTTGTTTTTAATCGCATGTTGTTGCATTTTTTTTAAGTTAAAGAAGAGCTTTTCGCGCTCAATAACTAAGCAGGGGGTATCCAATTCTGCTTTTGGTAGCCCAACGAATTGTTTTGTCATGGTGGTTAGAAGGGAGGCTCAATTTTTGAGAGAATTACAAGAAAGATACCTGATAAGAAATGCCAAAAAAAGGCCTTGATTTAAAAAAAATCAAGGCATTATGAAAATTATTCGATTTCAGGATAAATGACTGAATTTTTATGATCGGCGTACCAGATATCTTCTTCACTTAACGTAGTCTCGATAAGTTCAATTGGTGTCCCATATTCAGCAATCATTGCCACTTTGAAGCCAGGGAAAGGTTCGTAAGGTTCTAAGATGACTTCTTTTCCAGCAATAGCCGCAGCAATACTATCCACTTTGAAAGCGACATGTGTTTTGGTCTTAATCAAAGGATGTAATGGGCAATCAGGTTCAAAGCGATGATATTGAACGCGGTACTCACTGTTTTCTCCCCCGCTGGTATACATTTTAAAAGTTGAACTGTAACGTTCGCCTGGTTGGGGTATTTCAGTAGGGATACCAATATGATGAAACTGATAATTTATCGTTTTGATAGTCATCGTTAACTCCCATTTTTGTCGATAGATTAATTATATTATTTGGGAAAAAAACTTGTAAATTGATATAAAATTCATTCATTATGAACTACAGGTTCATAATGTTTATTTTTAATGATGTATAACTTTCGTCAAATTAATTGTTTTTTAAAAGTGGCTGAATTAGAGAGTTTTTCTCTGGCAGCAGCTCTTTTGCATTTAAGCCCTACAGCAGTGAGCAAACAGATTAAGCACCTTGAAGAAATCATAGGGCAACAGTTGTTTTTACGAACGACGCGAACCGTACGTTTAACCGAATTTGGCCATTTATTTTATGAGAGGTGTAAATTAGTCGATGAACAGATTACAGCAGTAAGCCAATTGATTGAATCGAACAAAGGGCAGCCACAGGGTGAATTAAAAGTTCTGGTATCAACCATTACTTCAAAGGAGTGGGTGCTTCATCATTTACAAGACTTCGTCACAAAATATCCACTGCTTCAGCTTGAGCTTATTTTTTCAGAGCAAGATGAAGCACTTTCTCGAGTAGATATTGATATTATGGTTGGTTTTCCTGTGATCCCGCCTGCCACTGAATCGCTTAAATATCGGAAAATGTTTAGTTGTAATAATATCCTTTGTGCATCTAAAGAGTTTATAAGGGACTATGGTCAGCCATTGACACCAGAGGATTTACCTCATTTTAAGATAATTTCTCATAGCTTGCGCAAACCGGCCCATTTTTTGCCCCTGGCAGATGGGGGGCGCCTACGTTGTGCAAAACCAATCATTTATATGAACGATTTTGATGCACTGAATAAGGCTTGTTTAGCCGGTATTGGTTTATTTCTAACTGGAGATAGTTTAGTTAAAGAGTGGTTGGATAATGGGCATTTAATTCAGATATTACCCGAATATCGCTTTCGTCATTACGAAATTTTTATGTTCTACCGCGCCTATGACTACGAATTACCAAAAATAAGAGCTTTTCTTGATTTTTTTACTGAGCGTTTGCCGCAGCAACTAGGCTAGCTGCCTACAGCGCTTTGCAACCGGCATTAAAAAAGCGCATAATAGTCGCTTTTTGATGAATTAAAAAACGTTATGAAACAAACTGTCGAACAATTACTCGAACAGGCTCTCGATGCTCTCAAGAAGTCTTCCACTATTCCACAAGATCTTGACGTTGAAATCAAGGTAGAACGTGCTAAAGATAAAAGCCATGGCGATTTCGCTACGAATTTGGCCTTGCTGTTAGCTAAACCGTGTCGCCAAGCGCCAAGGCAAATTGCTGAATTAATCACGAAGCATTTACCAGCAAGCCAAACAGTTGAGCGCATAGAAATAGCGGGTCCCGGCTTTATTAATTTTTTCATGCGCGATGAAGCTCGCTCACAAGTGATTGCTGAAGTATTAAAGCACGGTGAACACTTTGGCCGTAGTAATTTAGGCCAAGGACAGAAAGTGATTTTAGAGTATGTTTCTGCAAACCCAACTGGCCCTTTGCATGTGGGGCATGGCCGAGGGGCTGCTTTTGGCGCTACTCTAGCGAATGTTTTAGCGGCTGCTGGGTTTGATGTAACTAGCGAGTACTATGTCAATGATGCTGGGCGACAAATGAATATACTCGCGGTAAGCGTCTGGCTGCGCTACTTAACCCTAGCTGGTGAGGAAATCATTTTTCCTGCTAATGGGTATCGTGGGGATTATGTTTTAGATATTGCCCAACTTATTCTTGAACAATATCAACGGGAATATGTCCATCCTTGGGTTGAGGTACAACAAGGATTACCACCGGACGAACCGCAAGGTGGCGATAAAGAACTTTACATTGACGCAATGATTGCACGTGCTAGAACGCTTATCGGTGAAGCGAATTTTAAACTGTTTCACAGGCATGCCCTTGAATTTGTATTAGACGATATCAAAGAAGATTTAGCCGAATTTGGTGTCCATTATGATTATTGGTTCTCAGAACAATCCTTGTTGGATGGGGGCGCGATAGATAAAGGGATCCAAGCGTTGAAAGAAGCCAATCATACCTATGAGAAAGACGGGGCATTATGGTTTCGTGCGATGGATTTTGGCGATGAAAAAGATCGTGTGCTGATGAGGGCAAATGGCCATACGACGTATTTTGCTTCTGATGTCGCTTATCATTGGAATAAATATGATCGTGGTTTTGCCCGTGTGGTGGATATTTTTGGTGCTGATCATCATGGTTATGTCACCCGCGTCAGGGCAGCGGTCAGAGCATTAGGCCACGATGATAGCGCTTTAGATGTGGTCTTGGTTCAATTTGCTATTCTTTACCGGGGCGGGGAGCGAGTGCAGATGTCAACGCGAAGCGGTTCCTTTGTCACCCTTCGTGAATTACGTGAAGAGGTAGGTAATGATGCGGCACGCTTCTTCTACATCATGCGTAAACCTGAGCAGCATATGGATTTTGATCTGGATTTGGCAAAATCTGAGTCGAGTGATAATCCTGTTTATTATATCCAATATGCCCATGCTCGAATTAGCTCCGTTTTACGCCAATTGCATGAGCGCGGCTTAAGTTGGGATGAAGCTAAAGGCCTTGAAAACATTGATTTACTGGCTGAGCCGCAAGAAGTGGCTTTAATTTCACTAATTAGCCGTTACCCCGAAGTGATTGAAGCTTCGGCAAAGGCGTGTGAGCCCCATCAACTTGCCTATTATTTGCGAGAATTAGCTACTGGCTTGCACAGTTATTACAATGCAGTACAATTGCTGTGCGAGCAAGAGTTGTTAAGGTCAGCCCGGTTATGTTTATTAAAGGCTGTTCGCCAAGTGCTAAGAAATGGTTTACAACTAATTGGAGTATCGACTCCTGAGAGCATGTGATGGCAAGGGATTACGGAAAAAGAAGGCCAGTAAGACAAAAAAGTAGTGCGCCAAAACAATTGTTCTGGATGCTAGCTTCTTTTCTGAGCGGCTATCTGGCTGCAACTGTATTTGATTTTACCAGCTTAAGCAACTGGGTAAGGACAAATATCCTGGCTCATACGAATGAAAAACCTGAGGTTCAGGTCGCAGCTAAAGAGCCAGAAATACCAAAACCGAAATTTGAGTTTTATACCCTCTTAGCCAAGGGGAATAATACTTCTACTCCTGCATCTAAACCCCCTCTACCTGCCCAGCAGCCAAAACCAATTAGCCAAACAGCAACAACAATAGGTAACGCACCAATTGCGCCAACCGGACAAACAGCAACGCCTACTAAACAACCAGGTACGGTAAAAGTAGCTGTGGTAGAAAGTAAGCCGGTTACTCCTGTAAGCGCAAGCAAAGAAGCCTATCAAATACAAATCGCCTCCTTTAAAAACCGAAAGGATGCTGAGCACATGAAAGCTGCACTGACTTTAAAAGGTTTTGATGTAAGTGTTGTACCTGTCTCACAACCGCAAGGTAATTGGTTCAGAGTTATTGTTGGCCCCTTTGGTTCGCGTATGGCTGCTGAAAAAGCACAGCTAGTCTTGGCACAAAGTGAACGGATTAAGGGAATGATTCGTAAGATGGACGCTTAAGTATTCTAAAGTTTCTCCATCCGAGCTACTTGGGGTGTGTTGACAAATACAACAGACCCTAATCAATTAGGTAGTTAGCCCTTCTGTATGCCGCCGGACAAGCCGCGGCATATAGGCGGCAGGAATGAATTGCCAACAAACCCTCATCGTACTTCACCATTGAAGGGACTGGGATGTAGATGATGTCAACAGCGTGTCATGCTCATTTGGTAATTCCGGTGATCGATTGCGAAGGTGTTGGGTAAGTCCGAAAGAAAAGCTGGAGTCATGCTCAACCGGGGATTGCAACCTACTCTTTTTCTCTGAATAAACGGTCGGATTAACGGCTTCCCCATCCGCCGAATTGTCCATACAATTATTCACAAATAAATGAGAAGCAACCAATAAACTAAACAGCCCAAATAAGGTTGCACCTGCTAACACACAAGTGCTACTCACAGCCAAAGCGGCTCCTGCAGTGAATACAACGGGGAGGGCTAATCCGCCAGTTGCTATTGTGGCAATAAGTACCGCACCGATGAGTAAACTGGTTGCGCCAACGATTAAACCTATAGACAGATCGGAAGCTAAAAGTCGTTTTGGCCAGGAAGTATTTTTATCTAAGGCACTATCAATAGACAATCGAACTCGGTAAGAATTGAATAAAGCGAGAAAAGTGGTTGATAACATGATGGTTAAAGGAATAAGTGGAGTCACAGCAATCCCAGCGATTGAAAAACTAATAATGAACGCTAAAAAAGCCACTGAGCTGTAAGCCAATAACCATTGGTTTTGTAGAATATTTTTTTTCAAAAAAAGATTAAGCTTGTTATGTTGAAACAGATATTTTAATGAGCCATTTAAACTAATATCAGTAAAAAAAGCAGCTTTGTCATTGGGTGTTATCGCACAACTGACACCACCTTTGTCAGAGACAATCCGAGCGCAAGGCGCGTCATTTAAGCCATCCCCTACAAACCAAACGCCTCTAGGGTTGTCAGTTTTGGCCATGAATTGTGAAAGAAAATTTTCTTTATCTTGAGGTGTTTGTGCAGCGTGAATATTTTCCTCATCAAACAAAGAGCCTATCTGGTGATTAAAACCGCGTGCTGATGATTCACTATCTCCAGTTAGCATAATGAGGTTTACCTTTTGTTCTTTTAAGCGTTTAAGTATTTTTTCTATACCTTTTCTTGGTTCATGGCGAATAAAAATGACACCCTGATAAACATTATTTTCGCCGATATAGATGGGTGTAACACCGGGTGGAATTTCGATTTTGGGGATGGCTATGTCTGCCTGTCTAAAATAGTCAGCATTGCCAATGTGAATTTTTACCCCTTGTACGTTGGCTGATAACCCGCGGTTTTTAGCGTCCAGAACTTCATCTTTCACTTCTGCAAAAAGCGAGGTAGGTTTATTTTTCCAGTAATGGGTAATGGCTTTAGCGATGGGATGTCCCCCTCCATGCTTCTTTTCCAATAAATAAATACGCTCCCATAACGCTTCGGAAATACCTTCAAAATGAGCAACTGTACTGTTACCAGTAGTTAATGTCCCTGTTTTATCAAAGACAAGCGTATGTATTCCATCGGTACGGCCACATACCGTTTCATCACGCAAGTGGATCCCTTTATTACCTCGATGGAAAATACTAAGCAAGTTAGGAAGTTGGTGCGCGATAGCGATAGTGCAAGGACAAACGGCAAACAAGATACCCATCACATTTTGTAGGAGTAAAGGGACGGTGAGTATACCTAAGGCTAAAGGTGCAGCGACGGAAGCGATAATCCCCGCAAAAATCAATCCGGTATAAAGATAAGTAAACTTAGAGGTTGTTTCGGGAGGGGTATTTTCCCGAGCCCGATTAGCACGGAATAATATCTTATTGATTGTGCTGCCGTAAGCATCTTTTTTAGCATAGACCGTAACGGTTCGGCCTAAATTGATTGCGCCTGCGGGAATAGAATTCAAAACCGTTTTATCAAGTTGCGATTCTCCCGACAAAATGGATGCATCGATAATCGTGTCACCCCTTATGAGGACGCAGTCAACTGGGAAACATTCGCCTCGTTTGACGACGATACACATCCCCTCCTTAAGTTCATCGGTATTTTCTTGGGCTAATTTTTCGCTGGTAAATAAGCCTTGGGTGGCTTCTAGGAATTGCTCAGGATCATGAGCAGACCCCATTAATTTCGCCAAACTTTCCTGCTCAGAGGCAGATAATTGATAACAATCGTACTCGTTTTCCATTTGTGGAAATAAGCTTTCCATTCCTTTAAGACGCATTTTCTTTGATTTATTCAGAACAATACGTTTAATTTCATCCATGCCATTAATTATGGTTATCAGCATGATAGGCATAATTAATCCCATAAATGCCATGGGAAAACTACTTATCAATGGCATATGGATTGCGTGATAAAGGGTATGTGCTAAAGATAAAAACCAGCCAAAACTAATTGTGGTGGTCATATTTGCAAAATTTTTGTTGCGCAAGTTGCGAAAAAAATTGATTAAGTATTCTCTTGCTGTAAAGGCAGTGGTTAAAAAGGAGAGCGTAGTCAAGGCGATCGTTAAAGGTAATGAGGGAGGAAAAGCAAGCCATAAAGCGATGATCGCACCCATCGATAAAAAATTGACAAGAATGTTAATCCAATTAGTTTTTCCTGAACTTTCAGATTGCGACTCTCTGAGATCGGTGATGATTTGTGGACCTTCAGCCTCCTTTAAGCGGGTATCGAGTTCATCTAAGAAAGTAGTTTCTAGGTTTTCCTGAAGCAAAAATTCCTCTTCGCCTTTAATCTTTATTTCTAAACTATGAATGCCTAATTCGTCAGGTTGTGGGTAAATATGGAGTTCTGCATCTTTAGGAAGGCGGGCTTGTTTCTTAAAATCCTCAAACACGTCAGTAAGAATATAGTGAACGGTATTCCCGCATCCTGCATGACACATGATCCCCTGAATTAAGATTTTCTTTTGCAGAATTATTTTTTTTGCCATTGCGGATATCTGTTAAAGAACATGTTGGCCAATATTAAGCTAATTTGTAGTAAACTACCAAATGGAAATTGCGGGTTAAGCGCTTAGCGGGTGACAGTAACCCGCACATCCGCTGCATTCTTAATGGCGCAGGGTTTACTTACAGAGACGGTGACTTGTTGCAAATGAAATTCGGTTTTGATGAGTTGGGCAACTTGATTGGCTACTGTTTCAATGAGTTGAAAGGCATTGGATTCGACGAAATGAGTTACTTGTTGGCAGAGCTTGTCATAATCGATGGTCGTGTCTAGTCTGTCTTCACAAGCACTAAAATCGGCAGGAATGGTGATGTCCAGCAGCAACCGCTGAGAAATTTTTTGTTCCCAGTTATAAACGCCAATGCGCGTTGATACCGCTAAGGCTTTGATTTGTAGGCTATCCACTGATGTGCTCCGATGAGATTGCGCTAGAATAGCAATTACACCCCTTAAGAGCAATGCGTTATACTCGATTAGATTAATGGCTAACCGTTAACAAGTGCTCTGATGTAGTTGTTGCCTGCTCTTTTTCTTGAGGAGGAGGATAAAGAGTGAATTTCATCAAATCATCATAAGAAGCCCTTAGTGCTTTTCTATGGCCTCCTGTAAATACTGGTTCAGCAGCAATTGTTGGACTTAGGTTTAATTCAGTGCCCTCATCAGTTTCTGTTTTTTTCTGTAATGAAATACCCAGTTTAACTTGTGGTTTAGCAGGTTTTGGTGCGAGGAAGAAGCCAAAAACCCTTAACTTTAATACGAGTTTGATTGCTTCCAATAAATTTAATTCTTTATAACCATGTTTTTCAGGATTTTCCAAAGTCTTTTTATAGTCTTCGGGAGATAACATGTTTATCTGGCTAACGTCGGCACGAAAATAGATTTTTCCGTCAAGACCGTAGATTAACAAAGGTTGGGGTTGAGCTTTAGTGTAATCAACTTCAGGTAAAAAGGCTAAACCACCGTAGTCAGATGCCTCCAATTGCTCGCCTGTTTTCATCAGCCTGGCAATATCACCCAAAGAATTATCCATCCCATTGATGAGCAAATTACTGGTTTCATCATTACTGCGCTTAAAATAAGTTCCATCGCCGTAGGCTTGAGAATCTTCACGAAAGGTAATGTATTCGGATGAGCCTTCAATTTCATAAGGGTTAACAACTCTGACACTATCGGTATTATCTTCGTTATGCATATTGTTAATTAAAATACCACCTAACACTCCAAAACGCTTAGGCATCTCTTCGCGAAGTAAACCAATACGACTCATATGGCCACCCGCGAAGTGATCGGAATAAAAATGCATGGCAAACAAGTCACGGCTAATGGCTAATGCGTGGTAGCGCTGCCAAAGCTCGGTATAGAGCGTTTCATCATTTGCAATTTGCTGAAGTTTGAAATCATATTGCTTAGGATCGCGCTTAATTTGTTCAATAATACTTTGTAATTCTGAAAGGGCATCAGTTGGGATATTTTCGGGGTGATTCTCAGCTAATTGTTTAAAATAAAAGGCCAATGTCGCCATACGCAACGCTGATTCGTGACCTACAACATAAGCACGGGCAGACCAGGGTGCAAAGTGGGCTGAATTTTGGTTTAACTTATCGCTGTACCCTTTGACTGTAAAAGAATAAACCAGTTGTTGAAAGAGTCCATTGAGTGATTTGAAAAAAGGAATGTAGGTTGTATTCTCAATCGCATAAATTTTATCAATATCTGCTTTTTTTACCGTTGGCGAAGCGAGATCCTCATAGGCTTCTCGAAACGCACGTGATTCTTCTTTGGAAACAGCGATTTTAAATAAGGCTTCGTTTTCAGCAATGACATCGCTCGACCTTGCCGGAAGGGTCAACTTATATCCCCATCCTGCCTTGGTGTAATAGTCTCCTGCCATTGCTACAATATCACCAGCGCTTAATTCCAACTTTAGTGGAACAGGAATTCCGTTTACCGTACTCATCATGGTGACGATGAGATTATTTTCAGGATCCTCTGATAAGGTGGTGCTCCCCTTTAGATAGCGATTTTTCAGGGGTTCAATGCGAATCTGATCGCCTACTTGTTTATGTTCGTTTGTTTCCATTTTGTCTATTTTTAAAGTGAAGTGTAATTATTTTAATTGGTAAAAATTAAGACAATATTAAAAATCAAAAAACATGCTACAATGAGCGATTTCAAAGTAAGCTGGGTTTTGGCCCAATACTAGACTGGTGCGATTTGCTAAAATTGTTGCTCCAAAGCTCAACCTACAAACGCTAAAATCGTCCTAAATCATTTAAATCTTATTGAAGAATGAGCAATTATGAAAGACCTGGGTGAATCTTTGTTTATTCGCGCACTACATCGTAAATCAGTGCCTCGGACGCCGGTTTGGTTTATGCGCCAAGCGGGGCGTTATTTACCAGAGTATCGCAAGGTGCGTGCCCAGGCAGGCGATTTCTTAACGCTGTGCAAAACGCCAGAATTAGCGTGCGAAGTGACCTTACAGCCGTTAAGACGTTTTCCTTTGGATGCGGCAATTTTGTTTTCCGATATTTTAACCATTCCTGATGCGATGGGGTTAGGTCTGTACTTTGCCGAAGGGGAAGGTCCTTGCTTTGAACACCCGGTACGCGACCTGAAGACAATAGATACGTTGCCGATTCCGACCGATGAATTAAGTTATGTCATGGATGCCGTAAGCCTCATTCGCCAGGAAATGCCTCAGGATTTGCCTCTGATCGGTTTTTCAGGGAGTCCTTGGACTCTCGCTTGTTACATGGTGGAAGGAGGCTCCAGTCGTGAGTTTAAGAAAGTTAAGCAGCTCCTTTATGGCGAGCCTCAAGCCATGCATCTCCTTCTCGACAAACTAGTTGAAGCTGTCAGTATTTACCTTGAGGAACAAGTGAAAGCAGGTGTGAATGCACTCATGCTTTTCGACACGTGGGGTGGTACTTTGACAACCCAGTGTTATCAAGATTTTTCACTTAGTGCCATGAAAAAAATCGTTGACCGCTTAAAGCGTAAGTACCCTTTGGTACCCATCATCCTGTTTACGAAGGGAGGTGGACAATGGCTTCAGCAAATGGCGGCTAGCGGTTGTGATGCATTGGGTTTGGATTGGACAACTGATCTTAGTTTTGCTCGCCAACAAGTTGGGAAGACAGTCGCATTACAAGGAAACCTTGATCCTTCCGTATTACTCGCCAATACTGAATGTATAAGACACCAAGTAAAAGAAGTTTTGGCGTCTTTTGGCCATGGTTCAGGTCATGTCTTTAATCTTGGACATGGTATAACACCGGAGGTACCGCCTGAGCATGTTGCTGTGATGATTGAGGCGGTGCATGAGTTTAGCCCTAGTTATCATGGTGAAGATGATGATAATCAACAGCAATTTTAAACCTGCTTGGTGGTTAACAAGTTCTCACGGTCAAACGGTTTACCCGACTTTAGCTCGCAACATTAGTGCCCCTGTGGATTCAATGGAGCGGCTTGAGTTGCCTGATGGCGATTTCATTGATTTGGCTTGGGCGATCAATGGACTGGATAGTCAGGCACCTCTAGTTATTTTATTGCACGGCCTAGGCGGTTCAGTTGAATCGAGCTATGCTGCCGGTTTCATGCATGCGTTTAATCGTTATGGTTGGCGAGCAGTACTTATGCATTTTAGAGGAGCTAGCCCGGAACCTAATCGCTTACCGCGAGCCTATCATTCCGGTGATACAGGGGATGTCGATTATTTTCTTAAATTACTTGCCCAACGCGAACCCAAGACTAAGAAAGCAGTAGTGGGGGTTTCGCTAGGCGGCAATGTTTTATTGAAATGGTTGGGCGAGCAAAAAAAACAAACGTTAGTGGATACCGCTGTGGCTGTGTCGGTTCCTTTTGAATTGCGTTTAGTTGCCGATCGGATTGGTCGCGGATTCTCTCGCATATATCAAGCGTATTTATTACGTCGTATGAAAAAGGTATTCGAACGCAAGAAAGCTGTGTTCAATGGTGACGTACCCCAAGCGTTTAAAGACATGGATAAATGGCAATGCTTTTGGACCTTTGATGAATACGTGACGGCACCCTTAAATGGGTTTCCTCACGTCCATGATTATTACCGGGAAGCTAGTTCAAGGCCGTATATCGCTAAAATTACAACCCCCACGTTAATTATCCACGCATTGGACGATCCGTTTATGACACCTGAAGTAGTACCTTCAGAGGAAGAATTATCCAAAGAAGTGACTTTAGAGCTGAGCGCAAAAGGTGGCCATGTCGGTTTTATCACGGGCAATCTACCAGGTAAGCCTGTTTATTGGTTAGAGCAAAGAATCCCTGAGCATCTTAGTCAGGTCTTTAAGTAGATAGAATTAATAGGCGCTTGTTGAGAATTCATCCCTCCATCTCAGTTCCGCGAACAAGTCTCGGCACGAAGGTTGGGGAGATGGATTGTCAACTCGCTCTAGAATTAATAAGCCGGGTTTAAGTCGATCTGCTTGGTGACCCAAACCCATAATCCGAGCCGCGTGGGTTAGTAAGCAATTGGAAATGCTTATTTGCATTCACCGGCTCGGATCTTTCTTAAGACAACTCGAGCATTTCGCGGTTTTCAGCCTCAATTAAATGGTCAAGCATCCCTGAAGTACGGCGGCTGAAGAAGCCTGCACGAAGCACGTGCTCTGTATCACTTTCCTCGATGAGCTCAGCGAGCGTTTTATTGCTATTGCTTTCATCTGCAATTTTTTGCACTAAGCGTCCGATTGCTATTCTTTTGCCATCTTTACGTTCGTGGTTCATTGAAAAGAAACTCTCTTTTTCCTGCGCTAAAGTGTCCGTATGCTCTCTTAGAGTATCGAGCGCTGATTTGAAAAAACCATGCTGTTGGGTACGAATTTGTGCACGCAAACGTGCTCGTAATTCAGTTATTTGCAAATCTTTGTTATCCACTTGCCGCCGAAGTTGTTGATTATCCCCTTCTTTATCGGCGAGTTGGCGGCGGAGTTCATCTCGCTCCTCCCCTAAAGCTGTGTGCTGTTGGCGCAGCTCGGACAATTCTGTTTCTTGAGTAGCAAACTGTAAATGTAACGTCGATAGTTCTTCTTCTTTAGCTTTATACCCCAACTGGAGCTGAGATAATTCCTCAGTACAAGCCTCATGCAGACGGCGAACCTGGGTTAATTCTGCTCCAACCGACTCATGTTTCAAACGAAGAGAAGATAATTCTTGGTCACGAGCCTCTTGCAATTTGTGAACGCGGGATAATTCTCTTCCCTGGGACTCATATTCCAATCGGAGTGTAGCTAATTCCTTATCACGAGCCGCTTGCAATTCGTGAAGTTTAGCTAATTCTAGCTCTAGGGTTTGATGCAACTGAGTCAGGGCGAAGAACTGTTTTTCTTGCTCTTTGCGCAATTGTTGAAGTTTGGTGTGTTCTTCATATAATAGCTTATGCTGACGCTGTAATTCTTCTAATTCTTCTTCACGCTTTTGGAGTTGTGTGGCGAGTTGATCGTAGCCTTCTTTCGTTTGTGAAAGCATCTCACGATGAAGCGCAATCTGTTGCTTAGCTTCCTCTATATTTTTTGTATAGAATTTGAGATTCTCACGAATTTCTTGCTCATGTTGTGAGATTTTTGATGCCTGCTGCTCATTATACTCAAGTAGTCGCTTAGTTTCTTCTTCTTTCATTTTCAGTTTGGCTGATAACTCAGAGATTTCAGCCGAAAATTTAAGGCTAGCTTGACTGAAAAGTTTTGATCTTGCTTCTGCGGATTCCAGCTTGATTTGAAGTTGCTCAACCGCAATCTTATCAGCAGTCGTTAGAAAGTCTCTTCCATCAGCTTCTAAGAGATCATCCGCGGTCATTTCTTCCGGTGTTTTTCCTGCGTTATTTTTAGCACGGGCATTGGCATTAATAGAAAGCAGATTATCGCGTAGCTTCATAGCCTTGCTAAGATGTGCTTTGATTTGCTTCTGCTCGGTGACAGTACTCGCGGATCTAAGATGTGCTTGTAACTTATCACAAATCGCATAAGCCAGGTGTAACGCGCTATTGCCATTTTCATCGCGACTGTTGTTTGGATTAACCAAAGTGCGTAAATGAAGTAATTCGGTATCAGTGCAATTCGCATAAAGTCTAATTATCTGTTCAGGCCGCAATAGTAGTTGGCTTAAATGAATGGCGATCCGATGCGGTTCTACCCTTTGAATTTTTGCCCCACCAAATTCAATCAATAATTGTAGGGTAGTTGGGGATAGTGCTTGCAGTGGATGATGGCCGCATCGGCGATTTAGGAAATCATGGATTCCTTGTCTTCCTTCTTGCGCTAATTGAAACAGCTTTTCTTGGGAAGCATCAAAATCCATCGCGCCGACATCACGGGTATTAATATAGATTGTGCGCTCACTATCGGTGCTTTCTAAATGAGTATGTTCTTGATGATAAAGCAGAGAACCAATGAGCGCTGAGAAATAGCCAAACCCCCCATCAATTTTTTTAGCAGCTGCTTTTATTCCTCGTTCAAATTCAAGCTTTTCATCAGGAGTAGCAAGGTAGAGCCCAATGACATTTGGGTTATAAGTTTGCTGTTTACTGCTCATATCCTTATCAAAAGCGCGAACTGGGTAGTTATCCATTACTCCGCCATCAATCAAATCCACGTCCGTATAATCAGGATGAACTTCGCGCGTGAATTCACCATCTTTATCAACCCGAATATAGTACTTGTGGGGCCTAAAAGCGATTGGGAAAGACATGGATGCCCGAATAGCATCAGCAACAATTGCGTGAGGTGTTTCTTTTGCTGAAAACCACACGGCGTGTGCACGATTTACATCGGTTGCCACCACACGAAGATCTTTAAATCCGGCATCGGCCAAATCTTGGAAAGTAACAAGTTCAGGATGCTCTTGAAGGAAGGCACTGAGCTTAGAATCTTTAATCTTATCTTTGATTCTTGCCCTAATCCAATCTAGGAATATATCACCTTTCATAATTCCTTTATGGGTAGTGACTGTATCAATCAGAGCTTTTGCTTTGCTGACATCACCTGGAGAAAGTGCTGTCCACAAAGCACCACTGGCAATTCCTCCTGAAAAATTAGCAATCAGTCGTTGTAAGGCATCTTTTTGTTGATTAAAGCTTGCATCGATTGGATCGACAAAGTCGAGCAAATTCAAATTACCCATAATCTGCTCTAACTCATCTTCATTGTAACCTAAGGCAATGAGTGCTGCCGTGATAGCGCCTGCTGAGGCACCGGCGACACCGTCAAGGTCATCAAGTTTAAAAAGCCCCTTCTGCGCTGCCTCTTTAATTGCATAAGGGTAGGCTGTTCCTTTTACGCCTCCACCTCTAATAGCGAGCTTGGTATATTTGATAGTAGTTGTGTTTTCTGGCTCGGGCTCAGAGGCAACTAAAGGCTGTGTTAAACTTTTTAATCTTTCTTTGATAGCTGCATCTTCAGTTAATTGTTCTGGCAATCTTCCATCGAGATCGGGAATCGTAAAATCAGCACCGTAATAATTTAAAAGCGTAAAGAAACTCAATTGACCAGTTGCTGCAGCACAATGCGCGGCTGTTTTCCCTGATTCATCTGGGAAATTTGGATTCGCTTTTTCCTTGAGAAGTAAAGCAGCGATATGAGGCTTCCTTCGTATAATGGCGGTATTTAGCCAGGTTGGCTCAAGGTTAACACCTGAATCCAAGAGCTTTTTGACAAATAGGGCGTGATCAGTATTTTCCTGCACTAAGATTAGTTCTGCCCATTTTTTCCTAATGCTGAGATCAACTTGATTGAGTAATTCTTTGTTTAATAATCCATTAATAACTGAAAAATGATTCGATTTAATGGCTAAACCTACTAGCTCAATGTATTCTTCAAGAACTAATTTGTCATGAACAGCCTCAAAAAATACGCAGACTGCGGTAGGATTCTCTGCAAATACCTCTTTAAGTAACCCAAATTTATGATGTTCGGGTATGAAAGGCAAAATGGTAAGAAGAAATTCACGTGGTAACTTGTTTGTTAAAGCAAAAGTAACAATATCAGGAAAAGCAACATCTGCTTGCCAATCTCTTTTATTTTCAGCAGCTAATAAAACCAGTAGTTCTTTAATACGGGCGAGGTATTCGCTACGAACAATAGGATCAGTGGTAGTATGATATTTACCTGCAATATAGGGTAGCGGAAAAAGGTTAGCTACCTCTTTAGGCTTTTGATTTGTGGCAAATTGATGGCTGAATAAAGTAGTTAAACTGAATTCAGTTTCGGGAATTTTTGCTTCTTTTGTAATGCTAACAAGCTGTTGTTTAAGATCGTCTTTTTTGTGGCCATCCAAAACGCTAATTAAATTTGCTCCAACACGATAGGTTAAGTTAGGCATTAAATCACCAAAATAAAATCAAAGTGTCGATATATTACTACAAGTAGATAAAATTAGTCCATTACTGGTTGCAATGGACTAATTTTTTTGGTAATGCGTAATCTTGAGAAAAAACGATAGGTTAGGATTTAAATTCCCGTGTTAACTGAATGGCCATTTCTAAGGATTGCTCGTAATTCAGACGAGGATCAACTAAGCTTCGATAAGCATGTTTTAAATCTTCTTCATTCAAACCCCGGGCACCACCAATGCATTCAGTGACATTATCGCCCGTTAATTCAAAATGAACCCCTCCTAGGTAGCTGCTCATCTCGCGATGAATTCTAACTGCTTGGCGTAATTCACTTAAAATATTGTCAAAGTGCCTCGTTTTAATGCCATCCGCCGTTGTCTCTGTATTCCCATGCATCGGATCACAAGACCATGTAACCGGGCATTTTGTTTCTCGAACAGTATCAATAAGAGGAGGTAACAACTTATCAATTTGTTTCGCGCCTAAGCGGGTGATAAGCAACAACCGGCCTTCTTGGTGTTCCGGATTTAAAATCTGAATGATTTCTTTTAGCCACTCTTTTGTTGCACTTGGACCTACCTTAATACCAATAGGATTCTGTATGCCGCGAAAAAATTCCACATGTGCGCTCTCTGGTTTTGCGGTGCGCATGCCAATCCAGGGCAGATGGGTGGATAAGTCATACCAAAGACCATCATGCAGATGGCGAGAGAGGGCTTGTTCGTAATGCAAATGCAAGGCTTCATGAGAAGTGTAGAAATCCACTTTGTTAAGGTTGCTGGAACGAAAACCATCGATCGCTTCTATGAATTCCAAAGACTCGGTTAGGGAGCGCACGATGTCATGGTATTCATCCGCCTGAGGCGAGTGTTCTACAAATCGTAAATCCCAGCGTTGCGGATAGTTTAAATCAGCAAAGCCCCCATCAAGCAATGCACGTACAAAATTGAGCGTCATTGCTGCACAGCTATAGCCTTGAAGCATCAGTTTAGGATTGGGGACACGGGAGGCTGCGTCAAATTGTTGAGAATTAATTAGGTCGCCCCGATAGCTAGGCAGGGTAACGCCATTAATGGTTTCCTGATCAGAAGAGCGTGGTTTAGCATATTGCCCAGCAATGCGGCCAATACGGACAATCGGTTTGCGCATTCCATAAATTAAGATGAGGCTCATTTGCAGCAAAATTTTAAGTTTGCTGCTGATGATGTCTGAACGGCAATCACTAAATGATTCAGCGCAATCTCCTCCCTGCAGGATAAACGCTTCGCCTCGGCCTGCTTTTGCAATCGCGCGTTTTAAATTTTTAATTTCGCCCGAGGTCACTAGCGGTGGGAGTTGGCTTAATTGTTCAACAACACGCTCTAGCTGATTCTGATCCGGATAGGTGGCGGCTTGTTCATAGGAGAACTGCTGCCATGAAGTAAGCGACCATGCCTGCATACGACAAAACCTCTTGATTATCTATAATACTGAGTATGCGATGAATGAACACTTCGCGCAAGTGCAAGCGCTGTTTTTCACTCTAGGAAGATAAAATTCTAGCGATTGCACTTGAATTTTTTTTTGTCGTCCCCAGCTACAGTGACCAATATTTTGGGAGACTCCTATGAACAAAGATAAGAGCAAAGATTGGCGTAAGATAAAAGAAGACAGTGAATTAAACGAAATGGAATCTATTGATGAAGAGGATACTGTAGAGGACGAGGAAGAAGCCGAAAGTGAGGGTGCTTTAGAACACCCAAGTTATACTGCCTTAGAAGAAAAACTGACGTTAGCAGAGCAACAAGCGCATGAAAACTGGGAAAAAGCAGTCCGTGCAACAGCTGAGTTAGAGAATGTCCGTCGTCGCGCTGAGCGTGATGTGGCTAATGCGCACCGCTATGGCCTCGAGAAGCTAATTCATGGGTTTTTACCGGTAGTTGATAGCCTTGAACAAGCGTTGCAGCTGGCTGAGAAACACGCTGATGAAAGCATGCGGGAAGGTTTATCACTCACCTTAAAATTGTTCATGGATGCATTGAAAAAGCTCGATGTCGAACAAATCGATCCACTCGGGGCAGTCTTTAATCCTCAAGAGCACGAAGCGATGTCAATGCAAGAAGTGAAGGACGCTGAACCCAATACTGTCCTGACAGTGTTCCAAAAAGGGTACAAATTAAATGACAGGGTGATCCGTCCAGCACGAGTAATTGTTGCAAAGCCAAAGCCAATTAACGAAAAAGCTTGAAATTAGTGGACTTCATCCCCATATGAGAAACATTGCATATATAAATACATTGGAGCAAGAAAAAAATGGCAAAAATTATCGGAATTGACTTAGGCACAACGAATTCTTGCGTGGCGATAATGGAAGGCGATAAACCGCGTGTTATTGAAAATAACGAAGGTCATCGCACTACCCCTTCAATCGTTGCATTTACGAATGATGATGAAATTTTAGTGGGCCAAGCAGCTAAACGCCAAGCGGTAACCAATCCGGATAATACACTTTATGCGGTTAAACGCTTAATTGGGCGTCGATTTGATGATCCTGTGGTTCAAAAAGACATTAAGATGGTTCCTTACAAAATTATTAAAGCAGAGAATGGCGATGCTTGGGTACGTGTGAAAGGCCAAGATAAGGCACCACCGCAAATTTCTGCTGAAGTGCTACGTAAGATGAAAAAGACCGCGGAAGATTATTTGGGTGAACCGGTGACAGAAGCGGTAATCACTGTACCTGCTTATTTCAACGACTCACAGCGTCAAGCAACCAAAGATGCTGGTCGTATTGCCGGGTTAGAAGTTAAGCGTATCATTAACGAGCCTACCGCTGCTGCACTTGCATACGGTATGGACAAAAAACGCGGCGATTCAGTCATTGCGGTCTATGACTTAGGTGGTGGTACTTTTGATATTTCAATCATTGAAATTGCTGAAGTGGATGGCGAGCATCAATTCGAAGTATTAGCGACCAATGGCGATACGTTCCTTGGCGGTGAGGATTTCGACTTGGCTTTGATTGAATATTTAGCCGCTGAATTTAAAAAAGATACTGGAATTGACTTGCACAATGATCCTTTAGCCCTGCAACGCTTGAAAGAAGCAGCTGAAAAAGCCAAGATCGAGCTGTCCTCTGCGCAACAAACGGATGTCAATCTGCCCTACATCACAGCAGATGCTTCTGGACCAAAACACTTAAACATCAAATTAACCCGCGCTAAACTGGAGTCTCTCGTAGAAAAATTGGTTGAGCGTACTGTTGAGCCTTGCAAGATTGCATTAAAAGATGCCGGATTGAATGTTTCGCAAATTAACGAAGTCATTCTTGTTGGCGGACAAACCAGAATGCCGTTGGTGCAAAAAACAGTACAAGATTTCTTCGGCAAGGAACCACGCAAAGACGTTAACCCAGATGAAGCTGTGGCTATCGGTGCCGCAATCCAGGCTGCGGTCTTGTCAGGAGAAGTCAAAGACATTCTATTACTTGACGTAACACCCCTTTCTTTAGGAATTGAAACCTTAGGTGGTGTCATGACTAAACTGATTGAAAAGAACACAACTATTCCAACAAAAGCAACCCAGGTGTTCTCCACAGCAGACGATAGACAAACTGCGGTGACCGTACATGTATTGCAAGGGGAGAGGGAGCAAGCTTCTGCAAACAAATCATTAGGCCGGTTTGACTTAACAGATATTCCACCTGCTCCAAGAGGTGTGCCACAAATCGAGGTGACTTTTGATATCGATGCCAACGGTATCTTGAATGTTTCCGCTAAAGATAAGGCAACGGGCAAGGCACAATCTATTGTCATTAAAGCATCAAGCGGTTTAAGTGAGGAAGAAGTTCAAGCCATGGTTAAAGACGCACAGTCCCATGCTGAAGAAGATAAAAAATTCAAAGAAATGGCTGAACTTCGAAACCAGGCTGATGGCCTCATTCACAGCAGTGAAAAATCTCTGAAAGATTTGGAGAGTGAATTATCTGCGGATGAAAAATCAAGCATAGAAAAAGCGATCGCAGAGTTAAAAGAAGCAGTAAAAGGCAACGACAAAGCGCTTATCGAAGATAAACTGAAAGTCTTAACGAATGCTTCTGGTAAAATGGCTGAACGGATCTATGCGAAAAAATCCACTGAAAGCCAAACTGCAGCACAAGAAGCTGCTCAAAGTGGTCAGGGTCAACAGGAAGCCAAAGCCGAAGAAGGTGTTGTTGATGCTGAGTTTGAAGAAGTTAAAGAAGAAGAGAAGAAGTAAAAAAGGGATTAGAAGTCATCCCGAATGAAGTGAGGGTTTTCAGGAGTAAGTAGTTTGGGCCAAAAGGCCTAAACTACTCGCAACGAGCCCTTTTTTTGCACAGGATGGGCGATTCGTGCTATAAAGTGCAAGTAAATCTCCCTATTTTTAATTGGTGTTTGAGTTATGGATCAGAAGGATTATTACGAAATTCTCGGTGTTAGTCGCGGCGCTGATGAATCTGAAATCAAGAAAGCTTATCGCAGATTAGCGATGAAATATCATCCCGACCGTAACTCGAACGATAAAGAGGCCGAGGAAAAGTTTAAAGAAGTCCAAAAAGCTTACGGGGTATTGTCTGATCCCCAAAAACGTGCGGCTTATGATCGTTTTGGTCATGCTGGCGTCGACCCTTCGATGGGTGGCGGTGCTGGTGGTTTTGGTGGGTTCGGCGGTTTTGGGGATGTGTTTGAAGACATCTTTGAAAATATTTTCTCAGGCGGCCGCGGCCAAGGGCGTCAATCCAGAGGCCAACGGGGTGCTGATCTACAATTTAATGTGAGCTTGACATTAGAGGAAGCAGCGCTAGGTAAGCAAATTGAGATCACAGTTCCACGCCATGCCAGTTGCGAAGTTTGCAATGGTTCTGGCGCTAAAAAAGGATCTCAGCCAAAAACATGTGAAACCTGTAATGGCGTCGGTCAAATCAGAATCCAGCAAGGCTTTTTCTCAATCCAACAAACTTGCCCAAGCTGCCATGGTGAAGGTCATGTTATCACTGATCCTTGCAGTAATTGCCATGGCCAAGGCCGTGTTAGGGAAAGTAAAAAATTAACCGTTAAAATACCGGCCGGTGTGGATAATGGGGATCGTGTACGCTTAGCAGGTGAAGGTGAAGCAGGTATTTATGGTGGAGGTCCTGGTGATCTCTATGTCCAAATTAATGTGAAACCTCATGCTATTTTTGAGCGCCATGAGAATGATCTTCACTGTGAAGTGCCAATCAGTTTCACTACAGCTGCCCTGGGTGGTTCTATCGAAGTACCTACCCTGGAGGGTAGGGTAACCCTAAAAATTCCTAGTGAAACTCAAACTGGGAAGGTTTTTCGTTTGCGCGGCAAGGGGATGAAGTCAGTTCGCGGTTATGCAACAGGTGATTTGTTGTGCAAAGTGGTCGTTGAGACACCGGTAAATTTATCGCGTGAGCAGAAAGAATTATTAACCCAGTTACAAGATTCATTAGCAACGAGTAAAAGCCATTCCCCTCGCTCAAGTTCTTGGTTTGATGGGGTTAAAAAATTTTTTGAGGATATGAAGTTTTGATGGTGCCTATATTTTGTAACTGATATCCGGGTTCCATCCCAAGCCACTGTTAAAGTTTTTGACCAAAACAGTAGAAATATCCACAAAGCCTGCGGTACAATCGGCTATTTTGCTTTGCACGGGCAAAAAATGAATACTATTTCTGATTAAGAGCCATGTATGTTTAATAAACCAGCAATATTAGTTCTTGCCGATGGTACGGTTTTGCACGGAATCTCTGTTGGTGCTAATGGTGATTGTGTAGGGGAATTAGTATTTAATACCTCCATGACCGGTTACCAAGAAATGTTGACCGATCCATCTTATGCCAAACAAATTATTACCCTCACGACAGCCCATGTTGGAAATACTGGTTGTAATCCAGACGATATGGAGTCCTCACGAATTTGGGCGGCGGGTTTGGTCATGCGTGAGTGTTCACTACTGCCCAGCAATTATCGTTCGCAGCAATCTCTTCCGGATTGGTTAAAAAAGCACGGTGTTGTTGCAATTTCAGGATTAGATACGCGCCAATTAACTATTCGTTTACGCGAGCACGGAGCTATTGCCGCGTGCATTAGTACGAATGTTCAACATCCTGAGCTTGCCTTAGAAAAAGCCCGCGCTTTTACAGGAATGGAGGGGAGCGATTTAGCCTGTGAAGTCTCACGGCAAACAATCGAGCGTTGGCATTCAGGCCGAGCTGAGTGGGGACCTCCTTCTATACCACCACAGTTTCATGTGGTGGCTTACGATTTTGGGGTTAAGCACAATATTTTACGGATATTGCATGATAAGGGATGCCACGTCACATTAGTCCCCGCCCAAACAACCGCTCAAGAAGCGTTAGCGCTTAATCCGAATGGTATTTTCTTATCAAATGGTCCTGGCGATCCTTTAGCCTGTGATTATGCGATAAAAGCAACAAAAGAATTTTTAGAAGAGGGTATTCCCCTATTCGGTATTTGTTTAGGGTTTCAAATACTTGCTTTAGCTTGCGGCGGCAAATCATTAAAAATGAAATTTGGCCATCATGGATCGAATCACCCAGTCGTGGAGGTGAAAGAACCAAAACGTGTATTCATAACGAGCCAAAATCATGGTTTTGCAATTGACGAAGCTTCATTGCCTGAGGTTTTGGAAGTCACTTATCGCTCATTATTCGACCAAAGTCTGCAGGGAATTAGGCATAGACATAAGCCTGCTTTGGGTTTTCAGGGACATCCTGAAGCAAGTCCTGGCCCTCATGACATCGACATACTATTTGATGAATTTATTATGATGATGAGTTAATTAAACAGGCTTGAATAAATTGTTTAACTAGGCAGTATTGTTTCTGATATTTCAAGGTTGAAATAAGTCAATAACTATAAGAGGAAATAGCGTGAGTGATTTTCATGTTTTTACGTCAGAATCAGTTTCTGAAGGACATCCCGATAAGATAGCCGATCAAATTTCAGATGCTATCCTGGATGCAATTTTAGCTAAAGACCCTAAAGCCCGTGTAGCCTGTGAGACATTTGTGAAAACAGGTATGGTATTAGTGGGTGGAGAGATCACGACTTCTGCATGGGTCGATGTTGAAGCCATTACGCGCGAGGTCATTAAAGACATTGGTTATGACAGCTCAGAAATGGGTTTTGACTGGGCATCATGTGCGGTATTGTCGGCAATCGGAAAACAATCCCCTGATATTGCCCGCGGTGTTGATAATCAAGAGACAAAAATTCTTGGCGCAGGGGATCAGGGCCTAATGTTTGGTTACGCCAGTCGTGAAACCGACGTATTCATGCCAGCTCCTATCGCGTATTCACACCGATTAATGGAAAGACAAGCTAAGTTGCGCAAAGGCAAGCAATTAGATTGGCTTCGGCCGGATGCAAAATGCCAGCTGACATTGAAATATGTGGATGGCAAACCAGTGGCTGTGGACACGATTGTCTTCTCAACACAACATTCACCGGAAATCAGCCATAAAGATCTTGTTGAAGCAGTGCGTGAAGAAATCATTAAACCCGTTTTGCCTTCGGAATGGCTATTACCTAAAACCCGTTTTTTCATTAACCCAACTGGACGCTTCGTCATAGGTGGGCCTCTTGGCGATTGTGGTTTGACCGGGCGTAAAATTATTGTTGATACTTATGGTGGTATGGCCCGCCATGGAGGCGGATGTTTTTCAGGGAAGGATCCGTCTAAGGTCGATCGTTCTGCAGCTTATGCTGCTCGCTATGTCGCTAAAAATATTGTCGCTGCGGGTATTGCTGATAAATGCGAAATACAGGTTTCTTACGCAATCGGCATAGCCGAGCCGACTTCCATTAGTGTGGATACATTTGGTACCGGAAATTTACCCAACAATGTTATTATTGATTTGATCAATACCCATTTTGATTTGACACCACAAGGTATTATTGATCATCACGAATTATTACGCCCCATTTACCGCAAAACTGCTGTGTATGGGCACTATGGCCGAGATAATTTTCCTTGGGAACGCTTAGATAAAGCTGAAATTCTATCAAAAGCATTATAGGCCTAGTTTAGACACATGAGGATAATCAATGAAACAGGATTCTGTTATAGCAAAAAATCAGGCAAAGCAAGATTTTAAGGTCGCTGACTTATCGCTTGCTGCATGGGGACGTAAGGAAATTGCGATTGCCGAAACTGAAATGCCGGGGTTAATGGCTCTACGCCAGGAATTTGCCAATAAAAAACCACTCAAAGGCGCTCGTATTGCCGGATGTCTGCATATGACGATTCAAACGGCGGTATTAATTGAGACTTTACTGGCACTTGGAGCCGAAGTCAGATGGTCTTCTTGTAATATCTTTTCAACACAAGATCACGCTGCTGCAGCAATTGCTGAAGCCGGTGTTCCTGTTTTTGCCTGGAAGGGTGAAACAGAGGAAGAATATTGGTGGTGTGTCGAACAAACTGTAAATGGTCCCGATGGTTGGACTCCCAATTTACTTCTGGATGATGGTGGGGATTTAACCCAAGTTATTCACGAAAAATACCCGAGAATACTGGCGGAAATCAAAGGAGTTTCCGAAGAAACAACAACGGGTGTTGCTAGGCTTTATGAAATGGCGAGAAAAGGGCAATTAGGAATCCCGGCAATCAACGTGAATAATTCGGTCACTAAATCCAAATTTGATAATTTATATGGATGCCGAGAATCTCTCTTAGATGGGTTAAAGCGTGCCACGGATGTCATGATTGCAGGGAAAATTGCGCTCATCCTTGGTTATGGCGATGTTGGCAAGGGGTGTGCACAAGCCTTACGCGGCCAAGGAGCAACCGTGTGGGTGAGCGAAATCGATCCCATCTGCGCGCTACAAGCAGCAATGGAAGGTTACAGAGTAGTTACTTTAGATGATGTTGCTGAGCAGGTGGATATTGTTGTTACTGCAACGGGTAATTATCATGTTGTGCGTCACGAACACATGTTGCGTATGCGTAATCAAGCCATTTTATGCAATATAGGTCACTTTGATTCCGAGATTGATATCCAAAGTCTACGTAAATATACCTGGGAGAACATTAAACCACAGGTGGATCACGTAATTTTCCCGGATGGTAAGCGTATCATCATTCTTGCCGAAGGCCGTTTGGTTAACTTAGGCTGTGCTACTGGACATCCAAGTTTTGTAATGTCTACTTCTTTCACTAACCAAGTCCTGGCACAGATTGAATTGTTTCAAAATGGACAAAATTACGAAAAGCAAGTATACATTTTGCCCAAGCATCTTGACGAACGAGTTGCGCGCTTGCATTTAGCTCGTATTGGTGCAAAATTAACGCAACTTACTGAAGAGCAAGCCGCATATATTGGTGTTCGGATCGAAGGACCATACAAGCCCGATCATTATCGTTACTAGAAGTTGACTAGGTTCCGTTTGGTCAAAGAGTTAAATAAGATTTAGGTGTTTGGTTAAACGGTTTGGTCAAACGGAGGATTATTCGTAATAGCAGCTGTCTTTGGAAAATCAATTTAATTCAGGGCAGCTGTTATTACGGATCTCACCTTGTCCGGTCAGTGGCGTGAACCCCACAAAAAGACTACCGACGTCCTTTAATAAAATAGGTACGCATTTTACCTTTTCCTTTTACTTCAATCTCATCCCTTTCTTCAATGATAAACTGCTCTTCAAGCAGTAAAGCCATTTTTTCGGTGATCTGAATTTCTCCCGGAATATTGGTTGCTTCCATACGGCTTGCTGTGTTGACCACATCCCCCCAAACATCGTAGATGATTTTCCTGTGTCCAATCACTCCTGCTATCACTGCTCCACAAGTCATCCCAATGCGGACTTGTAATTCTATCTTATAAAGTTGAGCAAACTCTTTCGCTTTATCCCTAATAGCGAGTGCAAAATCAGCGATGCGAAAAGCATGATCTGCGGTGGGTTCAGGAATTCCTGCAGCAGCCATGTAAGAATCACCAATTGTTTTAATCTTTTCGACACCATATTTTTGCGCTAGATCATCAAACTCGTCAAAGAGATGTCCTAGAATATCAAACATCTTGCTAGTACCCATTTTAACCATCAAGGCTGTAAAACCGACGATGTCACAGAAAAGAACACTGGCTTGCGGGTACTCATCAGCAATAATTTTTTCACCTTTTTTGAGTCGTTCTGCAACCGCAGAAGGGAGGATATTTAGAAGAAGCAGTTCATTTTCTTTGGCAGTCCTTGAAATCCTATGTAATGCTTTACTGATTGAAATTAACATAAAAATAGTGGACAGCACGGCAAGAATAATGGCAATAGAAATGACTTGAGTAATTTCGCGCGAAAGCTGCTCATTTCTTTTTGTGGTCCTATCAATTACTTCTTCTATAAACGACTGTATGGGTGCCATAATTTTTGATTTTGCTTCCATGTATTCCTTGCCAAAAACCAAATTGATCGCAAGGTTTTTATCAGGTGCTCCATGGAGGGTATATTTACCAGTCCCATCATCAAACTTACCTTGCGCAGCATTCATTGCTTTGATTTCAATTTTAGTAAGCTCATTACTCAATTCTTGTGCTTGCCTTAATAGATCAAATTCTTGGAGAGAAAAACCGCGATCGATCATCATCTGGACTAATGATTTGGGTTTTCCGAATGGTCTCGGCCTTTTATCGTCCACCACTAGATCCCAGTAGACGGTATCGTAGTCTTGAGGACGCGGACTCGTACCATTACGTATGGAAAGAATTTCATTATAATGATTAAGGTACGTCTTATCCCCTGTTACCACGTATAGACGTACCATTTTTGTCAAATCGTCTGATGATGTTCTGAGTTCCTGGGCAATTCGATAAGATTCATACCGTTCGTTACTGCTTTCAACTTGGAGAGCAGAGAGATATTTCAACCATAACAGGCAACCAAGCAAAGCAATAACAAGGAAAATTAATCCAATGAAGAAAAAAACCAATAAGTAATCTTGCTTGAAATGAAAACGGCGCATCATTTTTCCTTAGATATAATGAAGCGGTAATCGTATTTTTCTACCTATTATGCGTAAATATAATTAACATTAGGCGAACCACATTATTAATTTTAGATTTATTTTGAGGATATTCAATTTATTAAAATTTTTATGTGTACCGAGTTAGGTGGGGTGTCAATTTGTAAGCAGCGGGACAAGTTTGTTTGCCCGAAGGGTTAAAATGGATCGTTAGCGTTCAATGCCTATTCACAGAACAGCTTTACTTGGTGCATATGCCTTTATGCAGCATTATTTTCGTGCAAACCTGCCTCAAAATGACCATACCCTTCGTTCAAGCATACTTTGAATGATAATAAATCCATCAGCCGATCATCTCTGGCACATGTTTAGCTGCCCATTTAGCAAAAAGCTTGGATACTTTAATGCTGGCATATTCAGAAATGTGGACATCGTCTCTCATGAGCGGCATGCCATTGCGTACCATTGAACATTTTCCATTACTACAAAACAAATCGTTTTGATCAAAGAAGATTACTTGTGGATTTGATTTTGCAAAATATTCCCTAAGCGGTTTAAAAAGAGTTTTAATTTCTTCTCGCTGTGCAGCGTTGAATTCACATTTTGCTGGAGGAGTAGAGCTAAAGGGTCTGGGAAAACATTTTTGAATGTTTGTAGTAAATGAAAGAGGCCTCATGAAGATGATGACTTTCAGGTGATTTTTCTCTAAAAAATCAACTCTTCTTTTTAAACGTAAAATATAGTCTGAATCGCTGACACTTCCACCTAAACTTAAGATAGCATATTTCAGTGAATCCGCATTTTTTTCTATGATGTGGTTTATCAATTCTTGTTGATGAAGTTGACGATCACCTGAGCAAGGTGAGCGAGTGTAATTTTTTGTTAATTTTGATTGATCTACTTCGGCAGGGTCGCAAGTGCCAATGGAAAGGATATTGTATTTTGAAAAGACACTGTTTTGAGAAAGTCCTGCATAGAGTTGGTTAGCTAGGCTATCACCCAATAATATTAGGTTAGGTTTTTCATCTTTGGTTAGCATGCAAAACCACCAAGTGTAATCCTTAGCCTCGGCAAAAGGAAAACGCTTTAGGCAGGTGTCATTTTGTGTATATTTCCATAGGGGTCCTACAAATTGGGAATAGGCTTTTTCAGTATTCTTCACGAGTGGTCGAGTTAAAAAACCATTTTGTTTATAGCAGTAAAAACCAATCAATCCTACCATTACCATCGACATAAAAAGGGCTATAACGATCTTCTTCTGTCCATGTCGGCGGATCGGTTTTTCAATTAGTTCGAAAGTTAACCAGGCTAGTATAATAGAAACCAGAACTATGAAAAGTCGAATTTTAGGTGAAGGAACTTGACTCTCCACGATGCGCGCAAAAGATAAAAGGGGCCAGTGCCAGAGGTATAAAGGAAAACTGATTAACCCAAACCATACTAATATTTTATTCGAAAGGATCTTGCGATTTAACCAAGTATTCGGGCCTGCTGAAATAATTAAAACCGCGCCACTACATGGTAATAATGCCCACCATCCCGGAAAAGCGCGCTCTTTTATGATAAACAAAATACCAAGGATAATTAAAATTCCACCAAAAGCTGAGCGCATGTTGGGAGAAATCAGAAGATTGGCATTAAGGGTTTGGGCGATAGGTTTTTTGAGTTTCAGGTTAAGTTTGTTTAAAACGGCCCAATATTTTTGAGGATAAAGGGTAAGATAGGCTAAAAGAGAACCAAGCAATAATTCCCAAAAACGAGTTTGCGGGGCATAAAACGCCCCAATCACATCGTGATGCACTCTGCCTACATTTAATGCAAATGAAATAAAACAGACAGCAATTACGAGCGATAAGATACTCATTTTTCGCTTCCACGCGAAATACAGCAATAATGGCCAAATGATATAAAATTGTTCCTCAATACCGAGGGACCAAAGATGCAATAACGGTTTTGTTTCAGCTGAATTATCAAAGTAACCGCTTTCAGTCCACAAGGTAATATTAGAAATAAAGCTTGCGCCACTGAAAATATGTTTGCCCAATTGCCTGTATTCATTTGCAAACAAGGCAAACCAGCCTAATAAATAACAGGTGAGTAAAACGAGCAAAAGGGCGGGGAAGATACGTCTTATGCGCCGACTGTAAAATTCCGTAATTTTAAAGTTATTTTGCTCTAAACTGCCGAAAATGATTGATGAAATTAGAAAGCCCGAAATGACAAAAAAAATATCGACCCCAATAAATCCGCCTTTAAGTAAACTTGGGAAGGCGTGAAAGCCGACGACCGAGAGAACTGCTATTGCACGTAATCCGTCAATGTCTGGACGATATTTTGGATGAGATGAAACCATTTATGAATCCAATAGAGTGGTTTGTAAGTGTTCGGCTCCTGCTTAAGGAATGGCCTTGTTCGGAGCGGAATGATTTAGTCTAGCTGCATTATCTCTTCAATTGAGGGAATTTTCAATTAGGATGAAAATTGAACAAAATGAACCGCTTGGGGTTAAGACAATGAAGCAGGGGCCATCGAACTTTCGTTTGCTGTGAGCTTGATGCGCTTTCTTGAGATCGCTAAATAAGCAAGCGGAACAATGTATAAAGAAAAAAACGTTCCAACCATCATGCCACTCATAATAACTAGTCCTAATTGCTGTCGGCTTTCCCCCCCGGCTCCGGATGCTAAAGCTAAAGGCAGGGCACCTAGGATCATGGCGAGGGTGGTCATTAAAATAGGACGTAAACGGATGCGTGCACTTTTTATAATGGCTTCTCGTTTGTTGCACCCTAACTTAATTTGATGATTAGCAAACTCAGTGATCATAATCCCATGTTTAGTGATAAGGCCAATTAACGTAACCATACCAATATTGGTATAAATGGATAAATTTTCCCCGAACAAATAAAGTGCAGATATCGCACCAACTAGGCACAAGGGGACGCTGAAAAGGACGATTAGGGGATCAATAAAACTTTCAAATTGGGCAGCAAGTACAAGATAGATGAACAATAAGGCTAGTAAGAAAGCATATAAGCTATTGTTCGATGATTCGATATAGTCTTTAACCGCCCCAATAAAGCGATATTGAATATCATCAGGGAGTTTTTCTTTTAAAAGCGTTTTGACGTCTTTAATGACTTCATTAAGTCGGGCACCTGGTGTTAATTCTGCACTGATGTTGGCTGCGCGCATACGATTTAAGTGGGGGAGGCTGTCAGGCCCTATCGTGTTTTTAATTTGAATGAGAGTAGACAGTGGAATCATGCGACCCCGGCCGCTTTCAACATAAAGCTTATTTAGCACGGATACATCACGCCGATCGGCTTGTTGAAGTTGTAATATGACTTTATAGGACTGGCCATCGAAATTGTAATTGACAGGATTGCTTCCGCCAAGCATCGTTGAAAGTAGTTCAGCGACATCTGCCAAATTGACGTCTAAATCAGCAGCTAATTGACGATCAATTTCAATATCCACCTGCTCGCTATCAAGGGCTAAATTATTTTTGACATGCCTTAAACGCGGATCATCTGATAACGCTTTTACGATCTCACTGCTGATATCATTTAACTTGAGGTAAGAGCTGTTTCCTAAAAGCGCTACACTGAACTGACTATTAGTGCCTCCTCGGTGGCCAAAGGGGTTAGGGCTAACAGGAAAGACGCTAACACCGGTAATTCTTTGCATCTTATCACTCAGTTCATTGCTGATTTCTTTTTGTGAACGATGACGTTTGTCCCACGGAACGAGTTTTAATAAAGTGAATGCTGAATTAGGCTTTACTGAGGTAAGATAAGCGGCTTTTTCGGGGATGGTTTCATAGATGGCCTCAAGTTCGCGGCTATACTGATCCGTGTAATTGGTGCTCGAGTTAGTGGGTGAGGAAATTGGACCCATGATATAGGATTGATCCTCGATGGGCGCAAGTTCTGCACCCAAATGAAAGTAGCAAAAAAGACCTAGTAAACAAGAGAATAACAATAGAATGGATAACCGCCTTGGGTGATTAAGAGCAAAATTTAGACTTTGCTGATAACGGGAGCTTAATTTATCAAATTGTTGATCTAACCAACGGCTATAGCGCCCGTCTTCATGCTTGAGTAATTTTGAGCACATCATTGGTGATAAGCTGAGGGCGACAATTCCTGAGATAACGACGCTTAGAGCCAGGGTGGTACCAAACTGGAGGAATAATTTTCCTGTAAAACCAGCAACAAATCCCATAGGGGCATAAACTGCGGCCAAAGTGATTGTCATTGCTAAGACTACAAAAACAATTTCATTGGATCCTTTGATTGCCGCTTGCACAGGACTTAGCCCTGCTTGCATATGACGATGGCAGTTTTCAAGGACGACAATGGCATCATCAACCACAAGCCCAATGGCCAAAACCATTGCCAAAAGGGTTAGGGTATTCAGTTCAAATCCTAGTAGGTACATAGGCCAAAAAGCGCTTACCAGGCAGATAGGAATTGTGATGATGGGAATAATGGCTGCGCGTAGATTCCCTAGAAAAAGAAAAACCACCAGGCCGACAAACAAAACTGCTTCTACAAAAGTTTTATAGACCTCGTGAATGGATTGTTGAATGTAGCGGGTAGAATCAAAAACAAATTGAATATTAAAACCAGGAGGAAGATTTTGGCTCAAAGAATCAATTGTTTTATGAACTGCTGCAGCAACCTCAACTGGATTAGCTGTTGATTGGGCAAGTATAGCGAGGCCAACAGCTGGTTTTCCGTTAATACGCAGTAAGTTATCTTCATTTTCACTACCGACCGTGATTCGAGCAATCTCGGCTAAGCGGATGAGTTGATTGTTGCGGTGGGCGATCACTAAATCTGAGAAGTGTTTCGCATCTTGCAAGCGCGCGTGAGTAACGACAGTGTAGTAGCGGTTAGTACTTTTAATTTGACCGCTTGGAACATCGATGTTTTGCTGCATAAGCGCATTTTTTACCTCTGCAACGGTGACTTGATGAGCAGCCATCCTTACGGGATCTAGAGCAATTTTAACCGCATAGTCACGTCCACCATGAAAAATGACTTCTCCAACTCCTTTGATTTCTTGCAAGACTGGTTTGATATTACGAGTGACGAAATCAGTGATTTCAAGGGGTGTTTTTGATTTATCGTTAAAACCAATAACGGCTACCGGATTGGCATCGGCATCATTTTTACTGACAGTCGGAGGATGGCTGTCTTTGGGTAATTTTGCTTGAAGGGCAGAAAGCTTATTACGAATATCGTTGACTGCTTCATTGATATCGATACCGAGTTGGAAATCAATGTTGATTCGGCTCTTGCCGAGAAGGCTCGTTGAGCGCAGTGTGTCAATCCCTGAGATGCCAGAGATCGCGTTTTCTATAGGGATGGTGATCTCTTTTTCTACTAATTCGGGGCTTGCTCCATCAAAGTCGGTAGCAACATGGACAACCGGCTTATCGATGTTAGGCAGGTGCCTAAGCGGTAATTTACCAAAGTTAATTAAACCAGCAATGACTAAAATGAGCGTAAGAACAACCGTGAACACAGGACGTTTGATACATCGTTCCGGAAAATTAACCATGAGCTTTATCCTTTACGAATATCAATAACACGACTGCCTTCTTTCAGCTTATGTTGGCCACGTATGATGACAATATCGCTGGGATTAAGTCCGCTACAAATTTCGGTCATTGAGGCGTGATGGGCCCCGGTTTTTACTCGAACTGCGACAGCCTTTTTACCTCGCAAGACAAAAATTTTCTGGCCATTAATAGTAGGAATTAAACTTTCTTCTGGGACAAGAAGGCGCTTTTTTCTTTCTCCAAATTGGTGATTTACGCGCACGAATAAACCTGCAGACAAAAGGCGTTCAACGTTATCAATTAAGGCTTCTACTGCGATGGTGCGGGTTTCTTTATCGACTGCAGGATCAATATAGTTCACTATGCCAATATAAGTTTTATTGGGGAAGGCATCAGAACGCACGGTAACTTTCTGTCCAAGATGGAGCTTTGGTAAATAGCGCTCTGGCAAATTATACTCTACTCGCAATTTTTGGTTGGCCACTAAACGAACGAGCGGCTGCCCAACTTTAACGTATTGTCCAACGCTCACTTGCCTTGAGCCTAATGTGCCTGAAAAGGGAGCACGCAAGCTTAATTTTTCAAGCTGGGCCTGTTTTACTTTGACGGTATTTTCCTTTTCCTGCAAATCGGCCAGTGTCTTATCCAAAGCTTGTTCTGAAGCGAGGCTTCGTTTCGCTAATTCTTTGGTGCGGATGTAGTTAGTTTCACTTAGAGTTAGGTTAGCTTTGGCACTCGCTAACTCGCTTTTTAATACTGTATCATCCAATTGAATAAGCAGAGTTCCTTTTTTAACATAAGCACCAGGTGTAAAATAGATGGCAGCAATTTGTCCTGCCAATTCCGAGCTAATATCAATGTTATCAGTGCTGGCGAGGCTTCCTAGCGTTTCAAATTTTTCAGCGAGAATTTTTTCAGTAACAGGTGCGGTCTCTACCGTGATAGCTTTCACTTCCTTGCCATTTAAGTTTGATTTTTTATGGTGGCTAGTATAGATATAACCCAGAGTCGAGAGGATCAAGAGTGTCAAAAGCAAGATAATTGAGCGATTTTTCATGCAATAGGCCACCCCTAGAATAGAAGAACAGGAAATTATAAATCACTTTGGGGTAAGATTCAAAAAAGCTGCGATTGCTTAAACGATGGGAATATAGGCTGATAACCGCTCCCTCACGGTCGCGGCCCGGATATTTATGCAAAATATTGCCGATTCAACGTAACATCCCGGCCGTGACGTGAGGACGGATGTGATGTTTCATACCATTAAAAGTGGCTTTAACCCGATTGAGACTCGTCCTGAGCTAGCCATTCTGTCAAAACTTCAATAATTTTTCGTGCCTGTTCTTCGCTGGAAATATTGAATTTCGATTTCATCCAATACTGATTATTGCGTTTTTGATAGCGTCGAATAGAGTATTTCACTGGGCCAAAATCGTTTTTGCTATTATCCCAATCTTGGTAGCGAAACATAATTGTCGTCCAGGCGCCTTTAGATAAAACATGTTTTCCTAGCTCCTTTGTTGTTTCGGTACCGTCTTCGCTATAAGCAATGGTTAAATCATCGATTGATGCACTCATAGTTGATTCCACACTAGAAATTAATCGATGGATTGTAGTTTGCCATTAACAAATGTCAAGGTAATTGGCGATTGATATTCACCGGGTTGATAAATCCATACTTGTGGTTTTTGGTTAGATTGTATCGGTTGATTAATATAAGTATTGTTAACCACGGACGGGCTACCGCAGGCACCGTAAACTTTAGAAGCTGGATCACCCACTTGAATACTTGTACCCCCGCAAACGGAAAAGGCGTTGGTTGCTGAGCCGTTAATATTAACTGACTGGACTTTATTATCAACAATGTTAACTTGCAATTGGGCTCCACCACTGGTGCCGGTGGGTATTGACCATACCCCATAAAATGCAGTTGGACTTCCCACATTGTTATACATGAGTTGTTGCACCGGAACTTTTTGCATCACGGGTTGATTGGATTGTTGTTGGCTAAGTGGTTGCCCGCAGGCAGCGATTACTTGGTCGGGTGTCATACCGATGTTGATATAGCCCTGGTTTTGCGGGCAATAGTACGATTGTACACTAGCCATGGCATTTACTGAGAAGGATACGATTCCTACAGCAATCACTAATCGGCTACTCATGAGCTTGTCCCAATGATCCAATTTGATCCTAGTATAGCTCTATCTGTTTATTTTTGCTGCTAAAATATGACTCAATTTTGGCAAGGGTGATTATTTAATTTCTTCAAGTTGATTTGCCGCAGCATTGCCTTATTGTGTTAAGGCAATGCGGGCATAGGCTTTTTATTAAACAAGTCTTAACGGCAATGATGCACTCATGAACAAAACAATTGCTTTAAGAATAATCATGATAATGAAAGGAGAAAAATCAAAGCCAGATATGTCAGGGATGAGATATCGTCCGAATGCTAATAAAGGATCGGTTATCTTTCTCATAACCTCTTCGATGGGATGGTGCCAATCGGGTTTAACCCAGCTCATAATGACCCGGATCAAAATGATATAAAAAAGTAGGTTGCAGGGTTGTGCGATAAGGTCTGCCAATACAAACACAAATAAGTAAGTTAAAGGCATCAACGTGCCGTAGAGAAGGAAACCAAGCAGAATGAATTTAATTATTTCAGTAATGATAATTACAGCTAAACAGGCCCAATCATAACGGCTGGGGTGCGCTTTATCAGAATGAATGAGCCCCTCGATGGGTCTTACTAGCGGATCAACGAAGGTGTTAACCATTTTAGAAACGGAATGGAGCGGCGAAATTTTGTAGAAACGCAAAAACATGCGCGCCCACAACAAGAGCAGCACTAACCCGAAGAATAGTGAAACTAAAAAATGACCAACAGCGATAAATCCTGACATGTTACCCCTCATAAAAATAAGCTTATGCTATACAACTATAGCATGGGTGAGGAACCGAGCTGTTTTGCCCGTTCGTAAGCGGCTTCCATTGCTTTAAAGAGCAATTCGGCAAATCCATGTTGCTCAAGTATATCGATAGCTGCTGCTGTAGTGCCAGCAGGTGAAGTCACTTTTTTTCGTAATTCTTTGATTTCGAGATTGGAGCCTGAGACTAACCCCAATGCACCGATTACGGTTTGCAGGGTAAAGGTTTTAGCAATTTCTTCAGTTAAACCCAATTGTTTCGCCGCATCAATCATCGACTCTAAAAAGAAAAAAACATAAGCGGGACCACTGCCTGAGAGAGCTGTAAACGCATCGATGTCTTTCTCTTCAGAAGTCCAAGAAATAATTCCCGAGCTATTAAAAAGTTCTTCAGCAATTCGTTTTTGTTCTTGACTGACAAATTGATTGGCGATTAGAGGGGTTGCTCCTTTACCTATCGTAATTGCAATATTGGGCATGGAGCGGATTATCGGTTGTCCTTGACGGCAATGCTGCTCAAGCCAAGCTAAGCTTAAGCCTGCAGCAACTGATATGAGCAAGCAATGCTTGGGTAGATCCTCTCTGATTTCATTTAAAACAGTGGCCATTTGCACTGGTTTAACAGCCAATATAACCAAGTCTGCATTCTTAACACCCACTGAATTATCAGGATGCGTCAAGATTCCTTCAGGTGTCTTTCCTTCCCTTAACGAGGGAGATGCTGCGGTAATCTGGTAGGTTTTACCTTGGCTGCATAAACTGTGAGCAATAGCCTTTGCCATATTACCAAAACCAATAAAATGGATGTTCATTTACTTCGCTCGCCAAAAATTGCTCTTCCAATACGGACCATTGTACTTCCTGCACGAATCGCTGCAACTAAATCATCAGTCATACCCATCGATAAAGTATCCATGTTTAAGCCCTGCGTTTGATTGAGTTGATGAAATAACTTCGTTAAACGCAGCAAACTTTCATATTGTTGTTGCTCACCCAATTGAGGTTTGGGAATAGCCATTAAGCCCCGCAATTTTAAACGGGGTAATTGATGAACAATCAAGGCAAGTTCATGTAACTGATCTGGCGACACACCCGATTTAGTTCCTTCCTCATCTAAATTAACTTGCAGACAAACATTAAGTTCAGGTTGATGTGCTGGTCGGTGATGTGCTAGAAGCTGGGCAATTTTCTCTCGGCTGACGCTATGAACCCAGCTGAATCCTTGGGCAATGTCTTGAGTTTTATTACTTTGGATTGGGCCAATAAAATGCCAGCAAATGGGTAAATGTTTTAATGCATGAATTTTTGCCTTCGCTTCCTGTAAATAATTTTCGCCGATATGATAAACTCCTGCTGCAACAGCTTCCTCAATTACGTGAGCAGGTTGCCCTTTGCTCACAGCCAGTAACTGAATCTCCTTAGGTGAGCGCTGGCAAGATTCGGCTGTTGCAGCAATAAGTTGTTGAATTTGAGCGACGCGTTCGGCAATAGTCATAATCGACAAATCGAATTAGGCACTTTTCTGTAATTCAATCAACCGAGCAATCCCGTTTTCTGCCAATGAGAGCATGCTGTTTAGCTGTTCTCGAGTAAAGCTTCTATCTTCTGCAGTGCCTTGAATTTCAATGAAGTGACCTTCTTCGTTCATCACTACGTTCATGTCAGTTTCAGCAAGTACGTCTTCAGCATAATCCAAATCTAAAACAGGTTGGCCGCGATAAACCCCTACAGAAACTGCTGCGACATAATTAAAAGCAGGCATCTTGCGCAATTTTTCTCTGGCAACCATCCAACTCAGCGCGTCTTTCAGGGCAATGCAAGCACCAGTAATTGCTGCGGTGCGCGTACCGCCATCGGCTTGAATAACATCACAGTCGATAGTTAAAGTCACTTCGCCTAAAAGTTTTAAATCAATGCAAGTGCGCAAGGATCGGCCGATGAGGCGTTGGATCTCAAGTGTCCTCCCGCCTTGTTTACCTTTACTTGCTTCGCGTTCTGTACGGCTGTGGGTAGCACGGGGCAGCATACCGTATTCGGCAGTAATCCAACCCTGGTTTTTACCTTTAAGAAAACGGGGGACACCCTCAATGACCGAGACATTACAGACAACACGTGTCTGGCCAAACTCGATTAGCACTGATCCTTCGGCATGGGCTGTAAAATTTCGTGTGATTTTAATAGGGCGCAGTTCATTAGGTTCACGATTACTGGGACGCATGATAATCCTCGATGAAAATGAGGAATTATAACTAAGTGACTTGTATATTTATACCCGAGATACTGCAAAATCTTGCATTTGTACAAATTTAGTTTATATTCGCCGCACCTTGGATTAGTTTGTAGTATTATGACTCATAGCATGACGGCTTTTGCCAGAGTACAAAAACAACTTGATACAAGTATCTTTTGTTGGGAAATTCGATCGGTAAACCATCGTTATTTGGATGCGACTTTTCGTATTCCCGATGCATTTCGGTTTCTTGAAACCTCTTTGCGCGCTATGCTACGTGGTAAGGTAAGCCGGGGTAAGCTAGAATGCCAGCTTAAATTTCAAGATGTGGGAAGTGAAGAGCAAGCGATTCTTATCAACGAGAATTTAGTCAACGGGTTAATTGATGCCGGTAATAAACTATCCGCTTCCAAGCATTTGGCGAATGACCTGTCGTTAACCTCACTACTTACTTGGCCCGGTGTTATACAAATCACGCAGCCGGATATTGAAATATTAGGCCAACATGCGGAACAATTATTCGGTGAGGCATTGACTCAATTGCTGCAAATTAGGGAAACAGAAGGGCAGGCCTTACAAGCTCTTGTGCAGGGCCGCTTGCAGAAGTTAAAAGTTGTTGTTGAAGATGCAAGGCTGCAGGTTGCTTCCAATGCACAGCAAGCGCGAGACAAGATATTAAATCGGCTGAGAACATTACAAATGGACGTGGATAGCTCGCGAATTGAGCAAGAAATCGCGCTTCTCCTCACTCGTTTGGATGTCAGTGAGGAACTGGATCGGTTGCAAGCGCATATTGAAGAAGTGGCTAAAGCGCTTAAAAACACTGAGGCGGCAGGAAGGCGTTTGGATTTCCTAATGCAAGAGTTAAACCGTGAGGCAAACACACTAAGCTCAAAATCGGATTCCATGGCATTAACGCAAAATGCCGTTGAAATGAAAGTGCTTATCGAACAAATGCGAGAACAAATTCAAAATATAGAGTAATGAACTATGGGTGCCCCTTGTCCAGGTAATTTAATTATTGTTGCTGCGCCTTCAGGTGGAGGCAAAACAAGCTTAGTTAGAAAATTAGTCAGCGGTTTGGAGAATATCGAAGTCTCCATCTCTCATACGACTAGGAAAATGCGTCCAGGAGAAAAGGATGGCGTGGATTATTTTTTTGTTACTGAACAGCAATTCCTAGAAATGATCGATGCCAATGCGTTTGTCGAGCACGCTCAAGTATTCAATCACTATTACGGTACCTCAGTGAAGCAAATTAATGCGCGGTTAGCTGCAGGTATTGATGTGGTTTTGGATATAGATTGGCAAGGTGCCCAACAAATTAGAAGCATTTTCTCCGATGCAATTTCGGTCTTCATTATTCCACCTTCCTTAGAAATTTTGCAAAAACGCCTCTTTGACAGGCGGCAAGATAATGAAGAAGTCATCGGTAACCGAATGCAACGGGCACAAGATGAGTTAAGTCATTTTTCTGAGTTTGATTATCTTATTGTTAATGATGATTTCGAAAAGGCTTCTTTTGAATTGCAAGCGATTGTGATTGCAAATCGCTTGCGCATGTCACGCCAAAAGAGAGAGCAAGGAAAACTACTTTCTTTCCTGCTTGCATCGCAGTAAAATAGATTATTTTCGCCTCAATTTGAGATGCATTTGTCAGGTAGATAGATGCTTTATCTTGCTTGCGGCTATCTACAATGTATAACAATCCTGTTTAGGTATTAATTCGGAGGTAAGAATTATGGCACGTGTCACTGTAGAAGACTGTTTAGAACATGTAGCAAACCGTTTTGAGTTGGTCATGGTTGCTACAAAGCGTGCTCGAGATATCGCAGTACGAGGGGAACAACCCTTAGTTGAATGGGAAAATGACAAACCCACCGTGGTTGCACTGCGTGAAATTGCGCAAGGCTTAATTACGCCAGAGATGTTGGACAAAGATTAGGATTCAACGACCCCAATTGACTATATTACTAATAAGGCCCTATAAATATTGAGCTTTAAGCCAAGAGCCTACGCATGACAAACTTCCAATGTTCCGCAAGTTATCCGCGAAACCAATAATACGTTCGATGGATGGATCCCGCGAAAATATCGTGGGACGCGCAATAGAGTTACATTGGATTTTAATTATGCACGCCCCTGGGTTGAGCCTAGAAATGTTGTATTAGGTGCCTATTTTGCTTTGTTGAATCATAATCTGCTGTTGACTAGGGTTTTTGCCTACATCGATATAAAGTTGGCGGTAGTGGAATAGGGGAGTGCGGGCGTGAGCTACTTTAAGGAGCTAGACGAAGAGCTTAAATGCTACCTTGAGCAACCGCTTATTGAAAAATGTTATCAAGCTTATTTGGTGGCTGAAAAAGCACACCGTGGCCAAATGCGCCGTTCGGGAGAGCCCTACATTACCCACCCAGTTGCAGCAGCATTAATCCTAGCCCGTATGCGGCTTGATCATCAAACGATCATGGCAACACTGCTTCATGATGTTGTCGAAGATACCTCTATCAGTAAAGAAGATCTCATCCAACAATTTGGGGAAGATGTCACTGCCTTAGTGGATGGGGTAACTAAGTTAACTAAAATTAAATTCGAATCCCGAGCTGAAGCCCAAGCAGAAAATTTTCGCAAAATGGTGCTAGCGATGGTCAAAGACATTCGGGTTATCATCGTCAAACTAGCAGATCGCTTTCATAATATGCACACTTTAGGCTCAATGCCTTCAGTTAAGCGAAGAAGGATTGCCATTGAGACTTTGGAAATTTATGCGCCCATTGCCAACCGCTTAGGTATGCACGCAATTTACACGGGCCTTGAGGATTTGGGATTTCAGGCACTTTATCCTATGCGATATCGTGCAATTAAATCAGCGGTAGAAAAAGCGCGGGGCAATCGTCGTGAATTAACGCAGAAAATTGAAAAAGATTTGCAGGAAGCTTTAAATGAACTGCATATCCCCTACGAACATGTTTTTGGTCGGCAGAAACATTTATACAGCATTTATCGCAAGATGCGGCAAAAGAAGGCTTCATTTACCGAAATAACTGATGTGTTTGCTTTTCGGATAATCACTGAAGACATTGATGCATGTTATCGGGTGATGGGTGCGTTGCATCGCACTTACAAGCCAGTGCCCCAGCGGTTTAAGGATTACATTGGGATTCCAAAAGCGAATGGTTATCAATCGTTACACACGACATTATTTGGTCCTTACGGTGTGCCTTTAGAGGTACAAATTCGTACACGGGACATGGATAAAGTGGCTGAAAATGGGGTTGCTGCCCATTGGATTTATAAATCTTCTGGCTTGGAAGTCAATGAGGCACAATTGCGGGCCCGTGAATGGGTGCAGCGATTGTTAGAAATGCAGCGAAGCACAGGAAGTTCTTTAGAATTTATAGAAAATGTGAAAATTGACCTCTTTCCAGACGAGGTTTATGTTTTCACGCCGAAAGGCCATATTATGGAGCTGCCAAAGGGGGCGACGCCAGTTGATTTTGCTTACACGGTGCATTCGGGGGTTGGTAATAGCTGTGTTGCGGCCAAAGTTAACCGCCGTTTAGTGCCTTTGAGTGTGCCCCTCACAAACGGGCAAACCGTCGAAATTATTACTGCTCCTGGAGCCCATCCAAATCCTGCTTGGTTAAATTTTGTAGTGACAGGTAAGGCTCGTTCCAATATCCGTCATTTTCTCAAAAGCCAGCAACATGCTGAATCAATCGTTTTAGGTAAGCGTTTACTGGAGCAATCGCTGACTGAATTAAGAAGTGATTATGAAAAGGTACCACCCGAAACCTTACAGGCGTTACTCCATGATCTGAGCTACAAATCGGAGGATGAGCTTCTCTACGCCATAGGTATAGGTAATCAGATGCCAATGGTGATTGCTAAGCGATTAGTCTTAAGTCAAGATACAGCAGAACTTGATAAAACAGCAAAAAGCCGTCCTTTAGCCATTAAAGGAACGGAAGGGATGGTGGTGCATTTTGCCGATTGCTGCCAACCTATCCCAGGTGATAATATTGTGGGTCGTTTCCAACAAGGACGCGGAATTATGGTGCACGCCAGCGATTGTCCTAACATAAATCAAGGACGTGGCCATCCCGAGCAGCTCATTTCTTTACGCTGGGATGAACAAGTAGAAGGTGAGTATTGGGTTGATATTACTGTTGAGGTAGCAAATCAACGAGGCGTGTTAGCAGCCCTTGCTACAGCTATTTCTGAAGCTGAGTCTAATATTGGTAACATTAATGTCGATCCGAGGGATGGACGCCATAATGCTGTCACTTTTTCCATCAGTGTACGCGACAGATCTCACTTGGCGCGAGTGATGCGTCGTTTGCGTGCCAACAAAGTAGTCATGCGCCTTTATCGTAAAAAGCAGGGAGAATAATCAATGCAACCAATCCAAACTGATTTAGCACCCGCCGCAATTGGTACTTATAGCCAGGCAATTCGTTGCGACAACACAGTTTATTTATCAGGCCAAATACCGCTCGATCCGAAAACCATGCAGCTTTGTAGCGATGAAATTCGCATGCAGATTAATCAGGTATTTGATAATTTAGCTGCTGTTTGCGAGGCCGCTGGGGGTAGTTTGGCTGATTTAGTGAGAATCACGGTATACCTTACAGATTTAAATCATTTCCCTCTAATTAATGAGGCGATGACTCGTTATTTTACTGAGCCTTATCCTGCAAGGGCGGCTATCGGCGTGTCAGCCCTGCCCCGCGGCGCCCAAATCGAAATTGATGGCATCATGGTGCTTAAATCATCACACCGAGGTTAATTCAGATGAACAACCGCAGTGTCCTGGTCAGCAGAGGTTTTCTGAGTGAATAATAAACAACACGCCCAAACTGGGCGTTTGATGTTTATTATTGCGTGGCTGATATTTTTTATGCTCTTGTTCACTTTTTTTTACTATTATAATCAAAATGAGCAAGGTTCTTATCGGATAGAACATGGAACAGTGACAATCACGCCAGATGCGGAGGGGCACTATCGCATAGACGGATCTATCGATGATTATCCTGTGAGGTTTATGATTGATACAGGCGCTAGTTTAGTGGCCATCCCCCAGGAATTGGCAACCCAATTAGGTTTGCAAGGTCGTTATGCGATTAATTTACAAACAGCGGGTGGTGAAGTAACTGGTTATTTAACGCGGTTAAAAAAACTGAGCTTTGCCGGGTTCACACTGAATAATATCAAGGCCGTGATTATCGCGGGCGGTGAAGATAATGAAGTACTGTTGGGTATGAATGTTTTATCGCAATTTAACCTATCGCAACAAGATAAGCGTTTAATTATAAAGAAGTGAGTTTAAGTTTGTATGAGTATAGTTTCCTTCCACAATATTACTTTAAATCTTGCTGGGAATCGTTTGCTTGATCAAGTGGATTGGAAAATCGAGCCTCACGATCGCGTTGCTTTAGTCGGGCGAAACGGGGCAGGAAAATCAACGTTACTTCGTCTTCTACAAGGCGAATTAGTCCCTGATAGCGGTCAGATTAATCGAATAAATGGTTTGCGTGTCGCAGGCCTCATGCAAGAAGTACCGCTGAGTGCTAATCAAGAAAATGTCTATCATTTCTTAGTAAAAAGTTTAGGTGAAGTTGGCGAAGTTTTAAGCCAATTCCATCAGTTATCAACTTCAAACGATCTATCAGCTTTAGCTAGTTGTCAGCAGCAAATGGATAACCTTCACGCCTGGGATCTGCTCCCCCGCGTTGAAATGATGGCGAGCCGCTTAGGTGTGGATACCCATGCTGACATGAGTGGCTTATCAGGTGGTATGAAGCGCCGTGCATTGTTGGCAGCAGCGCTCATTGCTTCCCCCGATCTTTTATTGCTTGATGAGCCGACTAACCATTTAGATGTTAATGCAATTGAGTGGCTAGAAGCCTATTTGAAATCTTATACAGGCAGCGTGTTGTTGGTCACCCATGATCGCGAATTTTTAAGCCAAGTGGCTAATCGCATTGTGGAGATCGATCGCGGAAAACTTTATTCCTATGAGTGTAATTACGAGACTTACTTAGACAGACGAGAAGCAATGCGTTTGAGCGAACAAAAACAGAATGAACTTTTTGACAAACGTCTTGCCGAAGAAGAAGCTTGGATAAGAACAGGAATTAAAGCACGCCGCACGCGTAACGAAGGGCGTGTCCGTGCCCTTAAAGCCATGCGCGAGCAGTATAAAGCGCGCCGCGAGCAATTAGGCAAGATGCAATCATTAACGCTTGATGTGAGTCGCTCAGGTCAAATTGTCCTTGAAGCCAGGCATCTTAATTACCAGATTGCCGGCAAGACTTTAATCAAGGATTTTTCCCTTTTGCTGACCCGTGGCGACAAAATAGGAATTATCGGCCCAAATGGTTGTGGTAAAACAACTTTAATACGCATGTTGCTAGGCGAACTTAAACCCGAATCTGGAACACTTAAGCTGGGTACCTCATTGGAAGTTGCCTATTTTGACCAGTTGCGCCGCCGGCTAGACGAACAGCAAACGGTGATGGCTAATGTGGCTGAGGGGGCTGATTATGTCACCATTAATGGTAAACAAAAGCACGTGGCCTCCTATTTACGTGAATTTTTATTTCCTCCTGAGCGCTTTAATCAAGTCGTCTCAACACTTTCGGGAGGGGAACGAAACCGTTTATTGTTGGCAAAACTATTCGCCAAACCTGTAAATTTATTGGTCATGGATGAGCCTACCAATGATTTAGATATTGAGACCCTCGAGTTGCTTGAGAATATGCTCATGGACTACCAAGGCACACTATTATTAATCAGCCATGATAGGGCGTTTATTAACCAAGTCGTAACTTCTGTACTGGTCTACGAAGAAGAAGGAAAATTTAACGAATACGTTGGCGGCTACGATGATTATCGTGCACAGAAAAAGCAGCAGCGCGAGCAAAGTTCATTACCGAAGCCTGCAAAACGAGCGACTAATTCGACTAAGCTGAGTTTTAACGAGCAACGCGAGTTATCCCAATTGCCGCAAAAAATTGAAGTGTTGGAAGAGAAAATTTCAGCCCTTCAACTAAAAATGGCTGCTCCTGATTTTTATCAACAAGAGGCTAAGATGATTAGCCAATACAATCAACAGCTCTTGCAGGATGAAGAGGAACTGGCGAAACTTTATGCCCGCTGGGAAGCTTTGGAAGAGAGAGGATAACATGGACAACATGCTCACGGTGGCATTAGTCGTTTTAATCAGTTCAATTGTTGTGTTTTTTTCAAAAGAGTTTGGGGATTTATTCAAAAAACTATTCGCTATTCCCGGTATGAAACTCTTTCTACCTCTTATTTTTGCGACTGGTTTGGTAGCTTATTATGAATCTTGGGTCTATTTGGGACTGACAAAATTTCAAGACGTTTTACTGGGATTAGTTGAAAAATTAGCGAGTTGGATGCCATTTCGCAAGGGTGCGAGCGATGCAGTAAAAATTTTAGCCCTGATGGTTTTTTCTTTCCTTCCTGTTATGGCCATTGATTTTTGGATAAAGAAAAAGAAAAGCTACGATTCTTTCCGCTATGCTGGCCTGACGATTACCATTGTGTGGCTATTTTTGGCTGTGTTGCTAACAATCAATTATCGCTATTAACTTAAAGGATTCTAACTTTCTTTGATCTATTACGTAACTGCTAAAGTCATTATGAACTCCCCAGCTTTAATTTAGGCAAAAAATGTCAGCTTGCTTCGCGCCTAAATTAAAGCTGGGGAGTTCACAAGATCCTTAGCGACGTTACCTAACTCAAAGATTCGGCCAAGACTGTAAGGTAGCGGATAAGCAACAAAAGCACGCATCTGCTTATCCAGTACGCGCTGGGATGAAGAGCAATGCCCAATTCTTGAAGAGAATATTAGTTGAAAACAAAATGCTGTTAATCAATGCGTCTGCATTTCCCCTAATTGGAAAGGGTATTGATAACGGCAGCGTTTAAAAGAATGATAAACGTATTGCGGATTTTCCGAATAACTGTAATGGGTCGCATTGTAAGCGCAGCAAGGAATACTGCTCATAAAGCAGCCCCTCTTAGCATTCCACACAAAACCACTCTGGCTAGTTGCCAAAGTCCTCCCATCAAAACAGACATACCGCGGACGATCCGGCTTATTGCCAATGATGCACCCTTGGGCAAAGAGAAGACCAGGTAAAAAAATAAACAAGATGTATACGATTTTGTTCATGCCACAGTCCCGTAGCTCTGGTATACTATACAAATTATAGGAACTTTCTTTCATTTCAAGCCCTTTCTGCAAAAAAAGGCAGATATTTAAGGTGGAGTTAAGAAAGAAAGATTAAAATTAGATTAAGTAACTTTTACGATTGATTTTTGGGGTATTCCATGGCCTATCACAATGATGAACTTCTCGCTGCTCTTGACACTATACGGGATTACCCCCCTGCTATGGGTGATCAGCAAAATCAAGTTGTAGGCGCCTTAGATGAAATTCTTAAAGCAGGTTATGGCGGTGGTGCTGCTAACACGAACTTTAGGAAAGCGATAATAGATAACGCTGGTTTTTGGAATCGGCTAGGGGTTAATATTACTGGAACTGAAAATCCAGGTGTCGATACAGATTTTGCAGCTACTGGTGTTGGTGGAACAAGGCGAAAACCACGGCTTGGGAACCCAAGTAATAATTTTGAAACCCTCTATAAAACTGTAGCTGAAAGACGAGTAATGTTGGCTCTTAGGGAAGCTAACGAAGCTCAACTCGAAGCGATCATAAGTGAAGCCGATAATAATGAAGCCCGTAAGTTGCTTTTTGGCACTGACGGTAAGAGCATATTTGGTGGACAACAAGTAACACTTCCAGCATGGGATCACACAAACGAAAACGTTATTACCGACCAAGCAATTACCCGAATTAAAGAAGAGGCGCAACGCCAGTTACTCATTCAAAAAATCGCAGCACTTGGTGATAAAGGTATGCTTGATGCGTTATTGATGGTTCAAAATCAAGTTGCTTTTACTGCTGCAGTAAGAGGTATTTTTGGCCTTGCGACTCCTGCTTCTCCCCCTCCCCATCCTATAGCAGATGCAATGGATATTGGCAGAGTATTTACCCATAAAGTCGAACGGGCTGCTATTAAAAAAGGAGCTGAGTTACTTATAAATAGCCTTTCTGACAGAAATGTTTTGCACATAGTAAATGGGGTAGCAACAAATATTGGGGGAGGAATCACCGATCTTTTAGATTGTAATCCAGGCGATTTTAGAACACGCTTTCAATCGGTGCATGGTCAAGACATTTGTATACACAATCTTGGTGATAGTGATGTTGTTTCCTTACAAGGCCAACTCGGAGCGCGTTACCTAGCAGCAAATTATGCTACTCTAAGAGCAGACAGGTCTGCGGATTTAGAACGAATTGCTGAGGCTGTAACTGAGGTCGCGCTTAAAGCCACAATAGCCCCTCGCGGTGGACCTGCCATGCCTGAAGCAGGCGCTTACATTGACCACGCAGTAACTGCTGCTACTTTACCTAGCATTCGCCAAGCTGCCGCAAAGCAAGCTTTAAAACTAAAAATTGCGCAATGCGATGACGCAACGGCACTTGGGGAGTTGATTTCTGTCACGAATGCTGATGAACTAAAACAAAAATTAGCCAGATTAAATGCATTAGGCTACACCACCAAGAATGAATTTCGTAATGCCCTCACCGGCGCTAGCGTTGATGATATCGTTGCGATGGCTCATATTCGCAAGAATTTAGCAATTATCCCTACAGATCCTACTGACAGGGCCAAGCATTTAACCAACCTTAAAGACCTTATTCTAGATCCTAATTTTACTGCCAAATACCTAAACACCTTTGCCGCCGGCCAACCAGCTGGAGTTCAAAATGTTTTAAGTGGTTATTTTGGAGACGTAGCCCAAATCACTGCAGCCAGAGAACTGGCGCTGCTCTCTTATCTGGAGCAAAAACTTGGGCAGCTTTCTGATCCAGAGATAACTAATTTAGCGGCGGCTGTAGGTAATCATGCTACTGTAAAAGATCTTATTAAGCCCTTATTAGGACTGCAACTAGCCGATCCTGCATTAGATCACCTTATTACCGACGCGGATAATGGGATTGGATTACAAATTCGTAGTTATGCAGCAGCCGAAAAGATAATTAGAGACGCGAAAAGTACAATTATTGATGTGTCAACAAAGGACGCAGCAACCGCTCAGGCTCATACAGAGTTATTAGATAAAATTAACAATCCGCGTAGCGCTCATCTAAATAATTTAGTCACTGCGCCAACATTTCCTGCTAAAGAAAAACAAAGAGTCAGGGCAAGCTTAGTCGAATCCTTAGTACGGAATTTCCCAGCAGACAGAATCCCACCTCTTCCTGCTCCCCCAACCCCTGATCGGCTAACTGCCTTGGCAAAGGCAGCTGATATCGATAAATTTAAAGATGCTTTAAGAGATATCGGTGTAACCGAGCACGATTGGGTTAATCCAAAAACAATGGAACAAATCCAAAAGGCAGCTTGTGCTCAAATTATCAAGCTTGATCTAAGTAAAGTTTTGCCTTTAGGTAATGAAAACAATAGGGTACATCCAAAATTAATTGAGTTAATTGAGCAACTCCCGTTGTCTCAACAACGCGCGCTGTTGGAAAAAGATAAGGCGTTGATTTCTTTAAGCCAAGTTACCGAGCCCCAAGAGGTGGACCGTATATTAGGCGCTAGAAATATCGTTGATGATTCTTTTGTCAATGCATTAGTAGATGAAAATGAGAAATTGGCCGATTTGGCAAGAATTCCGAACAGTGAAGTTGCTAAAGTATTAGCAAAAATTGCCCCGCCGCTTAATTTAACTCCTCAACAGATCACCCAAATTAGTGATCATATTTTAAATGGGCCTAATTTATTTGATGATACGGCTGGTGTTGCTCCGAATATTCCTTTCATTCAGACTGTGCAAGCAATTGCTGGATTTATAAATCATCCTAATCCACAGGTCATTTATAATGCTTTTGGACTTGATAATCTAGGTGCAAACTTGGGTGCAACTCCTGAAGAACAAGCGATAAGAACAGCTATTCGGGATCAAGAAACTCGTAATCAACATGTACAGACACTCTACAGTGGCGCACTAACAGACGAAAGTAAAGACATCTATAGAGGAATAGCCGGATTAAGCAAGTCTAGTCAAATTACTCAAAGAGCAGCTACTGCTATTCATGATGCGATAAAGAGCTCAACAACCTATAGTGACTTTATTGCGACAATTAAACGACCTGCTTTCAATCCTCATTTAGCGGCATTTAGTCCACCTGGGGTTCCCGCATTAGATAAACAGCTAACTCCGAAACTTTTTGCCCAAATTAAGGTTGAGGCAAGGAAAAAAACACTACTGAACCCTGGCACCTATGAAGAGGAGTTTAAAGAGCAAGGAAAGGTTGTCAAAAGCCTCAGAAAAGACTTTTCTGATTTAAAATTAAACTCGGCTTCCTCTGCGCTTAAACGCCTTGCTAAAGCACGACCAATCTATTGGTTCAACCCAGCATTTCAAGCAGCCTCAAAGGAAAATGCGAAAAAGATGGGCTCACAGTTTCGCGAATTGTCCGAAATTTGCGACACTATGATAGCTCATCTAAAGCAGCAAATTGAACAGCTCGAAGATCAGGGGCGTAGTTTGCCTAATCAAACGGAGATTAGGGCAAGCGCAGGGGGTGGGGCGGTCAAACGAGATATAATGGACAAGGTGAGCGAAAGAACACAAGAGTTAATCGTCCTCCTAGACGAAATGGAGAAAGAATTAAAGGAATATGAAAAACTACAACTTCTATTCAAGGGTAATCCTGGTAGTGACCATCCTCTTTTAAAACAAGGACTTTTAACCACGCTTAAACAAGCCGAGGAGGGTAAGAAGGATATTCGCGTTAAAGGTTTTCATAGTTATGCTGTGGATTATCCCATCGATCAAAAAAGGGCTCATTTTGCACCAACTTGGCAGGGAGAAGGAGTAAGGCCTGCTGATCAAAACGGGGTTAGCATAAAAACTGGTGTGCCCGCAGAGCGTTTTGAAATTACAGATATGGTTAGCCCGGGTAAATTCCGTGAGTACACAGTCTATTATGATACAGTGGACCGTAATAACCAACCTGCAGTCATTAAAAGCACGTATATCGAGGAACGTGGCGCGGGTAATCTAGCAGGGCAAGTGGGTACTGGCGGTGTAACACAGTATTCAGCCGAGCTGACATTGACAGCGAATAAGTTCCCCCCCCGTAATAACCCTGAGGCGCGGGTTCATCAAGCCATGGAAATGGCAACCCGTATTTTAGCTGCGCGTGGTAAACCCCCTACGATTGATGATCCGATCATACTAGATGGTCCTAAAGATCAGATTGAATTTGCCTGGACAGCATTAATGGCTATTGGTAAAAATGATCCGAACATGCGTTTTGATGCGAGTGCAATCGTAATCGATAATGCGCAGTTTAGCCCTGATAGCCAATTGGGCATCCTTGGCCGCTGGAAAGGTGATTCGATTTTTAAAAAGCACTTTGAAACACATCCTAGCTACACCGGCTTATTAAAAGGTATAAAAGAAGTTGATAAGCTAAAATTCGGTAAGCAAGAACAAAAAGCAATGGAAACTGCAAGAAAAGACAGTGCTGAACTTATGCAGTTTTATAAAACTAAATATAACGTACTCACAGGCGTGAAACAAAAAGTGAGTGAGAGCGATGATACTATACCTCCACCAACACCCCCTGCTGCTTAAGAGGTTATTAAGGGAAATTTAAGAAGAAGAATGGAAATGAATAAAAATAAATTGCCTATAGGCGTATTTGATTCAGGGATGGGAGGTTTGACGGTGCTTCGTGCTTTAAAAACCACTCTCGCCCAGGAATCTTTTATCTATCTCGGTGATACCGCGCGCTTACCCTATGGCACTAAAAGTCCAAGTACCATCCAGCAATACGCTATCCAAATGGCTCGTGTTTTGGTGGAAAGGCAAATTAAAGCCTTAGTCATTGCTTGTAATACCGCCACTACCGCCGCACTATCACATCTACAAGCCATGCTTCCTGATATGCCCGTATTAGGGGTGGTGACTCCCGGTGCTTCTGCCGTGGTTGCTGCCACTAAAAATCATCGTGTCGCTGTGTTTGCCACAGAGACCACGATTGCTTCAAATGCTTATCAGCGCTTAATTACTTCCCATTTGCCACAAGCGAAGATTAGTGCCCGTGCTTGCAGCCTTCTAGTGGCTTTAGCGGAAGAAGGCATGGTGGAAAATGCCATTGCGCGAGAGGCCTTAAAACATTATTTATCTGATTTTAGCAATGAGGATACGCTTCTTTTAGGCTGCACACACTTCCCAGTCTTTAAGCCACTATTAGCTACGCTTCTACCAAATACAGTCACTATCGTGGATTCGGCTGAAGCGACGGCAAAAGCGTTGAAAGAGATGCTTGAACAAGCCAACTTGCTGAATACTGAGCAAGGGCAGGGAAATAAGATAAGTTATCTAGTCACTGACTCCGTTAACCGCTTTCAAGCGGTGGGTGAGATTTTCTTAGGCGAGCCTCTGCAGATTCATCAAATTGAATTAGTTGATGCGCAGATGCCTTCTTAGGTATTAAAGTTGTTGCCGTCATCCCGAAGCAAAGCGAGGAACCCCCTGACTCTTGGCAATAACCTACCAAGGAGATCCCTCACTACGTTCGGGACGACAATACATTGTCACCCCGAAGCAAAAGCGAGGGATCTCCTGAGTCTTGGCAATAACCTACCAAGGAGATCCCTCACTACGTTCGGGACGACAATACATTGTCACCCCGAAGCAAAAGCGAGAGACCTCCTGAGTCTTGGCAATAACCTCACTAAGGAGATCCTCACCACGTTCGGGACGACAATACA
>Ga0272446_1000007_pt1 | contig 236089 bp, 237 predicted proteins | sample YNPCB0061_FD_194587 | JGI IMG/M metagenome (GOLD analysis project Ga0272446, IMG submission 194587) | Hot spring microbial mat communities from Yellowstone National Park, WY, United States - YNP-CB-006-1 | ecosystem: Environmental > Aquatic > Thermal springs > Hot (42-90C) > Sediment | place... | reverse complement strand
GGGCAGGTAGTGCGAATAATAAAAGCAAATACGTCCTCATCCTTAAAGAAGCAATTTAAGTTCTTGAAAGACGTATATTGAGGGACAGACAGTATTTGGTCAGAAGGTTACTTTGTTTGCACATTAGGGTTAAACGAAGATGCAGTGGAAAAATACATTCAACTGCAAGGAGAGTAAGATTCCGGGCGATCGCAGATCGAACTAATGTAAACCGGCTGCGTAAGCTGCCGGTAGTTCATACTTGTAAGTTTTTGGAGTCGGATGTGAGGGTATTTGTATTGACTGAGTGATATTTTTCCCAGACGCTACAATCTATATCTCCAATATATATTGATATACGTAAGACGAATATGTATATTCCGCATATATATATGAAAACAATCTTTTTGAGTGGGCCAATCAGAGGTCTTGAAAGAACAGATTCTCTTAGTTGGAGAAATGATGCAGAAGCTAAGCTTTGCAAAGACTTTACAGTTTTGAATCCGTTGAGAAATCGTGAAGAAAAGGGATCATTCCCATTTCCTAAAGGTATTGTTATTAGAGACAAAAGCGACATTCTAAAATCAGATATTATCCTTGTTAACGACGAATTTCCTACGGCAACAATGATAGGGACTGCAATGGAAGTTATTTATGCTCATCAACTCGATAAGGTAATAATCCTATTTGGTGAAGGCCATGATGGTGATTTATGGCTTGAATATCATTCACATATGAGATTTAAAACTATGGATGAAGCGATAGAATTTATAATCAAAATGTTTAAATAAGATGAGACCATATCTTGCAAAACAGGGACTTATAACTCTTGCCTCTACGTTAAGAGGAGATGAAAATATATTCATTGGTATCCGACCTCGGGGTATACATGCAGGGAATAAAATTCCCGCAATAGTTTATCCTTATTTATTAAGTAAGCTAGTTGAACAAAGAGGTATAACACCGAGATTTACAATTAATTATTTTCTTAATGACTACGAGCAATATACATTGTTGGGTCCAGATAAGAAAAAATATCCTTTTAATGTTTTACCAGATGGTCAGACTTTGCAATATGCCCCTTATGATGAAACTCGTTCGCAGGCAGATTACTGGTGTCCAATAATTCAAAAGGAGGTTGAAAACACTTTAGGAAAAGAAGTTCCAAATTTAAACTTAGTCTTTATAAGAAATTCCTCACTTAAGGATGAACCAGTATTTAAAGAAGTAGTAATCAAAACTATAAATGAACCTGAGAAGTTAAGAAATTTATTCTACAAATATTCTGGCAAAGAAATTATTTTAAAGCCATCATCCTACTGTATGGCTATTTGTAGAAAATGTCAGCATCCAGCTCATGAAACAAAGGTCATGAACGAAGAAACTATTTATTACAAATGTCATAGATCTGAGTGTGGGTTCGAAGAAAATGCAAGCTATTCAGATTTGCAATTTTGGCTTTATCACAAACCATTAGCAATTCCAAGAATTAAATTAAAAGAAATAGATCTTTGTATTACAGGAATCGATCATTTTAACGAAGGAGACTTTATTACAAGACAAAAGTTATTTGATTTTTATGGAATAAAAGTAAAACCATTCAAAACTCTTTATACTCCGATTTTAATTGGTACCGATGGAAAACTTAAAATGAGTAAATCTAAAGATAATTATTATGACATGGATTTTAACAAGCTGTTAGATTTAGTTAAGAACACAACTGAACATATTATTTATAACAAATCATGAACGATACAAGAAAACAGATTATCTTCATTTCGAATCCATTTGGATTTGGTCCTACTGGTAAGTTATACCCTATTATGCAAGAAATGCATAAACGACTTGATTGTGAATTGATATATTTTACAGGATCTCTTTCAAGTCAAATTATTAAAGCTGATTATTTGAAATATGTTCAAGTTGATGAACGATCTGAGGAGGATATTTTCAATAAACTAAAAGATTTTCCTAATGCAGTTGTAATCTCATCACTTAATCGATTTGCTGTTAAAGCATCTAAGAGATTAAATATTCCTTGTGCCTTTATTGATGGTCTTTCATGGCTTTGGGATTCGATACCAGAAGATTTTTTATCAGCAGATATATATTATGCTTTAAACTTTATTGGTGTTGATGATAAAGTTAAAAATTATTCTCAAATTAAAAAGGTCTCCTATATTTTAGATGTTGAAGATTTATCTCAGAAAGAGGTTAGAGAAGATTTTACATTGATTCATATCGGAGGATTTGAAAATCCTCTATATATAAGTTTTGAGAATAATTATCTAAACCTGCTTATTGAGTTTTTACAAAATATTGAAAATCAATCAAAATATATAGTTGTTGGTGGTGCAAATGCAGTTCAGTTTGTATCTGAAAGAGTTGATAAGAAAAACTTTGCTTTTAAGACTTCCGGTAAAGCAGAGTTTCAAAAACTTCTAAAAACATGTAAGCACTTAATAACTACATCTGGACTTACTACAACACTAGAAGCTTTCTACGCCCAAACGCCTGTAAGTTTTTTATTACCCTCAAATCTCAGTCAATACAAAATTTTATATCTTCTAGCTCAAAAAAAGCTTACTAGTTCATTTACGACTTGGGATGATTATTCACCTACAAAAGAAACTATTTGGAATTTAAGTGAAAAAGATGCTTTACCTTTGCTTGATAATCTAGCTAAGGATTTGATAAACAGTGACACTAAGAGAGAATGCTTCTTAAAAAATATGAATGTAATTATTAATACTGTGCCTGATACCAATGCGCAATATAAATTTATTAATGAACTTGGAGTGAATGGTGTATCGCAAATTGTTGATGATTTAATACTTAAATGGAATTTATAAAGAAATGGAAAATAAAGCAAAGCTAGAAATAATTATTGATAATATTTTTAAACAAAAAAATATTACAAATCAGAAGATTAAGGATGCTGTATTAAGAATTCCACGAGAACTATTTAGCGAAAATAGTAACTTGGATCAGCTTTATTCTCATTCGATTGTTAAGTATCACGGGGCATGGGAAATAGCAGATATTGAATTCGTAATTGATATATTAACCAATATCAATTTAGAAAATGCAAAAAGTGTTTTAGTTGTTGGATCAGGAACGGGATATTTATTATCGATTCTTTCATATTTAGTTGAAGAAGTTTATGGAGTTGAGATCGATAAAAATCTTAACGAGAAATGTATGGATAATATAGAGAATCTGAACATTGTAAATGCAATCTCAAAAGTTGGTGATGGACTAAATGGTTGGAGTAATGAAGCAAGATTTAGCTCAATCATTGTTTGTTGCTCTTGTGATCAAACTCCACGACCGCTTATAGAACAACTTGATGAGAATGGCGAGTTAATAATTCCGATAGGATCATTAAACTTATGGCCAGATCAGCATCAAGAATTAATTAAAATTGTAAAAAATAGAACTGAATTAATTCAAACTAAAATCTCGAATGTTTTTGTTAATCCAATAATTTTGAAAACTGAGAAAGTAATAAGTGAATAATAAAATATCAAAAAAACACGCAATAATAGGATGCGGTAGAATCGCTCCAAACCACATATTCGGTTGCCAAAGCAACGGAATTGAGGTCGCTAAATGTTATGACTTAAAAAAAGAAAAAGCTGAGAAGTTTGCTGAAAAATATTCAGTCAATAAAGTAGCTGAAAGTTTTGAAGAGGTTTTAGAAGATCCAGAAATAACCTCCGTTTCAATTTGCACAGATCATGGCAGTCACGCACGATTAACAATTCAGGCATTAAACGCAGGAAAAAATGTTGTTGTTGAAAAACCAATGGCATTATCCGTAACTGATGCACAAGAAATGATTGATACTGCGAAAAGAAACAACCGTACATTATGTGTTATTTCTCAACACAGATATAACGATATGATTCGATACATTAGATCATTAATAAAAAACGGAGAATTAGGGGATATTACTGTTGTGAATGCAACATTAAATAGTTCAAAGAAAGTTGAATATTACACAGAAAGCGGTTGGAGAGGAACACTTGAAAAAGAAGGCGGATCTACATTGATTAATCAAGGTATCCATACACTAGATTTGGTAGTCTGGTTTTTAGGGGCACCAACTGAATTACTTTCTTATAAAACTAACTTGAAGTTTAAAGGAATTATTGAGACTGAAGACACACTAGCTTCAATCATGAAGTTTGAAAATGGTGGTTTAGGTGTTTTTTCATCAACAAATACATCAGTTGATGAATGGGATTCTAAGATTGAATTTATTGGTATGAAAGGATCAATTACTTTTTCAACTGGTTTCCCGGCTAGAATCTTGAGCCTTGAGCATGAGAATGAAGAAATAAAGGCACGGATAAGAGCTGAGCTAGATAAATACCTTGAAAATGACATGAGTGCAGATAATTTACCTCCTACAATGAATTATTATGGCACAACACATAGAGAACAAATGGCAGATTTTTTCAAAGTTTCAAATGGTGAAAAAGAAAAATTGGACATTGATCCAGCAGAAGGCATGAAAACACTTGATGTAGTTTTGCGTATGTATAACTCCAATTAATTATGAAAATAGGATGCTGTATAAAAGCAAAAGATCTTGATTCTTTCGAAGTACTTACAGAATTCGATTTTGTCGAGGTTAAATATTCTGATTTAGAAGAAATCAGCACTAAAGTTCCTGCCAGTAAAATTTATGCTGTAAATAATATTTATCCGAGAGACAAAAATATTTTTGAAGAAGATTTAGATTCGACTTTTGAATATTTTAGAAAAGTTTTAAAAAGTTGCGCTGATAAAGGTGCAAAGATTATTACCTTCGGAAGTGGTACAGCGAGATTATTCAAGGAGAGTCATAACATAACGAAAAATCTTGAAAAATGGTGCAAAATTCTAAAGGAAATGGATACTGGAGCGGGTAGATTAGGATTGAAGATAGGGATAGAGCCTTTAAATGTTGAGGAAACTAATTTTATTAAAGATATTAATGATGCAGCTTTCTTTATAGATTTACTTAACCTAAAGAATACAGGTATTACCCTAGATTCATATCATTTTGATAAAGAAAATGACTCAATTAACGAATTAATTAGAAATGTTGAGAAAGTAGTACATTTTCATTTCGCCTCAGATGAAAGAAAGTATCCACTAACAATTAGTGAAAAAGTAAGAGAACTATTTAAAGTGTTAACATCCTCAAATTATTCAGGTAGAACTTCTATTGAAATAGATTGGAGAGAAGAACTTATAAATGATAAAAATATAATTTCTGAAATTAAAAAATTATAAAAATGCAAAAAGATTATATTGAAATATTAAAAGAATGTATTAACACAAAACAATTAGCTATCGTTAAAGGAAGCTATATTGATGAGTTTGAGACTCAGGCTGCAGAACTATTTGGAAATAAATACGGTGTTTCCACTTGTAATGGAACATCAGCCTTATACTTATCATTATTTTGTACTTCACGTACACGACCAGAAAAGAGTGAAGTTATTGTACCTGCCTATGGATTCCACGGTACAGTAAGCGCTATTTGTGCATATGGACTTAAACCAGTTTTTTGTGATGTTGACCCTGAGACTTTCGCAATAGATTTTGATAAGTGCGAACAATTGATTAACGAGAATACATTAGCAGTAATGGTCTTACAGCCATGGGGAAATATCGCTGATCTTGATAAGATGAGCAAACTAAAAAACAAGTATAGCAATGTATATTTTATTTCAGATTCTTCACATGCACATGGCGCAACATGGAATGATAAACTAATTGGTAGCTATTTTGATATTAACTGTGCTTCGTTTGGTATGGGGAAACTTGTTTCAGGAGGAGAGTTAGGAGCACTAACAACAGATAATATTGAATTTAGAGAACTAGGAGTAATTTTTTCTCATACAAACCGAGTTCCAAAAGACCTTTTAACTGAGAAATATAAAGAGATTGATAATGCCGTAGGTATTAAATTTAGACCTCACCTATTTGGTTTACTTTTAGGATTAGAGGATTTAAAAACCTACAAAAGTAGGAAAGAAGTTTTAGATGCAAACATTTACGATCTACAAAATTTTCTTCTTAAAAACTCAGAAATAAAATTCGTTACTGAATATTCAAAAACGAAAAGATCATTTTGGAAATTAGTTTTTATTCTTCCCGATTCTACTGATATTGAAAGTTTAATTGCGAATCTGGCAAGTGATAATATTTCAGCTGAAAAACATAACTATCGTGTTATTCTTCCTGAAAACTCGATTTTTACTAAATTTTATGGAATAAAGGTTACAAACTCTTATCCAAATGCAAATAAAATAGTTAAGCAGAATATTCTTCAAATTCCTTTCCAATTCCTTACTGATAAAGGAAATATTGAAAAACTGAAAATAGCCCTTAGCAAAATATGAACGTAAAGAGATTGACAATTGGAACTAGCAATAAAAATAGGTTCTCTAATCTTAGAGATATAATATTTGAAATAGATCCGTCAATAATAATTAGTCAATCAATAGTTCAAGTTGAGGAGAGTAGTGATACAACAATAGGGAATGCTACTTTAAAAGCTCATGCTCACTACAAAATCCATAAATCGAACATACTTTGTGTAGATGATGGTATTTTTCTTGATGACAAAATATATAGTCCTGAAGTAAATGTCAGAAGGGATTCTGACGGGAAAGAACTTAGCAAGAATGCGATTATTCAAAAATGGGAATTAATCTTAAGAGATAAAGAGTTAAAAGGAATAATGGAAAAAACATTTGTATTTATTGATAAATATGGTGTGATGTACAGTGATCATGTTAATTATATTATCGTTCTGCGTAATTGTGAGGATATAAATTATGAAATAAATCCCTTAAATAACTTTATTTATCCTGAAGGATTTAATAAACCAATTGCCCATTTTACTAGTGATGAATTATTAAGGTTTCGAGAACCTCAAAAAGAATGTTTAAATGAATTAATAAAAAAATTAAAATAAAAATGAAAACACAACAATTTGTTATAGCACAATACAGCAGAGACGACTCTTTACAAAGCTATATTCAAATTACATTGCAAGGCCTATGGAAAGAAGAAAAGGAAGTCTTTGCTAAATTTGTACCGCAGTATGGCAGAATTTTAGATCTAGGATGTGGAACGGGTAGAGTTGCTTTTAACCTTGCGACAGATGGTGAAATACTTGCATGTGATATTGTGCCTGCAATGATTGATACTGCAAATGCACTAAAGCCTAAATTTGCAAATCAACCTAAATTTTCAGTACAGGACGGAAGACAGATGTCTTATCCAGATGCTTATTTTGATATCGTAATTTTTGCTTATAATGGGGTGAATACAGTACCTGGTAGAATCAATAGGGAACGGATATTTGCTGAAGTCAATAGAGTTTTAAAAGATGATGGGACTTTTATATTTGCATCACATGTAAGAAACTTCTGGAAACGACCATGCCACTGGATTATAAGATTTTTTCAGACTATTTTTAAAACTTCAGAACATATAAAGGAGTTTGGAGATAATATTAACGAGAAGTATGGGAGAGCGCAATATATTAATATCCCAAGCCATTCAGATATTGTAAGATTAGTTGACACAGCTGGTTTTAAAATTGTCGAAGAAATTCCTACAGACAATACAAATCATCAAGACGGTGTTGTTACACCACCAAGAGGAACAAGTATCTTCGTATGCAAAAAAGCTTTCTAATTAGCATTTAAGACCAAATATCTTGTATAATCTTTTACTATGCTAGTTAAGCTCGAAAATCTTTCTAAATCTATTGGGGGTAAAGAACTTTTTGAGGATCTTTCATTTGTAATAAATGAAGGTGAAAAAGTTGGCATGATTGGTCGAAATGGTATGGGCAAAACATCGATATTCCGAATTATCTCTGGTGAAGATGATGAGTATGATGGGCAAGTAGAAATTAGAAAAGGAGTACGTATAGTTTTAACAAGACAAGAACATCATTTTGTAGAGAATATTTCTGCATTAGACTATGTTCTTGACTCCATTCCTAAATTCCGTGAGCTACAAACAAAGATTACACTTTACGAAAAAGAAGGAGAGGAAAAAATTTCTTTAGAGGATTATTGTGATGCATTAAATGATTTCTCGATTCTTGATTACTACTCTATTGAGAGCAGAGTTATACAAAGTTTTTCGGGATTCCAATTAGATGAAGAGAAAATACTGCGACCTTTACAAGATTTATCTGGTGGAGAAAAAAGATTTGTTGAATTAATAAAGGTTATGTACTCTGATGCAGATCTCGTACTAATTGACGAACCAACAAACCATATGGATTATATTGGTAAAGAGCAGTTCATAAAATGGCTTCAGGATATCGATAAAACAATAATTGTAATTACTCATGATAGGGATGTTTTGAAATTTGTTGATAAAGTAATAGAGATTAAGGATCGTAGGTCTTACACTTATAATGGCAATTATGAGGATTATATTAATCAGAATAATGCAAATAATGTCGCAAATATTAAACAATACGAAAATGATATTCGGGCATTAGAAAAGGCAAAAAGACAGATGAAATATGCACAGTTACGCAAGCATGCGGCAAAAGTGACAAAATCAAGGACTTCAGCAAGAATAAGAGAAGAAAGGTTTACCAAGCAGTTTGAGAAATTAAATAACGAGCTGAAGAAGCCATCACTTTGGATTGATAAACAGTCGCTAGATAGTGTTTCTTCTAAAGTTATGAGAAGTTACTCAAAATACAAAGAGCAAAATATAAATATTCGTGGAACAAATAGTGATGGAGTAAAGAAATTGTTAGTAGATGTAAAAAAGCTTTCCTTAGGCTATGATAGACCACTGTTCAAAGAAATAACCTTTGATATTCATACAGGGGACACTATTTTTATTAAAGGCAGAAACGGAGCTGGTAAATCCTCTTTCTTAAAAACTATTATATCAATGTCAAAGAATGAAAGTTCCAGTACAAAAATATTTAGAGGAGAGTTAAAATTATCTTCTACATTAAAGATTGGGATTTACGAACAAGAAATTGATAAAAAATATTTAAATCTTACTTTAAGTCAAGCCATAATAAACTTACATTCTGAGAATGAAATAGAATTAGGACATCAAAAACTTATTAATATACTTAAAAGTTATTTATTTGATCCCGAGGTAGACGGAAAGTTGACAATGGACAAGCTGTCAGGGGGACAAAAAGCACGATTCCAGCTCATAAAGATGTTTATAAATCAGCCAAATCTATTAATTCTCGATGAACCTACAAATCATTTAGATTTACCTTCTATAGAAGAGTTAGAAACTGCTCTACAAGAATATTCCGGTGGGATAATCTATGTTTCTCATGATACGTATTTTATTGATTCCATGGGAGGGAAGACTATAGAAATTAAGTGCTAAAGAATACATGTTTTAAATTTATTGGGTTGAAAGATTGATATTTCGATTAAAATTTAACCAACCTGTATAATTGCACTCATTAAATAAAATATGGCTTTTACGATATTAGCTCAAGAGATTAGCTTTTTAGGTCAAAACGAAACTCCTCTATTCTTAAACACTAGTTTTAGTATTAATGCTAAAGAAAGAGTCGCAGTTATAGGTGAGAGTGGTACTGGAAAGACAGTACTTTTAAAAGCTTTAATTGGAGATATTGATTTGGACAGCGGTATCTTGATCAGACCGCCTAACGTTTTAATCGCATATGTCCCTCAGTCCCTTTCAGATTTTGGAGAAATAGATGAATATACAACAGTTAAGGAACTTTTTTGGCAAGGTGCAGGTTATGACTCACTAGAGGCGAGGATGAGACAACTTGAAGATTTAATGGCACAAGGAGAAAGTTCACCCCAAGTTCTTGAAGAATACGGTAATTTGCAAGATAACTTTGAAAGTCGTGGAGGATACAATGCTGAAGCTAGGGCTGGAATTGTACTTGCAGGTTTAGGTTTGGAAAAAAGTAATATTGGGCTTGATACATTTCTGGGCGAGATCAGCAGTGGGCAAAGAGCAAAACTTCTAATTGGGCAAGCTTTATTCTCACAACCCGACTTTTTAGTACTTGACGACCCTTCCTCCCATTTGGATCTCCCTTCACAAGCTTGGCTCGCGAATTTTATATCGGAATCCGGTATTAGTTCTATAGTTGCCTCAAGAGATGCTAATTTTACTAGTTTGTTCGCGACAAAAGTAATATAACTTACTCCCATCGGCAGAACTTTAGTCTTTGAAGGAAATTATAATCAGTATTTAGAAAACAGACAACGGCTATATGATTTTGAACGTGGGGTTGCGTTGCAAATGCAACACGAAATTAAACGGTTGAAGGAAAGGGCAGGTATGTATAAGCAATGGGGACCAAGGCAAAGTGAAAAAGTTGCGAGAGTCTTTTCTGCTACAAATCGTCGTTTGAAAGAAATGCAAGGCTCTTATCGGGAGATGTCAGCAATGATGATAAATGAAGATACAAACGTGAAACCCCAAATGTTTCAGTATACAAGAAGAAGTGGTGATAAAGTCTTTAGAATTAAAAATTTGTCTAAACAGTACACTGGAGGTAATAATGAAATAATAAATGCATTAGACTTAAAGGGTCTGGAGATTAATATTAGTTTTGGTGATCGTCTATATGTATATGGCTCAAATGGTGCAGGAAAAAGCACTCTTTTAAGATTACTAGCTCGGTCAATTGCTTCTGATCATGATTTTCTACCTACCGAAGGTGTAATTGAAGCTGGAAGTAGCATTGATTTGGGTTATTTTTCCCCAGACCTTGTTGAGGTAAGGGCAGACTCTACAGTATTAAGATATGTATCAGAAGTCATGGGTGTACCAAACGAACAAAGAATTAGAACTGTTTTAATGTACTGGGGAATCCCCTATGAACAGCAAAATGCAACTGTTGGTACTTTAAGCAAGGGTGAACGAACTCAGCTGGAATTGGCAAAGCTAATGATAAGAGATCCTAATTTGCTTGTTTTAGATGAACCAACCATGAATTTATCTCAGAAATTAGTCAGTCGGCTTCTAGACTCATTAAAAGATTACAAAGGCACTATTATTCTAGTCAGTCATGATAGGAGGTTTGTTCCCAGCTTGAAGTTGAATAAAAGACTTAATATCGAGGAAAAAAAGCTTGTGATTCTTTAGTATTCTAACTTTACTTTATAAAATCATTCCACTCAGAGTTTTCTGAGAGGTCCCTATTTAGTAGCTCTCTAATTTTATTAACCTTTGGTCGCCTGTTTTCATAAGACCACCACTCTAAATATCGGTTAATCTCCGGAGGTAATATAATATAGAATTTAGACTCAATTAAACCATTTGCTTCTTTTAAAAAATTACAAACTATATCATCAAACTCTTGTTGATCTTTTAGTGAATATTTCTTTAGAAAGGCTCTCTTTAAAGCTTTCGTACCAAGTAAAATCGTTGATAATGAACGTATGTCAGTTCTTACCGTTTTATCATAAAGAATTAGAGTTGGTTTATTGAGGGCTAATGCAAAACCTGTTACAAAACTGATTCCTTCACTTTTACAACTAGATTCAATTATAAGAACATCACTAGAAAATATTGTTTTTTTAATACTATTAAACCGTTTCTGAGTATTCTCATAATCGGAATCAATATCAGTATCGAAATATGAGGTATCTATTTGTTCATCCATAATGCCGTTCTTTAATAGCATAGATCTGAGATTAATTAAAAACTCTTCAATATTATTTTCATACTTCTTACCAAATACTGCGACTTTCATTAGCTTATTAGTGTATTTTACCATCTATTGAATATTTAGTCGCAGAGACTTACTAATAATTGTTCCGGTATTGACTTAACTACTTTCTAGACTTTTATAGGATTAACCACTCCGCAAACTGCCTGAACTCCGAAGTACTTTTCCCACTTTTCTGCTTTGCATCAAGCTCTTCTTTGGTTAATTCAGAATAAGTTTTGTCAAAACCATTTGGGATTAAAATTTTCCATAACTCACTCCAGCTTTCTGCATGATTACCTTCACGGATTTCTTTAGAAATTGTTCCATCACTACTTTGATTAGTAAAATTCCAGAAATGTTCTTCATCCTCAATATAAGTTAATGCACCTTCATCATAAGCTTGGCGGTCTTCTACCCCTTCAAGAAGTTTTAAAATCCCTTCAAGCCCAATGGTTTTTAATAAGCACCTGGAAAACCATTTAAACTGCGGATATGGAAAGAAGAATCCTGAACAATCAAAGGCTTCCCAACCATTTTAAAAGCTGCTTTTGCCTTTTCCAAAGAAATACCTTTTGCACTATCACCTTGAAGTTCAGGAAGATCAAGTTCGATTTGAGTTATTTTGGAATTGCTTTCATCAAGGCGTTTTTGAAGGGAAGCAACTTTGCATTTGTTTGAGGTTGCAAATAGGATTTCTTTCATGGCTATAAATATTTTTTAAGATTATAAATCAAATTATCCGGACTTGTTATTTGAATGGTTCTCATGCCAAGAGAAGTTAAAGGATCAGAATTGCTTGTGGAATCATCAAGAAGTACAGTTTTGGCATAGCTCAAATTATTTCTTTTTATAAAATCATCAAAGAATAAAGATTTATTATTTTCAAAATCACCTTTCATAGCTTTAAGTTCATAAGAATTTAGGATTTCATCAAATAAATCTTCCAACTGCATACTTTTTACGGTAAAGCGGTTAAAAGTATCCATATTATCTGTTGCAATAACAACTTTTATTCCTTTTGCTCGAATAGAATTTATCAGCTCAGGAATTTCTTCAGAAACAAAGTTCATATTTTTTGCACTTTCGACTAACTCATCAAAAATAAGCTCTTCATCAAGACCAGTATTTTCTGCAATTGCTTTGCAAATATCTTCAGATGTTAATTTTCCTTGCATCCAGGGAGTAATTAAGTTTTTATTATCAATAAAAAGAGAGTTAATAATCTTAGTATGGTGAGAATGATATCTATGATTATTGTCTTCTAATTGCTCCCAAAATCTGGAGTTAGAAAGTGTTTTATTCCAATCAATAAAAATTACTTTTGGCATTATTCGCTTCTATATTCTGAATAATATTTCTTTCCCCTATAATTTTCTATTGCCTGTTTTACGTATGGAATTATATTTTCCGGATAATTATCAATATCACACCACATTACTTCGCTATGTTTATGAGGTTCATTAACTTTTGGTTCACCTGTAAATTTATCAGTTCAAAAAATGTTCCCATCCATTCCTCTCCGCTTGTAATGCAGTGAATTGTATGAACTAATTCAATATCTTCAATTTTTACATTTACATCAGTTTCTTCTTTTGCTTCACGACAAGTCGCAAAATCAAGTGCTTCATTTCCGTCAAGGCTTACGGCAGGAACACTGTAAAAACCGTCCATCCAACCAGTATTTGCTCTTTTGATTAAAAGTATTTGATTTTCTTTGATCAGAAATAAAAATACTGCTATCGATAATTTGAATCTTTCTCTTTTTTGTGTCATTTGCGGTTATTTTAGAAAATTATTTGCAAATCCTTTTACTGACTCAAAACAATCAGCTTTCAAAACCTCATCTTTCGTCATCCATTTTGCATGTGAGACTTCTTCGAGTTGGGCATTAAGGTCGGATTCTTCTGCTTCCATCGCATAAATAAAATCAACGTGAATATGTTCAATATCTTTCGAACTTTGTGGAATCAATTGATAAAGAACTTCATAAGGTCGAGGGATCTGGAAGTCATTTTGTCCTGACATTTTCATATCATAATCATCAGAAATAATCTCTGCTTTAATTCCTGTTTCTTCAAAAACTTCACGAAGTGCAGCTTCATGCGGTAGTTCGTTTGTTTCCATATGTCCTCCTGCTGGAAGCCACTTTTGTAATTTATTATGAAAGATTACTAGAATCTTTGTTCGCTCTGGATTTACAACATATCCCGTTGCAGTAAAGTCTTTGCGGTGGTTCTTTGTGTTTTTGAGAAAGTCTGACATGGGCGAACAGTATATAGTTAATTTCTAAATCCTGCCTCAACTTATAGAATTAAATAATTTAGTTTTACTAATGGGGCTATAGAAGACCGAAATATTAACGCAAAGTTGGTGGAGGTTTTAGAAGGAACAATGCCAGCCTTTAATTTAAGAAAACTGAAATATATTTACGAATAGTGAGCGTGATGTTTAATATCTAGACTTAGTTATTCCCCCACTACCAAATAAGGAAAAAAATGGTAATAATACTCTAGGAAACAAATGAAAATTATATTTGCACCCATGGCATCAAGCTCGTTAGCTCATATGGCAAGGTTGTTTGCAATAGCTGATGAGATAAGAAATAGAGGTCATAAATTTCTTTTTACATCTACTCATGATAGAAAAGAATTCATAGAGAAAAGTGGATATGAAGTTTATAGCCGAACGTATTTGCCTGTAAATTTTAACGATCCAAAAGATCAATCCTTAAACTATTTAAAAGAAAAAAGAGAACATTTTAAAGATTGGTTTAATACTGAAATAGAAGCAGCTACTACTTTTGATGCTGACTTAATCGTAACTTCACCTGGTTTTCTCGGACCTCATGTAACATTAAAAACGGGAATACCAACGCTTTCTATCCTTAATGCTCCTTATCTTGCTGAATCAACTGGAGTTTTAGGACTTTCTTTAACCGAAAATACATTAAAAAACAAACTTCTTAAATCTTTTCTAAATCCTATTTTTGAGAAGAAATTTACAAAACAATACTTATCAGAAGTTCTTGATATTTATAATGAGTTAGGTATAGATTTCTTCGGGTACACAAAGGCAGATCTTTACGATTGTATGGATGTTGTTATTCCAAGCGTTTACGAACTTGAACCCATAACTCCTAAAGATAAGTACTATTACTCAGGACCGCTTTTTTGGGAAGGTTTTGAAAATAATTTTGAATTTGATGAAAAAAAGATCAAAGAATTTAAAGGAGACTCAAAGCTCATATACTTAAGCTTTGGAGGAAGTATTTTCAATCTTGATTTCTATAATCATATTTTTGAGGTAATCGGCAAGCTTCCATATAAATTCCTTGTTTCGACAGGAAATAATTTTGAAATCAAAGACTTCAAATATAATCATGATAATACAATGATTTATAAATTTGTGCCTGGTCTTAAAGCTTGCAAGATATGTGATCTGCTAATCAATACTGGATCACATGGAACAATTATGCAAGCATTAAGATATGCTAAACCTCTAATTTGTATTCCGTGCAATATTGATCAATCCTATTTTGCTTATCGAATTGAAGAATTGGGACTTGGATTAAATATAAATAAAACAAGCATTGCAAAATTTTCAAAAAGGGAGAGTTATTACAAACTCAATCCAAATCTTGATCAAATGATTATTGATGGCATAAATGAGTTATTAACAAATAATAAATACAGGCTTAATGCTCTGAAGTTTTCTGTCAAAATTAGAAAACTTGGGAATGGAGCAAAAAACATTGCAAATTATATAGAAAGTAGATATGGAGATTGAAATTGTCATATTAGTATTCATATCTGCCCTTACCCTTTCTTTTGGAGTAAATATTCTAAAAAAGAAAACAAGGACAGATAAAAGACAATTACTCCTTTTTAGTGTTATTTTCTCTCAATTTGCATGGGTTGTAACAAATTTACTAACTCTGGTTTTTTACGATGTTGATTACTGGAATCTAATATTTACCAGATCCAGTTTTGCTGCTGCTGCAATTATTTCAATTTGCTTTTTAACCCTTATAAATGAAATCTCCCAACCTCGAAATAAAGCGTTTGTTTGGATGTTCATTTTTATTCAAATGTCCTGGATTCCATTAAGTTTTACTAATTTGATAGTTGACAGTGTTCTTGCAGGAGAACAAGTGTTGAAATCTTTTGATGGAAATCTGAAGTTCTTATATAGCATTTCGCTTGCCCTTACTTTTATCTATTCTTTCCGGCTACTTTATATCTCCTATTCGGAATCTAATAATGTAAATTTTAAGCATCAAATTAAATATATTCTTTTTGGAGGAATTACCTCTCTGGTACTTACATTCATCTCAAGTTTGATATTTCCAATATTTGGAGTTGAATTAAGGTCACTTGGTCCTATGGCTATGATGATATTCGTAGGTTCTACATTTTATGCAGTAACTCAACATCGCTTTCTAAGGTTAAATATTGCTATTGGAAGTGTTTTGTCCTTTATGATGCTTTCTACAATACCACTTGGAACTTTTTTTCTGGTTTATGAGATTAATACAAGATTGTGGGGAAGCATTTATTCATTACCGGCGATACTTTCAGGTTTTGGCGAAGCGATATTATTCATACTTATTTTTCAAAAACTACAGACTGCATTTAGAAATCTACTTAACCGAAATATTAATTCAGATTATTTAAGGACAAAGAAACTAATTGATAACTTTGAAAATCAATTGTCGAAAGACATCGATCAAGAATCAATTTATAGCGAAGCACAAAAGTTATTAGATCAAAGTCTTAGCCTTCCAAGATTTGCCATTCTTCAATTGGAGAAAGATAGTTTGATTCAAATATTATCCAAAGGTAAGACACCACAGTATTTGCATAAAATAATTACAATTCTTAAATGGACGGAGAAGCATGAAGGACGGTATGTAGATTTAACCGAATCCAAAGAAATCAATGACCAGTTTTATGATATTCTTATTGATCTTGAAATTGAGACAATTTTTCCAATAGACAAAAAGAGATTTTTTGTCCTTTTCTCAAAATCTGATAATCAAGTTTACACAGTTTACGAAATTGAGTTCTTATTACGAATAACTCAAATTCTTGGAATATCTCTTCAAAGAGCTGATTTATATCAAAAACAGAAAGAGTTCAGTGATACCTTAAAGAAAGAGGTTGAATCTGCAACGAAAGAAATCTCTCAACAAAAAGAAGTTATTCAAAGAAAGTACGAGGAAGAAAGGGATATGATTGGTATTTTAGGGCATGAATTAAGAACACCTCTGACTGTAGCGAAAAATATGAATGAACTTTTGATGTCAAAAGTAAAAGTAATGAAAAAGGAAAATATTGTTGATTATGACTATATTTTGGATAAGGTAAATACTGTAAACGATTCATTATTAAGGGAAACAAATATTGTTGAAACAACTCTTTCGACATCGAGAATTGATAATAATACTGAAGTTGTATATGAGCCAGTTGATATTGTTGAGATAATTCAATATGCAATAGATGCACATAGACCAATGGCGTTGAAGACTGGTTTGTCATTAATTTACGAAAAACCTGAATTTAAAGTTCCAATATTCACTTCAGACAGTGCTAAGGTTCAAGAAATTGTAACAAATCTTGTAAGTAATGCAGTGAAATACACCTTTAAAGGCTACGTTAAAGTAAAATTAGATATTGATGATGAGTACATTTATTTTTCTGTAGAAGATAGTGGTGAAGGAATTCCAAAAGAACTGTTAAGTAAACTTGGGCAAAAGTTTTACAGAGTTAATCAGCACCTTGATGAGAAAAACAGTGTCGTCAGACCTGGTGGTACTGGACTTGGATTATATGTTGTAAAAAGCTATGTGAAGTTGCTGGGAGGAAAGCTAGAAATAAAATCAGAAGTAGGTAAAGGCTCAACATTTACGATTTCTCTTCCGTTGAGAGATCCAAAGTTCACAAATAATATTTCAAAAAATATAGATAAAGATACAGCTGAATCTGATATGTTTGCTCAATTAGGACTTAAGGTTAAACATTAATACTTTAGTTTTTACGTGTTAAATTTGCTATTAGTTTAATTACTTTCCCTATCAAATAAAACGGAAACATAAGAATTAATCCAATTAGATTTCCAATACCTTTAGCGTGGCTGTTCCTGTATACACTTGCACCTTTTCCTCTTTTGTAAATCATTTTAAAGTTAATAATCTTAGAAACGAATAATTCTATCCTATATTGTCCACAATATACTAATTTTTCAAAAAAGCTTAGTACGTAGTTATTTTAGATATTAAAATATTTCTTTAATTTGGCAAAAATTTATAGGATGAGAAAATCATGCCAAGATGCAATTCACCGATCAAGAAATTGAAGAATTTCAGCTGATATACTTTGAAGAGTATGGCGAAACAATCAGTAAGATAGAAGCGATCGAAATGGCTACAAATCTAATCACCTTAATGAGAATAGTTCTTAAAATCGATGTTTGATGAAGGCATTTCTAAAAAAAACAAATTTATTTGATCTACTTGATTGTTCACAAGCGAATATCGTAGAGACTGATGGATTGCTCATAGAAGGGCGGTCTTGTTATAGCTTTGTATTTCATTTTCTATGATATTACTTTGCTTGTGAACAAATGAGACCGTCCTTTTATGTTTAATAGCAATCTAAAACAATACAAATACTTTTTATACGCAAGGAAATCGAGCGAAAGCGAAGATCGTCAGGTTCAAAGCATTGATGACCAAATAATGTTTCTTACAAAGAAATATCCTCAAGCTCAAATCATTCATACTTTTAAAGAATCAAGGTCTGCAAAAATAAGAAATAATCGTCCAGAGTTTAATGAGATGATTGAAAGAGTTGAGGCTAATGAAGTGGATGGGATTATCTGCTGGGAGTTAAATAGACTTTCAAGGAATGCTGAAGAGGCTGGAATCATAATGGGATTGCTACAAAGATTTCAGCTAACGCAAATTCTTAATTATGATAAATCATATCTTCCTGAAGATAATGTCTTATTAATGTTTGTGGGGTTTGGTATTTCAACACAATATTCAAAAGATTTAAGTAAAAACGTAAAAAGAGGATTTCAGGGTAAATATGAGAGAGGTGAATTTCCACAATTAGCAAGAGTTGGATATATCAATAATAAAGAGGATCATACTATTGATCCTGATCCCGAAAGATTTGAAATTGTTCGGGAAATGTGAAACTTGCTTCTAAAGAAAAAATACAATGTTGCCCAAATTCACAAAATTGTTCATGAGGAATGGAATTTCCGAACCCGTCCCATGAAAAGACAGGGGGGAAAACCAATGTCACAAAGCATGATGCACAGAATGTTTAGTAATATTTTTTATGCAGGTTATTTTTATGATGACAAAGGAGAGCTAAGGAAAGGAGAGCATCAGCCAATGATCACTTTGGAAGAATTTGATCTCGCTCAGAAGTTTTTTGGGGAAAATGGTAAACCACGCCCAAAGAAACATATTCATTCCTATACAGGATTCATTAAGTGTGCAGAATGTAGATGTTCAGTGACCGGAGAGAAAAAACTTAAATTCATCAAAAAAACTGGTGAATATAAGTACTACACTTACTATCATTGTACATGGAAAAGCCTGGGTACAAATGCACTCAAAAGAAATCCATTGAAGAATCAAAGATGGATAAGGAAATTTACAGAATGTTCAAAAAAGTTAAGATCTGTAAAAAATTCAAAGAATGGGGACTTCAATATATCGACCGTAATCACCAGGCAGAAACTTTTGAGAAAGATACAATTCTCAGGACACAAAGAAAAACACTTGAAGACAGTATGAAACAGCTTGATAATTTAGTCTCTATGAGGTTGAAAGACTTGATATCTGATGAAGAGTTTACAGTAAGGAAACAAAGCCTCCTGACAGAGCAGGAATCACTTAAGAGGCAAATATTAATCACCGAACAACGGAAGGTTGATTGGGTAAATGTAATGCAAAGAGCAATTAATTTTGTTTATAGTGCCCGTGACTCATTTGTCGGAGCAAGACCCGAGATAAAGAAGTCTATTATGATGACTTTAGGCTCGAACTTTTTGTTAAATGACGGAAATATCTTGTTAGAAAGGCATCCTTACATAAAGATAATTGGGAAAAACCATAAAAAGTTAGAGAAGAAATTAGTTACGCTCGAACTGGATAAAAACATTGATGCAGAGAGCAAAAAAGAGGCAATTGAAGAGATCCATTCCATATGGCTCGGGAGGAGGGGCTCGAACCCACGACCCAGCGGTTAACAGCCGCTTGCTCTACCACTGAGCTACTCCCGAATATCTTTCAGAATGATACATGCTGAGATAAATTTTGGCAATTCGGAATTTGTATATTTTCTTATTTATAAACTATACTAAACCATGCAATTAGTAACCATTATTCTCGCAGCAGGAAAAGGTAAAAGGATGAATTCAGATTTACCTAAAGTATTACTTAAAGCAAATGGCAAAAGTATGCTTGAATACAACCTTAATCTTGCTAAAGAAATAGGTTCCTCAAGGATAATTACTGTTATTGGATATAGAAAAGAAGATATTCTTACTTTGCTTAAGCATTGGCCCGATGTTGAAACTGTCGTTCAGGAAGAGCAACTTGGTACTGGACATGCAGTAATGCAGGTAAGCGGAAATTTAGCTGATTATAAAGGAAATATACTAGTACTTTATGGAGATGTTCCATTACTTACAACCAAAACTATTAACCAATTAGCAGATTTCCATAACCAAAATGAGAATGCAGTCTCCGTGCTTTCTGCTAAATTAGATAATCCTTTTGGATACGGACGTATAGTCAGAGACGAATATGGAGAATTTGAAAAAATTGTAGAGGAAAAGGATGCAAGTGATGAAGAAAAAATGGTCCAGGAAATTAATTCTGGCATTATGGTTTTCCGTTCTGAAGAACTATTCAGGTCATTAAATATGGTAAGAAATAATAACTCTCAAAAGGAGTATTATCTAACAGATACTATTGAGATACTCCGAGATATGGGAAGAAAAGTAGGTGTAATCATCGCAGAAAATTCAAATGAAGTATTAGGTGCAAATACCCCGGTGCAGCTACAAGAAATTGAAGAGGTTTTGAAAAATAAATCAAAATTGCTTTGATCATTACGCTATTTGATTTATAATTCTTGAGAATTTGGGTAATATCCCTGAGTATTATTATACACGACCGGGATTGGAGTATTTGGAGAGTTCGCCTAGTGGACTATGGCGCTGTCCTGGAAAGACAGTTGGGGAAACCCTCAAGAGTTCGAATCTCTTACTCTCCGCCATGTAAAAAATCCGGCCAAGAGCTGAGCAAAGTGAGGTTTTTGGCCGGGTTTTTTATTTGGTCAGGAGAGCTCCAAGATACCCCGCAGAGGAATCTCTTACTCTCCGCCACTAAGACCCCGGATGGGCAACGAAGTTCGTCATCCAGGGTTTTAGTGTGTCTAAGGAGGGTAAAGATACCAGTAAGGGAATCACATAATCTCCCACACAAAAAATTAATTAATAGTTTTATTAAAGCTCAAATTATGATTAAACCTTGAAACATCTTCGTATAATTAGTAAGTATTAAATCAACTATAAAAACAACTTGACAAGCTTTTAAAACTTTAATATCCAAAAGATGGAATACTTATGAAAAAGTTTTATATTAAACCTATTCAGTTTGCTATTGCATTATTTATATTATGGAATTTAGCATCAATTACTACAATTCAGGCAGTTGAAAATCCTAATAAAACTATCAATTCACAAAAAGAGGTAAAGCCTAAAAACGATAATTCTCAAAAAAGATGTGAAAAAATTTCAGTAAGAATAGATGAAAGAAAGTCAAACATTAAAGAAAAAAAAGAGATCCAAAAAACTTCATTTGAGAATATCTCTAATGAAGTCGATGCGATTATTAAAACTCTTGAGAACAAATACGATATTTCAGAGTTATTAAATGATAAAAAAATTCTTGACACTTTGAGAGAAGAATTTGCCACTAACTACGGAATATTTGAAGAAAAGCTTGAAAAAGCAAAACAAACAGCGTGCACTTCTGAAGACAAGAACCTTTTCCGCATTAGATTACAAGAGGCAAATTTATATTTTGATCTTGTCCAGCAGAAAAGTAAGGAAATTCTTCAATTTATCAGATTGAACATTATTCAAGACCTTAAAAGTTTAAAAAAACAGCTTAGATGAGTAATAAAAACCCAAAATACAAGTTTGATGATTTTTATGAACAATATTTTGATTATGTCTTCAATTATATCTACCTAAGAATTCCAAGTATTCATGACACTGAAGACATTGCATCCGAAGTATTTACCGCAATTTGGCAAAACTGGAAAAATATTAACCATGATATAAATATTCGAAATTATGTTTTTAAAATTGCTAAAAATAAGATTAACGACTATCTGAGAAAATTCTACAGGATCAATCTTCATACGGCGCATGTGGATCCTGAGGAGATTCCTTTTGAAAAAATAGTAGTTGATTCCGCTCGCAGTAAAAAAACCGAAAGTATTTTGACAAGTATATGCCTTAGTCTGAATCCAAAAGAAAAAAAATATTTTAGTTTGAGATATGAAAAGAACTATACTTTTAAAGAAATATCAGAGGAATTAGGTATAACGATAAATAATGCAAAGGTTTATAATAATAGATTAGTAAAAAAAATAAAAAAGTTATGGCAGAACTAAAGTTTTTTGAAAAATATATAAAAGAGTTAACCAATCAAAGACTTAGCTCAAATGAGTATCACATAGCTAGATTAAGAGCTAAAAAAAATATTTTAAGTTCGATAAAAAAGGAAAGTCGTTTAACATGGTTTAAGGATAGGCGATTTATAGCAGTTATCGGAAGTTTTTGTGTAATGATAATTGTGCTACTTGGAGTTAGTTATACTGCTATCAATGATAATACCCAAAAATCTGCTGGTACATCTCAAGGTATGATGCCAACAGCATCACCAATATCTACCGTAGCAACAGATTTTGATTCACAAAAAGCTGCTGATGAAAAGGTAATTACCGATGCTTTAAGTCGAATTGATATGATCATTGCAAACATCAGTAATAATACAATTCCTGATTCATCTCGATTTCAGGCGGAAACTCTTGAGCGATAAGGTATAATATGTTCTAGCCATGAAAGATAAAGTAAATAATAAAAGTTTTTTCAAAATTTATATTGACTCTACAAGAATCGCTGAGGTCCAGCCAGATCTTTTGTGGCAAAATGTGTTGAGTGTGCAAAATGACATTAAGGACAAAAACATAGAAGAAAAAGATAAAAAGATAACTTTCATTTCCAAGAATCTATTTTACAAGTGCAAGAATATTTGGAGAATTGAGCAAATATCTCCCAAGAAGGCTAAGCTATCAGTTTCTCAAGTTTATTCAGGACTTTTTTTATTTCCTTTTAAATTATTTTTGAAGAGAAATTTTCAGAAAAAAATTGATTCAGAGGTTCAGAATTTAATTTTGAAATCTATGTAATCAAAATATTCGTAAAAGAACATTATATTATCTATAATTTTATTGATGCGGTTGAATGACGAAACAAGAGATTTGAATCTCAGGATATCTCCTACGATAAGCCCAGATGTTTTGCCACCAGATATAGTAACTAATAAGACCAGAAGAAAGAAAATAATGTCTTATATCTTGGGTGGGCTGGTTATATTGCTTGTTATTACAACTACTTCATTTGTTTTGCTGAGCCCGGATATTGTTTCAGATTATAATAAATTCAGTTCTACAGTTGTTAATAGGTTTCTGAACCGTGATGTAGGTTATAACTTGTCTCAAAATAATGAAAGACAGTTTAATCCCTCTAACTTAAGTTATTATACTGACTCTGAACTTGGAAAATTAGGAGTTTTATCATTACCGCAAAATTTTCAAATTCAGGAAATATATAAAGGGATAAGATTTGTGAGAAGCCAGAATAAGAATTTTAGCAATTTGCAAATTAATTTGCTCAAAAAATTTATTGATAAGACACCAAATAAACTACTTACACCTGGACCTACGGCAATAATTACCTACCAAAAGGGAGAAGTAAAACAAGGTACTAACTTCAACCCAAATACCGCAGCTTTTGCTAGCGGAACTTATATTTTCTTTAATGATGAGTCATTTAGTCCTTCATTGCCATTAGCTGATAATTCTATTGATGCTGCATTTAGTACTTTCGTTCATGAATTAAGTCATGTTTCTCAGTTTAATTATGTTTCAAAAAATCTTACAACACTTGATATTGATAACAGTTATACGCTTGGGTATACATGGATTGATTTAGTTTTGAATTCTGATTTGATTGCAGATTTTGCAAGTTATACTAATTGGCAAAAAACGATTATCGATAAAAAGATAGATTATGAATTGGTAAATAAAGAAGATGAGTTAACAACAGATTATGGAAAGTCCAGGATTTATGAGGATATGGCAGAAACTCTTTCCAATGTTGTAATTACAAATACATCAGAAATTTCCGCATCAAGAGTAGAGTGGGCTTTGAAGTATTTAAATACAAATTTATCTGAATTAAAAATAGGAAAATTTCCTTTTTCAGAAAAGTATGAGCAGGTAAATGCAAATAATTTAATTTATGATACTTCAAAAGAACTTGCTTATAAAAAGAGTTATGGCTATTCCGATAGACAGATTTTTATAAATCAAACTATTAATACCTTTGATGATATTACAAAATTTGTATCAGCTGAGCTGAATAATCGGGGATGGTCAGGTCAATTCACCAGATCAGTCGATGCCTCTAACATAATAAGACTTAAGGGAGAATTTACTGGTAATAATCGAGATATGTATATCGAAATTTATACTTATGATCAGGCAAGAGGTTTTTCTATTAAACCTAAAGGAACTATAATGGTTGTTATAAACGGATATCTAAAACAAGAAGTTAGTCTATGACCTCAAAGCTAGATAAAGATACAAAAAATAAAAAGAATAATTTTAAAGAAAAATATCGAGATTTAATTGTAAATATTGTCTTGGTTGTATGTGCTTTTTTGATGGCTCTGGGGATTTTCATAGTTTATAAAAATAATGAGATCGAAAGAGAAACTAATTCTTTAATTCCGAATGCTAAATCAGCTTATAATTCCGGAAACTATAGCTCCGCGATTAACTTATTCTCAAATGCAGAAAAAAAATTCCCAAATGACATAGAAGTAAAAGAGTATTTGGCCAGACTCAACTATATCAAAGGGAAGTATAAGGAAAGTGTAGGCTACTATGAATCTGTTCTCAAAAATAAAGATTTGGATAATGAAGATATTGGACTTTTAGGCAATGCTTACTTAAAGATAAATAAAAAACAAGAAGCAATAAATCTCTGGAAAGATAAAAAGCTTGAGCCTCAAAACGAATATAAACTTGCTGGACTTTATCTGGAGAATAAAGATTATGAAAAATATTTTGTAATACTTGAAAAACTCAAAAACTATAGAGAGCCTTTAATCTATCTTCAGATAAAGGAAAATAGTCTCGCAAATATTCAAAAGAATCTCGAAGATGCTCCAACCCTTCAAGCTCTTTCAAATGAGAATATAGATCTGGATTTATTTAAGAACCAGGTAAATGAGGCAAAAAAACAGCTTGATCAAGGAAAAAAAGAGTATTCTGAACTAATCCAACTTGTTGCATTTGCAAATATAAATCAATGTGAATTTATCCCTCAAAGAATAACAAATTTAAAAAATACTCTCGAATCTCAAAAAATTCCTACATATCAAGTTGATTTTATTGCGGGTAAATGTGCTAATCAAAGAAATGATCCTGAAGCAGCAATTCCTTTGATAAATAAGGCCATCAATTCAGACGTTTCAAATATTGAATACCGTGAGGAATTAGCAAAGTCATATTTTTTGAAAAATGATATTGAGAATTTAAACGATGTATTTGAAGATATTTTTGTAATTAAAAAAACTTCAGATTCATTACAAATTTATGCAGGGTATTTATATAAGTTAGGAGAAAAACAAAAAGCATTAGAGAAATATAATGAAGCCTTGAGTATTGCAACAACGAGTACTCAAAAGACAGTACTGACAAATTTAATCCTTCAGATTAATTTTCTTGACTTCTCTAGTTTAGAAATATGTAAAAATAGTGAATTAATATCTTTGCTAGATACTAAACAAACAATAGGCTATTTCCTGAAAAGTAATTGCGATATTTTTAACTCACAAACAATAGGTCAAGCTCCTGAGGAAAGCATAATTTCAGAATATATAAAGACCCTGGCAAGAAAAGATAGAGTCGAGCTCGAAAGAGTGTTGGATAAGGACAGAGAAGGGTTTATTACTACATATTACAATGCAGTAGGATATAAACTCATTCAGTGAAAAGACTTTTGGCCCTTTGAATATCATCTGACCAGCTGTTTATGTTTTCATCAAACCATTCAATCCCTTTGAATTGAAATTTATAAAATGACTTTCTGTCATGATAGCTCCCTAAGTAGACATATTTATAACCTTTATTTTTAAAGAATACGATTGATAGTGTCATCATAAACATGCCGAAACTGGTATTCAATAAACTTAAATCATAAAAAGGGTAAGCGTAATGAGCTATGTTTCCATTTAATGAATAGCAAATACAATAACCGTCTGTATTTTCATGCTTTTTGAATGTCAAAACCGAATTAAAATTGTTATTTGCAGTTGTAAAAATTTCTTTTATCTTATTTGCACTAAAAGTGTCTTTTCCAAACTTATTATCGTAAAAATCCTTTGCTTTCTTTATAATTTCCCAAGAATATTTCTCAAAAGGAATATCATTAAGTTCAATCTCATGATCAAACTTCTTCAATACTCTTCGGTTTTCACTGCTCAACTCAAATTTCTCAAGATTAACTCTGACACTTCTTACTTTTTCCATTAAGCCTCGTTCGCTCCTAACAAAGACATATCCGTCATTATAGGAATTAATTATTTCTTCGAAATCCGTTAACAATATGTTTTTTTTCCCAAAATTTAAATATGACAATAGACTTTTTCTTATTTGAACTTTAATATAACTTATGAAGAAACTTCTATTTATTATTTTAGCAGGAAGTTTAATAATTTTAATCTTTATTCCATTAGTTTGGAATTGGATTTCTGACTTTACAAATACAAGTGAAAGTATTGAATATAGTCAATTGCAATTTACTTCTATTGAAGGGGATTATTTAGTATTTGTGGATGATAGACAAGTTGGTCGAGTTGAAAACAAAAATACTAAAGTATTTGCAAAAATAGAGTCTGGAGAGAGGGTTATAAAAATAGTTAGATCTTCTAACCAAGAAAACCTGTATTTTATTTTAGAAAGAAAAATAAACTTTTCACCTAGAACTCAAACTGAAATTGTTTGGAGTTCAGGACCTACACTCGAATCTTCAGAAGGAGTTATTAAGTATTTTGGATCAAGTTCTAGTCCAACTGGGACAAGAGTTATACTCACTACTTTTCCGACTTTTGCGAAGGTTAAGCTGAATGAAAGAGAGATAGGCAGAGAGTTTATAGTTGATAATATAGAAACAAATAAACTTATTGTTTCTGCTGGAGAAAATTATAATTCAAGAGAATTAGAATTAAGACTAAAAGATGATTCTACAAATACACCTCCCAAGAATACTAGTTTAAATATTGAAGTTTATTTATATAAAAGACCTTTCTAAATTATTTTAATTCAAGACATTACGAAATAATTTTCTTTATGCTATAAAAGAAGGGATAATTCCCAAAATTATGAGTTCTACAAATAATAAAAATCCAACAATTCTTATTATTAACGGAGCAAATTGGTTAGGAGCCAGATTAGTAGAGATTCTTACTGAGAATGAAGGAAATGTAATAGTTGTTGATGATTTTTGTGAGGCCAATATGCCATTCATCAAAAAATTTTCTGAAAATAAAAGGTTTGTTTTTATTGAAAGAGATAAAATTAATTCTGTAAGAGAGAATTTTACCAGAATTAAGTACTTCATACATCTAAAAAATGACTTTAATTCAAAAGATGATGATGTTTCCAGCAAGCATTTTATTTCTGAAACTAAGTTTGTAGACGCAGTTCTCACTCTTGCTTTGGAAAAAAACAGTACATACTTACTTGTTTCGAGTATTCATCTTCATAAAGACTTTGTATTGAGAAAAAATTTCACTCGAACTCGAAGTGCATACACAGAATCTGATTTACAGGATTATATAGAGAGAACCGTGCTTGAATATCACCAGAAAGCAGGACTTAACTCTCGTATTGCAAGATTAGGCAATATTTACGGACCCGAGATGGACTTAAGTAAGGATTCTTTGTTGATGCAGATATTTACTGATGCTTTTTATAACGATAGCATCAAAGTATACGGTGATGGGCTTGAATTCATGTACTATATTTATATTACAGACGCAATTCAGGGCATTCTGAGGGCAATTTTTACACCTGGAACAGAAGGTCAGGTATACTCATTGACTAATCCTGACGAGATATCTGTTCTATCAATAGTCAACAAAGTCTTAGGACTGCAACCTAGAGCTAAAAAGATTAAATTTTTACCTGGTAATTCTAATACTAACCCTTTATATGAAAAGGCTTATATTCCAGATCCAAATTTAAGTGAAATTGGGTGGGCTCCTTCTATCAGTTTTGATAGGGGATTGGCGAGCGTTTATGATTATTTTAGAAAAGATGTTTCCAATAATCCGCAATCTGAAGTTTCATATAAAACTGTAAGTGATAATGATATTAAAATTGATTTCGATAATACACTGAATCTTTCAAACAGTTTTTACGGATATAATTATAATGAAAGCGAGCAATTTAAAGAGTTTTATAAGAAGCTAAATAACCCCGATTCCCCAATTTTTAATGCTGCAATTAAGAGTACAAATTATGACCCAAGAAAGTATTTGGAAAAGGTTGGTGAGAAACAACGTACCAAGAAATATATTATTAGAACAGTGATTGTTTTGATTTTAGTTTTTTGCTTGGGCGTTTTTATTCTTTTTCCAGGAGTGAGACTTGGACTACTTGATGTAAATATAAAGAATAAAACTGAATTACTGATTAAAAACACAGGTGATTCCTCTGCAGATTATAGGAATAGAGTTGGAAATACGAATTTTCAATTAGAATTAAGAGACTCTCTTTCAACAGTCAGCGGAATTATTTCATTATTAGGGAAACAAAGTGATGTTGAGAATTATATTATCGGAATGCAAGGATTGGATAGAGCTTTCTCAATATATGATCAGATAAGGTCTGAAAATCTTATTGAAATAATTTATGCTACTGAGCAACTTACAGAGGATGAGTATTTAAGATTAAGTAGGTTACTTGTAGATATAAACCTTGCACAAAAAGAAATTCAAATGTTTCCAGATTCTGGAATAACTTCAAGTATACATGTAAGTTTGAATTCTGTTGATGAATGGCTTGGAGAATTAAAAGATGAAGTATCAACTCGTATTACGCTTACATCCTAATTTCGCAATTTACAAATTATTTGAATGCTGTATTTTATAGTGTGGAACTTGGACCATTCGCAGAATTTGGGATTATAATTTTACTTGCAGCTATACTTGGTATTTTAGCAACCAAGCTCAAGCAACCACCGGTTTTAGGCTATATACTAACAGGACTTATAATTGGTCCACTAACACCTTTTTTTAGTCCTGGTTCATCAAGTGTAGAATTACTATCAAAAGTTGGCATAACACTTTTGCTTTTTACTCTTGGGTTGGAACTTAATATTTCTGAGTTAAAAAGAATAGGCAAAGTATCTCTTGCAACTGGACTGGGGCAGATAATTTTTACTTCTATTGTAGGTTACTTTATAGCCATTATCCTTGGTTTCTCGCCGATTGCTTCGGTTTATATAGCACTTGGACTCACATTTAGTTCAACGATAATTATCGTTAAATTATTATCAGGAAAAAATAAAACTGAAACTCTGTACGGAAAAATAAGTGTTGGATTTCTTATTGTACAGGATTTTGTAGCTATCGGGATTTTAATTATTTTATCAGCAATTAAAAATGTTGGCGGTGAAGATTACATATCAATTATTAGTAGCTTTTCAACCTCACTTCTAAAGGGATTGGTTGCAATCGCTGTTGTATATGCATTCACAAAGTATGTTCTAAATCCAGTATTAAACTCACTGCGCCTTGAAAAAGAAGTTATGTTTTTGACTGTTCTCGGATGGGCTTTAGCATTGGCGGCTATTTTTGGATCGTCTTATATGGGTTTTACAATTGAAGTTGGGGGTCTTATTGCGGGTATTGCACTTTCAAATAGGTATGAACAATTACAACTGGAAAGTTGGACGAAGCCGTTGAGAGATTTTTTCTTAACGCTTTTTTTTGTGATTTTAGGAGCTAATATTCATATTGAATCAGTCGGTAATGTTATAATCCCTTCTCTCATCTTTTCTGTATTTGTACTGATTGGAAATCCAATAATAGTTATGATTATTATGGGATTTATGGGTTATACAAAAAAAACATCTTTTCTTACCAGTCTTTCAGTAGCACAAATATCTGAATTTAGTTTGATACTTATTAATTTTGCATATCAGGACTTAAAGATTTTAAATAATGAAACTTTAACAATAATGACTATCGTAGGTGGAATAACGATGTCGATTTCTTCTTACATGATTTACTACAATGAAGAGTTGTACGAAAAGTTGAGTAAATATTTAGGAATTTTTGAGTTTAAAAAATATTTAAAGGAAGATATCTCTGACGATACTTACAAAGCTAAGCATGAAATTATTCTTTTTGGATGTCATCGTATGGGAAGAAGTCTTCTAAAACTTGTGCCCAAGGAGAAAGACAATGTTTTAATAATTGACTTTGATCCCAGAAACGTCAGGGAACTTAAATCAAAAGGCTATAATGCTATCTATGCTGATATGGCAGATGTAGAGATGTACAAGCACTTTAATCTTGATAAGTCATCAGTAATTATTTCTACAGTCCCGTCTCTAAAAGATAATAAAATATTATTAGGGTATATTGCTGGATTAAAAGAGAAACCAGTAATTATTATTACTGCAAGTTACGGTGATGAAGCCAAGAAACTATATGATAACGGTGCAGATTTTGTTATTTATCCTCATTTGATAAGTAGTGAATTGATAATGGAAATTATCAAGAAAAAATCTCTCCCAAAGCGAATCATACAAGCGAGGATGAGACAAATGGATAATCTGGAAACAATGATTTAAATTCTTGAATTAGTAATATATTCTTCCAATAAAATTCTAGCCGATTCGCTGTCTATCTTTTCTTTTATCTTATTCTCAGTTAATCCTAATTGTTTTAGATTTGCCCTTGCTTGAACGGAGGACATTGATTCTTCAATTAATAAAATATCGCAAACAATTTTTTGGGATTTCAAAAAACTTTCTAGTTTTTTAGCAAATCTTCTGACTACAATTGCCTGCTTCCCAACTACCAATGCTCTTGTATTTTTATCAATTGACATTGGAAGTCCAATCAGAATCTTTTCTGGATAATAACAATTTATTAAATGGAGTATCTTATTAAAAAGTTTCCTTAGTTCTACTTTTGCTTTGCCTTTAGCGGCTTTTCTTGCATCGTGTATTGTTTGAGGCGATGTCCCTTTTGGGTAACTTTTATTAGAAACTCTTTTTACCTTAGATCTGTTAGAGATATAATTTAATGGAGTTGGAAATTGGCCATTTTCGTCGGTAACTGCGACACCTATTCTTTTTTCTCCGTAGTCTAGTGCTAAAAGCATTTCCTAATTATAGATAAAAAATTACGAATTACGACATTTGTATAGGTGATAAGCTTGAAGTTGTTGAATTAGCAAAGTTATAGGACCCCTAGTTTTCTTGCTAATTCCTCTGTCTCTTTTAATAGTACCTCAACTTCATCCAGTCCTTTATTCCAGAAATTTTTGTCGGTAATATCCAGCCCCATCGCAGCAAAAATTTCTTTAGGGGATTTTGATGAACCAGCCCTCAGGAATTCTTTGATCCTTTGAATAAATTCAGGGTCATTTTTCACCTCATTTTGAAGGGATTTAGAAATCAAAAGTCCGCTTGAATATGCGTATACGTAGAAGAAATACCTGATATGACTCCAGTATAGCCACCAGTTTTCACTACCTTCATCATAACTTACAAAATCTCCCATATAGGCTTTCATATTTTTCAAGAAAATCTCGCCTATTTCCTCTTTTGATAAAAAGCCCTTTTCCCTATAAGCCGCATGCAAATCGGTTTCCACTTTATAGCAAGCGATTTGCCTGAAAATAGTTGAAACATCGTCATTTAATTTCATCATCATCAGAGCCAGTCTCATTTCTTCATCTGCGCTCTTCATTAGTTCAGCTAAGACAAAATCTTCCATAAAAGTACTTGCCACTTCTGCAGTCGAAATAGGCAAAGAATAATTTAATTGATTCTGTTTTTTCATCAATTCATGGTTTATGCCATGTCCTGTTTCATGAGCAAGTGTAAGCACATCATTTAGTCTTTCATTATGATTTAACATTATGTAGGTTGGAGTGGTTGTAAGATAGATTGTGCAGAATGCTCCACTGTCTTTTCCTTTTCTTGGAAAAACATCAATTTGTCCTTCATCATTGAATTTCTTTAAGATTTCACCAAATTCAGGGTCAATATCATTCAATACTTTGTATACTAGTTCAAGCGTCTCTTTATATGAATATTTTTTATCTACATTTCCATATGTTAAATTCCTTTCGTGGTAGGCAAGCTTCGGTAAGCCAAGTAGCTTAGCTTTTAACTCATAAAATTTCTTTGGAATATCAAATCTTTTTGAAACTGTTTCCACCAAAGAATCAACAACCTCAGTATCGATATCATCGTGCAAATGCCTTTCAATATCTGGCCTTGAGTAATTCCTAAGTTCGTCATTAACTTTTTTATTTGCAAGTACTGAATTTAATTCTCTTTCTCCTACATCGATTAAGCTTCTAAATATATCATTCAAAGCCGCTGCCGCACTATCTCTTACTGCTTTATTTTTGTCATCGATTTTGCCCATTATTTTTGTAAAGCTTACTTTTTCTTTTTTTCCATCAACAGTTAAAATATATCTTTCCTGTTTTGCCAAAAACTCAGATGTCATTTTTGTCCAATTACTCATTGAAGTTGCTTCCTTAAGATTGAGAATTTTTTCTTCAGGTTCGCTAAGTAAATGCTTACTTTGTGCAAATAGTCTTTCAAGAAAATGATTGTATTCTACGAGTTCATCTTTTGATAAAAATTCTCTTTGTTTTTCTTCGCTGATTTTTGCAAGTCTTAATTCAAAAAACTGTATTTCGTTTGACATTTTTATCCCAAATTCATCAATTTTGTTATATCTCGCTTTTACTTCTGTATTTTCGCTATCAATATGTCTTTTGAGATGAATATAAAGTCCAACTTTGCCGGATGTACCAAATTTACGATGCAACTCTTCATATTCATCCAATGCCTTTTTTAGAATAATGGGATTTTTAAGAAATTCATCGTTTTCCTTCCAATTTTTTACAAATTTATTTACAGCTGCTTCAATTTTTTTGAGCTCTGTGTCAATCGCATCTTGAGTTTCCTCTGAAATTAATTCCTTAAAATTCCACTCAGTATTGATTTTTGTGAAAACAGACATGCTAGAATTCTAGCAACAAATAAGGAACTGCGAAACTTTTGTTTTTCTTTGTTCTGTGCCTGCTACCGGTAAGGTCGCTTCAGAAAAACAAAAGTTCCGCAAAAGGCTCTTCTACAATAGAAGATCCTGAGACATTACTTTGGTAATTTGAGAGAATATTAGTAAAATGAACGAATACAAAACAAAAGGCTTGATTTTGACAAAGACCGGATTTGGAGAAAATGATTTGATTTTTGATCTCCTAAGTGAAAATGGAGAAAGAGTTAGTTTTTTTGTTAGAGGGGGTAGAAAAATTAAAAGTAAGTTCGCAGGAACTATACAGATTGGTAATTTTGTAAAAATATCTTTTAGTAAAGGAAAGAATTTTAATTACCCAAAAGAAATAGCCATTCAAACTAATTTAATTTTTGATTTTTATTCAAAGTCTATTGAGGGAATGAATTTCTTTGCTGATATTATTCAAATATGTAAATGTATTTCTAAGGATTTTAATTCTGAAATTATTTATACCCAAACAGTGAAAGCATTTATTTCAGCACAATTACAAAAAATGCTTGCTGAGGCTTATATAGATTTTTTAATTACTATATTACATGACCTTGGTTTTAATACAGGTATTGTTGATTCAATAAGTGGTGAAGAGATTCGGGAAAAGGAATTCTATTATCATCCTGAAACAAATAAGGTCTTTTTAAAACAAAATAAGCCAAAGAGCTTTGATCTGCCATTGATAAAAAAAGATTTAATATTCACCAAAAACTACGTGCAAAAGATATTTAATGCAAATATCAATCACTATATCAGATTGAAATTTTAGCTCATCACAGTATAATCGCCTTATACTATGGCAAAAAATATATTCTTGTCTCTACTTGTGCTTTTGTTTGCTTCCAGTGTCCTTTATCTAGTGCCGAGCTTTAGTTATGTATACCAGGAAAAAAGGTATTCATTCGAAAATTTTCCCAGTCCATTTGATCAATATAAAAAAGATCTGGAGATAAAAATCCCTAGGTTGTCTGAGACTTACATTTACAAAATGGAGTCATCTACAAAAGTGGAGAAGCCTGAGGACTGGAATAATTTAGTCTCCAAAGATCAAAGAATTCTCGAGCAAAGACTGGACACTGTTCTTGCAAACAATTATGAGATAGAGATTAAGAAAATAGACAATAAGGCTGTATACGCTATTTACTCAAACACAAGGCTAGCTTCAACAAATATTCTCACAAATACAAATTCTATTTTTGCAATTAAATCACCAAAGAATCAAACTAATCAAACTGAATTACCTACAGACAATGAAGAAACTGATAAAACTCTAGATCTCAAAAGGGAGGATTTTGGTTTTGCAGAAATTATTCCTACTACATCTAAGGATGGAAGCACTCAAAGTGGTATTCGGATGTCATTAGGTTTATTTCTCACACCAGAAAAAATAAAGTTAATTTCGGATAAAATTGGCACACAATTAAAGATAGAAGTAGGAGATACTGAGTATCAGGGATTCATCGATTACAATCAGGCAGGTACTCCCACAAACCTGATTATATCTGGTATTACAACAAAAGAAGAAGCCAGTTATGTAAAGGCATTTTTAAATACTTCTCAATATAACCTTGCCTATAATCTTGGTGGAATAGAGAAAGCTGTTGTCAATCAAAATAAAATAATAATTTTTATTGGATTAATATTAGGAACACTTATAATCGCAATAGTTTTAAACAAACTAACAATTAACAATTTCAATACTAAAAAAGGTCTTTTGATATTTATTCTTATTACGATATTTGCTGCTAGTTTAAAGCTTTTTGCAATACCTCTGACTTTGCCAAGCATAATTATCCTTATTATTATTTTTCTTTTTACAGTTTATAAATTAAAAACATTTTATTATCTTGGTTTACTTGTTACTCTTGGTACTATAAAGGCTTTTGGTATACTTAATGGTTTTGATTTGAGTGGAAGTGCTGCAGTACTGCTTATTCTTTTTTCTATATTTATCTGGTTAACAAATTATGTCGAATTCAAACAAAAATAACTTGCTTAAAAAAATTGACTTATCACGTTTTCAGATAAAATTGAGAATTAGTAGGTTTGACTTGAATCTGATCTTTATTTTACTTGCCATTCAGGCTGTAATTGCAGGACTTAGTTTGTATCAAAATATTTATCATTTCCATGCAGCTTTTATCAAGAATAATTATATTCAAATACTTATATTTTTGTCAGTTTGTGCAGGAATATTCTATCTGAGTTATAGAGACAGTATCAAGAAACTTCCCTCAAGAGCTGTTTTTCTGACATACTTATTTTTATTAACAGTTTTTTCTTTAAACATTATTGGAGTGAATTTTGTAATTGAATCACTTACTAACAGATCTATATTTACCAGTGGTACTTATTTGTTTGTTTATTTATTTTTGGCAATTATTGGAGTTGTAATTTCTAAATATGATTATCCAATTACCACTAGTTTTAGGGAATTTTATATTGAATCAATGTCTCATTTCAAAAAGAATCTTGGTTTATTTGTTTCTCTCGCCTTTATTGTTGCTGTTTTAGGATATCTAAATGTTACTTTCGTTTATGCGATAGCATATTTAGTGTTAATTGATAGCATCTATCTTACAAAAGCAATACTGGCAAATATTCGAAAATAATAGTTCTTGTCCCCCGGAAATCATAGTATTACAATAGCATAACAAGCCAAACTATGTCCCAACTTATCATTAACGGTGGCAAACCTCTAAAAGGTACTTTTACACCTGTTGCAAATAAAAATTCTATTCTCGCATTAATTCCTGCTACGATACTGACTGATGAAGAAATAACTTTTCATAATGTTCCAGCCACAACTGATGTGAAAGCTATGTGTGTAATGCTTAAAAAAATCGGAGCTCAAGTTGAATTTCTTAATGGAGGAAAAACTCTAAAAATTAATTGCAAAGATGTCAATTCCTGGACACTGGACGAGGAACTTTCTCAAAGTATCAAAGCTTCAACAATGATTATGGGGCCTTTGCTTACACGCTTTGGTAAAGCGGAAATGCCCATACCAGGTGGCTGTAAGCTTGGAACAAGACCACTTGATAGCTTAATCGAAAATATGGTAGAACTAGGCGCTGATTGGAAGCGTAATAAGGGTTATTTCTTGGAAGCAAAAGAGCTAAAAGGAAAAGAGATCTGGTCTTGGTTTCCTTCTGTGACGGGTACTGAGAATTTAATTTTAATGGCCGTAAAAACTCCAGGGAAAACCGTATTATACAATGCAGCTTGTGAACCCCATGTCCAGGATTTGTGCAATATGTTGGTCAAAATGGGTGCAAAGATTAATGGAATTGGAACAAATAGGGTTGAAGTTGAAGGAGTGGAAAAGTTGAATGGAGTTGAGTGGACAGTCCAGCCAGACCACCTAGAAGTGGGAGGGTTTATTGCTGCTGCTGTCATGACAAATAGCGAGCTTACTATTGAAAACGCTGGGGTTGAACATATGGGAATCATTTTGCAGGTTTTTGAGAAGCTTGGAGTAAAGGTACGAATTGATAAAGAAAATAATTCTATTTTTGTACCTAAAGATCAGGATCTTGAAATATCGAGAACTGTTAGAGGTGATATTCTAGATATTAAGCCCTTTGCATGGCCTCTGTACCCACCAGATCTTATTCATGTTGCTGTTGTGCTTGGTCTTTACTCAAAGGGAAGCGCTATTTTTCATAATTCTTTTTATGAGTATGGATTTTTCTTTATTGAAGAGCTTGCCAAAATGAAAGCAACAACAGTTATGGCTGATCCTCATAGAATAATAACTTTTGGACCAACAAAATTTCAACCTGCAAATCTGATTGCACCTAATATTATTCAAGCCGCGTATGCACTTTTCCTGTGTGCATTGAGCGCAGAAGGCAAAACCGTTTTGAAGAATGCAGATTCTCTTTTTAGAAGATATGGAGATATTATCGAAAAATTCAAAGCATTAGGAGCTGATATTAGAATTGAGGAATAACCTTAATTTTATAATTTTTAAAATAATTTTGTAATCTTATATTTCCTAAAATTTATGTTAGGATTAGTTTAATTAATTAAAAACACAAAAAAAATGAAATCAGTAAATAAAGTTATAATGATAGGTAATCTTGTTGGTGACCCAGAAGTTGTTCAGATCAGTACTGAAACCGAGGTTGCAAAATTCACATTAGCTATAAATGAAGGTTATAAAAAACCTGATGGAGAGCAGGCTGAAATCACTACTTATATTGATTGCGAGGCTTGGGCCGGACTTGCAAAAGTAGTAAAAAATTACCTTCATAAGGGATCTAAAGTTTATATTGAAGGTAACTTACGAGCAGATAAATGGACAGATGCAGATTCGGGTAAATCGAGAACCAAGCATAAGATTCGTGTACAGGATATGGTAATGCTTGATGGTAAAAGAGATAGCGATTCTGCTTCAACCAAATCTAAGTCGGACGATGATGAACCGGCTGTAAAACCAGCTGAAGATGACGAATTGCCGTTCTAAGCCCCGTATTTGTGTTATAATCCCATAATATGCTTATTGATAATTATGCATACTGTGCTGTAAATGAATGGGGTAAAAGGCATGCGCAAGTGAGAGTAAACCATGAAAGCGGAGAGCTTAGATCAGCCGCGTTATATACTTGCGCAAAAAGAGAGAGATCCGATAGATGGATGCCAAGTGATGGTATAAAAAAACATCTTATCTCTGTGCTCAGTAAAAAATTTAGTGATATAGATATACCTGGGCTACTTGAACATGACGAGCTTTTTAATCATTTTCTTGCTAAATCATGGCAAGGAGCTGATTTGCAGTCGGGATATTTGTACCTACTGACTATATTGTTTCAGTGATTAAAGAATCACTGTTTTATGGCGGTCGGATTCCGAGTGGTCACCTATTAGAGGCTTACGGGGCTAAACTGCTTCCAAACTTTATACCTACTTCATTTCCTGAAGATTTTTGGAGTTGGAGAACAGATGGTGTCGTTGTTTTGGGTAATCGGCCTATACCAATTTGTTTTAAAAAGCTGAATGGCGATTCAGATTCAATCAACTATGGGACATTGGAAGATGGATTAGACGAATGTTTAAGAGTATATTCATATGGCATTTTTGATCGAGGTCTTGGTAATCCAAAAGCAATTGAGGTATATCAAGGCACATCTTTGCCAGTATTCGTTCCAACGACAATAGTTCCTTTAGGAACAATTTTTGACCTTGCCAAAAATAACCTTAATATTATTGAAGCAGTTCGTAGTTGTAGAGGAAGACGTTTTGATTCTTATTCAACCGTTTTATTAAATATGGAGTTTTTCTGGAGTTCTTTACTAGATAATAGTCAAACTAGTTAACGATATTAACTATTTTTCCTGGAACATAGATAAATTTTTTAACTTCGCTATCAGAAAGCCATTTTTGTACTTCTGGAAGTGCCAGTACTCTATCCTTAACTATCGATTCATTTTCACTTAAATCAACCTCAATCTCTGCTCTAAGTTTGCCATTGATTTGTACTCCAATTACAACCCTGGATTCTTTGGTTAGCTCTTCATCGTATTCTGGCCATGATTGCAGATGAATTGAATTCTCTTTTTTATATTCCTTCCACCCATTTATTTCTTGCCAAAGCTCTTCTGTAATGAATGGGGCAAAGGGGGCAAAGGCCTTTAAGAAACCTATCCAAATTTCCTTATTAATCGCATCTTGCTTCTTGGCAACATTAACAAAGATCATGAACTCGCTTACTGCAGTATTCATCCTTAATTCATCAATCATTTTTGTAACATTCTTAATCATTTTGTGATAAGCAGATCTCAATTCTTCTGATGAATTTTCTTGATTAACCTTGTCTTTTAATGAAATTACCTCTTCTACAAGCCTTCTGCAGGCCTTGAGGCCTCCTTCTTGCCATGCTATAGTGCCATCATAAGGTCCCATAAACGCAATGTAAAGCCTCAAAGCATCTGCTCCACAAGCTTCTATTTTCTCATCAGGATTAATGACATTTCCAATTGATTTAGACATTTTTTGACCATCAGGTCCGAGCAACAACCCCCCATTCATACGCCATTGATAGGGCTCTTCTGTTGGAACAAGTCCTAAGTCATAGAAAAACTTATGCCAGAATCTGGAATATAGTAAATGCAAAGTAGTATGTTCACTACCACCGAAATACATATCAACTGGCAACCAATATTTCATTTTCTCCATATCTGCAAAAGCTTCATCATTGTTCGGATCAAGATATCTTAAGTAATACCATGATGATCCAGCCCAATTAGGCATTGTATTGGTTTCGCGCTTCGCTGGAGAGCCATCTTTTGCTTTTGTATTGACCCATTCTTCATTTTTTGCGAGTGGAGAATAACCATCTGCTGATGGAGTATAATCAGGCACTTGAGGTAATTCCAATGGTAAGTTATTTTTTACAGATTCTGGATCATTTGTATCTGCAATTGCTTCTACAGATCCATCTTCTTTATGGATCAATGGAATGGGTTCTCCCCAATATCTTTGACGGGAGAATAACCAGTCTTTTAATTTATAATGAACCTTTCTTTCACCAAAGTTTTCAGCTTCAGCTTTTGAAATCATTTTTTCAAATGCATCTTTAATATTTAATCCGTTATATTCAGCAGAATTAATTAATATTCCTTCTTTTTCTGCAAACATTTCGCCTTCAGGTAAATCTCTATCTACAGGTTTTACAACAGGCTTAATTTCTAAACCAAACTTTTTTGCAAACTCGTTATCTCTTTCATCATGAGCAGGAACTCCCATAATTGCTCCAGTACCATAAGTAGTTAATACAAAATCAGAAATCCATACAGGGATTTTTTCGCCACTAAACGGGTTAATTGCGTATGAACCTGTAAATACTCCAGTTTTAGATTTAGTATCAGAAATTCTTTGGAATTCTGTCTTTTGTTTTGATTCTTCAATATAAGCGGTTACAGCTTCGTTTTGTTCTTCAGTGGTTAATTCTTCAACCAAATGATGTTCAGGGGCAATAACGATGAATGAGGCACCGTAGATTGTGTCTAGGCGGGTAGTGAAGATTCTGATTTTTGCTTCTAATTTTTCAACTTTAAAATCAATCTCCGCACCTTCGCTTCTACCAATCCAATTAATCTGTGCTGTTTTTACTGATTGCTGTAGATCGGTTTTTGCTAGGCCGTCAATTAATTTATCTGCGTATTGAGGAATCTTTAAAACCCATTGTTTAAGCATCTTGCGCTCAACTGGTTCTTTACCTCTTTCAGCAGGGTAATATCTGCCATCTTCTTTTTGAACAACTTCTTCATTGGCTAAAACTGTTCTCAATTCTTCGCTCCACCAGACGGGTTCTTCCTTCAATTCTGCTAAACCATTCTCAAAAAATTTCAAGAATAACCATTGAGTCCATTTATAATATTTAGGATCAGTGGAATTAATTTCTCTTGCCCAGTCAAATCCAAAACCTGCAGCAGTTAATTGTTGAGTATAGTTTTCAACAGCTTTTTTAGTTGTTTCAGCAGGATGAACTCCGGTCTTCACAGCATAATTTTCCGCAGGTAATCCAAATGCATCCCATCCCATAGGATAAAGTACATTATATCCGGACATTCTATACTTCCTCGCCAAAACATCAGGCATTGTATAACGCATCATATGCCCTGCATGTAAACCCAATCCTGATGGATAAGGAAATTCTGCTAATATATATTTTTTAGGTTTAGGACTAAAATCTTCAGCAGCATAAACATTATTGTCTTTCCATATTTTAGCCCATTTAGGTTCAATTGCTTTATGATCATATTTGATTTTTTGGTTTGACATTGTTTATTTCGATTAATAAATAATTATTAAAACAAAATAGGCGCCCTTTTCTGGCATAGCCAGAAAAGGGCGCCTAACGCGGTACCACCTTTAATTCTACTTTAAAAAAAGTATTTATATTTTGAGGTAATTAGGATTTTAGTTCTCCCTAAATAAAGAACTCTCCGCTTTCACTATCCGAAGATCGCTTAGTTATAGTGATTTTATACAGTAAGCTATTATTCGTCAAACTTCTATGCTATATTTTTGTCTGGAGTTGTAATTACTTTCGAACATGGAGTCTGAAAGAGTTTTAGAAATAGCATCAAAATATCCGGTGTTAGTTGGAAATTTTCATTTGGATCTGGCAAGCCTTGTATTTCTGATACAACTCTGACAGCATTCATTAGTTTTTGTAGAGATACCATCAGTAAAGCAGTTCCAACGTTTGCGGTATTGACCTTATTCTCAGAATAAACGGTTCCAATTATTTGTGTGCATTGAATCATTTTGCCATACTGAAGAGGACATCTCTCACAATAAGTGCCTGCTAATATAGCTTGCGATGGGTCGTGCAAAACAATTGAGGCTAAAGTTATAGAATCACCCCAGCGACTTGGCTCTCCTAGGCCGCATTGCGGAAATTTTTCTGTCATGTATCAATTATACTGCAAACAATATTTTAAGCAAATGTTTAGAAAAAATACTCAATATTAGATTAAGGATTCAACGATTTAAGTTAATACCTTCCAGCCAAGTATTGATTCATAAATCCTCTCATATATTCATCAACTATAAGACTTATATTAGGTACATTCATTTGCATGAAGTCTTTAATTTTTTGAACTAGATCGAGCTGATTTCCACCTCCTGCTTGAGCTTGTTCTGTAAGTTGTTTTAATTGATCTTGCTTATCTTGAGGAAGTTGAGAAGTAGACATTTCAAAGATCTCAATCTCTAATTTATTATAAACTCTCGCAACTTCAAAATCTCTTGCCTCAGGAGATATATCTGCTCCTTGAGCTCTAAGCATAGCCATTGTATTTTCATCAAGAACTGGGTACTTTGCAGGATCTTGCACTGAAAGTTGTTGATATCTAGCAATATATGCATTTGGACAATACTTTCTCTCAACTAAATCATAAACCATTTGCTTTATACCCATATCATATTCTCTTGGTTGGTTGGCTGGGAAAGCCGCAAATGGAATAAAAGCTTGTGGTTGATTTTGTTGAACTGGTTGTTGTGCTTGATTATTATCTCTATTTAAAGAGAAATTACCTTGATTTTGATATGTTGGCATACTGCATTATAAATGAATAAATATTAGATTTAAAGGAGTGGAATTTTGACATTCATTTTCAAATTTCTACAATGATTTATGGAAATATCTGATAATACTTTCAATATTTTAGTTGCTTTACTTGTGATTATAATTATCGGAATAGGAGGTATTCTTGTTTACTTCACCTTTTTTGCTTGATAGATTTTATAGTCTATATTTATTGAATATAATCGTTCAATTTTACAAAATTACTTAGTAGTATTTAGCACTAATTAAATTTTCTGTAGTGCTGCTATGCGTTCTTCTATAGGCGGATGAGTGGAGAATAATTTGTGCAAGAAACTTCCAGCATCTTTTAGCGGAAAATCAATAAACATATGTGCGTTTCCTTCGGTTGCTTTTTGTACAGGAGTATCATCTGAAGCTAATTTCTTCAATGCACTAATCATTCCCTCAGGATATCTCGTGATTTCCACTGCTGAAATGTCGGCTAAAAATTCTCTTCTACGAGATATAGCCATTTGGATTATAAGTCCGATTATCGGTGCCAATAGAGCAAAAATAATTGCAATAACAAACATTATTACATTGAATGGACCCTTATCTCTATCACCCCCACTGGAATAAAACAAACCCCTCAGGAACATATCTGCCATAGTTGTTAGAACTCCCGCAAGAACAGAAACAATTAGCATCAATCTAATATCATAATTTTTAATATGCGAGAGTTCATGCGCTATTACTGCTTCCAACTCCTGCGAGTCCATTCTTTGCATTAATCCCTGAGTTATTGCTACATGGCTGTGTTTAGGATCTCTTCCTGTTGCAAATGCATTAAGTGCATTATCTGGTAGTATGTGCACTTTGGGTTTTGGTATCCCGGCTTTTATTGCAAGTGTTTCCACCCTATCATTTAATTCCTTATATTGCGGATTTTCACTCACATCAACAGCTCCAGTCATTGCCAGTACTAAAGAATCTCCAAAGAAATAAGTAAATATTGAACTAAAAAATGAAATCCCGAAAGCTAGAATACCAAAAAAAATGCTTGAATAACCACTTCCTGTAAATCCATAACTTATGATTAGAGTTAGCCCAACTACAACAAATACGAAGAATAGTAGCAATACACAGGATAGATTTTTATTTTTATCGATTTGCGAATACATTTTTAGCGACTGGTAACTTTTCCACCCCAATCTGCACTAATATCCTTTTTTGCTTCTTCAGCAGCTTCATAGTATGAAACAGCCTTAAAGTTAAACATTCCAGCAATTATATTGCTTGGCACTACAGCAATTTTTTCATTGTATTCTCTTGCTGTTGAATTATAAATCTGTCTAGCTGCTGCTATCTTTTCCTCTACCAAAACATCTTGATTCATAAAGTTTTGAATAGCTTCCTGACTTCTTAGTTCTGGATAAGCTTCTACACTAACTCTAAGCCCGCTAAGAGCTGATGTAAGAGTACTTTCTGCTTTTGCAATCTCTGCTGCGTGCTCTGGATTGGATGCAATTGATTTTGCGCTATCTGCTGCACTTCTGACCTCTGCGATTTTTGTCTGAATTTCTTTGTCTGTAGAAACAGCTTTTTCTACAGCCTGTATTAAATCAGGCAATAGATCGTATCTGTTTTGAAGTCTTACATCTATTTGTCTCCAGGTTTCATCAACTCTGGTTTTAGCTGTAACAAGACCGTTATACAGTCCAATTATAAATACTATTATTAGTCCTACAACTAACAATATTCCACACGTTAATATAATTCCTGTCATACTAATATTATACTAGACGAGTCAAGCATGACTTTCAAGTTTGAATATTTCAAAATAATCATAATTTCTTACAAAAAGTAGGCTCGCAAATTCTTTTTGATTTATTAAAATCATTTGTATGGATGAACAGGAGATTATGAAAAATGCCCGATCTGGGAAGTATTATGATGGAATCTGGAAAAGTACAGGAAAATGTGTTTTTTGTGATTTAAAAGAAAAATATATCTTATATGAAGAAAATGGAATTGCTTTAACTATTAATCTATATCCCTATATCGACGGGCAAATGATGGCAATTCCTCGAAGACATGTTCAATCTCCAAAAGAACTTTCTTCGCCTGAATGGGGAACTATTCGCAAAATGAATTACATTGCAAAGAAGTTAATTAAAAAAGTACACCGATTGAAAGGATTATGGACTTTGATACGCGAGGGTGGGGAAGTTGCAAATATGACGGTAACAGATCATTTGCATGTCCAATTTATACCGTTTGATTCACCTGATTTGTGCAAATGGAATTATAGAGAATTGAAATATACACCTCTAGAAAATGTGGATTTGTATAAAAAGCAATATCGTGAAATGAAAAAGATGATTGAGAAGTTTGATAAAAAGTATAAGGGTAAATCTGAGAAATAAATTATTATGGAAAAAACTATATTTATCGCAGGATCTAGAGATATTTCCGGGAAAAGGCTTTTGAATCTGTTTAAAAGATACCATCTCAAAGGGAAAATAGTATGGGGTGTTTATAGAGAAAATTATATTTCTGGTTTTGACGGTCAGCCTCAGTTTAGGACTTTAAATTTTGCAAAACTGGAAAAGTTTTGCGATTTGGTAAAAGATAAATTTCGAGTTTCCAGTAATAATTTTGAGATTCTTGAGTATTCGCAAGATAATGAGATTGATATTTTGGAAAATCTGAAACCTGAAAAGGCTATTTTTATAAACGGTTCATGGAAAATAGCATTTCACCGAAGACCTATTTTTGAATTTCTTAAAAAAAATAATATCGAATTTTCATTAAAAAGCCCATTTGAGGATGAAGAAGAAGCAAAAGAGTATGAAAAAAAGATATTGATGGAGGTAGGAAAGTTGGTTGAAGAGAAAATTAACAAATTAACTCAAAGTAAACTAACCCCTCAACAAGTTTCGGATGAAAAGAGATATTTAGAAATTGCAGATATTGTTGCAATGAAATCTTTTGATTATACATGGCAAACTGGAGCGATTTTGGTTCGAGATGGAAAGATTTTACTTGAAGGTCACAATAGAATACTGCCTTTTGAGACATATGCAATGCTGCATGGTTCGCTTCGTGAAAAAAACATGACTGGATTAAATGACTTGAATAATTATGATACTCTTCATGCTGAAATGGATATAGTGTCACAGGCTTTGCAACAGGGTTTGAAAATGAAAGGTGCAACTCTTTACATTAACCTGATGCCCTGCCCAAATTGTGCGAGGATGCTTGCAAAAACAGGAATTTCAAGAATTGTTTGTCGTAAGGAACATTTTGGTGGATTCGCAAGAGAATTATTTGAATCTATGAAGATTAAGGTTGTTTCTGAGGATCCAAAGGGGGAAGACATTTGAGAAGGTAATCCACAGGTATTGTGTTTTCATCTGCGTTGATCTTATTTCGCAAAACATAAAGTAATTCTCAGCAATCGGTGCCTTGCAAAAGTGTGCTTCTATCTGTAAGTGCATCAGGGCTAAGTGTCCAAGGAGTGTATCTTAATAAGAATTGAGGATTGAATATCTCGGTTCTTAAACTCGCAGCATTTGCCTGGATTGTACTTTGAGCGCTTACTACCCAGGCAATTTGATATAGTCTTATTGATACTAGGTGATCTAGACTTGCATATCCTGTAATATTTGGGGGCATGATTATTGTTGATTTAGAATAGGTAAGTCCAAGGGGCGAAGTTTTGATACCTTGATGCAAATATCTGTAAATAAGGAAATTAGCCATGTTTAAACCAGTAACCATATTTGTTGACCTCGTAGGCATATTCCAACCGAGACATAATGCACAGAGTGTCCCCTCATTTTCCTCAAAGCGATTAGTTAGGACTAATGCTCTCGAAACATGAGTTACACCATTTGTTACAGTTTGGTTTGTCAGTAAAATATCAAATGGAGGTAAACCCATGATTTCTCGACCTGTTAGAATTTTTACACCACGAAGATAGGCATCAATTACATTAAGAATTCCCCTTTCGCAGGCAGGGATATCTCTGTCTGTGTATGTATCCTTCGATTCAAAGGGTCTATAACGACTTTGATTATTATTGTATGTAGTTCTAATCATTACCGATAACTAGCTGACTAAGGATTTCAGAAGCCTTGCTCTGATCTAAACCATCAGGTCGAATGCTACCTTCAAGATCAAGTAATTGTCTCAATGCAATGTTTATTTGCATTTTACCGATGTCCATTCTTTCTAGCGAAGATGGCTGAGCATTAGCGTATCTCCACTGGTATGGATCAAAAATGGCTAATAGATCTATAAAACCTGTTGGGTTAGTAATAAGACGAATTAATTTATTTGCTAGTTGCTCTTGCGATCCAAAGGCTCTACCATGCAAATGCAAACCATTCTCTGCAATATATGTTAAAGGCAGACTGCTAGTACCTGCTACTCTACCATAAGCAAAGTCAGCAAAAATCCTCTCTCTTACTTCAAGAATACCTCCATTATTTCTAGCTCTCTCGAATCTTGCATACGATAATCTTGGATGTCTTGGTGTTCCTGTGCTCAAATCCTGATGACTAATTCTCAAAAAATTCATACTAACTATTTGAGTTCCTGATGAAGAAGGAGTAATTGCCAAAAATTGTAGTAATGGGTTTGGTAAGTTGTGAGTAGCAGCAAGAAAAACCTTTTCAATAACCCGTTCGCCAGGATTGCCTTGAACGGTAGGCCCCTCACTAAATGCTCTATATCGAGCTAAAGATGGTGAAGTAGGGAATAATGCGGCAGGCTCCATACCAAGATAAATAAGGTGTTTAGTAAGCTGCGCTATCATCGCAGCATAGATAACAGAATGGTCATCATCTATTGCATCTAGCCCTGCACAAAATGGTGCATGTAAATATGATGGAGAAGTCTCCTTTACTGCTGGATGTATGTTTATCATTTTATGGTCGGATTATAGGATCTATTTTGGCTTCTCTCATAGACTTTGGAAATTAATTATCTAAAATATCGTATGAACTCATGGCCAGTTTATTATAAAGATCGACTTTATACTGCTAATCTTAAATCCAATGTTGGAATTGTCACCCTATGGTCACCAATGCAAACGATTCTGCCCAAATTAAACCAAAATAAGTTTTGCCTTGGAGGACAACTTTATTCAAAACGAGGGGTTAATTTTCTTATTAGAAATATTCTTGCAAAACCCGTTATTGATACGATAATTATTTGCGGCGCAAATTTATCAGGAAGTGCAGAAAGTCTGATAAATTTTGTGGAAAATGGGGTAGATACAGAAAATAATGTAATTGGAGTTGAGAAATCGCCTATTGACCAAGAAATTGATAAGGAGTACTTAGAGAAATTTCGAGAAAATGTAAAAATTGTTAATTTGGTTGGGGAGTTTCGTCCGGAATTTATTCAAAAGGAATTAGAGAAGCATTATCGTGAGGATGTCGGGGAAAATTTTTGGTGTGAATCAAAAATTTTCCCCGACCCTGAAAAAACTACAGTCGACAAATTTCCTTCTCAAAAATCTACTTATTTGATCCGTTCAGATTCGATTAAGGACGCATGGGTTCAAATCTTACGAGAAATAATGAAATTCGGTTCAAAAAAAGGAATGATTAAGGTAGGTGAGGTAAAAGAGCTGGTCAATCTAATAACAGTTGTAGAAGGTGAGGATCCAAACAAACCGGATATTCCGGAGTGGTTTAATTTTAATAAAGATGACCTTAAACTTTATTATCAGGGTTTTTTCTCAAAGGAAGCAGATAGCGAGGATTATAACTATGGTCAAAGAATGTTTTCGCATCCTTTAGGAATTCCAAATGATGAGTATAAATCTTCAAACAATACAAAAATTGCAAATAGTTTTAACGAAAGAATCTCTCTATCTGTGGATGAACTTCATGGATTTACACTGAATCAGATTGAAGAGGTTTATCTCAAACTAAAAAATTATAAATATGATCGTGGAGCAATTGTTTCCATATGGAACCCTTGGGTTGATAATCTAAACAAGGGCTGGCAAAGCGATGAGAAAGTACAAAAAGCAGGAAATGTTCCCTGCATGACTCAGCTGCAATTTGCTTATCGTGACCATTCATTACACTTGACTGCTTATTTTAGAAGTAATGATATGTTTGATGCTTGGCCCCGAAATGCATTTGCTCTAAGAAAATTGCAATTTGATCTTGCAAAAAAGCTCGCTATGAAGCCAGGCTTTCTTACAACTATTTCTTCATTAGCTCAAATCTACGAAACTAATTTCGACGAAGCAAAAAAAATTATAGAAAAATTTAAAGATAAGTTATTTTGCAGATATGAGATGAGAGGAAATTTTATAATTGAGATTGAAGGCAATGACATAGTTGCGAAGCATACAGATACATCAGGAAACGAAATTCTAGATGAGTTTAGAATTGACGGTATGACCCCAAGAGCAGCTATAAAAATGGGTGATTTAATAATTAATAACCATGGAATTAGTGAAATACAGCATGCTATGGATTTAGGTCGGGAATTGCAGAAGGCTGAGATCGCAGTAAAAAATGGCTTAAAGTATACACAGGATAAGGATTTAATCATTTAAAACGCGAACTACTTTATTGACATAATCAAGTTAAAAGAAGAAACTTTAATATATTTTATTATGACAAATACTGAAGTACAAAAAGAATTAACTGTATCAGAAGAGGTAAACACAAACACTACTCAACCTGAGACTCAAACTACTAACTCAACAAATGATGTGCCCAAGAAGAGTAAATCTAAAAAGATAATAATGTTTGTAGCGATTGGATTAATAGTCGGATTTATTGTTCTTTGTGGTGGTGCTGCTGGAGTTTTTTATTACATTAGTCTACAACAAACAAAAGGCCTTAAGAAGAAAGAGAATTCACGACTTACATTTTACTATCCTGAAAATTATGTTGCTGATAATGCTGAAAGTGGAGAATTTGTGTTTATTAATCAGGAGAAAAATAAATTTGGAGGAAATAGTTCTATTCGAACAATGGATAGTGAATCATTAAAAGGCTCTGATAAGATAAAAGATAAAGACACATGTCAAAAGTTTGCTGAAGGCAATTTAGAGTCATCCAGCAATGAATCAGATCCATTATCTCCAAAAGCTGATGCAGTAGAATACACTGAATTTGCCGGAATTAGAACATGCGTTTTTGGTATGAGCTATGATGCTAAGGATTTTGGCAAAGAAGGTAAAGTTAAGTTGAAAGTAAAAATTGTGATTAAAGATGGAGATCAGGATGCGGTAGTTGCAAGTTACGATGATAATACAAGTGATGAAGAAAAAGATCGCCTAAATAGATCAATTAACCTTTTTGCTTTTAAATAAGTTTCGTTATCAGCTTGGAATATAAATTAATATGTTCTGAAGCCATTTTGTCTAGAGTAAAGTTTTTCTCAAAACTTTTACGCACTGTGTCTCTGTTTAGGGAAGATGCGTGCGCGATTTTGCCGGCAAAATCGCGCACACTCATCTCCTCATCTAAAACATTTCTAATCTCAAAAGCCTTAAAACATTTATTGACGATAAAGCCATTTTTTCCATGATCTACAATTTCAGGAATAGCTCCAGAATCAAATCCTATTACTGGTGTTCCGCAAGCCATGGCTTCAAGCATAACTAAACCAAACGGCTCGTCCCAAATAGATGGCATCAAAAGTGCTTTAGCATTACCAAGAAAATCTTGTTTTAATTTTTTGTCATTAATAAAGCCAATAAACTGAATTTGATCGCCATCAATATATGGTTCAATTTTTTCTCTCCAATAACTATCTTTTGTGTTTTCACCGTAATGTTTTCCCGCAATTTTAAGTTTGAATCCAGCTTGCTTTGCTGCTGCAATCGCTAGGTGTACACCTTTTGGTTCAATTATTCTTCCGAAATAGGCATAATAATCTTCTTTTGGTGTTAAATTTAACTCATATTTATTCTGATCAATTCCATGATAAATATTTCCAACCCAGTTTGTGTTGTTGCCAAGTGATTTACGTTGTGAAAAGGATATAGAAATCCAATTAAGTTTTTTATATTTTGGAAAAATTGTCCGATACCTTGTTAAGTAATTAAAAGGCTCATGATGTGTAAAAACCACAGGAATCTTGCAAAATCTTGCAAAGACCATAGCTAATTCCTCTTCATTCATATAAACATGGACAAGGTCAAAAGCACCAGAATTTGCTAATTCAAAAGTTTTTGCAATTAACTCGCTTTGAATTTGTCTTGCAATAGTGGAAAAAAGTAGAGGATGCTTATGTAGAAGCTCCATAATACCATATCCCCGAAGTTTTAATTCTTCTTCTACATAGCCCAAATCACCATTTATATTTTCAACCGCTTGAATATTATAATTTGGAGAAATAAATGTAATGTCTAATCCCTTTTTCTTCATCTCCTTTACCAAATCAATGACAAGCTCTCCTGGTGAAAAAATCGTCTTATGCACTATATCTTTATGCATAAACATATGAGGAGCTAAAATTGCTACTTTCATTTTTTGGAATCACGATGATGAGTATATTTTACTCTTGCTATCTCAATAGCGCAGATTAGAATAAGTATACTTGCAAGAATAATTGGAATATCAGCTTTCGAAAGTCCATAAACAGTCCACAAGATATTTCCAATTATTGTTAGAAAAAGAGTATAACCAGATATATCTCTCGTTTGATTAGTTTTATAGACCTTAATTAACTGAGGAATAAACTGTATGCCAACACAAACACTTGCAGTAACCCCTATCAAAAAATATATATCCATTTTATAAATTATCTAATACACTTATATCAAATTCATCCTTTTCCATAGATGCATCCTCCTCATCCGGATATGAATCAACTGGTGCTGTGGTTTGAGTATTTTGGTCTGACATGCGATTATTGTTTAAGATTTATACTTTTAAGTCAAGTACTCTTAAACAAACTTGGACAAAATTTTAAAACAACTTGGAATTAAATATTCTAGAATCGGTGAAGTAAGTACGGGTTATAGAAATAAGTCCTACCCAATTCATCTTCCTGACAATTCCATAATTAACTTCATATTATTTAAAAACGAAGATATGATATTGGAACAGATTATAAGAGCAAATAGGATAGGTGATTATCTTGCTCAAAGTGGTTTTCCATCTAGACGAACAATTGACAGTATAAAGATTATTGAATTAAGAAATAAAAGAACAGGGGCTCTTCGATACGGTTGTTTTTATGAATATCTACCTGGAAATACAATCCCTTGGGAGAGTTATTCTTCAAAACATATTAAATCGATTGGAGGAAAAATGGGGGAAATGCATCGACTAATTCAAGATAAAGAACTGAAAATTGAGAACTTACCTTACGAAATAGAGGTTCAGAAAAGAAATAATATAAAAATGGAGAAGTACTTTTCAGATGAGAGTGTTATTAGAGCAATGAGTTTAAAATTGAAGTTAAAACCCGTGTTTGATTTTGGGAAATTCAGGAAAATGCTTATAGAACTGCAATCAGAAGAAATACAAATCCTTCATATGGATTTTGTAAGAGGAAATATTCTTTTTGATAATTCAAAAAATATTACCGGCGTGATAGATTTCGAAAAAGTGTCCTTTGGACCGAAAATTTTTGATATTGCTCGTACACTGTCATTTCTTCTTGTGGATTGTAAACATAAAAAACCTTCAAAGACTTGGAAGTACTTTCTGTATAACGGTTATAAAAAAAGAGGGAATAATTCTTTGCCCGATCTCAAATACCTTCATAGCTTAATTCAATATTTTTGGATTTATGATTTCTATAAATTTTTGAAATATAACCCTTACGAATTTCTCAACGAGAATAATCATTTTACAAGAACAAAAAACTTTCTAGTCAAGTTAGGTTTACTTGAGGAATGTATAAGCGTCTAAATTGAATCCTATTATTTCATTTCCATATTGCTATAATTTCATCATGCAAGACCAAATAAAAATCTGGAAAAAAAGATATGTTCGACAGCATGACTTGACTGAATTGCACGATAGATTGAAGGAAAAAGGTAAAAAAATTGTTTTTACTGCCGGTAGTTGGGATATTTTACATGTAGGTCAGGCAAGATATCTCGAAGAAGCAAAAGCTTTTGGTGATATTCTAGTAGTGGGAGTGAGTTCAAATGCAGCTATCAGAACTGTAAAAGGTAAAGGCAAGCCAATTCTTGATGAAAAAGTCCGTTTAGAAATGCTTACTTACCTTAGGTGTGTTGATTTGGTTACTCTTATTCCTGATCCCAGCTGTCAACCTACTCTAGCTCTTCTCAAACCTGATGTTTATGTAACTGTAGGGGAAGATTGGAATAGTGATTACAAAGAATCTCGTGAATACAAAACTGTAGTGAAATATGGTGGTAAGGTAAAAGTTGTAGATAGACAATCTCCTTATATTTCAACAACAAAAATTATTCAAAGGGCTGTTGGTGTTCAGTTAGGTGATGTATTTAAGGATTTTATGAAGCTTAAGGATAATCCTTTGAGAGAAAGATAATTTAATTGCTAAGTTTAAGATCCCTCAAAGAGAAGCTTCTTGGGATGTCATTATTTGTAATCCTACTATTTTCAATTTCTTTTTGATTTTGTTCTGTCTCACGTTTATGAGATAAATATACTAGACTTGATCTTGATGGTTGGAATACTTGTTGGCTTGGTAACTGTATCGAGGGAGTTTCTGGTTTAGTTAGAATAGAAGTATTACCAAAATTTAAAACAATATCACTTCTTATATTGCTTTTTAAAGGCTGAATTGGATTTGTCTCATCTATTAAGAACTCTTCCTCAATTTCCCTTAGCTCCTGAGGCCTCATTTTTATTCTGACTAAAAGGGTTATGAAAAAAGAAATATTAAAGATGATAAAAGAAGTTGTAAGGGGTAGCATTTTTATAAAATCAACTCTTGTTTCAAAAATAAATAAGCTCAAGCAAAGACTGATAACAACCATTGTTAATATAGTTGCTTTTTTTACAATAAAGTGGATTTGATTGTGAAGTAAATAAAATAGAAACCCTAATACAAAGCTCAAGCTGTAAACTATAATCAGATTGACAGTATCTGAGATTCGTTCAATAGGTTTCGAAATTTCCATCAAAGCATAAGTAAAAAAAATAATTAGAAAGCTCATATTTACCCAAACTCCTGAGAAAACCTCATAAATCTCTTTATTTCTACCAAAGTGAAGTTCGTTTGGATCCTGAATGAATGATTCTAATAGTCCGAGTATAAATCTCACACCCAGTCCAATCCCTAAAAGAAATATACTTGATGTAAACGCAATCCAGATAAGATTTGGAGGAATAATAAAATTTTCAAATTCTGTTTGTTCAAAATAGTAATAGCTGAACAAATAGGAAATAACAAGTGCAATGATAAAAATTTCAATTATTGAAACTTTTGGCCCAATTTTCTTGCTTATGCTTTTTCCTCTCTCAGTTAAAGATAATAGCAACCTGATAATTAGGTAAGAGTAAAGACAAATTAAAATAATATAAATCATTACTGATTAACTAAAATAACAGATCAAATCAGTAAAATCAAACAGGTGATTTGCCTTTTCCAGCAATATTATCAGGGCTTGGACTATCGTCAATTTCGTATTTCTTCTTCAATTGAGTTAAGTCAATTTTTTCCTTTTGATTTGATGTGTTAATTTGCTCGTCATTTGTACCAATTGAGGAGACCTTATTCACAACTGGATTTAAATTTATTTGAGCAGACTTGGGGTTATTGGTTCGTCGTTTTTTTACAAGGTAATAAATTATTCCAACTATAATGGCCAATAATCCAACTGCAGCTAACAATAATGCTATAGTTATTTGATTAAGTGGTAATGAAATGGTTGACGGTGGTTCCGTAGTTGTTGCTTGTGTAGTGGTCGCCTCTTCAATAAATTTTATTATAACTATTTTTGATTCTTCTTCCTTATTCTTGAATGAACTTTTGATCTCAACTTGTTTAGTTCCATTTTTAATATTCACTCTAATTGTAAATTTGCCTGTTGAAAGATCAATTCCTGTTATTGTTTGAGGTGGAGAATTATCGATAGAATATGTAACAGGAGAATTTGGATCAGAAACTTTTCCAACAATTTCTACATCTTCGACATTCGTTTCAATAACCGGATTGTCAATTTCTATGTTTGGAACAATCGCTACGTTGTTTAGGCTCGGCTGTTCAATAACAATTGTTTTGTTTGACTGACTGAATGTAGCTTTTGCTTCAGCTAGTCCGGTAACATTTTCGCCTAATTTAATCTTTGGTGGATTAACGAAGTTCTGGTCTTTAAATGATATCCTTACAGGTTTATTTGCAAGAAATGGCAGATTTGTTGCATTAAAAGCTATTTTACCCCAAGATGTGGCAAGTGAAGCATCTAGATTTGCTAATTGAGAAAATGTACTAGGCGCCGAAAAATCAATAGGAGCTAGCCACTCAATAGTCATCTCTGAGCTATCCAAAGTGAAGTTAGGGAAGGAGTTAATATTCGAGTTTGTTATACTTTTGGGATTTGTAGTTTTACTACCTGCGAATAAGTATTTTGCATTAAAATTAACTAATGCTACTTGGTTATCTAAAGACTCAAGTTTGGGAAGATTTAATGTAAACGAATTACTGTATATTTTATTAATGTAAATATCAGCCCTAAATGTTTTTACATCAAGCTGAGTGTTTGATTGTGCTCCTGCAGGATCAACCCAGGAGATTGGCAAATTGAAACTTGAAACGAGTCCACCAGGTATTTGGGGGTCGGCTATAACCTGATATTTTAATGAGAAAGACTTTGATTCATTTGGGTCAAGGGAATTAATAATCCATGCACGAGAATTGAATCCCGTAGGATATTCAATAGTATCCAGAATTTTATTAAAAGAAGGAGATTCTACCTGATATGTTGAGTCCTTGATAGTTCTGGCAAATGGAACTCTAATCTCAAGATTGTTTATCACGTTAGAGCTCGTATTTTTAACGTCAATTATAATCGAAAAGCTATCACCAGGTTTAACATTCGTCTTGTCTGAGCTAACTGTAACGCTATAGGTATTTCCTGTAGCCATTGCACTTTGTGAAAAATGAGGAATATAAATTATTAAAGTAAAAAAATTAAGGAATATAAGAAAAAATGCCTTAATGATATTTGGAGTGTTTTTCATTATTTAATAATAGCAATAATCATATCGTTTAAATAGAGATATTTAAAACTCAAATACCTCAAATAATATATGATTTTAAGGGTACAGTTTTGGGAGACGACAAAAAAAATGGTATTTAAAAATGATTTTAAGGTGACAGTTTGTAATCCATAAGATAAAATGTATGCAGGTGGAGCTCATAGCTCAGTTGGTTAGAGCGCTACATTGACATTGTAGAGGTCACTGGTTCGAGCCCAGTTGAGCTCACCATTAGCGTGATTTTCGCTAATAGTTTTTTCAGAACGATTTTTGCATAAATACCGATTTGGCTCGAACCACGCTATCGAGATCTTGTGACATGAGTCACAATTCACGAGCCCAGTTGAGCTCATTCAACTTGACTTTTAAATGCGTATTAATCTATCTAGAATTTCAATTTCCTGTATCAAAGTTTCATCTTTTAATTTCTGATTTTGCAGGTTTATTTCATCTCTATACTCCCTAAATGCTCTTTTATAGTTCCTAACTAAAAACCACCAGCGTAAGCTGGTGGATGTATTTTTCCCGGAATCTTCCTGTAAAATAAATCATGCAATACAAGAAGCAAAGTAACTAAGTATACTTTTGCGATTACCATATAGTTCATCCGACCAAATACCGCAGAAAAATCATCGATGAGTGTGTATTTGCTTTTTTGTAGTTAAAGCTTAAAGAAGTCAGCTCGCACTATCCTGCCCTTGAATTTAAAGAAGTCAATCATGATAAAAATCATATTCATTTTCTAATATCTATCTCTCCTAAAATGAGTGTAGGGCAGGTAGTGCGAATAATAAAAGCAAATACGTCCTCATCCTTAAAGAAGCAATTTAAGTTCTTGAAAGACGTATATTGAGGGACAGACAGTATTTGGTCAGAAGGTTACTTTGTTTGCACATTAGAGTTAAACGAAGATGCAGTGGAAAAATACATTCAACTGCAAGGAGTAGAAATCTTGCAAACAATTTCGAAAGTTAAACGAAGATGCAGTGGAAAAATACATTCAACTGCAAGGAGAGTAAGATTCCGGGCGATCGCAGATCGAACTAATGTAAACCGGCTGCGTAAGCTGCCGGTAGTTCATTTTTGCAAGAATAAAATTACAAAAGGAACCAGTATTTTTTTGGCTTTATAATTTGAAAGTTCTTAACCTCTACACCTTCTGATTTTAATAAAGCTTTTTGTAATATACCTTTTTCTCCCAATTTACTTGAGCTTATGAAGCCATTCCGGTCTACCACTCTATGCCATGGGATTTCTTGCATTTCCTTTTGATTCATGCCTGAAAGAATAAAACCAACTACCCTTGGATTTATATTAACTAAATTACCGATTTGTCCAAAAGAAACTATTTTTCCTCTTGGGATTTTCTTTACTATTGCGAAAACAAGTTGTTTGTTGGTTGGTTGCAAAATATGAACTACTTACTCCAACACACTGCTGACAATATATAGTGGTCTACCTTGTACTTCATTATAAATCCTGCCAACATAGGTACCTAAAATTCCTAGCATTATCATTTGAACTCCACCTATAAAGAAAATCGATATTACAGTAAATGTCCATCCGCTCACTGTAGTATCTGGATGAAATATTCTTGAATAAATTGCGTAAATAATACCTAGAACGCTTAGAAAAGACACAAAAAAACCAAATGAAGTAATCATTCTAAGAGGAACTGTAGAAAAACTGGTAATACCATCTAATGCTAGTTTTACCATCTTTTTAAAAGGATAATGAGTTACTGATCTTATGCTTTCTGGTCTTTCAAATAGAACCGCTGTCTGTTTGAAACCGACATAAGCGACTAGTCCTCGAAGAAATCTGTTCCTTTCATGAAAGCTTTTTACAGTATCTACTACCTTTCTATCCATAAGTCGAAAATCCCCAGTGTCTTTCGGAATTCTGATATCTGCTAATTTGTCGAGAATTCTGTAAAAAGCAAAAGCTGTAAATTTTTTCAAAAAGGATTCACCTTCTCTTTGTTTTCTCTGTCCATAAACTACTTCATAACCTTCCTCCCATTTTTCAATCATTTCCAGTGCCACTTTGGGTGGATCCTGCATATCTGCATCCATTATTATAGCTGCATCACCTTTTGCATAATCTAAGCCTGCGGTTACCGCCATTTGATGACCAAAATTTCTAGAAAAGTTTATTACTTTGAACCTTTTATCCTTATTATGGATTTCAGTAAGCATATCAAAGGTTTTGTCTTTACTTCCGTCGTTTATACATATAACCTCGGTTTGATATTTCTTTTTGACTTCTGTAAGGATTTTAGTCAATTCAGAATATAGGGTTGGTATGCTTTCTTCCTCGTTATAACAAGGGATGATAAATGATATAAGTTTCATTGTATTTTTGTTTAGTAGATGATAGCAGGATTATTGTAAGGTTTAAATAAAGTTAAGGTTTGCTAGGTCATGCCGGTATTTTTCACTTCCTTTCAGAAACTCAAGATGACTTCAGTAAAGTTATACAGCCTTAAATATTCTTGTTAATGCACTCGGTATGTCGAAAAGTATGGCCGCAGCTGTGCCAAAACAGATTGTTGGAATAGCTATTATTATTGCTAGTATTATTCTATCTTTCATGCAATATATATGATATACGGGGTACAGGCGGCCGCGAAAAGAGCTTGCTTCCAAGATTAAAGCAAATTCCGCGGCCGCCTGAACTAAAATATCGTAATCCTTGAATGTAAGAATCAGCTAATCCTCAATTCTATAATTTTCAAAAATTGCTAGAATGTCTAAAATGAAAATCGCTATAATCGGTGGTGGCTTTACAGGACTTACGGCTGCCTATGAACTTTCAAAACAAAATCACGAAATTACTCTTTTTGAAAAAGGTAATGAACTTGGTGGTCTGGCATCAGGTTTTGAGATGCATGGGGAATCACTTGAAAAGACCTATCACCATATTTTCAAAACAGATACTAATATTATTTCACTAGTAGAAGAATTAGGGTTAACAGACAAATTAGAGTGGAGAGATAGCTCAGTATGTATTTATTACAATGGTAAAACTTATCCATTTGGTGGTGCCATGGATTTACTAAAATTTGAGCCAATGTCTTTTCTTGCGAGGTTTCGCCAGGGGATTGTCATTTTTTATTTACAAAAAGAAAAGTCTTGGAAAAAGCTTGTTAAAGTATCTGCCTATGATTGGATGAAGAAATACTCAGGGAGCGAAGCAATGGAGGTAATCTGGGAGCCACTACTCAAGGGTAAATTTGATAGATTTTATAATAGAATTTCTATGGCATGGCTTTGGGCAAGGTTACACGTCAGAGCAAATTCAAGAAAATTTGGTGAAGGCGAAAAACTTGGATATTTCAATGGTGGTTTTAATGTCATAATTAGTGAATTGGAAAAAAGATTGAGACAAAAAAATGTCGATATTCAGACTGGTGCAGATATTAAGAAACTATTAAGAGATGGTACAAAAGTTAAAGTCATTATTGAAGAGGATGGAAATGAAATAATTCATGACTTTGATAAGGTTATTTGTACCGTCCCGTCGCATGTTTTTGCAAATCTTGTCGAGCATGATATAAATATTACTGAAGAATACATTAATAAACTGAAATCAATCGATTATCTTGGAGCTATTTGTCTTGTTTTTTCTTCAGAACAAAATTTATCAAATTATTACTGGCATAATATAAATGACTTAAAAGCACCTTTTTTGGCATTTATTCACCATACCAAATTAATTCCAAAGGAGAGATACGGTGGTAAATATGTTTATTATATTGGAGCTTATTTACCTCATGAAAGTGAACAATTCAATCTTACAGATGAAGATTTGATTAAAAACTGGTTTGATTATCTCAATAAAATATTTCCAGACTTTGACGCTTCAAAAGTTGTCCAGAAAAATCTGTTTCGACTTAGAAATGGTCAACATATTGTAGATTTGGATTATGAATCAAAAATTCCAGACTATAAAACACCAGTTCCGAATGTTTATCTTTCAAACTTCTCACAAATTTTCCCTGAAGATAGAGGTACAAATTTTGCTGTAAGGGAAGGAAGGAAAATCAGTCAGCTATTTGGTTGAGAGTATTTTTAGGTGATTCTATTCTCTGATCTTGTACAATACCGAATCGCCATATGTAAAAACAGGTTCGGCTATTTGCTTAAATTTATCTTCTTTAAGTTCAATATAAGTTTTTCTTTCTTGTCCACCGATATAAATAAACTTAACCTTATATTTATCAAGTATTGATTTTGCAGTACTAAGATCTTCAGTCTCGTAAACTTGTTTGACTTCTGCTGTCGTTGCAGCAACACCATCATATCCCGTATCTACATTATTTCCTTTACTCTGGTAATCAAGCACTTCCTTCCAGTTATTAAACCCTGCAGGGTATTTAAATCTCCATGTCCATTGATGCGTTTCCCAATTAATTACATTAATCATTCCTGTATTGGCACTTATTCTTGCGTGGTATGAGTATGCTCCTCCCACAGATTCTAAAATGACAACCCTCTCTTTCAAATTTTCGTTAATCCATTTAATAGTCTCATAATCACCTTTATCTCTAAATTCTATATATTTTGATCCGTCGAGTGTGAGAATTTTATCATTTTCCCATGGGAAAACAGGATTAAAGGCCTGTATAACTGCGATAAAGGGATATAAAAAAACGCTAGCAAAAGCCATACTCACTAGAACGATATACCCTATGTCTGCAAGCATCCCAAACATCAAACTTTTGATCTTAATTAAACTTTGCCATGCAAATCCTAATAGTACTGCCGTTCCTATGCCAATAAGCATCCACGCATGGTAAGTAAGCTTGAAAACTGTATTAGCTCTGAAATAAGGGGGATTTGCGATATGAAATAAATCCTGGAAAAAGAAAATTTCCGTAAACCAAATTAAAAATATAGAAACCCCTATCAAAATCAGAGGAAAAAGTATTTCTTTTACCTTAAATCGCCTCGAAAGCAATATGGTAGTGATGGATACAAAAGACAGTATGATATAAATTCCCCAGATTCCGAATAAAAATGTCACTGATGATGGATATTGCATATCTGGATACTTAATAATGTTATAAGCGACATAATCGGGTGCGAATCCAATGCCTGTGACAGGGCTCTTAAATGTCAAGAAAAATGGCGCAAAAAGAATGAGAGGTGAAATAGCTGTAAGAAAAAAAATTAATGCATTAAAAGAAATATACTTAGGTTTAATAGTTAATTCTTTCTTAAAATATTTTTTCAAAACTTGAAAAGCTATAAAACCTGCAGTTAATATACTTGCCACAACCAAATACACTATCCAGTTTGAAAGTATTAATCCAACAGCACTTAAAAAGCTCATCCATCCAGCATATAAAAAGCTGTAAAAATGTTTTTCATGCCAGGATTTTAGAAACATGAATACAAACAAACCAAAGAGTATGAACATTGATCCAATAATTATCCATCTCAAAGTCCCTGTAAAATTGTAAGAATAAAGTGTAAAGCAAACTAAAATCAAATTGTATGTGCCCAAAAGTGCAAATAAAAACTTATCATTAAAATCTTTTAAGAGTTTAGATGATTGAATTAACTTATACCCAACAACAATTGCAAGTAAGAAACCCAAGGTCATGAAGTCCCAAAAATTAATTAATGCTGCAGTAGCTGCAACAAATCCGAATGCCAAATATAATCTCCAATTAAAACTTTTTTGTCTAAATATCTCAACAAGAAGATATGTTCCTGCAAGAAAATAGGGAATGCTCAAGAAATGAGGATGTAAATCACCGAGGACGAAACTATACGAAGGGATTTCGTTTATTGTATATGCCGGGTCAATAATTCTTGTGGCCTTTGGGTAAAAGCACTGAGTGTTAAGATTTGGTCCTAAATTATTTACGAAACAATATGCATAATGCAAATTTCCTGCAAAAGTAACTAAAGAAGCTCCGATAACAGCTGGAATAAAACTTCTAAAAATTCTATAAGTTATTGCAGCTGAAAGAATAAATGTTTGTACAAAAATAAAACCCAATGAAAGGTTATATCCTACAGAATAAGGAACGTCTATTAATCTTATTGCAAAAGCAAAAAGATAAAATCCATAATAATAATAATTAACATCTTTTCCAGCCCACCAGCTATCAGCAAAAGGAAAAAAATCAGTTTTACCAGCACTCATCAGAAGATTCAGATCCATAAACTTTTCTGTGCCTTCGACTGCTGGATTAAATGACTTGATATAAAGATAAACAGCAAACAATAAGATTGAAAAAAACTCCATACCAAGGATTTTCAAAAAAAACCACATATTTTTTTTGAAGTACTTCCTGTCAGCTTCGTATCTTTTATATATCTTCCAGATCAAAAATCCTGCAGAAGCAAGCAAAGCTATAAAGAATAAAAGCATTAATGCAATAGTGTTTTGGAAGTTGAAAATTTTTAGTGAAGAAAGTATCCAGATTGGATATGCGACAACTGCAAGCCCTACTGGTTTAGAGATGAGGTAAAGCAGTACTTTATTTTTTTTAACTGCAAGACTCAAAATAGCAAATCCAATAATTCCAAATGCTAGAAATAAAACATAAAAAATTGTTGAGTAGTAGATATCTTGCATGCTTGTTTTTCAGGTCAATTGTACCGACTTGGTAAAAATTTGCTAGTTCAACTAAAACTTAAATCTTTTCCAACCTTTGATGATGCTTTTATTGGCACTCCAATATCATAAATGTTTTCCATAATGTTTCTGAATTTTTCAGCAAGATGACCAATTTCCTTTTCGTCTTTAACCCAAAACACTAATTCATCATGAATTTGTAGTAAAAGTTTTGCTTCAAATTTTTCTTTTTGAATAGTTTCAAAAATTTCTACCATTGCCATTTTAATTATTTCTGAAGTTCCTCCTTGTACAGGCATATTTATAGCCTCTCTAAATAGCATCCTTTTTTGGAAACCCGATGTTGTTTTCCAACCAGGAAAGTATCTTCTTCTGCCCAAAAACGTATTGACATAGCCTTTTTCATCTAGCTGCTTCGTGATACGGTCAAAATATTTTCTGACTCCAGGAAATTTTTCAAAATATTTATCAATAAATTCTTTAGCTTCCTTTTGATCAATCTTCAATGCTTGAGAAAGTCCATATGGCTCCATACCATAAACAATTCCAAAATTTATAGTTTTTGCAAAACGCCTTTCTTCTTTAGAAATGTCAATTTTTTCAAAAATCACTTTTGCGGTAGCTTCGTGAATATCTTCATCATTTTCAAATGCTTCAATCAGCTTTTCATCCTTCGACTCAAAAGCTAATACTCGAAGATCAATTTGTGAATAGTCAAGGCTGAGAAAAATTCCTTCTTTGGCTTCAAAAGCACTACGTATCTGATTACCAACCACTTCATCTGCAGGTAAATTTTGTAGATTAGGATTTATAGAGCTTAATCGGCCTGTAGCAACTTGATCCTGAACAAATGTCGTATGAATTTTCCCATCTTCACTAAAAGAATTTTGAAGTCCTACAATGTAGGTTGAGAGAATTTTTGAATAAAATCTGAATTCTTTAATCATAGGTATTATTTCGCTCATTCCTTCAAGTTTAGTTAGAGTATTGTCATCAGTTGAATAACCTGTTTTATTTTTCTTGAAAACTGGAAGTTTGAGCACATCAAAAAGTATATGACCTAATTCTCGTGTAGATGCTGGGTTGAATTCATGTCCTACAAAATCAAATATTTTTTGCTTTACTAAAGCAATTCTTTCTTTGTAATCTTTTTCGAGTTTTTGCAAGGTTTCCTTATTGCAATCAATCCCTTCAAATTCCATTTTTGCAATTACTATTTGCAGCTTTTTCTCCAAATCAAAGAGTTTTTCCATTTCGGAGTTTTTGATTTCTGCTTCAGTTTTTCTAAGTATTTCTAAATAAGAATCTTGTTTCAGGCTTTCTGCGATTTCATTAATATTTTCAAAAGTTATAGAGTTTTTTATTAGGTGCCAGGCTAGTTTTAAATCTATAAACTCAAACTTTTCTATCCCGTCAATCCCTGATTTAAGTAATAACTTAATAAAGTCCTTAAGTTCAAATCCTATGAATTTTCTTAACTTTTTCAGAATAATAAAATTATAAATCTCATTCTCTTCAATTTCCTGAAAAATGTCTCCATTTCCTATCAAATATCCTGTTCGTGACTTCAACAAAAATGCTAAATTATCCTCGCTATCATCGAATTTTATACTTTCTGATATAGAGTATGTGATTTCATGTCTTTTTGTATCATCGCCAAGATCAAATAATCCAAATCCACCGTATTTCTTTTCAAAATTATCAATAAATTTCGCCACTCTTTTTGTCATGGATTTTAATTCATATTCTTCGATAATTCTTCTAAGTGCGCTGACATTCATTTTGCTTACTTTTACATCTTCAGGTTTGAATTCAGTTGGTATATCGGTTTTAATTGTGCAAAGTTCAAAATATCGTTTCAGCTGATCCTGGTTCTCAGTTATATTTTCTGCTACTTTTGGAGGAAACTCATCAACATTTGCAATTATTGAATCAACTGTATGAAATCTATTGACTATTTGTGCTGCGGTTTTAGGTCCAATACCAGGTATTCCCTTGATATTATCAGAGGAATCACCAACTAGTGACTTGTATAAAACAAAATCATCTAAATCTATCCCAAATTTTTCCTGAAATTTTGCACGATCGTATTCTATGAGATCCGAAAAGGTTTTGCCTGGGATAAATACTTTGACTTTTTCATTTATCAGCTGTAATAAATCTCTATCACCAGTGATTATTTCTACAATATCAAAATGATCTTTACCATGCATAGCAAAACTTCCTATCACATCGTCAGCTTCGTATCCATCTGTGAAAAGTGTTTTTATTCCTAACCTTCCAATAATATTTATTATTTCTCCTATTTGAACTTTTAATTCCTGATCTGGTTCTTTTCGATTTGCTTTGTAATTTGTGTCCATTTTTGACCGAAAAGTCTGCGACTCAGATTCGAGGCTGCAAACTATAGCATCCGGATCAAACTTCTCAATTGAGCCGAGAAGCATTTGTAAAAAGCCATAAATTGCATTTGTCGGTTTGCCGTCTGCAGTAGTTAGCATGGGGTAAGCATGGTATGCTCTGAAAATCAGACCAAATGTATCAATAATTAGTAATTTAGACATATTTGATTAAGTATAAGATATTATCAGAAATAGGATAGGTTCTCATGCAAAACTTCTTGTTCGTTTGCTGCTGAACTCTGTCGTAATCTGAATAAATTACTCATTACGGCCTCAGACATGCATCAGCTGCACTTACAAGAAATTTCGCAGAAAAATAAAGCAAATACATAGTTGCCAATAAAACTGAAATAATTTATCTTATTAACGTTAATTACTGCCTATGTTTTACCTTAAATCGAAACTTATAGATTTTACATCTGGTCAAAAAAGAACAATTTTTTTGAACTCAAAAACAGCTCAAGACGAGGGTGTTCAGGCTGGAAGCAGACTTGAAGTGATATCTCCCACAAATGGAAAGCAACATGTTGCCTATGTTGAGATTACTGAAAAACTTGTTACTCCACTTGAAGTTGGTGTTGATCCTAAGCTGTGGGATGAATTCGAACTAAAGAATAATGATTTGATGGCTTTGGATCTTATGGCTAAACCTAAGTCTCTAGAAGCTATTCAAAAAAAACTGCTTCGGAATGATCTAAATTACCAAGAAGTAAAAAGTGTCTTGGACGATATTGTAAGTGGTAAATTAGGTGATATTGAGGCAGCATACTTTGCTGCATGTGGGTTTAATCCAGGTTTTAGTTCTGATGAGCTTTACTATTTAGTAAAGGCAATGTCAGAATCCGGCGAGAAAATAAAATGGCCATACGAGAAAGTCGTGGATAAACACAGTATTGGTGGTCTTGCAGGAAAAGGGATTACGCCTATTGTTGTAAGTATTATCACATCCAAAGGACTAGTTGTTCCAAATACATCAACAAGAGCTATCACAGCACCCGCAGGAACAACTGATGTTATGGAAGTTCTTTGCGATATGGAATTTACAAAAGAGGAGATTATTGATTTGGTTAAGAAAAATAATGGATGTCTGGTATGGGGCGGGGGATTAGATTTGGCACCAGCTGACGAGGCATTAATCGAAATAGAAAAACCGTTGGGTATTGAGCTATATGACAAATTTATCGTAAGTATTTTGGCAAAAAAAGTAGCAATGGGATTGACGCATTTTGTGCTTGATATACCTTATGGGCCAGACACAAAAGTCCAGAAGCCTCAAGATATTCAGCTTATTAGGGAAAAATTCGAAATGCTTTCTGAGCGATTTGGAATAAAGATAAAAGTTGTAACAAGGCAGGCAATAGGTCCTGATGGAAGAGGAATAGGTCCAAATCTCGAATCGATAGATGTGCTCAAGGTGTTGATGCAAAAAAAAGATAGGTATTTGCCATTAGAAGATATTTCTCTAACTCTTGCCGGCGAATTACTTGAATTAGCCGGCGAGGCAAAGCCTGGCAGAGGATATGAATCAGCTCATAAAGAACTCAAAACAGGTAAAGCATTTAAAAAGTTTCAGAAATTGATTCAAGCTCAAGGTGGCGATCCAAATGTACAACCAGAAAATATTCCGCTTGGTGAAGTAGTTTATGAGTACAAATCAATAAAAGAAGGCCAGGTAAAAGATATTGAAAACTCAGTTGTTAAGGAAGTTTCGCATGCACTTGGTACTCCAAATGTTAAACAAGCTGGGATTTTTTTACATAAGCAAATAGGTGAGAGCGTTCACAAGGGCGATACTTTATTTACATTGTATACCACCTCTTCATCAAGACTTGAGCTAGCTCAAAAAATCTTGGAAGTGAAATCCATGGTGCATTATAATTAGTTATGACTGAAAAAGAACTTGAAAAACTCATTAAAGATATTAAGGAATTAAAGATTCAGGGTAATACAAATATAGCAAAGTCTGCTGCTAAAGGGATTTTAGATTATATCACTCATCTTAAAGCAGAGAATTTTAGTGATTTCGTCGCGAAAACTAGGCGTTATTGTATAGAACTTGCAAATGCAAGGCCAAATGAACCTCTTGCATATAATGCTATGACATTTATTCTAAAAGATATCGACGAATGTGAAACTCAACAGCAAGTACGAATAAAGGTCATTGAAAGGATCGAAAAATTTTTTTCTTATATTGATGAGTCATTTGAAACAATTAGAAATAATGCGGTAGAGCACTTGAAAGGTTACAAAATTTTTATGACTGATTGCCATTCTTCTCTTGTTAGAGATTCTTTGATTAGACTTCATGAAATAGATCCGGAAATAGAAGTTATTAGCACCGAAACCAGACCTTTGTTTCAAGGTCGCATTACAGCAAAAAAATTGGCTGAGAAAGGAGTAAAAGTAACGCAAATCATTGACTCGGCTGTTTCCTCATTTATTTTAGATGATAGGTATCCAACCCCACAAGTAATAGTTGTAGGATCAGACGGAATTTCAGTAAAAGGTTATTTGATAAATAAAGTAGGCACTTATAATATTGCTATTGCTGCAAAGAAAGCTGGTATCCCGCTTTATGCACTCACTCAATCAATGAAGCTTGATATGAGAACGGCTACAAATAAAGATTTTGAGATTGAGCTTAGAAGCCCAGATGAGGTTTGGAGTGATAGACCTGAAGGAGTCAAAATCATAAATCCAGCCTTTGACTTAGTGCCAGCAGAATATATCACTGGAGGATTTATTACAGAAAAAGGAATCCTTCATCCAAATGACATTATGGAAATGGTTGAGAATTGAGCTTCTAAATAAATATAATTCTACTGAACCTGAGATATCAAGGATGTAAAATTGTTGAAGTCTGAATCCTGAGTCTGATTTGTCCCTACAAAGAAGGTCGGAGTGGAACCAGCTCCCCATTTACTTGCTACACTGATGTCGTTTTGCAATTGTGAAGAATATTTCTTTGATGTAACGCATGATGTTAGGAAGCTGGGCTCTACATCATTTTTTAGATAGTCCGCTAATATATTTACTTTTGAGAAGTCATTTCTTACTTCATTATCTACTTTTTCATACCCTTCACCAACCATTAGCTTATCATGTACTTCCCAGAACTTGCCTTTTTCATTAGCACAATAAAATACATGTGATGCAACTTCGCCGTTTCCATGTGTAGGTAGGTATACCCATGAATAGCTTGCTTTACCTTCTTTAACAAGCTTCTTAATTTCAGGAATGGCAGGTACATATCTAGGATAAGATGCGGTATATTTTGGATTGCCTGAAGCTAAGCTGCAAAAAGGACAGCTTGGGTCTGAGAATTCAATAAATCTTAATTTGCTATTTCTATCACCCATGACTATTGGTTGATTTTTGACAACATCATTTACGAAGTCTTCAGAGACAGCTACTTGGGTTGGGGTTGGGTTGACAGTACCATCACCTGCTGTCAGGTTAGCTTTTTTAAGCGCAGTTTCTACTACTGATTGTAAGTTGGATTTAGTGACAAGCTGGTCCCTTTGTAATATGACATTTGCAGAATAAAGTACAGATACACTAACTAAAACACCAACTAAAATTATGCTCATTGGAACTAGTAGTACGCTTAAAGTATCTTTTACTCTATTGTCGCTGTCTTGTGATTTGATGAATTCTTTTTTATTTTTCTTCATTATGTTTGTTGTTTTATTTTGATAAGTGGACGACTATTTTCAATGATAATAGAAAACTCTTTACTGTCAAGTGACTTGATCGGATTTATGTCTTCGTCTAGATATAAACTGAGATTTGTATAATCAAAGTTTTTAATGTCCAATTTTGAGTCGTATTCAATTTCAATAAACTCTTTTGATTTAATTTGTGCAGTTTCGAATGTTGTTTTTGTATCTTTAGCGTAAGTAAAACTCATTGTTGTTACTGCATTGTTAACTACTTTTATTTTTTGTTTTGTAATTTTTACTTCTTTAGGTTTGTAAATTAAATCAAGGTTAAACTCCGTTCTTTTTTTAAATTCATTTTCTGCAATAAGAGTAAATCTTTTATTACCCGGTTCAGTAAATTTCGCATTAACTCTAAATCTTCCTTTGGAATCAACAAAGTTAGCGTCATTCCCATCGACAACTACTTTTACTGACAAGCTATCTGTAATACCCTCAATTACAAAGTTCTCCTGTTCAAGAGTATCGTTTTGATTAGGTTTAATAATTACGAGAGAAGGTGGTTGGTTAAATGTTTGCCATTGAGAGTAGAAGAAATAGAGAGTTACTACCAATATAATTAAAAATATCAAACCAAGTAGAGTTTTAAGATTGAAAACGAAAGAAATAAAGTTTGATAAAGGGTAATTTTTAGATGTTTTTTTCCTGATTTCTCCTTCAGAATTATAAGAGATTTGCCTCTCTCGTCGGTACATCGCCAGGGTTTTGTCTTCATTTAATCCCAGGTACTTGGAATAAGCACGAATAAAACTTTTGAGGTGGGTATCGCTTGTAAAAGAATCGTATGCGCCTGATTCTAACGCCTCAATCATTTTTTCACGTATTTTTGTTGAGCTTGAAGCCTCTTTTATAGAAATTTCTTTTTCTTCTCTTGTTGCTTTTAGTAGGTCTCCGAGTTTTTGCATTCTATCCATAGTTTAAGTTCTAATTGAGTATGATCATTCCAATTCTAAAGAATTAGAATTTGTATTTACAACAAGAATCCTTTTTGTTTAAAGCTTGAAAAGCTTTATTCGTCAAGTTTCTCAGGCAGGGAGGCTGACTGTTCATCGTTTATGCCCGATACCTTCTCAACATTGATAATGTTCTTTTTATTATTCGTTGCTTTTGCAAGTCGCTTTGAGAGCTTCATGCTGATTGTAGCGGTATTGTTATATGCATTTACAACTGAACCAATATTTTTACCTAATTTACCAATACTTTCTTCAAAATCTTTTAAATATCTAGTGCTATCATTCAAGTATTGTAGAATTTCATCAATTTGTCCTTCTATCTTTATTGTATTTAGCGCAAGTAAGACGGTTTGTAAATAGGCAAAAAAAGATGTCGGGGAGACAATTACTACTTTTTTGGTATAGGAATAGGAAATTAAGTTCACTGGAATGGTTTTATTATTTGATATTGAAATTATTTCATTATAAACAGCATCACTAGGCACAAACATAAAAGCGATATCAATGGTTTTTTCTTCATCACTTACATATTTTGATGTCTCATCTATTCTTTTTTTTACACCATTAACAAATTCTTTTTCATATTTTGCTCTTGCGGATGAATCATTTGTTTCATATATTCGAGTATAACTGTCAGTAGAAAACTTGGCATCTATAGGTACTATCTTGTCTTTGATAAATATTACCGCATCTGCTATTTGACCATTTTTATATTTGTACTGGATTTGATAAACGCTTTCAGGGAGGACATTTGAAAGAATTGTTTCCAAAAAATACTCTCCGATAATACCCCTTTGCTTAGGATTTTTAAAAATATTTTGAATATTCTGGAGCTGTTCTGCAAAGTTTACAACCTGTTTATTTGTATCTTCAACCTTAACAAGTTTTTCTGTTAACTCCTGCAAAATCTTTGAATTATTTTCATTAATCTTTTGCAGAAGATCAGAATGAGAGACATTCTGATTTTGTAATTGTTGGGCAGAAAAAGTCAGTTGGGATTGGATTATCTGATTGGTTTCTGAAAGCTTTTGATCGAGTCTTTGGGATAAAACATTTATCTGCGAAAGCAAAACCCCATCCTCTTTCGGATTATTAGAAAGGGAATTTAATTTTAAGTACGTAAAATATAGAGCAACAATCAAGACAACTATCAAAAAAATCGCTATCCAAATTGTATAATCATTCATGATTCTATTTTGGCAGTTATCTTTGAATAATCAAATAGCTATAACTTCCCATTCTCCTGCAAGAATTTATAAAAATCTCTAGAAATAAATCCACCTTTCCATCCTCCAGCTCCGCCTTCCATAAAAATAGACATTGATACTTTTGGATTTGATGAAGGGGCATAACTTACCTCCCAACCATGTACTACTTCTTCTCCATTTGATATTTGGCCGGTTTCTGCTGAACCTGTTTTTATACTAATTTCCGGATAATTTTCTGTTTTTACACCAAGGTAGGTGTTATTTAACTTTGTAGCGCATCTCATCCCTTCATCAACATCATCGAATACTTTTTTGGGATAATCTAATCTATCTTTTTGAGGTTGATTTTGTTCAAGAACAATAGTTTGTTTAACTATTTCTCCTTTTGTTGCTATTGTCGCTGCTAATTTGCTTTCGCCGATAGGTGACAGTTTTACTTCGCCCTGTCCGATTGATGAATTAAGTAAGTAACCTGTAAACCAGGGCTGGCCTTTTGACTGCTTATCTTGTGGAGTTGGGAAATATCCTGTTGATTCCAATCCAATATTTATTCCTGATGGTTGATTTAATCCAATTTTATTGAATGCGTCTGCAATTGTTTCTGAAGCTTTTCCTCCGGTTTTATCATTCAAAGCCAGAGCAGCTTTCATATGATATATATTGCTAGACACACATAGTGCCTGAATCATATTAATATCTCCAAAATTTTTCCTTCCCGCATCTACAAACGTTACATTCCCATAAAGGAATGTCCCTCCTGTCGAGTAAATTGTATTTTTATTTATTGCATTATTACCAAGCGCAACTGTATTTGTGAGAATCTTAAATGTTGAGCCTGGTGCTTGAGAGTATTGTGTGGCCTTATTTGAGAGTGGTTTACCTGGATTGTTTAAATAAGCTTGATACTCATCATTTGTTATTCCGCGTACAAAAAGATTTGAATCAAATGTCGGATAACTTGCCATTGCAAGTATTTGACCGTTATTAACATCTTGAGCAACAATTCCATATGATGGTACATCTTTGAGATTAGGATTCTTTCTTGCTTTTTCTATAAGTTCGTAGAGCTTTTTTTGATACTCAATATCAATCGTAAGATAAAGGTCTTGTCCTTTTATTGTCGGTCTCGCAATAGACTCAACTTTTTTATTATCCGCTTGATATCTATCTATTCGCTTAAGCCCATTTTGTCCTCTAAGTACCTTATCATAACCTTTTTCTATCCCAAATTTCCCGATTTCATCACCAAAATTATAATTCCCTGTTTGATAATCTTCTGCTGTAATTTCACCTGTATAGCCTAGAATATGCGAGGTTAACTCGGGGTATAGGTATTTGCGTTGCATATATCCTTCTACGTCAATGAGTGGATACTTTGATGGGTTTGCTTCGATTTCAAAAATATACGGGTTATAATCCAAACTTGTAAAAAGTCTTATTTCATTGATATTTTTATAACCTTTTATTCTTTCATATTCGTTTGAGTATATTTCATTAACATTTTTTGAAAAAAGCTTGGATAGATTATCCAGAGTTTTTTGCATTTCTTCACTCGGATTATCTTGTCTTTTAACAAAGATTTTGAATTTAGGAACATTTTCTACAAGCTGTATTCCATTGCGATCATATATCAGACCCCTTTGTGCTCTTTCTAGAATAAGTGCAGAGTAACTATTTTTAGATCTAAAATAGTACTCGCCACCTTTAACAATTTGAAGATTTATTAAATTAAAAAATACAATAAATGCTAATCCAATTGTTGTACAAAAAAAGAAAATCCTGTTTTGGTTGGGCAATGGCCTTTTTTTTGTATACATTTACATTAAATTTGCAACTTTTAAATTACATCCAAAAACTTATTGAATGTGAATGCCTTATTTAAAAGAATCCTTCTAATCAGCTATCATCACTAATTGATACTTTGAGGTTCTGACGTGATTTCCTTGAATTAGACTAAACAATTCTGTACTAGCTCCAAAAAGTCTAGCAAAAGGATTTTCTTCCTGTTGGTATTCGACAATTTGGACATTTTGACTAGTCAGTTTTTCCTGACGAATCACACTATCAACTACATCTTCGTAATATCCTGTTTCATCAACAAGTCCAGCTTGTTTAGCTTGTAATCCAGAAAAAAGTCTTCCATCAGCATAAGTCTTGAGTTTCTCAAAAGTAAGACCGTTATTTTTATCTCTTCTTCCTTCCCATACTTTATTTAGGAAGTAAGTATAGGTTTCATCAAGCATAGATTGAAGCTGTTTATATTCATCTGAGTTTTGTTCAAATAGGCCTTTCTGTGTTTTTTTGCTTCCTGCTGTATTTGTAATAGTTGATTGTTTGGCTCCGATTCTCTCAAGAATTCCACCTAGATCAAGTAAATCAAGTCTTACGCCAATACTACCAGTGATAGCATCAGGTCTGGCATAAATGAATTTTGCGCAATTTGGTAAAAGATAAGCTAGTGAAGCACCTTCAGTATCGATAAATGCATAAACCGGCTTGGATTTATTTGTTTCTTTAATAGCTCTACAAATAGGCTCAGCAGCAGATACCACACCACCTCCAGAATTGAATCTGATTATTACTGCTTTTACTCTGCTATCGTCTTTAGCTCTATTTAGTTGTGCAATAACAGTTCTATTACTCGCTCCAGCAGGTAAAATTTCTGAATTAAGTGAGTAATTTATTACTCCTGTAACATCAACAATTGCAATTTTAGATGTATCAAAAGAGGACCTGTCACCAAAATTTCCTGTGGTTTTTTCATTTATCACAACACCTGTGTCTCCAGAGGAAGTATTAGTGATTGAATTAATTTCTCCTCCATATGCTGAAAAAACAGCGAATACACTACATAAACAAGCTAAAAGCAATAAAAAGACACCACAAGTAAAAAATAAAACTCTTCTTCCATTTCTTTTAGGTTTTTCGTGAATTATCTGTGTGGGTCTAGATTGGACTGTATCAGTAGCTTGGCTGGTTGATAAATTAATATTTTGTAAATTATTTTCTTCAGACATGATTCCTTTTATTTTATCATGAATTGCAAGTAAGAACTAATTTTTGAAACGCTCTATTGAAGTAAAACATTTCTTGATCCATAATAATCATAAGTTAGGCAATTAACAAATTATGAATTCCTTAGAATTAAAACAAAAGTTTATTAAGTTTTTTGAGGAACGTGGACATAAAAGAATAGCAAATTCATCTCTTATTCCAGAAAATGATCCTTCGGCTCTCTTCACAAATTCAGGAATGCATCCATTAGTTCCATATCTTCTAGGTCAACCTCATCCTTTTGGCAAAAGGCTTACAAATTATCAAAGATCAGTCAGAACTGGAGATATTGATGAAGTTGGTGAGAAAAATTCTCGTCATTGCACATACTTTGATATGTTGGGTGAATGGTCGCTTGGAGATTATGGAAAAAAAGAATCGCTCGAATGGTCATTTGAATTTTTAACAAAAGTTCTGGGTTTTGATCCCAAAAGACTTTATGTGACGGTTTATAAAGGAGACGAAATAGTACCAGAAGATAAAGAAGCTATAGAAGTTTGGAAAAATATTTTCAAGAGTGCTGGAATTGATGCGAGAGTTGGTGATGAGTTCGCTATAGGACAAGATGCTCCGAGAATTATTCGTTTGGGCGAGGATAATTTCTGGTCAGTAGGAGCAGTTGGACCATGCGGACCTACAAGCGAGATTTTTTACGACAAAGGAAATGGTGAAGATGCAGAACACAGATTTCTCGAACTGGTAAATAATGTTTTCATGTTTTATACCCGTACCAAAGAAGGTATTCTTGAAGAATTAAGTCAAAAAAATATTGATGTGGGATGGGGCTCTGAGCGAATGCTTTCGATTTTAAACAACTTGGATGAAAATGGAAATGTTCTGGATGTAAATTCTGTTTTCGAGACTGATGTATTTTTGACAGAACGAGATTGGCTAATTCAAAAATGGAATAAAACAGAGGAAGAATATTTAAATGAAAATAAGTTAAGAAAATCAGTAAGAGTTGTTTTAGACCATATTCGCTCTTCAATAATGATTATTGCAGATGGAATAGAGCCTTCAAACAAGGATCAGGGATATGTTCTTCGCAGGCTGATTCGCAGGGCTGTCGCTTTTGGCTGGAGCTTTTCAATGGAGTCAACACATTATCTTGTAGAGTTGGGAGAAATGTTTCTCGATAAATTATCTCAGGATGAGGAATATAAATTTCTATTGAATGAAAAAGTAGAGATATTAAATATTTTAAAAGCTGAAATCGAGAAATTTGAAAAAGTCCTTCAAAAAGGAATAAAAGAGCTGAATAAGGTTTCAGGAGATTTAATTTCTGGCGATGTAGCTTTTAGACTAAAAGAGTCACTTGGTTTGCCTTTAGAGATTACAGAAGAAATAGCTAAGCAACAGCGAAAAAAAGTTGATAGGGAGAAGTTTGATTTGCTAATGGATGAGCATCAGAAAAAATCAAGAGTAGGTGGTGAGAAAAAATTTGTTGGAGGACTAGGAGATTACTCACCCGAAAGTATTCGTTATCATACTTGTGCGCACTTGCTACTTGCTGGTGCGAAAAAGATTTTGGGGGCTGAAGTTCATCAAAAGGGGCAAAATATTACTTCTGAAAGGCTAAGATATGATTTGAGTTATCCACAGGCAATTTCCTCTGAAAAACTGAAAGAGTTAGAGGATTTTGTAAATGAAAGTATTAAAAAAGATTTAAAAGTCGATTCAATTGAAACAAGTTTGGATGAAGCAAAAAATTATGGAGTCGAAGGCGTTTTTGGAGATAAATACGCTGCTCTTGAAATGGTAAAAGTTTATAGAATTTATCAAAAAGATGAAAATATCAATCCCGAAAAACTAGATGATAAGGATAAAGGTAAATTTGTTTCATTAGAATTTTGCGGAGGTCCACATGTTGAATTTACCTCACAAATATCTGAAATAGGTAAGTTTAAGATAGAAAAAGAAGAGGCGAGTGGGAGTGGGGTGAGGAGGATAAGAGCCGTTTTGGTAAAGTAAGTTTGTTTAGATAAAGCTTTGGCCGCCCCTTCGGGGCGGCCAAAAAAATATCAAAATAAAATTCTTAGTTCCCCGTATTTGTATCAGGTACTGGAGCTAAACATTGTTGAGCAAATGATGGAGGTACTGGATTTCCTTGTATGTCAGTAGCTACTACCAAACCAGCCATCATATTAGCGGCAATTGTCTTATCAATCGTGCTGCCATCTCCTGCGCGATATATAGGTCCTGCATAAAACCTTTCACCAATACCAATCACATTGATAAAAGCCCTTTTTGGTAATTCGCTTCCTTTTGTAGGAACTTGCGAAATGGATACTAATATTGGTCTTTCTCCCGCATTAACATAAACTGTTCCTGAAGAGAAAGCATTTGCTATTAATCTACCAATAAATGGAATATTAGAATCCTGTTCGACTTGTGCTTGTGCTTCTTCCTCAGTAATAATTGCTGGCATACCATTTAAATCAGAACCCTCAGGATAAGTTGCATAACCATCCTGTACGGTAATTCCATTTCTCTCTGCTAGTTCTGGGTTAAATGGGATAGGCTGAGAGAAATTAATTGCTGCACATCCCATTTCATCAAAACCCAAAGGCTCCTTTGTCGGTACTATCGCAGTTGAAACTATTAGAGCAGCAGATTCAGTTCTTGGTTGAATTGCCTGTCTTATCATTTCTCCAAATGGTAGATTGACTCCGGCTCTAGCGGCACCAGAATATATAACAGCTGAGGTAAGAAGTGTTACTACCCAGGCTGCAGGTCTCTTCCACAATGGTTTCTCTTCCTGTTGTTGACTTAAATTTGTTGTTTTTCCTATATTTGCCATATATTATGATTATTCAGATATTAATTATTTAGTATTTTAGTATATCATATTATATCGTATATGGCCATAGTAATTATGTAGGTCGAATTGAGATTTTTTAGCAAAAGCAGTCAAATTACGATAAAATAGGCAGTTTAATGTTTATCAAGGTAGAAAATTTATCGAAAAATTTAGCAGGCAAAAACATATTCTCTTCCGTATCCCTTATGCTGACACCAAGTCATAAATATGGAATTATCGGTAAAAACGGTTCGGGAAAATCTACTTTTTTAAAGTCAATATTAGGCGAAATCAGTCCAGATAGAGGAGTAGTTCAAATAGATCCATCAAATTCTAAAATCACATATTTTTCACAAATAATTGAGCTTGAAAAGCTCGATCTCGAAATTTCTGAAATTGCAGATAAAAACATTGTTGAACCAACCGGATTTATATATCTCCTTTCACAGAGCAAGGAGTTATTTAATTTGTGGAAAAAAATAAATTTCCCTGATGACACTTCAGACTTCAGCGACTTAATCGACCAATATACCGAACTAGGAGGATTTGATTTGGAGAGCAGGATTATCACTGAATCGAAAAAACTCAAATTTAATCCTGATGACAAAATTTCAAAGTATTCTGGGGGTCAAAAAACTAGACTACAATTGGCTAAGCTGTTTATCTATAAGTCCGAAATTCTACTTTTGGATGAGCCAACAAATCATTTAGATATATCAGGAATTGAATTGTTTTATGAGTTTGTTAAAAATTTTAAAGGAATTTTGCTTATAGCTTCACATGATAGAAATTTGCTTACTGAATGCACAGATAAAATTCTGCTTTTTGAAAATGGCAGTGTCAAAGAGTATTCAGGAAATTATGAGTTCTATCAAAAGGAAAAATTATTGGAGAGAGTTAGAGCAGAAGAGCGTTTTAGACAAAACGAAAAAAAAGTCACCAAGTTCAATATTGCAGCTAGGAAATTAAGTGAACGAATTTCAAAGCATGATGAAAATAAGCGAAAACTAGGTATTGCAGTTGAAAGAGCAGCTAGATTGTCCAAAAAAAACAAAGCTCAAAAAACCAGAATTATTCAAAACAAGCTTAAGCTATATAGGGATAATGATAAAATGCAGGCACATTTCCTTATCCAAAGACAACAAAGAAAACTAGCATCTAGTAGATCAGTAATACTTGATAGAGCTGGGAAGGCCTCTCATTCCCTATATAAATCAAAGATAGGTTGGTCATTGAAATTAGATTTTAAAACGAAACCAATTGAAGGAAATTACTCTTTAAAACTTAGCGATTTATCAATTGGTTATTCTGGAAATAATTTAGCCGGCAATCTAAATCTTGAAGTTGGTCCTACACAAAAAGTCGCAATTACAGGAGCAAATGGCTCGGGCAAATCAACACTTTTAAAAACGCTGACAGGGCAGATTTCTCCTTTGGATGGGGGTTATGAAATTTCTCCCCAAGCAAAAATAGGCTATCTGGATCAGGAAAACCTCTCTCTAGATCCTGAATCGCTGGTAATATCGGAGTTTTTAAAAGATGCAAGAGATATGGATGAAGCTGAGGCTAGGAATTTTTTACATTTTTTCCTTTTTGAAGGAGAAATGCCATTAAGAAAAGTAAAAACTCTTTCTGAAGGAGAGAAAGTAAAATTAAAGTTAGCAAAACTACTATATTCTAAAGCAAATCTTCTGCTTCTTGATGAGCCAACTAATCACCTGGATTTACCATCACAAGAAGTTGTGGAAAAAGCCTTGCGGGATTTTACCGGTTCTATCGTTCTTGTGTCCCATGACAAGGTATTAATCAAAAACTTAAATATTCAAAAAGTCTTGGCTTTATAGTTTCATTGCGATATATTGTCTTGATGCAAATCAGATTCCAACCAGGTACAACATCTAGTAATACTTCCCCTTCTACGAATAATTTGAGTTCATCTCAAAAAGTAAAACTATTGCCCTTAAAAAAGAAGTATTTATATTTAACAATCCTTGTCGTCCTTGTGATTATTATGTTAGTTTCAGGATTTACCTTTGGAATGATGTATTTCGATTCCAGAAAAAATAGCAATGCACAGACTTCTGAGCAGTTTAATTCAAATGGCAGCTTGATAGTGAACACTCCAACTCCCACTTCTGACCCAATTTTTTATCCTAATCCTATCAATGGAATAATGATTGATGAGGTAACATATAATTCTTTAAAAACGAAGCCATTTCTTGCAGTAATGATACAAAATAATACATCTTCGAGACCTCAATATGGTTTGAATGAGGCTGATATCGTTTACGAATCATTGGTTGAGTCAAATATTACGCGATTTATGACTGTTTATTGGCAAGGTTCATCAGAAAAAGTCATGAGTCTTAGAAGCGCAAGAAAATATTTTGTTGATTTATTAGGTGACTACAATAACCCGGCTTATATGCATATCGGATATGCTTATTGTGTACCTACAGAAAAATGTGATCCTCGTAATGATGCTTTGGTAGCAATGAATAGATACGGAACAAGAAGGCTTAGTGATTCCACTAACTCAGTTACAAAAGAATTATCTTTTTCCAGGGATAAAAACTGTGAAAGAGTAAAAGCTGCAGAACACTGTGCATTTTCCTCTACCAAAAGACTTTGGGATATAGCTGAGCAAAAAAAATGGACTAATGATTTATCAAACTACGCTACCTGGAAATTTGTTGATAGTCCCAAAATCGATAATGGAAAGGACTTAATTGATTTTACCGTTAACTTTACGAATTTTGGAAATAATTTTGATCCGGATTATTCTGCTCGCTGGAAATATGATCCAATGGGGAAAAAGTATTTGAGATTTAATCAGGACGACACACCTTTTTTGGATGGGAATGGTAAGCAAGTTAGCTCTGAAACTTTGATTTATCAAAAAATCGTCAGCACTCCAAGCGGAGACTACAAAAACCATCAATACCAGGAAGTTATTGGTTCAGGGACTGGTTATGTTATGCAACAGGGAAAAGTATTTCAAATAAATTGGAGTAAAAAAAGTTTTTCTGATAAGACCAAATACACTGACCCAATAACAGGCAACGATTTTGAATTTCAAAGAGGTAAATTGTGGGTTATGCTTGTTCCAAAGCAGACTGATTACATAGAAAATAAACCTAAAAATACTCCAACTGCTATAAATAATTAGTGCTAGTTCAATATCCTATACATCTGTGATATAATCCTGCGTGTACAGGTTAATTAAGCTTACAATATTAACTTTTGTTATTTTCTCGCTTTTCACGCTTGTATTTATTAATTCGGATTTTCCCACTAGTAAAAGATCTGTTATAAGACCTGCTATCGATACTAAAGATTATAAGATATGGGCTAAAATGGATGGAAGAGAGTTTTGTAAAGATAGTACTGCAAATGATCAAAGCCCTTATAAAGCCTTAGGAAAAATGGTTGATGCAAAAGTTGATATTATATACTTAACTAATGTAGATGTTGTAAATTGTGGACAATATATTCAGGAGATTTCTAATAAATTGTATAATTACGGATTAGCCTTGGCCATGAATATTGATTCTAATACTGATATTAAAGCCATCAAAGGAGAAGATCTCTCAGGACTAAATCTTGACTACTACACTAAGAAGCTAAAAGATACGAATGGTGTTACTAAATTAGTTGCTTATTTAGTATTTGACGATGCCCTTTCTTATTTTACTTTTTCTGAGAGAAGGCAGATTCAATCACACTTGAGAGATATTTACACTCAATCTTTTATTGGATTTAGGTTCACTAAATCTGTCACAGCTACTCCAGATAACAAGAATCCAAACAGAAATATTGATTGGAACGAGTTTTTACCTAGAGATGATGATGGGGATTTTGTAATTACATCAATTCCAGTGAGTGGATTTAAAAGGACAAGTGTTTTTACAGAGAATCTAGTTCTTCAAAATATTGATGGAGAAGTTGTGGCTTTTAGTAACTAAATTCTAGACCATTATTGATTTCCAGGCATTTGCTTTTTTAGATTTATCCAATACTTTGTCGATCAAACCATAATCCAAAGCTTCCTTTGCATTCATCCAATAATCTTTTTCAATGTCCTCCCTGATTTTAGTTTCTTTTTGACCAGTAAATTGGGCAAGATATTTTACCAATTGCTCCTTCTCTCTCTCAAGTCTTTTTGCTGTGATCGATAAGTCTGATGCTTTAGTTCTGTCCAATCCTCCGATAAGTGGCTGATGAATCATTACTTGTGCATCAGGTAATAAATATCTTTTCCCTTTTGTACCTCCAGATAATAGGAATGATCCCATAGAGGCGCATACTCCCATACCAATTGTTACAATATCGCAGGAAATATTATTCATAACATCGAAAATTGCCATTCCATCCCAAATTGATCCGCCAGGAGAATTTACATACACGTAAATATCTTTCTTTGGATCTTCCTTCTCCAAAAATAGTAGTTGTGCAATAATAAGACCCGAAAGCCCAAATTCAATTTCCTCATTTAAAACAATTATTCTATCCTTAAGTAGTCTTGAATAAATATCATATGCTCTTTCTCCACGATTTGTACTTTCAATAACAGTCGGTACTAAACTTGATTGAAAATTATGTTTTTTGTTTCTCACAGAGATATTATATTTAGAATTACTGAAAAAATCTAGCACTTGATCCATATATTTGCTAAATCCTTGGAGAATAAAGTTAGTCATTCCACTGAAACCATGATTATTTATCGATTTGATTATATAATCAGTTGTGAATGATATCGGATCATATTTGGGAATTGGAATAGCATTAATAGCTGTCCTTTATCTTTTTGTCTACATTAGAAGACCAATTTTTTATAAATTGGCTTTACAAAAGACTTTGAGCCAGAAAAGCAGGTCTTTAGTATTAATCATTATTATTATTTTGATAACAAGTATTACTTCCTCTGTTGTGTATGTTAATGATTCTTTTCAAAAGTACTCTGCTTCCATTATTGATAATAAAATTGGCCTTACTAACGGCATAATCTATTCGCGAGATAAAAACGAATTATGGAGTACAAGTGAAACTTCAAAAATTTTTGGGAGTGTATTTAGAGAATTTGAGGGATACTTGCCGATTTATTACCAGAGGGACACTTTTGAAGAAAGAGGAAGTGAAAAAATAATTATCATTTATTTTGATCCTGTACTAGCTAATTCTTATTCAAAAAACTTTGAAAACATTGAATTATACCAAGAGCTAAAAAAAGATGAAATCATTGTATCAAGATCATTGTCGACTAAATACAATATTAATGAAGGAGATAAGATTTCTTTTGCTGGAATAGAAAATAAGAACTTGAAAGTTAAGAAAATTGTAGATGATAATGGTTTAGTCGGTTTTAATTTGCCACTTCCTTCATTAATGCAGGAAAGTTATGGGTCTGTTTATGTATCACGTGAATTGATAGAAAATGAATTAGGAACCGATCGCATCTATAATTCCTTACTTCTTAAAACGTCAATTTCTTACTCAAAAACATCTTTGACAGAATTCATTCAGAATAATTTGTATAAAATCGATAAGGATCTAGTTTTTGAAGAACTAAAACAGTCATTATCCAGTAAATTGTCTGGACAAGAAGGTTTAAGCCTGGCTCAGGTTATTTTATTAGTTAATGTCTCAATTCTAATCGGTCTTCTTTTAATTTATATTGTGCTTAAAACATCTAAGCCTTATGATGAGCTTAGATTTGATTCCCTAACAAGAGTTTTGAATTTTAGTAAGGTTGATTTAATAGTTTATAATTCAATTGTTAATAACCTTAATGTACTCATAGGTTCTTTTTTTGGTGGTTTTACCGGAATATTATTATCTGGTTTGTTTTTAAATTTAATCGGGAATTTTTTCCTTGATCAACAATTGTTTGGGAGTGTAGAAATAAATTTCGATATTACCAGCTATTTTGTTGCTTTAGGATTAAATATAATGATCTTATTTCTTTTAAATCTACTTTTACTTTTTAGAACAACTTCAGGTTCTAGGTATTTCGATTCCGCGAGGAACGAAGTTCTAAAAAACTCATATATTTTTAACTTAAAAGATAATTCACTACTAATTATAATTTTACTAGCTACCCTAGTCGGATTTTATTATGGCTTTGCTGGATTTATAAATGAAATACCAATAAGAAATTTACTTCTATTCTATAATACCCAAATCTTTATTTTATCGATATCATATTTATTTGTCAGATTTAAACCAGATTTACAGAATTTGTTGGTAAATCTAACTTCTATACTAATAATTCTGTTTAATACTATTGTATACCAAAACTTCGATTTGAAGACTTTCTGGCAGGAAACTTCATTAATGTACTTAATTAATGGTATTCTCTTATTAATCGCTATAGCTTTTTTGATAGTTAATAATATAGTTTTCATCAAAAGATTGATTAAGAGACTTTTATTAAAATCAGGGCTCTCATTCCCATCACTTAATCTGGCAATCGGTTTGATGGGACAGCTGAGAAATGTCACAGTTCTCATTTTTTTAACTATTATTTTTATTGCATTGCATGGATTTCCTATTGGTCGAGATCTTATACAGCAGATTAGAAGTAATATTGATAATAGTTATGATTTGGTAATAAGTGATAGTTTGGGTAAGGTATCCGAGGAAAGTGTACAACAAAGCCTCAAAACCCTTCCAATTGAGAAAGTGATTACGATTAGTTTTGCATCTGGAGTTTTGCCGGATTTTAGTTATCAAGGTATAGGCATGGGGCAAAAAGCCTTTTCATCAGGGCTCAATCCTGATACAAATATTAGTGAGTCTGTTTCTACACTTGATGAGACATTGATAGACGATTTGAGTATTAGATCTGAATTAAGCAATACCGAGCTAATTAGTGCTTTTGTGGGAACAGATAAATATGTGATTCTCGGTAATAACTATTCCCAAAAGCTATCAGATAATAATATTCGTGCTGATCTGAGAGTTGGTGATACAATTAAGCTAATTCTTCCTGGAGATGTTCTTATTGAGCGAAAAGTAATTGGTCAAATTAATGAGAAAAGTAGTCCAATTCTTGACGATAATTCATCTTCATCAGCTTTGCAGAGGAAAACAGGGATATTTATTTCTCAGTTTGACGCAAAGAATCTAGAGGAAGAGCAACAAGTATACTTTTCTAAACTATACGGATTGATTTTTGCTGAAGATGTTAATAAATCCGTAGGAACAGAACAGGTCAAGCAGGTGTTTAATGATAAAGAAGTTACTTCAATATTTGATCCTTCTTCAATTTTTGTTGCTAGTTTTGATTTCTTGGAGCGAGTTGTTTCACTAGCAGAATTTAGTACGTACATAGGTGTTCTAATCATTTTCATAGGACTTGTCATTGGACTGATTCGCAGCATTGAGGACCAAAGATATAAATATTTAAAAATTATTATTCGTGGAATTTCGGTAAATTACTTTATTAAATCCTACACTATTTATAATTTAATGTTTTTATTTCTTAGTTTAATCATAGGGATATTGACCGCTTATTGGGTCTCGGAACAGTTTTTTGAGGAGGCGATTCAGCCTTTAGATAATAATATTATTTTTAATTTCCCTGTTGATTTAATACCTAATTTGTTATTTTTAATTATTGGGTTTGCTGCGATTTCGACTGTAGTCCTTTATTTCAAAATTAAAAAGATATTGAATATTTATGAAAAGTAATAAAGCAAAAAAGATATCTCGATCTAAAGTAATTCTTGAAGTACGAGATTTATCAAAAAAATATCGTGATGGTAAAGAGCCACGTGATGTACTTACAAAGGTTAAATTTTCTGTCTTTGCAAAGGATTTTATTGGAATTATAGGCCCGTCCGGAAGTGGAAAAAGCACTTTACTTAATTGTCTAACAGGAATTGAAGATCCTGACAGTGGACTAATATATTTTAATGAGAAAAACTTTTCCGAACTAACTCTAAACGAAAAGTCCGCAATAAGAAGTAAAGAAATGGGATTTGTATTTCAGGAAAACAATTTGGTTGAGTTTCTTACAGTGAGAGAAAACCTGGGACTAAAACTTCAACTTCTCGGAAAAGGTAGTTTAGATGTTAAAAAAAGAATAGATGAGATCATAGATGAATTCGAAATTAAAGATTTGATATCAAAGAATTTAAGTGATTTAACCTATTATGAATCACAATTAATAGCTCTTGCAATTGCATTTACAAATAATCCTAGTATTGTTTTTATGGACGAACCATCGGCCAAGATGAGTTCAGAACAAAAGAAAATGTTTTTTGATAAAGTCACTCATATTCACAGCGTTAAGGATGTCGCTATAATTATTTTTTCACATGATGCAGGAACAGCGATGAGTGTAAGCAAAGTTATTAGATTAGAAAATGGAAAAATTATATGAATCGATTTTTATTACAGTATAGCGAGATAAGAAATAAAAATGTGGTTTTTACACCTGAACAATCAAAAAAGATTCGGAAAGTACTTAGATTAAAACCGAAGGACAAAGTCATTGCCTTTGACAATAAAGGTTGGGAGTACTTGGTAGAACTTGAAAAAATTAGAAATCAAGAAACAGTCGGCAAAATTATTGATCAGACTCTTAATGAAAGAAAAACAAACATAACTCTTTATCAAGCCCTACCAAAGAGCTTAAAAGTAGAATATATCATTCAAAAATGTACCGAGCTCGGCATTGATAATATAGTTTTTTTTGAATCGGAGTTTTCCCAGGTAAAATCTGAACTTATCAACGATAAAAAAATAACAAGGTGGAGAAAAATTGCAAATGAAGCTAGCGAACAATGTGGAAGAGTCTTTGTACCAGAAGTTGTTTTACATAAAGAAGGTTTAAATAATATTCTTGAAAAGATTAAATTTACAGAAAATAATTTTGATAAAACAATTTTTTTGGATAAGGAGGGAAAGTATATAAATGATGAAAAATTCATTAACCTAGATTACGATAATGTTAATTTCTTTGTCGGTCCTGAAGGAGGTTTTTCACCTACTGAAACAAAAATATTTGAGAGTTTTAAAATCAGAAGCGTAAAAATTAGTAAGAATATCTTGCGTTCCGAGACTTCTGGAGTCGTATTACTTTCACAAATTCAATTTAAAATAGATAATTAAGCTTTTCCTCTTGCAAGGGCAAGTCCAAATACTTTGATATACGGAAACTGTTTCTTCATTGTTCTGGCACATTCCTCAAGAGTTGATCCAGTCGAACAAATGTCGTCGATTAAAAGGATATTAGAATTCTTATCAATATCCAGATCTGGAACAAGTACAAAAGTATTCTTGAGATTTTGTAGTCTTTTATCTCTTGTTAAATCTGCTTGAGGCTTTGTATTCACCGTTTTTATCAGATATTTTTCTACAGGAATTTCTAACTGTTTACCAATTAAGTTTGCAAGTAATTCCGTTTGGTTAAAACCTCTTACTCTCTGTTTTCTTGTATGCATAGGGATAAAGGTAATTTTATTAATCAGGCTAAAATCAATTCTTTGAAATTCATTATTCTCAATTATTAGCCTTGCCATATCACTGATCAGGTCTTTACGATTTTGATACTTGATTTGTGCAATAAAATTGTGGATTATCGAGTTGTATTCATAAAAATAATAAACCTTTTCTAATGAGGTTTTAGATTTAAATTTATTCTTAATTTCCCAATTATTACTTTTTTGTCTCGTTAGAAAGCATTCAGGGTCAATTATTTTCAAGCAAGATTTACATTCCTCACAAAGATAAGTGTTTGATATTAATTCACAATTAACACACACCTTTGGGAAGAGAAAATTCATTAAATCTTCGAAGTAAGAGTTTTTGAACATAAGTCTTTAACAGGCATGATACCAGTTTTTAAGATCACAGTGTTAAAAGACATTGCTCTTATCTTAGATAAATCTCATTCGTACGGCCTAAGGCTGGAATTTGCAACCGTCATTTAAAAGTATTATATTTATCTGGTGGCAACTGGTGAAATCTGGTGAAGCATGTTAATAGGCGAATTTGAAAGCAAAATAACAGAAAACAACCGAATAGCTTTACCGAAGAAATTCAGGGAGGAACTGGGAAATGATTTGATTTTGATGAATGGATATGAGGGTTGTCTTATCGTGGTAAACCGAGAAAAGTTTACAGCTCTTACAAAAGATATAACTGAAGGACGATTCATAAATGATGCCGTTCGAGATTCGACGAGGTTTCTAATTGGCTCGGCTCAAGAAATAGCTTTAGATAAACAAGGGAGATTTGTATTGCCCCAATCTCTTATTGATTACGCTGAAATTTCAGCAAATGGTGTTTTCTTGGGATTATATAATTGGGTAGAGTTATGGGATAAAAATAAATGGAATGCAAGAAAACTATATATCTCAAAAAACTCAACTCAAATATCAGCAAAATTAGATCAAAGCCTTAATCCAAAAACATGAATCTACCAGAAAAGCATAAACCGGTCTTTTTGAAAGAAGTAATTGATTTTTTTAATCATGCTCAAGCTCAAGCAAACAAAGACATGGTTTGCATCGATTGCACACTTGGACAAGCAGGACACTCTTTTGAGATATTTAAAAATTTAAAAAGAGGAGTTTTATTATCAATTGACCTTTCGCATGTTTCAATTGAGTGGACTGCTAAAAATTTTGATTTTAATGAAAATAATTTAAAGCAAGAAAAATCCAAGAAATGGATGCTTTTCAATGACAACTTTTCAAATATTAAAGACATACTTGTAAAAAATGATTTAGAAAAGTTCGACTTCTTGCTAGCAGATCTGGGTTTTTCAAATCTTCAATTAACAGAAAACCTGGGAATTTCTTACTCATCCTTGCAACAAACTTTAGATATGAGGTACGGAAAAGAAGGTAATACTGCTGATGAGATTTTGAATGGTGCAAGTGAAGATTATATTGCCGAAATACTCTTTCGATATACAGACATGGATCGTAACCTTGTAATTGAGACTTCTAAAAGAATTATTAGATATAGGAAGAAAGCTCCAATAGCCAAAGTTAAAGATGTTTATTCCGCACTAGGCTCGATTTCGAAAAGTGCAGTTGTTAAATTGTTTCAGGCTTTAAGAATTGTTATCAACAAGGAAGATGAGAAGCTATTAATTCTCTGTGAACTAATAAAAGAAATGCAAAGCGATAATGGAGTTTCACTTATAATAACCTTCAACCAATTCGAGGAATTAATTCTCGAAAAATCTTTTGGAAAACACGAAATAATAGAGCCAAACATTAAGGAAATTATTTCAAACCAACAAAGTAGAAGTGCCAAACTACATATTTTTAAAACAAAATCAGATTAGATCCAAGAAAAGCAGACTTGGAGCGAAAACACTTATTTTAATTTCATTTGTACTTATGCTTGTTGCTGTTTTTGTTCAACTTTTTGTTATGAGCGAATTTGCAACAAGGGGAGATGATATAGCAAAACTTGAACAAAAAAGAGTTGAATTGACCAATGAGAATTTGAAACTTAATAGAGAAATAGCAGAAGCAAGGAATTTGGATTACATCAAGAAAAAAGGTGAAGAACAAGGATATGTCGCATTTAAGTTAAATGAAGTAAAATATGTTGAGCTTGAGAATAGATAGTCCTGAATAATTTACTAGTAGAATTCATACTATCTCTCATATTATGTACTAGGTTTTCATGAAATGGAAAAAAAACTTATACGAAATATTTCAATAGTAAAGTTTATATTTGTTATTCTAGTATCACTGTTGGTAATTCAACTTTTTAGACTGCAAGTAGTTGAGTACCAAAGATGGACTTTGAGGTCAGAAATTAAAAACCTTTTAAGAACTCAATATCAAGCAACCAGAGGAAGTGTATATTTTGAAGATGGTAGCCCTTTTGCAGTGAGTGAAGTCGCATACGCGATTTATGCTTTGCCTCCAGCTTTTAAAAACACAAATGTAGTTGCAAAAAAAATAACAATAGAATCCTTTATAAAAGATTTTGCTGATATAACCGGCTTAAAAGAAGATATCCTAGTTGAGCTTATGAAGCAAAATAAAGAATATATTCGTATCGCAAAGAAAATCAGACCTGAGATAAGAGAGATAATCGAAGAAAAGTATCCTGACAGTTTAGGAATATTACACTTCGAGCAGCAATATTTAAGGACTTATCCAAATCGGGAAATCGGCTCTAAAATAATTGGCTTTGTCAGCCAGGATCAAAATGAGCAAGATGTTGGTCAATATGGAGTTGAACAGTATTTTGATGGAGTTCTGAGAGGAACAGATGGTATTTTTGAAGGAAAAAAAGACAGTAATAATCAGGTAATTGTAAATCAGGAATTTGATAGTATTTCCTCAAGAAATGGTATAGACATCACTCTAACTATCGATAGAAATATTCAAGCTCTTTTAGATGAGCAGGCAAAAAAGTGGAATGATCTTGTTAAGGCAAAAGAAACAACAATTGTAGTGATGAAACCTAATACAGGACGTATTATTGCTCTATCAAATTATCCTACATTTGATCCCAATAAGTATTGGGAAGGGGAACTCGTTGACTGCAATTTAGAGTATTATAAAGTTTTGCATACAAAGTGCAATCCTCCAAAAGAAGAACTCGATAACACAGATCTCGAAAAGAATAAGGATACAGAAAATAACCTTGTAATATATCCAGACGGATACTTGGCCAAACTTCAGAAGCTTCAAGAAGAGCAAAAGAGACTTGATGAAGAAAAAAGAAAGCTAGAAGAAAGTCTTAATCCAACTCCAGAAAAAAAGGATCCAAATGAACTGACTGAAGAAGAGAAAAAAAAGATCGCAAACTATGACGAATTTATAAGACCTATCTTTAGAAAAAATAGTTTGCCTGCTAGCGATGTTTATAGAAATGCTGCTAACTCATCACTGTATGAGCCAGGATCAGTTGTAAAACCTCTAACACTATCTATTGCTTATAACTTTAATACGATACCAAAAGATCCAAACTACCCCTTAGGATCACATGAAGGTTGCGAGAAAGTAATTGATGTAACTCTTTGTACATCATCAAAAAAACCTGTTAGCAGATTAAGTGTCGAAGAAATGCTACAGGACTCAGACAATATTGGTGCTTTTAGGGTAGCGCACACTATGCCAAATAAGGATTTTGCTAATACTTACATTAGATATGGACTTGGAAAAGGAACAGGAGTTGAACTAGCAGATGAGTCGATTTTTAAGATTAAACCCCCAGAAGAATGGACAAAAGTAGATTCTGCAACAGCAAGTTATGGTCAGGGAAATATTTCATTCACCCCAATTCAGCTTACTGCAGCTTGGAATGCTTTAGCTTCAGGTGGTAAGTATTATAAACCCACAATAATTAAGGAAATCAATGACAATGGTCAGGTCAAGGAATTTCCTCCAGAATTAGTGACTCAAGTAATTACTCCTGATGCGGCAAATTCTGCGCTACAGGTCACAGCCTTGGCTACCTCAAAAAGCTGGAAAAGAGCAACAACTTTTTATCAAAAATATCCTTTTGCCGGTAAAACTGGAACCGCAAACATTCCTAGAACTGATGGCGTTGGGTACGTGGATAGAGTTGTAAATATGAGTTATATTGGAGTTGCCCCAGTAGATAATCCAAAATTTACTATGCTTGTATGGTTTAGAGAACCAAGAATTGGTGCTGACCGTAATACTCCTAACTCAATAAATACTGGTCAATGGGCATGGATTGATATTGCCGAACAACTAATGATAAGATTTAATATTGCCCCAAAACAAAAATAAATTGGCAAATCTTAACTATAGAAAAATAATCTTTGATTTTTTCTTTCTCGTTCTTTCTACTATATCAATTCTGTCGCTATTGTTATTCTTTTATAAAGATAATCAAAGACATTATTCAAAACAATCATTATTACAAAATTCTTCCAAGACAATTCCAAGTCTGCCAAATCCTTATTTATCAGTTACAGAAGACTTTGCAACTCCGGAACCTAAAATTACAGAACAAATTAAAGTATATAGAACCAGTGATTATATTTTCTTTCCAGTAAGTAAATCAGTTTCTCTAAATGGTTTTCATCCTAATGATTTAGTTGTTTTAGATCCTCCATATTCTCTCAGGTCTGTAAAAGTCTCAAATTTGATTCTTTCGGATTTAAAAAAAATGATAAATGATGCTAAAGAATCAGGTATAGACATTAAGGTAGTTTCTGGTTTCAGATCTTACTCAGACCAGGAATACCTTTTTAATTCATATATTTCTCAGGAGAGAAGAAAAAATCCTTCACTTTCAGACGATGAGCTTGTAAGCATAGTCAATCAGTTTTCGGCTAAGCCTGGCCACAGCGAGCATCAGTTAGGTACTACAATAGATATCGGATCTAATGAAAATGGGTATAAACTTATCGTCGATGAGAATGCAAAATATCAAAAATGGCTTCTCGAAAATTCTCAGAAATACAACTTTAGAATTAGTTACCCGAAAGGTAATCCAGAATATATTTATGAGCCTTGGCATTTACGCTGGTGGCCAAAATAAAATTTAACTATAATCAAAAAATAAATCGTGAAAATCTTAAAAAATAAAGCATTTATTCTAACCGTAATCTTAGCAGTTCTGCTTTATGGATCACTATATTTTTTGTTAAGGTATTACGGATTTAATGCACAGAGAATCCAGGAACTTGTCGCTTCTTTTGGTCTCTCTGGTTATATTACGATATTTTTTTCTCAACTAATTGCATCTTTCACTCCATTGCCAGACTCACCAATTGCAATAATGTCAAATCTGCTTTACGGTCCAATTATAGGTTCGCTTATCGTATATTCTGCAATGTTAATTGCAGCAATTATTCAATATTTTTTTGCCCTAAGTATGGGACAAAAGTATGTTAGTAAACATATACCAGAAGCTGAGTATTATATTCAAAAACTACATAATGGGGGACATGTCTTTACCAAGCTGGTAGCAATTAGAGTTTTTTCTATTGTTCCAGTTGATCTTGCCTCATATGTCGCAGGAGTAGCAGGAGTTAGTTTCAGGACTTATCTTTTTTCGACAATTGTTGGTCTTATTCCTATTATTGTAAACAGTATACTATTGTCATGCGGTCTTTATGCAAATGATTGGGTAGAGTTCGTACTTGTTGGACTTGTTTATATATCATTTGTAATTATAATTTGGTTCGCTTCCTATTTAGTAAAGAAGTATAAGACCATTTAGATTACATTTGACGACCTTTCCAATAATTCTGATGGTTTCTTGTCTTGAGCATTGAAGATATTCCTAATGGGACTATACTAATTATTTGTAAAGGAAAAAGTATAATTAATAGTGGATTTTGTTTGAGAATTAGTGATTTCATTACTAGACCAGATAGCCACATAATAACAACGATCAAAAAAATTTTATCCACAAATGCCAAGAATATTGGGATATAAAAAAGTGACGGAACCGTAAAAATAAATATTGTATAGGCAATAAAATTCATTTGAGAACCTTTAAAAGAATTTTTTTGAAATCCCTTATACGCTTCGCTTGTCGAAGTATACATTCTGCAAAATAATTGATTTCCACCAAGTATCGGCAATATATTCGCCCCAGTTCTTTTAATGTTAATTCCAAGAGTTCTATCTTCTACAACATCGTCTTTTGCTGCTTCATGACCTCCCGATTCTAAATAAATATTTTTATCAACTAAAATAAACTGTCCAATAACAGGTGTCAAAAACTCGCTTTTTAAACTTTTTGTGAGTCTAAATGGAAATAAATTAAGAAATGTCCAATTTATAACCAGATCAACAAATATTTTTTCTCCAAATGTCTTCATGATTTGAGTTGGAAAAGCAGTTATCATCTGTATATTGTCTTTACTCATTAAGCATAAAGCACTATTGACTGCATTAATGCCAAGTTCCACATCCGCATCAATAAAAAGTAAATAATCGCCTTTGGCATGTTTGCTTAAATTATGGCATGCCCAGTTTTTTCCTTTCCATCCTGCAGGAAGTGACTTGCTTTCGTAAAGAAATATCTTTTTGTCTGAGTATTTCGCAATCACTCTTTTCACTATTTCTGAGGTCCTATCTTCCGAACTATCATCTAAAACTATAATTTCAACATTTTTATAAGTTTGACGAATACATGATAATAGGCATTTCTCAATATTGTTTTCCTCATTTCTTGCGGGAATCAATATAGAAACCAAACTTTTTTCGTCATTTGCTTTATCAGTATTATTTAACCTATCAATTGTAATAAAGTTATAAATTATAATTGAGAAGGGAATAAGTGAAATATTGAAAAAAATAATAAATAAAACCGTGGTAGCCATTTTTAAATTATAGAATTAATTCTTATGATGTGAAAACTGATTCTTCAATTACTTTGTTAAAGTAATCGATATAATATAAACTTCTAGGCAATAGTTCAGCTATTGTAATCTGTGAACGGTATCTGTAAATAAATTCTTCTACTAAAATCCCGAAACCTGTCCGGAGCAAATTCTGTGGTAATATATCATTTTCAGAGTATGTTACACCTTGCGAGTAGGTGAGAAGTAATTCAGGTATAGCATCAATAGCTAGAGCTTCTATAGGTAATGTAACTTGATTTATATTTTCTATAAACCTTCTATGAACTTTTCTTTCAAATAAAGATTCCTCTGTTTCTTCTTCTAACCATAAGGTCTCTAATGTGAGAGGTACATATTTGCCATTTGCTAATCATTCAGCTGCGTTAAGAGTTAGAGCTCTATTACTTTTTAATAATATGTCAAGTCCAAGTTGCCTGATTCTTTTTGCTTTCTGGTGATCAATGTTAAAATTGGGTAGTCCATAATATGGCAAATTCATACTAGCGTAGCTCAAATTCGGAGAGCATTGTCTTGCTCTCACTAATTGCTCAATTTAGTAATCTGATAGGACAAGTCTTAGAACTCCAAATAGTGCAAATCCACCTCTGCCATACGAATCATTGTCTATAAATTCATGAAGTGATGCCATTTAAGTGCTATTATACTACGTTTTTGAGGTATTTTCCTGTCCAGCTCTTTTCTGAAGCGATAATGTCTTTGAGAGTTCCTGCTGCTACAATCTCTCCACCTTTGTCGCCACCTTCAGGTCCTAAGTCTATTATCCAGTCAGCAGTTTTAATAACATCAAGATTATGCTCAATAATTATCATGCTATTTCCTTTTTCTACCAATTTATGCAGAACATGAAGAAGTTTATCAACGTCTGCAAAATGAAGCCCAGTCGTAGGCTCATCCAGAATATAAAGTGTTTTGCCGGTAGATTTCTTTGCGAGCTCTGTAGCTAGTTTTATTCTTTGAGCTTCTCCGCCTGAAAGTGTTGTTGCAGGTTGTCCGAGCTTGATATAGCCCAATCCTACCTCCTGAAGTAAGTTTAAGAAATTAGAAATTCTAGGAATATTTGCAAAGAAACTAACTCCCTGATCCACTGTCATATCCAAAGCATCAAAAATGTTTTTCCCTTTGTAGGTGATTTCCAAAGTTTCTCTATTGTATCTCTTGCCATTACATACTTCACAAGGCACGTAAACATCAGGTAAAAACTGCATTTCTATTTTTAGGACTCCATCGCCTTTGCATTCCTCACATCTGCCGCCTTTTACATTAAATGAGAATCTTCCTGGCCCGTATCCTCTAAGTTTTGCTTCATTTGTTGCCGCAAATGTATTTCTAATATCAGTAAAAAATCCTGTATAAGTTGCAGGGTTTGATCGGGGAGTTTTGCCAATTGGTGATTGATCAATATTTATAACTTTATCTATCCCATCTATTCCTTCTATTCCCTCATTCGAACCTACTTTTTTGTTAGTTCCGTAAAAATGATTATGAAGATGTTTATATAAAATATCATTTATTAAAGTTGATTTTCCCGAACCACTGACTCCAGTTACACATATTAGTTTACCTAGAGGAAAATTAACAGTTATGTTTTTTAAATTATTCTGCTTGGCTCCTTTAATAATAATTTTTTTGGTATTCACAACCCTTTTTTTATTATTTGAATTCAAATATTCACTTCCAACAATTAATTTCCGAGTTAAGTAGGGAGCTGTAACGGATATCTTATCTTTTTTAATTTCGTCAGGAGTCCCCTGGGCAATTATTTTACCGCCATTTACGCCAGCTCCTTCTCCCATATCTATTATCCAATCTGATGCATTCATCGTATCTTCATCATGCTCAACAACCAATACGGTATTGCCCATATCTCTAAGGTTTCTAAGAGTAGTTATCAATCTATCATTATCTCTTTGATGAAGTCCTATGGAGGGTTCGTCTAAAACATACAAGACCCCAGAAAGCCCTGAACCTATTTGAGATGCAAGTCTGATTCTTTGAGCCTCACCTCCAGAAAGTGTTCTTGCAGTTCTGTTTAATGTTAAATAACCTAATCCAACTCCCAGCAAGAAATTTAGCCTATTTGAAATTTCTTTTATGATCAGTTTTGCTATTTCTTTTTTTTGAGGGCTTAATGAGAGCTCTTCAAAATAATCTTCATTATCAACTTTATATTTTTTTACTTCATTCTCTTTTTCGCTTAAGTCAACAATCCATTTTCTGCAATCTTCAATATTATTTTCTGTAACCTCAATTATATTTTTACCACCAACACGTATTGCTGTTGCTTCCTTACGTAATCTTGTCCCATGGCATTCAGGACATGTTATTGTAACCATGTATTTTTCGATATCTTTACGTACATGCTCTGAATCCGTGTCTTTATAACGTCTTTCGAGATTTGGTATAACTCCTTCAAATTTTGTTTCGTATTCACCTTGGAATTTCCCGCCATCTAACTTTACTTTAATTTCTACATCGGAACCATAGAGAATTTCTTTCAATATTTCCTCAGGAAGATTTTTAAGCCTTGTCTTCAAGCTGAACCCTTTCTTTTCTGCAAGAGCGGTTAGTTGTCGCATATACCAGCTATCGGGATCTACAGATCTTGACCAAGGGAAAATAGCACCTTCAGAAATAGTAAGGTTTGGATTGTAAATTAATTTTGGATCAATTTCTCTTATGTGGCCAAGTCCAGAGCAATGAGGACAAGCACCATGAGGTGAATTAAATGAAAATGTATGCGGCTCAATCTGTGGGTAGGAGATACCATCATGCTTGCAGACAAGATTTTCAGAAAAAAGTATATCTCGGTTCTCATCATAAATATTAACAATTAACTCACCTTCGCCAAACCTAATCGCTGTTTCTACAGAGTCTGTCACTCTCTGTCTAAAGCTTCTGAATTGTTCCTCAGTCTCAAATCCCATAGCCTGATACTGTGTAGCCTTTTCTTCTACAGTCATATTTTCAAGAACCATCATTTTTTGCTTTTGATTCTGATGTGTAGGATTGGCTATCCCTGGAATGCTCAGACGGTCAACAACAATTTCGATAGAATGTTTTTTCTGCTTTTCCAGCTTAATTTCTTCTTCCAAATTTCTTATTTCTCCATCTACTCTGATTCTTGCAAAACCCTTATTTGAAAGATTAAGAAAAAGATCTTCGTATTCACCTTTTCTGTTTTTTACGACTGGAGCTAAAATCAAAATTCTATTTCCACCTGATCCTTCTTTAACCGGAAGTGAAAATATTTTATCAACTATTTCTTGTACCGTTTGTGACTCGATTGGTCTACCACAAATATGACAGAATGGGGTACCAACTCGGGCAAAAAGTAGTCTTAAATAATCATAAATTTCTGTTATCGTTCCTACAGTTGATCTGGGATTTGATGAAGCTGATTTTTGATCAATAGCAATAGCTGGAGATAATCCTTCTATTGCATCTACATCAGGCTTTTCCATCATCCCAAGGAATTGCCTTGCATATGCAGAAAGAGACTCAACATAACGTCTTTGGCCTTCAGCATAAATAGTATCGAATGCAAGTGAGGATTTGCCTGAACCTGAAAGACCTGTAATCACAACAAGTTTATTTTTGGGAATATTTACATCAATATTTTTAAGATTATGTACTCTCGCTCCTTTGACTTTTATATATTGTTCCATTTTTTAGAGAAATCTAATCTATATCCTCGTATTTTATAGTAAAAACATAGGCAATGGAAGAATATTATAAGGTATTCTATTAATTAAAGAAGGTAGAAATGAATTATCTCGATCTTCTTAGTTTTGTTCTACGAGTAATTATAGGAAGTATTTTTCTTGCACTATAGCCAGTGTGAGGTAATAACTGGTTTTAAGCTCTTGCTCTTCTGGCAACTGTTCATTTGGTTATTCCGAACTTGGTGGTACAAAATCTGACATAAACTAATTATACTATATGCCAGTGGGTAATTTAGAGTATTAGTTTATGCTATCATTTGGATCTACTTCTGGATAGCCTCCTTCTTGTTCTTCTTATAACTCTCTAAGAAATTGCTTGTGGACTTAGCTCTCTTCTATTGTCATTCTCTACAATTAAACCAACAACCCTCTTTTGTCCCAACAAACCCATTGTTGCACTTTTTTTGCTTGAGAGTCTTTTGTATGTCTTATCGCATATTCGGTCATGCTTGAGCTCGAGTTATAGTACTTTGGAGCTGTAAGAATAGATAATACTGGTGCTGCAATTAAAGGCCAATAATCATTAGCAGGCAGACCTGGTGTTATTCTATTGATAATATACCCTCCTAAAGCAGCAAATGCGGCTGTAACAATTGGCGCTTTTAATGTAAATCCTAATCTATCAAGACCCCTTTTATTCTCATCGACCTGCCATGTCTTTTCTAAATCTACCTCACCTCTTGCTCCATCAACAATAATTGGTTCATTTCTGCTTATATCATATTATAATACAATAATGATTGTTTTTCATTTACCATCTATTTTCTGTAATTTGTATGGTAATATTATCTGATGGTTCTAGAAATAAAAAACTATTCTCTTGGTCTTGCAGAAACAGGAAAACAAATATTAGATAAAGCTAATTTAGTAATTGATAAGGGAGAAATTATAGTCCTCGTTGGCGAAAACGGTTCAGGTAAATCTTCATTTGCATTATCTCTTCTTGGAATCCCAGGTTATGAAAGAGTTGGTAGTGTAAAAGTTGGATCAAAGGAAACATTGGAATTGGGAATAGATGAAATAGCAAAAACTGGATTATTTGTTTCTTTTCAGAGCCCTCCTGAAATTGATGGAGTAAGTCTTTATAATTTTATTTCTACAGGTTACAAATCAATTTACGGACAAAACGGCCTTTCCAGTTTTAAGTTAAGAAAAAAGATACTTGAGACTGCTAAAATTGTTGGTCTTGGAGAAAACTTTCTTGAAAGATCTACAAATCAAGGCTTTTCTGGAGGAGAAAGACGAAAGTCAGAAGTGCTTCAAATGCTTATCTTAGAACCTAAAGTTGCGATACTTGACGAAGTCGATTCTGGATTAGATATTAAATCAACTGCAAATATTGCAAAGATTCTGCGAAAAACAGCTAATGAAAACCAAACAGCAATTATTGTAATTTCCCATAGTCCGGAATTTATTAAAAAACTCCAGCCCAATAAAATCATTGAATTAAGAGATCAAAGATTTGAAGAGGTTTCGATTGAAGAGATTGGAAAGTTTGCGGAAGAATAATTATTATGTCAGATAAAAAAATTAAAATTGAAGCAACAAAAAATATAGTCGAAGATTATAAATACGGTTTTTCTAAACCAGAAGAATCTGTATTCAAAACAGAAAAAGGGCTTGATGAAGAAAAAATCCGACAGATTTCAAAAATTAAAAATGAACCCGAGTGGATGCTGGAATTCCGACTAAAAGCCTACAAAATTTTTTTAGAAAAGAAAATGCCTACTTGGGGCGCAGATCTCAGCGAAATAGATTTTAATAATATTTTTTATTATCTCAAGCCAACAGGCGAACAAAAACAAACCTGGGATGATTTACCGGATTCGATAAAAGATACTTATGATCGTCTGGGAATACCTGAAGCAGAAAGAAGGTTTTTGGCTGGAGTATCAGCACAATACGAATCAGAAGTTGTTTACCATAGTTTGATTCAAGAATTAACTGATCAAGGTGTAATTTTTACAGATATGGATACTGCTCTTCGTGAACATGAAGATATTGTAAAAGAATATTTTGGAACACTAATTCCATCAGCAGATAATAAATTTGCTGCGCTAAACTCAGCAGTCTGGTCGGGAGGAAGTTTTGTCTACATACCTAAAGGAGTAAAAGTTCCAATTCCTCTTCAGGCTTATTTTCGTATAAATGCCAAAAATATGGGTCAATTTGAAAGGACTTTGATTATTGCTGATGAAGGTAGCTTTGTACATTACATTGAGGGGTGCACTGCACCAGTTTATTCGACAGATTCACTTCACTCTGCTGTTGTAGAAATTTTTTGTCTCCCAGGTTCTCGAGTAAGATACACAACTGTGCAGAATTGGGCTCCGAATGTTTATAATTTAGTTACAAAAAGAGCTATTGCTGAAGAAAATTCAATAATGGAATGGGTCGATGGAAATATCGGAAGCAAAAAGACTATGAAGTATCCAAGTATAATTTTGAAAGGTGAAAACTCAAAAGGAATAGTGATTTCTGCGGCATATGCTGGCAAAAATCAGCATCAGGATACTGGTACAAAAATATTTCACTTAGCTCCAAATACAAGTTCTGAAATTACAGCAAAATCTGTAAGCCAATACAATGGACTTACTACTTATCGGGGAATTGTTTCTATTTCTCCAAAGGCTAAAAACTCTAAAGTAACAGTTAAATGTGATGCATTACTTCTGGATAAGGACTCAAGAACGGACACTATTCCAGTAAATATTACAAATCAGGAAGATGTAGAAATAGAACATGAAGCAACTGTGAGTAGAATGAAAGATATTCAATTACAGTATTTGCAAAGTAGAGGGATTAGTGAAGACGATGCAAGTTCAATGGTCGTGAATGGATTCATAGATGCATTTACGCGTGAATTACCCATGGAATATGCAGTAGAATTGAATCGATTAATTGCTCTAAATATGGAAGGAAGTGTAGGATAATATATGAGAGTGATATATTCTTAGAATATTATTAAGTGAAAATTCTCCCAAAGCAGTAACCCTCTTACCTGACAAAATATTGAGAAGAGCTTTGATTAATTACTATATTGCAAAATTCTCTTATCCTTTAGGTTTGTTATTGCCTAAGTCAGATTAACAAGTTTTATTCAAATACTTACACACATTTCTATTATGCTCATTTAGAGTTCTTGCATAATAAATATTCCCGTTCTCATCATGCAAATAATAATAGTAATTTGAAGTTGTTGGCTCAAGGACAGCCTTTATGGAATCAAAGCCTGGGCTCGAAATGGGGGTAGGAGGTAATCCGGCATTGCGTCTGGTATTGTATGGCTCATTTTTATCTACTTGAAATGATAATTCCTGATTCTTTGGCCACCAGGTTTTCTCTATCGTTGAATATCCTATTGAATATTGTGAGGTCGCATCAATACCCAAAGGCATCCCTTTATTCAAACGATTATTAATTATTCCGACTATCATTCTTCTTTCTTCTGAATTGTACGCTTCTCTTTCTACCATTGAAGCAATATTAACTACTTTTTCTAATGTTAGATTTTTTGACTTTATTTCTGAACTTAGCCTCACATTTACTTTTGTATCAAAAGTAGAAATAAGTTTATCCAAGAATGCTTTGGATGATGACTCAACGCAAAAATTATAAGTATCCGGGAATAAATATCCTTCCACATTTTTGGGTGGTTCAAAAGATAATGTCATCCCTTCGCTTAAAGAATAGTCTCTAGCAAATGAAACAAATTCATCATAAGAAAACTTAACATTATCTTTGCCTTGCAAAGCTTTTTGAATTGTTTCCCCAAATTCTTCCACTCTTTTGCCTTCCTTAAAAGTTATTCGAATTTGATCACATTCTTTTAAGGTGAAGTAATTAAAAATATCTTTTATCGGTGTATTTGGCGGTATTTGAAAAACTCCGGCCTGTACATTTGAAGTATCGAGTGTTTCAAATTGAAGGAATAAACTGGAGGCAGGAATAAAGAAAACAGTATGATCACGAATAACACCTTGTTTCTCAAGGTTATTCATAATACTTAATAAGCTTTCACCTTGCTTTATTTCAAAAGATACAGTCTCTTTATTTATGGTTTCAGAACTCGCAAAATCATTATAATTTTGAATTTGGAAAAGAGAAAAAACTATTCCAATTATTAAAACAGCAATAAGTACTAAAGCACATGAAGAACAAGCACCTTTTGATAAACATCCTGGTTTAGATTCTTTTGGAGAGTTAATGTCTCTGACGTTTATTCGAGCCATACTTTATATAATAGCCTATTTATCGATCTAGTTGAAGTTTGATCTTCATAACTACTTATTACTAGATTAGTAATATTGTATAATTATTAAATGGAAATTCCTCAGTTAAAGAGCCTATACGATAATAAATCTATTGTTTATGAATTGCAGTTAATTTTGAGCCAGGAGGTAAAGAAGAGTTTTAATTTAAATATTGATGTTTTTACAATTGAGGTAGGCAAGACTTCTGATTCTAAATTTGGAGACTTTACCTCAAATATTGCTTTAAAAATTTCAAAGCAGGTTGGTAAAAATCCGAGAGAAATAGCAGATCAATTAAGATTGCATATTACAGATTCTGAATTACAGGATAGACATCAATTTATTGAGAAAGTTGATGTTGCTGGTCCAGGTTTTCTGAATTTTTATTTAAAAGAAGATTATTTCTTAGAAAACTTAAATACTATTCTCGAACAAAAAAATGATTACGGTAAATGGAATATCGCAGAAGGAAGGGTTATGGTTGAATTTGGTCAGCCAAATACACATAAGGCATTTCACGTTGGACATTTGAAAAGTGCAATTACTGGGTTGGGGGTTGTGAGACTTTTTGAAAATTTAGGATTTAATGTTGTAAAGGCTAATTTTTATGGAGATGTTGGAATGCACGTTGCAAAATGTGTTTGGGGTTTTATTCAAAAGTCAAAGGATATTAGTTTTAAATCTAAAATAGAAAATGAGAATGATCCTCATCTAAGGATGAAGCTTTTAGATAGTTGTTACGTTTATGCCAGTAAAGAATTCAGGGAAAATCCAGACTCAGAAAAAGAAATAAGGGAAATTAATAAAAAAATATATGCAAGAAATGACACTGCGATTCTTGAGAACTATCTCTTAACTCTTGAGTGGAGTTTAGATCACTTGAATTCTATTTTTGCAGAATTAGGAGTAGTATATGATAGACAATACCCTGAATCAGAGGTTTATCCAATTGGAATAGAGAAAGTTAATGAAAATCTAGATAAAATATTTATCAGAGACAAGGGAGCTTTGATATTACCTGGCGAAAAATATGGAGTTGATAGGTGGGTTTTTGTTACACATGAAGGAAACCCAACATATTCTGCTAAAGACTATGGTTTAGCGATAAAGAAATTTGAGGAATATCCTGACTTATCAATTTCCGCATATACTACATCAGTGGAGCAAATAGCTTATTTTAAAGGAGTATTCAAAGCTATTGAACTTTCAGATACCCGATTTATAGGAAAATTGTTACACATCCCATTTGGTTGGATGCTGCGTGAAGATAAGAAAAAATTTTCCTCGCGACTCGGTCAAACAATTAAAGGAATTGATGTTTTAAATGAATCCAAGGATTATTCATTAAAGAAGATTTCCAAAAACAAATCATATAAAAAAGAAGAAGCTGAGGATATCGCAAGAAAAATCTCAATTGCCGGATTAAAATTTCTAATATTATCACATGAACTTCATCGCGATCTCACCTACAATCCTGAAGATTTCCTGAATCCAGAAGGTTTTTCCGGACCGTATGTGCTTTATGCTTATGTCAGGGCAAGATCAATCCTACGTGAAGCATCATATTCAAGTAAAACTCCATTTTCGAATTTAAATACGCAATTAAATGATGATGAACTTACATTACTAAAACTTATTTCCCAATTTCCTTTAACAACGCTCAATGCTGGTAAAACACTGTCTCCACATTTAATCGCTAATTATATTTTTGAATTAGCACAGGAATTCAATAAATTCTATAAAAATAATAAGGTTATAGTAGAAGATGAAAATGTGAAAAATTTTCGGCTTGCACTGACTGAAGCAGTCTCGATAGTTCTCGCAAATGGATTGTACTTGTTAGGCATTGAAACAATAGAAAAAATGTGAGTATTATCTTCTTTCTGAAGAAGTAGATTTATTACTTTGTTTGGATATATTCAATACAATCCCAAAAGCTCCCATAAGTGCGATTATTGAACTACCTCCAATAGATATAAAAGGTAAAGTCTGGCCAGTAAGAGGGATAACTCCTAGGTTCGCTCCAACGTGAACAAACATTTGGAAACCTATCCATGAAGCAATACCAATTAGCAATAAATAATATACCCTATTGCTCGCCATTTTCTTTGCAAGATTTAAACATCCAAATACTAAATAAATATATATGAGAAGGATTCCCGTAGTCATAAAAAAACCTAACTCCTCTGCAATAATTCCGATAATACTATCATCTCCTGCTGTGGTTTTTACAAAATAAAACTTCCCTATTGACTCGCCTAAACCCTCACCCGTCATTCCACCACTGCCAACTGCAGTTAATACTTGATCAAATTGGTAAGACTCTTCATTTCTTGAAGGAATACCATCTTTATTTAGAACTGCTGTATCCCCAGTTTTTAGGTAATTTATCCATACATTTATTCTTTCCATTCTATAGCGTTCATAAAGTCCAAACATAATTCCACCTGCAACTATTAAGATACAAATTATGATAAAACCTGATTTTTGGTATTTGCTTGTTGCTGTAGCCCCATAACACACAAGTCCGATAAATCCAACTACTAATGCCGTTCCTAAATTTCTGCCAAGTAAAATTAATACAACTGTTAATAAAAACATGAAAAGAAATGGACCTAAATTCTTTTTAAAGTACTCATTTGTATCTCTATACTCCAATGGTCGGTTACCAAGAAATGACGCAACAAAAATTACAAATGCAAGTTTTGCAAAATCAGATGGCTGAAATTGGAATCCTCCTAGTTTTATCCATCTGGTTGCTCCATCGATAATTTCTGCTTGAGAAGTTAGTGATAAATAAAATAAATAAGACAGAAGTCCTATACATATCCCAAAAGGTATAAACCATAGCTTAGCAATTACTTCTATTCTGACAAAATAAAAAAAAGACATGAAAATAAATCCTACACCTATCAACCTTATTTGATTAAGCAAATAAAAATATTTATCTCCTGTGTATCTATATGCAAATACAATAGTGGAAGAAAATACCGCAATAATTCCAATAGTCAAAAGCCCTAAAAACAAAAAGAAAAGTTTTTTATCTGAACTAAGACTGAAATCAAAAAAAATATTTAAAGGGTTTATGCTTTTCTTTTTGGAGTTTTCTGTGCGTTTAAGTTTTTGATTGCCTTTTTTTTTGAAAAAAATCAGATTTTTTTGTTTGCTTTTGATTATAGAGTGTTTTCTTGCTACGATCCTGCTATTACTTTTAGATTTTGATTTAAAACCAAACATTTTTAATTCTTAAGTACAGACTCGAGAATATTTGTGCTTAGTGTCATTGTTGTAGGAATCGGCAACCCCATCAGATGCAATAAAGTAGGAGCTACATCACTTAATGCACCCATAGGTAATTCGACAGGTTTTGCATTTGGACCAACATAAATGAATGGAACGGGGTTTGTAGTGTGTTCAGTATGTGGTCGACCTGTTTTATAATCAATCATTACTTCCGCATTGCCATGATCAGCGGTTATACAGACTACCCCACCAACAGCAAGTGTATTTAAAATAATTCTATCCAAATTCCTATCTACAGCTTGTAGAGCTTTGACAACTGCATTGTAATTCCCTGTATGTCCTACCATATCAGGACAAGCAATATTAATAACGATGAAATCGTAGACTTTTAGTCTAATTTTATTTATCAAAACCTGAGTCAGCTCATAAGTGCTCATTTCCGGTTTCATATCATATGTTGCAACTTTTGGAGAGGGAACAAGTACTCTGTCTTCTTGCGGAAAGACTAAGTCTCTTCCTCCATTTAAGAAAAAAGTAACATGAGCGAACTTTTCTGTTTCTGCCATTCTAAGCTGCCTTAATCCTGCCTCAGAGACTACTCTGCCTATCGGCATATGAACATTTTCTGGATCAAAGGCCAAGTGCATTTTAGGAGTTAAATTTCTATCATATTGGGTCATTCCTAGGTAGAAGAAATTTTCCCATTTTTTTGTTGGAAAAAAGTTAAAGGTCTCGTCTACAAATGCTTTTGATAACTGAATCGCTCTATCTGCCCTGTAATTAAAGAAGAAAAGTGCATCACCATCTTGAACTGGTTGATAATTTCCATTTTTATCTGCGATTATTGTCGGTTCGATGAACTCGTCAGTAATGCCTTTTGAGTACCAAGTGTTTAAGGCCTTAACTGGGTCATCAAATTTTTCTCCAACTCCATTAACTATTAAATCATATGCTTTCTGAATTCGATCCCATTTAGAATTCCTATCCATTGAAAAATACCTTCCAATAATCGAAACAATCTTACCAATCCCAGTTCTTTTGCACTCAGCCATTACTTGCTCCAGGAAGTTCTTGCCTGAATTTGGATCAGTATCTCTTCCGTCTGTAAAGGCGTGAATAAAAACTTTTTTCCCATCAAATCCATGTTTTTGAATTGCCTGAAGTGTCGCAAAAAGATGTTCAGTTGTAGAATGCACATTACCAGTGGACATACAACCCATTATGTGAAGAAATGAATTATTCTTTTTACAATGTTCCATTGCCTCAACAAGACTTGTGTTATCATAAAATGAACCGTTTGTTATAGAGGCATTAATTCTTGGTAATGTTTGATAAACAATTGTTCCAGCACCTATATTCATATGTCCAACCTCGCTATTGCCTACAACTCCGTGGGGAAGTCCAACAGCTGTACCCGAAGCATGAAGTAAACTGTGAGGAAAAGCTTGGATTAATCGGTTAAATACTAACATATTAGCATTGGCAACAGCATTTCCTGGATAAGGAGGAGCAATCCCAAAACCATCAAGAATTACCAAAACAACAGGTTTAGGTCTATTCATATTCATTGCCATATTCCTTACAATATATCATTAAAGAAATTTAGGCGCTAGAAGTTTAATAAATTCACAATACAAAAATTTCTAGTTAAATCACAAATTCTTCATCGTTTCCAATGACCATTGATCTTGGTAAAACACTTAAAGAATAAATAAGTGGATCTCTTCTTTTCTTCATCATTTCAAGATCTTTTTCTGATATGACCATATAATGAAGCCGTCTTTGTTCTGCAGTTTCAGCTTGTTTTACAACTTTTTCAAGTTCGTTTAAGTTTGGAGTACCAACAATTAACATATCTGGGTTTGAAGAATATGAGTCCTCTCTATTTAAATATGTATGTGAAAGAACCGCATATTTGACATCACCAAGATCTTTACGTGATGCAAAAACATAAAACCCTAATCCAAAGGACTTTACAAAAATAGATCTAAACTCATTGAAAAGTGAAAAATCAGGATTAAGAATAAAATACTTTTTTATACCTTCCTTATGACTTAATAGAAACTCTGTTTTTTCCATAGATATAAGCTCCCTCCTGACGGCATTAATTTGCTCATTGATTTCACGGGCAATTCGCCTCATATGAAGTTTTTCTCTAGGATTCATATAGAATAATGTCATTATTTTGACTCTTACTCTTGAAGTTAAAAAAAGTGAAGTGACTCTTTGTAGGTCGTTTTTCAACATGATTTAATATTATAGCTGTATTTTAGCATGAAATCTCTAAAATTATAAATTAAGTATAACTTATTTACACAATAATAGAATAGTTATTCCTCCATTTCTCTATATAAAGAGTATATTTGTTGTTTGTGACTATTAAATAAAATGACTAAGGATAAAAGAATTTGATTATATTAATATATGAAGATATGATAACGTGTCGGTTATGAAATACTCTTTAATCATTACTGCTTGGAATGAGCCAAGGACTGTAAAGAATAACTTAGAAACAATCCTAAATCCCGAATCCCATAATCTTCTTGAGGATATGGAAATAATACTAGTTTGTCCTGATCAAGAAACTCATTTGGCAGCTGAGGAAGTTGTAATTAAAACTGGATTTCATAATTTTATATTTATCCAGGATGAAAGAAAAGGAAAGCCCACAGCATTAAATATGGGTATCGCAGCATCAAGTGGAGAAATATTAATAACAATGGATGGTGATGTAGTAATTGCGAAGAATAGTATTCCTCCTTTAATCGAATGCTTGAGCGATAATAAAATTGGAGGGGTTTCAGGGCGGCCTGTACCAGTAGACACAAAAGAAACAATGTTGGGATTTTGGGCAAACTTACTCACCGAAGCCGCTCACAGGGTAAGACTAGTAGAAATGAATAAAGGAAATAGTTATTTTATGAGTGGCTATTTATGTGCGTTTAGAAAATATTCTGATTTAATATTGCCTGCAAATATACTTTCTGATGATGCTTGGATAACTCTTGAGATTCTAAGAAAAAATTTAAAGATTGCATATTCTCCAAATTCTATTGTTTATGTTAATTTTCCTAGATCAATATTGGACTGGTTCAGGCAAAAAAGGCGCTCCGCAGGGGGTTATTCACAGCTCAAAGAATATTACAGGAACAAAGTTAAATTACCGAAAAGGAATTTCATTGAAGAGCTAAAATATGTATTCTTCCCGCTTACTTATGCAAAAAATTTCAAGCAATATCTCTATGCATTAGCACTTTATCCAATGAGGTTCATATTATGGTTGATAATACTTTTTGATAATATAAGAGGTAATAAGTCAAATAGTAAGTTATGGGTAAGGATTGAAAGTACAAAATGAGGCCTGATATATTTAAAAAAGAATCAATAATCTCGCAAACATTTCCGGAAGTATGTTCATACTCTTGTTCAAAAAATAATGAAATCCGTAACTTCATTTTATATAAAGAAAATTATCTTTTTGAATTTTGGAAGATAAAATATAGATTTTTGCATTCGATACGAGTGGAGTGTTCAAATTGTCATTGGACCGCTAAATTACCATCAACTTTTGCAAAAAAAATATTTAGACATGGTCTCAGAGCAAATACCTTAATTCGTTATTCTCAAGACAAACTATTATCTTCAAGATTATTAAACTTAATAGGAAATTTATGGAAAGTATGGACAATTTCTCTTGCAGTATTAATTATTTTATTTTTTTTTAGATTTTATTCTCAACCTGTTATTTTTAGTGAGCCTAAAACTGTATCTGTCGAAGAATTACAAAGCGGAAAGTATATTGGAGAAATTGTTAAAGTTAATGGCAAAGTCGATTATGCTCTTGCATTAACGAAAGATGATTTAGTAGAGAATCAAAGAAATGAGTTGCAAAGTATAACCAGAGAAGTCTATCTTCCAATTTTTTCAGAAAACGATAGCTCTCAGTTTGTTGTGTTGAGAGGAGGCCCGGAAGATGTTAGCAATGTCCTAGGTAGGGTTGGGCTTACAGATGGATCTCTTATCAAAAACCAAAATTATTCTACAACTGGTAAAATTGAGAAAATTGATTCAATAACAAATAATGAGTTGAAAGATTTTTTTACTGCTGAATTACCAAAGGCAAAATCTGCGGCTCCTGCAAAAGTGATTATAAATAATGTAGGACTCATTAATATTTATGATTTTTTACTTCAGTTTCTAAATTACTTTTTGACAATAGTGACCTTGCTTGTTGTTTCGATTTACATCCAGCTCTACATTGATAAAAAAATCGTCAATAAATAATCAGGGATTATTTATTGACATACCGTTCAACTTTGTTATCTTGTTTAAAGTAATAATGTCACGAGTAAAGTTAAACCCCTATGTAGATTTAGGCCTCTCCGCGGATCCAGCCTCACAAACATCTTCAGGTTCGACTACGGCAGGTGACTTGGCAATGAGTAATAGCTCAACTCAGAGCAATGTCAGTGTACAGGCAAATCCTAATTTTAGTGGTATTTCTGACTTATCAATGTATGGAAAAAATGAAACCAGCACACAACCTGGTTTAGCTGAATCTATGGGTACCTCAGTTAATCCGTATTCTGCTATTAATCCGACAGATGTAACACAAGATGATGAAATTAAAGTAGTACAGTCTCAAGATCCTAATTCAGAGAAAACAAGTACTATAATAATGATTATTTCATTAGTTCTTTTTTTATTTTTCTTAGGAATTGTAATTTATTTAGCATTAATATATTTCAGAGTAATTTAATGCATTTCTCTAAATATTCCTTCGTATAGTATAATATATAATATCTATGAGCGATAAGAGCGGTAACAAAAAGTATAATATAACCCAAAAGTACAATTCTGAAAGCTTTTTGGAGGAAATTGAAGCTAAAGTTGATAAGAACTCCTTTGATAAATTTTTTGAGAAAGCACTTGATGATTTGATGAAAGTCGCCACTGCACCAGGTTTTAGAAAGGGAAAAGTTCCAAGAAATGTTGTACTTGCAAATCGTTATTCAGAAATAGCAGATCGAGCTGTAGAGTTGGCTGCAAGAGATATTATCAAAAGTATAGGTGAATTAAAGCCGAAACCATTAGATGCAATTACGATAAAATCTGTAAAATCTGCATCAGAAGACGCAAATAGTGACTTGGTGATCACTCTTGCCTATTTGCCATTTCCTGAAGTGGTTTTAGGAGATTATTCAAAAATTGAGTATAAAAATCCTGAGGTGAAAACAGCAACGAATGAAGAGGTAGAAAAAGAAGTGATTAATGTTTGGTTTTCGTATGCTCAAAAATTAGATCAGAATACTAAAAAAGAAGATTTTAAGAAAGAGAATATTACTGAGGATTTCTGTAAAAAAGCAGGTATTTATAATGATGAATCAAAAATCAGTAATTATGAGGATTTGTATAAGTTTGTAGAGGATTACATTAATAGAAGCTATGTACAAAGCTCTTCCTTTGAATCTGAAAATCTTATCATCAAGGAGGCTCTAGAAAAAACAAAATTTGTTAATTCTGAGGGATTAGTTAGTAAAGAGCTAGATAGGAGATTACAAAACTACTTAGGGAAATTTAAAGAGATTGGAGTTGATCCTGAAGAATACCTTAAAAAGAATAATGTTAATCTCGATGATCTTAAAAATGAATGGAAATCACAGGCAGAACATGATGTCAAACTAGAGTTATTGCTGCAAGAATATGGTAAGCAAAACCATATTCACCCAAGTGAGGAAGAACTCAAAGATGAATTATCTAAACTGGATACTGAAACTAAGAAAATGTATAATTTTGATGAAGAAAGACTACGTAGTTTAATTAGTTATTATTATGTTAATAATAAGGCTTATCTTGATTTAGTAAATAAAATAAAGAATAAATAATGAGAGACGACGTAATAGCAGGAATACAAATAGCTATCTCAATTATATTGATATTAGCAGTATTGATGCAACAAAGAGGTGGTGGAACAGGATCTATATTGGGTGGTGCCAGTGTTGCCTCTGGTGGAGAGTATTATCGATCAAGAAGAGGGTTCGAAAAATTCTTATTTTATTTAACCATTGTATTAGGTGTTTTATTAGTAGTAACTAGTTTCCTGTATTTCTTCTTTTAAAATATAGAAAATGCGAGAAAACAATAAGTTACATCTTTATTCGATATTCTTGTCACTCGCAATATACCTATGCTTGGCTCTAGTTTTTATTTTCTCTTTTAATACTTTTACTGATTTAATGAGAAAAAACCCTCAAAAGGTTATTGTTGAAGGTCTGCTACTGCCCAGAACAAATTTCCCTTTAAACACAACTTTTAACGTAGATCCATTATTAACTAGTTCAAATGTTGATTCGATCAGGGAGATTAGAAAAAGTATTTCTTTTTTAATTTTTTCCAAGCTTTTTCGTGAAAATCCTGATGGCTCTATTACTCCCGACATAGTAGAGAAGTACGAATTTACAAATTCACAAAACCTAACACTTAATATTAGAAAAGGATTGATGTGGCATGATGGTACCCCATTAAATGCAAATGACGTACAGTTCACATTCAATACACTTAAGGGAATTGGACAAAGTACCCTGTATTATGCTGCAGTCAATGGTAATGATCTTCAAATTGATTTAATCGATGAATACTCCCTCAAATTAACATTAGCTAACTCAGATGGTCCAAGACCTAATGCCGCATATTTACATTCTCTAACATTTCCAATACTACCAAAACATATTCTGGAAAATTATCCTAAACCGAGTTTAAACTTGCTTTCTGAGACTGATTTCGGAAAAAAGCCTATAGGATCAGGGATATTAAAATATGGTGAAAATAAGATTGAAGAATTAGTATTAATGCGTAATGGGAACTATTATGATGGACCTGTTTTATTTGATAGATATGTTTTTAAGTTTTATAAAGATTACGAGAAGTTAATTGAAGACTATAAACTAAAGAATGTTGATTTGATTAGAAGGACTGAGGCAGTTGCTAAGGATAAGATCTACGAGAATCTTCAAAATGCTGGGATGAAATATGACGAAAGAATAATAAGAAAAAGAAGATTAGTACTATATTTCAATTTAGGTAATCGTTCCAATGATGCTTCTGTCTTCTCAAAATCAACCTTAATTCGCAGAGGACTTCTCAATGTCATTGACAGGTCAGGTCTGATTAGAGTTCTTGGTAATGCAAAAGAGAGTTTTGGCCCTATAGATCAGGATTCTTGGGCATTTTCTCCTGATGTAATTCAAAAACAAACTTTGAGTATTGAATCCTTCGATAAGTTGGTCACAGGTTTGGGATATTCTAAAGTCGATGGTATTTATCAAAAAGAGGGTATTCCCTTGAAGTTTACGGTGAGTTATCTTGATGGAGGTATACGGACACCTATTATTGAAGAACTAACTTCCCAACTTAAATCTGCAGGAGTAAATTTAGTTGCTAAACCAATAACTGATAATAACGAATCACCTTCTTCAGAACAAAGCCCAGTTAATAAAGAAAGCTTCTACTCAATTGTAAATAATAGAGATTATGATGCTTTACTTACAGCCGTTGATCATTTTATGGATCCTGATGTTTTCAATGAATGGCATTCGACCAAAATCGCCGCCCCTGGACTAAATCTGTCTGGGTTTTCATCAAAAGTTGTGGATAGAACATTAGAAGATGGGAAAATTAATTCTGGTGATGCAAGAAAAGCAGACTATATACGTTTTCAAAGAACTTTCTTTGAAGAGGTCCCGGCTATATACCTTCTCAATCCAGGAATGCAGATTTATTATTCCTCTGAGCTAAAAATATCGGGAAGTAAGGAGATTACTGAAGAAATTTACTTTTATAATGAAATTAATAAATGGGAAGTAAACTAAAAATATTTTATTATTGTTAAACAAATTTGAACCAGCTCTTTACCCAAGCCATACAGCCCTGTCTAGAGCTATATTCGTCTTCAAATGGATCTTGAAGCATGTATGTTCCATCACTTTCCTGCACGATTTCTGGACGATTCACAAATTCTTGTGAATTATTAGATGAATTATTATTTTCTGAATAATTCTGCCTATCAACTCTACTTTGTACTTTAGAGGTTTGCCGAAAATTTGGCTCTGTGATTTGGTATTCGTTACCTGGTTGAATCTGTTGCCTCATTTGATTGATTATTTGAGTTTTCTGTTCAAGAAGGCTTTTATAGTTATCATTAAGGACTTGAAGGCTCTGAAGATTATATTCCATATCTTTCATTTTTTTTGTCGCGTCTTCGGTGACTTTTACCATTTCTCTGATATCTTTTGCCTTTGACACCAGGTCTGCGTGCTCTGTAGACTCATACATTTCTTTTGAGATTTGAGCTTCAGAAAGTTGGGTATTGTATAGGTAGTAATTCAAGCCAGCAATATCTGGTTCGCGACCAAGAATAAATCGATAAAGCCTGCTGATCATATCCTTTCTTGACTCCTGACTTGTATTAAAATAATTCATTTGATTATTATTAACTTGACCTGTGGGTTGGAATGATTGGGTTTGGTTATTTATGCTGTTATTAGGTGTTGAGTTTTGAACAATAGGAGCAGTAGGTACTTTACTCCATTGAGAAGTATTTGTCCAATTATATCCAGTGCCTGATTGTGTCATTCTAATTGAAATAATAGCACGAAATCCAATTTTTTTCTATAGGTTGTTTGCTATTTTTGTTGTTTGATTGAGGCAAAAAACTGCTGTTTAAGTAAAAGCTTTTCGAGGAGAATTTTTCATGATTTGATCTTAGACTGTTTTGATATATTTATATATTATGTCTCATGAAGATGTACAAGAAATTTATGTTTATTCTTATTTTTGTACTCGCCCTATTTTCTAATTTTCCTTCGTTTGCACAGGATTTTAAATTATCAGAATGGCAATCTCAAGGTGATAAAAGCGGAAGAATAGAGAATATTGTTTTTGTTCCAATAAAGAAGAATAATCTCTTAAATATTACGAATGAGAAATATTCACAGGAATTAGCATATTACTTTTATAAAAGTGGTTTTAAAGCAACACCTGCAAGTGCAGTTTTATTTCAGGACAGTTCAGAATATTACATACTTAACCCACTTGTAGAAAGGTCGATATTCTCAAACAGTTTAAATTTAAATACTGCAATAATATTTCTAGTTTACAATAACGAATTTAATTTAGATCGATTTACTCCCGGTTTAACAACTTTTTCTTCAAATGAATTGAAGAAATTAGTTATGAATTCTTCAGTTAACAGTATTTCAAATTTAGACTTGAGAAGGATTAAAACAATTGAAAATCAAAAAATAATATTTACTGATCTATTAGATCAAACACCTGAAATTAGAAAAAAACTAAATATAGACTTTAATTCAAAATCAAAATTTGAAATGTCACTGGATGGTTTAGTAATACCTTTTGACGCTTCTCCAAATGAGTTAATCACTGTGGGTTTTGTAATCAGAAATACTTCTGCTAGCGACATCGCATTCAACAAATCATTCAATATCAGTTTCAGGTTTGATAAAGATTCGAGATTTTTTGTTTCAGGTTTATGGTCAAATACACGGGTGGCACTATTAGTAAATGAAGGCTTTGTTGAAAATGGACAAACGCGGGTCTTTTCAACTACATTTAGGGCACCTATACTCCCTGGAGAATATAAAGATGTAATAAGCTTCTATAACAATGAAACTAAGTATGGTCAAAAAGAAGTTATTATCAGAGTCAAGGATATTGGACAAAAAGTACTTAGGATCAAGAATGTTATGTTAGGACTTAGTGTGAGAAAAGACCCAACAACAAGTAGTCAAGAAATTAACAAAGTAGGTAATGGAGCAGAATTTATTTTTACCGAGGAAAAAAATGGCTTCTATAAAATTCATCTACTTGATGGTAAGACTGGATGGGTGTCAGGTAATTATGTGGATATTATTAAAAGATAAGTTGAAAATAAATTATTTAAATTATATTGTTTAGCAAATGTTTAAAGGAATCTCACAAATAATTGCGACAGTTATGACTCTCCTCGCTTTGCTAATGCTTCCTTATTATGTTGGTTTAAATGTTGTTTCAGATGGATTTTCTAAAAGTCCTGAAATAACCGCTAATTCGGCTTACAATTCAAATGTTCTTGGTATTAGTGATTTAAGTTTTACAGAACAAAATACAAATACATTTGAAATAAATTCCCTAGCAAATTATATAAATTATACTTTTGGATTTTTAGCCTTGATATCTGTATTCTCATTTGTTAAATATAAGATAAGTAAAAAATGATGGCTTTAGGAAGTAATGCAAGAAAAACTTTAGGTAGAGGTTTGTCATCGCTTTTGCCGGAGAATGCAACAGATCAACAAAAAGAAGGATTTAGGTATGTAGATGTAAACAAAATTCATCCAAACCCATATCAGCCAAGAAATACTATTTCTCCTTCCTCTGTTTTAGAACTTTCTCAATCTATAAAGGAAAAAGGTGTGATAATGCCTTTGATTGTTGTGCCAAAAGAAGGCAATGATGAATTTGTATTAGCTGCTGGAGAAAGAAGATTGCATGCTGCTAAACTTGCAGGATTTGATGAAGTCCCTGTAGTTGTAAAGGCTATGACTTCGCAGGAAATGGCTGAGGCAGCTCTTGTAGAAAATATTCACAGAAAGGATTTAAATCCTATAGAAGAAGGTTTTGCTTATTTAAGGTTATTTGAGGAATTTGATATGATGTATGATGAGATAGCTAATAAAATTAGCAAATCCAAAAGTTATGTCGAAGGAAAAGTTAAGCTTACCGCACTCCCTAAAATCATTCAAAACGCTATTGTCGTTGGAGATATTTCCGAAAATCATGGGCGTTCACTTTTGACCTTGCAGGACGAGAAAGCCATGATAGCAGCACTAAAGTTGATTATTAGAAATAATTTAAATATTAAAAGAACAGATGAGTTGATCAGACAGATAAAAGCTGAATCAGAAAACCTTAGAAATCCTCTTAGACCGAGTCCAACACTCGAGTGGGAACAAAAATTTAAATATGTTAAGGATGAAATCAATCAAAGTACAGGATGGGACGTCAATTTACGCAGAAATAGAAAAAATGGCGGGTCACTTGTGATAAACTTCAATAATGATGATGAGCTTGTCACTATTTACAAAAAGCTTACAGGAAAAGAGTAGGGACTGGGTTTCTAGTGACTTAAAAAAAGTATTTGGAAATAAATTTCTCGAGAGAGCAAAAAGAAAAAACATTACTAAGCCATATCAGTTTTTCGGTATTTGGATTGCTCAGAATTTAGATGATTACAAAAATATTCCCCTTTATATACGTCTTGCAAAGAACCAAGATAAAACATTACTTGAGCATGCAGTTTCTTACGTAAAAGACTATCCAAATGCTAGATCAAAACAAAAGCTTTTTTTGTGGTTTCTTAAAGGTAAGTTAAAAAAAACAACTAGCCAAAAAGAAACATTGAAAGAAATTGAAATTGCACTATTTAAAAAACCACCAACTTTAAAAAAAGCTAAGAAAAAACAACAAGAATCAATTACAAAGACAGAAAAGATTACTCTTAAAAAATCAGAGAATCTCTCATTCGAACAAATATTAATGAAAGATAAAAAGTTATCGAACTTTAAAAAAGATTATTATGTGAGTATTTATAAGGTAGATTATTATTTTATTGAATATGATTTGGCTGTAGATATTATTAAATCCAGACCAAAGTCCCTTGCAGAAAAGCTTTATCTAAAAAATAAATCTAGAAGTTTATTGAAAAAGAAGTTTCGGTTTCTGACAGTGGAGAAAGATTTGATTGATAACTCTCCAAACCTTGCTTTTGAGAAGATCAAAATAAGCATTATGAGTTTTTAGAATTTAACTTATTTTTTATTATAGATTTTTTTAACGCACTCCAGACTAAGTAATGCGCATTTTAGCCTTGCTGGGTTAATTTCTACTCCGAGTAAGTCAAGAATAAAGTCCTTCTTAGCTTTCTCTTTTAACTCAGCTAAAGACATGCCTTTTATCTCTTCCGTAAGCATGGAAGCAGTTGCCTGTGAAATAGCGCAACCCTCTCCTTCAAATTTAACATCAATTATCCTTTCCTTTTTTTCATCAAGTTTAAAATAAAATTTCAAAGCATCTCCACAAAGCGTATTTACTTCATGTTCAATATAATCAGCATCTTCTATAGAACCCTTATTTCTGGGATTTTTGTAATGATCTATTATGTTTTCTTTATAAATATCCATATTAGGCAATTATAAATCAACGTCTTGTATTTGGATATCAACAATATCGACTTCAATTGTCATTCTATTATTCCATTCATTTAAAGATAAATGCCCTAATAAATCTATTTTTTGATTAAGTTCAAGATTAGGATATTTTCCTACACAATTAAAACCCTTTGCAGTAATTATTGAATTATTATGTTTTAAAATTAGTTTGAGATGTGTATAAGTTTTCCCAAATTCCTGAATCTCGATTATCTGGCAATTTCTAAAGAGAAATTTTGGCTTCGGATTGCCAATTCCAAAGGGTTCAAGTTTTTTTAAATCAAGTATTGAGTCAGGTGTAATCTGAGTAAAATCGGCAATTTCGATATCAGCTTCAATTCTTTTAATAAAATCTTCTTGAACAGTATTTAATTCAATAAACTCAAGAATTTTATCTTCAAATCCATAAAAAATATCTTTATTACTTGCAAACCCTGCTGCCATTTTATGACCACCAAAACGAGTCAAGTGTTCCTTTGCATGCTCAAGTGCTTTGTTAAGAGAAAATGATTCTAGTGGCGATCTGGATGATCCGGTGATTTTCCCATCTTTATCTACGGAAGCAACTAATACCGGGCGGTAATGTTCTTCCGCAAGTTTCGATGCCACAAGCCCTAAAATACCTTCAGGCCATTCTTCTCCAGTTACAAGAATCGCTTTTTTGTTTAGATCAATTTGTTTTTTTGCTAATTCAAGATACTTTTTTGTCATATCTTGCCTTTTGGCATTTAGATCATGCAATTTCATCGCAAGCTCTGAGGCTTGGTCAAGTTTTTTCGTCAATAATAGTTTGAGGGAATCAGTTGCATCATTTGTAACTCTTCCTGGTGCATTAAGTCTCGGCCCAATAACAAAACCAAAATGATAAGCTTCTACTTTCTTTAAATCGATTTCTGAAATATCAGCTAGTTTTTTTAATCCAATTCTTGATGTTTCTGAAAAAACTTTCATTCCTTTTTGTACAAGCTTACGATTTTCTTTTGTCAAAGGGATGATGTCACAAACAGTCGAGAGTGCAACCAGGTCAAGGTATTGGCTAATATCTATCTTGTCATTCTCACGAAGGCGGGAATTCAATGTATTACCAGGTGTAGTCTCGTTAATCCCTAGATTCCGGATTTCCGCTGTCGCTAGGTCCGGAATGACAGAAGACCTCTCGCGTAATTCGTAATTTCTAATTTGTAATTTTTCTAACTCCCTAACCAATTCCCATGCTGTTGCTGCACCGGAAATCATCGTAGAAAATTTACTTTTTGGATGAGCTGAATGAACTACAGCTTTTGCCTTAGGTAAAAGAATTTCATCTTTTTCATCAAATCTAAATTGATGATGATCGGTAATTACAAAATCAACTTGCTTTTTATATTTTTCAACAATTTCGTAGTCCTTAATCCCGCAATCAACAGAAATAATCAACTTTGTCCCAAGATTCAGGGCTTTTTCAATAGTTTTATCAGAAAGGCCATACCCTTCATCAGCACGATTTGGAATTATCGGGAAAACATCAACACCACGCTTAAAATATAGATAATCAAAAAGAATACTTGTAGCGCAAACTCCATCAACATCAAAATCTCCGTGAATTACGATCTTTCCACCTTCAGTAATTCTTTCTTCAATAACTTTCGCAGCTTTTTTTATTCCATAAATCTTTGCAGAATCTTCCAGTTCTTCATCCACAGTAGAAAGGAAAGCCTGTGCATCTTCCTTTGAAAATCCCTTTTGATAAAGCAAAGTTTTTAGTAAATTGCTATAACTTAAATCAGGATAATAATCATCGATTTTCATATCTGAAACCGTGTACTGCATAACTATGAGGGTAGTATATTAATGGGTAATGGGCAATGGGTAATGGACAATTAGGCGTCTTCTATTTAATAAAAAGAATTATCAATAAGTCAAAGATATTCCTTAAAATCAAAAGAAATACTACTTGAACAGTTCCTTTCCAATGAATTGAATTATACTTTAACTCCATTTAACTAAATTCATCATTACTATTTTCAGCAATTTCTGAACGATATCTAAACCATATTTCAGTTAATTTTTGAGCAAAAAACTCATTATTAAACCAACTAAAATATGCCAGTACCAAGCAATCTTTAGATCTTGACCAAACCATGCAGTAATACTTAATATCGGTAAGTTAAAAACTAATAATCCATACAAATATACCATGATTTTTTGTGCAAATTTATATTGTTGAGGGTTAAGATATATGTCGAAGTCTTTAGATTTACTGGCATATATTGAATATCATAATTTCTTTGCATTTTATACACAATAGGAATTTAAAGTATTAAAAATAAATATTTTGGCAGTCCTTGGTCGCTCTTGCTAATTTTTAATTTATATGTAAAATTCAAGATGTAAAATTATGTCAAAAATATTAGGAATTGATTTAGGAACAACAAATTCATGTATGGCAGTTACACAAACTGTTGGAGGTACAAAAGTCGTACCAAATGCTGAAGGTGCAAATACTACGCCTTCTGTTATAGCATTAAGTAATGGTGAAAGAATAGTTGGAGGTGCTGCAAAAAACCAAAGTGTTTTGAATCCCGAAAACACTTTTTATTCAATAAAGAGATTAATAGGTCGAAAGTTTAAGGATCCAGAAGTACAGAGAGATCAAAAAATACTCCCATATAAAATTAGAGAATCAAAGAATGGCGGTGTTGAAGTTAAGTTCGGAGAAGATTGGTTAGCTCCTGAAGCGATTTCTGCTATGGTTCTTCAAAAGTTGAAGGCTGATGCTGAAAAGTTTCTTGGTGAAACAATTACAAAAGCTGTAATTACTGTTCCTGCATATTTTGATGATGCTCAAAGACAGGCAACTAAAAACGCAGGTAAAATAGCAGGTCTTGAAGTTGAAAGAATTATTAATGAACCAACTGCTGCTGCTCTAGCATATGGTTTGGACAAGAAGTCAGATGAAACTATAGTTGTGTATGATCTTGGAGGAGGCACTTTTGATGTTACTGTATTGGAAATTGGTGATGGTGTCTTTGAAGTTAAATCAACAAATGGCGATACACACCTTGGAGGTGATGATTTTGATCAGGTTATTATAAATTTCCTTGCTGACGAGTTCAAAAAAGCTAATGCAATGGATCTTCGAGATGACAGTGCTGCACTTCAGCGATTAAAAGAAGCCGCTGAAAAGGCAAAAATTGAACTTTCTACATTGACTCAGACTCAGGTAAATATTCCTTACATTACTGCAGATAAAACCGGTCCTAAACATCTAAATGTAAATATGACCAGAGCAAAACTGGAGGAATTAGTTGGAGACTTGATAAAAAGTACTTTAGAACCGGTAAAAAAAGCTTTGGATGATGCAGGGAAAAAACCTTCTGATATAAAGGAAGTCGTACTTGTTGGAGGAATGACCAGAATGCCAAAAGTAATTTCTACTGTAAAGGATTTTTTTGGAAAAGAGCCACATTCAGGTGTAAATCCTGATGAAGTAGTAGCAATTGGTGCAGCAATTCAAGGTGGTGTTTTGCAAGGCGATGTTCATGATATTACTCTTTTGGATGTGACACCCCTTTCACTTGGTGTAGAAACTGAGGGAGGTATTATGACTCGTTTGATAGAGCGTAATACTACAATTCCTGTAGAGAAAAAACAGACTTTTTCTACAGCTGCTGATAATCAACCTGGTGTTGAAATCGTTATTTTGCAAGGAGAAAGACCTATGGCAAGCGATAACAAGATTTTGGGCAGATTCCAACTTGACGGCATTCGCCCTGCGCCGAGAGGAGTGCCACGAATCGAAGTCACATATGATATTGATGCAAATGGCATATTGAAAGTTACAGCAAAAGATCTTGATACAGGCAAGGAACTTAGTCAAACTGTAAAAGCAACAACACATCTTTCCGAAGACGAAATAGAGAATATGGTAAAAGAGGCTGAGAAACATGCCGAAGAGGATAAAAAGAAAAAAGATTTTGCAGAAGCAAAAAATAATGCTGAAAGTGCAATTGCAGCTATAGAAAAACTCAAGTCAGAAAACAAAGATAAGTTAAACGAAGAAGACTCTAAAATACTCGATGAAGAGGCTAGTAAATTAAAAGAATTATTAAGTAAATCTGCTCCGGATATTACTGAGCTTGGTAAAGCTACGGAAGAAGCAGTTAAGAAAACTTATGATATTGCTGCAAAGCTTGCATCGGCTAGTTCTTCATCTCAAGCAGGTGAATCAACTGGTGAAACAAAACCCGAAAATCAGGCAAAAGAACCAGATGAGGTAAAATAGTTTGGTTTTTTGTTGAAGAATAGATTTTAATGAATAATTTATTTCAAAAGGCTTTCATTGGTACTGCTGTATTTGGTTCTGTTATTGGCAAAAATCTTGTTGAAACACTAGAGGGCAATCCTAAACTGAATTCATTAAGATCAAATTGCAATGAACAATTAGCAGAATTGAAAAAAGTGATTTCTTCACAAAAAGATTATATGCATAGAGATAAATACTTTAATTATAAATCGGAATGTTCAAGTATCGAGTCATTGTTTACGAGGGTAAAATCTGAAAAAGAAATAAAAGCTCTGATCGAAAAAATTAAAAAGTATATAGCTGAGGTCAAAAAATTCAAAAAATAGTCAGATATTAGTTAAAAATTTGTTATAATTTTATAAGATGGATTCTAAACAGATTACTAAGTTTATTTTTTGGCCAATTGAATTAGCTGTCGTACTTTTAATTCTTGTTAACGGCTACTTTATTTTCAAAACTGATTATGACCCTCTCTTTTTCTATTCTTATGGGATGATATTGGGACTTATTGCTTTTGGGCTTTTTACTATAGCAATACTACCTGGAATGCTAACAAGACTTGGAATTAGAAGCAGCATAATTCAGTTTCTGATGACATATAGAAGAGAATTCGGTAAATTAATGTTTCTTTTTGCTTTTGGACACTATTTGACTATCAAGTTATTCCCTATGATAGTTTTGAACCTTCCTATAAACTTTCCTTTATACCAGATAATGGGATTTATTGGTCTAACATTAACTCTTCCTTTATTTCTAACTTCTACTAATTGGGCTCAGAAAAAATTTGGGCGTTACTGGAAAACATTACACTCTCTTGTTTACATTATTGTATGGTTTATATTTCTTCACGTTGCACTTGTACAAGGAATAAGCATAGTTTCTGTTCTTATTTTCCTAATAGCATTTATGGAATTATTCTCAATTTTAAATCACAGATTTTTTAGGCTTAATCTTCACCAAGTCGAAGCAAAATCATAGTTTCTGATACAATAGTTCGAATGGACGATTATAATATTCAGCTTCTATTGGAAAAGATAGTTGATTTGAAATCAAAACTAAAAATTAGTGAAAAAAAGATAGAGCTAATCTCGCTTGAGAAAAAGACTGAATCTCAGGATTTTTGGAATAATAATGATGAAGCTCAAAAAATTTCCCAAAACATATCTATACTTAAGGACGAAATAAATACTGTAGAGGAACTTGAATCAAAAGCAAAGTCACTAGCAGAACTTGATCTCATGCGATCAGATCTTGATCCACAAATGATTGAGTCTCTGGATCAGGAAAATAGGGAGTTAAATAAAAAATTCCAACAAGTAGAGCTTAAGGCATATCTTTCTGAAAAGTACGACAAGTCAAACGCAATCCTATCTATACATGCTGGTCAAGGTGGTACCGAAGCTCAGGACTGGGTCGAAATGCTTCTTAGAATGTACACAATGTTTTCAGAAAAAAAAGGGTGGAAAGTAGAAATCGATGATATTGTGAGAGGAAATGAAGCTGGGATCTCAAAAGTTACTCTAGAAATATCAGGTCCGTATGTTTATGGTTATCTAAAAAGAGAGTCTGGAGTACATAGGCTTGTTAGGATTTCACCTTTTAATGCTCAGGGCTTGAGACAAACCTCATTTGCAGGGGTAGAAGTTTTACCTGTCATAGAAAATGATATAGAAGTAAATATAAAACCTGAAGATATAGAGTTTTCAACAAGTAGAGCCGGAGGAGCAGGTGGTCAAAATGTAAATAAAGTTAATACAAAAGTCACAATTGTTCACAAACCAACTGGCATACAAATTCAATGTGCTGTTGAAAGATCGCAACTTCAAAACCGTGAAAGAGCGATGAAAATGCTTAGAGCAAAACTCTATCAAATGGAACTCGATAAACAAATGGAGGAAGAAGCAAAGCTTAAAGGAGTACATAAGACATTTGGATGGGGTAATCAAATAAGAAATTATGTCCTTCATCCATATAAACTTGTTAAAGATTTGCGAACTGATATTGAGTCTAGTGACCCCGAATCTGTCCTAGCTGGTGAACTTGATGAGTTTATCGAGGCGGAAATAAAGATATAGATATTTGGATTTTTTTCAAAATATTTTATCCTGATTAAACATGAATGAACCGCAAATTAATAACTATCTCATTGCTTATTTTAACTCTAGTTCTTGGAGGATTAGCAGTATTCTTAACTATAACAATTAATAACAGGAATGTTAATCCTGATGATACTAGTGCGGCTCAGAATTGCGATCAAGTCTATAGTAGTTGTATGAGTAGTTGTCGAAACTCTGCTTGTGGATCAGAAGAAAGAGCTAAAAATCAATGTGAAAGTGGTTTAGAAACTTCATGACAAGATTGTGAACGCCAGATTCAGAAAGATAGAAACAATCATAATAGAGGCTGTGAGAAACCAAATAGCTCAAGAGAGCAAATAGATGCATGTAAGGCAGAATTCAGACCCAATGTTAATTGTAGCACTGCATATCCTTCATCTAAATGTGATAGTTTAAGGTCTGCTTTATCCTCTTGCCGTTCGAGAATAGACGAACAATGTTCGCCTGGATGTGAACAAAGAGCCGTACAGTGTCGAGCAAGTAGTACTAAAGCACCTACAACTACATCCACTCAAGCAACTCGCGCTCCAACAGCAACAGCTAGAGTCACTTCTACTGGATCTCAAACTTCTCCAACAATTACTTCAGGCTCTGGAGGGAATACTGGTGCGCCCACAACTACTCAAGCTTCAGGGTCAATAGGAGGTGGAACAGGAGGTAGCTCAGGTTCATCTGGTGGAGGAAGCAGCGGTGGCAGCAGTGGAGGTACTAGTCCGACAACTCAACAGGTAACTGTTCCTGAATGCCGCTCAATAAGCATCAATGGTTCTGCGAATTCAGGACCTGTAAACTTAAGTAGTGGCCAATTTGTAACAATACTTGCAACTGTCGATCTTGCAGAAACTGAAGAAGCATTTATGGCAACATACAATATGCAAAATTTATATGGCCCAAATAACCCGAAGCCTGCATCTCTCAATTCTGTTATTGTAGTTGGTGCTACTCCTTTGCAACCTCCAGCATCAAATCCCGCGGGTGAGCCAGTTTGGACTGCAATGAAAAAAGTTGCTTCAGGTAGAACATGGACTTATGAGTTTATAGTTGCATATTCCCAACTTGCACAAAATGATAAGGCTAATAATAATTTGCCTCTTAATCAGGTTCGTTTAAGAGTTTTCGCAGATCCATGGCCCAGAAGAATGAATAATCCTGAAAGATGTACATTAGATATCAATTTAATTCGTAGCACTGCTACAACGACTGCTACTCAACCAACTACTGTTGTAACTACTGTTACAACGACTGTTACATCTACACAACAACAAGCAACAACGACTACAACTACGATGACAACCACAACAACAAATAATGCTCAGCAAACAATATCTGGAGGAACAAATAATCAAAATAATAACAGTAATCTACCTAACACTGGAATAGAAAGCATTCCGCTGATCGCTGTTATTGGATTTATACTGATCGCAACAGGTGTTTGGGTTAGGCGAAAGTACTTTAGCTTTGAGAGTAGAGTCTTAAAGGATTGATGTCACTTCAAAGTTCTATATTAATACTCAGCTAGCAATTTTTCCACTTTTTAGGTTATAATAATTTTGTTAGGCGATATAGCTCAGGTAGTTAGAGCGGAGGATTCATAAACCTCAGGTGACAGGTGCAAATCCTGTTATCGCCACCATGTTTCTTCATGTATCAATCTAATAAAGTGTTATTTTATTCAAACATGTTATAATGTATTGTTCTCGTGTAGTTTTTGAGATCCTTTTAAGAGTTAGGTGGTCAAAACAAGTGAGAATAAATATAAAAACAATCAACCAAACTAATGGAAGGTGAAAAGAAAAACAAGTTATTCGTAGGTAATTTACCTTATGAATCAACTGAAGAAGAATTAAGAGAGTTATTTTCTCGATTTGGCGCAGTACAAGAAGTATTTGCTCCAAGACAAAAAGGATATGCATTTGTTACATTTGAAAATGATGAAGATGCAGCAAAAGCATTAGAGGGATTAAAAGACTACGAACTAAAAGGTAGAAAATTGAATATTGACTACGCTAGAGCAAAAAGCCGAGACGACGATGGAGGAAGACCAAGAAGAGGTTTTAACTCAAATAGAGGTTTCGGTGACCGAGGTGGTAGAAGGTACTAAAATTTTAATTTAACTCTTAATCAGGCAATCCCAAAAGGTTTGCCTTTTTTTGTTTTTATGATGATAATTCTTTATGAATTTGTCTTTAGGTATTGTTGGATTACCAAATATTGGTAAGTCTTCACTTTTTAATGCTTTAACAAAATTAGAAGTATTAGCTGCAAATTACCCATTTGCAACAATTGATCCAAATGTAGGAATTGTTCCACTCAGGGATCCAAGAATAGACAAACTTTCACAGTTGAGTAATTCTAAGGAAACTATACCTGCTGTAGTAGAATTCGTTGATATTGCTGGACTTGTTAAAGGTGCTGCAGGAGGTCAGGGACTCGGCAACAAATTTCTGGGGCATATTAAAGAAGTTGGAGCGATTTTACATTTAGTTAGAATGTTTAAAGACCCCAATGTAATACATGTTGAAAACCGTTTACACCCAAAGGAAGATATCGAAATAATAAACGCAGAATTGATATTAAAAGATATTGAAACTCTTAATAAAAGAATCAATGATACTACCTCAAAAATGAAGGGTAAAACAGATATCAAAATTCAAGAATATCTAGAGTTATTAAAGTCATTAAAGGCATTTCTTGATAAGGGAACTTTAGGCAACAAATTTCAATTTAAGGATGAATCTCAAAAAAACTTACTTCAGGATTTAAATCTAATTACTCTCAAGCCCATGATTTATGTTGCGAATGTCGATGAAGGGCAGTTAGCAATCTCAAATGACGATTTGAGAAGCGAATTAGGTTTGGGTGATGAAGAAGTTGTTACCGCAATTTGTGTTAAAACTGAGGCAGAGCTTGTCGCACTATCACCTGAAGAGCAAAAGGAATATTTATCGTCTTTAGGATTAGAAGAATCAGGCTTAGATAGAATAGCAAAAATCGGATATCAGACTTTAGGATTAATAAACTTTTTCACCTCAGGTGAAAAAGAAACTAGAGCATGGACTATTCCTGTTGGGACCAAGGCTCCACAGGCAGCAGGAGTAATACATACTCATTTTGAAAAGAATTTTATAACCTTGGAGGTTGTAAGTTATGAGGATTTTATAGAATACGGTTCTTGGGTTAAAGCAAAGGAGGCAGGGAAAATGAGGTTAGAGGGCCGTGGGTATATTGTGAGAGATGGAGATATTGTTATTGTAAGACACTCTTGATGATTTACGTAGGGTATTGCCTTTGGTGAACTGCAATATAATTAGATAAAGCAATATCTCTTAATAAAGCATTCCCAATATTTGGAAGCCAAGCTCTAAAAGTAGTATATCTTCCGTCTTGAGCTTCAAGATAAACTGTATTTGCAAGCATTCTACCATCTGTAGTCACTGTTCGAGCTTGGTGAATCAAACTAAATATTTCAATAATCTTTTCAGCTAATCTTTTAATTGCTATTTCGTGCAATGATCTAAGTATTTTCTGTGCCGATTCTCCTGTTTCTTGTTCCAGGCTCACTACCATAGCTATCTTTTCTGAAGTTGAATACTGTCTGTCCAAGTGTCCTGTATAAGGAACCAATCCACTAATTTGAGCCATAAAAATATATCTAGCTGTAACGGAATTTCTTTCCGGTACACCTCTTGGATGATTTGTTCTAAGTGAGTCAGAATAATCCATCCAGAGTTGCACTCCTTCTCTTCTGCACCCTGCTCTTCTAAAGTCACTTTCTATATAGGCATCATACCTATGACCAGCTTTAAAACCCATTATTTCCGGAACAATATCACCTAAGTTTAGTACATAAGGATCTTCATATTTTTTCATGCTGCTATACAGAGTTTCCTGATTACTGCCTACTAAAGATCCTGGAAAAGCAATTGTTATCAAGTGACTCGTCAATTCCATTGCAGGACCTTGTCTTCCAAAATCTATAGGATTATCACCAACATCAAATAAATTTAATTGCACAATGGTTGGGTTTTGATTATTTAATTGAAGACCTGGTAAGTATCTTCTAAAAAAGGGTGTGAATGTATAAAAAGGTTGTTTGTCTTGTTCTTGTGGTCGAAGCTCAAGATATGTTGAAATTACAATTTGCCAAATATTATAACACCAAGAAATACTAGTTGACGTTATATATCAAATAAGTAAGAATATACTCATTCAATAACTATATCCTGAGTATTTAACAATGCTTGAATTCAATGAGACAATTCTAAGACTTAAAGATGGTATGAAACTACCTGGTGATAGTCAGGAGCTTATTGCAAAAAAGATTTTGTTTATTATTGTCAGTTACCTTGTTACTACATTAACTTTTTTTATATCACTTTACTATTTTTTTTGGACAACTAGTTATCAGGCTGGCTTAATTATTTTAGTCTCAACATTTTTAATAATCTTTAATCTAGCTGTTTTTTTATATCATAAAAATTTAAGATTACATGCCCATTTATTTATTGTAATCTGCCTTTCTACACCATTCATAACTAATTTATTTTTAAATCCATCTAACAATACACCAATTATCTGGGCTGCCATGGTACCAGTACTCGCGGTACTTGTAAGTACTTATAAATGGGGAATTTTCTGGATGATTAATTATTTATTTCTTCTTATTCTGACAAGCTATCTTAATAGGTATTTTTTTGGAGGATTGAATACAAGATATATTACATTGAATGAGATTGTTGAAAATATTAACTTTCATGTATTTCCCCTTATAAGCCTTTTAATAATAAATTTCTATGTTAGAAAAGTTGAGAAGCTTGATTCGCATAATAATGCTCTTACACATGACAAGGTGAAAAATGACGAATTACTACATAATTTACTTCCAGAAGAAATAGCCATGAGGATGAAATATGAAAATAGTGTAATCACTGATTCATATGATGAGGTAACAGTCCTTTTTGCAGATATTGTAGGTTTTACTCAATTGTCATGTAAAATCAGCCCAAAGGAACTAGTAGATCTTTTAAATGTTATTTTTTCTGCGTTGGATCGTATTGTAGAAGAGCAAGGAATGGAAAAAATTAAAACTATAGGTGATGCATATATGGCAGCTTCAGGGATACCCAGACCGATCTCAAATCATGCAGAGATCGCAGCTGAAGTAGCACTCAAATTTATGGCAGAAGTTAAAAAGTTTAGCCAGATGTCTGGTCTCGATCTTCGAGTTAGAATAGGTCTAAACACAGGTCCTGTAATCGCAGGGGTCATTGGAATCAAAAAAACAATTTATGACTTATGGGGCGATACGGTCAATGTTGCAGCTCGGATGGAGCATCATGGTTTGCCTGACAGAATACAGGTTACACGAGAAACCTACGAAAGACTTAAACTAAAGTATAGTTTTATTAGTCGTGGAGAAATACAGGTAAAAGGCAAGGGTATAATGGAAACATACATTCTTCTGGACAAGAAAAAAGAATATAACATTGAAGAAAATACTATAAATATGAATATCCTCACTGCATCAGCATAAACTTAAAAAAGTAGACATTTACAAATTTTGGATTACAATATAAAGTCAAATTATGAAAGTCTTAACTCAAGAAAATTTTAAAAAAGAAATTGCAAGTGGTGTTGTGGTTGTCGATATGTATGCAGACTGGTGTGGACCATGTCGTGCGCTTTCTCCAATTTTAGAGGAAATGGATGGTAAGATAGAAGGAGCAACATTTACTAAATTAGATGTTGATACAGCTCAGGGTCTTGCTACCGAATACGGTGTAGTAAGTATTCCAACCGTAATTATTTTTAAGAATGGAGAAGAAGTAAATAGAATTACTGGGCTTTATCCCCGTCAAAAATATGAAGAGGAAATAAAATCAGCCTTAGTCATTTAAAGAATTCAATTTTTGATTTTGAACTTTTTGCAATTCCTATAACCAAATCCGGATTCTGAATACGTATAATCTTCTTTAAGTTCTCAATATGAATCTTTAGCTTATCAATGACTAGGATTTTCTTAAAGATCTCCTCCAATTCTTTTTTCCTTTTAAATGAAGACATGCAATAAACGAGAATTTTCATGGAAATAATTATGAACTACCGTCTGCGTAAGCTGCCGGTAGTTCATTTATTGGTTAAGCATGGAACCAATATTACCTACTCGTGGAGATGCAATTATTGTAAGTGTACTTGACTCTATTAAAAATAGGAATGATTTAAATAATTTATTTACAATATTAATAAAGATGTTAAATACAAGACTAATTTTGATGCCATTAGCTGTTCAAGATATTGAGCAACTAATTCAAAATTGGCTCTCTTCAAGACCCCTTGTCCAATTGGGCACCTAGTTAGGAACTTTTTTTGAGCTAAATACAATGAAGGAGTTTTACTTATCAAAAGATTTGTATGCAAAAGGAACTCAGCTATATGTAATATATCCACCTTCTCTTCCCCTCAATCTTGTAGTATGATCTATAAAGCTTCCAATGGACAAAAAGACAATACTTGCATTTCCGTTTGCATTGCTATTAGGCTCGACTCATCCAGTAGTAGCAGTCGCAAAAGAACTTAAAGAAAAAGGGTATAGAGTTATCTTTGCCTCTTCGGGGAAATTTATGGATTATGTACGCGAAGAAGGCTTTGAAACAGAAGAAATCATTGATTTTGATAATGAATGGTTCACAAGTCATGTTAATAAAGGAAGTATGGGTTATCATGACTCAGAAACACTTCAGAAATTTGTTGATGAGGAATTAAAACTGATAGATAAATATAAACCAGATTTACTCCTTGATATTCACCGACCTTCTTTAAAAGTATCCTCAGCGCTGACAGGAGTTAAAAAAGCAAGTATTGTCGATGTGGTATTCACAAAATATTATGCAGGCAGAAAATCAATTCCCGAGACACATTGGTTACATTTCCTAAATAGAAACAAATTTCTTAAAAAGATTGGTAATTCTATTCGCAAACCAGCGGAAGATATTTACTTTAAAAAATGGGCAAAACCATACAACAGACTTCTTAAAAGTAATAATCTACCCAAGTTACAAAGCTTAAAAGATACATTTGAAGGTGATTTGACTATTTTCATGGATGCCAAGGAGTTTACTCCTGTCACAGCAATTAATAATGCTAATATTCACTTTGTAGGACCAGTGCTACACACATTGAATACCAAACTACCTGATTGGTATGAAAGACTCGATCCAAATAAGAAAACAATATTCTTATCAATGGGTTCAAGCGGAATACTATTTCCCAAGATCCTGGAATATCTTGTTAAAATGTTTCGTGGTACAAAAGATATTCAAGTAGTTGCAACTACAGCCATGAATCATGAGATACCTGATATGGATTATCCAGAAAACTTCTTTATTACTGATTATATTCCAGCTGATTTTATACTTAAAAATAACTGCATTCTTGTTATTACTCATGGTGGCAGAGGATCTTTATATCATGCACTTAAATACGGAGTTCCAATAATTGGCATTCCACATCAGGCTGAACAGGAATGGAATCTGGAAAGAGTTGAAGAAATGGGATTGGGAATTTTATTACACTCAAAAAATATTGATTTTAAAGCATTATCAGATGCTATAAGTAAAATTATGGAAGATAAGGGATATAAAAAGGAAGCAGAGGCTTTTGCAGAAATTCTAAAAGTTTATAATGGTGAAAAGGAAGCCGCTCAAATAATTGAAGATTTCCTGGATGTAAAGCTTATAACCTAAGAAGAATGGATCTACAAAGCATCACATTAATACTCATCACAATCCTCCTATTTATTCTGTCTGTATCAATATTTGCTAAACAACAAAGAAGCTTTGCAAGTGGTGTATTTGCACTCTCAGTATTGTTGGCGGGTATTTGGTCTTTGACATCGGTTGTGAATCATCTTTCAGATTCCGTAGAAGTTGTAACTTTATTTACCAGACTTTCCTATTTAACTGCACTTGTAACAATTCTCTTGCTCCTGATCTTTAGTGAATTATTTCTAGAAAAACATAAATTACATAAAATCCGCATTGCGACTTATATCGCTTTAACTGCAATATTATCGATTTTCATTGTATTTACGTCAACAATTGTAGAAAAAGCGACCATACGAACTTCAGATGTAAATGAAAGTGCACAATTTGGCAATCTTTTCTTTATTTATGCAATTCTTGTACTGGGTTTTTTGGGTGCAATGTTCTCGAACTTTTTTAAAAGTTTAAGAGAAACAGTTGGAGTTTATCGCAATCAGATTAAGTATATTTTGATCGGAACAGTTTTCTCAATTGCAGCTGCACTTCTCGTTGCTGTAATTTTTCCTTTAATTGGGGTAAATAATCTTGGCTATCTTGCACCTTTTGCATCAACTATTGCAATGCTTTTTATTTATTACTCAATTTTTAGATACCGATTTCTTGATATTAGGCTTTTTGTAAGTTATGCACTGGAAATGCTATTTTTGATTGTATGTGCCTATACTTTCTTTTATGGAATTGTATTTGTAGATGAATTACTTTTTGGCAGTGTTTACGCACAAAATGCCATTATTGCAGGTCTTGGATTCTCAATTCTTTTTATTTTCTCAATGAAAGCTATTTCTACATGGGTTAGAAATAAATTTATAATTCCAAATTTTAGCTACGAAGGTTTAAGCATAGAATTAAATAAAATAATCGGTACTACACTGGATAGATTCGAAATTTCTAAACTTTTTGCGGAATATATTTCTAATAAGCTCGGTGTTGAGTATATTTTTATTGTTTATAGTCTTAAATCAGAAGTTCAAAATGAAAAATATGAAGTCTTATACGATGCATCTAATCAAGAGAACAAAGGGAAAAAAATTACATCACTCACTGTCGAAGATATTTCCAGTCTAATTAAAGATGAGCTAAAACCTATCATCACAGAAGAAGTTTCTACTATGAAAGAGAACTCAAACGGAAGTTTCTTCAAAGAAATTTATGCAAGACTAAAAAAACAAAATATAGAAGTTACTGTTCCAATTACTTTAGATAATAAAAGCATTTCTGGATATATATTTATTGGGAATAAAAAATCAGGAGACGGTTTCTCTGCTCAGGAAATAAAAATTATTGAAAACTTAGTGCGTCCATTTACCTTTGCATTACAGAGAGCGGTGTTGTATGCCGAAACCGAACAATTTGCAAACACATTACAAGTAAAAGTTGAAGATGCAACAAAAGAACTTCGCAAAAAGTACGAAGAAGAACGTGATATGGTTGGAATTATTGGGCACGAACTGAGAACTCCACTTACAATAGCGAAAAACATGCTTGATTTGCTTATCAGCAAGATTAAAAAGATGCGTGCAGATGGCAAAGTTGATTTTGCTTATATTGAAGAAAAAACTGATGCAATTCAAGATGCACTTCTTCGAGAAGCAAATATTGTAGAGACAGCACTTTCTACTTCAAGAGTTGATAATGACAAAGTTGAAATTACAAATGAGAAAGTTAACTTACTGGAAACAATTGAATTTGTAATTAAAGCACATGAATCACAAGCAAAATTAAAAGGTATTGCGATAAAATATGAGGAACCTGAAAATGTTCCCTTATTTATTTCCGATTCCAGTAAGGTTCAGGAAATCATCACTAATTTGGTAAGCAATGCAATCAAATATACAAGACAAGGTTTTATAGAAATCTCTCTAAAAAACGATGATAAGTATATGTATATTTCTGTAAGAGATACAGGAGATGGAATTCCACAAGAACTGATTCCAAAACTCGGTCAAAAGTTTTACAGATTAAACCAGTATCTTGATGATAAAAAGTCTGTCGTCAGAGCTGGAGGAACAGGACTTGGGCTTTATGTTGTAAAAGGCTACCTGAAATTAATGGGAGGTGAACTTACCGTTGAGTCTGAATTGAGTAAAGGCTCGGTATTCACGGCAAAAATTCCCTTAAATAATGATAAAACTGATTACAAGGAAGCTCAGAAGGTTTTAGAAGATGAAGCAGATATGTTCGCGCAGATTGGGTTGGAGAATAAATAATATAATACAATACAAACATGAAAGAAATCCTATTCGTAACCTCAAACAAAGGCAAAGTTGCTTCACTGCAAAAACGTCTTGATGAAACTAAATTTAAAATAACTCAAATCGAACTTGATTTGCCAGAATTACAAGGCGATAGTGCAAAAGATATCTCTTTGGAAAAGGCATAAGCTGCTTTTAAAATGGTTGGTAAGCCTTTGATCGTTCAGGATTCTTCTTTCCATATAAGAAGTTTGAATGGATTTCCAGGTGCTTATATTAAATATGCTTTAAAAACAATTGGGCTTGAGGGAATTTTGAAACTTCTAGAAGGTATTGAAGATCGTAGAGCTTATGCTGAAGGCGCATTAACTTATAGAACATTACTCGACTTTTACCAATCAAAGTAGTGATGGAACGATTTCTACAGAAATCCGTGAGGGGAATCATGCAGAAAGCTGGAGTGAATTATGGAAGATACTGATTACGAATGGTTTTGATAAAACATATTCTAAGTTAACTAAAGAAGAATTGGATGCCAAGCAAAAGAGCGGAAAAAGCACTTAGGAGTTTAGGCAGTTTGCGGAGTGGCTGGAGGAGAGATAAAACAAATCAGTGCCTAAATTTTAGAAATTTAGAATTTTACCTTATTTACGGCTACCTTTGAAACAGGTTATAGTCGTTCTCCAATAATTTTTCTTAGCTCCGCAACATTCTCATAGTGATGAGTGTCACCAGGAATTTGAATTAATTTATGATTTAGATTTTCATATTGCAAAAGAAATTCATTTAAATCTTGAAATGACATTTGTGGATCAGATTTCTTTTGAATGAATATCGTTTTATGAGTAAGACTTTTTAGCCATTCTTCAAATTCATTGCCTTTTTCTTTTCCCCAATTTGTAGGATGTCCATTAATGAAAACTTTTTTAGGGTTAATCTTGTTTTGATATATTGCTTTGAGAGTAGCAAGAGATCGAGCACTTTTTGCAAAGATCATATAATCTTCCAAACATTAGTTAGCTTTGCGAGCCTTTCGATTTCCTGATCTAGATCTATATCTTTCGGTTCTTCTGAGTACCAATGGGAATAATAAAGTATTTCTGATTCATCAAATAAATCATGTAAATTTACATTGACTTCTTCGATCCATTCTTTATTTGATTTGCTGTTGCCAGCGAGGAGGAGGAGTTTCATAGAGAAATTATATTATTGCAGCAATACATTTGTGTATGCCAAACATATAGTAATATAAAGACTATATTAGTAATTTTGTGTGGAATGGAACTGCCGAATACTTAATACTTAATAAGTTAAGTATGCTTATGTAACTGTCCCAACGGAAAGAGCTGAGAAAAACAAAAAACTATATAAAAAGCTTCTTGATATACTTGGGAAGTTTGACTCTGAAAACACTAATGACTATTTAAATTTAATTGTTAGCTCTGATAAGAAAGTCCCTTCTCAAGGTGCTATGGAGCTAAGTCTTATTATGATTATAATACCCTCTTTGAAAAAGAGAAACTGGATGCATTAATAGTAGCCAGCTTTCCTGAAATTCATTATGAAGTTGCGAAAATAGCTATATCAAATGGCATATCTGTATTCGTTGAGAAGCCACCAACATATACTACGACTGAGCTTGAGGAGCTAATCGAATTATCCTCTAAAAAAGAAGGACTTGTTACAGGAGTATGAGAAGGTTAAATTTTGCAGTAGAAATTCTCTGACGTTTTGTGTGTTTAGTTTTTATCACTAGCATAAGGTATTTTAACAATTTATTGGTTGTTTACTGCCCAAGCCCCTTAATATATAATCTCATACTGTGCATAAATATATTAAACTTACTCCAAATTTTCATATTTTCCTTAATCCGGCAAAAAGGTTCAAAACAGACTTAAACCTTACATTTTCATCTGGCGGAGCATTCTTTGAGAAATCAAACCAAAAAGGGTTAACTCATCTTTTGGAGCATTCGATAATCAAACAGACAAAAAAGATTAATAAAAAAGAACTTAATCAATTATTATTTGAGAAAGATATTTATAGAAACGCATCAACAAGCGTTTTGACACAAGATATATCCATGTCGGCTCACAAGGATTATGCAGAGCAAATGCTTGACTTAATACTTAATTTTGCTTTTGATCCAAATATTTCAGATGAAATTCTTGAGCAGGAAAAACAAATAGTACTTAGAGAAATTGCGCAGAGAAAAGGTGATCCAATGTATAAACTGTGGAGACTTGTTACAGAAAATATTTATAAAGAAGGTTCAAAAGATCTTTGCGAGGTAACAGGTGATGAAGATATTGTAGCGAATGCCACGATAAAGGATCTTAAAGATATACATAAAAGAGTCCTTAGCGAAAGTCATTTTCTTTTGTCAGTAGTAGGAGGAAATGTAAATGAAGATCAAATCATAAAAAAAGCTGAAAAATTCGCAAAAGAATTGCCATTTGAAAAAACTCATCCTATAGATCAGAATGCTGAGAACTTTATTCAGGATTTTAAATATAAACCAATTGTTAGTGAGTTAGCTCATGATCATTGTGTTCTTACATTATCAATTCCTTGCAGAATTAATTATGGTAATAGAAGCATTAGAGACATAATTTCTGAAATTCTTTTTTATTATCCCGAAGGAATATTTTATAAAATATTGCGTGAAGAATTGGGGCTTATTTATAGTGTAGATTATTATTATGATGAATCACTTCAATTACTAAGAATTAGACTAGTTGGGGAACTCAATAATGTTAATAGATTAATCGAAGAAAGTATAAAAATACTTGCAGAACCCGCAAAATACATTAATCCCAAAAAAGTAAATATTATTAAAAATCTTTATATCAAACGCCAACAAATAGCATCAGATAATCCATATACTTCAGTAGATTTTCTGATGGGTACCTTGCTAACTTATGGAATAGAACAAAATTATGAAGAATACCTTGATGAAATTAAGCAATTAAGTTTTGAAGAAATTATAAATTATGGATTTGATATAAAAGCTGGTATAAAAGATGCGTTTATTGTTGCTGTAAGTAAGAACAAGGAAATAGAGAAATTAAATTTTGAAAAATTTTTGAATGTTTAAATTGAAAGAATCAGTTTTCGAAAACCATTGATTTCATCAATTTGGCCCGTTTTTACCTCAAATTCATATTCGAGCAGCTTTGAATTTGTAGTATATAATGAACTTTCTTCTATTGAATCAGCTTTGCTAAAGTAATCTTTAACAAAGTAATATCCAAGTGACAAACAATCTCTAAAGCCTTTGCCTTTTTTGAGCAATCTTTTCATTTTAATGAAACTTAATACATAGCTATAAATGCTGTAGAGGATTTGCATAGGAGCTACATTGTTTTTGAGATGCAATTCAAACTCCTCAATCAGCTTTGCCTTATTTTCAATGCTTCTATCAATTAAAAAATTTATAAATCGCTTACCTATTCCCCACACTTCAGTATTAGAAACAATTTTAACGCAGTATTTCTCAATATCGCTCTCCTTTATTTTATAATCACCTTCAGCTAAGTTACTTAATTTCTTTATCTCGTTCTTTAATGCAAATAGATTTCCACCTATATACTGAACTAATAACTCTGCGGCTCCATCATCAATAGGAAGACTTTTTTTAATTACTGATACGATTTCAGAATCTTTCGGATTTGTAAATTCCTTTATTAATCCATGCTTCTCAATAATTTTATAAATTCTAGTATTTTTTGCTATTTTTCCTCGATGATAAATATGCATCTCACAGTCATCACCTTGGATTTTAGGTATAAAATTTAGAAGATTTTCAACAAATGGAAATAATGTGTTCCCCTCACCCAGACCAAGAATTATGACATTAGATTTTGCAGCAAAAAAAGAAGTCGAGGAAAAGGGCTCATATATTTCAGAAAATGTTAGACTTTTTGAACCAGTCAACTCAAAAAATACTATATTTTCTTTAACAAAACGATTTTTTTTCTCCCTCAAATCCTTATACAAAAGATATTCATTTTCACCATGTGATAAAATTACTTTTCCGGATTTCATAATCAGTTTTCTACAATAATTGTTCCTGTTATCTGATTAAAACTTGAATCAATTTGATCAGCAAAAGTGATTGTTCCTGTACTAAAAAATGTTTCGTAAGACGTATCGCTTGTTTTTATTCTTAATTGTCTACCATCAGAAAATTGCAAACCAATATTTTTTCCTGTTTGATTTACAAATTCCACTGTTGAAGTGACTTTAATAGTTATTGAGTATTCATTTTGATTGTTATTAAAGACTATCGTATTTAGATTTCTGTCACGCGATAGTTGTGATGAATCAGTAATTACATTTTGAATCACAAATTCAGTTGGAGTCGGTGTTGGAGTAGAAGTAGATGTAATAGCATTTCCAATATTATTCACAGTATTATTAACAATATTACTATCACCTCTAAAAATATTTTGGAAACCTCCAAGTCTAAATGAAGCCCAAACAAGTATCCCAAAAACAACTAGTAATAGTACGCCTAAAATTAAAAGTATTTGTAAAAGCTTTTTCGACTGGTCTCTTTTTATCTTTCGTAGCTGTAAAGTGCTTTGTTCCTTGTTTTTAGGCATTTTATTTGCTCATTCTTTTTAAAAACTCATCGGCAAGCTTTTCATATGCTTTTGCTCCTGGAGAACTCGGATCATAGACGTCAACAGGCTTTCCAAACGAAGGAGACTCAGAAACTCTCACATTTCTGGGAATAATTGTTTCAAATAATTTTTCATCAAAAAAGTTTTTAACTTCTGCGACAACCTCACCAGATAATTTTGTTCTTGAGTCAAACATAGTCATAACAACTCCCAAAACATCAAGATCAGGATTTAATGACTTCTTAACAATACCAAAGGTATTCATCAATTGTGAAATTCCTTCTAGAGCAAAATACTCACATTGTACAGGTATTACTACGCCATCGCTTGCAACAAGGGCATTAAGTGTCAAAAGTCCAAGAGAAGGAGGACAATCAATCAAAACATAGTCATATTCATGTTTAATTTTTTCAAGCTTTTCTTTCAAAATTTTTTCTCGAGATAACTTTGAAACTAATTCTATTTCTGCACCAGCTAAATCTATTTTTGAAGGAACAAGAAATAAATTTTCATTAATATCTGAAGGAACAAAAACATTTGAAATATCATGATCCTGAATCAAAACATCATATGAACTTAAGTATTCCTGCGATTTGTCAAAACCTAAACCAGAAGTCAAATTGCTTTGAGGATCTAGATCAATAACCAAAATTTTCTTGCCGTTCTTGGAAAGTATCGAAGCAATATTGAGAGCAGTAGTTGTCTTTCCTACGCCACCTTTTTGATTTGCAAAAGATATAATCATGGCCATCTATAGTCCTTAAGAGAATAACATAAAAAATTGGATAATTCGATAATTTTTACTCCCGTGCTCTGCATTTGATCAGTGAAAAGTTAACCTATTGACTTTATCACTCTTATATTTTCATAAACACATTTAACAACGTCCATTATCCAACCACTTGGATACTTATCATCTTTTGAACCAAAAGCACTTTCTAAGACCTGTATTCTTCCAATTTCTCCAAGTATGTCCACATTAGTTTTTTCTGGGACACAATTAATTATAAATCCTCCAAGTTCTTTTGCCTGTATAATATTATATCCCCTTTTTTCAAGACAAAGAGTTGACCAGCCATCTTCTCTCAATCTATAAACAGCTATATAGCTTTGTCCGTTTTCGAGTAGTGAACTTTCCTCAGGTGTACGACCTCTAATTCTATAAATTCCGCTTGGAAATTGATCCAGGATTTGGATTTCGTGATCTTTAATATTTCTAAAAAAAATCTGTGATGCGTTTATCGGAAGATTTGCATTTACATTATAATTAACTTTGTCGTTTGATAATCGGAAATTAGTTATTTCAGTATTTATCCAATCATCATCTTCTTCATTTAACGATACAAAGGGTTTTTCAAAATCAAAATCTAATAATTCAAGTATATGCCATAGCATTATTGGAACTTTTTTATTTAACCTTTGCAGGTAACTGACATAGCTACATGAAGCGACTTGCCTTATATTTGCTTCAATCAAATATATTTCATTTGTGCCTTCTTCAATAATAAAATCAAGTCCAAAAATACCTTTATGTCCTTCTTTACGTAAAAATTCACCGAACTCCATCGTTTTGGAAATGATTTCTACTCTCAATGATTCACTTAAATGTCTTTGGCTAAAATCATTACCTACGGTTCCACCTCTTGAGGATGTAAGCTCTGGTATTCCTGTAATCTGTTCAGATATTCCTCCTACAATAACTCCAACTTTGGTAATACAAGCATTTACAGTATAAGTTGGACCTAGAATCAATCTAGTTACTTTTCCCTTTCGTAGTGGATATTTTTCCTTCAAATCATTGAGTTCTTCCTCAGATTGAATGAAAAAAGTTGAGCTTCCACTATGTCCAAAAATGAACTGTATAACAAAATTCACACCGAACCTGGATGACAGAGTCGAAAAGTTAAGATCACTAACTTTCTCAAATAATTCGTACTCTGGTTGTTTAAATAGTTCGATATTTTTAACAAAGTTCGTAAATTCTATTTTGTTTTCAAGTCTTTTATTCAGATTTGGAGAAGGATTTAGAAGTTTAAAATTGTTATTTGAACATTCTTTTACAATTTGATCATCATTTTTAAAGACAAGAATGTCAGGTCTTTTATGTGATTTATCATTAATGTATGAAATGAGGCTGGGGTTCTCAAGCATTTTCGAAGTACTGTTTAGCTTAACCTCATTTAACTTAGGGAAATTATGGATGTCTATTCCATTGTCTGCTATAGGAATAGCAAGTTGGGAATTTTCAGAATACAGTATATGGTATGAAGGAATTAAGTCTTCTACCCCCAGTGCTTTTTCTGGATCAAGTGTTACATAAAATATTTGTTGCATTAGTATATTGTAATAAAAAATTAAGCTTTACGCATTGAAAATTAAATTCATATAAAAAAACCTTATGCTTTAATACTTTTATACTTTATGTTAAATTATTCCGTTAAAAAATGGCTTACGGGGTAAGGCAAGTTCCACAAAATATAATGTCTGTAGAGTTCAAGATTTTTGACTTTATGACATTGAAGCAATTTGGTATTTCAGTTGTTCTATTGCTAGTATGTTTTGCACTTTTTAGCTTTCTTCCTACTCCATGGAGTATAGTGATTCCGCTTTTTATTATCATTATTGGTGGAATTGTACTGTTTGTTCCGTTTAACGGTGAGCCTTTTCAAGAGTTCATAAGCAGTTATATGGAAGCTATGATTTCTCCTCAAAGAAGAATATGGCATAAAAAAGGTATAGTATTAAAATCCGCTGCTGAAAAAGCAAAGTACTATCGCTATGGTAATGATGGACCTGATACGGAAAAAATAAGTAATTTTACTTTTTTTGATAGATTTACGAAAAAAACAGCAGAGCAGGATAAACTAGATAAAGATGAAGAGAAATTTCTGGAATCTAAGGATACAACAAAAGGTTACAAACCTCCTGTGAAACATACAGTTGGTAATCCAAATATTGAGAATAATGGAACTGTTGTGTCTCAAAAATCAATACATAATACTGCTGATATATCTAATATAATTACTCACCAAAATAATCAACCAAGTCATAATTCAATGCCTACAACACAAAGTAATCGTATTCAACCAATAGTATCCCCACAACCAAACTTTATTAAACAGGAATATAATACTCAACCGGCTGCTACCCATCAGCCTCAATTGACTCCTGAGCAGGAAGAGACTGCAGTAAGAAATTTTATTTTTGGAAGTGTCGAAGGATACGAGGAAAAACCCATAGCAAGAGCTGCTTTAATACTTAAAAACGAGAAAGACGAAACGCTTGAAGTCTTTTATACAAACTCAATTGGTGAGTTTAAATCTAATTACGAATACATTGCAGGAAAGTATAAAATCTTTGTTAATGCTGATGCTAAGGATTTTAACGAAGTTGTAATTGATCATAATCCTATTGACCCTGTTCCAATCTTAATACTTCCCAGAGATTATAAACAAAAACTTGTTCAAAAGCAGGAGGAAGATGTAATGGCAGTCACTGATTCAACTGATGATGAAATATTTACTGGAGCATATGATTCAAATATATTTAACTTAGGTCAGGGTTATCTGGAAGAACAGCCTAGCCAAGTACAAAGTCCTTCACCAGTTAATCCACCAATCCAAAGTCAACAGGATATTAACTACCTGGCATCTGAAACTCCAGAAGCCAATATCGGTGCATCAAATCAAACTATACCCGTAACTTCGCCAAGTGCGGACTTGATTAACAAATCTTCAACCTATTCACATAATGCAGGAAATATGTTTGATCAAATGATGAATAATCGTATGACAAATGATTATGGCGCAACACAGCAATCTTCTGTATCAAATGATATTCAACATACAGCTGCAAGCCATCAAAAAATTGTAAATGATGTTGATTTTCTCGACTTCAATAGCATGGCAAATGCTGCGGTTCCATTCGAACAAAATCTTGTTTCTCTGCCAAATACAATAAATGGAATTCTTGTAGATCCAAATGGTTATGGGTTAGCTGAAGCACTAATAAGGATATATGATCAAAATGGTGTATTGATTACATCAATGAATAGCGATAATACAGGAAGATTTTATACTTATTCTCCATTACCAAATAATAATTATATCATTTATATTTCTAAGAATAATCAAAATCTTGTTGGATTTAATGTAAATCTGAATGGAAATATAATACCTCCGAAGATTATCTCATTTACATATTAAGATGCCAAATAGTACTATAAACAACATTCCAAATAGGCGATTATCACAACAACCGTCACCCAGGCAAAAAATATCAGATCCAAGAAAAATTCCTATCAATATTCCAAAACCTATTGAAGATGTAGCAGGTAAATTAAATACAAATATGGTAAGGCCATTTATAGATTACTTCTTTGCTGACCCAAATAAACAAAAAGTACTTGCTGCTACTCAAGATCATTTAGATATTTATGATGTCAGAGATAATCTTGTTCTTTTAAAAAATGGCGATGTTGCACTTATCATAGAAACAACTGCTGTAAACTTCCAATTACTTTCTACTTATGAACAAGACTTAAAGATAAGTGCTTTTAGCGATTTAATTAATTCATTGAATTTTGAAATGCAAATCGTAATCCATACCGAACCTATTGATATGCGCAGGTATCTAAATTATCTTGAAGAAAGTTATAGGTCATTAGATAGAGAGCAATTAAAGAATCAGATGCGAATATATATTAATTTTGTTAAGGATCTTGTAGTTCAAAATAATATTTTACAAAAAAGATTTTTTGTAATTATTCCTCACAGATCTGGTGTATTGACTGCAGACCAATTAAACCCATTTCAAAAAGCAATTGACGTGATATTAGGCAGAAAAAGAATAATAAAATTAGATAATGCTGACAAACTTATTGAAAAAGCGAAAGTTCAATTATTGCCTAAAAGAGACTCAGTAATGAAACTATTATCTAGAATGGGTCTTGGCTCAAAACAATTATCAAATCGAGAAATTATCAGTTTATTTTACAGTTATTACAACCCTATTACGAACTTCTGAAACGAAATTATTTACAAATTGATAAAATTTCTTATCAGCTATGCTACTATTATGAAAATTTAATCCTTTTCTTAATGGAAAAAATTTATCTATAAATTGAGGATTGTCTGTTTTTCCTAAACCTGCAGGAATAGTTAATTTATTCAAAAAAGGTGATGCTAATAAAACCTGATCTCAAGGGCAATAGCAATTAACAATAAACAAATTTTTGTTTTCTATCCTTTTTAATATTTCTTGGCATATAATTCGGTATTTCTTGTCAAAATCACCTTGAACTAAAAAAATGAATTTTACTGAGTCAATCAACTTATGCTTTTCTATGTAATTTAAGATTAGATAGCAACCCATCGAATGACATATTATTATTTCAGGTTGATTTTCTTGAAGGAATTCATACAATTTATTTTGCGTTTCCTCATAAACAGCCTTTTCTTTTTCTAATTTATAAAGTTTAAGATATGTTTTTGCTTCAAAATAATCTCTTAATTCAACATTTAATGAATCTCTCCAGAAAAAAATCTTCGCATCTTCCTTTTTTATTAATGATTTAAATGCCTTGAAGCCAAGGTTTTTTTCCAGAACATAATTTAAGGATATGAATAAAGAATTTGTTTAATTTCTTCAATCGAATTAACTAAAACTAATTTACTTCTCAATTCCTTTGCCCCATCAAATCCATGAAAGTACCATGCCAGATGCTTTCTCATTTGAACAACTCCATTATCTCCTTTATCACTATACATAAGTTCAGCATGATGAATAGCCGTTTCTGAAATCTGCTTAAATGATCGATCCTTATGCACCAAAATATTTTTTATTTCTTCAATTCCCGAATAATTTTTAATTTCTTCCAAGGTTATTTCTCCAGAATTTTTTCCAAAACATTTTTCAATATTACAAATTGTTTTTTTCATAAATTCAACCTTAGATCTTTCAAATACCCACGGGTTACCAAAACTACCTCGTCCAATCATCACTCCATCTACACCTGTGGTTAGAATCCTCAGTAACGCTTCCCATAAATTTTTTGCATCACCTGAGCCAAAAACTTTTATACTCTTTCCATATTTCCCATTTTTTATTCCAACAAATTCCTTTATAGGATCCCAATCAGCTTCACCTGCATACATTTGCTTTAGAGTTCGGCCATGAATCGCGATTGCCTTGGCTCCCGCTTCTATAATCTCTATTCCATGCGTAAAAACCGCAGTCTTATCATTAACACCTAATCTCATTTTGCAGCTTACCTCGATTTCATGTCCTAGCCCGAGTTTAGCGGCCTCTTCATTTGCTCCATTTATTGTCATTTCTACAATTTTTTTTGCATTCTCAGTATTTCCCATCAAAGCACATCCACCACCCTTAGATGCTACTTTATGTGCTGGACAGCCCATATTTATATCAATAGCATCAAATCCCATTCGCACAGCTAGTTTGGCGGCTTGGTAAAAATCATCGGGATCTGAACCAAAAAGTTGTACAATAATAGGTCTTTGATTCTCAGTATAGTTTAATTCAAATATTGTTTTAGGGTTTTGATATACCAAACCTTTTACATTAACAAATTCGCAGTACAATGCAGAACTACCTCCCATCTCTGCGGTAAGCTCACGATAGGCATTATCTGTAATACCATCCATAGGAGGACAAAGAATTATAGGATATTTTAGATTTTTCCAGCTAAAAGACATTAAAAACATATGATTATAACAAATAGTATTTAGATAATTCCTTTACAGTGCTAAAATGCCTTGTGAAATACTTTGTAATTGTCCCAACATATAACGAAAAAGAGAATATTGAAAACCTAATCAAATCGATTAAAGGAGTATTTGAAAAAGGGGGAATAAATGGTGGAGTAATAGTAGTTGATGATAATTCTCCTGATAAAACGTATGAAATCGTTAAGAACCTACAAGATTCTATCGCGACTTCTAATTTTGAATTACATTTAATTCATCGTGAGGGAAAGCTGGGATTAGGATCAGCTTATATAGCAGGTTTCAAAAAAGCCCTTTCTCTTGGTGCAGATTTCATCCAGGAGATGGATGCGGATTTTAGTCATAAACCTGAGTACTTATTGGATTTTTATAGAGAATTACAGAAAAATGATGTTGTAATCGGATCAAGATACGTAAATGGCGGAGGAGTTGAAAACTGGAGCCCGATAAGAAAATTTATAAGCCGTGGCGGAAGTATTTATGCCGGGTTAATACTTGGTTGGAAAATAAATGATTCGACTGCGGGATTTGTTGGATATAAAAGGAAGGTACTAGAAACAATTCCATTGGATGAAGTAAAAAGTAATGGCTATGTCTTCCAAATAGAAATGAAGTACCGAGCTTATAAATCTGGTTTTGAGATTAAGGAAATTCCTATTATTTTTCCCGATCGAGTTTTGGGTAAGTCTAAAATGTCAGGAAAAATAGTTTATGAAGCTATTTATAAAGTTTTGAATCTGAGATCAAAAATCTAACTATCACACATTTGGTTCCTGAACTAATACTACCTGACCACACAACATAGGTATTCTATTATATCTATTACAATTTATTACTGCTTTGTTAACTAAACCATGGCTTCTGTCTGTCATCCCAAATTCTAAACCTATTCTCACGTCAGATTTAACAACAACAATCGAATCGATAGTTCCACTTACCTCTATTAATGATCCAACTATTAGATGACCAAACAAACTTCTTAAAATACAATCATCATTTCGAGGACAATTTGTGTAGTTTGAATATACACGCCATTTTGTTGGATTACATTCTCCTTGCGACATAGCGGGATTATACCATTAAAACTGAAATCTGGCTTTTTTGTATTGCATATCTTTGACTACATATAGAGAATTATTACTTTCATAGACCGAATACCATATTCTTTCTTCATCCTGAACTCTATACAATTTCAAAGCCCCCTCCAAATCACACTTACAAATATCTCTGAACTCAACTTTTCCATCCATATAACTATTAAACTTTTCCTCTCTATCTTTTGCATGTAGTAAATTAGCATCATATTGAAAATAAAAAAGAAAATAGATCTGCAAAATATCTTTATCGATTATGATTTTATCGTAATATTTTTTATTTAGATAAACGTATTCGAAAGTATTTTTTAAACCATAGTTGAAATTAGGTTTCACAAAACCTGGATAAAAAATAAAATAATAAACACTAAATGCAGTTATATTCATAATAAGAAGAAAAAACATTATTCCAGCGATTAACTGCTTAACTTTTATTGACTTGATGTATTCGAATATAAATTTAATACCGACAAGTGTGAAAATGATAATAAATACGAAGCCATGAACTGTCCTGAGTAACATTAAATGATCTTTTGTGAGAGCTGCTGCAACTGGAAAGAACAATAATCCAGTCAGTATTACGGCTAAATGCGATTTTTTGAAGAGATATGGTTCTCGGGTTTTATAGAGCTTATAAAGAACAATAAACAAACCCATATAAAAAAATATACTTAGGAAGTCCGGTATACTAGAAAAACCAGGGACTTTATGCATATTGTTTGGATCGCCATATCCGAAGGCAAAGGTTGGTAAAAAATATTCAATGTATCTTAAAATAAATCCGAAGAAAATATTTTCGCCAGAAGCGGCAAGCGATGTTACGGAATATCTGGAATTGTATTTTCCTGGATCAGAAAAAGTGAGTATAAAAATAGGTGCAATAAACAATAAACATGTAAATCCGGCTATAAAAAGCCCCTTAAATTTCTTTCTAAAAAAAAATAAAAATAAAAGACAAATTGTTCCCAGGAAAAGTGGAACAAAGAGTTTCATTGTAGGGTAAGTATATGTAAGCAAGCCAGCAGCTACTCCTACCAATACGAATTTGCGAATTGTTTTAAGAGTAGATTTATTTGACTTTAATGCATCAAAGAGCAAAACCAAAAACAAGAGCAAAAAGAATGGTACTATGCTTGGTGGTATAGCCCATCTGCTTAGAGAAATCGCCCATGGACTAATGGCCCAAATAAATGCACCGAATAAAGCAAGCTTTTTACTCTCAAATAATTGCATTGCTAAAATATAGAATAGATAAATTGAAATTGTTCCGAGTATGGCTACAGGCAACCTGACAGACCAAACATTTAATCCAAAAATTTTAACAAAGGGAACTGTAATATACGTTATTAATGGCGAGGTCCAATCACCAAATGATTCAAGCATAGGCTGGGGTTGCCATGCTCCGTGATGATCTCTACCAGTATTTGCTATTGAGTATGCATCATATCCGTTTATTGCTTCGTCTTGATTCAGGGCTATTGGGTTTGATTGTAGATTATATAGCCTGAAAACCGCTCCAGTAGCAATAATAAGTATTAAAAAAAAGTAATGAAATAAGTTTTGGTGCTTGAGGTAAATTCTACAAATCCTTTCGACCATAAAAGATAATATAAAAATTAGTCAAAAGTTGAAAGTCAACGAAGTGCGTGTTTAAAAAGTCAGTTTAACATTGAACTTATTTCTCCACCGATTGTTGCCGCTACCGCAAAGGCGCCTGCGAAATAAGTTCAATGAGACTTTTGGAGACTGTTTAAACACGCACTAACTCCTGAATTGATTGAACATATCTTGCTTGGCTTCTTCATTCATCATTAATAAATCCCACTTAGGCTCCCAAACAAATTTGATATCTACATCATCAACAAAATCTAAATCCATCAAAACAGTTTCTATTTCTGACAAGAAGTAGTCTGATAGTGGACAACCTGGTGTAGTCAGAGACATATCTACCCTTACCATGCCATTATCGTCAATATTAATGTTATAAATTAAACCAACATCAATAATATTCATGCCTATTTCTGGATCAATCACCTTTCGTAAAGAATTTATGACACTTTTTCTTTTGCTGTCCTCCATCTAAAACAATTAATTATCAGTTATTAATTTTTATTAATCAATTTATTTTAAGGTGTAACCCTATTGCGAACAATAATTATATAACAATTTGCTTTGTGAGATACGGTGAGCAGATAATCTTTATTAATTTACAAAATGCGCTAATATCACAAGCATGCAGAGAGTATTTAGAATTGCCCCAAGTCCAACAGGTTATTTACATCTTGGACATGCAAAATTATTTTTAATAAATTATGCCCTTGCCACTAATTGTGGAGGGAAGCTGATTTATCGAGTTGAGGATACTGATTTCAAAAGAAATAAAGAAGAAGCTGTAAATGTGCTTCTTGATGAGATTGAGTGGTTTGGCGTTATACTTGATGCAGGTCCATCTCGAGAGGGAAAAAATGAATATTTTCAATCCCAAAGACTAGAAATTTACCAAAAGTATGTTAAGCAATTACTTGATGAAGGCAAGGCATATAAAGCCTTTGAAACTCCTGAAGAACGTGCGAAACAAATCGAGGAACAAAGAAAATCTGGACAGTCACCAGTCTATAACGGTAATCATCGAAATCTTACAAGTGATGAAATTAAGCAATTTGAGCAAGAGGGCAGAAAACCAATAATTAGATTAAAAGTCGAAAAAAATCAGGATATTGAATTTGAAGACGGTGTTTTGGGAAAAATTATAATTAATTCAAATACTCTTGGCGATATTGCAATAATGAAATCTGACGGTACCCCAATGTACAACTTTTGTGTAGCTATTGACGACCATCTGATGGGAGTAACAGATATTGTGAGAGGTAAAGAACATATCAGTAATACACCAAAACAGATTCTGGTTTATAAGGCCTTTAGTTGGCAGCCTCCCAAGTTCGCTCATTGGTCAGTGCTTTTAAACGAGAATGAACCCGGAAAGTTATCTAAGCGAAAAGGAGCAAAACCCATAATCCAGTATCGAGCTGAAGGGTATTTACCTGATGCGATTTTTAATTATCTTATGGTGACTTCATTTTCCTTTCATTTCCAAAACAGAGATGAAGAGATAATGACACGAGATGAGGTAATCGCCAAAGTTTCAATAGACAAAATTTTGAAAACAAATGCAAAATTTAATGCAGCAAAACTAGATTGGTTTAATGGACAACACATAAGGCGAATGAAAAGGGAAGCTTTTGTAGAAAATGTATTTAATTGGCTGAAAAGTGAAGCAGGAAATATCACACAATTTGACGACAACTTTGACGGTGAATTGATTAAAGTATTTCTAGAGAAAAAAGATATATTGATGAAAGCACTTCCATTGGTACAAGAAAGAATAGTTAAATATAAGGATATATTTGAATACTTAAGATTCTTTTTTATACGTCCAAATAGGGACAATCTTGATGTGACCGCTACAAAACATGAGTTAAATGAGTTTGAAGAAGTAAGCCAAAAACTATATTCTGAAATAAGTACCCTTGGAGATACATGGACACATGAATCCTGGGAAAAAGCCATAAGAAATCTTGCAGATAATGTTGGATGGAAGCATGGAGATATGTTTATGGCATTAAGACTTTTGATTTCTGGTTCACAATTTTCACCACCTCTTTTTGAGGCAATGGAGATATTAGGCAAGGAGGAATGTCTAAAACGAATCAGTAGTTAAGAAATATTTAAAAACCATGACCTAATATGAAACCAATAATTATTGCTATTACAGGTCCTTCTGGGTTTAGAAAAGGAGAATTAATAGATCTTGCTTTGAAAACAAGCGATAAAATTGTTAGAGCAAAATCTTATACCGACAGACCCAAATATCCAAATGAAACGGATAATAACGAATTCTATTTTGTAAATGAAGAAACATTTACCAGAATGATTGAAGCAGAAAAATTTATTGAATGGCAAAGACTTCTTAGCAATAATTATAGATATGGTAAAACCAAAGAAGATTTTGAAAAAACAATTAATGAAAATCCCGATAAAATAATTCTTACAATTGTAAATATTATAAATCTTCCTGTATTCAAGAGAAATTATCCAAATTCTAAAAGCATTTTTATCGACGTTAAAGATACTAAAACACTTATTGATTATTTAAAAAATAGTCCTGATGTTAAATCTGAAGAAGAGTTTGAGAGAAGGTATAAGTTTGCTACCGAAGAAAGAAGAAGACGTCACTTAACTGACTTTACAATGAATATGAAGGATAGTGTTGAGGAATCTCTTCCAGAATTTCTTAAACTAATTGAAAAGTGTTCAATGGAAGCAAAAATAAAAAGTATTTGAAGGAATTTACTTATAAATTAAATTTGATAATAATGTAATATCATGTTTATACTTAGAGGTGTTTCACTTGTTCTATCTATTTTAGGTTATTTGCTAGCTGGTACTTTAGTTTATTTCGGGTTTATCCCTTTAGAATACCCTACTCAACCTGATCTTAATCTTAAGGCCTTAATTAATTGCAATAGTACTAGCATTAATTATAACTTGAAGGATCTTGACTCAAAAAAAATCTCGGAACTTAAAACTAAAATCGGGAACAATGCTCCTATTGATTTGATAAGAGATTTTATGTCTTCAATTGATTCTGTTAGCCAGAACATCGGTTCTTCACCAGAATTAAATCTTCAATACTGTGACGTACAACAAACTACAAAAGAAGTATTAGAGCAGGTTAACTCTGAGTTGCTTAAACAAGAAAAATATTATGAATTTGGTTTATTCAATGATTTTGTAAAAAGTGTAAACGAACTTCCTTTTGCAAAAATAAATAATATTCAATTAAATATAGAATCTACTTTCGCAAGAACAAATGTCTGTAATTCTGCAATAACTAAAACAAAGATGTATTTATTTACAGTTGTAGATTCTGGAGTTCAAAATATTAAAAAGGCAATAATGTTTAAAATCAGTCTTCAATTAGCCGAAACCGCTAATGAATGGCAGAAATTTACCCGAAACCTTGTAACTACAGGACAATATTTTAAAGCCCAATACCAATGTAATGGATAACTCAAATACCAACCCACAACCAAATACAACAAATCAAACTCAAAAGCCTACTTTTCTGACTTCTGAAAACCCAAATGTCCTTAAAAATGTAGATATAAAAACTACAAGTTCAAATTCATTCAATCCTCCAGTTCCGAATCCTATGCCTGAGCCACAACACGATCTTGCTACTGGATATAGTTCTCCATACTCATCGCCTTATTCTGCTTCTCAACAATCACCGCAACAGGTCCAAAATCAACAATCATATCAACAGCAGCCATTCCCGGTTCAGCAGCAAGTGCCTCCTGGAAATCAACAATCACAACCATCAACTTTTGGTAAAAATATTAGTCAGTCTATTCCACAATCTAATGAAAATCCTTTTCAGACAAAAACTAATGTTGTGTATAAAACAGAGGAAAAGGGTGGCGGTTTTATTGGAAGAATACTTAAACAGATGTTTAGCTCAATAGGTTGCTTGCTATTAGTTATCGCAATAGTAATTATTGCATTTATTTATATAATTAATTTCTGATTTAAGAATTATTTCGTATTCTTCTCTATAATATTCAACGCTATGTTTATTGTTTTTGATCACGAAGCAAAAATTATTGCTGATAATTTTATTGATAATGGTATATCCTATCTTGGTTATTATCGCTCCGATACCGATGTCCTCGATGGTTTTTTTGAAAAAGATCTTGAGAAGTTTAAGGAGCTTATTGAGAAAGCAGATACAATAATAGGCTACAACATTATTGGATACGATATACCTGTTCTTAGGAAGTATTACGATTTGGATTTATCAAAAAAGCAAATAATCGATATTTTCAAAATAATTGCAGATAAACATAAAGTCTATTTAAAGCTTGATAATCTTACAACAACGACATTTGGTTTGAGCAAAATTGCTCATGGGCTTGATGCTGTACGTTTTTATAGAGAAGGAAAATTAGACAAATTGAAGGAATATTGCGATATGGACGTAAAACTAACCAAAGATTTATACGATTATATTATTCAAAATGGTTATTGCTATTATACCGATGGATTAGGCCAAAAAATCAAGCTTGAAGTATCTTTTGAGCCAAAGGCAAAGCAGGAGGATATCTTTGGAGGATTATTTTAGCAGCATTCCTTTAAGCTGCATTGTTTGATAAAATGTCTTAGTGCGGGCGTAGTTCAATTGGCTAGAATGTCTCCCTTCCAAGGAGAAGGTTGTCGGTTCGAGCCCGATCGCCCGCTCCAAATCGTACTTATCATCTCAACTGTCTTACTTCCCTTATTCTGTAGCGGTTCTTTTAGTTCTAAACAGCCTGGATTTGTCTCTACCTGCATTTTGATCTCTTTGAATTTTATAAAAGAGATTTTGCTCTCTATATTAACCTTTTTGTCCTTGATTATCATGGTTCTACCCAATTTCATGAGAATTTGCTTTTTTTCATCATAGCTTCCATTATTGAACTTTTCGACAAGTCTTTCGCAGAATTGTAAATAATTTTCAATCTCTTTTATAAACTCATCCTGCTTTTCGCTCAGGTTGCTTATTTCATCCAAGAGTCTTTGTTGTTCTTCAGTTCTTTTGGCTTTTTAAATTTTAAATTCTTCATCTGTTAATAAGCCCTTGCTTGCATTTTCAATACTAAAGTATGTTGTAGTTATTGAGTCTAAGCTATAAGTAACATCATTGAGCTGTTTTTTCTTTTCTTTCTCAATTGTTTGTCTTAATTTGATCTGGCCTTGAGAGTAAGCTTCAATGTATTTCATACCCCATTCAATAAACTTTTTATCGAGTTCAACATTTTTCAAATAACCATTTACTTGCTCGGTTAAATTATCTTCAAGAATTGATTTTTGAGAACAGTTACAGTCTTTCGATTTATGTGAACATCTCCAGTATTTATAGAACTTAACTTCTCCAGTGCTTTTGATTAATTTCTTTTTGGGAGGTTTTGGGATTATCGTATAGCCACATTCTCCGCATTTAAACAAACCTGTATATTTGTTTTCGTGTTTGATTGGTCTTGGTTGGTCTTTTCTACCAAAAAGTGTTTGGAGTTTAAGATGCTCATCCCAAGTAATTATCGCTTCATGACGTCCTTTATATAAAACTCCATCATACCAGAATCTTCCTGCATAAACAGGATTTTTGATTATCCCAACCAAGGTACTTTTGCTTAAGTCACCTTTTCCTCGTCGCCACTTTCTTGGAGCAAGCCCAATCTCTTTTCCTAATCTGAATAAACTGGAGTAATTGTACTTACCAGTTAATGCTTCTTTCAATAAAAGCTTTACCTTCTCAAACTTTTCTGGATCTTTTAAAAGTCTTTTTTCTCCTTTTCTGCCCATTCTGTCATCGATGTAACCAATATTAGGAGTTCCTGGTTTATCACCTTTTTCTATTTTAGACTTGAGTCCTCTTTTAACATCGATACTTAAATCAATAGAGTATTGATTGGATTGTCCAAACTCAACTGCCATGACAATTGCATTCTCACTAGGTAGATAAGTTTTTCCTGGAGTATAAATAGCACTTATTTTTCCATTTTGAAGCGCATCAATTATTTGACACCTTCAACCATATTCCTCGCTAAACGATTTAGTTTCCAGCAAAATATATACTTTACCTTCTCCGAATATATATACTGCATAAGCTTTGCGAATTCAGTACGAATATAAGGTACTTTTGCACTTTTTTCCTCAGATAGTTCCAGATCTATTTTTAGATCTTTGTTTTGCTGAATTATTGTTTGTTCAATTTCTCTTCGCTGATCTGATATTGATTGCACTTGTGCATCTTTATCTTCATCAGATTTTCTTGTGTATAAAATGTCCATTTTTTCCATTTTTTATTTTGGGGCTTGGGTAGTTAACAACCAATAAATTGTTAAAATACCTTAAGCTAGTGATAAAAACTAACACACAAAACTTCAGAAAATTTCTACTGCAAAATTTAACCTTCTCATAACCTATTTTTGTGAGTATTTTACTTCCACATCTACTGCTAAGCTTTTAAATTTAAACCGTAAAACGATCGATCGTTATTATAATTATTTTAGAGATCTGATCTTAAAAGAATGCGAGGGTTACTTTGGCGCCAAAACGATACGAGGTAAACGAGGAAGAGGAGCGGGAGGAAAAGTTCCAGTTATTGGCCTTCTAAAAAGAAATGGCGAGGTTTATACACAGATAGTCCAAAACTGTAGCAGGGAGGAATTGATGCCGATCATACAAGGGAAAGTATTGGAGGGCAGTACTATTTATACAGATGCGTGGAGAGCCTATGACGGACTTGTTTTAAACGGTTATAAACATTATAGAATCCATCATCATAAGAATGAGTTTGCAAGAGGAAAGAACCAGATTAATGGGATAGAAAGCTTTTGGAGCTTTACAAAATCCAGGATGAAGAAGTTTAACGGCATTAAAAAAGATAAATTTTTGTTGTATTTAAAAGAAAGTGAGTGGAGATGGAATTACAGAGGAGATAAAAGAAAGAAAATGTTAAAATCTCTAGTAAAGAAATCTAGAAATAGTAGTTAACTGGGCAAGCCCCTTATTGATTCTAAGTACCTGTTCAAATACCTTTACTCATTTTAATGAGCTATAATTGCTTGTGAAGATCTTAGCTATTGATACATCCTGTGATGAGACATCTATTGCGGTAGTAGAAAAAGACAGAGTGCTTTCAAATGTACTTTCTTCTCAAATTCAAGCTCATAGGGAGTGGGGAGGAGTAGTACCAAGTTTGGCAAAACGCAAACATGAAGAGATGTTTGATTTAGTCCTCAAAATTGCATTAAAAAGAGCAAAAGTGAAGATAGATGAGATTGATACTTTTGCTGTAACCAAAGGTCCGGGACTTGCAGTCGCATTAGAAGTTGGTATTAAAAAAGCCAAAGAACTGGCTTTGAAATACAATAAACCTCTTATTCCTGTAAATCATATGGAAGGGCATTTGTACTCTGCTCTTGCAAAAAACTCCAAAGGTAATCCTGAGGTTGAATATAATTTTCCTGTATTGGTTTTATTAATATCTGGTGGACATACTGAATTTGTTTTGATGTTAAATCATGGGCAGTACGAATTACTCGGCAAAACTCTTGACGATGCTTTGGGGGAAAGCTTTGACAAGGTAGGACGAATGATGGATATGGGCTATCCAGCCGGACCAGTTTTAGAAAGAATAGCAGAAAGAGGTGATGAAAACCGTTTTGAACTTCCGATACCTATGCAAAACTCCGGCAATGCCAATATGAGTTATTCAGGTCTAAAAACCGCAGCGATGAAGCTTATCAACGATATGATTAAATCTCCAATGAACGTTTATGCCCAAAAATTTGCCAACTCCCTCCAAGTCAAATCCTCAATCCTCAATTCTCAATCCTTTGATCTCTCAACTCGCCAATCCTCTAATTCTCAATTAATTGCCGACATATCTGCCTCATTCCAAAAAGCCGCTGTAGAACAGGTATTATTAAAGACAAAATATCTTCTAGAAAAACTTGAACAGGAAAAATTAAAAATTAATGATCTGATAATCGCTGGTGGTGTTTCTCAAAATAAATACCTAAGAAAAAAAATTAGGACTTCATTCGGAAAAAAATTGAGAATTCATTACCCTACTGGAAAGAAACTATATACAGATAATGCCGGAATGATTGGAGTTGCTGCATATTATAATGCAATTAGAGGAAATACACTCACAGATACACATGCAATAAATACTCTTGATAGAGATCCAAATTGGCAAATAAATGAAATATGACTTCTATAGGTTATTGACTAATAGGATATTTTTTTTATACCATCATCATTGGCAGAAGAGAGAATAATCTGCTAAATTAAGTGAGTAAAGATCATAAATATTATGGCAGAAATAAAATTCAAACCAATCGGCGATCAAATCCTGGTAAAACCAGATGAAGCTGAGACAAAAACTAAATCCGGCTTAATTTTATCCGAAGGCTCTGTAGAAGCTCCTAAAACAGGAAAAGTAGTAAAGTTAGGAACTGCAGAAGGTCAAATGATGATGGATAATAGACCATTCAAATTTACCGTAAAGGCAGGTTCAAAAGTATATTGGAGTTATGGAGGAAGAGAAATCGAAATTGATGGAGAAAAATATTTAGTAATGAAAGAAATGGATTTATTAGGTTACGAAGAATAATTTTTAAGTATTTAATTTAAAAAAAATAATGGCTAAACAAGTATTTTTTGGTGACAAAGCACAAAAAGGCATTCGCGAAGGAGTAGATCTTATCGCAAATGCTGTAAAAGCAACTTTAGGACCCCGAGGTCGATTTGTTGGTATTCATAAAAAATATGGAGCACAGCATATGACTAAGGATGGGGTTACTGTTGCAAAAGAAATAGAAAGCTCTGATGCTCTAGTAGACTTTGCAGTAAAAACTATTAGAGAAGCGGCTCAAAAATCAGGTGATCAAGTCGGTGACGGAACTACAACCGCAACCGTGCTTGCTCAAGCAATTTACACCTATGGTCAAAAATACGTTCAGGCGGGTGCAAATGCTGTAAGCATACAAAGAGGTCTACACACAGCTGCAGAATCCATAAAAAATCACTTGGTAAAAAATGCAGTAGAAATCTCTGACAAGGATTTAGACAAATTAGTTCGAGTTGCTACTATTTCTGCGAATAATGATGAAAATATGGGCAAGAAAATCGCTGAGGTTATCGCAAAGGTTGGTAAAGAAGGTGTTGTAACAGTAGAAGAGTATCAGGGAACTGGACTTGTAATTGATTATGTTGAAGGAATGCAAGTTGATAGGGGCTTTACCTCACAATACTTTGTAACTGACAGTGCAAGAATGGAAGCTGTGGTCGAAAATGCTTATGTTCTAGTTACAGATATTAAGCTAAATTCTATAAAACCAATTTTGCCATTGATTGAATCAATGATGGAATCAGGTTCTAAAGATTTAGTTATTGTGGCTGATGATATAGAAGGTGAAGCATTAACGAATCTAGTTGTAAATAAATTAAGAGGTGTGCTTAATGTTTGCGCTATAAAGGCTCCAGGTTTTGGTGATAAGAAAAAAGATCTACTTCAAGATATTGCAGTATTGACCGGTGCGAATGTAATTTCTGAAGAACTTGGAAGAAAACTTGATGAATCAGTAACACTTGAAGACTTAGGAAAAGTAAGAAGATTTGTTGCAGATAAAGACAATTCAATTTTTGTTGAAGGAAAAGGGAGCAAAAAAGAAATTGAAGCAAGGATTAATCAATTAAAAAATACTTTGTCATCTACAAAATCAGATTATGATGCAGAAAAAATAAGAGAAAGACTCGCTAAATTTACTGGTGGAGTTGCTGTTGTCAAAGTAGGTGCTCCAACTGAGGTAGAAATGAAGGAAATCAAGGATAGACTTGATGACGCTATTCACGCAACAAAAGCTGCGCTTGATGGAGGTATTACTTCTGGTGGTGGAGTGGCATACATTAACTCAATTAGTGCTATTGAAGCTTTAAAACTAGATGGTGATGAAGTCTTTGCAATAGATATTTTGAAAAAAGCATTGCGAGAACCTATGAGACAAATCCTGGTAAATGCAGGAGTTGATAGTCCGGATAAAATAATTGCTGAATGCGAGGAAAAAGGTAATGGATATGGTTACGATGCTCTCAATAATAAAAGCCAGTTGGATATGGTTAAATCTGGGATTGTAGACCCCGTAAAAGTTGTTCGAGAAGCAGTCGAAAACTCAATTTCTGTTGCATCACAACTTCTTGCTACAAATGTAGTGATTATTGACGAACCGGAAAAAGAGCAAGCCCATGCACATTCGCATGGTGATGATGAGGGTATGATGATGTAAAAAATCTAGTTTTCTACATGTTTTTTGGGGAGGGTGCATAATCACCTTCCTTGTGTTTTATCACTCACTCAAAATAGTAAATAAGTGCTAAAATGTTTCATGAAAATTTACTGTGTAGCGATTTGTGGTAAAGGAGTGGGGAATCTGGCTGTTTTTTTGAAAAAACAAGGGCATGATGTTTATGGATCAGAGTACTCTGAAAATACTTTTTACCCGCCAATAGCAAATCTCATCAAGGATTCTGAGATACTTGTGGATTTTGGCTTTGATCCAGAGAAAATTACAAAAGATTATGACTTAATCATTATCGGTGGAGCAGCTTTTATTCATGATCCTAATAATCCTCAGATTGCTAGAGCAAAGGATTTAGGTTTGAAAGTGATCAGTTTTGCAAGAGGAATAGGTGAATTTATTTCTAAAGAAAATCATATAGAAGTTGTAGGTAATCATGGGAAGACAACTACAACTTCTCTTATTGCCTGGTGTTTAAGAGCTTGCCAAGAGGATGCTTCCTACTTTATTGGCGAGGCTCCATTGGGATTTGATAGCTCAATTCATTCCGGCACATCAAAATGGTCAGTTGCCGAAGGTGATGAACACCCTACACTTGGTGTAGAACCCGGGGGTAAATTTCTTTACCACAAACCCAAACACATATTATTTACTTCTTCTGATTGGGATCATAAAAATGTTTATCGTACTGAAGATGAGTACCTTGAGTCATTTCTGGAACTATTCAGAATCCAACCAGAAGATGGCTACATAATTGCATGCCTTGATGGGATTAACGTATTAAATACTCTCTCAAAAACATCTAATCTAAACCCAATAAATCTATATTCAGTAGGGCCATTTAAAGAAGTTAATACCGATTTTGATAATAAAAGGATAGAAAGAAAACTAAATGATAGACTCGATGAAGTTAAACTTGTATATCCTGGTGTGTATGGGCGTTTATCAGATTTATATTATATTGCGGAGGTAGATTATAAATGGAAGCCTGATGCAACAAGATTTTTTGCAAAAAAAATAAGCATTCAAAATCGTAAAATAGATAAAGTTGGATACTTTGAGACCCCAATGATAGGACAAATTGGTCTGGAAAACTCATTAGCTGGGATTTCTGCATTAATGACATTTGGATTTAATGTTGATGGAATTAAAGAAGGTATTTCCACTTTTAAAGGTGCAAAAAGAAGATTAGAACTCGTATATAACCGAGATTATAAAGTTATCAACGATTATGCACACTCTCCTATCAAGATAAAATCTTCATTAAAATCAATTCGTACAAAATATCCGGATAACAAGATATTTGTAATATTTCACATTGCACAGTCGGCATTAAAAGAGGAAAAAACCTTTACCCAACTTAAGAATATATTCAATCTTGCTGATTTTGTTATTATCCCAAAAGTTTTTGCAGATCCCAATTCAAATCACCAATTAACTGGAAAAGATTATAGAGATCTTCTGAAACAAGGTGCACTTAAAGAGGATAGTTATCTTAAACCAAATAATGTATTTTATACCCCATTAGATATTCAACTTAGAAGTGTTTTAGAAAATAATCTATCACCAAATGACGTCGTAGTCGTAATGAGTAGTGGTGATTCCAATGAATTAATTGAATTATCAAAGGGTATACAATTGAGGCGTGAAACACTTTAATTTATCACTAATTAATTCTAAAATTTATTAATGCCAAATTTAAATCTTGCTCCATATTTGGATGTTTTTCCTTTAGTTCTGGTATCATTTATTTTTGGACTTATTCTAACACCTATTCTTCGAATGATTGGACTTAAATTTGGATTTGCCACCAAAGGTAAATCCCAAATAGATCCTTCTACAAGAGGATATGAAACACGTCTTGATGATAAAACGTTTTCCAGACTTGGTGAGTTTGCTATGTTAATACCACTTCTTTTTCTTGTCTGGATTAATATTAACTTAACAACTCAGGTATTCGGAATTGTATTTGCATTAGTACTTGTTGGTTTTTTTGGAGCGATGGATTCTAAATATGATCTTTCTGAGTTCATAAAACTATTTGTACTGATTTTTTCCGGAACTATCTTAATCTTTACGGGGACTGTTATAGACATTAATACCATAGTGAGTCTTCAGGGTTTTGACTTTTTTATTTACAATCCTTTAACTGAATCGAGTCTGTCACTAGCATCTTCACTTCTAACTCTTGCTTGGGTAATTGTTATACCAACTGCTTTAAGTTATGTTGGAGGAGTAGATGGACTCTCCGAAGGAACCTCAGCAATAGCAATACTTATCTTTTTGCTTATTGGAGTAAGAAGCGGAGATTCATTGACAATTACTTTTGCTGCGGTGAGTCTGGGAGGTTTATTAGGGCTATTACCCTTTAACTTTTACCCGAAGATGATTATGTCTGAACATCTTATTTACGGATTTTTAATTTCCATTCTTTCTATTACCTCACAGGCTAAAATATCTACTGCAATATTGTTGCTCACAATACCTCTACTAGACTTTATTTATGTAACTGGATATAGAGCTAAAAAGTACTTTATTGAAAACGGAAATAAAAGATTTAATTTTAGACTCTTCTTGCAATACCTGGGAACTCCAGCAAAAATACATTTACACCATCGGTTGATGGATCTTGGGCTTGGTCATGTGCAAATTTCATTAATACAATATCTAGCATATGGTGTGCTAGGATTTATTGCCCTTATTGTATCTGGACTACACTTAACTATAGCCATACTTGGCAGTGTTATAATTATTGTGCTAATATTCTATTACATAAACTATAAAATTAAAAAAAATAATGCAGGAAAATAACGAAAATTTTGATATTAGTGATAATAAGTGGAAAGAACAGATTGCAAAAAACTGGGGAAATTACTGTTCCTCTTGTGGATCACTTAAAGAAGTTAATAGTTTGAAATTATTAAGAAAAATTGGTGTTGCAATACAGTTTATCTCAGAATGCCCCTCTTGCGGTTTAAAAACCGTTATTACTTTGATGCCTAATGTTGGTATGCAGGTAACTCAATTAAGAAATGACGTTACTCCACAAGAATTTGAAAGATTTAATTCCCCAATTACTTCTAACGATTATCTGGAGTTTTATAGGGCGATAAAGGACTTTCAGACAACAAGTCAGTTAATAAAATTCCTGAATAAGTAAACCCAATCATCGACTTGAAGCTCACTTGGTCTTGCTTTCTGACTAATTTTTAGTTTTTTGGAAACTTCATCTGCATGAGACTTAAGTCCCAAGTTATTAAAAATTGTTTTGCGTGGAGAAGAAAATCCTTTTTTAATGAATTTTGACAAAGCATTTTTATCGATTGCATCGAATTTTGAGTGTCTATCAAAAGTAATTGCTGCAGAATCTACCCTTGGTATTGGATAAAAACTTTTGGGAGAAATAGTAAATCTAAGTTTAGGTTCTGAAAAGATTCTTGCGAATATTGATAAAAAGTCAGCTCTCGGAGGAATTGAGGAATAATTCTCTGCAACTTCCTTTTGAAGGATGAAGGCCGCTCTAGACCAGTTCAATTTAGAAAAAAATAGGTTATAAATTATTCTTTTAGCAGAGTTATAGGGGAGAGAGCCTACGACTTTTACTTTATCTAACTCAGGAATTTGCGCATAGTCAAAATTTGTTGCATCTGCCCAAATAATCTCATAATTATCGTAGTTTTCCAAAACCTTATTCAATGCTTCTGATTTAGTTTTATCAATTTCTATGAGATAAACTTTTTTTGCCTTTTCGCAAAGTGTATAAGACACAACTCCGATACCAGGGCCAATCTCAATCACAGTATCGTTTTCGCTAATATCCAATACATCAATGAATCTCAAAAGTGTTTTTTGATTAATCAAGAAATTCTGGCCAAGCGACTTAATACTTCCTCCACCCAATTGTTTAGTAATACTTCTTACAATATATAAGCTTGCCAGAGTTTGCTGATCAAAGTTTTGCATTATGTTTTTTGATAAAAATTTCGTAAAAACCGGTCAATGAGGTAATTAGAAAAAATATTAATGTTGAAATAAAAAATGCATTAAGAAGTCCAAAAAGAGTTCTTTCTGCAAGCAAGAAAATAATCAATTGAATGATTGAAGCAATAATCGGAATAAAAGTAAAAATATTTTTTTTAAGCGATAGCAACCAGTTTGATAGTAAATAGGATGTCGACATTAAAGCAGTCGAAATTAAGAATAAAATAAGTGTCCAGTCATTCACGATTAACAACTCCTTATTAATTATTATGAAAAAAATGTCTTTAAATAAATAACATACAAGCGCAGAGAGTAATCCTATAAATAAACCAGAACCAAGTGTGTAGAGAAAAACAAATTTCTTCGAATGATTATTTTTACTTCCGACGGCTAGAATCAAAGAAGATGCAATAAATATTCCGTAAAAAATAATCTTTCTGAATATTTGCAGAATTGTATATTCTGTTTGTGTAGCAAGATTTTCATGTAAAACCCTTAGAGAATAAGCTATATCAAAATTTGAGAAAAATTCAGTGCCTGCTGTTAAAATAAAGGAATTAATAACTGCCCTTTTGAATTTATAGTCTGGAACATCGCTATGAGTTACTCCTTTTAAATAATTAAACTTGAAGCAAGGAATAAGACTAAGAAGCAAGGTGATAATTGCAGCATACAAAATGCCATAAATACCAAATCCTAATGTTACACCTAATAAATATCCTAAAAGAAGTCTACCCAGAGTCTCAATATTTAAAGCAATTACTGGGGGAAGAAAATTTTCTTCATGTTGATTCAAACCTCTAAATACATAAGTTACAAAAGTAGATACTGCAACGACAACTATCAAAAAAGATGTATAATAATTACTTTCTTCTGTAGCAATATCAACCAGATAGATTAAAGGTAAAAAGGCTAAGATAAAAAGAAATACAAAAAGTGTAGATTCATTTCTATTAATTTCATAATAATTCTTTAATTTTGCAAAGATAGTATCTCCATAAATTGTCAGTATTCTCATTGCCACTAGCGCAGGAACACCAAGAATCAAAATAACACTATTGTAAGCTATATAGAGATTAGCAAGATTGGCATCAGCTCTAAGCAGCAATACATTGAATAAAAAGCTAAATACATTTCCAATATTTCCTCCAATCAGAAGTAAGAGGTTATCTTTGATGAGTTTCTTTTTTGACATTTATTTTTTCTTTGGAGATTCTTGTGTCCAGGTCACAATATTATTTATCAATGATATTAAAAATGAAGAAAATATTATTACTGCAATTAGTGACATTTGTATTTCCGGAATAACGATTGATGAGGAGATTAATGGTCCTATAGATCCATCCTTTAGTTCGAAACCTGGTATAAATAAATTAAAAAAATATAAATAGATACATGACATAATGAAGTTAAAAAAGCCAAAAGTAAACATATTTAGAGGTAATGTAAAAAACTTTATTGCAGGTGAAAGTACAATGTGTGTAATCGACATTAAAAATGCAAGGAATAAATATGCTCCGAGAGTGTTTAAATCAAACCCACGAACTATAGAATCAACAATCAATAATATTCCCAAATATGTAAAAATTCTTAAAACAATATCCTTCATCGAAGAAATCATACCTTAATTAGATTTTATATTAAAGCATCATCTTTTATTATTTTAGAATTTATTTTATATTGTATTGTTATAAAGCATGGCGGAATCTCAGAAAAAACCTTTTAATTTGCTATATAAGATTGATGCGCAATTAACTTTTGTTGATAAACTCTATGAAATTGTCGTTGGACCAGCGAGAATCGTTGTTGTGGGAGTAATGATCGTGATTATTGGCGCATTCTTATACCGATTTCCACTCGATTCAGCCCTCAATGATCAGGTCAAAGAGTCTAGAAGTAACGGAGTTATATTAAACAGGGTATTAAATAATCAAGAAAAATTGTTCAGAGACACTATTAAGCGAACAATTGAAGTGAAGACATATCAAGCAATGTACAAAGATTCTACAAATCCTACTGTAGGTTCATCATACAAATTATCGTATGCCTTAGAGGAGCTTGAGAATGTTAAGGCTACATTTGCGGATGATATTGTTGTGAGTGACTATAGCCTTTCTACAGACAATACTGCCACGGTTGTTAAGGTAAATGGTGGAGCTACAACTTTTGCTAAGATAGATGAGTTCCTGAGAGCAATACGAGCATTAGAATTTGTTGCTGATGCTTCCTCTACAAGCCAGACAGCGCAAAGAGGCCAAATTCCTAAATTTTCAATAGATATCAAACTCAAAGCATAAACATGGATCAATCAATTGCACATACTAGGGCATCACTTTATGATATCTTTTATGCGACAAAAGCAAAAAGAACATATACAAATCTCGGAGTTAGTCTCTTGTTAATAATTTTATTTCTTGTGTTTGCACTTATCCCTACTATTACAACAATTGGAACGGTACAGCAAAAAATAGAAGCTTATAAAACTCTTAATTCATCATTGAAAGCAAAAATTGACTCTGCAAGAAGACTTGATGCACAGTTAAATAATAGCTCTAGTGAATCTTCAAATGGATTGAAAGACGAAATTGATTTTATGAATAAGGTTTATATGACAAATTATGATCTCAAGCCTCTTTATGTGAATCTTTATAATCGTGCTCAGGCTTCAAATACAAGAATTTTAAGTATAAGTCCAAAATATCCTGCAAGTGAGTTTGGTACAACTATAGTTGATAATTATAAATCAGCACCAACTACACAGGGTTATGAAATAAGCTTGTCCATGGTGGCAAATGACATTAGAAGTGCCAATGCTTTTGTTAAGTCCCTGGAGGGATATCAAGAAATGCCAATAATATTACGAGTTAATAGTTTTGCGTTAAATGACATCAATTCTGCACTTAAATTGAATCCTGTAACAAATAATTCCCAATCTAGTACGAATGGTGTTACATTTACTGTTTCGTTAATTATTTATACTGATCAAACTAGATCAGAAAATTAATCTGATGTTTAAATAAGGTTTTTTTGGTATTATTTTTTATGGCAAAAATATTTAGAAAGCATCCGATTACAGTTCGAATAAGTATTAAACCCAACCAGATAATTAGAATTCTATTTTTTATAGGATTAGCGTTTATCGTTATTCGATTACAAGATGTTTTAGTACTTTTGTTTGTTTCTTTTATAATTATGGCTGCTACTAAACCTCTGGCCCTCAGTTTGAGTAAAAAATTTAAACTCCCCGAAGGTATTGCAATTACAATAGTGTTTATAATGATATTTAGCGTACTTATTGCAGCAATCTATTTTATTAGCCGGCCTTTGGCTGAGGAATTAGGAGTACTTGCTCAGACAATTCCGCAATTATCAACAAACTTAGTTCGGTGGCTGGATTCAATCCCTTTGATACACAACTATGTTGACCAAAACCAACTTATTGGTTTCTTCAATGATTTATTTTCTAATTTTGTTGATCAATTTAACTCTATTCTCAATACAGTGGGATCTGCATTGATAGGAGCCTTTAGAGGTATTTTATTGACATTATTTACAATGATTTTTGCTATTTACTTGTTTCTTGAGAGGGAAGGATTTAAGGGTTTTATTATCAGATTATTTCAATTCGACGAAGTCAAATTTCATACTGCTTTTGATCGAATAGAATCACAACTAGGCGCATGGGTAAGAGGACAGCTTATTCTAGCTGTTACAGTAGGGTTTTTTACTTATATAGGATTATTCATCCTTGGTGTAGATTATGCCTTACCACTTGCAATATTAGCAGCTATACTGGAAATAATACCGATTATAGGACCAATTATTACAAGTGTTATTGTGACAATTGTTGGGTTAAGCATAAGTCCATTAACAGGAGTTCTTTGTTTAGCACTAGGAATAGTCATTCAGCAGCTTGAAAATAATTTTTTAGTTCCTGTAATTATGAAAAGAGCTGTTGGAATCTCACCTGTTGTAACAATTATTGCATTATTAGTTGGACAAGAGATTTTAGGTATAATTGGTGCACTTATTGCCATCCCTTTCGCTGCTATGCTTGTAGTTATTATTAATACTTATATAGATGATAGAGATAATAAGTTGATTGCAAAAAAAGGTAAGCGCAACTTAGCAGAAAGTTAATTTATTTGCTAAAATTGTCGAATTATGAACGAAAACTATTATGAAATTTTAGGTGTAAGTAAAAGTGCAGATGAACAGGAAATAAAAAAAGCATTTCGTAAAAAAGCTGCTGAGCTTCATCCTGATAGAAATAAGGATCCAAATGCTGTAGAAAAGTTTAAAAAAGTTAACGAAGCATATCAAGTTCTCTCTGATAAAGAGAAACGGCAAAGGTATGATCAATTTGGTGCTGCTGGAGTAAATGGAGGATTTGGAGGCAATCCTTATGCGGGTGGGCAGCAAGTCCAGTTTGATTTTTCTGATATCTTTGGTGAGGGATTTGATTCTATTTTTGGAGGAGCAAATCCCTTTGAAGAGATCTTTGGCAGTTCATCAAGAAGACCTGCAAATATGAATAAAGGAAAAGATATCTTTGTGGTCTTGGATATTGAATTACAAGACATCATTCACCAAACAGAAAAGGAAATTAAATTTAAAAGGAAAGAAAAATGTAAAAATTGTGATGGTAAAGGCGGTAGCAAAGTAGGAAAATGTGGTAATTGTAAAGGCACCGGAAGAGTATCTCAGGTAACAAGATCGTTATTTGGTAACGTACAAGTCATGAGAGAGTGTCGAAATTGTAAGGGTTCTGGAAATATTGTACTCGAAAAATGCAAAGTCTGTCATGGAGAAAGTTTAATTGAAGGACTAAAAACGTTAAAGATCAAGATTCCTCTAGGAATAGAATCTGGTGTAAATTTAAAATTCACTGGTGAAGGAGATTCAGGTAGATTTGGGGCAGACTCTGGAGATTTGTATATAGAGTTAAAAGTTAAGGAAACACTTGGCTACAAAAGATTCGGGAATGATTTAATAAAGGAAGTGGATACAAGTCTTTATTCTCTGATTCTGGGAGATGAAATAATTATAGACACCTTTGATGGTCAAAAGAAATTTAGAATTGAGCCAGGACACCAGATAGGAGTAGACTTGATACTCAAAGAGTTAGGAATACCCGATATGCGGACAAAACAAAGAGGAAATATAATAGTAAAATTGAAAGTTGGAATTCCAAAATCTTTGTCAAAAGAGGAAAAAGAACTCTTTCTGAAACTTAAATCTTTGAGTCAAAAAAAATAAAACCATGAAAGAATCTTACGACAAAATAAAAAAGCGCCGAGGTTCTCTCTTTAATAATTTCTCGTTTAAACTTGACTTAAAAAAAATTGGATGGAAAGTGCTTATGATATTACTTTTGATATCAGTACTGCTAGGAGTCATCTATTTTTTAATAAATTATAAAGCTGATAGATATAAGATCGATAATTTAAAATACGCAAATTCATTAGCAATATCACAAATATTAAATGAAGAATTAAGTAGCGAAACATTTCTTAATCTCAATACGAATAATATTGAAAAAAGGATAAAAGCTAGTTCAAAGTATATTAAGGAAGTTAAGGTAAGTAAAAGTTTAGTTAATGGTATAATAGTTGATATAGTTGAATATGAGCCTCAGATAATATTGAAAACAATTGATAATAGGAGATACTTTATGACTAAAGATGAAGAAGCTATTGAGATCGATTCAGAAAGTGAAATATTAATCGGTGTTCCTGAATTGAATTATACCGGCACAAATATTGACGACCTAAACTTATCAAGGTATGCATTATCAGCAAAAGCACTAGTGGAAAAATTGGAATATAGAGTAAATGGGAGCTTTAACTTTGATAATTTTGGAAATTTATTTATACTACTGGAAGGAAATAGAATAATTAGGTTTGATTTAAATGAACGATTCTTTACACTTGACGAGCAGATAAAACTTATGCATGATGCTATGGCAAAGAATCCTAGCTTTAATGAGATAAACATACAATTTAGTTACTTGGTGATTAAATAAAATAAATGGCACGACAAATAATTACAGCGATTGATGCTGGTTCATCAAAAATATGTACTGTTATCGCAGCGATTGACGAAGAAACATTACAACCTAGTGTTATTGGTACTGCAGTGACTCCTTCTCAAGGAATAAGAAAAGGAGTAGTTGTTAACATTGCTGAGGCCGTAAATGCAATAAATGAATCATTATCCTATGCTGAAAAAATGGCGGGAATAACTATATCACAGGCTATTGTTTCTATCAGCGGAAAAAATATATTTTCAAATAATACTAAAGGTGTTGTTGCAGTTACAGACGATGAAATAACATTTGATGATGTTCAAAGAGCTGTAGAAAGTGCAAAGACCGTAGCAATACCTCAACAAGTTAGGAAAATAATTCATGTATTACCAAGAGAGTATGTTGTTGATTCACAAGGTGGTATTAAAGAACCCGTGGGTATGTCAGGATCACGCCTTGAGGTTGATTCACATATTATTTCTGCACTGACAACAACAGTACATAATATTGAAAAAGCATTTCAACAATTAGGACTAAAAGCAGTTCCTGTTTTTGCAGGATTATCAAGCTCACAATCAGTTTTGACCAAAACAGAGAAAGAGCTAGGGGTAGTGGTTCTAGATATCGGATATGGAACAACAACAGTTACAATTTACCAAGAGGATGCAATTTCATATAGCGGTTGCGTGATTCTCGGCGGATATGCGGTAACCAGCGATTTAGCTGTTGGACTACAAATACAAAGTGAAGACGCAGAGAAATTAAAAACTAATATTGGCAAATTCATACAGCCTCCAAATAATAAAACTCAACAAGCTTCTACAAGAAATATGCCTTCATACCTAAGGGCAGATATGGATAAAAATAGCAGCTCCGATTCAAATCATACTGATGAAGACTTGGTAGATGTTTCAAGCTTGCAAATACCGAACTTACAGAAAATATCAAAGAAAATATTTGATGAGATAGTAGGTTGTAGACTTGATGAAATGTTCCAAATGATTGCAGATCAGGTATCAATGGCTGGATTCTCAGTCAAGCAGCCTGCTGGTATTGTCATAACTGGCGGCGGAGCTAACCTTCATGGAGTTGAAAAACATGCTTCAAGTTTTTTTGGAGTACCTGTTAGAGTTGGATACCCGCATGGGCTAACAGGTCCCCTAATCGACGAAATTACCGGGCCGGAGTTTTCGTGTGTACAAGGCTTGATTTTGAAAGGAATGGAATTATACACTTCAATGGGAGGAGCTTACGACGATACAACTAACTCTAATTCTGGTAATATTGTTAACAAACTGTCCAGCTTATTTAAGAGATTTATGCCTTAAAATATAATGCTCATAAAACCACAAACACAAAATTTGAGTGCAAAAATAATAATCTGCGGTATTGGCGGTGCTGGTTGTAATGCAGTAAATTCAATGATCGAATCTGGAGAAATTCAGGGCGTAGAATTTGTAGCAATTAACACAGACTCTCAAGTACTTGAAAAATCACTTGCTTCTACAACTATCACAATTGGCAAGGATTTAACCAAAGGGCTTGGTGCAGGTGGCAATCCTCAGGTAGGTAGACAAGCAGCTGAAGACAGTGTTGATGTTTTAAATGACTCGCTTGCTGGAGCTGATATGGTTTTTGTGACATCGGGTATGGGTGGAGGAACAGGTACAGGTGCATCACCAGTCATTGCCGGTATTGCCAAAGGACTTGGAGCGCTTACTGTAGCAGTTGTTACTAGACCTTTTGTATTTGAGGGTTCGAGAAGAATGGAACTCGCTATGAGAGGAATAGAGGATTTAAGGAATAAAGTTGATGCACTAATAGTTATTCCAAATCAAAGAGTGCTTGAAATTATTGATAGAGATGTAACATTTGACCAGGCTATGAAAAAGTCAGATGAAATATTAAAAAATGCTATTCAAAGCATTTCTGATATTATCACTCAAACAGGTCAAATTAATGTTGATTTTGCTGATGTGAAAGCAATTATGCAGGACGCAGGAACAGCCCTTATGGGTATTGGATCCTCAAGCAATAAAGACACTAGAGCAATCGATGCCGCTAAGATGGCTATCCACTCCCCAATTCTTGACTATTCAATTGATGGAGCTAAGGGAGTTCTTATAACAGTTCGTGCATCAGCTCAGGTTTCGATGATAGAAATTTCCGAGGCAATCGAAGTTGTTAGACAATATGTTGATCAAAATGCATTGATTAAAATGGGTATTGTTATTGACGAAAATGCTGGAGATGCTGTAAGTGTTACAGTTCTAGCAACCGGATTTGATATTGATCCTATCGAAAGAGAAATACAACAGAAGAAAGCAATGGATGATAGAAAAGCACAATCCTACAATACCGGGAATCAAGTTCAAAGTCCACCAACTAGGCCAAATCCAGTATCATCACCTCAAACAAATAATTCTCAATTATCTAAACAAGAAGATGAAGATGGTTCTGATCTTGAGACTCCAGCCTTTATGAGAAGACGAATGGGCCAGCCATGACAGATTTAAAGGAAATATCAAAAAACCTTGAACTTGGTGATATTAAAGATTATAAGATATTTGAAGAAGCCTTTACGCACCGCTCTTATAGCCGAAATCATAATGAAAGACTTGAATTCCTTGGAGATGCAGTCCTAGAACTTGTAATTACGGAATTACTTTTTCAGGATTATCCAGACAAAACTGAAGGTGAGCTAACAAGTTTTAGAGCAGCAATTGTAAAAACCGAAAGTCTGTCAGATGAGGCTACTAGACTGAAACTAGGAGAGTATATCAATATGTCACGTGGAGAAGAAGCAACAGGAGGTCGGAGTCGACAATACATTCTTGCGGATATTTTTGAGAGTTTGATTGGAGCAATTTATATAGATATGGGATATGAAAGTGCTAAAAAGTTTATTATAAAGAATTTATATTACAAAATGGCTGATATAGTTGAAAAAAGACTTGATATCGATGCTAAATCAAGGCTTCAGGAATATATTCAAGAAAAGTTCAAAGAAACTCCATACTATAAAGTGATACGCGAGGAAGGACCGGATCACGATAAAGTTTTTACAGTTATTACCGTTATTGGAGAGAAAGAATATGAGACTGGGTCGGGGAAATCTAAACAAATAGCTGAACAAGTTGCAGCAAGAGAGACGTTAAATAGTCACTTTCCCGAAGTATTTTATAAATAAATCTTATCTCCTTAGGAAAGATTTGGATATAACTCAGTATTAATAATTATCCTCGTTTTCTTCATCATACCCCCCAACACCATTCATTTCGTCAATAACTTCATCGTTTGGAATCAAATCAAATGTAGATTCTGTGCTTTCCTCAGTTTCATCTTTATCGGCAGCTTTTTTTGCTGATCCTTTTACAAAACCGCAGACTGTACAAGTTTTATCAACAAAAATCGTGTAATCGTTGCAAATGGGACACCATGCTGTCACTTCTTCTACATCTCCTTCTTCAGTAATTTCTGACATTTTTGGGTCTTTCAGAAATTGCTCAATCGGAATCTCAGAAAGTTCCATTTCTTCTGGTTCTTCTGTCTCAAGTTCACTAAGTCCTTCCTCAAGCTCATTATCTAATGTTTTACCATTATCTTCTTGAACTGGTTTTTGGTCTTTAATTGTTTTTTTTGTCATTAGTAAACTAAATTACGATAGGAGACTAAGAATATTTAGCATAAATGTCAAGCATTTAAATGATATATAGACTATTTTAAAACCTTTGAAATAAGAGAAATAGCCTTCTCAACTTTTTCTGGCAGTTCATTTTTAGGTACCCCTTTTGAAAGGAAAAAGCTTCTTAATGACATTTCTAGTACAAAATCTATATCCTCTTCGGTATTAACCTGATAACTTTCACGTTTTTTCTTGGGGATAAAGGTTTTAGTGGTATCTTCAGGCAAAAAAGTATCAAAAGGTAGATTAAGTATTTCTGCAGTAAGCATAAGCTGGTAAACTGTGAATTTTGATCTACCTGACTCGTACGTACTTAATGCAATACGTGAAAAACCCAATGCATTAGCTAATTCTTCCTGTTTAATTCCCCTCATTTGTCGTGCCTGCTGTACTTTTTGGCCAAGAAAATAATTAAATTGTTTATCATTAAGTTTCACACCCAATAATACAATATTTATTTTTGTTATTGATATTTGTAAGCTTAGAATGTATTATTCATGTGTTATAGAGTGAGTAATGTAGAACTAAAGTCGTTAAAAAATAGACAATAAGTATTACTACAGATTCGTTTTACTCTCAAAACACATTAGTGTTTTTGGGGCGTTAGCTCAGTCGGTAGAGCAGCGGCCTTTTAAGCCGCGTGTCATTGGTTCGAATCCAATACGCCTCACCAAAATTTAGAGAAACTTAAAATCATCTGTGGACTTGGTCGCGTAGCTCAATGGATAGAGCAACTCCCTTCTAAGGAGTAGGCTAAAGGTTCGAGTCCTTTCGCGATCGCCATTATTTATTAGAACCCATTAATTTTAATAAATTTAAGCTAACTCGAACCTCTGCTAACAAAAACGTAATAATATGTTGATATTTGCATTTTTAGAATTTTTTTAATACTTTTATTCTATGGAAGAAGACATAAAACCAATTACAGATCACGAGTCGATAAAAGCCTGGGCAATAGCTAGAAGTGGTAGACCTCAAGCAATCGACGCTATTGAGTCTGAGGGAGACAAAATCGGACTAAGAATTGACTTCTCAGGAGATCAGGATGAGGCATATCATATTCGTGAAAGAACGAGAAATATTACTTGGGAAGAGTTTTTTGAAATATTTGAAAATCAAAAACTAGCTATTATAGTTTCTCCAAATGCCAATAGCCATAATGCTAGTTATGATTATAGGTTTATTAAAAGAGAAAATATTGATTTAGGTGACACAGAGGACAATGTAGAATAATATATTATTCATTTTTGAGTCTAAATAATGTATAATTCCAAAAGTTATTATGAAAAAAGGTATTCATCCAAATTATAATCTTCAAGCAAAAGTTAAGTGCTCGACTTGTGGAACTGAGTTTGACTTTGGATCTACACAAGAAAGTTATATTGTAGCTATCTGTTCGCATTGCCATCCGTTTTATACTAGTGAACAACAGGTTGTCGTTGATACAGCAAATAAAATCAGCTCATTTAAGGAAAAAATCAATAAAGCTGAAGAATTAAAGAAAAGGCTTGCAGAAATTGAAGCAAAAAGAAAAGAAAGAGAAAAGACTAGAGTTGGAGTAATCTCTTCAAATACAGAGAAGAGAATGACATTGAAGGATCTTTTAGCTAAAAAAGGTTCAGATAAGAAGTAGTTAAATTAGAAAATTTTGAATGGGCGAGTTAAAACTCGTCCTTTTTGCATTGAACTTGTTGAGAAGTAGTATTCGAAGTATCATCTATTTTGTTAATGGATAAACCCAATATTGAAAATTTAAGAGCAGAGTTAGAGAGCTTAAACCAAAAGCTTTCCGACTCCTCAAGCATCGATTCCAGAGAAATAGGAGATTTGTTTGCAAGACAATCAGAGCTAAGCGAGATTATAGGACTTACGGACAGTATCGAGAAGATTAAGAAACAAATTGTATCTGCAAAAGAACTAGTGGATTCTTCAGACAAAGAAATGGCTTTAATGGCCCAAAATGAGCTTTTAGAGCTTGAAGAAAGATTAAAAGCAAATGAGAGTAAGTTAAATCTGCTTTTAGTACCTACAGACCCAAACGACAACAAGAACGCAATAATAGAAATACGAGCAGGTACGGGTGGAGAAGAAGCAGCTCTTTTTGCAGGAGATTTATTTAGAATGTATACACGATTTGCTAATTTACAGAAATGGCAAGTTCAGTTAATTTCAGTTTCAGAAACCGATAACGATGGTGTAAAGGAAGTGATTTTCAAAGTTATTGGAAAAAATGTTTATAAGACATTAAAAAACGAAGCTGGAGTACATAGAGTTCAAAGAGTGCCAACTACTGAGGCAGCTGGAAGAATACATACTTCTGCAGCAAGCGTTGTCGTGATGCCAGAAGTTGATAGCGTTCAAGTTCAAATCAAACCAGACGACATCGAATTCAGCACATCCAGATCTGGTGGGGCTGGCGGACAAAATGTGAATAAGGTTAATACAAAAGTCACCATGATACACAAGCCAACTGGTATACAAGTCCAAGTCTCCACAGAAAGAACTCAGGAACAAAACCGTGCAATTGCATTAGAAATGATTCGAGCTAAGGTTTATCAGATCGAGCTAGAAAAACAGCAAGGAGAAATTTCTGATATTCGTAAAACAAGTATCAAAACTGGCGATCGATCAGATAAAATTAAAACCTACAATTTTCAACAGGATAGACTTACCGACCACCGAATTCACAAAAGCTGGTTTGGTTTGGATCGTTTCCTTAATGGAGAAATTGAAGATATTTTGCAAACGACAGCCCTGATGCTAAGTAATGGAGAAGTTGGAGGTGAAGACTAAGTTGACTCCTCTGAAGCTAAAGAAATAAATCTAATCTTAATTAAAAAAAACTCCTCGATTTCTCGAGGAGTTTCATTATCAATTGACCAATTATGGTTTATTTTCTTTTTTTAGCAACCATATCCTTTAAAGTTTTACCTGCTTTGAAAGCTGGGATTGTGGCAGCTGGTAATTGGATTTTTTCGGTCGGTTTTTGTGGGTTTACACCAGTTCTAGCTCTTCTATTTCTCACCAAGAAGGTACCGAAACCAGTGATAAGTACTCTGTCTCCAGAAGAAAGAGCTTCGGAGATTGCTTCAAATACTGCATCTACTGCTGATTTAGCATCTTTTAGTGTACTTCCTGTTTTTGCTTGAACTTTTCTCTCAAGATCAATTTTTAACATTTTTAATTGTCACCTCCTTCCTTTTCAAGGATGACTAAATATAGGGAATTCTTAGGGTTTATTCAAGAGATAGCTTAAAAGATGGACAAAACTCGCATTTTTGCCATTATGTTCAAATTAGTTATATTGATTTTTGGCTATAAAATGGGAGAATTTTGTTACTTAAGAATATGAATAATAAAAAAACAGGCAATATCGGAGAAGATTTTGCTGAGAGTTATCTCAAAAATAAAGGCCATTTTGTACTTGAAAGGAATTTCAGGACTCCATTTGGCGAGATTGATATAATTACATTTTTTCATAATTCAATTTATATTTATGAGGTTAAGTACAGAAAAAATCTTGAATATGGTTTTGGCGATGATGCTATAACTCCTCAGAAAGTCAATAAAATTCGTAAAACTTTTGAGGTATGGATATCACAAAACCAGAAGAATTACAATTTTAAGAATATATATTTAAATGCTTTAATTATCGATCCAGATGGGAAGATAAATGAGTTTGAAGTGATGTGAATATTTCTTTAACCCGATACCCAACTACTCCTGCACAGGTGGCTACATTAAGAGAATTCTTTTTTCCAAACATAGGTATAGTCAGTACAAAATCACTTTTATTCATTAAAAACTTACTTACTCCATTAATCTCGTGGCCTAAAATGATGTAAATATTATCATAATCTTTTAGATTAATACTTTGTAAATCAAAAAGCGAAATCGTCTTAAATTCTTTTGTTTCTTCGACAGAAAAAATTACATTCTTTACACTCTTTTCCTTTGAAATCAAGATATATTTAAACCACATTTCCTCATTATCAAAGTACCTCCACTCCACAAAGTCAAGCGAGTTTAATGAAGTTTTATCAAGTTTTTTATCCTGACCGGGAATTGGTGTAATTCCAATCATATGAATATCAAAACCTAAACCATCAGCAGTTCGAAAAATCGAACCGACATTGAATGCGGAACGAATATTATCCAGTACAATAGTTATTTTTTGCATAAACTTGAGTAATTATAACCTTCAAATCGTAATACTCAATCCTTTTATCTTTGAAAATGTTTTACTATACTCTTACAAATGACAGAAGATACTAAAAACGAAAACCAAGGAAGGGTTACTGAAGAAGTATTAACACCATCTGTTGTAGATGCCAAGGTTTCAGAAACTGAACAGCCAACAAAAAAGCCTTTTTATAAATCATTTAAGTTTTACCTATATTTACTATCACTTATTGTGCTCGTGGGATTAGCTCTATGGCTAGTAAATGTTTTTATGGTCTATAGACAGGCTAGTGTTTATAAAAAGTCATATGATGTTGTGCAAGAAGAAAAAAAGTTTTGTGATAGCATCAAAGGAACAAGCCAGCCAAAACCAGTTTTTGACTATTGTGAAAGGTTTGAATTAAAATTTAAAGATCTGGAAACAGCAAAATAATATGGCAATAGTTGCAAAAGTTGATAAAGAAACGAAGAAACTTCAATATTTAAGTAAAATTTATAAAAAAGAGGATAAAGAGAATAAGCCTAAGAAAAAAGCCACAAAGGAAATTACACCATCTGCTATAAGCGAAACAACTCGAAGACTAACTAGAAAAGAGCTGGTAAATGATCTCGTGATTATGCTAGTTGTTGTTGGAATCGCATTTGGTGGTTATGCATTGGCCAGATTTATCAACCTCTGATCTAATACTTGTCATTTAATATCCATTTCTCTAAATTAAATTATGAAGATTTTGATAGTTTTTGGTTCATTACTTGGTAAAACAAAAAGACTTGCTGTTTTAGCTGGTACCGAGCTAAGGAAAAAGGGATTTGATGTTAAAGTAAAAGATGTTGTAGACACAAATATTAACGAATTAGAGTATTTTGATCTGGTAATATTTGGTTGTAGCACCTGGGATGATGGAATGCTGCAATTTGATTTTAGGGAGTTTTTTAAAGTGCTTGTCCATTCACAGTTTACTGATAAAAATTTTGCAGTATTTGGTCTAGGAAGTCATAAATATCCACATTTTTGTACTGCTCCGGATATAATTGCAGGGGCTATAAGTGCAGCCAAAGGCAAACTAATCGTTGAGAATCTCAAACTCGACCTGGATCATGATGAACCAATAGATAAATGCGATAATGAATTAGTGGAATGGATTCATAAGATCGAAGAGAAAATTACAAGATAATATTTTTCTCGATATATTCTGCAATTATTTTAATATTTCTAGGACTATTTCTTTCAGATCGGATGGGTTCTGGAGAAAGATAAGGACTATCTGTTTCAAGTCCGAAAATATCATCAAAATCTTTATCAGAATAAAATTCAATTAAATCTCTAACTGTTTTCCTCAATTCATCTGATTTCTTATAGGTTATTATTCCTCCAAGACCTAGCTTAAAGCCCCTCTCAATAAAAAACATGCCTTGCTCAAAATTACCGGTGAAGCAGTGTAAATAGCCATTAAATCGCGAATTTTCGAGGTAAACTTCTTCTATCACCTGAATAATTTCATCAAATGAATCCCTGGCATGTATCGAAACTGGTTTCCCCAGTTTTACAGCTAGTTTACACATTTCTCTAAATGTCTCAATCTGTTCGTGCCTTAACTCTTTTGAACCTGGATAAGTAAAATCAATCCCTATTTCACCAATATAATCAATAAAATTAGAATAATCTCTCGCAAGAAGCTTAATTCTCTCAACTTCATGGCTTGCTAACTTTCCGAGCTTTATGACTTCTTCAGGGTGTAAACCAATTCCGATTTTAAAGAACTCAGATTTATATTTCTTTTTTAACTCTATTAGCTCTTTGTCATTACCATACTCAACCCCCATAGAAATAATATATTTAAGTCCCGAACTTTTCTCTAAATCATTAATTTCATTCATCGGATCATCAAAATACTCACTAGAAATATGGCAGTGATTTTCTGCAAGCTGAATTTTTGAATTCATATATGGATTTTATCACTTTTTACTTTTTATTATTTACACTATAATCTTATATGGCGTTTAATGATTATATTGATAAGGAGACACGCAACTTTTTGCTAATTTTTGCGGGTTTGGCTATATTTCTTGTGTTTATCTTTCCTAGACTTGAACCTTATCTTTTAACTCTAGATCTGTCTCAGCCAGCAACTTCTTTGTTTCCTGAAGTTTCAAATGTGGTTTCAATCGAAAAACCAACAGAAATTGTTCTCGATCAAAATAAAGACTATAAAGCCCACATACAAACCTCAGTTGGAGATTTTGAAATTGATTTATTTGAGAAAAGCGCCCCAAAAAATGTATCCAATTTTTTATCTATTTTGTCAGCATATCCGAATGCGGTTATGAACATAGAAAAGGATTTCTTGATAAAAGTTGATTCTAACTCAAATATCAGATACAACGTCGATGATGAAATAAATGCGGATTATTTACTTTTGGACACAATAAAAGTCAAAGATGCTCCATATCTAAGAAATGCTTATGACCCAAATGACCCAACAACGAAAGCATTTGAGCCCAATAATCTGAGGAAATATGAAGATTTTACGGTAAAGCAATTTTATTCTGAAATCCTGGGCTATAAGTATGATACAAGTTTTGCGACTCCGAAGGCAGTAAAATATACCGTATACATGGCCTCCACTGGGCCAAATACAAATAAAGCTAATTTCTTTATTCTTATGGCAGGCTCAGTGCCAGAAATAGATGGAAGGTATACACCAATTGGTCGTGTTACTGAGGGATTCACAACTTTAGATAAGATTAATAATTCCGAGACTTCAGTAAAACTTCGCTCAATTGTAATACAGTAAGTATTGGTAGTATAATAGAAACAAACTTATTTTTCGTTGAATTCTATTAGAATAAGGAGTTTTGTTGATCTCGCTCAAGATCCCTGTGGAGAAGTAAAAATACCAAGTGAATCACTTTCTATTGAACAAAGAATACTAAATAATGGTAATTTGGTTCCTATTGATCCAAGGATTATGACAGGTATTGCGAAAGCAGCTTTACATGATCGAGCGATAGCTCTTCAACCTGACAACCCTATCCTAAACGGGGATATCGTGCACCCATTACATTTCGTCCCCAAAAGATCTGATTCAAGATTTGATCTAGAAAGGGCATATCTCGTATGAGCCTGTAATCCAAATAAAGTAGGTTTTGTGCCAGACAATATCTAGAAGAAGAGGAATCATATAAAGATGCTGGGGGGTACAAATATAGATGATGTGATACCCTTTAGCATTGATGATCTAGATACCCAAAAACCAATTGATTTTGCGACAGAAAAGTGGGTTGATTTTGATCAGTGGTTAGTACGACATAAAAATGATGTCTTGCTAGGGACAAATGAATTGGGGGGATTGAACATGCATCAATCTGCTGCAATAGTCGGAACAGCTATATTAACCAATAATTCTGTAGGAGTTATAACTAGTTATATTTTACCTAGGGTAAGAATTTCTAATTTATTTGGAGTACACAGCAGTCATAAAATTATTGAAATTTTCAATCATGGAGACATTGAATATCTTTTCGTGGATATCAGAGGCCTGCAATTAATCACTTCAAAACCTAAATCAGAAGCCCACCTAAATTAGGAAGAAATCGAAATCCTTCATGCAGAAAAATCTGCTTTGTTTCTGATCATGTTCGATCTAAATTCTGAACGAACTTTAGGAACTGCTGGATTTAATCAGGTTGCATTTGGAGTGATTCTTCCTTTTTCTGCGCAAAGATTAAACAAATTAGGATTGAATGACGAAATTGATATTTCTAGAATCCCTATCGGACCAGGATTTGGAAGATAGAACTTATATGTGACAAAATGTCGACAGTTGTAGGTAAGTTCATAATAAACACTGCCAATTATACTAACATAATGGGATTAAGTAGAAAATCTTATACTCTCCCGGGCTTTCTTGTAACACTTAAGTTAAAAAGGCCAATGTATTACTTCTAAAATTGGTGATGAACCTAGGTTTTATCAATTTTTGAGACAATTACCAGGCTATCAATTCTAATCTCACTACCTTCTAATTCGCTAACTAACTCTACAGATGAAAGGGTGGTATCCAACTTTAACTGCTCTGAATATTTCTCAACAATTTCCTTTAATTCCTTATCTTCAATTTTCAATTTTAGCGCAGCCTTTTCTCCCATTTGCATCCCAGATGTTTTTCTTAAATTTTGGATTTGACGCTTCAGTTCGGCATAAAGGCCTTCTTCACGAAGTTCTGGAGTGATTTCTGTGTGCAATGCGACTTGAATGTAATTATTCTCAGTTAATATATAATTTTCTTTTTCATCTATCTTTTGCGCAATTAGATTAACTTTTTTAACGTTCAATTCATCTTTTATTACATCAACTAAATCATTTCTTATTGCGGCTTGTGTGTTTACTTTAACATCAAATCCAGTAGTTATTCTACCGTTTGTTGAAGGAACAAATGTTTCTTCTCCGCTTGCAACTTTATTTACTGCATAGACCAAAACTTCTTGTAGTGGTTGACGTACTTTGAGAGAATTTTGGACGCGAATTGATTGACCGAGTGTACATACCTCTCTGACTATCTCCATTTCTGCGAGTAATGTCTCATCTACTTCACTTTCATCCACCATTGGAAAATCTTCCAAATGCACAGATTCTTTTGCATCTGCAAGAACATTTCTTACTAAATTCTGATACATTTCTTCTGTTACAAAAGGCATTTGAGGTGCGAAGGCTTTTGTAATTGTTACAAGTGCTGCATAAAGTGTTTGCAGTGCATTTTTATCACCATTTGCAAATCGATCCCTTGATCTACGTATCCACCAAGCTGAGATATTATCAATTGTAGGTTGTATAAGTTTTACTGATTCTGGGATATTATATCTTTCGAGTGCGTTTGAATAATCTATGACTTGCTTTTTTACATAACTTTCAAGCCATTTATCTAAAACATCTTCAGAAGTAAATTCTGAACTCTCAGGCGTGAAGTCATGAAGATCAGCATAAATTGTAAAATATTTATATGTATTCCAGAGTGGGATGAGAACGTTTTTCAGTTGTTCGTTTAATACTTCATCAGACCAATTCATATCCTCACCTGCCATAATTGCAGACCCCATCAAATAAAGTCTCAATGCCTCACCACCAATATTTTCCAAAACATCTTTTGGATCAGGATAATTTCCAAATGACTTACTCATTTTTCTTCCATCAAATCCAGCTAATACTCCAGTACAAATAACATTTGTAAATGATCTTTGGTCAAAAATCATAGTTGATATTCTATGAAGTACGTTAAACCACGCCCTGACCTGACCTACATATTCGATTATATAATCAGAAGGAAAGCCATTTTCAAAAAGTTCTTTGTTTTCGAATGGATAATGATATTCAGCAAAAGGAACCGAACCCGAGTCCATCCAACAATCTAAAACTTCTGGTATTCTTTTGTATTCTTTTCCGTTTTTCTTGAAGATAATCTTGTCGCAAACATCCCTATGCAAATCCATAGGTTTATCGTTAAAAAAGTACTCCGTCTTACCGTCTATTTCTCTTTTCTCAATCTGATCAGTGTACTGAGTCATCTCTTCAATTGAACCAACAACAATCATATCACCATCACTCGACATCCAAATTGGCATTATTGTTGCCCAGTATCTGTTTCTTGATACGGCCCAGTCTGGAGATCCTTCGATAGTTTGTCGCCACCTACCTTCTTTGATATGTTCTGGTATCCAATTTATATCCTGACCCAGTTCAAGCATTCTTGTTTTGATTTTTTGCATGTCTAAAAAGTATGAGTCTTGTGCCATGTAAATAAGTGGATTTTCTCCTCTATAAAAGGGGAGTCTGTGTGTATAGATTTCTGATCTAAGTAAACTCCCAATTTCCTGCAAATCATTTGCAATTTGCTCACAAGCATCTCGAAGATAAACACCTTTCCATTTTCCTACTGTCATTTTACCTTGTTCGTCTATATCAGCTATTCCAGTAATGCTATATTTTTTACCTAAGTTAAAATCCTCTTCACCAAAAGCAGGTGCCAAATGCAAAATGCCTGTACCATCATTAATTGTAACTCCATCATAAAGATAAACTTTAAAATCATTTTCTCCTGTCTGATCTAGAAAAAAATCGTATACAGGCTTGTATCTCAAACCTTCTAATTCTGTGCCTTTGAACTCAGCCAAAACTCTTACAAGTTTGTCTGCATCTTTACCTATATTCTCTTGGGTTGTATTAAATGTGTACTCAAGTCTTGGCTCTGCCAGAATCAAATAAGTCCCTTCAAACTCAACTAATACATAGTCTACTTTTGGATTTACAGCCAAAGCAAAATTTGAAGGGATAGTCCAAGGTGTTGTGGTCCATGCCACCAAATTTATATCACCTTTAATGTCATCCATAACTCGCTGTTGGTGGGTTGGTTCCTGAGCCTGTCGAAAGAGTCTAAGGATCTCATCTTTTGATTCTGGAGTTAATTGAAACTTAACAAATATTGAAAGGTCTTCTACATCGCGATAATTTGAAGCATCCATGGCTACTTCAAAGTTAGATACAGGCGTTGAAGTATCTGTAGAATACAAAGAAACTCTTTTGCCTTTATACAAATAGCCCTTTTCATAAATCTGTTTAAATCCCCAAATCACAGACTCCATATACTTTCTATCCATGGTGTAATAAGCATTTTCCATATCTACCCAACGACCAATTTTTTCTATGTACCACTTCCACTCGTCAGAACAACTATTTACCCAATTTCTACATTCCTCTATGTATTTATCTATACCCATTTCTGATTCAAGCTGAACACTTGAAAGAATTCCAAATTTCTTATTTATTTTTTCTTCTACCGGCAACCCATGACAATCCCATCCCCAAACTCTTCTCACTCTTTTACCTTTCATTGTCCAATATCTTGGAATAATGTCTTTTGCAACCGAAGGCAAGAGTGAACCGTAATGAGGCGAACCGGTGACGAATGGTGGTCCATCGACAAACACGTAAGGATCAGTCTCTGGTTTTGAAGAAACTGATTTCTCAAATATCTTATTTTCTTTCCAAAACTGGCTGACTTTATTCTCCAATTGAGGAAAATTTGGTTGATTTTCTGCTTTTTGTATTTTTGACATTTTTTTATATTTTAAAATTATTATTCTTTAGAGGCGCACAATTGTGCGTCTCTACATCAATATCAATTTTTATTTTTTCTTATGCATTTCTAATTTTTCATTTTCAATTAATCTGATTTACTTTTTCCAACACTACCTGTGGCAATAACACTTTTTCATTCAACGGATATGGCTCCACATCCTTTAAATTTCCAAAACCAAACTTTTTATAAAAATTGATTGCTCTTTCATTATAACTTGCACATTTCACCGTAACTTTACTGCAATCTTTCAACCAATCAAGGGCAGATTTCATTAATTCTGCTCCAAACCCACGACCTATATATTCAGAATCTAGATATATTGCTTTCAACTCACCACTACCATCTTCATACTTTTTTGCTCGAACAAATCCAACAATATCACTATTTATTTCTCCTACCCAATAACCAGGACCCTCGATTAATTCCTTCTGTCTTTTTTTGATATCTTGTGGATCATATACAAATCTATTATCAATCAGCTCTTTAGTTATTCCTAGTTTTTCATTTACATAAGTATCTACCCAAGATTTGTGTAATAACTTATGTATAAATGGAACATCTTCCTTTTTTGTAAATCTAATTTTTAATTTATCATTCTTCATTTTTTTAATTTACAATTTTTAATTAAATCAAAAACTCCCCGAATCAATTTATAAAAATTATAAACTGATTCAGGGAGATAAAATCTCGTACCGTCCTGTTTCCCCCACGAGGCATTGGCGAAGCGGGGCTTTTACAGCTATAACGGGCTTACCCGAAAGGTTCTAATTGCGACTGCTTTCTTCCTTTATCCGTATACTTTGCTGGTGATAACAGCTTTACCGGATTGGCCTTTAGATGTTAACAGAAAAGATTAATTAAATGCAAATAATAAAAAGAGACCTGTTTTCAGGTCCCTTTAAAATTCTGTAAGTAATAATATTACTCTTTTTTATCATCAGACTTAGCATCAGCAGCTCTTTCACCACCTTCTGCTTGAGCGCCTTCAGTACCTTCTGCAGCCTCAGCCATTTTAGCTTCTGCATCAGCTTCAATTGCTTCTTGTACATTTTCAATTATCTCTTCTTGTACAGCTGAAGCAGTTGTAACAATAACTTCATTTAATGCTTCTTCATCATCATGAACCAGAGTAATTCCTTCAGGTAGTTTTATGTCCTTAAGAAGGATTGTATCTCCTGCGTGGAAACTCGATACATCGATAGAAATTTCTTGTGGTAATGCTCTTGGCAATCCTTTAAGCTCTATTTCATTTACTGAAAGAATAACAAGTTGTTGTTCATGTTTGACTGCAGGAGAATCCTCAGACCCAACAAGTACAAATGGTATTTGAGCTGTTATTTCTTCATCCATTTTAACCTCACGAAGTGTTACATGAATGAAAGTTCGTGTTACAGGATCAACTTGAACCTCACTGATAATCACGCTATGTACTTTATCACTTAAATTGACATCAACAACACCTGTATGTCCTGCTTCCGAATAGACCTTTTGAAAATCCTTGTAATTTAACTGTATATTAAAATTACCTTTATAGCCGAAAATTGCTGCAGGTAATATTTCTTTATTTCGAAGAGTTTTAACCTTTTTTTTGGTAATTTCTCGCTCTTCAGCGTTTAATGTTAGCGTTCTCATATTTCTTTATCCTGATCCTATAAATTAGACTTAGGACTACTTTGAAAGATATTAACGGGAGAATACTAACACTAATCCACAAAAATGGGAATATTTGGTCGGAAAAAGCCGTTATTGTTAATTGATTCTCTATAACCTTTATACGTCCAGTTTTCTTGCTCAGTCAAATCATTATCATCCCAACGTGCTGTAGTTAGGTTCTGATCCTGACCAAAGTATATCTCACCATATCTCACTCCATCACGCTTATATTGCCTTGCAGAATTAACAAATTTTAAATACTTAACAATTCCATCTTTTTTTTCAACCTCAGTGATAAAAAGTAAATGTTTTCCACCTCTAGTTCTTATTAAATCTCCTGGACTAATTTCGGTAAGATTAATTTTTCTTGAAAATGGTTCTGATGTAAATTCATTTGCTCCAATAGAGTTCTGAGGCTTCGTCATTCTTGATATATATTTACGAAAATTATAGATGGGAACGGTCGGCAAAAACTCGCGAAGCGAGTTTTTGCCGACACACAATAACCAAAAGTCATAAATCTGATATACAAGCCCAGAACAGTCAATCCCAATTCCTTTTTCATGCATTTTCTCCAAAACAGCATCGTTTGATAAATTATCTTGCCCTAAAACTATATTTGCTACTTTTTCTATCTCATCAGGAGTGCCTTTACCAGCATAAACAGGAGGTTTGAGAAATCCGCCGTGATTTATGAAGTAGGGACATTTTATTACATGATTATTTATGTGCAGATTAAAATACCTTTCGATAAAATTTAAAACATTTTCCGGTAGCTTTTGAGTCATAATTAGTTAGTATAAACCCACGCAATTACCCAGTCAAAAGTAAGACAGGCTTTTTAAAGCTTTCTATTGCGCAAGCTTTTAAGTATGCTGCATAAGCCAAGGCACTATCAAAACTAGTATAGATTCCGTAACCTTCGAGTTCCGCCTTTGCTTCAGCAACCTCTTGTGAACCGATTATCCAACCATATCCCATGGAGTCTGAAATAATTTCCTGAATTTGTTTTTTGCGATGCCCAATAATATCGACTATCGATTCTGAAGGGTGATCCAATTCAACCACACCTTGATTTTGAGTTGCCAAATTCTTTATAAGTGTTTTAACTTTGCTTGTTTGAACAACATGAATCTGAGGTTTTAAACCATAATTTAAAAAACCTTGATAAATACCTTGTGCTGTTGTACCGCTTGAAGCAGGGACAAAGACAGCATCAATATCTGAACCAAGCTGTTCAACTAACTCATCTGTAATTGAAGCAAAACCCGTCAAGGCTGAATCATCCGTAGATCCCCTCAAATTAACATATCCCAGCTTACTTTGATTAAAGGCTTCTTGGCGAGGATCTTCTACTAATTGAATTTTTAGATTATCAATTATAAAAATTTCTTCCCGTAAATCCTGGACATCACAATCAATATCCAAATAGTCAACAAATTTTTGAAGTTTAGAATCTGAAATACCAGACGATAAGTAGATAAACATTGATTCAATGCTACTTGCTTGCATAGCACAAAAGGCAGATACCAGAGCGGCGTTTCCTGAACTTGACACACAAAATTTTGTTTCTCCTTTTTGAAGATGTGAATATATCATTAATGGCAAGCTTCTTTGTTTAGAACAGCCAAGTTGCAGCATATCATCCCGCTTTAAATATACTTCATTCTCACTATTAACTATTGAAACAATAGGCGAGGGATAAACAAATCCTCCAAAAATATGGTTTGCGTTTCTAAATCTTTCTTGTTCTACTGGAGTCATATCACTATTTAAATTATAATTTACGATTTCACTCTTTCATATCAATAATCTTCAAAATTTTAATTATTCACTTTTATCCTTCAATCTAGTATAGTCAAAACATGGATGGAAGCAATCCTCAACTAGAACAAACACAAGACAGTAAGGTAAAGTGCCCTGTATGTGAAAATGATTTTGAATTAGACTTGTCTACGCTAGAAGTAGGAGACATCGTAGAATGTCCTATTTGCGGCGGCACAAGCGAACTAGTCGACAAAGAACAAGGGACACTGGAACCTGTAATAAAAGGCAAATAAAAGTGTAACCAGTTTGCACTTAAGTTATGTGTATTAGTTTGACTTTTAATTCATAGGTGTTATACTCTATGAGCTGAATGTTTTCTATTACTTTTTCATAAATTTTAAGCAACTATTAAATAGTTGCTTATTTTGTGTTTGTACATACAATTTATGGCAAAAAAAACAGGAATAAATAATATTGATACAAGTGCAAGAATAGACCTTGCGCCCTACAGACTAACCTATCCACTTCCAAATCTTATTCAAGCCCAACTTGATTCATACAAGAGGTTCTTGGAGGAAGACTTAGTCAATAATTTCAATCTAATCAATCCCATAACAGATAATACCGGAAAACTTTGGTCATTGGAGTTTTTGAAGCCAAGCCAAAAAGCACCAGAAAAAACTGAGGCTGAATGTCTAAGAAAGGGTTTGACTTATCAGGCACCTCTTTATTGGCAAGTTCGATTAGTCAATATTCAAACAGGTGAAGCAAAAGAGCAGGAGATTTTTATGGGTGACATCCCACTTATGACTGATAGAGGTACATTTATAGTTAATGGAGTAGAGAGAGTTATTGTTCATCAGATTATCAGAGCAGAAGGTGTCATTTTCTTAAAAAACGATCTTTATTACAATAACAGACCATTACATCTCGCAAAAATTATTCCACAAAGGGGTTCGTGGTTTACCATTGATACTTCAAAATCTGCGATTATTTCAATTAAAATGGGTCCAAGAAGACCTAGAATTAATATCTGTACCTTTTTGAGAGCGATGGGATATAGCTCAAATGCAGATATTCTTAATCTTTTCAGATCTGTAAAACATAATGAAGAATTACCAAATTTTCTTGAGGTATCATTAGCGAAAGATCCTACAACTAATACTGGTGCTGCGATCTTTGATATTTATAGAAGACTTAGACCTGATGTCTCAGCAAGTATAGAAAATGCGAAGTCTTATATTGATTCACTTCTATTTGATCCAAAGAGACTATATTTAGGAGATGTTGGTAGATATCAGTTAAATAAAAAATTAGACTCAAAATATCAAAAGCCAATGTCCGAGGAATATTATGCTTTATCAGTACATGATATTATTGGAGTAGTCGAGAAAATATTAAATATTAATTATGGTCAGCAACTAGAAGATGATATTGATCATTTAGGTAATAGAAGAATCAGAAGTGTAAACGAATTGCTAGGTGAAGTTGTTTTAGCAGCCATTAAAAAGATTGAAAAAAATACAAAGGATAAGATGTCTTTGCACTCAACAGATGAGTTGTTATCCGCGAGCGATGTCATGAGTTCAAGACCTTTGGTGACCGCATTTAGAGATTTCTTTGGATCAAGCCAGATCTCAAGATATATGTCTCAGAAAAATGTATTAGCTGAGCTATCAAATCTTAGACATATCACAGCTGGAGGTCCTGGAGGACTTACAAAAGAAAGAGCTACATTTTCAGTTAGAGACGTACATTATTCTCAGTACGGGAGATTTTGTGTTGTACAAACTCCAGAAGGAGCGAGTATTGGTGTTGTTAACCATTTAGCGCTTTATGCAAGAATTAATAGATATGGTTTTATTGAAGTACCTTTTAGAAAAGTATCAAAAAGTGTCCCGCCAAATGAATGTTTAAACAGAATCACAGCAGAGGACATAAAAGAAGGGAAGAAAATAATTGTTAAGGCCGGCACATTGATCACAAAAAAAGAATCAGACTTAATAAAAAAAGCAAAACTAGAGTCAATTAACGTAAGACCATTTCTCACTGGAGAAATTGAATATCTTGATGCAGATTCCGAAACCAATAAAAGAATGTCACATGCACTGGTGGAACTTGATGAATACGGTAATATTTTATCGGACGCAGTGCCAGTAAGATATGGTGGAAATTTCTATAATGGAACAGTCAATGAAATAGAATATGTTGATGTTGATCCCTCAGTATCAGCTGGTGTAAACTTTTCACTTATGCCATTTGGACATCATACCGAAGTAGGGAGAACTCTTGTAGCAGCTTCAAATATGAATCAGTCGGTTCCTCTTGTAAAACCAGAAGCACCAATAGTAGGTACAGGGATCGAAAAGGAAATATCCAGACTATCCGGAAGATCAGTTTATGCAAAGAATTCAGGCAAAGTTGAGTACGTTGATGCAAGTAAAGTAGTTGTAAATATTGGAAAAGGGAAAAAAGATATTTATGAGCTTGTAAAGTTTCAAGCATCAAACGACAATACTCTCATTCATCATACAGTTAGAGTAAATCTCGGCCAGGAAATACAGGAAGGTGATTTGATTGCAGATGGCGCTTCATCTGATAATGGAGAATTAGCTATAGGTACAAACCTTACAGCTGCATGCATGTTCTTTGATGGAATGACTTTTGAGGATGGATATGCAGTGTCTGAAAGAGTTCTGAAAGAAGGACTTTTAGATGGAGTTTTAATAAAAACATATACACGAGACATTAGAGAGACTAAGCTTGGGCCTGAAGTACTAACTTCAGATATTCCAGGTGTAAACGAAGCAATGCTTAGCAAACTCGATGAAAACGGGATTATAAGAAAAGGAGCAAAAGTTAAAACTGGTGATATTCTTGCTGGAATTATTGCTCCAAGAGGTGATGTCGATATTTCTGCAGAAGAAAAACTTCTTCGAGCAATATTTGGTGAAAGTGCTCATGAGGTTAAGGATGTTTCATTAAGAATGCCAAATGGAGAAGAAGGTGTTGTTATCGATACACAAATTTTAGAAAGAACTGACGAAGAATTAGGTACTGGTGTCATAAAACAAGTAAAAATCTGGGTTGCAAAACTGCATAGCATAAATATAGGAGACAAATTATGCGATATGGCAGGCCAGAAAGGAGTCATTTCCAAAATTATTCCTGAAGAAGACATGCCTTATTTAGCTGATGGAACTCCGGTAGATATTATTTTTAGTCCGCTATTTTTGAAGAGAATGAATGTTTCATTACTTCGCGAAATGCACCTAGGTATGAAATCTAAGCTTGCTGGGGTAAAAGTTACGGTTCCATTATTTAATAGAATTGATGAAACTCCTATAGATAAGTTACTTGAAGACGCCGGTATTGAATATCATGAAAAATACGATTTATATGACGGCAGAACAGGAGAAAAATTTGATCAAAAAGTTGCTGTAGGTATGAAATATATTTTGAAAGTAGCACACCTCGCAGAAGAGAAAATCCATGCAAGATCTACAGGACCTTATACTATAGTTACTCAACAGCCACTTGGAGGCAAAGCTCAATTTGGAGGACAGAGATTTGGAGAAATGGAAGTATGGGCCCTTGAAGCTCATGGAGCTGCACATGTTTTACAAGAAATGTTAACAATCAAGTCAGACGATGTTGAAGGAAGGGCAAGAGCATACGAGGCAATCATTCATGGGGAAAAGATAGTAATGGATGGTACTCCAGAATCCTTCAAAGTGTTAATAAGTGAACTTCGATCATTGGGGCTAAATATAAGATTATTGAGAGCTGATGGCGAAGAGATAGTTATAGATAAAAAAGATTAATTAATAGCTTTACGATAAAAAGATATGAAAATAATAAATTTCGATTACTTACAATTAAAGCTAGCCTCTCCAAACGATATTCTTGCTTGGTCGAGAGGAGAAGTAAAAAAAGCTGAAACGATAAATTACCGTACACATAGACCAGAACCAGATGGCTTGATGTGTGAAAAGATATTTGGTCCTACTCGTGATTACGAGTGCTACTGTGGTAAATATAAAAAGTACAAGTACAAAGGTGTTATTTGTGATAAATGCGGCGTAGAAGTTACCAAAAGATCAGTAAGAAGAGAAAGAATGGGACATATTAGACTTGCATGCCCTGTAACTCATGTTTGGTATGCACATGGAATCCCAAATAAATTAGCTATTATTCTAGATATTCCACAGAAGAAACTTCAATCTGTAATATATTTCTCAAGATATTTAGTAGTTGAATCTGACCCTGATGGAAAAGCAATGGCTCTTGATGCCGTTGAAGAGAAAATAAAAGATAAGCTTTCTTTAGTAGATGAAGAAATACATCTTCAAATCAAAACTGAGGAAGATGCTTTAGCAGAAAACAAAAAAGCATTAAAAAAGAATAATAAGGAGGATGATGAATTACAACTTGAGAATTTAGAGCATAAGACAAGACAAAAAATTGCAAAAATTAAAGAAGAAGGAACTAAAAAGAAAAATGAAATTGAATCAGAAATGTCTGTTCTCAAGGACCTGGTTGGGAGAATAGATGTTGGTGAGACTTTGACGGAAGAGGAGCAAGTTTTATTACTTGAAAACGGGTTCTCTTTTTTCAGCTTAAAAATGGGAGCAGAAGCTGTCCAATACCTATTGCAAAAGATCGATCTTAATGAACTTGCTGCACAGCTAAATCAAGATCTAAAATCAGCAAATTTACAAAAAAGGTTAAAAGCAACAGCTAGATTAAGACTTATTAACGGTTTAATCATTAACGAAATGCGTCCAGACTGGATGGTACTTGATGTAATAGCGGTTATTCCACCAGAACTTAGGCCGATAGTTCAAATCTCAGGTGGAAGATTCGCAACAGCTGATCTAAACGATCTTTATAGAAGAGTCATCAATAGAAATAATCGTCTAAAAAGACTTATGGATCTTGGTGCTCCAGAAGTAATTTTAAGAAATGAAAAAAGAATGCTTCAGGAAGCAGTTGATGCTCTACTTGATAATGAGCACAGATTAGGCAATCCAGTTGTAAATAAGAGAAAAGTTCCTTTAAAATCTCTATCTGCAACACTTAGAGGTAAACAGGGAAGATTTAGACAAAACCTTCTTGGTAAACGCGTAGACTATTCCGGTCGTGCCGTAATTGTTACTGCAGGTCGTGATCTCAAAATCAATCAAGTAGGCATACCAAAACATATGGCATTGGAGTTATTCAAACCATTTGTAGTTAATCAATTGATAGAAAGAGGTTTTGCTGCAAATGCAAGAAGCGCAAAATTTATGATTGAAGATCGAGAGAAAACTGAAGAAGTTTGGAATATTTTGGAGGAAGTAATCAATGGACATCCCGTACTTATCAACCGTGCGCCAACTCTACACAAACAAAGCATCCAAGCATTTTTTCCGGTACTCGTTGAAGGTGATGCCATTAGGATTCATCCTCTGATTTGTGAAGGATTTAATGCGGACTTTGATGGTGATCAAATGGCAGTACACGTGCCTCTTACTAAAGAAGCTATAGAAGAAGCTATTGCTGTTATGATGCCTGATTCGAACATGTTGAAGGCAACATCCGGGGAATTTATTATGAATCCTGGTAAGGATTTGGTACAGGCAATCTACTACCTAACAACAATAAGTCCAAATCCAATTAGAAAGGAAATTCCTTATTTTGTTGACAGAATCCATGCAGAACAAGCATACCAAACACATAAGGTTGATTTAAGAGAACCTATAATGGTATTTGTAAACGGTGAGTTAATGGAGACAAGTATTGGTAGAATAGTATTTAACCAACTACTTCCAACTGGTTTCAATTTTATTAATAATCCTGTAAACAAAAAGAGCCTAAAATTAATCGCTCTGGATTTATTCAAAAAATTCTCTGTACAGGAAGTAATTGAAACATTAAATAAGATAAATGACATTGGATTTAAGTATTCAACAACTTCAGGATTTTCAGTTGGACTAAGTGATTTGCAATCAATTCCAGACCTTGATGAGAGAATTAATGCTGCAATCAAAAAGACAGAGGAGATAGAAAACTATTACCGAATGGGACTTCTGACGCCAAAAGATAAATCTGAACAATTTTACAGACTTTGGGTTGATGATGTAGTTCCGACAATTGAAAAATTGACCAAAGAACATTTACCAGCAGGAAATAGTTTGAAAGAAGTTGCAGACTCAGGATCGCGTTATTCATATGATGTTATCAATCAGATTATTGGTGTTAAGGGACCTATTCTTGACGCTACACTTAGAGTTGTTGAACTTCCAATTACATCAAATTATTTACACGGATTTTCATCGTTTGAATACTTTATCTCTGCAAAAGGTGCGAGAAAGGGTTTAGCTGATACAGCTCTGAGGACTGCAGACTCAGGTTATCTTACAAGAAAACTTTGTGAGGTTTCACAGGATTGTTTAGTCAGAGAAGAGGATTGTGGCGTCGAAGAAGGAATATTTATCACAACTGATGATGATAAAAATAGAAATATCCCATTTGGAGATAGATTAGTTGGTAGAACTTCTGCAAAAGCAGTGAAGAATAAGAAAGGCAAAGTAATTGTAGAAGCTGGAACTGTCATGACATCCGAACTTGCAGCAGAAATTGTTAAGGAAGGTATTACATCAGTTGAAGTAAGATCACCTCTACATTGCAAGACTAGATTTGGAATATGTCAAAAATGCTATGGAATTGATTACTCAACAAATAACATAGTAAATATTGGAAAATCAGTAGGAATACTTGCAGCTCAAAGCCTTGGAGAACCAGCAACTCAGCTAGTTCTTAGAACTTTCTATAAATCCGGTGCAGCTGGAGCTGAGGGTGATATAACTATGGGTATGCCTAGACTTCAGGAACTATTTGAAGCTAGAATCCCAAAAGGCCAAGCAGTTGTCTCAGAAATTCCAGGAAAAGTAGAAATTGTTAATGATGGCAAAGGTAGCAATATAGTCCGAATTAGAAATGTAATTGTTGATACAATAGACTATCCATATACACCTGAAGATAAAGTAGTATTGAAGTCATCAACAAAAAATGTAAAACCAGGTGATGTACTTTTTATTAAAGCAGATGGAGAAGAAATCACCTCCACAAGAAAAGGAAAAGTTACTGTAAAAAGCGATAGAATACTTGTTGAAACTCAAGTAAGCGAAGAAGTCGAATATAAAGTATCTGCTGAACAGGAATTGCTAGTATCTGAAGGAGATAGTATCGAAGCTGGGACTGCAATTACACGAGGAAGTGTAGATCCCAGACAACTTTTACAAGCAAAAGGTATGGCTGAAGCTCAGAGATATATAATTAATGAGATTCAGAAAGTTTATCAATCACAAGGCATTGCTTTAGGCGATAAGCATATTGAAATAATTGTTTCCCAAATGGGTAGATACGCAAAAGTAGATGATCCAGGAGAATCAGGAATAATCCCAGGTGAAGTAAAAGATAAATATGTAATTGATGAGTTAAATGACGATCTAAAAAAGAGAGGAAAAAAGCAAATTAAATCATCTCCGTTATTGCTCGGTATTACATTAGCTGCTTTGAAGACAGAGTCATTCCTTGCTGCAGCTTCATTCCAGGAACAGGTAAGAGTCTTGTCAGATGCTGCTATCATGGGTAAGTCTGACTATCTCAGAGGTCTCAAAGAAAATGTAATTATTGGTAGAATGATACCAACTGGAGAAAGAGCTAGATTGAGTAAAGAAGATATGCTAAAAGCAGCTGAGGCGGAACTCGGTTTCAATAAAGAAGTAGTAACTGAAGAAACTAAAGAGACTCAAGATTAAATATGTTATAATAACAAAGTTTAGAAATGGCAAGAATAAGTCAATTAATAAGAAAACCTAGGAAAAATAAGGTAAAGTCAAGTAAAATATCTATTCTACACACCGACCTTAATTTGAATAGCGGAGCAAAGAAGCTAAGAAAGAATCCTTTTAAAAGAGGGGTATGTATAAACGTTAGAACAATTACTCCCAAAAAACCAAACTCAGCACTTCGAAAAATTGCAAGAGTGAGGCTTTCAAATAAAATGGCTGTAACAGCTTATGTACCAGGTATAGGACATAATCTGCAAGAGCACTCAGTTGTTTTAGTTAGAGCTGGTAGAGTAAAAGATCTAGTTGGAGTTAAATACACTGTTGTAAGAGGAGTTCTCGACTCATCAGGTGTTGATAACAGAAAAAGAGGTAGATCCAGATACGGAGCTAAAAGACCAAAAGCCTAATTTTCAAGTATATTGTTTAAAAAAGGACTAGAAAAGCTAGTCCTTTTTTATTGGACCTCAGTATATAAGCTATTTAACTCTGTGTTATTTTATTTTTAGATAATTGCACCAAAGAAGTACAAAATTACCAGAGTGAAAAAAAAGAATGTTTGGTAAATCATCGCATAACCAGATCTAATTGTATATTTTAAGCTAAATAGGCTTTGCAAGACAAGCGAAAAAGAAAAAGTTATTACAAACCAGGCTACATAATTTTGCAAGGGAATAATTCCATTATCCCAATTCCAAAAATTAAATTTTACAGCAATAGGCTCAAGGAAAAAATCAAATACTACAGCAAACACACCAGCATATAATGCAACTAAAAATTTATTATCAACCAATTTCTTAGCTAGATGAGTTGTACCCAAAATAACGATAACCCAGTTCAAGCCGATTATAACGGGTACATCAAGCATTTTAATTCCTAAAACATCACCATAAGAATATACTCCAAAAATTAATCCGGTATAAACTCCTGCTGCTTCTATTAAAATAGTAGAAAAAGCAATAAGTAACAAAAATGTTAATAGCCTTACTTCCTTACTTCGTTTAATAATTATTGGATAAAGGCAATAAAATCCAGTTAATAAAAGCATTAAAGGGCTTAGAATAATTGCTAATTCCCTGGTTTGTGGAATAATTAAAAAAATAATACCGAAAAAGTAAATGCGTAAAGTAAAGATATCTTTTAAAAAGTAAAAATCTTCTTCACTAACAAATAATCTGCAAAAGAGTTCGACAATTGAAGTCCGAATTTTAAGCTGTAATTTATCTAACATTATAAGTATTTTAGTTTATTAGTTTAGTCGTCTCAACCACCTGTTATTGCTTCTGCAGCAAGCTTACCTGAAATCAGTACTAGCGGAATCCCACCTCCCGGGTGAGCACTTCCACCACAAAAATAAAGATTTTTATATGTTTTAGATTTTGCCTGTTGCCTAAAAAATGCTGCAAACATGGTATTTGATGAAATACCATATAAACTGCCAAAAGAACTTTTAGTCTGATTTTCAATATCTTTTGGAGTTAATATCTTTTCAAACTCAATTTTACTTCGAACCTCCCTACGAAGTATTCTTTCGATTTTTTCAATTACTTTATCTTTTAGTTTAAGACCATGGGTATTCCAATCTTGTCCAGAATCATAAGGTGCATTAATGAGAACAAACCAGTTTTCCTTGCCTTTTGGAGCATCATTTTGATTATACTTAGAGGAAATATTTACATAGACTGTAGGATCATCAGGCAAGGTTTTATCATAAAATAATTGATCAAATTCATGTTTATAATCCTCTGAAAAGAAAATATTATGAATATCAAGCTCTGAGAAAGTATCAGCTATGCCCCAATTAAACACAAATGCAGAAGATGATGGTTCAAGAGCTTTATATCTTTTGGCTTCAGATGAATGATCATCATTGAGTAAATTCCTGAAAGTAAAATTCACATCAGCATTAGAGACAACCTTATCTGCATTATAAAACTTATCATTGACTTTAATACCTATGACAGAATTATTCTTTTTTACTATTTCTGTAACTTCCGAATTAAAATGAAATTTAGCGCCCTTCTTTTTTGCAAGTTTTAATAGTGCATTTGGAATAGAGTAGATCCCATCAGCCACATAGTAGCCACCTAAAAAATGCTCAACATAGGAAATAACATTGAGTGTTGCAGGTACCTGATATGGATTTGACCCATTATAAGTTGCAAATCTGTCAAAAATCTGTTGACTATGTCTATCAGTAAAAAATGAACTTACTGACTTATGCATACTTCTTAATGAATCAAGTCTTGTCACTTTTGGGAGGTATCTTAAATTTTTTACAGAAGGTTTTAAAAATTTCGATAAAGAGTTGAAAATAAATACATCAGCAGATGCATCGTAAATTGCTTTAGTATACTTGAAGAATCTATTAACACTCTCCTTTGTGTCTAAAGTTTTTTCTTCTATTTCTTTTGCAAATTTTTCAATGTCAGAGTATGAATAAATAATCCTTCCATCTTCGTAAAAATTTTTTGTTAGTACATCCAATTTTTTTATCTGCAAATAATTATTAATATCTTCACCACAATCCTTAAAGATATTCTGAAGGACTACTGGTAAAGTTAGAAGTGATGGTCCGGTATCAAATCTGTAACCATCAGCAGAAATATTACCAGCTTTACCACCAGCAACAGAATTAGTTTCAAAGACATGCACGTCGTGACCATCTTTCAAAAGATATATTGCCGCACTAAGTCCGCCAAGGCCAGCTCCAATAATAATTATTTTCATGGGTCAAGGATAGCATAAAATAAATATGTGGACTTCATTGAGATTGTCTCAAATTTCATAAAGTGTAAAGTTTCTTTTTTGAGTATCATAAATCCCAACCGTCCTGATTTCTAAATCTCTCTTACGAAAAGGGATACTGTATGCTATCGAACCTGGATTCAATATTTGAGTTTGCTTATAAAACTCTTTTTTTGGTATATGCGAATGGCCTAGAAATAATACATCTAGATTTTCTTCATTTAATATTTTTTCAATTGTCTGCTTGCTATCTCCATGATAAATACACATACGAATTTTTTTATGCTTGAATAATAAATACTCAGAATTTTTTGGAAAATTGACTGGATTAAATAAAACTGAATTCAATTTAGTTATCTCATCAATATATTCTCGATCATTATTACCAAAAACCCCGTACACTTTTTGTCCTCTTTTATGTGCTTCTACAGCAAAATGTTTAACAGTTTCTGGTTTTGTCCAGTCGCCACAGTGAAATATTGTATAAATTTGATTCTCCAAAAAAAAGTCTAAAGCCTCATTGATTCCCATCAAATAGTTGTGAGTATCAGAAATAATTCCTATTTGCATATATTTAACTTAAATAATACATGTCATCAGAACTCATAGATTATTTGTTAATATGATTATATTATAAATCACGATATGAGAAAATTTCTGGGTATAGTTTTCGGACCTAATGGTTCCGGCAAAGGTACTCTTGCGGACAACCTATCAAAAGAACTGAGCTATCATCATTTTGATAATGGCCTCTGTCTTAGAGAGTGGGCTAAAAAGAAGAATAGACAAGATGTAATGAAGTTAATTGAGCAGGGTGAATTTGTCTATGATGAAATTGTTGATCTGTCAATCAAAGATAATTTTGAAGAAATAAGTCATAATAAGAAAATTTTACTTGATGGTATACCTAGAAAGTTAAGTCAAATTAATTTAATTCAAGATTTATGTAAGAAATATAATTTTACCCCTCTTTGGATAATAGTTTTGCATGCTCCGGTTGAAGTATTAGTGGAGAGGTTGAAGGAAAGAGTAGTTGCACCCGATGGTAAAAACTATCATATGACATTGAATCCCCCACCAAAACATTTTAAACTTAGTGAGCTTAAATCTCGTCCAGATGATAAACCGGAAATAATTAGAAAACGCTATGAATACTACATTACAAACACTTTAGAATGCATTTCAGATCCGTTTTTTTTGAATTCAAAAATTCATACCATTGATGCCACAAAACCCATACCTGAAGTATTGGAAGAGGGAAGAGAATTTGTTAAAGAAACGGAAAATTTATTCACTCAATAGTCAAGTATAATTCGAATATGAAATCTTTTTCATTACCCGGCTTCAACGCTGAATATACATTACTTGGAGGCCAGGCATTTAATTGGATAAAAAGCGGTGATTATTATTATGGAGTTTTTGAAGAGTTTATTTTAAAAATTCATTATTCTAATAACAAATTATACTGGACTTCATTTCCTAAAATAAACGACGAAATAGTAGAAAAGTTATTTCGTATAGATTTTGATTATATTCAGATGCAAAATGAACTCTCAAAATTTCCTGAATTATATCAAGCAGTAAAAGAAAAATTCGGATTAAGACTTTTGAAACAGCATTTCGATCAGACTCTTGTATCATTTATTGTTTCGCAAAACAGTAATATACCTAAAATAAAAAGATCGCTGAATTTAATTTCAAAAAAGATTGGAAAAAATATTTCATTTGATGGTATGGAATTTTATTTATTCCCTAAATTAACTGATTTACATAAACTTTCTGAAACAGATTTGTTAGAAACAGGAATCGGGTATAGAGCGAAATATTTAAAAAACTCGATTGAAAAGGTTTTAGAAAATAGACTAAGTCAATCTATACACTCTTATTCTTATGAAGAGGCAAAACACCAACTTCTTAAGCTATATGGTGTCGGAGACAAAGTAGCGGATTGTATTCTAGTTTTTTCACTCGCATACGATCATATAACTCCTATCGATCTATGGGCAAAAAGAGCAATTACTAATTTATATGGTATTGAAGATAAAATATCTAATTACGAGTTGCAAAAATATTTTCAAAAGCGGTTTAAAAACTATTCTTCTTGGGCGGGGCAATTTTTATTTGAGTATTTCAGAACAACTAAATAATAATTATTGAGGTTGACCGTACCTTAGTTCAAGAAAATAAGCATTATTCATTTTAGGACTTAATGTAGATATTTGTTTCTGCATCAATGCTATTTTTTTATCAAACTGAGGTTCATTTAGTCTTTTATTTCTAGCATGCTTGAAGTCAGGAGCATTCATCAAAAATCTAAATGTTTCTGCTCTATCCTCAAATAACTCGACTTTTGCATAACCAGTAGCATAACCATAAATTGTATAATTGTTTGTAGCATACAAATACTCGTCTTCCTTTGCTTTTTCAAATCCAGCGTATTCTCCAGATAAATTATAATCTACCCAGAAAGAGTCCTGATAAAGAACTTTTTCATAAAAATTATATGCATCGATTAAGTGCATCATTTCATGGTGAATAGTACTAGAAAAATCCTGGTTATTATCAATATTGCTTAAATCATAAATAACAGTATTTTGATCCCAAACTGCAAGTCCAGTTACATCCCTTTTAGCTGTTTCTTCTAAGTTTTGCACAAGTACTATAAACTTGATCTTCGACGCTTTTATTAAATCCTTAGGATATTTATCTAACTCACGATATAGAAGCTCCAAAGTATTTGGAGAAACATATTTATCGAATGAGCCTTCAAGATCAGTTTTATCCCATTTATACTCAATAAGTTGCTTACGTAAATTTTCTGGATAGGCATCAAAATAAATATTAATTCCAAGAATTGAAGAAAGTTCAGTGATTTTATTTTTATAATACTCGTAGTTATTTTTATTCTCATATTGTGTTATCTCGGATTGATTATCACTAAACTTCAAGCTATCCAAAATCGAATAAGTAAGATTCATCTCATTTGTATCAAAAATCTTTGTTTTAGTAGCTTTTCCAGTTAATGGATCACAAACAAAACCGGTATAGTGACCTATAACAACATAGAAATTATAATTTAAAAAGATAGTATCGAGATTATACTTTGTCTTACTTTTACATCCTTTAACCAATTGAGAATCATATTCATAATATGCCTTAGTTCTATATGATTTAATATCGTATTCCTTTGAGTGAATATTTGCTTTACGTTTATAAGTAGGGATTACTTCTTCATATCCTGTAAAATTATTCAATAATGTATTTTCAATTTCAGTTGATATTACAGCTCCTGTAAACGATAAGGGATTTTTATATAGTTCATATAGTTTTGATAAGTTAATAATTTTAAGTTCTATATTGGAAAAGTTAGAGTCAATTCCATCATCATATGTTTTCAAACTAAGTGAGTACTCTTCATCTGTAACAGAATGTGTATGAGGATAATAAAGTGATAATGAATGTCTCGAAGATGCGAATAGTGAATAAAATGATTTATTGGAATAGTCGTTATTTGGTACTGTAAATGGCTTCTGGTCTTTATCAAAAGCAAATAAAGAGGATACAAACTCGTTATCTTTTAAACCATTTGTGAACCTGGAAAATGAAAAAATATTAGTATTTGCAGTAAAAATGCCATATACAATCAACGTAAATAAAGAAATCCATATTAGAAGTAGAGACAAACAAGAAAAAATAAAGCACCCTAAACCCTTACCATTAGGTTTCTGTGAGGTTTTTTGATGGGGTTTTATGGTATCATCAAGCATAGATTTGACATATTATACAATTAAAATAGTAAAACTTTTAAGAAATATAAAGTGATAGTAGCAAAGAAAATAAGAATATATGGTCTAGTACAAAAAGTAGGTTTCAGACATTTTATATTAAAATTTGCTGAAAGTCTTGAGATCAAAGGCTATGTGAAAAATGAAGAAAAAGGAAATGTATTTACCTATATTGTAGGGGAAGAAACAAAGGTAAATGAATTGATAGAACTTTGTAAGCATGGTCCCGAAAAAGCCAGAGTCGAGTTCGTAGAGGTCTTTGATGCAGAACTGCTTAAATTCCGAAATTTTGAAATTCGTTTATGAAAGAAGTAATTGAAATAAAAATCGATAGAATAGTCCCCGAAGGAAAAGGCGTTGGATTATATGAAGGTAAACCGGTTTATGTTTTGGGAGCATTTCCCGGAGAAATAGTTAAAGTAGAAATATATAAGAGTAAAAAAGACTTTTTTGAAGGAAGGTTGGTAGAGATTATCGAAAATAATCCAAATCGAATTGAACCTCATGAGGATCATTATATGAGCTGTTCTCCATGGCAAAGTATAAATTATAAATATCAAATAGAACTAAAAAAAGAGATATTACTGAAATGTTTCAAAAGCTTAGCTGCAACTGAAGTTAATTTGGAAAAGTTTTACAAGTCAAAAAATGTTTTTAACTATAGAAATAAACTGGAATTTAGTTTTACAGAAGATGAAGATAAAAAAATATTTCTGGCTTTTCATGCTAGAGGCTCTCATCGGAATTTTGTTAAGCTCCAGAGAGGTTGCCAACTTGGGCAAGAAAAAATTAATGAAGTGTCACTACAAATTCTTAACCTAATAAATCGTGGAGGGCTTGAGAAATTTGATTTAAAAAGCCTTGTAGTCAGACAAAGTAATTTTGAGGGAAAAGTAATATCTTTACTTCTACTCAAAAATGAAAAGGAAAGGGTTGAAAAGTTTTTAGAATTCTTAAAAAAAGAACAATCGTTCCCTCAAAATCTTACAGTTGCCCTCTCAGATTATCGCTCTCCATTACCCAAAATCGATAAAGTACTTTTTAAAAAAGGAGATGACTTTTTGATTGAAAAAATAGGTGAGAATAAATTTAAATACTATTTTGATAGTTTTTTCCAAAATAATATTGACCTTTTTGATAAGTCAATTACTCTAATTCGGAAGTTTTTAATTCAAAGCTCCAAAGTTTTAGAATTATATAGCGGAGTTGGAAGCATAGGTATTTCAATTGCATCAAAAGTAAAACAAATTGAAGCTGTGGAAATCATTGAATCTGCAGTAAAAGCTGCAGGCGAGAATGCCAAATCCAATAATATCATTAATTTCAAAAGCCTTTTGCTTCCTGCGGAAAAAATCCAAAAGGAATTGCTTGATCAGAAAGATGTTTTGATCATTGATCCACCTCGCACTGGTCTTCATCCCAAAATTACTGAAATGATATTGGAAAAACCACCTCAACAGATTATTTATTTATCTTGCAACTCGATTACTCAGGCAAGCGATTACAATAAATTAAAGGATATTTACAAAATTGAACATCTTAGCGGTTTTGATTTTTATCCTAATACCCCACATATGGAAAGTTTAGTTATACTCAGAAAAAAGTAATGGAAGAAATATTACTTATTAATAAACCAAAAGGAATTACATCATTTGATGTAATAAGGATTTTGAGAAAGAAGTTAGGAATTAAAAAAATGGGTCATGCGGGCACTTTGGACCCAATGGCAACTGGACTTATGATAATCGGTGTTAACAAAGGGACAAAAAAACTTAATAATTTTATCAAACTAGATAAGGTATATGAGGCTGAAATACTTTTGGGTATCAAAACAGAAACAGGTGACATGGAGGGTAAAATATTAAATGAAGTAGTAATCGACAATCTTGATGCAATTAGGGTCAAAGTGGTAATTGAATCTATTCAAGGTACTCTAATTCTTCCGGTTCCGCGTTTTTCTGCAATAAAAATCAAAGGAAAAAGACTTTATGAAATGGCAAGAAAAGAACAGAGCTTTGAAGTTCCACTGAGAAAAATGATTGTTTATAGCTCTGAGTTTATCGGATTAGAAAAGAAAGATAATCATTACATAATAAAAGCAAGGTTCCATGTTGCAAGTGGTACATACATTCGATCTATTGCAGAAGAGGTTGGAAATTTACTTAATTTACCAGCTACTCTATTCGGTTTGATAAGGACTAAAATAGGAGATTACTGTATAGAAGACTCAGTAAAATTGATTAAAGATTAGCTCCGACAGCTCTTTCGATTCTTCCGGCATGCGGACCAATAATTTCTGCAACAAACCTTTCTATGCCATAGTGCAAAGGTGTTCCATGTCGAGTTCTATTAGTTTCTGAAAAATCACTTAATGATTTAATTACAATTTTGGGAATACCCCTTTCAACCGCAAGTGAACTAACTCGGTGTAACGCTTCTTCAGGAGTAAATTCAGTCCCAGTCCTCATCATATACTCTCTCTTGCTTTCCAACATAGCAATATAACTGTCAACCAAAGAAGTAATCTGTGCTTTTATCGCACCTAAAAAAACCTTAATAAACACAGGGTCTCTGCCACACAAGACTTCTTCAAGAATATCTACCAATTTAGTACCTTCTTGAACTCCTGTTAATAAATCGAAGGCCGCATATACCAAAGGCACAATATCTTGATAATTACGAAATGTCGGAAGATAATCCCTGTTTGGGTATTGCTCCAAAAACCAATGATGACCCAATTGCATTACGAAGTGATCAACTTCCGCTAGTGTAAGCATCTCAATATCTTCAACTCCAGTACAATAATCTACTAAACTAGCGCCAATAATAATGTGCATTAATTTTCGAGTTTGTATGTTACTTTCTACACCACCCACGAGATATGGGAATGTTAATCCAGAGAACTTGCCAACATCGTGTAAAACGGCTTGATTTCGAGACAAAAATTGATTTAAAGCATTCTTTGGTATATTTTGGTGTGTGCACAGTAGTTTTGCTATATCAGGATCATTTTGTATCATCATCATAGCTACACACCCTGCTGAAAATCCGACTTGATCATTGTGTGACCTAACTGCTTCTGTAGCAGCTAAAGTCCGAGCCCATTCATAATCTGGAATTGCAACCTGAGGACCATTCCCATCCCACCATACAAATACACCGTCCTCTTGATCTATTTGACTTCCCCATACTGATTCTTTGATAATTCTTGCAGCAACTGATTCGAAAAGAATTGGAGAGTAATAGGTACAAGTAACTGGAATTGTTCTTCTTGATGAAACTAAAGCACGTCGTTCTTCAATCCAGTGGAGATGATCTGGGGAAAAAGCAGCTCTGACTATTTCACCAGAGTGATACTTATGGGTTAGAGGAGCTCCATTAGGAGCTATCAGTTGTGCAGCTGACATATCGAAGTTATTTATTTGTTAAATATATGTTTTATAACTGATCTATAGCATAGCAATATATTTTTAACGAGTAAACACAGGTTACATATCATTAAAAGACGCTCTGTATAAAGATAAAATAAATATTCACAACAATATTAAAAAAAAATTGACCCATCTCCCTTAAACTGATCCAGTACCCAAGAGTAAATTGAGTACCTATAATAAAATCAGCCAAAATGGAAAAAACAACTACTGGAAAAAGGCTCTTCAGTCTTTGAGTCATCACCATAATAAGAAACAGAAAAACTCAAAAAACAAATAGAAAAACTGGAAAGAATACTAGGCAAAAAGGAGGTGGAGCTATCCTTGCTTAAAAATTTTTTAGAGAGCTACGACTCCCCAAACTAACCATTGCAAAGTACATAAGACTAGCCGTAGCAGATAAATTATACAGCCTAAATGGATTAGGCCAACTATTTGGTATTTCTAAAAACACGGTCAAAAACTGTGTCGATAAAAAAGACTCCTTAAGACTCAAATACAAATCATTAGAATTAACAGTAGCCAAAATCATAGAAAAACACTCTGCATATGGAATCAAGCGACTAAAAGCAGAGCTTGAAGAAACCTAAAAAATACCAATAGGCAAAAACACCTTAATGAAGCTACTCAGTTTATGGGGATTACAACTCAAAAGAAAAATCAGAAAACCAAAGAAAACCTTTATCCAGAGAATTTTAGGTTTTTTAGGATCAAGAACCAACCTCTTAAAAAGAGTATTAATAAGTGCGCCATTACAAGCAATAACATCAGACATAACAAAAATCACTTACTGCAATGGCACAAAACTTGCTTATCTGTGTACCTTTAAAGACTACAAAGGTCAATACATTTACGGATGGAACTTATCAAAAAATCAGACAGCAGAATCAGTGCTCAAAGCATTTGATAAAGCCAAAAACACAATAAGAGGTTTTATAGGAAAGATTTCTAAAATGATATGGCATTCTGATCAGGGATCACAATATACATTTTATGAGTACATAGAAAAAATACTTCAAATTGGAAGATTATCATATTCTAAAAAAGGAACTCCAACTGATAACGGTGGTCAGGAATCATTCCATGGCAGATTGAAAGAAGAATCAAGAGAGGAATTTAACGATTGCCAGACTTTTGACGAGCTGCAAAGCTTAATCAACAAAAAGATTAAATACTACAACAAGGAAAGAAGGCACACATCCATAAATATGCAAATCCCATATAAGCTTTTAACCATTACTCTTAATTTTTATACAAAACGGGGCAGAAAAGGGGAGAGTTGACAATTTGTAAAATATGATTTAATCATAAATAAAAAATATTGTATTTACTTATACTTACCTCTATAATAGCGGAATGTGGCCATTCAAGAACTGGTTACATTTCTAAGTATGAACGCGGTGAAGGGAATAGCTTTAATGACTTTATAAAATACATAACAATAAGTACTGTTGATACATTCACTTCAGTTCACGAAATAAAAAAAGATGATAAAAAAATTACTTACAAAGTTTCAAATACATCGTTTGGCAACGATATTAACAATAACTTCGCAACAAGTGATGGAATCATAATTGTTTCAATAAAAAATAATATATGGTTTTTTCATCCTGAATAACAATTAATCAAAAAATAACCATTAGTTTATTTTTTTATTTAAAAGGTTAATATCCAATTATGAAAGTCAGAAAAGTTATTATTCCTGCTGCAGGATTTGGAACAAGATTCTTACCGTATACAAAAGCAATTCCCAAGGAAATGCTACCTATTGTAGATAAACCAGTTATTCAGTTTGTAGTAGAAGAAGCAGTTCAGGCAGGAATTGAAGACGTAATTCTCGTCACTGGAGCCAATAAAAGAGCTATTGAAGATCATTTTGATCACTCCTATGAATTGGAGAAAAGACTTATTGATTTTGGTAAAGTCGACTTGATAGATCAAATACGCAAACCTGCAGAGCTAGCAAATTTTATTTATATCAGACAAAAAGGACCTTATGGAAATGCAACTCCTGTAAAGGTGGCAAGACATCTTGTTGGAAATGAGCCATTTTTAGTTCTTTGGGGCGATGAGTTCTTTTTATGTAAAAATAAATCTCGCTCGCAACAAGCTATTGAAGCATATCAAAAATATCAATCTACGATACTATGTGGAATAGTTTCAACCGATCCTGATGATGCTAAGAAATATGCTTTTGTAGATGGTGAAGAGGTAGAGCCTGGCGTCTGGAAGGTCAATCGACTTGTTGAAAAACCCGGAATCGGTAATGAGCCTTCAAAAATAGCAATACTTTCTGGAGATGTTTTAACTCCAGATATTTTTCCTGTTCTCGAAAACCAGAAACCTGGATTAGGCGGCGAATTTTATCTGCATGAAGCCGTTAGCGAATTGGCTCAAAATGGCGAGCCTGTTTACGCTATCGTTCTTGATCACGAGAGGTATTATGATACCGGTAATAAAATGTCCTACATGAAAACTCTGACGGAAATGGCTCTCATGCATCCCGAAATAGGGGAAAACTATAAGCAGTATTTGAAAGGTCTTAACATAGACTAAAAGTCATAATTTTAATCAATTTTATATTGCTGAATTTGCTGCAATTGAGTATTACCATGTTGACCAAAAAAGTCTCTGGTCATGTCATTTCCGCATCGGAAGATATTTCCTCCTGGATGAGAATTTCTAAATTCCGTAACATCATATCTTTGATTGCTAATCGTGATAATACATCTATTGTCTGTTGTAGGACTAGCGGTGAGGTTGGTTGGTGATTTCGGATATGACTGAGATTGAGATGTTGGGCTCAGTGTTAGAGTATTCTTTGCTGTTGAAGAACTGGTATTCTGATTCGAATTATTTAAAATAACAGCAAAAGTTATTCCTCCTAATATAACTATTAATACAATTATTGTTATTATTAAAATATTTGATTTCATGAACTACCGGCAGCTTACGCAGCCGGTTTACATTAGTTCGATCTGCGATCGCCCGGAATCTTCCTCTCCTTACAGTTGAATGTATTTTTGCACTGCATCTTCGTTTAACTCTAATGTGCAAACAAAGTAACCTTCCGACCAAATACTGTCTGTCCCTCAATATACATCTTTCAAGAACTTAAATTGCTTTTTCAAGGATGAGGGACGTATTTGCTTCTTGTATTGCATGATTTATTTTACAGGAAGATTCCGGGAAAGCTACATCCACCAGCTTACGCTGGTGGTTTTTAGTTAGGAACTATAAAAGTGCAAGATTTGAAGGCAAAAGAGAATTTTTTGATCGAATGATAAACATAATCAAACACTGTCAAGCTAATGTTATTGTTACCTGCCATATTGATAGACTCTCCAGAAACATTCCTGAACTCGCAATACTGGATAAATTAATAAATGAGGAGAAAATTTTGCAAATACATACATTTGATAGAGCTTATAAAACCAAGCAAGATATGATTGATTTAATCCAGGAAGTGATGGATGGAATAAAGTATGTTAGAAGAATGATTATAAGAGTTAATGAAGGTATACAAACAAAGTTAACAAAAGGAGAATGGCTTGGAAATGCACCTTGGCGTTATATCAATGATTTAAAAACCAAAACAATTAAGCCAGATCCAGAAATAGTTCCATATATTAAAAAAGCATTTAATTTATATGGTTCTAGAATTTATACAGTAAAACAAATAGCAGAAATTTTATTTGATGATGGATTAAGATCAAAAATAGCAAAAAAGAAAGTTCATAAATCAGTTATTCATAGAGCTTTAATTAATCCTGTTTATTATGGAGGTCTACCTTGCAAGAAAGAAATTCTAAAAGGTTCACATCAGCCAATTATCGCAAAAGAACTATTTGACTCAGTACAGGATATTTTAAATGGTAAAAACAGGGCAAAGAAACAGAGTCTTGTTTTTCTTTTTCGTGATTATTTAAGATGTGCAAATTGCGGTTGTAAATTAACTGCTTCACTTAAAAAGAAAAAATATATTTATTATTACTGTACAAACGGAAAAGGAAGTTGTGACCAGCACAAAAAATACATTCCAGAAAGTGAGTTGGAAAAACAAATCTCGGAAATATTTAGAAATATTCAATTAGATCAGGAATGGACTGATTATCTTTTGAACTTTATTCAGATTCTTTAAAAGATAAAGAAAACCAGAATAAAGCGGGAAATGAAGAATTTGAAAAAAGATTAAAATAAATAGATCAGGAACTGGAAAACGTCGTTAATTTAGCAATCAAAGGCATTTTAAAACCGGAATTAATACAAAAAGCTCAAGACAAACTTTTAAATGAACAGGAAGATATACAAGAACGATTAAACAAAAGAACTTCTCCAATAACAGAAAATACTTTGGAACAATTAGGAAAGCTTAAAAAAGAAGCTTGCACAGCCCAAATTCTATTTGACTCAAAAGACGAGCTTGTTAGAAAAGATTTGATGGATTCTGCACTTTGGAACTTTTTAGTACTAGACCAGCAAATAGCTACAGTACAGTATAAAGAGCCTTATAAAATCATAGAAAAAATGGTTAAAAGTAACGATATTTAAGAATGGCGGAGAGGGAGGGATTCGAACCCCCGAGGCTTTCGCCTGGCGGTTTTCAAGACCGCTGCACTAAACCACTATGCGACCTCTCCGCAATAATTGACTATAGACACTTGAATAATAACATAAAACAGCATGTCTTATAAATGCTTAATCAAATCGATAACAATTAGCAAAAAATATAAGAAAATCAATATTTGAAATTGTAGATATTTCTGCTATTTTGTAGTAGATAAACTTTATATTTAAATCGATTTAATATAAAAAATAACAAAAAATGACCAGGTTAAATTTCCTTCAAAACAGGCGATTAATTACAATTGCCCTACTTCTAATTACATTAGTATTTGGAGCAATCGCTGTATTTCTTGCAATTACTATAAACAATAGAAACGTTAATCCAGGCGATACAGCGGCAGAAGGCTGTACTGACTATCGTAATAATCCTGCTAATTATAACTGCGATGGTTATTGCGATTCTACTACATGCCCTGGCAAATCATTTTGTTGCACTAGAGGTGTAAATTGTTCTGCCGATGCTCAGTGCCCTGAGGCAAGATGTCAAACAGTTGATGGTGGAACAAGATGTGGGTCCGAAGCAGGCTGTCCAGATGGACAGGGAAAGCAGATTAGAACTAGAAAATGCGCCGGGAAACCGGATGAAGATGTATCAGACAGAGATTGTACTCCTAAACCAGGATGTAGATCTAATACACCTGCTCCAACTCTTCCTGTATCAAAATGCAATGAATACGATAATAACTCATCAAATAACGGATGTCCTTCCTCAAATCCAATTAAGAAATGCGCTCAATGGTGTTCAAGATGCCCATCCAGCCCAGGAGGAACAGATGGAGCAGGTTGTGTTGAAACATGCTCAGCTTGTGGTGGGACTGCTGCCCCATCAGTAACACCTAATCCTTCTATTGAACCACCAAATACATCTGGGTGGCCAGCTGGTGCTACATGTAGATATGAAGCAGGAGGTGGTAAATGTGCACAGGCGTCCTTTAGAGGTGGTGCATGTAAACCTGGAGATAGACAAATGTGCTATTGCAGAAACGAAATTTTAACAAGAGTAGATCCTTCAGATGGAAAAACATACCGATACGGAACAGTTGAAATTGGTCCATTAGGCTGTAATGCTGAATGCGATTCACCAGGTAAATTAAGAGGTGGTTATTTCAATGATACCGACTGTGGTAATACATACTACTGCTCTCCTAAAACAACACCTCCACCTCCAACCCCAACCGTACCTCCACCGACATGTACTACTGAATGCATTGATGGTACTACTACATATGTGACTTATTGCACACCTCCAGGAGGAACCAGGCAAGAAGTATCTAGAACAACTGGACCTATGTGTGGAGGAACCACTACTTGCAGACCATCTACAGAATGTGAGCAAACAGATTTAGTTACAAGAGACTGCAGAGGAAGTGAGATTTCAAGAATTGAGTTTTATCCTCCATGCATGCCTCCTACTCAGACCCAAATTGGAGCATGCACATCATTATCTGTTTCTTATGCAGGTAAATCTGCAACATCCAACAATCCAACTGTAAATACTCCAGTAAAAATTGACAGTCTTCCAGCTGCAGGACAGCAAATTACATTTAATTCCTCTGGAAGTGGATCTTCCAAGTTTAACGCGTATTGGATGAGACCTTACGATCCAAATCCTAACGCTCCCATAAATACATACGGTACTATTGAACATAGATGCGGGTTTTACATATTTAATGCTGACCAAAATAGAACAGTAAATGCTACCTTCACTATGCCTGCTAACTTTCCTAGTCGTGTTGTGAGAAATGATAGTTTTGGACAAGCAAATTGCCAAAACTACCCAATGGACTTTTCTCAAGGTGCAATATTCGGAGCAAATTACGTTCCAAATGCGGATGGTTCATATACAATGGATATGATATGGTGTAGAAATGTAAGCAGTACGCCCGATAGAGGGGTATTATTTAAAGGATCTACACCACTTGGACAATCATGTCCTTCACCGTGCGTAATATTGGCTAATCCAGCTGCTCCTTCCGCATGTACAGGAATCTCGATAACAAATACTAGAAATAACGCTACATGTAATGCAACCAATCCTCAAAATTGTCAGGTAAGACAAGGAGATACATTGTCAGCAACAGTATCAGGGTCAGGTAATACAACTGGTTATTCACTGCAAAGTACAGCAAGTCCTGGTGGCTCTCCTCAAGCGAGAATTATCCAGCAATCACCAACTTTCGGAAATATTACAATCCCAAATAACACAGCATTGCAAAATTTTGAAATAATTGGATATACTTCTAACGGAAGCGAAACAGCAACGGCAGATGCATGCAGAATAAGATTTGACTTTAGTACAGATACTGGGGTTCAAAAGACAATTAATGCGTCTGGATCTACTGGTCTTGGAGCAAACAATGTAGTTACCACAGGAAGCGTTGTTGAATACGATTTGACTGTTACAAATAATGGAACAGGTGTACTTCAAAACGTACTTGTATACGATAGACTTGTTCAAATTGATAATGGCACACCAAATCCAACAACAACTCCATTTGGTAACATCATCAGTGCTTCAAATCTTGCACGTACAACAGGTACTTTATCACAGCCAGATCCAGTAACACCTAGACAAGGTTATCCTTCAAATGCAGTGCCATTTAGTGGTACTCCTATCTCCGGAGGGACCTTTACCAATGGACAAGGAATTAAACTAGTGACCTGGAACTCAATAACAACTTTTAACCCTGGCGAAGCATATACTGGAAAAGTACGTGTACAAATAGATACATATACAGGTACTCCAGTTCTTAGAAACTATGTATGTATAGTGGTTGATTCAAATAATAATGGACAGCCAGATTCCGGAGAGCTATCAAGATGTGCTTATCAGGATGTTAATACTTCAACACCTGAATTTACAATTACGAAGACATCTAGTGTGTCATCTTCGACACCTGGTAATAGCCTGACATATACATTGACACTCCGAAATACATCTGCAAATCCATTAGGACTTAGTGGAGTAACAGTAACTGATACATTTGATACGAGGTATATTGATAGAGTTACAATCATCCCGCAAAACGGAGGTTCATTATCAGGCAATGTTATAACATGGGACGGAACAGACTTGATTGCAGCAAATAGTGGAAATGCACAACTTGCCGCAAATGGAACAATTACATTAACTGTACAAGTTACTTTTAATGCTAACTTCTTCCCGTCTACTGCGACATGTGTGCTTATTGTCGATAACTCAGCTGTAGCAAGCAGTACCTCACCTAACTTTACGACACCTCCTGCTACAGTTCAAATTACGATGAATAATCCTGCATGTGGAGTTAGGCCAACTCCAACAACAACATTGCCACCTACTGCAGTAAGCGCCCCACTATACCTACCAATTGGTGCAATGGCAGCATTGTTGACTGCTATTGCTGCTTATTGGGCTGCAAGGAGATATAAGTGGTTTACAAAGAAAAGGAATAGTGATAGTCAGTCAAATTCACCAATAGAAGAACTTCGAAAGAAGGTAAGAGGACGAAAGTAATTAATCATCATAAATTAAGGGAGGGATAATAACCCTCCCTTTTTTAATGGTAGAAAATTAAGAAATCCGATAAAATCATATTGTCAACAAAGGTAAATCTCTATTGGAAAACAACCTTAGAGGTGAATTTTTTATCTTTAAAGCAATATAATAATTTAAGAAACAGAAAATGAATAAATTATCAAATTTACCCTATAAAGGTTGCAATGATTATATAGATGATGAATTTAAAAGACTTGAATACATATTTGGTAAGTGGAGAGAAGTTGCTTTGAAATATGGTTTTCGAGAATATCTGACACCTGTATTGGAATCAGCAGAAATATACGAAGCAAAATCCGGCGAAGATATCAAAAGAGAACTATTTATAGTAAATGATTCTGCAGGGAGGAGACTAACATTAAGGCCTGAAATGACTCCATCAGTTTCAAGACTTGTGACAAGAATTTATGGATCAGAACCAAAGCCAATCAAGCTATTTAGCATCGCAAACTTTTTTCGAGGTGAAAGACCACAGAAAGGTAGAGATAGAGAGTTTTGGCAACTGAACATGGATATTTTTGGTTCAGAAAGCATTTTTTCTGATCTGGAAATAATTTTATCTGCGCTTGACTTGATGGTAAATGGATTTAGAGCACCAAAAAACTCATTCATTTTAAAACTAAATAATCGAAAGTTAATAAATTACTTTCTTGATGAAGTGCTTAAGCTTGATAGTGATGAAAAAAAGCTCAATCTCGTTAGAAAACTTGATAAATTTGAAAAGTTAGACAATAAAGAGTTCGAAAAAGTCTTGACTTCTATTGGACTTGATGGTGAAGAGGTCAAAGCAGTCATGACCTGGATGCAATGCAATTTAGATGAATTAGTCAAAATGTATCCTGATTTAAAAAATAATGAAGGTTATCAAGAAACTGTTTTTCTGTTGAATTCCATTGAGAATTTGGGATATGGAGGATTTGTGAAGTATAGTGCCGAATTGATTAGGGGATTTGACTATTATGATGGATCCATTTTTGAGATCTTTGACCTGAATCCAAACTTTTCTCGTTCACTTTTTGGTGGGGGAAGATATAATGGGCTTGCAGATATTTTTGGTTCGGAAAAAATACCGGCCGTTGGTTGTGCACCAGGAAGTCCAGTCTCAATATTTTTAGATAATTGGAATTTATGGCCGGATTCTTACAATATTAGTAGTATCTATTTTTTACCAATTCTTTCAAAAGACAATGAGAATATCCTTCAAACATTTAAACTTGCTCAGAAACTTAGAAATCAGGGAAAGAATGTAGAAACAGGAGATAGTCCAGTAGATATATCTAAAGCTTTATCATATTCAAATAAAAGAAAGTTTGATTTCACGATAATTTTTGGAGAAGATGAGATAAAGCAGAAAAAATACCTTATCAAAAATATGATAACTGGAGAACAAATTAGTGCAGATTTAGACGAATGAAAACTATAAGTATCAAAACTTTAGAGGATTTACAAAAACTTGATCTAAACAACTTTACGGTCACTGAGGATATTGAAATCCATATTTCTTTAAAAATTATCGATAAAAAAGTTAACTATCCAATTGTTATAAAACATAATCAACCCGATCTTGTATCAAATATAAAAATAAAAGCTGCATTATATGGTAATTCAGAATTGATAATGCCTGTAGAAATAATTGTAAATCATGGAGCTAAAAATACGAAGACAGGCTTTAATGCTATTGTTTATATTCTCTCAAGTGAAGCAAGGGCAAGGATAACACCAGGACTTTTCATTCATGAAAAAGAAATACTAGGAGCCGGACATGGATTAATAATAAAAAACATTAAGGATAGGGATACTGTTTACCTTGAATCAAGAGGAATTCAAAAAAGTGAAGCTCGGGAAATGATAGTAAATTTATAAATTTACTTAAGAAAATAAATCAAATTCTCATTCTCCCTTAGCCATTTCTTTTTGATCTCGATATTCTTACATCTTTTGCCTAGCAAATCCCAAAACTTTTTTGAGTGATCCATATGCTGCAAATGAGTGATTTCATGAATGACTACATAGTCAATAACATTTTTTGGCGCAAAGATTAAATGCCAATTAAAATTAAGGTTTTTGCTTGATGAACAACTACCCCATTTTGAACGCTGATTTTTAATAAAAATTCTATTGTAATTCAAATTATATTTTTTTGTATAAAAATTAACTCTTTTTGTAATGTAGCTTCGAGCATACTCCCTAAAAAAATTACGTAAGTCTTCTTTTAGCATCTTTTTTGACACTCTAGCTTTTGAATTTATTGTGATAAGAATTTTCTTCTCTTGAATCTCAATAGAATAATCAAAATCAATATTATTTTTATAGATATATTTTAATGTTAAACTTTTACCTAGAACAGAAAATACTGAGCCGTCTACTAAATAGTCCTTCTTAAAAATATTAATATTAGTTTTTATTTCTCTAAAATGTTTTTTGATCCAGGACTTATGTTTTTCTAAAATTTTATCAACATGTGATTTGAAATATGTCGAATCAGTCTTTACTATTAAGTTTCCCTCATGATCAAATTGCAATGAATAAGTTTTCCGCTTAGGTTGTTTTATATGTATCACCTGCATTTGGCAGCCTCCAGACTATTAGATTTATTATAGCATCCTTCATCGAATTATGCCTATCCACCGGCATTTCTGGCATACTATAGGGCCTTCTACAGCCATGATAAATGGTTATTTAACATTTTCCAAAAAGGTGTAAATTGTAGTATACTTACACATTCGGGTGAGCTTAAGAGCTCACTTTTTTGTTAAATAAACTTATATAATAATTATGGCAAATAAAAATAATGCAGAATTACTATCAGCTATTTACCAAATTGCTGACGAAAGAGGACTTGAACACGATCTCGTGATAGCACAAGTTAAAAAAGCCTACCTGACAGCATATAAAAAAATGATTAAGGGAGAAGATGAGGATATAGAAGCAAATGAAGATGAAGGAAATTCTTCGTTATCAGTTGATGTAGATACAGAAACAGGCGAGATAATTGTACTTGCAGATAAAAAGGTGGTTTCAGTAATAACTGATCAGCAAACTCAGATACTTGAGTCTCAAGCAAAATTGATTGATCCAAGACTTAGAGAAGGAGATCATATACAAATTGATGTAACTCCAGATAATTTCGGAAGAATTGCAGCACAAGCGGCATATCAAAGACTTATGCAGGGATTGAGAGATGCTGAATTAGAGACAACTATGCTTAAATATATCGATAAAGTTGGAAAAATTATTTCTGGTGTAGTTCAAAGAAAAGACGCAAATAATGTTCGAGTCGAAGTTGATAGAGCTGAGGCGATAATGCCCATATCTGAAACAATTCCTGGAGAATTTTATAGAAGCTCAGAAAGAATGAGATTCTTACTTATTCGACTGCAAAACACAGTTACAGATAAAAGAATGGTGTTATCAAGAGGAAATTCCGATTTCTTAAAAGCCTTATTTGAGGTAGAAGTTCCCGAAATCTCAACAGGTAGCGTAGAAATAGTTAATATTGCACGAGAAGCCGGCTCCAGATCTAAAGTAGCCGTAAGGTCTCTACATGAAAAAATTGATGCGATCGGATCATGTGTAGGACCTAGAGGTACAAGAATCGATTCAATAATGAATGAAGTTAATCCGGAAAAAGTAGATATAATTCTTTACGATAAGGACATTCAAACATATATTATTAATGCCTTGTCTCCTGCTAAAGTTATAAATACAAGAGTAAATGAGGAAGAAAAATCAGCTATTGTACTTGTTGCAGAAGATATGCTTTCGTTAGCAATTGGAAAAGACGGACAAAATGTCAGGCTCGCAGCAAAATTAACTGGTTATAAAATTGATATTACTGCAGATAAAGAGGAGTTCGATTCAGAAAAAGCACAAAACAGCGAAGAAGAAAAAGATCAAAAGAAAAAAACAAAAAAATCTTCATCTGAAATTTCTGAACTAGATTTAACTGAAAGACAATTGAAGGCATTGGAAGCTGCTGGGATAAAAACTAAAGAAGACTTAGCTAAGGTTGCTGCAGGAGAAAAAGAAGTAGAAGGATTTACAAAAAGGGATCTTGATAAAGTTAATAAAGTAATAGGTTTAGAGTAATTTTTTCGGCTGTTCCAGCATTGCTGGAACAGCCTGATAATCATGCAATCAATAAAAGAAAAACAAGTTCGTAAATGCATAGTCACAAATCAGCGTTTTAAAAAAGCTGAAATGATCAGAATTGTTTCATTTCAAGGAGGCAAAATAGAGATTGATTTGACTGGGAAAAAACCAGGAAGAGGATGTTATGTATCTTTAGATATTAATAATTTAGAGAAGCTAGTTGAAAGGAAAGGGGCATTACTAGCAAGGGCATTTAAGAAAAGTATTTCAGAAGCGGAAATTGCATATCTAAAAACAGAATTTGCAAAAGCTGTTGAAGAAAAGAAGTTTAGGCCTAGAATTTCAAAGCCTGTTGTTCTTAGAATTAAACGAAATCAGCTACCAAAGTAGTTTTTAGTTAAATTCTTTTTTAGCTTTACGAGAAGCTAACTATAAGATTTTTTTATGAGTGAGGAGAATTACTTTTCAGCAAAATGATAAAATTTTAACTATCATTTCACTAAAAGGCGAATGCTTGTCCGTAACAAATAAAATAAATCCTATATATCATGCTATTCAAAATAGCCTAAAATAAATTACTGTGAACTAAAATCTTTTATTGTCGTATAATCTGGTATAAGTGTATTTAAGTAATATTAAAATCAGAAACTTCAAAAATCTTAATCGACTTGATATAAATTGTCAAAATAATATTACTTATTTTTATTCACCCAATGGCACTGGAAAAACAAATCTGCTTGAGGCAATCCAATGCCTCACAGTAGGTAAATCGTTGAGGTCAAAGTCGGAAAATGACATTTTTAATTTTGATAAAAAAAATGGAAAAGTGCTTGTCTCAGGTAATATCAACGATGAAGACGAAATAAAATCAAAACATGAATATATCTTGAGTAATACTCCAAAAAGAATAAAAGAGTTAAAAATAAATAATAATAAGGTAAGTATAAATAGTTTTATAGGAAGATCACCGAGTATTTGGTTTAGTCCTGAAAGTATTAAAATAATTAACACTTCTGCATTAAATAAAAGAAAGTATTTTGACGATATTTTAGTCCAATTGTATCCAGAGTATTTTTTTAATCTAAAAAGCTATAATAGATCATTAAAACAAAGGAATAAAATTCTGCAAAACGATAAAATCGATAAATCTTCTATAAGAGTCTGGACTGAGGAATTAATAAATTTCGGAAGTAAGCTGGTTAAACAAAGACAGTCATTTTACAAATTACTAAATGATGAATTTGATAAGCTTAATGAGATAGAGCGATATAAATTCAAAATACTTCCAGAACCTTCAATAAAACTTAATGATTTATTTGATGAAGACGCTAATTACAGGTTTTTAAACGACTTACAAAATAACTATAAAAAAGATCTGGAAATGAGGTCAACTACCGTTGGACCTCACAAAGATAATTGGCAAATATTGATAAAAATTAAGCCCAAAAAAGAGTATATTCACGCTGACAGATTCGCTTCACGTGGACAACAAAGAATGAGTTTGATTGTATTACAGCTTGTACTCATAAATATATTTATTAAACAAAAAAGTGTCACCCCAATTATGCTTCTTGACGATATTTTTTCAGAGCTAGACAATCAAAACGAAAAAATTCTGATTGAGTTTCTAACTCACAATAAAATACAAACTTTTATTACGGGGGTAAATAAGTTGAAGGATAAGAAGATTAATCAAATCGACTTGTCATCCAGGATGAAGCAAAGCGGAATTCTGGGATCTGGTCCTTCGTGCAGCACAAAACTCAAAACTACCGAAGAACGAGATTCCGGCACAAGGCCGGACTGACAGTACTAAAAAGAATAATCATGGATTATCTGGAAATATATAAAAAACTTGATTTCCTTCCTGATTCGATAAGAGTTCAATATACAAATTTCATCAAAAAACACCTAAAAAATTCTTCTAATGAACCTATTTTAGAACACTTAATTGCAAGAATAAAATCAGACGAACCAATAGAATATATTTTGAATATTGCAGAATTTTATGGCTTTGAATTTTATGTTGATAAAAGGGTTCTTATACCTAGAGTTGAGACTGAGAAAATCGTAATGATTGCTTTAGATCAAATACTCAAATCAAATGACAATTATACGGTAATTGATATTGGGACTGGTTCCGGTTGCATAATTCTTTCAATAGCAAAAGTACTAAATGATTTAAAAACATATCAAATAGACAAAATCAGATTTATTGGCATTGAAAAATCTCCTTTAGCTTATGAAGTAGCGAAAATTAACCGTAAAAGACTTAGTCTGGAACCAACAGTTGAATTAATAAATATTGATTTTGAAAAATTTGATTTTAATAACTATGAAAATCTTATAATCCTTGCAAATCTACCCTATATTCCCAACTCACGAAATCTTCAATCAAGTGTAATCAATTTTGAGCCCAAAGAGGCTCTTTTTGGAGGACAAAAAGGAGATGAAATAATCGTTAAATTAAAGCAAAAATTAACTGGATTAAATAATGTAAAACTCTTAGTGCTAGAAAATGATCATGGTATAGTAGAGAAAATTGAACTATAAATTGGCAATTGCCAATCAAAGTTTTTTGCAATAAACTGTTTAGATTGATTATGATGACTAAGATCAAAACAAAAATAGTCTGCACTATAGGACCATCGACATGGGATCCAGAAGTGCTAAAGAAGTTGATAGAACGAGGCATGACAGTTGCAAGGATCAATGCATCATTTGCTGATGCCGAAGAAATACAAAGGGCAACAAAGCTTATTAGATCTCTTTCAAACGATGTTTGTGTAATGCTGGATTTAAAAGGCCATAAAATTCGTGTCTCTGACTTTGGTGAACCCAGAGAACTTCAAGCTGGGCAAGAGCTGATTTTGGATACAAACCCAGAAAGCACTAATATTTCTATTAGTTATGCTGAACTTCATAATGATATCAAAGTCGGAGCACCCATACTTATCGACGATGGGAAAATAAGACTTGAAGTTAAGGATATTCGTGGAACTGAAATAGTTTGCGAAGTTAAAAATAATGCTATTCTTAAAAGGTTAAAGACGGTGAACGTCCCTGGAACATATCTGAGTTTTGATCCGCTTACAGACAAAGATAAAGTTGATATCCAAGCCGGAGTAGAAGTTGGTGTAGATTTGATAGCTGGGTCATTTATTAGAGATCTGAATGACGTAAATGCAATAAAAGATAGAGTACAGGGTACTGAAATAGGGATTATTGCAAAAATTGAGGATCCATTGGGGGTAAAGAACTTTGACGAAATTTTAGCTAATGTTTATGGAATAATGGTTGCAAGAGGTGATCTTGGAGTTGAATTGCCGTATGAAGAGATACCAGCATTGCAAAAAGAATTCATTAAAAAATGTAAAAACGTTGGAAAACCTGTAATAGTCGCAACACATATGCTTGAATCAATGACCGCAAATCCTGCTCCGACAAGAGCTGAGGTTAGTGATGTAGCTAATGCAATTTACGATGGAGCTGATGCAATAATGACATCAGCAGAAACAGCAACTGGCCAATTCCCTGTTGAAGCTGTTGAAGTAATGCACAATGTTGCAGTATTTAATGAGCCAAGGACTGGTATCAAAGAGTATCTTTATGATGCAGAAAATATAAAGCTTTTTAATCAGAAAAACACAGATGATATTGCCGATAGAGCAATTTCAATTGCAAGTGCTACGGTAGAAGTCTGTAAAAACCTTGATATAAAGTCTGTAATCGTAGTTTCAAAAGGCGGCTTTACAGCCAGAATCATTGCTAGAAGTAATATTAAACAACCTATTTATGCTTTCACTTCAACTACAGTTTCCTCCCGCAAACTTGCACTTTCAAAGGGCATATATTCAGGAATAATTGATAAACTAAGTGATGATAGAGATATAGCAGCAAAACAGGTTATCGAACATGCCAAAAGCCATAACTTGATAAAAGAAGGGGATTTAATAGCCCTTGTAATAGGATCTCAAATGTTTTCAGGCGTAAATGCTAGCAGCCTTGAGCTTTTGAGAATAGTCTAGCCCTTGGAATTATCCCTCCAGTCTGGTATTATCATAAAGATTTGTCCGGAAAATAAACAACATGTCAAATATTGCAGTAATTAGCCTTGCAGGTTCTCAGCATCTGGTAATTCCAGGTGATAAACTTGAAGTAAATAGATTAAAATCAGAAGTTGGAAAAGACCTAACCCATGATGTTCTTTTGAGTACAAAGGGGGATACACTGTTATTGAATGAAGGTGATGTAAAAGTAAAGGTAATAGAACACAAATTGGGCGATAAACTTCATATTGTAAAATTCAAAGCAAAATCGAGATATAGAAGGAGAATAGGGCATAGACAGCATCTTTCAGTCGTAGAAGTAATTTCAATAAATGGTGATACAAAATCACTTCAGAAAGTTGAAGACAAACCGCTAAAAGAAGAAACCAAAGCCGTGACCAAAACAACTAAAAAAGTTACTACAAAAAAAGAAGTTAAATCAGTAAAGAAAGGCAAAAAATAAATTAAGAATTATATATTTTTAATTTATAATTAGACAATGGCACATACAACAGCAGCAAAAGTAACAGCTACTCAGAAAAGTAATAGAACGGGTAAAAGAAGAGGTATCAAAACACCCGGAGGTATGAATGTAAAAATAGGTGCAATCTTAGTTCGCCAACTAGGTCAAAAGGTCATTCCTGGCAAAGGTGTAGGGATGGGCAAGGATTTCACTATTTTTGCTAAGGTAGACGGAATAGTTAAATTTACTAAAGGTACTGGTTATAAAAGAGGTCGTAAGGTAGTCAATGTTTTTCCTCCCGAAACGAAAAAAGTAGTATCTTCTAAATCTAAATAAATTTCAAACCTTACTTAAGTATATAGTTGTTATATTTCTATTTCCATTGTAGGGACTTTTTTAATATCATTTCTTGTCAATGGCAAAGATAGTCAAAAAATATATTATAAAAGTACCTGCTTCAAATGTATGGAAAGCTCTAACCCGTCCAAGCGTAATTACAAAATGGGGGGCCGGTCCTGCTAAAATGTCTTCGAGGGAAGGTGCTGAATTTAAACTTTGGGGTGGAGAAATATATGGAGAAAACACTCATGTAGTTCCTGAAAAGAGGTTAGTACAGAACTGGTATGGAGGTGATTGGGATGAGCCATCAATTGTTACAATAAATATTAAGGCTCTCAAGACTCAAACAAATATTGAATTAATCCACACAAATGTCCCCAAAGATGAAGCGAAGTCTTTTGCTACAGGATGGGACGATTACTATTTTGGTCCGATAAAAGAATTTTTAGAATCCAAGTATAGTTTCTAAAAGTCTTTTCAATTTCTACAATTCTAATCCACTTTCTCCGCCTAGTCTCCAATAAAAGAACTTATTAATTAACTTATCTTTTGCATATTGTTTCCTGATCTTTAATGAGTTTGAGTCTTGAAAATAAATAATCTCTTCACCACGTTTGTAAGTCATTTCTGAATTTGAGTTTATTGAAGGAGATTTTGCAATATTTTGGATTTGAGTATAGACATAGCTTCCGATTATCCCTCCAGAATTGTTAAAACCATATCCAAATAAAGGTAATCCTACAATCACCTTCTCCCAATCTCCAACTTCATTACTTAATAAATCAACTCCCTTTTTATACCAATCTAAAGGGCTGCTTCCAGGAATTTTTGTAAATCGATGTGAATCATAAAACATAATAACTAAAAAATCAGTGTATTGAATAATTTCCCTGTAACCTCCAAGACTATCAGAGGTATATCCCGAAGAACTATTTATGCTTATTGGGTAAAGTGTTACAAAAAGTTTTAAATTAAGACTGTTTAGAAAAGTTCTAAACTCTTTCAAAAAGTTTAAGAAATTTTTTGAATCTGCTGAAGAAAGATTTTCAATATTTAGATTAACTGACTTAAAATTTGTTAATTTTTTATATTCCCTTATTTCAGTGAAAAGTTTGTCTTGAGACTTACTAAGGAAAATAGAAGTATTTGATGGATTTACAGAAATAATATTAATTCCAAAACTAAGGTTGTTTTGATTAATTGTATTCAAATTTAAGTTAAAATTTGAACTATAAACCACATCGCCATTTGCATCTATTGAAGCACCGCTAAGATGTACCTGCTGGAGCTTAGATCTATTGGATATAGCACTTTGTAACCCCCTTTGAAAATCAAAATGAGGTATCCATGCATAGATCTCATCAAATCTAGAAATATTATCCATTCTAGTGTTTAACTCTGGAAGAATATTTACTGTATTTTCATTCGAGTAGCTCTCAGTATATTTTATATCAGTAGAAAGTCGGATATTTGGCAAAAGAATAGAAAAAACAAATAAAAGAAGTACTAATAAACTAGCTTTTATTGTAAGACTTCGAAACATTTCACTATTATATTAAAGATTGTGAAATAAATGCATCTAGTCTCATAGTACAGACTAATCGAGTTATACAGTGCTTAGCATTGTATAACTTTGTTGCACGAAAGTTTGAATAGACATTTCTAATTAGCATTTTTGTCAATATTGAATACATCTCCGAAATTTTATATATTAAGTACTGATATGACCTCGATAGAAACTCAACCAGAAATCATTACATTTCCGCTTGAATACTCAGTTATTCAAGAAGGTTTAGAAAAGAGGCAAATCAATTTATACCCTTATCCTTCTGATGCAAACCCACAACATAGAAAAGCTCAAGCAAACCAATTTCTTAGTAAAAGAGGAGATGAGATTAGAAAAGATCCTTTTTTTCTTGCAGCTGCAATACACCTCTATGCAAATATAGGAACTATAACTCATCGCGGTAGTTTGCCAGACTGTTTTGTCCCTTGCCTAAGAGCATTACATCAAAGTCAAAGACAAATAGTTTACACAGTCGCTGTAGCAGAATGGTCAAGGTTATATGCTAAAACAAGTGAAGGTTTTGTTAATCCAGAAATGAATCCAAGTAATGCGAGAGGAACCTATATTACAAATGCAAGTGGAGATGTAATAGCCATGGCTGCCAATATTGAGGCAGATAGTTTTAGAACGGGATCTCCTGATATATTGCTTCCATTTATGAATATTGTTATTTCGCCTCTATCAAGAAGTGTAATGGAAGGGCGAACTGGGTATTCAGTTCCAGAACTAAGAAGTATGGTTTATTGGCTATTGAATTTTGCTGAAAGCCCAGGGCAAAAAATAGAAGCTGGGTATATTTTCACCTGGGCAACCATAATACAAGCAGCTGATCTGAATGTTCCGATGGAACCAGTCGTAACAAATAATTGTAACTGAAAACGAAAAAAAGGAAAATAAGCTAAACAAAAGTTAAATATGGTGATAAACTTGCTCTATGAAAATAATTGATGAGTTCAAGGAATTTATTTCGAAAGGTAATGTTGTAGATCTTGCTGTTGGTGTAATTATCGGCACTGCATTTAATGATATTGTAAATTCGCTCGTCAAGGATGTGATTATGCCTATTATTGGAGTAATACTTAGAGGAGTAGATTTTACATCTCTTAACGTAACCTTGCTTGGGAATGCGGTGCTATCATATGGCAATTTTATTCAAAAAGTTGTTAATTTTTTGATAATTTCTGGAACGATATTCATAATGATAAAAGCAATAAATAAATTCAGAAAAAATGAAGAAGTAAAAGAGGATAAAAAAGCAAAAAAATCCTCAGAAGATACAAAACTACTTCGAGAAATCCGCGATCTCTTAAAAACTCAAAAATCTAAAAACAAATAAGGGCATGTTCAAAAAGTCCCCAAAATCACATTGAATTGACTTCTTCGCCGCTTGTTGCTGCTAGGACAAAAGCTGTTTTGAAGAATGTTCAATGCTTAGTAGACTTTTTAAAAATTCCCTAAATAGCGATCGAAATATTTTTGATATGACGGGATGGTGAAATGGTAGACACGCTAGTTTCAGGTACTAGTGCTGCAAAGCATGGGGGTTCAAGTCCCCCTCCCGTCACCAAGGTAATTAAATAATAATTTCTTTCACTTTGCTTTGATTGGACTTGAACCAGGCTATCGCCATCTTTGCCATTAAGGCAAATTCACAAGTCCCCCTCCCGTCACCAACAGAATGACTTACGTCATTCTGGTTCATCGACCTGAAATTACTACTAACTCTGTTTAAGTAAATAATGGCAAAAACTTGGGGATAGCAAGTTAGTTTGATCCAAGGAGATTTTAAACGTTAACTCCTTCAACTACCTGCTATCATCTTCTAAATAAATTCTTAAAGCCTCTACCCTCGGATCATTAGTTTCTATTTCACTTGGTAGTGCTGGAATGACTGCCGCACCCGTTGGACTAATACCCATATACGGTATAAACCTCCATAATTCAATAACTCCTTCATCTTCTTTAAGATTATAAAAATATAATCCAGAAGTATGGGTTAATACTTTTGAACCATTGAGAATATGGTGTGTGACATTACCGAAATAATACACCAATGATATGAGGAATAATAAATGTACTAATTTACGAGAATTAATAAATCTTTCAGGAAACACACTGTTATCTTGTTCAGGTTGTAGGTTAGGAGCCATATTGAAGAAATAGAGCTCACACCTTAAACGACATTCAAGAAGATGTCAACCCATTTACTTCTCAAGTTCTTTGTAGGCTGTAGGGATGAAGTTAATTACATCTGTAGAAATCATACCTCTCACTCCTATTTCTTTCTCGCATATGTCTCCCGCAAGTCCATGAAGATACACACCAAAAAAAGCAGACTCTTCGACAGTAAAACCCTGTGCAAGCAGCGAAACAAGTAGACCAGTCAATACGTCTCCAGTACCTGCAGTAGCAAGTCCAGGTCCGCCGGTAGTATTTTCATACAGTCTTCCGTCTGGCAAAGAAATAGTGGACTGAGAACCTTTCAAAATAATAGTAACATTAAAACTTTTTGACATCTCTATTTGCTTTTCTATCATTTGTTCTCTGGGTAAAATTTCTGTGCCTAATATTCTTGAAAATTCTTTCGGGTGCGGAGTTAGTAAATATTTATCATTTAACAAATTTAATAATTCCTTATTTTCAGATAAAACATTTAGGGCATCGGCATCTAATACTGTTGGCAATGAATTCCTTTTTAAAAGTTCTACGATTGCATCTCTTGTCTGCGGATTGCAGCCTATACCAGGTCCCATACCGATAGAGTCATATGGATCCAAGTAAGGTATTTCCGAAATATGATCTTCTTCATCGTCGACAAGACATACTGCTTCTGGAACCGCTGTTTGTAATATTTCATAACCACATTTTGGTATCAATGTAGTTAGTTTACCTATTCCTCCTCTCATTGCTGAGCGAGATGAGACTATAGCAGATCCCATAATTCCTCGACTACCTGTGATTAATAAACCGTGACCATGCGTACCCTTATGATCATCCTTTTTTCGAGGATGGTTTTGAAGGATTTTTTTAACTATTTCTCTATCTATTTTAAGAGATTGGCTCATATTTCTTTATATCTCAGTGTAGCAAGTTAAAAAAAAATATGTAGTTTTCTTGATCTTTACAATCAGTTAAAATTTGATTACTACATAACATGCATTTAAACATTAAAATAAGAAAAATCAGGAATCAGATTTATATCATGGCTTTTTAGAAACATTAAGTTTTCTTACCAATATTAATCTGGAAATTAGAAAAGCTAAGTCGATATTAAAAAGAAGGCAGATAAAGGGGATAACTACACTTGTAGCCTCGGCAGGCAAGGCTATTGTAGGTTTAGCTTCGCTAATGATCGAGGAAAAATTTATACACTCAGGGGGTAAAGTAGGGTATATTGAGGAAGTAGTTGTGCACCCTAATTTTAGAGGAGATAAAATTGGAGTGAAGTTTGTCGAGAAACTTATTGAATTTGCAAAAAAATCTGGCTGTTATAAAGTTGTTCCGCATTGTGCTCGGAGAAATATAGAGTATTATGAGAAGCTCGGATTTAAGTATAGTGAGGCGAGCATGAGGTACGATATTGAATAATTAGAAATTTTTATAGACCGCTAAATCAACAGCCAGCTCCAAATACTTCAAATCAGCCTTTAAGTGCTATAGCTGCGTAAATTATTCCAAAAAAAGGGTCATTTGTAGTATACTATCGAAGTTATTGTTACTCAAAGTATGTTTTAATATTTTGGGGCGTTAGCTCAGTCGGTAGAGCAGTTGCCTCTTAAGCAACCTGTCACAGGTTCGAGTCCTGTACGCCTCACCATGTTCGGCTTCATGACTTCGAACCTTGCTCTCGCAATCTTGCCAGGAGTTGCTGGCAATTCACGAGTCCTGTACGCCTCACCATGTTCGGCTTCATGACTTCGAACCTTGCTCTCGCAATCTTGCCAGGAGTTGCTGGCAATTCACGAGTCCTGTACGCCTCACCATGTTCGGCTTCATGACTTCGAACCTTGCTCTCGCAATCTTGCCAGGAGTTGCTGGCAATTCACGAGTCCTGTACGCCTCGCCATGAAAATCCGGACAAGTATCGACAAAGGAGATATTTGGCTGGATTCTTTATAAGATCTTTATCTCAATATTTTGCATGGCTTTTGAAGATATTCTTTCTTCCTCACCAAATTCATCTAGTACATGACCTAAAATAAATAAGCTTTCATGACCAAGGAGACTTTCTTCGACTTCGTTTGTCACACTTGGATTTAGTTTCTCAAGTTGTTCCAATGTACTCCTATTGTGATGATAGAGATCTTTATAAAAGTCAAAAATTTTTGCTAATATTTTTTTAGTAAAGATGCCAGAATTCTCAAATGTTTCTAACTCTTCTAATATCTTCTCATCCCCAAGCAACCTTAATTTATGAAATGTATAATAATCTTTTAAGACTTTAGTTTCTAAATCCTTTATGATTCCCAGCTTTGCTTGTAGTTTTTCAAGGTTTGTCGCATTTAGTTTTACTGAACCTACTTTTCCCTGTACTGATTCAAGATCGACAATTGAATCAAATTGCTCTTTTGATTCGTCAACATTTTCAATTTGCAGCAAAATGCTTTCTCTCAATCGATTGTATACTTTTTCAGAAATTATCCCTCTAGAGAAATATTTTGAGTAATATGCTTTTTCTAATTGTAAACAATATCTTCTAAGCACTTTCTCCATCTCCTGATTATAGTCAGTAGAATGTTTTTCACTCCATTTTTGGATTTGATCTATTGATTTACCAAGTAAATATTCAGTTCTGTTTTTACTCTGTAAATAAGTCAGTGAACTGATTTCATGAATCCTTTTGAGTTTTTTAAAATGAGCTAATAGCCTTTTCAAAACAAAAGCCTCAGTTACTTTGACTTCTATTTCATTTGCAATATTCAACTTATTTAAACCAAGAAACTTAATTAGCGGCCTTATTGTTAATGAGTTAATAATCAATGTAAAAAGTATTGCCCCTAAGACTAACTGAATAAAGATTTCTCTATAAACATATTCTTCGGGTAACGATAAGATTACAATTAATGGCAAAACCCCTCTCAACCCTCCCCAATTAGCAATATGCATCCACGCCCACGAGATCCTATCTTTTTCTTCGACAAATATATTATAAGCTGGGACAAGAAGATAAACAGATAGCGCTCTTCCTACTAGAACTAAAAGTGTAGCAATTATAACGATATGAAGATTTTCAATTAAGAGCGAAATATTAATCTCATAACCTATCAAGAGAAAGATTAATGAGGTTGCAAGAAAAACAAGCAGATTCCACATTTGATGCATATTATGAGTAACCTGAGGAGAGATTTTTGTTCTTCCATAGTTTCCAATCACAAGTCCGCTAATTAATACTGCAATAATTCCTGATACATGAAGGAAGTCCTCTGAAATAATAAAAACAAGATGCGCAAAAATAATTGTTAATGTTATCTCAACGAGACTAACATTTTTAATTTTGGAAATAATTTCTGAAAACAAGTAGCCTAATACTATCCCAACTACGACACCTCCTAACAAAACGAAGAAAAAGCTTCCAAAACCTTCAAAGATTTGTGAACTGTCAAATGCTCCCATCGACCCCACAACCATTGTAGAAATTATTCTGAACATTATTACGGATGTTGCATCATTTAAGAAACTTTCTCCATCAACGAGTAATTGAAGTTTTTTTAGTACTCCTAATTGTTTGAAAATTGTTAAAACAGCAATAGGATCTGTTGAAGAGATGACACAACCATACATTAAAGCATCTAAAAATGGGATTTGAAGAAATATATTCAATCCAAAAGCAATAGTAATAGCTGATAGAAGCAATCCAATAGAGGCAAGCAAAAAACCTGGAGTCAATATTCTTCGAAATTCTCTAAAATCAAAATTAAATGCTGATTCAAATAATAGAATTGGAAGAAAAATAAACATTACTGATCCCGGAGTCAATCTAATGACTTCAAAGATTTCTAATTTTAGTGGAGAAAGACTAATTCCAACAATAAGTAGCAATACGGTATATGGTATGGAGTTAATCTTTTTTGAAACAAGATATAAAATACTGCCTATCATCAATGCTACACATATTCCAAGCACTGACTCAAGATAAATAGTTGAACTCTCTATAAATTCTCTTTGCAAAACATCATACCTTTGTAATTATCCCTTTTCAATAAGAAAGCATCCTTCAAGGATATATACACATACAAATTCATATTACTCGCCAGCCGCAAAAATTTAATCGTTTATCGAATATGAAATTTTACTATTCTGTCCTATCTTCTATCTAAATAATCTTCAATTAATCTTTTTTGCTTAATTTTTGTTTTAGAATCCATTTCATTATCAAAAGTTGCCGTAAAGATCAGTCTATCACCTGCTGTAGGATTACCGAATTTGACTTCTCCATTTCTAGTTATTGATGGAATTGTAAAAGCGCCGGACGCATGATGATCATTCTCAGTTGTAAACCCAATGCGTATTCCTGGTCCTGCAACAGAAATATTTTCTCTTGGAAAGCCCCAGGTTGTTGTCATTAATTTAATAAGACTAGAGCCAGTATAAAACGAAACATGTCCGCTATCCGCGTTTGAAAGAGGAGCTTCAAGCTGATGTGGCGACCTGATTCCCTTAATTATTGCAAGAGTTTCGTGGAACTGAATTGAATTGGGCACTGAACCAACTAGCAGCGAATTATTTTTTTTAATTATTTGTAAAATGCCATCCCTAAAAACTATCCCTGATGACTTGATATGTTCAAGAATCTCCGCAAAAACTAAAATGTCTACATTAATGTTATGACTCACGAGAAAACTACTTAATTCATCGGAATCCATTAGACTTACATCTGCAACTATGCCTTTATCTATATATCCTTTATTTACTCCAAATCTCAATAATTCTTCACAAACATCAATACCAATCATTTCCACTTTTTGTCTGTATTTTTTTGGCAATTTATCATAAATATATTTTTCAAGTGGCATTGGTCCAGGTCCAAAATTTATTAATGTTACTTTAGGCTGACCATTCGCTATTCTTCGTCTTATTTCGTCCATACAAATATCCCCAATCATTCTTACTCTTATTATATGTAGTTGGGAATTTAAATATTCAAATGCATTCCAGGCTGATCGATTAGCTGTTAACTTAAAGTTTTCAGGATGAGTAGAGTTTAGATCTATATTGTGGAGTAATATTTTTCCGTTTTTTATGAGCTTATTAATATGGTTCAAATTTACTACCTTATTAAAATCATCTACTTTCTCAGGAATTAAAATAGAAAATCTATTTGATGGGTTGCCATATTCTCGCAACCAATAATTATATAATTTATCCGAAGGAGAAACATATACTAGATCCAAAGGCAGAGTTGATATACAAGATTGAGGCATAAAACCGTCATTTAGGCAAGCCAAATTATACCACACTTCGGGCAATATATTATTTTTTGAATAATTTCTTTCAAATCTTATTTTTTTTAAATAAGCTGAATTTTTTCTTTTTGTTTGATCCATTAATCTTGGAAATGTTTTTGCGACATAATCATTTAGCAACCTTATTTCCTCGGTTGACTCTTTAGAATGAGTTGTCAAATTAGTATTAAATCTAGCCATTTAGAATTCTTATATTGTAATATTGTTATTAGCCAATGTAAATTGCGGCTTGTCATCTAATATATTTTTTATATACTGATTTTATGCAAGAAAATTTAGAAACTGGCTCAGTTTCAAACACCCAGCGACCTTCTGAATCCTACGATTTCTCTACAACTAATGTAATTACAGGCATAGATTCACAAATAAATTCTTATGACTCACCACCAGCGAAACTTAAATCCCTTATTGAAGAGGTTCCCAGGAATGCAAATAAAGAAAACCGTTTGAACGAGGAAAATACTCAAATAAGACACAAAATGGAATCAAATCTCTTTATTTTTTTTCTAATCGGATTAATTGGTATTTTAATAGTGGCAATTGCAGGAATGCTATTTTACCAAAATTCAATAGCACCTAATAACACCTCAGCACAAGGACTTCCTGACCCGTCTCCAACTCCGTCAGAAATAAGCTCGCCAGTCCTGTCAGAGACAATAGAGCCTTTATCAAATGAAAACCAATTTGAAAATAATTATCTTAAAATAAGTATTCCTGACGGATGGAAATATACAACGCCTTTAGACGGAGCTATAAACTTAACAAAAGACAACTATATTCTTTATATTAACCCTGTTTTCAAAAGATCGACAAGTCAATCGGAAACTAGATTTACTGAGATTACTTCCGGATCTCCAAGCGCAGATGCGGTTATAATAATGCAACCAAGCGGACCATGTGGAATTTTTGAGTCATCTAGCATAAATATAAATAAACGATTTGATTACTATGTTAATCAATCAGAAACATCACAAAATTGTAATAAGCCCTTAAATAATTCAGTATGGTATTTTTCATATGTTAGTGATGGAAGTGGGTTTTTCAATAATTACAAGGATGATCCAAACAAGAATCTCTTAATAACCATGTCATATAACTCTAGGGATATAAAAAAATTACCCGCCAAGGGTGATCAAAAACTTGAAACTATGCTAAATGAGATGTCAGATATCGTAAAATCTGTTGAGATAAAGCAAAACTTACTTATTTGATTTAAGCACTCTTATAAACTAAAGTATATTGAACTTTTATCCATATAAAAATGAAGCTAAGAGAGAAGTGTGCTGTCTTTGGCGTTTATACAAAAAGTAAAGATGCCTCCTATCTAACTTACCTAGGATTATCAGCTCTACAACACAGAGGACAAGAAAGCACAGGGATAACTGTCTCAAATGGACAAAGATTATTGACGCATAAGGGAAATGGACTTGTCTCTGAGTTTTATGATGAACCAACTTTATCTATTTTAACGGGTAATTTTGCAATAGGACACAATAGATACTCAACATCAGGGGGATCATCGGTACTTCATATTCAGCCTATTGTAGTTTGCCAAAGTCAATTAGCAATAGCACATAATGGCAATATCCCAATTACAAAAAAATTAGAAAAGTTTTTGAATAATAATAATTTTAATACTACCCATCTCAATGATTCGGGAATGATAGGTGAAGCACTTGGGATTTTAATGAGAATGGGTAAAACTACTGAAGAAGCTGTCAAGGAACTTTTTCCTCTTTTAACAGGATCTTTTTCTCTACTTATTCTTGATCGAGAAGGGATTACTGCAGTGCGTGATTCATATGGTATCAGACCTCTAGTGATTGGAAGATTGAGTTGTGGAGGTTACGCATTTGCATCAGAAACATGTGCACTGAATGCAGTCGACGCAGAAATCATAAAAGAAATTAATCCGGGGGAAATGATAAGAATTGATAGCGAAGGTATTAATTACACTCAAATTACTCAAGGAAGTAGTAACTTGGATATTTTTGAGTTTATCTATTTTGCAAGAAACGACAGTATTATATTGGGGCAAAGTGTATATGAGGTTAGAAAAAATATGGGGAAAATTCTCGCCAAAGAATATATGCAAAAAGTGAAAGTTGATATTTTGGTACCTATTCCTGAAAGTGCTATCCCTGCTGCAGTAGGGTACGCCAACGAATCAGGAATACCACTTGAATACGGACTACAAAGAAACCGTTATATTCAAAGAACATTTATAATGCCCCAACAGGAATTTAGGGAAAGGTCACTAAAGCAAAAGTTAAATGCTATTCCAGAAGTATTCGCCGGAAAAAGAGTTTTATTGATAGATGATTCTATTGTACGTGGAACAACTTCAAAAAAAATAATTAGTGTTGTAAGAAATGCTGGTGCAAGAGAAGTCCATATGCTTATCAGTTCAGCACCAATTCTATATCCTGACTTTTATGGAATTGACATCCCAAGTCAGAAAGAGTTAATCGCAGCAAATATGACTTTAAATGAGATAAAAGATTATATTGGTGCCGACTCTTTAGGGTATTTATCTTATGATGGTATGATAAAAGCTACGGGAGTTGGTGAGGAGAACCTATGCACAGCCTGTTTTAATGCTAATTATCCTATAGACGTCAGTGAAGTATTCACAAAACCAGCAAATTTGAAAGTAGTTAATACTGCTTAGTTAAGATCAATTTTGCTCATATAAGCTTTTGTTATCTGATCCTCACCTTTTCGCCTTAGAGTAACAAGCATTGATGTGACTAAATCATAAGCTTCCCTCAGTTTTTCTTCTACAGACTTATCCCATAGATCAGAAGTTTCATCAACTCCTCTTGGAATACCTATTTCTGAATTAAAAATTGCTATAGATACCAATAATGAAGCTTCGTTTGAAGTCAAAAAAGAACTAGGTACTCCGCATGAAATCCTTGTATTTATCATCTGTATCCAATCATGTTGCAAAACACAACTGTTTACTCTTAATAAAAGTTCAGCTTCAGTCTCACCGTCTCGTTTTTTAAAGGCATAGACCATATAATCAATTTCATATGATAAACTGTCTCTTAACCCCATGTCGTTGGGATCTAATGGGACTTCATCATCACTAGAATCATAAATTGACGAATTACCAAAGTCTTGGCTTTTTAAAGCATCGTCATAAAATGAGTTATTTGACTTGGATTCAACTATTATTTCTTCTACATCTACTCTAATAAAAATTGCCATTACCCAAAGGAGTTGTTGAGCATCGACACTAATGGGAATTATACTAACTTCTCTAGGCCTTTCACCGATACCTGCCATCCTTGAAATAACTTCGGCAGCATCAAAGCAGGCAGAAACCAAATTCATTCTCGAAATTGTCTCGGTGGTATGGTGTTTTTTTCCTGTTTCACGAAATGTAATATCAAGTTGATAAATTGATTCATCCATATTTATTTGAAGGTCATTTTAACATAGCCTTGCTTCGCCTATGTCTATGGTATGTTATTCCAAATCTATGGGCTTCGTCACGAACTCTTTGAAGTAAAAATAATGATTCTTTCTTTTCATTAAATAAGTAACTTGTTTTTTGACCAGGAAGAAAGATCTCTTCACGCCTTTTAGCCAGGCCACATAAGAATAAATGCTCAAGTTTTAAATCATGTAAAACATCCACCGCAATACCTAATTGTCCCTTTCCGCCATCAATAATAATCAAATCAGGTATTGAGGAAAAAGACGGATCAACTAAATTTTTATCTTTATTACTAGGTCGAATATATCGAAATCTTCTCACCAACATCTCTTGCATCATAGCAAAGTCGTCGGGAGTTTCTTTTATATTTATTTTAAATTTCCTGTAATGTGACTTTTTTGCTATTCCTCCCTCAAAAACCACCATTGAGCCGACTGGATTTGTACCTTGAATATTGGAGATGTCAAAGCACTCTATTCGGAAATTTTCTAAATATACTGCTTTTTCCTCTTTTGTCATTTTCTTTAATTCCATAATCTTCAAAGTTTTTATCAAAGTTTCTAGCCCCTTCATTGAACGTTGATAAGAAATCCTGCGAACATCGTCTTCATCGTCCCCATAACCAATCATGACTTTCTGAGCGACAAAATCCAGCGAATCCAATTGGTCTTTTGTTTTTCCGGCTTTCTCATATTGCTCTGTTTCTGCAAAGAATTTCATTTTCTGCTTTAAGTCATTTACGAGACCTTTTTTCTTGTTTTTTAAATATTTCTTTATTGCATTAATATTTTCTGAATACTCATCACGTGATACTTGTGATTCGCATGGACCACCACATCTGCCGATATGATAATATGTACAAAGTCTTGAAGTTACTCTTTCACCATTGGCTCTACGCTTTTTCCTTTCAAGTAAGTCTTCATCAGTTATAAAATAATTACAAGTTCGAAAAGGAAATTCTTTTCGAAGAAAATTAAAGACCTGATCTCTGGCATGGGCATTAGTATATGGCCCGAAGTAAATAGCATTTTTATCTGAATTATTTCTGGTGCGCAAAACTATAGGGTAAGGATCCTTTGTTATCTTTATCCATGAGTAAGACTTATCGTCTTTTAACATGATATTATATTTCGGCTTATACTTTTTTATTAGCGATGCTTCTAGTATCAATGCCTCCACCTCAGTAGATACCGAATGCACCTCAACATCAAAAGCATTATCAATCATGATTTGAAGACGAGCGGTTAGTTCCCGATAGTTTTGGAAATAAGAGTTTATGCGCTTACGAAGATTCTTTGCTTTGCCTACATACAGTACATTGCTTGCATTATCTTTATATATATAACATCCAGGTGTAGTAGGTAAGGTCTTCAAAATGGGTTTTATTGGATGGCTGTCCACTGTACTAATTATAAAATATATTAAGCTTATTTACAGAAGACGAATATATTACAAATATAATAGTAAGTTGGACGATTTATTAGAAATAATTTCCTAAAACAGAAAATTTTAATAGAATGTCACGTGAAACAGGTTCTTGGTAGAAGTGAAAGTCATTATCGATTCAGTGTATGGTTGGCTCAAGCTACTCATGATTTGATTGCAGCAGAAATAAGTCTTGATGCAGGATATTATGAATGGGCATGTTTTCAGGCGGAACAATCTGCTGAAAAAGCTCTTAAATCTGTTCTTGTTTATAATGGTAAATCAGCACCAAAACTACATAAACTCGGTGTGCTTATAGGGATAATTAAGAGCGTAGATCATAGATTCAGAGGAATCCATATAGACATTGCAGATTTACAATCCTATACTTTTTCAGCAAGATATCCCTTTTTGATACCAGGAAGTTTTGAGACACCGCATGATTATATCGAAAAAAGAGATGCAGAAATATGCATAAGACAAGCAAAGACAATATTGAGCTTGATCAAGGAGCTACTAGGCGCTTAGAACAAGCTTTACAAGTTATAAAAGCATGGGGTGGGGAATGCTTACTAGAAGTATCATTGTTTGGGAGTTATGCAAAAGGTAATCAGCATGAGTACTCCTCGTTGGATCTCTTGATTATTGTTTGCGAAAATGAACAGAGATTTATTGAAAGAAAAATAGAAATTGAAAGATTATTAAATCAAAATGATGAGTTACCTCTTATTGATACCCTTGTGTATACTGAGGCAGAACTTCTGGAATTAATTAGCAAAATGGAAAGTTTTATTGTTTCAATAATTGAAGAAAGCATAGTCTTATGGAATGGTTTTAATGAAATCGACATTCATCATCTGACTAAAGAAAATATTGTACCATCGAGATACAAAGGAAGTTTGCCAAAACTAGACAAAATCTACGATTGAAATATTTTTTGATATAATATTATGTTTATAGAAAAAGTAATGAATTTTTTAAAACACCCTGCTTTTATTTCTATTATTGTTCTAGTTGTTGGGATAAGCTTAGTTGTAGGAATTATTAGAGCTATACCTGAAGAACAAATTGAAAGTGCTCCAAGAGTAGATAGAGTATACGGTAATCCAAACTCCAAAGTAGTTCTGGAAAGCTACTCCGATCTGCAATGTCCAGCATGTAGAGTTTATTGGCTGAATTCTGAAAAACAATTACTAGAGAAGTATAAAGACACGGTGAGATTTGAATTTAAGCATTATCCATTACCGATTCACGCAAATGCAAAACTAGCTGCCGAAGCTTCAGAAGCCGCAGGATCACAGGGTAAATTTTTGGAGTTCATCGACTACGTATATGAAAAACAATCTCGAACAGAGTCTGATAGCTGGAGCGTAGAAAAGTTTACCGAATACGCGAGAGCAGTTGGTGTAGCAGATATTGAAAGATTTGAGAGAGAATTAAGAAATAAATATTACAGGCAAGCTGTTGAAGAATGGGTAGACAAAGCTGAAGAAAGAGGTGTCGATTCTACACCTACAATATTTATTGATGGTAAAAAAATGAATAGTTACGATTTTGAAACTCTTTCTAATGAACTTGATTCTGCACTATCGAAAGAGAATCCAGCATCGTAATAATATTTCCTAATTATTGAAAATTAATTCCAACTTTGTATTATGTAAGGAAGACAAACTGCTTCCGTACATAAATGGATAAACACAAATTCAAAAAAATAGCACTGATTTCCATATCAGGATTTCTTTTTATATTCGCATTCCTCCTCCTCGGCCGCCTTTACTATGCTTATGCCTTAGTCCCCGATGAAGTCAACTTCCAAGGCAAACTAACAGATTCAAACGGAGTCAATGTCCCCAATGGCAACTACGACTTCCAAGTAAGA